>Ga0210248_100001_pt1 | contig 436816 bp, 410 predicted proteins | sample ChrtobMetP3_32mM_FD_155493 | JGI IMG/M metagenome (GOLD analysis project Ga0210248, IMG submission 155493) | Chrysochromulina tobin associated microbial communities from unialgal haptophyte culture, Seattle, Washington, United States - P3_32mM | ecosystem: Host-associated > Algae > Haptophytes...
TCGGGGTGAAGGTGGGCATTGCCAGCACGCTGCGGGGCAACCTGATCGTGGGCGCGCGTGCATTCCACGGCAACCCGTACGACGGCCACACCTTGGCCGAGCAGCTGGAGCAGGCCACGATCCTGATGCAAGACAGCGTAGCCAAACCGGCGACGGCCTTCGTGGATCTGGGCTACCGGGGCGTGGACGCTGACAACCCGTCGGTGCACATCGTGCACCGGGGCAAGGCCAAGCGGATCAGCGAGCAGGAGAGAAAGCTGCTCAAACGGCGCCAGGCCATCTAGCCCATCATTGGCCACCTCAAGAGCGACCACCGCATGGAGCGCTGTCACCTCAAGGGCGAACAGGGCGACCGGCTGCACGCGGTGCTGTGCGCGGCGGGCTACAACATCCGTTGGCTGCTGCGCATGATCGCAAGGAAGGGGGTGGCCTTCCTGCAGATGGTTTATTTGCGCGTGTGCCAGATCGCGGGCCTATCGCCGAACTGGTCTCCGATGCCGCGCATGCCGCTTGTTCACGCACTCAGCAGCTCAGCCCATCGCTTGGCCTTTGCGTCAATCTGAATAAATCAGGTCCGACTCATTACGATGCAGGACGCACGGGAGAAGTTGAAGGCTTGGCAGCATGACTACAACCATCACCGTCCGCATGGCTCTCTCGGTCACCTGACCCCGAGGGAGTTCGTCAGAAAGAGGTCAGAGCAACAGCTGCAAAGCCGCCCAACTCCCGTTTAGAAGTGACCGGATATGGGGGAGACGTCAAAAGCCGCCCAACTCCCGTTTAGAAGTGACCGGATATGGGGGAGACGTCAAAAGCTGCCCAACTCCAGTTTAGAAGTGACCGGATATGGGGGGGAAGTCAGAATTAAAGGAAGAGGGCGAGTAGCCCAATAAAAGCGCACGAACTGGACCAAAGCTACTGACAACGGGCGTTCAGCAGTCGGGTTGCGACGTCAAACGCAACAAGGTCCTCTTCAGTACGCGCTGCGAGATGGGCACCTTCCAGCATGGCCAGGGTCGCGGGCGCCTCGTATGCCGGATCAAGGATTGCCGATATGGACCCGTCCCTTTGGCCGAGTTCGAACGTCGCAGTGATCCATTGCAGGATCATTGCGCGGACGGCGCTGACTTTGGCGATGACCACTTCAGACAAGCTTTCCCGGCTGGTTGAAAAGGCAACGCACAGACAAACGGTGCGGCCATCATCCAGGGCTGCTCGGTACAGGGCAATCAGGGCCTTGAGGCGTGCACCGGCGGTGGCGTGGGTTGCTTCGATCTCGGCCAGGCGATGCTGCAGGTTGGTCTGATATCGCTCGATCAATGCTTCGGAAAGATTGGCCTTGGTCGGAAAATGGTGGTGGATCGACGCTTTTCGAATGCCGATCGCCTCTGCCATATCGCCATAGCTGAAGCCGTCGAAACCCCGTGACCGGGCTGCGTGTTCAGCAAAATCCATCAGGGCGACTCTGGTGTCTCTGTTCGTTGTCATTTCAACTTTCTATGTGTCCTAGGTTTGCCAGCGCCAGCTCCGATGCTTCCAGCGCCCCCTCAAGGTATCCTCCGAATTTAGGCGCCACCTCGGTCCCGGCAAGGATCAAATCGCCATCCCAAAGTCCATTGAGAACGCGGGGCAAACCGTATCGCGAGTTGACATGTGGCGCCTGTGCGTCCAGTTCGGTCGCTGTCAAGCGGTCATAAGCCCAGTCCTTGAGACACAGAATATTTGGTGTGGCGGCTTCTGGTCCGAACAGACGGATCAACTGGGCCTGTATCTGTCGGCGCAGGGCCTGTTGGTCGGATCGCGCCCTGGGCGGCACGCCGATGAACCCGAAAAGGGCATAAGGCCCGCCTGAGGCCGGGCTGGCATCATGGATTTCGACCACCGGACCATGACGACTCATGGCATCACCGGAAAGGCCAGCCTCAAGCCAAAAAGGCCGATCATAGACAGCCACGGCCTTGGCATGGCCTGCCATCCAGGTTGCGATTCCCTCCAGCTCTGTCAACGCAGCGATTGGCAGCGTCGGCGTAAAGGACATTCTTACGGCCATGCGCGGGGGCAGGGCCAGAACCACCCGCCGTGCCTGGATGCTCACGCCATCCTCAGACGTTGCGATGATCCCCGGTGCTGCCCGGGTTAGCATACGGATCGTTGTCGAAACACGGCGTCGTTGCGCCGGAACCTCATTCTCAAGGGCCGCGATCAAGGCGCCCAACCCCCCCTCCAGCCGCCAGGCCCCCTGCATTGAGGCATACCCTCGTCCACGATGAACACGGCCCTGCTCATTCTCGAAGATCACATCGCCCTGACAGAACTGATCGAACCGGGACAGCCCTAAGCGTTCGGTGAGCGCTGCGATCCTGGGTTGTCCTGGCCAAAACCACGTGGGACCCAGATCAAAATGAGCGGCACCCTCGCGCACGGTCAGGATGCGACCGCCCAAGCGGTCACGCGCCTCGACCAAAAGGAAATCGCGGCCTTGTGCAGCAAGCTTTGCAGCCAAGGCCAGCCCGGACAGGCCACCACCGATGATCAGGGTATCGGTCAGCATCGCTCAAGACACCTCGCCAGCGAAGGACAACCGATTCGTCTTTGTTGGCCACACAGTCGTCACGATAGACACCCGCGGGTCGGTAGCGGTGGTGCTGTAAGCTCTGCCGGGGAATCTGCCGTAGCCATGGCTAAGCAGCGGGTGCTTTGGCAAATGGCAGGTGTCCTGTCTTCATCCAGATTTTCGCGCCATCGCCCGTCGCCATCGCGGACAAGCTTTGGCCTTCGGGCAGGCGCAGCCAAGTGTGCTTTCCCAGTATCTCGCCTTCCACGGTGAGAGCGCCGTTTATCACCAGCAGCTCTATCCCGCCGGACACCTCAGACTTCAGAGTTGCGCCCGCCTCAAGCCTGCTGTAAGTGACGGTCTCACGATGGTCCTCATATAGCATTGCGCTGGCAATGCCATCCACCGGGGTGCCCAGTTCGGCTTCCATGTCCTTGCGAAACTGTGTGCGATCCGCCATGTCGAATTGCCATAATTTCACAAAGATCGTGCATCCCTCGTCAGAGCCTGGCGTATGGGACGTCGTTGGGGGGTTGCGCACATAGGTGCCGACAGGAAAATCACCGTGCTCGTCTTGAAACACTCCATCGAGCACGATGAACTCCTCGCCCCCCGTATGGGTATGTGCCGAGAACTTGCTGTCCGGCGCATACCGCACGATGGTCGTGGCGCGGGCAACTTCGCCCCCAATTCGGTCCAGCATGCGCCGCTCTACCCCCTTCATGGGCGAGGGTCGCCATTCCAACTCGCGCGAATGCACCACAACACGCTTGGAAAAATCTGCGTTGATCTCCATGAAACCCACTCCTTTGACCCCTACAACCCGGAGATCGCGCATTAACCGGCAATCGAAGGACGGGCTGCAACCTTTGCACGCCAAGCATGGAGATTGTCCAGGGACTCGGGGATTTCAACCTTGGCGAAATCCGCAAACGCCAGACCCGCAAAGGCAGTGATGTCAGCGATAGAGAAGTTGTCGCCTGCGAGAAACTCATTTTCCGACAGAACGCTATCCAGATAGGCCATGGTAGCGCTAGCAACTTCCCTCTGCTTGTTGCCCCATTCGGCGCATTGCCAGGTCTCCAGATCCGGACCAAGGCCGAGAGTAGCGTGATGGAAATAGGCGCCGACCGCGTTCATCAAACCGTTTTCTGCCCGCAGATTCATCATCGTGATGCGGGCACGCTCCTTTGGGGTTGCGCCGGTTAGGGAAGGACCATCGAAAACGCCATCGATATATTCAGTGATGGCGTTGCACTGGGCGATACAGGTGCCGTCGTCAAGCTCCAGCAGGGGCACGGTAGCATCCGGATTTTTCGCTTTGAAAGCATCGCAGCGGTGCTCGCCGCTCATCACATCCACTGGGACGAATTCAACCTTGTCCGTTGCATCCTTTTCTGCCAGAGCGATGCGGACTCGCAGTGGGTTTGGAAAGCCTTTGATGTCGTAGATTTTCATTGAGTGTTCTATTGACGATTTTTGTAACGCGTCATTGTACTACCTATCAGTAGGTTGTCAATTCTTATGTGCGGCTTTACAAACAGGCCCCAGGACCAAGCGAAATTCGCTGCTTCAGCTGAGCTGAACCGTTCGCGACATTCACATGATCGGCAGGATCAGCGCGACCCAGCGACGTCAAGTGGAACACCTTCTGCGCTGTTCGGCTCTACGACTGTGACTCGCTTTCAGGTAGTGTCATGGCGCGATCTTCTTGTCTCCACCTTGTTGTGGTGGTTGCGGCCGACAGTCATGCCGTATCTCCGCCATGGAGAAGAACGCCGGGCGCCAATGAAGACTACCGCTGATTGGAGTAGTTCGCGTAGGACGTAGTCGTGGCTGGCCAGTCCGAGAAAACGCCAATCACACCCGCCTCGCGGACGAGCACGTCGAGCACACGCATCATGTCGCCTTAGGTCTTGATGGCCGAATCGAACGTCTGGTAATACAGGCCGTTGTCGCCATCGGCCAGCAGACCCGAGCGCTCCAGGGTCCAGGCAATGATGTCCAGACCGGCCGAGCGGGCGTTTCGCGCGTACTGCGAGGGCGCGATCCACTCTGAAGTGTCGGTGCTCAGCAGGGCGAAGATCGGCGGCGCCATGATGTTGATGCCCTGGCTCTTGTACTTCACGAGTTCGGCCTGGCTGGGCAGATCGGCCACGGTGTTGGCGTCGTCCGGATACACCGCCTGACGCCCAAAGGCGCGTTCAACATCAAGTCCGGCTTTGCCGGGGGGACGTGTATGCACAGGGCCACCACTGCGTCGGTCAGGTCATCAATCGAGATTCCCATTTCAGACTTGAACCACTGCGCTGACCCGTTCAGCACACCAAAGATCAAATGGCGCGCAACCGGAACCTCGACTTGCAAGCAGCCAGTCAACGAGAGCTCTTGGAGCACGGACGTCCATGTCGCTTCGTATTCACCTTGCAGCTTCGCGATGACTTTGTGCTGCATAGCATTGAGGTAGCGCGACTCGTAGAGCACCACATGCATGAAGTCGCTGTTTGGTCCCAGAATCGTTTCGAAATGCGATCGGATCAATTGCCGCAGCGTGGTCACAGCGTCATGCTCGGCAAGTAGCACGATCATCTGGCGCGCCATCGCGCTGCGCATGCCTTCCTGAATCACTTCATGCAATAGCGCATCCTTGCTTTTGAAGTGACAAAACAGTGATCCGGAATGCATGCCGACGGCGCAGGCGATGTCGCGCGTGCTCGTGCCGTTGAAGCCGTAGCGTCGAAACAGTTTGGCCGCGGCCTTGACGACATCTTGGCGGCGATTGCCTTCATTTCGCTCCTGCGGCGTCTTGCGTGGGCGGCCTCGCGGCCGCTTGGCTGCTTCGAAAGTGGGGAGGGAGCGCACGGCACACATCATCCGAAAACGAGTAGCGAGGCCTGCCAATGATGTCGGGTCGAAAGCTCAGACGACCCCGAAAACGGCGGACGGAGGCCTCGACCGTATTGCGAACATCGGTCTCGGTCTGGGTGGTCGGTACCGGGGATGACGGCCATCGGCTCAGTATGACTTAGGCAAGCCCAATACATGTTCGCCGATGTAGTTGAGCAGCATCTCGTTGTTGATGGGCGCGATTTCCAGCAGGCGCACCATGGGCCACAACGTGATGATGTCGTAGTCGCGGTCGAATCCGTAGCCGCCGTGGGTTTGCAGCGCGGCCTCTACGGCGGCCACCGCCGCTTGCGAGCCCAGCAGCTTGGCCATGTTGGCGTGGGCACCAGCATCCTCGCCGGCGTCGAAGCGCTCGGCGGCGTTGTAGGTCATCAGCCGCGCTGCCTCGATCTGCGCCTTGGCCTGCGCCATACGGTGCTGCAGTGCCTGGTAGGAGCCAATTGGCTTGCCGAAGGGCTTACGCTCCTTCGAATAGGCTACCGCCTTGGCCAGCGCATAGTCGCCCAAGCCGATTGCGGCTCCAGCGGCCAGCAGGCGCTCCGAGTTCAGGCCTTCGAACATCAGCTTGGCGCCCTTGCCGGCTTCGCCGATCAGTGCGTCGGCGGGCAGCTTGACGTTGTCAAAGAACACCATGTACTGGCGCTCGGCGGTTTCGACCTGGATGTTGAGTTGCGTCAGCTGGATTCCGGGCGTTTTCATGTCAAGCACGAACAGCGAGATGCCGTCGGTGCGATGCTTCACCTCGCCTGCCTTGGTGGTGCGTGCGATCACCAGCATGTAGTCGGCATCGCGCGCGCCAGAAATGAAGACCTTTTGGCCATTGAGCACCCAGCCATCGCCGTCCGGTGTGGCCAGTGTGGTCATGGCAAAGCTGTTGGTGCCGGCATTGGGCTCGGTGATGGCAAAACACAACTTCTTCTCGCCGGTGCAAGTCGGCGTGACGTATTTCCTGATCTGCTCGGGTGTGCCGTGGCGCATGATCGGTACCCGGCCCAGCCCTGTGACGACCAGGAACAGCGTGGGCACGCCGGCCAAAGCCAGCGCTTCATTGAGCGCGGTGATCTCCAGTACGCCGCCTCCGGAGCCGCCATACTCTTCCGGGACGGACAGGCCGAGCAGGCCGAACTCGCCGAGCTTTTGCCACAGCTCGTCGGGGAAGCGATCTTCCTTGATGCACTGGAGGATGTAGCTGCGCGGGTACAGGGTGGTGACGCCGCGGGTGGCTTCCTGCACGTCGCGGATACGCGCGCTCAAGGCGGTGGAAGCCGTGTTGGCTATCGCGGTAGTGGCCGAGGTGTTCATGGTGTATTTCTCTGTCTTGGATTGGGGGCAGGGGCGAAAGTTGTCAAAGTGCCAAGTCGGCTGGGATCGGGACTGGAAAATCGAGCAGCATCTGCGCAAAGGCTTTGCCCTGCGAGTCCATGCGAACCGAAGCGATGCCGCCGCCGCCCAGGGCTTCGTGCATCAGAAAGTTCAGCGCGTGCGTGCCGGGCAGGTCAAAGCGCTGCACGCTGCCCTTGACGAGGTGGGCGAACCAGGCCGCCACGGCCTGCTCGGTCAGGGCGGCGCGGATGAAAGGCAGGTAGCCGGGTTGACGCGCCAGGACGCCGATGTTGGCGGCGTCGCCCTTGTCGCCGCTGCGGCCCCAGGCCAGCTTCACCAGCGGCACTATGCGCGTGCCGCGCGCATAGGCGTCGGCGGCAGGCAGCGGGCCGCCGACCTGGGGCAGGGTCGCCGGATCAAACGCCTGGCCGTGCCATGGCGGTGCCGCCACGGTCTTGTCGCCCATGTCGATGCTCGCGGCCAGCTGGGTCTTGGGGATCAGGCAGGAAAACAGCCGAACCACCGGTTGCACCTTGGGTCGACCACCGGTGAAGCCCGTGATGGCCGGGGCCGACATCAGGGCCATCGGCGCCACTTCGCGCGAAAACAGTTCGAGTGCGTCCTTGACCGGGTGGCGCACGCCGACCTTGAGCATCACTTCGCGCGCATCGGGCCGAGCGTGGGGGCCGTAGGTGTCTTCAGCGCCGATGGCCTCGACACAAGTTTCGGTGAAGTCGGGCCAACCGCGCTGTGCATAGTGTCGCCGCATGCGCGCCAGCATTGCGGCGCCGACGCGCTGCCCCTTGGCGCCGGCATTGATGCCGCCGATCATGAACAAGCTCATGGCCCGAAAGCCGTCGGCGTAGGTGACGCTGACTTTGGCCTGATCGGTCGGCGGGAGGCCGCGCGCGCCCTTGACCTCGACGCGGTCGGGGCCGATCTGCGTCAGCGTGACGCTGGTGAAGTCGCACACCACATCGGGCAGGATGTAGGCGCGCGGGTCGCCGATTTCATAGAGCATCTGCTCGCCCACCGTGGAGTGGCAGACCAGCCCGCCAGTGCCTTCGGGCTTGGTGATGACGAAGCTGCCGTCGGCGCGGCACTCGGCGATGGGAAAGCCCATGTCGTCCCAGCCCGGCACCGAATCCCAGTCAGTGTAGTTGCCGCCGGTGGCCTGCGTGCCGCACTCGATCAGGTGACCAGCCAGGCTGCCCTGCGCGAGCAGATCGTGGTCGGCGGCGGTCCAGCCAAAGGCATGGATAAGCGGCGCCAGTGTGACCGCGCTGTCGACGCAGCGGCCAGTGACCACGACGTCGGCGCCGGCATCGAGCGCCGCGGCGATCGGGAAGGCGCCCAGATAGGCGTTGGCGCTCATGACTTTTTGTGGAAAGGGGCTGCCCGCGAACATCTCTTGGATGTTGGCCGAGCGCAGGGCCTCAACCTGGGGCATCAGGTCGTCGCCCAGCACGGCGGCGATGTTCAGATCGACACCTTCGGCCTGTGCTGCAGCCACCAGCGCAGCGCGACAGGCAGACGGGTTGACACCGCCCGCGTTGGCAATGACCTTGATGCCGCGCGACTTCAGTTCCTTCATCAGGGGCTGGAGGGTGGTCACGAAATCCGGTGCATAGCCCTGTGCCGGGTCTTTGGCCTTGGCGCGGCTGAGCAGCGACATGGTGATTTCGGCCAAGTAGTCGAACACCAGGACGTCGATGTTGCCGCGCTGCACCAGTTGGGCGGCGGCGAACTCGGAGTCGCCCCAGAAGCCCGAGGCGCTGCCAATACGAAGGGTTATTTTTTTCATGGATGTCTCCGGGTTATTCGGGGGAGCGGGGTCAGCGCGGGGTGGATGCAATACTGCGCGGCCAGAACACGCGCCAGATACCCTTGGCGGTGGCGCAAACTGTGCCATTGGCATCCAGGAACTCCCCTTCGGCAAATGCCGTCGTGCGGCTGATGCGCACCACCTTGCCGCGTGCTTCGAAGCTATCGCCCACGGCGGCATTGAGGAAGGTGATGTCGAGGTTGATCGTGAACTGGCGAAGCTCGAAGGGATCAATGTCGGACGCCTCGGGCATGGCCAGCAGCGAGGAGATGATGGCCCAGCCAAGCGCACCGTCGAACATATAGGAGATGACGCCGCCATTGAGCACGGTGTCCGAACCGCCGCCGCCGCGTTGGGTGGGAAGGGCCTTAGGAAGTCGTACAACAGCTCGGCCTACAGCTGTTTCTTCAACTTCAAGCCCTTGCGCCTTCAGAAAAGGGCTATCGTTCCAGCCTTGCTTGCAAGCTGCGATGCGGTCAAGGTTGGGGGCGTTGGTATTCATATTGAGCTCCTGTGGGTTGTCTAAAAAGCGTATGGGGTTCAAAGCATCGCGAGTTGCTCGATGCGTTGCACATGGGCCGCCAACGAACGGCGCGCCAGTGGCCAGAGCGCTGCGGGGGTGTCGTCATAGGCCAGAGTTAGCCAGTCGTCCAAGCCGCCTTGCGGGACGGCGCGCATGGCCGCTAGCACCCTGGCCTCGCGCCGCAGGCGGTGCGCCTTTAGCTGCGCAATGGACTGCGCCGCCCAGCCAATGACGTGACCGTGCGCCGGCAGGATGAACTCGATACCGTCCTTCTCGCAGATCTGCGCCAGGCGGTCCAGCGAATCGAGATAGGCGCTCATGTCGCCATCGGGCGGGTCAATGATGGTGGTACTTCCGCTGAGGATGTGGTCGCCCGAAAACAGCAGACCGTCTTCTTCGAGGATGAGGCAGAGGTGGTTGGCTGCGTACCCTGGTGTATGGACCACGCGCAGGGTGCTTTTGTGCTCGCCATCGTGCAGCATCAGGCGCTCGCCGTCGGCCAGAGCTCGGTCGGGGGCGAAGACAGCCGTGGAGCGGGCAGTGGCGGCGCAAGCCAGGCCCAGCACCGGCGGAGTATGGCCTGCCAGGCGGGCGCAGGCCTGGGCCAGCGGCTGCGCGGCGGGGGAGTGGTCCGGGTGCGAGTGGGTGCAGACGATGGCCGTGATCTGGCCTGCCGTGAAAGCGAGCAGGCGCTCGATATGGTCGTTCAGCAAGGGGCCCGGATCAATGACGATGTAGCCGCTGGACGCGTCTCCAAGGATGTAGCTGTTGGTGCCGGGGCCGGTCATGATGCTGGCGTTGGGGGCGGTGAGACGATGCAGGTGCCGCAACAAGGGCACCGGCCGCTCGTGTTGCCAGTCCAGCGGGTGCTCGAGCTGGCCGTCCGGGCAGACCAGCGCGAGTTCGCCGTACGGCGCTTCATGCTCCATGAAACGCTGAAGTTGACCGCTGACCAGACCACCCCGAGGGCAGGAGTTCCACAGTGGCACGTCTTCGGTACAGGCCGCCAGGGCCTGCTCGGCTTGCTCGAAATCCGCCAACCAGTGCAGGGTGCGGATGGTTGGAAAGATCATGAAAAAGTTGCCGGCTTGGTGTTTCGTCAGCGCATCCTCGGGCCTGACCCAGACGGGCTCGAACTGTTCCATTTCGTCGGCCACCGGCTCCTGCTGGTCGGGCATCAGCGCAACGAAGAAGGCGGTGTTGAAACGCTTGGGCACGCTGCGATCGGTGGTCCAGCAGGCCAGCATGCGCGCCCGATCGAGCGTTAGTGACCAGCCCTGGCTTTGCAGTTGCGGGTACAGCGCTTCACTGCGGTCCAGCGCTTGAAGGTGGGTGCGGGTGATGGGCTTGTCATCGGCCTGCACCGCCAGCAGGATGCCCAATTCCTCGAAGGTTTCCCTCAGTGCAGCCAGTGCTGCCGTGCGGTAGCGTCCGCCCGCGTTGGGGGCGCGTGCCAGTGTATGCGCCTGGTGGTCGTCAGCGTCCACTCGCCCGCCGGGGAAAACATAGGCTCCAGGCAAGAAGCTGGCTTTTGGCGAGCGCCGGGTCATCAACACTTCGACGCCAAGCGCACCATCACGCAGCAGCAGCAGGGTGGCGGCCGGGTGCGCGGTGACCGGCTCTCTGTGGGGGTGGAGCTGCAATGTGGGGCGGACCATGGGCAGTGTCTGTTGAGCGAGGATGTGGGTTTGGGCTTCAGGCGCTGGCAGAGTGGGTGCGCAGCAAGGCGTCGAGCGTGCTTTCCAGGTGTGCGAGGGAATTGCATTCGCGCGCGATGTGGCAATAAGGGGCGTAGCGCTTCATCTCCGAATCGCCCAGGCCCCAGAACGACACCGGCTCGGGGTTGAGCCAGATGACCCGGCGCGCGCGCTGGTAGAGCAGTTGCATGACTTGAGCCTGGGCTTGACCGCGGTTGTTGCGCGCGTCGCCGAGAATCAGCACGGTGGTGCGGCGATCGATGTCCTCGAGCAACTGCGCCTCGATGTCGAGCAGCGTCTGCCCATAGTCGGTGCCACTGCCGCCCACCGCCTGCATCACTTTGTCGACCGCCTGTTCGACCGGCAGCGACTCAAAGGTGTCGCTCACCTCGACCAGGTGGTTGGTGAAAGCGAAGCTGCGCAGGTCGCTCACCTGCTCACCCAGACTGTGCAGGAACAGCAACAAAAAACGCGCGTACTGGCGCACCGAGCCGCTGACGTCGCAGATCGCCACCACGCGTGGCCGGTCCACCACTTTGGAGCGCCAGAAGGTCTCGAACATTACGCCATCGTAGGCAGCGTTTTTGCGCAGGGTCTTGCGAAAGTCGAGCTGGCCGCGCACCCGCTTCTTCTTGCGCCGCGAGTGGCGATCGGCCAGTCGCTGGGCGATTTTGCTAACGATGACGTGCATGCGCGCGAAATCACGCTTTTCGATGTTGGAGAGCTTTTGCGATTGCAGGAAGTCGTCGTGCAACTGGCGCGTCGGTGCCGTGCCGTAGAGCGCGAGTTTGCGTTCGACAAAATTGCGCACCTCCTCGAACAATTTCTTGCGCATCCGTTCGAGGTCTTTGGCACGCTCGGGCGCCAGCGTCTGGCGTTTGGCGTCAGAGATTTCGCGGTCCAGCAGCTCCAGCCCCATGGCCTGCTGGATCTTTTGGGTGTAGTAGCCCTTTTGGGTGAAAAACCAGATGTCGGTCAGGCCCACCTCGCGCGCGGCTTCCTGCATGCGCTTTGCCAGTGCCGCAGACTCACCCGACAGCAACAACTGCGACAAGGCCTGGCCACCGCTGCCCTGACAGCCGCCCGGCCCACCGGAACCGGTTGCGGTCTGTTTGTTTTGGGCTGGGTCCGGCAGGTCTTGCGCGGCCATGGCGTCTGAAGCGGGGTTGGCGTTGGGGTCGGTGTCGGGCCTGAAGGAGGGCTTGGCCGGACTGCCTTGCGCGGCCATGTTTTCGAAGGAATTGAAACGGAAGAAGCGGTCAAAGGCCTCGTCGTACAGGGCGCGATCCGGGGTGGTTTTCGCCAGTGTCGTGCCCAGTGCGCTTTTCAGGAGGGTGCGGTCGCTCCAGCCGACCAGCGCCACGGCGCGCGCCGCATCGACCTGGGCGTTGAGGCTGATCTCGAGGTCGCTGCCGCGCAGCGCCTTGAAGAAATCCTCAAGCGTGGCTTGCACGGGGAATCTCCGCATCCTTGCGCGCTTGTTGCAGCAGGGCCGGCAGTTGCTCGCTGGCCGAGGCGATGTCCTGCTCGAACTTGAGGAAGACACTGAGCGTGCCCTTCACCATGTCCAGGCTCAAGTGTTCGGCGTGCAGCAGCAGCAGCGTTTTGGCCCAGTCGATGGTCTCGCTGACCGAGGGCTGCTTTTTCAGGTCCATCTGCCGCACCGCCTGAATGAAAGCGACCAGTTCGCGGTTCAGTGTTTCCGACAGGCCTGGCACGCGGCGCTCCAGAATGCGCCGCTCCAGCTTCGCCTCGGGGAATGGAATGTGCAAGTGCAGGCAGCGGCGCTTGAGCGCGTCGCTCATCTCGCGCGTGTTGTTGCTGGTGAGAAAAACGATGGGCTTTACCTTGGCCTTGATGGTGCCGAGTTCGGGCACCGAGACCTGAAAGTCGGACAGCACTTCGAGCAGGAAAGCCTCGAACTCGGGGTCGGACTTGTCAACCTCGTCCACCAACAGCACGCAGCCGCGCTCCTGGTGCAAGGCCTGATAGAGCGGGCGCGGCTCAAGAAAGTGCTCGGAAAAGAACAGATCGTCGTGCGCATGCAGCCGCTCGATGGAGGCCGCGAGTCCCACCGCGCCTTGCATCATCTCCCCCAGTTTGTCCTTGAGGAGTTGCGTATAGAGCAATTGCTTGCCGTATTTCCACTCGTACAAGGCCTTGGATTCGTCCAGGCCTTCGTAACACTGCATGCGGATCAGGGGCACGTCGAGAATCTCGGCCATGCCCTTGGCCAGTTCGGTCTTGCCGACGCCAGCCGGGCCTTCGACAAGGATCGGCTTTTCCAGATTGAAGCCCAGATAGACCGAGGTGGCGATTTCGCGGCTGGCAATGTAGTCGACCGCAGCCAGCCGCTGCGCCAGGCCATCGATGGAGTCAAAGTGGGGTTGGTGTAGTGTTTTCACGGGGTTCCTTGGAGAGCAGCATTTTTTCGCCGGTTTGAAGTTGTCGGGATTCGGCGATGCCGCGGGCTATGCCCTGCACCAGGCGCAGATCGCGCGCCAGGTTGAGCAGGGTCGGTTCACGGTCGTCCAGGGCCGCGGCAAAGGATTCACAGGTGCCTTGCCAGCGATCAAGCAGGCGGCGCGCGCCCAGATTGAATGCCGCCAACGCCTCGTTGGGTCCGTGCTGGTCCAGGTGCTGGGCGGCATGACGTGCAACGGGCGAGAGGGCATCGAGTTCGAGTTGCAAGCCACCCAGGTCCCGGGTCAATGCAGGGGTCCGGGCGGAGCTTTGGAACCAGCGCGCCAATGTATCCAGCTCGGCTTGCATGGCGCCGAGCATGGGGCCCAGCAGCAGGGCGTCTTCGATCGCGCGCAGCGGCCGAGCGATGGTGTCGAAAGCCTGTCCAGGCTCGCCAAGGCGCTGGCTTTCCGGCACCCGGCAGCCGACAAGTTGCATGCCGCAATGGCCGAGCGGCGCCAGTCCGCGCACTTTGTCGTCCAGTTGGCGGGTCAGGCCCGGTGTGTTGACCTCAACGACGAAAGCATCGAAGCGCCTGCGCCCCTCGTGTTCGCCGCTCACGGCCAGCACGATGACGGCATCGGCTGCCGGGCCGTTGCTGACAAAGGCCTTGTGGCCGTCAAGGAGCCAGTCGCTGCCGTCCTGAATCGCCCGGCAGCTCAGGTGTTTGGGGTGTGCGCCGGTGCCGGGCTCGGAGATCGCGAGTGCCAGTAATGTGTCGCCAAGCGCCATGGATCGCAGCAGCGCACGATGCCGGTCGCTGCGCAGATTCGGCGCCAGCACGAAGCGTCCCAGCATCTGCTGCATCATCCACGCCATGCCCAGACCCAGGCTGGCGGATTCCCGGGCGACGATGCCGGCCACAGCGCTGACCTGCACGGCGTCCGTGACGGGCGCCCCGCCGTCGCTGTCGAAGCCCACACCGAGCAGGCCGCTGGCGCCGAGATGACGCCACCAGGCACGGGGGAAGCCGTGCGCGCAGTCAGGCGCTGGCGCGCCCGACAAGGCCAGGCGCATGGCCTCGGGCAGCGCCGAAGGCGGCATGTGCTGTGTGGGTGAGGCGGCGGACTTCATCCAGGGCTTCCGGCGTAAAACCCGAGCTGGCGCGCCGCCAGGTCGCGCATCACCTCTTCGGCGCCGCCACCGATGGCGTTGACCTTGACTTCGCGGTAAATGCGCTCCACCTTGACGCCGCGCATGAAACCGGCGCCGCCGTGCAGTTGCACCGCCTCGCTGGCGCAATAGGCCATGGTCTGGGTGGCCTGGTTCTTCAGCAGGCAGATTTCGCCCACCGGCGTATCGCCCTGTTCGACGCGCCAGGCGAGCAATTCCAGCATGGCCTGGGTCGCCTCGACGCGCATGGCCATGTCGGCGAGTTTGTGGCGGGTGACCTGCTGGTCGATCAGGCGGCCGCCGAACATCTCGCGCTCACGCGACCAGGCCAGCGCCTCGTCCAGGCAGACGCGGGCAAAGCCGTTGGCGCCGGCGGCGAGAAAGATGCGCTCGCGGTTGAAATTCTTCATGATGGCCTTGAAGCCCTGGTTTTCCACCCCCACCAGGTTCTCCACTGGCACGCGGCAATGGTCGAAATACAGGGCGGCGGTGTCGGAGCACCACCAGCCCATTTTTCTCAAAGGCGTTTGCGTAAAGCCGGGCGTGCCTTTCTCGATCAGCAGCAGCGACACGCCGCCTGGCCCCGGCCCGCCAGTGCGCACCGCCACGGTGTAGAAGTCGGCGCGCATGCCGGAGGTGATGAACGTTTTCGAGCCGTTGACGACATAGTGATCACCATCCCTGCGCGCCGTGGTCTTGAGGTTGGCCACGTCCGAGCCGCCGGAGGGTTCGGTGATGCCGAGTGCGCTGATCTTCTCGCCCCGCAGCACCGGCGGCAAGACGCGCTGCTTCAGCGCCTCGCTGCCCACGTTGACGATGGGCGGGCAGCCGATGGTGTGCGACAGCAGACTCGCCAGGACACCACCAGCACCGCAACGCGCCAGTTCATGCGCGGCGATGATGGTCATGAACAGGTCGCCGTCGTTGCCGCCGAAGGCTTCAGGAAAACCCAGGCCCAGCAGGCCGATTTCGGCCGCCTTGCGGTACAACGCGACAGGAAAGGACTCGGCTTCGTCCCAGGCATCCACGTGCGGACTGATTTCTCTGGCGACGAAGCGGCGCATCGCGTCGCGGAACGCCAGATGCTCGGGCGTATAGAAGGGACTCTTGGCAGGCAGGGTTTCGGCAGGCATGCGTTTTACTCTCCGTGGATGTGGCGTGTGTCGCGCGTGCCGAGCGGTGCGCGCCTCAATCAGGCTGCTCGACCAGTGACACCAACAATGCGCGCGTGGCAACCTGGTCGCCAGCGCGCACAGCTACCTGGTCCACCACGCCATCGCGACGGGCCAGCAGTTGATGCTCCATCTTCATGGCTTCGAGCACCGCCAGGCGTTGCCCCTTGGTGACCGTGTCGCCATGTTGGACGTCAACGGCCAGCACCCGTCCATTCATGGGTGCGAGCACGCGTGACTCCGTACTGCCTGCCGCCGCGGCCGGGGGGTCATAGGTCAGGTCTTCAAAGCTGGCACTCAGGTCGCCCAGCTCCAAGTGCAACACGCCGCCGGCAAACACCGCAGCCGCATGCTGCTGCACGCCATCGGCGATCAGGTGCAGGCACTCGCCTTCGCGCCCGCTGAGGGTGATGTGGTGCAGCGCCGCGCCCACTTCGAGCGTGTAGCTGTGGGTGCCAGTGACCGTGATGTGCACGGCATGGCGGTGTTCGCCCTCGCCGATCAGCATCGGCCAGCGTGCCGGTCCGCTGGAGCGCCAGGGCGCGGCTGCGACCGGCGTGGCGCTGGCTTCAAACCACAGCGTGCCGGCCAGCGCCAGCGCCAGCGAGTCGGGCTGGGGCCGCACCAGCGCCGCAGCGCCGAAGTGCTGGGCGATAAAGGCAGTGGTCGTTTCGCCAGCGGCGAAGGCCGGGTGGCTGGCCACGGCTTCGAGGAAGGCACGGTTGTGGGGCAGGCCGAGCAGGCGGGTGCGTTGCAGCGCACCGATCAGGCGCCGTCGGGCTTCGTCGCGGGTCGCGCCGTGCACAATGATTTTGGCGATCATGGGGTCGTAGTGCGGGCTGACGGTCTGGCCTGATGCCAAGCCGTGGTCAACGCGCACGCCTTCGCCCGTGGGCGGGCACCAGAGCGCAACATCGCCACTTTGCGGCAGGAAGCCGTTGTACGGATCTTCGGCGTACAGGCGCACTTCGATGGCGTGCCCGTTCAAGTGCACTTGCTCCTGCGTCAGCGGCAAGTGCTCGCCACGGGCCACGGCGATCTGCCAGGCCACCAGGTCCAGCCCGGTGATGCACTCGGTCACCGGGTGTTCGACCTGCAGCCGCGTGTTCATCTCCAGAAAGTAGAAGCGCCCTTCGCTGTCGAGCAGAAACTCCACCGTGCCGGCGCCGACGTAGTTCACGGTGCGCGCAGCCGCCACCGCCGCCGCGCCCATTTGCTCGCGCAGCTGGGGCGTGACCGCCGGGGAGGGCGCTTCCTCGAACACCTTCTGGTGCCGGCGCTGGATCGAGCAGTCGCGTTCGCCCAGGTGGATGATGTGGCCGTGCTGGTCGCCGAAGACCTGGATTTCGACATGGCGCGGCTCAATCACCGCGCGCTCCAGGATGAGCTCTTCGCTGCCGAAGGCGTTGCCTGCTTCCGAGCGGGCGCTGGCCAGGGCGACCGCGAGGTCTTGCGGGTGTTCGACCAGTCGCATGCCTCGCCCGCCACCGCCCGCCGCCGCCTTGACCATGATCGGGAAACCGATCTCGGCAGCCTTCGTGAGCAGCGTGGCATCGGACTGGTCGGTGCCCTGATAGCCCGGCACGCAGGGCACGCCCGCCGCCAGCATCAGGCGTTTGGCGCCGGCCTTGTTGCCCATTTTCAGGATGGCCTGCGGGTCCGGGCCGATGAACACCAGCCCGGCGTCCAGGCAAGCTTGCGCAAAGCCGTCGTTCTCGGACAGGAAGCCGTAGCCGGGGTGTACCGCGTCGGCACCGGTGCTGCGCGCCGCCGCCAGCAGCGCCGCAACGTTGAGGTAGCTCTCCCGTACCGGCGCCGGGCCGATGTACACTGCCTCGTCGGCCAAGGCAACATGCAGCGCTTGGGCATCTGCTTCGCTGTAAACGGCCACCGTGCGGTAGCCCAGCGCCTGGGCCGTGCGGATGATCCGGCAGGCGATCTCGCCGCGGTTGGCAATCAGGATTTTGGTGAAGTTCATCAGGGTTCTCACATCCGTGCCACGCCAAAGGTGTTCGAAAGCAAGGGCCGCAACCCGGCTTCCCGACACACCGCCAGGGTGGTGGCGAGCGCGCGGCGGGTGTCGCGCGGGTCGATGATGCCGTCGTCCCACAGGCGCGCGGTGGCAAACAGCGAATGCGATTCGAGGTCAAAACGTGCCAGGATCTCGCTTTTCATGGTGGCCATGGTTTCGGCGGGTGGCTCCTTGCCGGTGCGGGCAAATTTTTCTTCGGTGACGATGCGCATCACGGTGGCGGCCTGCTCGCCGCCCATCACAGCCACCCGCGCGTTGGGCCAGGCGAACACGAAGCGCGGATCGTAGGCGCGGCCACACATGCCGTAGTTGCCGGCACCGAAGGAGGCACCTGTCATCACGGTGATTTGCGGCACGGTGGCATTGGCCACGGCCTGGATCATCTTGGCGCCATGCTTGATCATGCCGACCTGCTCCACATCCTTGCCGACCATGAAGCCGGTGGTGTTCTGCAGATAGACGATCGGGGTGCCCGACTGGCAGCACAACTGGATGAACTGGGTCGCCTTGGTGGCGCCTTGCGGATCAATGGGCCCGTTGTTGCCGATGAAGCCGCAAGGGTATCCCTCGATGGCACCATGGCCGCACACGGTACTGGAGCCGTACAACGATTTGAATTCGAGGAAGTCGGAGTCGTCGATCACCCGCGCCAGCACTTCGCGCATGTCGTAGGGCTGGCGAAAGTCAACCGGCACCACGCCCGCCAGTTGCTCGACCGGATAACGCGGCTCTTTCCAGGTCTTCACCGCGCGCATCGGCAAGCGGTCGTTCCACGGCAGCCGCGCCAAGATGTCGCGTGCGATGCGGATGCCGTCCGCATCGTCCTCGGCCAGGTACTCGGCCACGCCCGACATCGAACAGTGCATCTCGGCGCCGCCCAGCTCTTCGTCGGTGGCGATCTCGCCGGTGGCGGCTTTTAGCAAGGGTGGGCCGGCCAGGAAAGCCTTTGCACGGCCGCGCACCATGATCACATAGTCGGACATGCCCGGAAGGTAGGCGCCGCCGGCAGTTGAGTGGCCGTGCATCACGCAGACCTGTGGAATGCCCCTGGCCGATAGCCGCGCCTGGTTGGCGAAGCCGCGGCCGCCTTCAATGAACACCTCGCCCACATGCATCAGGTTGGCGCCGCCGGACTCGACCAGTCGCACCACTGGCAGTTTGTTCTCCAGTGCGATGGCTTCGGCGCGAAGGCTCTTCTTCATGCCCATCGGTGTGATGGTGCCGCCCTTGATCGCGCTGTCGGATGCGATCACCACGCAACGGATGCCCGACACCACCCCGATGCCGCAGATGATCCCGCCCCCCAGCACGTTCTTCTCGCCGTCGTCGTCGTGCATCCTGAAGCCGGCCAGGGTCGAAAACTCCAGCCACGACGAGCCGCGGTCGAGCAGCAGCGCGATGCGCTCACGCGGCAGCAGCTGTTTGCGGGCGCGGAACTTGGCTTCTTGGCTGTTCGACGTGTTGCGCACACGGTCTTCGAGCGTGCGGAAACTGTCGATCAGCGCGAGCATCTGTGCGCGCTCGCGCTGGAAGCTCTCTGACTGCGGGTCGACTTGACTTTGAATGGCGGGCATGGGCGGTTCTCGCTGAAAGGTCGCAGTGAACGAATGGGGTCACAGGCCTGCTTACAGGTCGTAAAAACGCTCACCCTGGGCGGCCATGCGGCGCAGCAACTGCGGCGGCGCGAAGCGCGCACCGTGCCGCTCTGCCAGGCTCTCGCAGACTTTGACAAAGGCGGACACCCCCTGGCTGTGGATCTGGCCGATCGGGCCACCCAGGTAGGCTGGGAAGCCCCAGCCCAGGATCGCGCCGACATCGGCATCGATTGGTGCCAGCAGAACTTTTTCTTCGAGGCAGCGTGCTGTTTCGACGGACTGGATGAACATCAGGCGCTGCTTGACCTCTTCGACCGTGGGTTGCGTGGCCGCCAGCGGGAACGCCTGCGCCAGGCCTGCCCACAGTTGTTTCTGGCCATCTTGTGGGTAGTCGTAGAAACCTTTGCCGGTTTTTTTACCCAGTCGTCCCAGCTGGTCCACCATGCGGTCGCAGACGTCGTCGACGGCGCTGCGCTGGTAGGCCTTGCCGAGGTCGGTGGCGGTCTGTTTCCGGATGCGCGCCATCAATTCGAGCGAGACTTCGTCGGCCAGCGCCAGCGGCCCCACCGGCATGCCGGCCATGCGCCCGGCGTTGTCGATCAGCGCCGGCTTCACGCCTTCGGCCAGCAGCGCCAGGCCTTCGCCGACGTAGGTCGAGAACACCCGGCTGGTGTAGAAGCCGCGGCTGTCATTGACGACGATGGGCGTCTTGCGGATCGCCTTGACGAAGTCCATGGCACGGGCCAGGCATTCGTCACTGGTGGCCTGGCCGCGAATGATCTCCACCAGCGGCATCTTGTCGACTGGCGAGAAAAAATGCAGGCCGATGAAGTTGGCCGGACGTGCGGACGCCTCGGCCAGCCCGCTGATGGGCAGGGTGCTGGTGTTGGAGGCGAAGAGGGCGCCGGGGGCGATCACCGCCTCGGCCTTGCGCGTCACGTCGGCCTTGATGGCGCGGTCTTCAAACACCGCTTCGACCACAATGTCACAGCCTGTCAGGTCGGCGAAGTCGGTGGTCGGCTTGATCAGGGTTAGCTTGGCAGTGCACTCGGCCTCGGTCATGCGCTTGGCGGCCACGCGCTTGTTCCACAGGTTCTCGCTGTAGGCCTTGCCCTTGGCCGCGCTGTCGGTGCTGCTGTCGAGCAGCACCACTTCCATGCCGACCTCGGCGGCGGCGAAGGCAATGCCCGCGCCCATCATGCCAGCCCCCAGAATGCCGACCTTGCGGTAGCTGGCCTGAGGCACGCCCTTGGGCCGGGAGGCCAGCTTGCTGGCGGCGGGGATGCCAAAGAACAGCGAGCGGATCATGTTCTTGGCCTCTTTGCCGGTCGTCAGCTTGACGAACTCGCGCATCTCGACCTTGCAGCCGGTGTCGATGTCGATCTGGCAGCCGTTGTAGACGCAGTTCAAGATCGCCTCAGGTGCGGGATAGTTGCCAAAGGTCTTGGCGCGCAGCATGGCGTTGCCAGCGGTCAAAGTGTCGTAGCCCATGGGGCTTTGCACGGCGCCGCCCGGCAGCTTGAAACCCTTGCGGTCCCAGGGCTGAACAGCGGCAGCGGCACCGTCAGTCAGCAGCCACTGCCTGGCGCGGGCCAGCAGTTGGTCGGCCGGCACGACTTCATCGACCAGACCCGCATCCAGGGCTTTTTGCGGGGCGAGCTTTTTGCCTTCGAGCAGGAAGGGCAGCGCGTTGCGCACACCGATCATGCGCGGCAGACGCTGCGTGCCGCCGCCGCCGGGCAGCAGGCCAAGGCCCACCTCGGGCAGGCCGATCTGGGCCTTGGGGTTGTCGGCGGCGATGCGTCGGTGGCAGGCCAGCGCGACCTCGTAGCCGCCGCCCAGCGTGGTGCCGTTGAGGGCCGCGACGAAGGGCTTGCCGCTTTTCTCAATGCCGCGCATCAGGGCGTGCAACTGGGTGACGAAGTCCATCATTTCGGCAACGTCCGTGATGGCGAGCATCATGTTGAGGTCGGCACCGGCGATGAACTCGGGCTTGGAAGAGGTGACGATCACGCCCTTGACGGCAGCGTCCGCGACGGCCCTGCGCACGGCGTCGGAGAAGGCAGGAATGGATTGCTCGTTGAGGACGTTCATGGGCACGTCCTGCATGGCCCAGGTGATGGTGGCGATGCCATCGGCATCAAGCTTGTAGTCAATCGTCATGTTGGTGATCCAGGTCTGTGATGAGGTTCACGTCGTGCCGAGGCTTCAGACGCGCTCGATGATGGTGGCTGTGCCCATGCCGGCGCCCACGCACAGCGTGACCAGGCCGGTCGACAGGTTGCGCCGCTCGAGTTCGTCGAGCAGGGTGCCCAGAATCATCGCGCCAGTCGCGCCCAGGGGGTGCCCCATCGCAATCGCCCCGCCGTTGACGTTCATCTTGTCGTGCGTGACTTTCATCACTTCCATGAAACGCAGCACGACTGAGGCGAAGGCTTCGTTCAGTTCATAGAGGTCGATGTCGCTGGCCTTCATGCCAGCGAGCTTGAGCGCCTTTTCCGCCGAATAGGAGGGGCCGGTCAGCATGATGGTGGGCTCGCTGCCGATGGAGGCGAACGAGCGGATGCGGGCACGGGCTTTCAGGCTCAGCCGTTTGCCGACTTCGGCGTTGCCGACCAGCACCGCAGCCGCGCCGTCAACAATGCCCGATGAGTTGCCGGCATGGTGCACGTGCACCATGCGCTCGATCTCGGGATAACGCTGAATGGCCACCGCGTCGAAGCCGTATTTCTCGCCCTGCACCTTGAAAGCAGGCTCCAGCTTGGCCAGCGACTCCAGCGTGGTTTCGGCGCGCATGTGTTCGTCGCGCTCAAGCACGATGCAACCGTTCACATCCTTCACGGGAACGATCGAATTGGCGAAGCGGCTCTCGGCCCAGGCGAGTGCGGCGCGGCGCTGGCTTTCGACCGCGTAGCTGTCGACGTCGCTGCGGCTGTGGCCGTAAAGCGTGGCAATCAGATCGGCCGAAATGCCCTGCGGCACGAAATAGGTCGGAATCGCCACCGCTGGGTCAATCGCCCAGGCACCGCCGCTGGTGCCCATGGGCACACGGCTCATGCTCTCCACGCCGCCGCCGATGACCAGTGGCGACTGACCCGACATCACCTTGGCGGCGGCCATGTTGCAGGCCTCCAGGCCCGAGGCGCAAAAGCGATTGACCTGCACGCCGGCAGCGCTTTCGTGGTACCCGGCGGCAATGGCCGCAACGCGCGCGATGTTGGCGCCTTGCTCACCGGCGGGTTCGACGCAGCCGAGGATGATGTCGTCCACGAAGGCGGTGTCCAGGGTGTTGCGGTCGCGTAGTGCCTGCAGCGCGGTAATGGCCAAACTGATGGGCGTGGTGCCGTGCAGCGCACCCGAGCTGCGGCCCTTGCCGCGCGGCGTGCGCACGGCGTCGAAAATGAATGCTTCGGTCATGTTGGGTTTCCTTCTTTCTGAATCTGGGGATGCGATAGGCAAGAGGGCGGAAGAGCGGCAGGCGGCTGGCAGCAGTTGCTACAGCGTGCGGCTGATGATTTCCTTCATGATTTCGTTGGCGCCACCGTAGATGCGCGCGACGCGCGCATCCGCATAGGCGCGGGCAATCGGGTACTCCCACATGTAGCCGAAGCCGCCGAACATCTGCAGGCATTGGTCGATCACCTTGCAGTGCAGGTCGGTGGTCCAGTACTTGGCCATCGCGGCGGTGGCGGCATCAAGTTGACCGTCCATCAGCAGGCCGAGCAGACGGTCGACAAAGACCTGTGCGATCTGCACCTCGGTTTTCATTTCGGCGAGCTTGAAGCGGTTGTGCTGGAAATCGATCACGCGCTGGCCGAAGGCCTTGCGATCCTTGGTGTAGGCCAGGGTCCATTCGAGCGCGGCCTCGGCGCCCGCCACCGCGCCGATGGCGATCTGCATGCGCTCCCAGGCCAGTTCCTGCATCAGCAGGAAAAAGCCCTTGCCATCCCCGCCGAGGATGTTGCTGGCCGGCACGCGCACGTCTTCGAAGAAGAGTTCCGAGGTGTCCTGCGCCTTCATGCCGATTTTTTCGAGATTGCGCCCGCGCGTGAAGCCGGGGCGATTGGTCTCGACCAGCACCAGCGAGGTTCCCTTGGCGCCTTGCGTCGGGTCGGTCTTGGCGACAACGATCACCACGTCGGCGTTCTGGCCGTTGGTGATAAAGGTCTTTTGACCATTGATCACAAGTTCGTCGCCGTCACGGACCGCACTGGTGCGCACGCTTTGCAGGTCGCTGCCCGCGCCCGGCTCAGTCATGGCGATGGCGCCAATCACTTCGCCGGTGGCCATCTTCGGCAGCCAGTTGCGCTTTTGCGCCTCGGTGCCGTAGGCCAGGATGTAGGGTGCCACGATGTCGGAGTGCAGGCCGAAGCCAATGCCGCTGGTGCCGGCGCGCGAGACTTCTTCAATGAGCACAGCACTGTGCAGGCGCGTACCGCCACCGCCTCCGTATTGCTCGGGTATGGCGGGGCACAGCAGGCCGGCGGCGCCGGCCTTGCGCCAGACGGCGCGCGGCACGATGCCATCGTTTTCCCAGCCGGCGTGATGAGGTATGACTTCTTCTTCCAGAAAGCGACGTGCCTGGTCCCGGAAGAGTTCGTGTTCTTCACCGAAGAGGGTGCGGTTGAGCATGGGTCTGTCCATGAAGTTCGATTGGCATTGGCACTGGCATGGCCGACGGTCGCGAAGAGTTGCTCGTCCACGTGGGAAAGCGCCGGAAGCACCCAACGCACGATAGACAAACCAATCGACCAAACGCTTGTTAGATGATATAGTATACGGCATGGCAAAGGAGCAAGACAACCCACTCTCGCGCAGAGATGCGATCCTGGCGGCCGCGGCGAGCCGGTTCCGGCGCCAGGGTTTTGAGCGCACTTCGGTGCGCGAGATTGCCCAAGCCATGGGCATGACTTCAGGCTCGCTCTTCTACCATTTCGCGACCAAGGAGGATCTGCTGGTGGCGATCATGGAGGAGGGTGTTCGCGACATCATGCGGTCGGTGCGCGACGGGCTGGCTGGCGAAGTTCGCTTGCCCGAGCGGCTGCTGTCGATGGTGCGCAGCCACCTGAAGGCTTTGCTGGGTACGAGGCTCGACGCCATGACCGTGCTGCTCTATGAGTGGCGCAGCCTTTCGCCGGCCGCCCAGACCCGGGTGATGGCATCGCGCGACGCCTACGAGACCTTGTGGATGACGCCGATCAGCGAGGCTGCGGCGCTGGGCCTGGTCGATACAGATGTCGTGTTGGTGCGCCAGACAGTTCTCGGTGCCCTCAACTGGACGGCGCAGTGGTACCGGCCTGGCGGGCGTCTGGACATCGATGCGTTGGCGCAGCGCATGTACGCGATGCTGTTTCCTCGTGTGGCCGCATCGGGAGTGAGCCGTGATTGAACGGGCCGGATTCGGCTTTCATCTTACCGTTTTCAATTGTTTATTTTTAGTCACATGGAGATAAAGTGAAGTTATTGGTCGCCGTCAAGCGGGTGCTGGACTACAACGTCAAGGCCCGCGTCAAGTCCGACGGTTCGGGAGTCGATCTCGCGAACCAGAAGTTGTCCATGAACCCTTTCGACGAGATCGCCTGCGAAGAGGCGGTGCGCCTCAGGGAGGCCGGTGTCGCTTCTGAAGTGATCGTTGTTTCCTGTGGCCCGGCGGCTTGCCAGGAAACGCTGCGCAGCGCCATGGCCATCGGCGCTGATCGCGCCGTGCTGGTTGAAACTGACGCCGCGCTCGAACCGCTCGCGGTGGCCAAGCTGATGCAGCATGTGGCCCAAAAAGAAGGTGTGCAGTTCGCCATCTTCGGCAAGCAGGCGATTGATGACGACGCTGGCCAGACTGGCCAGATGTTTGGCGCGCTGATGGGCTGGGCCCAGGCCAGCTTCGCCTCCAAGGTGCAGATCAGCGGCGACACGGCCACCATCACTCGCGAGATCGACGGTGGCCTGGAAACCCTGGCCATGAAGCTGCCGGCCGTGATCACGACCGACCTGCGCCTGAACGAGCCGCGCTTCATCACGCTGCCCAACATCATGAAGGCCAAGAAAAAGCCGATGGAGGTGATCAAGGCGGCCGAGCTCGGCATCGACATTGCGCCACGCACCGTGACCCTGCACGTCAGCGAGCCGCCGACCCGCAAGGCCGGCATCAAGGTGGCCGACCCGGCCGAACTCGTCAAACGACTCAAAGAAGAAGCGAAGGTGATCTGATGACAACCCTGATCATTGCGGAACACGACAACGCCGTACTCAAAGCGGCCACGCTGAACACGATTGCCGCCGCCACGCGCATCGGCGGCGACATTCATGTGCTGGTGGCGGGCCGCAACTGCGCTGCCGTGGCCCAGACTGCGGCGGCGGTTGCGGGCGTGAGCAAGGTGCTGCACGTTGACGCGGCGCACCTAGAGGCCCACCTGGCCGAGAACCTGGCCGAGCTGGTGCGCTCACGCGTGCGCGCCGATGTCGGCTACACCCATGTGCTGGCGCCAGCCACCGCCTTTGGCAAGAACGTGCTGCCGCGCGTGGCGGCCTTGCTGGACGCCTCCCAGGTGTCGGACGTGATCGCGATCGAGTCGCCCGACACCTTCCTGCGCCCGTTCTATGCCGGCAACGCGCTGGCCCGCGTGCAATCGAAGGATGCCATCAAGGTGCTGAGCATTCGCACCACCGCCTTCGACCCGGTCGGTGCGGGCGGCACGGCAGCGGTCGAGACGCTGGACGCGGCTGGCGATCTCGGCTTGACCACCCTGGTCGGGCGTGAGGTGGTGAAGCTGGAGCGCCCGGAACTCGCCGCTGCATCGGTCATCGTATCGGGCGGACGCGGACTGGGCGCGGCCGACAAGTTTCACGCCGTGCTGGAGCCGCTGGCCGACAAGCTTGGCGCGGCGATCGGCGCCTCGCGCGCCGCCGTCGACGCCGGCTACGCGCCCAACGACTACCAGGTCGGCCAGACCGGCAAGATCGTGGCACCCCAGTTGTACGTGGCGGTTGGCATCTCGGGCGCCATCCAGCACCTGGCCGGCATGAAGGACAGCAAGGTGATCGTTGCGATCAACAAGGACGCCGAAGCGCCGATCTTCCAGGTGGCCGACTATGGGCTGGTGGCGGATCTGTTCACAGCGGTGCCCGAATTGGTGACTGCGTTATAGGTTGCAGCGGATGCCGAGGTAAAGCAGAGGCCAGGCCTGTTCCTGGCAGTATGGTCGGCGGCACCGGCCAAACAATTCAAAAAGTAGGAGACATCGATCATGAGCCCATCAACCTCCGTCATCGCTGATGTGCCATCCCCTGGCGCAATTGCCCGCGTGGCCATCGGCGACTTCCTGCGCCGCTCGGCAGCGCGAGACCGCGCCAAGACGGCGTTCGTGCTCGGCGATCAGAGCATGAGCTACGGTGAGCTCGATGAGCGCGTGACCCGCTGCGCCAATGCCTTGCTGGCCGCTGGCTTGGTGCGAGGTGACCGCGTGACCACGCTATGCAATAACTCGCTTGAGTTCCTGGTGGCCATGTTCGGCATCCATCGCGCCGGCCTGATCTGGGTGCCGATCAACACGGGCCTGGGGCTGGATGACGTTCGCTACATCATCGACCACTCTGAGGCGCGCTTCCTGCTGGTGGATGCCGCTCTGCTGGTGCGCCCGGAGTTGCGTGCAGCCATCGAGGCGCAGCCCGGTCGCGGATGGGTGCTGGAAGGCGAGGGGGCTGGGGCTTTCTGCAGCTTCGCTGCAGCGATTGCTGCGCAGTCTGCCACTGAGTCCGAGGTCGAAATTCATGACCGCGACGTAGCCCAGATCATGTACACCAGCGGAACCACCGGCCGCCCTAAAGGGGTGATGCAAAGCCATTTGTCGGTGGTGATGGCAGCGATGAACAACGCGCTTGAGTTGGGGGTGTGGCGCGATGCCGTGAACATTGCCGTGCTGCCCCTCTTTCATTGCGCCCAGCACACGCTGATGTGCGGCGTGCTGGCGGGCGGCGGCACGGTGATTGTGATGCGCGCTTTCGAACCCGCCGCCATGCTCGACGCCATCGAGCGTGAACGGGTGACCTTGCTGGTGGGCTTGCCGCTGATGCACCAGGCCATGCTCGATCATCCCTCGCGCCCGGGGCGCGACCTGTCGAGCCTGCGCATGTGCGTGTACGCCATGGCGCCCATGGCCGAGACCCTGCTGCGCCGCCTGATCGCCGAGTTCTGCCCGAATTACTCATTGGCCACCGGCCAGACCGAGATGTACCCGCTCACCATGGCCTTCCGGCCCGAAGAGCAGCTTAAACGCTTTGGTTCCTACTGGGGCGCCAGTGCATTGATCAACGACACGGCGGTGATGGACGACGCGGGCCAGCTGCTCGGCCCCGGCGAGGTCGGCGAGATCGTGCACCGCGGTCCGAACGTGATGGAGGGCTACTACAAAAATCCCGAAGCCACCGCCGAGGCACGCGCTTTCGGCTGGCACCACACCGGTGACCTCGGCATGTGGGTCGATGGCCAGATGATGTTCAGGGACCGCAAGAAGGACATGATCAAGACCGGCGGCGAAAACGTGCCGTCCATCAAGGTCGAGGCCACGTTGCTGCGCCACCCGGCGGTGGCCAATGTGGCGGCGGTAGGTTTGCCGCACCCGCGCTGGGTCGAGGCGGTCACCGCCTTCGTGGTGCTCAAGCCAGGGGCGCAGGCCGACGAGGCCGAGTTGATCAACCACTGCAAGGAGCATCTCGGTGGCTTTGAGGTGCCCAAGGCGATCCGCATCGTCGATGCCTTGCCGATGACCTCCACCGGCAAGATTCAAAAGCATCCGCTGCGTGACAGCTATCGCGCCCTGTACGAGGACATTGAACGATAGGTGTCGGGAAGGTCATGGGGTGTGCAACACACGCCCGCGCCTGTGACCAGGCTGCTTGCAAGGCGTGCTTCGGCTTGAGGTCCTAACTAACCACCGTTCTGTCAATATGTTCGCATGACCTTTATCGAAACCAGCCGGTTTCCGGCAGGCGCGGACAGTCGCCCTTGATCCTTGATCCTTGATCCTTGATCCTTGTTCATCCCACCGTCAGAAAGGTTTTCCATGTCCGTCGTTCCTGCCATCTTGCTTGCGGTTGATGCCGACGGCATTGCGACCCTGACCCTCAACCGGCCCGATCAGCTCAATGCCTTCGATCTTGAGATGGTGGATGCTTGGCGCGCAGCACTTGAGCAGGCCGAAGCTGATGAGCGAGTCAAGGTCATCGTCGTCACCGGTGCCGGTCGTGCTTTTTGTGCCGGCGGCGATTTCGAGGAGATGGCCAAATTCAGCGAAATGGACAGCATGGGACGCAAGGATTTTCTGTACCGCCACGTGCATCGCATTGCGCTCACGCTGGAGCGGATGGAAAAACCGGTCATTGCCGCTGTCAACGGCGCTGCGCGAGGCGCTGGCTGCGACATGGCTTTGATGTGCGATATCCGTTTGATGGCCAGCTCAGCCACGCTTGCCGAGAGTTATATCAACATCGGACTGATGGCTGGTGATGCCGGTGCCTGGTACTTGCCGCGCCTGATTGGCACCGCGCGCGCGCTTGAGTTGTTCTGGACCGGTCGCGTGGTGGGGGCGGAAGAGGCCGAACGCATTGGCATGGTCAATCGCGTGGTGCCCGATGCCGAACTGATGACCGCCACCTACGATATGGCGCGCACCATTGCCGCCAAGCCGCAGCAGGCGGTACGCTTTTTTCGCCGCGCCGTCTACCAAAGCCAGACCATGGCGCTCGCCACGCACTTGGACATGGTGTCCTCGCACATGGCGGTGCTCGAAGACACGCCTGAGCATCGCGCCGGCATTGCGGCTTTCCGCACCCGCTCGCGCGCCAGCAAGTAAAAAAGGGCGGCGCCGTGCAAGGCATTCTGAGTGGCATCACCGTCATCGATCTGTCCCGCTTGATTGCCGGGCCTTACGCGGCCATGGTGCTGGCCGATCTGGGCGCGCGCGTCATCAAGGTCGAGGCGATCACCGGCGAGGAGGGGCGGCATTTTGGCCCGCCGTTTTATGGCGACTCCAGCGTCGCTTTCATGACCTGCAACCGGGGCAAGGAGTCGATCGCGCTGGACATACGCACCCCTGCCGGGCGCTCGGTGCTGGAGCGGTTGATTTCAAAAGCCCAGGTTCTGGTGCACAACTTTCGCCCCGACTTTGCCGAGACACATGCGCTGACCTACGACGCGGTGCGGCGCATCAACCCGACGCTGGTGTACTACATGGTCAGCGCCTTCGGTGAGCAGGGCGACTACCGGCTCAGGCCCTCGGTCGACAGCGTGGTGCAGGGCATGACGGGGGCCTTCTACGCCAGCGGGGAAGAGGGCAATCCACCGGTTCGTATCGGCTTGCCGATCATCGATGTGGCGTCCGGCATGTGCGGCGCGTTGGGCGTGCTGGCCGCGGTGATGCATTGGCAGCAGACCGGCCAGGGGCAGCGCGTGGAGTTGTCCCTGGTGGACACCATGTTCAATTTTCTTGCCAGCAAGGTGGGTGAATATGCGGTTGAGCAGCGCGAGCCGGTTCGTGCGGTGAACCTGCCGATTGCTGTGCCGAGCCGTCACTTTCGAGGCTCCGACGGTGCCTGGTTCAGCGTGTCGGTGGTGAATGAAGGTGCGTTCAAGCGGTTTTGCGCCGTCATCGAGCGGCTGGAGTGGCTCAACGATCCGCGTTACCAGCGCAATGCGGTGCGCATTGCCAACCGGCCGGCGCTGCTGGCTGAACTGGAGGCGATTTTCATCACCCGTTCGGCGGCTACCTGGGTGGCAGCCTTCGAGGCCGCCGATATTCCCTGTGGTCCGGTGAACACGGTGTCCGAGGCCATGGCCGACCCGGTGCTGGTCGCCCGTTTCGTGGAGCATCCTGAGATGCCGGGGCTGCCGCTAATCCCTTTTCCGGCGCAGCTTTCCGCGGGCATGCGCAAGATCGGTGACATGCTGGCACCTCCCGCGCTGGGGCAGCATACCGGGCCGGTGTTGGGCGAACTGGGCTATGGTGGGCCGGAGATTGCCCAACTGGTGCGCGACGGGGTCGTGCGCCTGCACGAAACTGCCATGGCAACCGCAGCAGTAGGGAAACCATGAGCAAAACTTCGCCCGACATTCTGTGGATCCCCAGCGCGGATCGCATCGAGGGTGCCGAGTTGACCTGTTTCCAACAATGGCTGGAACGCGAAAAAGGCGTGCGCTTTGCCGGCTACGAGGCCTTGTGGCAATGGTCCGTGGATGACTTGGAGGGTTTCTGGGGCGCCATCGTCGGCTATTTTGAGCTTCCGCTCGACGACTGGAATGGCCCGGTTCTGAGCGATCGGCAGATGCCGGGCGCGCAATGGTTTGTGGGCGCGCGCACCAACTATGCGCGGCAGGTGTTCCGGCACGCTACGGATGCCAGACCGGCCATCGTTTTTCGCAATGAAGCGGGCGAGCGGGCGGACATGTCTTGGCGCACGCTGCAGGACCAAGTGGCGGCGCTGGCGCAGTGGCTGCGCGCAGCGGGCGTGGGGCCGGGCGACCGCGTGGTGGCCTACCTGCCCAATATTCCGCAATCCATCGTGGCTTTTCTGGCCACGGTTTCCGTGGGGGCGATCTGGTCGGTGTGCTCGCCCGACATGGGGGCGCCCACGGTGCTGGACCGTTTCCGGCAAATCGATCCGAAGGTGTTGATCGCGGTCGATGGCTACCGCTGGGGTGGCAAGCGCTTCGACCGGCGCGACACCGTGGCCATGCTGCTCGACGGGCTGCCCAGCGTCGAGCGCTGCGTGCTCCTGCCCTACCTGGAGCGCAGCGCCAGCGTGGGCGCGCTGCGCGGTGGCGTGCTCTGGAGCGAGGTGGTCAGCGGCCCAGCTGAACTGCGCATTGAGTCAATGCCTTTCGACCACCCGCTGTGGGTGGTGTATTCATCGGGCACCACCGGCTTGCCCAAACCCATCGTGCACGGCCATGGCGGCATCGTGCTGGAGCAGGTCAAGCTGATGCGCCTGCACAACGACCTCGGTCCCGAAGACCGCTTCCACTGGTTTTCCACCACGGGCTGGATCATGTGGAACTGCCAGGTGGGTGGCTTGCTGGTGGGGGCGACGGTCTGCCTGTACGACGGCGCCCCGGCCTGGCCCGACTACACCACGCTGTGGCGCTTCGCGGGGGAAGTCGGCGTGACGTTTCTGGGTGCCGGTGCGGCGTTTTATGCGGCCTGCCAGAAAACAGGCGTAGAGCCGCGCGAGGTGGGCGCGCTGGGGCCGCTGCGCACCGTGGGTTCGACCGGCTCGCCACTGTCCCTGGAAAGCTACCAGTGGATTGCCAAGCATGTCGGGCGCGATGTCTGGATCAACCCGATCTCCGGCGGCACCGACTTCGCAGGGGCCTTCGTCGGCGGCGTGCCGACCCTGCCCGTTGTCGTGGGAGAAATGCAGGGGCGCTGCCTCGGGGCGCGCGTCGAGGCCTTCAACGAGCAGGGCCAGCCGGTCGTGGACGAGGTGGGTGAGTTGGTCTGCACCGCGCCCATGCCGTCCATGCCCCTCTACTTCTGGAACGACCCCGGCAACCGGCGCTATCTGGACAGTTATTTCGACATGTACCCCGGCGTCTGGCGGCATGGCGACTGGCTTCGCATCACACCGCGCGGCGGCGCAATCATCTACGGCCGCAGCGACACCACCATCAACCGCCACGGCGTGCGCATGGGCACGAGCGACATCTACAGCGTGGTCGAGGCGCTGCCCGAAGTGCTCGACAGTTTGGTGGTCGATCTTGAGTTTCTGGGGCGCGAAAGCTATATGCCGATGTTCGTCGTGCTGCGCCAGGGCGTGGCGCTGGACGCGCCGCTGATCGGGCGCATCAAGAGCGCCATCCGCGCGGCCGCGTCGCCGCGCCATGTGCCGGACGAGGTGTTTCCCGTGGCCGAGGTGCCGCGCACGCTCACCGGCAAGAAGCTCGAACTGCCGATCAAGAAGCTGCTGCTCGGCCAGCCCATCGACAAAGTGGTCAACCGCGATGCGCTGGCCAACCCCGCCAGCCTTGACTGGTTTCTTGAGTTTGCGCGCGTGCGTGCCACGCAGACCCGATAGTTTCCCCCAACCAATATCACGAAGAAACACCATGAGCGATCAGGAAGTCATTTACGACGTCAAAAATTACGTTGCCACCATCACCATCAATCGGCCCAAGACGCTCAACGCTTTCACTGGTGACACCATCAAGGACATGGAGCGACTGCTGGCCCAGGCCGGCGACGATCCGAAGGTCGGCGTGATCGTGCTGACCGGTGCTGGCGAGCGCGCCTTTTGTGTCGGCGGTGATGTCAACTGGGAAAAGGGCGAAGGTGGCAAGAGCGGCCTGCAGGACCTGGAATTCAACTTCAACCGCCAGATCGCCGAATGTCCCAAGCCGGTGATCGCGCGCGTCAACGGCTATGCCATTGGTGCCGGTCACCACATTGCCTACTTTTGTGACTTCACGATTGCCGCCGAGCATGCGATCTTTGGTCAGAACGGGCCACGCGTCGGCTCACCGGCCGGTGGCTATATCGTCTCGCACGCGGCCAATGTGCTTGGCCACAAGCGGGCGCGCGAACTGTGGATGCTGTGCCGCCGCTACAGCGCGAAGCAGGCGTTCGACTGGGGTCTGGCCAACTCGGTGGTGCCCATGGCCCAACTCGACGAAGAGGTGCAGAAGTACTGCGACGAATTGCTGTCGCTGTCGCCGACCTGCCTGAAGATTGTCAAGCGTTCGTTCTACCACCACATGGCCCCGATCATGGGCAAGGACATGAACGACCTGATCCAGGAAGTGGCACCTAACTATTTCAGTACCGGCGAGCAGCAGGAAGGGGCCAGCGCCTTTCTTGAGAAGCGCAAGCCCGACTTCAGCAAATTCCGCTAACCGGTAACCTTTGTCCTGCGCGGCTCGGCGGGGAACTTTTAGAGACTGAAAATGATGAACCAAGAACGTTACCCCGAGTTGCGTGCCGCGCTGCGCGATCTTTTCAAACGCTTCCCTGACGAGTACTTTCGCAAGATTGACGATGCCCGTGCTTACCCCGAGGCGTGTGTGGACGCGCTGACCAGGGCCGGCTGGCTGGCGGTGATGATTCCGCAGGAGTACGGCGGAGCTGGCTTGGGTCTGGCCGAAGCCTCGGTGGTGATGGAAGAGGTCAACCGCTGCGGCGGCAATGCCGGCGCCTGTCACGGCCAGATGTACAACATGGGCACCTTGCTGCGCCATGGCTCGGACGAGCAAAAGCGCCGCTACCTGCCAAAAATCGCGAGCGGCGATCTGCGCCTGCAGTCCATGGGCGTGACCGAGCCAACCACAGGCACCGACACCACCAAGATCAAGACCACCGCAGTCAAGCAGGGCGACCGCTATGTGGTCAATGGCCAGAAGGTCTGGATCTCGCGGATTCAGCACTCCGATCTGATGATTTTGCTGGCACGCACCACCCCGCTCAAGGATGTGAAGCGCAAGTCAGAGGGCATGTCGATCTTTATCGTTGACCTGCACCAGGCCATTGGCCAGGGCATGACTGTGAACCCGATCCGCAACATGGTCAACCACGAGACCAATGAGCTGTTCTTCGACAACCTCGAAATCCCGGCCGAGAACCTGATCGGCGAGGAGGGCAAAGGTTTCAAGTACATCCTGGACGGCCTGAACGCCGAGCGCACGCTGATTGCCGCCGAGTGCATTGGCGACGCCCGCTGGTTCGTCGAGCGCAGCGCCCGCTATGCCCGCGAGCGCCGCGTGTTTGACCGCCCGATTGGGCAGAACCAGGGCGTGCAGTTTCCCTTGGCCGAGGCCCACATCGAGACCGAAGCCGCTGACCTGATGCGCTGGCGTGCCTGCGAGCTGTTTGACGCCCACCAACCGTGTGGCGCAGAGGCCAATATGGCCAAGTACCTGGCCGCCAAAGCCTCCTGGGAGGCGGCCAACACCGCCATTCAGACCCATGGCGGCTTTGGCTTTGCCTGCGAATACGACATCGAGCGCAAGTTCCGCGAAACCCGGCTGTACCAAGTGGCGCCGATCTCCACCAACCTGATTCTGAGTTACGTGGCCGAGCATGTGCTCGAGTTGCCGCGCTCATTCTGAAAGAAATTGCCATGCGTCCATTGGAAGGAATGCTGATTGTCACGCTGGAGCACGCGATTGCCGCGCCGTTCTGCACCCGCCAGTTGGCCGATCTCGGCGCGCGCGTCATCAAGGTCGAGCGTCCGGGCGAGGGCGACTTCGCCCGCGCCTACGACAGCCGGGCCCACGGCTCGGCTTCCCACTTCGTCTGGTGCAACCGCTCCAAGGAAAGCCTGACGCTCGACCTCAAACACCCGGCCGCACGCGCCGTACTGCAAAAGCTGGTGGAGCGCGCCGACGTGCTGGTGCAGAATCTGGCGCCCGGTGCTGCCGCGCGCATGGGACTGGACCATGCCAGCCTGGCGCCGGTCAACCCGCGCATCGTGGTGTGCGACATCTCGGGCTACGGCGACGGCGGCCCCTACACCGCGAAAAAGGCCTATGACCTGCTGATCCAGAGCGAAGCCGGTTTTGTGTCGGTGACCGGCACGCCGGAGACGCCATCCAAGGCCGGGCTGTCGATTGCCGACATCGCCGCTGGCATGTACGCCTACAGCAGCGTGCTGGCCGCTTTGCTGGAGCGCGGGCGCACGGGGCGTGGCCAGCGGCTCGAAATCTCCATGCTCGAAGCCATGTCCGAATGGATGGGCTTCCCGCTCTACTACACGCTGGATGGCCAGCCGCCGCCGCTGCGTGCCGGCGCCTCGCACGCCGCCATTTACCCCTACGGCCCTTTTACCTGCGGCGACGGCAAGCAGGTGGTGCTGGCGGTGCAGCACGACCGCGAATGGGCCACCTTCTGCAACCAGGTGTTGCAATTGCCCGAGCTGACCGCACAGTACCTGGGCAACGCCAACCGGCTGGCCCAGCGCGAGAAACTGCGCGGCATCATCGAAGGTGTCTGCGCCACCCTGACCGCGGCGCAACTGGTGGCGCGGCTGGATGCGGCGCAAATCGCCAACGGCCAGCTCAACGAGATGGCCGACCTGTGGAAGCACCCGCAACTCGCGGCGCGTGGGCGCTGGACCGAGATCGGTTCGCCAGGCGGCACGCTGCCGGCGCTGTACCCGCCGCACCACGTCCAGGGCAGCGAGCCGCCGCCGCCCATGGGGCCGGTGCCTGCGCTGGGTCAGCACACCGAAGCCATCCTGACCGAGCTCGGCTACGGCGAGACTGACATCGCCCGGCTGCGTGCAGACCAAGCCATCTGACTGCGAGATCGATGCCATGACCCCAGATACAAACCCGAGCGCGACGCTGGCTGCCTTTGCCGCCGATCTGTCATTCGACACCATTCCGGCGCCGGTGCTGCGCCGAACCGAAGACCTGTTCCTCGACTGGTACGCCTCCGCGTTGGCGGGCAAGGGCGCCCGGCCGGTCGAGGCCATCGAAGCCTATGCCCGCACCATGGGGCCGGCCTCCGGCCGCGCCGAGGTGCTGATCTCGCGCCGCACCACCTCGCCCCATTTCGCTGCGATGGTCAACGCGGCCGCCTCGCATTTCGCCGAGCAGGATGACGTCCACAACGGCTCGGTGTTTCATCCCGCAGCCGTCGTGTTCCCGGCGGCGCTGGCCATCGCGCAGGACATCGGTGCCAGCGGCCGCGAGTTCCTGGCCGCCGTAGTGGCGGGCTATGAAGTCGGCATTCGGGTGGGCGAGTTCCTGGGCCGCTCGCACTACCGCATCTTTCACACCACGGCCACCGCCGGCACGCTGGCCGCCGCTGCGGCGGCCGGACGGCTGCTCAAGCTCGATGCGACCACCATGCTGCATGCCTTCGGCAGCGCCGGCACACAAGCCGCCGGGCTGTGGGAGTTTTTGCGCGACGCCGCCGACTCCAAGCAACTGCACACCGCGCATGCGGCGTCCAGCGGCTTGGCTTGCGCCTACTTGGCGCGCGAGGGGCTGACCGGCGCGCGCCAGATTCTGGAAGGCGCGCAAGGCATGGCTGCGGGCATGTCGAACGACGCCGATCCGGCGCGCCTGACCGACCGCCTGGGCCAGCGCTGGGCCACGGCGGAAACCTCGTTCAAATACCACGCCTCGTGCCGCCACACCCACCCCAGCGCCGACGCGCTGCTGGCGCTGATGCAGACGCATGGGCTCAAGGCCGACGATATTGCCGCGGTGACCACCCATGTGCACCAGGGCGCCATCGACGTGCTGGGCCGCGTCACCGTGCCCGCCACCGTGCACCAGGCCAAATTCTCAATGGGCACGGTGCTGGCGCTGGCCGCCGAATACGGCTTTGCCGGGCTGAATGAATTTGAAGCGCATTACCTCGCGCCGCGCGTGGCCGCCTTGCGCGACCGCGTGACGATGCAGCTCGACGCCGAGGTCGATAAGGCCTACCCGCAGCGCTGGATCGGCAAGGTAACGGTGAGCACGCGCGATGGCCACACCTTTGGCGCGCGGGTCGATGAGCCCAAAGGCGACCCTGGCAACACCCTGACACGTGCCGAGCTGGAAGACAAGGCGCAGCGCCTGGCGGCCTACGGCAAGGGGGCCACGCCTGCAGAGGTGGAGGCACTGATCGCGCGCGTCTGGGCGGTCGCCGAGGCGCCGCACATCGAGCGCTGGTTGGCGGCATGAGCATGGCGACCAGCACCCCCGGCCTCCATGTCCTTCCGCGTGCCTATCTTTTTGTGCCCGCAGACAGGCCTGAGCGTTTTGCCAAGGCGCGCGCCAGCGGCGCCGACGCGGTGATTGTTGATCTGGAAGACGCGGTTGCCCCCGAGGCGAAGGCGAGCGCACGCGACGCGTTGGCGGCGGCGCTTGATGCGTCGGCACCGCTGGTTGTGCGCATCAATGCCGCTGGCACGCCCTGGTTTGAAGACGATCTCGAACTGTGTCGCCATCCTGGTGTGGCGGCGGTGATGCTGCCCAAGGCCGAGGGTATCGATGCCGTGTGCACCGTGGTCGAGATCACCTATAAGGACGTGTTGCCGATCATCGAGTCGGCGCGCGGACTTAGGGAAATCCACAGCATTGCGAGCGTGCCGGGCGTGATCCGCCTGGCTTTTGGCAGCGTCGATCTGGCGCTCGATCTGGGCATTGACTGTGCGCCCGATGGCGCGGAGTCAGAGCTGCTGGCTTTCCGCTCACAAGTGGTGCTGGCCTCGCGGCTGGCCGGGCTGGCCGCGCCAGTTGATGGTGTCAGCACCGCGATCGAGGACCTGCAACGCTTGCAGGCGGACACTGAACGCTCACGTCGACTCGGCTTTGGTGCCAAGCTGTGCATCCACCCGAAGCAGCTTGCCATCGTCCAGGCGGTGTTCACGCCGACCCCCGAACGGCTTGACTGGGCGCGCCGCGTCTGCAAAGCATTTGAAACGGCGGGTGGTTCCGCTGTGGCGGTTGACAGCCAGATGGTCGATCTGCCGGTGTACCAGCGTGCACAAGCCGTGCTGCGCGACGCGGGTCTGAGCGCCTGATTTTTTAACCCACTCCAATCGACTGGAATTCCTTATGACTCGCAAAGCCAAACCCATCCGCTCCGACATTGCCTGGAGTACCCCCGACCGCATCGAGGTGCACGGCAAGAGTCTGCCTGACGAAATCCTCGGCCATCTCAACCTGGGTGATATGGCCTTCTTGCAGATCGTCGGGCGCATGCCAACGCAGCAGGAGTCCAACGTCTTCAACGCCATCGCGGTGACGCTGGTCGAGCACGGCATCACGCCCAGTGCGCTGGTCGCGCGACTGACCTACGCCGGTGCGCCCGAATCGCTGCAGGCCGCCGTGGCGGCCGGATTGTGCGGTCTGGGCAGCGTGTTCGTCGGCAGCACCGAAGGCACCGCCAAAATGCTGTACGAGGCCCTGCCACCCGAAACGAAAGGAGCTGATCTGGAGCGCATCGCTTGCGACACCGTGGCAGCCTTTCGCGCGCGCGGCCAGATCATTCCGGGGCTCGGCCATCCGCTGCACAAGCCGGTCGATCCGCGTGCCCCGCGCCTGTTCCAGATCGCCAAGGACAATGGCTTTTCAGGCGACTACATCCGGCTCGAACAACTGATCTGCGCCGAGGCCGAACGCGTCGCTGGCAAGTCGCTTCCCGTCAACGCGACCGGCGCCATCGGCGCCATCAGCTGCGAGCTCGGGCTACCATGGAAAATTGTGCGCGGCATCGGCGTCCTGGCGCGTGCCATCGGGCTGGTGGGACACATCCTGGAAGAGAGCAAGAACCCGATGGCGGTCGAGATCTGGCAGCGGGTCGAAGACGAGGCCACCCAGCACATCAGACCACAAGGCGCCTGAAGCGCTGTGGCTGGCCTTGCAGGCACGATGCGCCCGCGTCGACCTATCGATTGAATTTTTCTGGACACCACTGGAGTATTGCGCAATGAATGACACGATCCTGAGAGAAGAACCCATCCACTGGGTGCAATCACCCCCGCAGCCTGCCGAGGCATCGAGCGTGGGAACCTTGTCGGTCGAGGCCCGCCAGCAGGCCTGGCCGGTGGCCGAGGTGCAGGCCCTGCTGGACCTGTCATTCCCTGAGCTGATGCACCGCGCGCAGACCGTGCACCGCGAGCACCACGACCCCACCGAGATGGAGCTGGCCACGCTGCTGTCCATCAAGACCGGCGGCTGCCCGGAGGACTGCGGCTATTGCCCGCAGTCGGTGCACCACGAGACCGGCGTGCCCGCCACCAAGATGATGACGCCCGAGGAAGTGCGCGAGGCCGTGCTCGGCGCCAAGGCGGCCGGCGCCTCGCGCTTCTGCATGGGTGCCGCCTGGCGAGCGCCCAACGACCGCGACCTGGAAAAGGTCGAGGAGTTGGTGCGCGTGATCAAGGACGAGGGCCTGGAGGCCTGCTGCACCCTGGGCATGCTCACGGGCGACCAGGCGCAACGCCTCAAGGGCGCTGGTCTGGACTACTACAACCACAACCTGGACACCGCGCCCGAGCTGTACGGCGACATCATCACCACCCGCGACTACCAGGACCGGCTGGACACGCTGGGCCACGTGCGCGGGGCCGGCATCCACGTCTGCAGCGGCGGCATCGTGGGCATGGGCGAGTCCCGCGCCGGGCGCGCCGGCCTGATCGCGCAACTGGCCAACCTGGCACCGTACCCCGAGTCGGTGCCGATCAACCACCTGGTCAAGGTGCCCGGCACGCCGCTGGCCGACGAGCCCGACCTCGACCCGCTGGAGTTCGTGCGCACCGTGGCGGTGGCCCGCATCACCATGCCCAGGGCCAAGGTGCGCCTGTCGGCCGGGCGCCGGCAGATGGACGAATCGACCCAGGTGCTGTGCTTCCTGGCCGGCGCCAACTCCATCTTCTACGGTGACAAGCTGCTGGTGACCGGCAATCCCGACGTGGAAGCCGACCAGGACCTGCTGGCCCGCACGGGCATGCACACCACGCGGGCGCACGCCTGACCTTGGCCCTGTCGATGGCCGAGGCTCCCTCCGTTCAAGCAAATCCCCTATGTTCCGCACCCTGCTGAAATCCAAAATCCACCGCGCCACCGTCACCCACTGCGAGCTGCACTATGAAGGCTCTTGCGGCATCGACGAAGACCTGCTGGAGGCGAGCAACATCCGCCCCAACGAACAGGTTCACATCTGGAACGTCAACAACGGCGAACGGTTCATCACCTACGCCATCAGGTCGCCGCGCGGCAGCGGCATCATTTCGCTCAACGGCTCGGCCGCCCGGCGCGCCAGCGTGGGCGACCTGGTGATCATCGCGGCCTTCGGCATGGTGCACGAAGACAAGCTCGACGAGGCCGTGCCCCAGCTGGTGTTCCCCGACGCTGCCAACCGCATCGTCGAGACCCGCAGCGAGCCCGCAGGTCCGCAGGCCGGCGACCCGGTCATCCTGCCCCCGGGCGCCGAGCTTTGACGCAGCCCGTGTCGGCCAACGCCGCCTGGCGCCAGCGCAGCCCTGGTGGGTCAACCTGTTCGGCCACAACCACCCCGCGATCCGCGCTGCGCTGATCGACCAGCTGCACACACTGGGCCACGTGATGCTTGCAGGCTTCACCCACGGGCCAGTGGTTGAACTCTCCGAACGCCTGGCCGCGCGCACCGGCCTGGGCCACGCCTTCTACGGCAGCGACGGTGCCAGTGCCACGGAGTTCGCGCTGAAGATGAGCGCCCACCACTGGCGCAATGCGGGCCGGGCAGGCAAGTGCCGGTTTGTCAGTGTCGCCGGGGGCTACCACGGAGAGACGGTGGGCGCGCTGGCCGTGACCGACATCGCGCTGTTCCGTGAAGCCTACGCGCCGCTGGTGCGCATGGCCGCCACCGTGCCCAGCCCCGACGCCAGGCAGGCCGCGCCCGGCGACACCCCGGCCGACGTGGCTGAGGGGGCCGCCGCCTCTCTGGGCGACTGGCTGGCCGAACACGCGCACGAGACCGCTGCGGTGATCATCGAGCCGCTGATCCAGTGCGCCGCCGGCAAGGCCATGCACGACCCGCTGTACCTGAAACGTGAAACGCGCGCGTGAGCTTTGCGACCGGCACCAGGTGCACCTGGTGCTCGACGAAATCGCGGTCGGCTTCGGCCGCACCGGCACACTGTTCGCGCACGAGCAGGCGGGCATCCGCCCCGACTTTCTCTGCATCTCCAAGGGCCTGACCGGCGGCACGCTGCCACTGTCGGTGGTGCTCACCACCGACGCGGTCTATGCCGCCTTCTACGACGACGAGGTGGCGCGCGGCTTCCTGCATTCGCACAGCTACACCTGCAACCCGCTGGCCTGCCGCGCCGCGCTGGCCACGCTGGACCTCTTCGCGCAGACCGACGCGCTGCGCCAGAACCTGGGCACCAGCGAGCGGCTGGCCGCGCAGTTCGCGCCGATCTCCAAGCACCCGCGTGTGCGCTTCGATCGACGCAAGGGCATGGTCTTCGCGTGGCACGTGCTCAGCACGCCTGCCCGACTTCGGCCACCGCTATGCCTGCCGCGCGCTGGCGCAGGGGCTGCTGCTGCGCCCCATCGGCCACACGATCTACGCCATCTTATCGACGATGCCCTGGTGCGACAGTAGTGGTCACGCCACCTCCAAATCCACCATCGCCTCGATGCACAGGTTGCGTTCGTACAGCAGCAACGCGCGGATCGCGCGCAGCCTGACCGCCAGGCACGAGGCGTCGGGAGCGAAAGCCAGCTCTTCGGTCAGCGCCGAGGTGCTGTCTGCCAGGGCCTCACGATGCCGCCCCGCCTTGAACAGCAAGGCGGAAAAGATCACCCGCACCCACATGTGGCCGAAAGGCGAAGGAGCCTCCCCGAACTTCACTTGCACCTCGCGCAAGGACTGGGGGGCCTCGGTGAAACGTCAATTGCATTTGTGCGCATAGGCCAGAACCGTTTGTGCGGCGCCATAGTGGAATGGGTCCTGATCTTGTGCCTGCCGGCCAATGGCGCACAAAGACCTGGCATAGCGGCGCAAAAAAGCATCATGGGACGACGACGTTGTCCAAGGGCCTGCAACAACGCCAGCAAGCCGCTATCGACCACCGCCGCCGCGTCAATGGCCGCCATCGCGACCGGCTCCGACGGGCCTCCGACCGCATTCAACAAGGAGCGAACAAAGAACACCTGGTCGCGCCAGGAAGCATCGAGTCCCACCCACACGGGGTCTGCGTCTTTGCAAGCGCGAAACCATCCGCCCATCAATGTCGTCTTGCCATAGCCGACCGGCGCAACGATGGCCACGCTCCGATCATGCATGGACAAGGGCGCAATCGCCCGCCGCGCCACTGTGGCCGTCGTCAGGTCAGGAGGAGCCCCCTCGACTGCCGCCTGGGAGGACGGCGCAGCAAGCTGCGGCCACCGAAATCCCGCGTTGGGTTGGGTCGTGTCCTCAGACACTCAGAAGGCGCACGACGACGCTGCTTCACGCTGGAGGTCCGGCCGCCCGGAATCGCGGCAGCGACACACCAACACCGACGGGTTCGCAAACCAACTCGACAGCCATGTCGAAAGTGACTGCTGAAGGGTCTGCGCCGATGAAGGAGCTGATCATCCACGGACCTTCTTCGAGTTCGACCAGCAGCACCGCATAGGGCGTGTCCTGTTTGAAAGCCGGGCCGGGCGCCCGGTGAACCACGCTGAACGAATGCACCTTGGCGCGACCGCTGGCGGCGCGGTGCTCTAGGCGCTCGCTACCGCACTCACGGCAGATCGCCTGTTGGTAGAGCTGCACGTGGCCGCACGCTGGGCAGTGCTGCAGCAGCAGCTTGCCCTCCTGAATGCCGCGCCAATAGATGTCCGAATCTGCATCCGGCATCGGCTGTGGCTTGAGGTGGGCGTCTTTGAGGTTGATCACAGCGTGGCCTCCGTTCCCAGGATGGTGGTGGCGTTGGTCGCAAAACCGGCGCCCAGGCTATGCACCAGGCCAAGTTCAGCGCCCGCGACCTGGCGTTCACCGCAGCTTCCGCGCAGCTGGTTGACGACCTCGTAGAAATGAAACAGCGAGCCCGGCATGCCCGAGTGCGCGAACGACAGCAGGCCGCCATGGGTGTTGCAGGGGATGGCTCCGCCGTAGGTGATCTGCCCGTCCTCGACGAAGCGCCCACCCTCGCCCTTGGGGCAGAAACCGAGGTCCTCCAGCATCATGATCACCGTGCCGGTGAAGCAGTCATAGACGCCGGCCACGTCGATGTCCTTCGGCCTGCAGCCCGCCATGTCGTAGGCCCTGGCACTCGACTGCACCGCGCCCGTGGTGGTCAGCGAGGGCATCAGGAAGATGTGCTCGTGCGTGTAGCATTCGCCGCCGCCGAGGATGTAGATGGGCTTGGCAATTCCCAGCGCCCTGGCGCGCTCGGCCGAGGTGACGATGAAGGCTGCTGCGCCGTCGGAGATGAGCGAGCAGTCAAGCTTGTGGTAGGGCGTTGTCACCCAGCCGGAATTCAGCACGTCATCGACGCTCAGCGGATCGGTCATCTGCGCCCCCGGCGTGCGGCGTGCGTGTTCGCGGTGGATCACCGCCACCTTGGCAAATTGCTCGGAGGTGGTGCCGAACTCCTTCATGTGGCGATGCGCTGTCATGGCGAAGGTGTTGGCCACGGGAATGCCGAAGGGCATTTCGTATTGCTGGTCCCGGCTTTCGGTCATCGAGCGCAGGGCCAGGTCGGGCGACAGACCGGTCAGCAAGCTGTCGCCGCCCACCACCAGAACGGTCTCGGCCAGGCCGCCAGCAATGGCGGCGGCGGCGATGTTGAACAGGGTGGCCGCCGTGGCGCCGGAGACCTGCATCGTGTTGGAGAACGTCGGCTGGATGCCGAGGTACTCACTGAAGGCTACGCTGAATCGGTGAAACGGCGAGGCGAAGGCGGAGCTGGAAAGCACGCCATCGACCTCGTGCTTGCCGATGCCGGCATCGGCAAGCGCCTTGCCTGCTGCGTCGGCGGCCAGCGCGAGCGCGCTCTTGCCCGGCACGCGGCCGACGGCCGAAATGCCGGCGCCGATGATCGCGGTTTTACCGCGAAGCGTGTGCGAAGATGATACGGATTTGATGTTTGCCATGAGAGTCCTCGTTCAGCGTGCGGTGTCGAAGCCATGGAAGCTGGCAAGCGTCTCCACATCGGTTCGTTCGGTAATGAAGGCGTTCTCCGGGGCCGACAGATCCTCGTGCCCGAGGGCGATGCCGCAGGCGAGGATTTCGTGGTCACTGATCGGCAACTGGGCGCGCGCCACCTTGTGGAACCAAGCAAACGCGGCCTGCGCACAGGTGTGCAGTCCCTGCGCACGCGCGGCCACCATGATGTTCTGGATGAACATGCCCAGGTCCATGAAGCTGCCAGTGTTCAAACGGCGGTCGAGCGTGACGAGCAGCCCCACCGGCGCGTCGAAGAACGTGTAGTTGCGCAGCATCTGCCGCTCGCGTGCCGCCGCGTCGTCGCGGGCGATGCCCAGGCTGGCATACAAACCGAAACCGCAGCGACGCCGGCGCTCCAGATAAGGCTCGACCCAGGTCGTGGGGTAATACGCGTACTCGGGCTGATGCCGGTCAGGCTCGTGCGTGGCCGCCTCAATGAAGGCATCACACAGGCGCTGCCGGGCCTCACCCGCCACCGCATACACCTTCCACGGCTGCACGTTGTTGCCACTCGGGGCACGCGCCGCCACGCTCAGAATGTGCTGCACCACCGAGGAAGGAACGGAGGCAGGTAGAAACCGCCTGACCGATTTTCGGCTGCGAATCGCTTCGTCGACATGCACGGATAGACCGCCTTTCTGACTACGTAGAGCTGCGGAGAAGAAACGACGCGGTGAGAGTGCACCGCTGGACTCCAATACGACGTTCGGATAGGATTGCCCCATGAATTCTACCAAACAACCGTTTGATTGGGCGCCTTCCCCTGAACTGATGGCGCAGTCCAACCTGACCGCTTTTTTGCACAAAGTGGGCGAGTCCGACTTCGAAAACTTGAGTGCCCGTGCCGACGCCGATCCGGCCTGGCTGATGCAAGAGGTGTTCGAGTTCTGCGACTTCCGCTTCTACCAGCCCTACACGCAGATGCTTGACACCTCGCGCGGCATCGAATGGGCACGCTGGTGCATCGGCGGCACCACCAACATCGTGCTGAACTGCCTGGACCGGCACCGCGGAACGCCGGTGTGGGACCAGCCTTTCCTGGTGTGGGAGGGCGAAGACCCGAAAAACCGCAAGTCCTTGAGTTACCGCGAGTTTGATGCCGAGGTTTGCCGCCTGGCCGGAGCGTTGCAGTCGCTGGGTATTGGCCGAGGTGACCGGGTCGGCCTGTACCTGCCCAACCTGCCGGAGACCTTTGTCGCGTTCTTTGCGGTCCTGAAGATTGGCGCCGTGTTGATGCCGCTGTTTTCGGGCTTCGGGCCGCAACCCATCGTCGCTCGCCTGAACGACGGCCAAGCCAAGGCGGTGCTGACGGTGGACGGCACTTGGCGGCGCGGCACGCCCGGCGTCATGAAGTCGGTGCTGGACGAAGCCCTGCGCGAGACACCCAGCGTGCAGCACGTGATGGTGCTGCGTCACCTGGGTGAAGCGTCCCCATGCCCGATGACGCCCGGGCGCGACCACGACTGGGCCAGCCTGGTCGCCGCCCAGCCCCATGACATGCCGACCGCCGAGATGGCCTCCGAGGCCCCCGCCGTGTTGCTCTACACCTCGGGCACCACCGGCAAGCCCAAGGGCTGCATCTGGACCCACGTGAGTTTCCTGGGCTCGATGGTCACGCGCGACATGCACATCTGTGCCGATTTCAAGTCGAGCGACCGTTTCTTCTTCATGAGCGACATGGGCTGGATGGTGGGCGCCATGTGCGCCTGCATTCCGAGCTATTTCGGCGGCAGCCTGCTGGTGGCCGAAGGCACGCCCGACTTCCCCGACACGGGCCGCTTCTGGCGCCTGGTGCAAGATCACAAAGTCACCTACCTGGGTGTCGCGCCCACGCTGATCCGAAGCCTGATGCGCTACGGCGACGAAGAAGTCCAGCGCTACGACTTGTCTTCGCTGCGCATCACCTGCTCCGGCGGCGAGGCCTGGACCGAGGCGCCCTGGCGCTGGTTCTTCAAGCACATCTGCAAAGAGAAATTGCCGTTCCTCAACATCGTCGGCGGCACCGAGGTGGGCGGCTGCAACTTCACCGGCACCCTGCACCATCCCTTGCGGCCAGGCTCGTTCGGCGCGCGCGGGCTCGGCGCCGGGGTTGACATCGTCGATGAAAGCGGCCAGCCGGTCGGCGCGGGCCAGGTCGGCGAGCTGGTGCTGCGCAACCCCAACATCGGCTTCACCAAGAGCCTGTGGCGCGACGACGAACGCTACCTCGACAGCTACTGGCGCAACATTGCGGGCGTCTGGGTGCATGGCGACTTTGCGATGCGCGATGCGGACGGCCTGTTCTACATCCTCGGACGCAGCGACGACACGATTAAGGTCTCAGGCAAGCGCACCGGCCCGTCGGAGATCGAAACCCTGCTCACCGGCACCGGCAAAGTGTCAGAGGCGGCGGTGATCGGCGTGCCCGACGAGATCAAGGGCTCGGCCATCGTCTGCGTCTGCGTGCCGATGCCCGGCGTGGCGGCGGACGCGGCGCTGCAGGCCGAACTGTCCCAGGCGGTCGTCCATGGCATGGGCGCCTCCTACCGCCCCCGGCAGGTGCTGCTGGTCAGCGACCTGCCCAAGACGCGCAACATGAAGATCATGCGCCGCGTGGTGCGGGCGGTGTACAAGGGCGACAGTCCGGGCGACTTGTCGTCGCTGGTCAACCCGGAAACGGTGGCCGAGCTGCAGGGCAAACTTGCAAAAGCTTGAGCCTGGTTGTGCGCCACATCCTGCCCTGACGGGCAGGATGTGGCCCCGGATTTTTCACGCCTCTGACGATGTCGCCGCAGTATGCGACGCCGTCAGCAAATCGCAAACAACCTGCAGTTCCTCGTCGTCACGCGGCCCATAGACCATCACGATGTTCCCGGGCAGGCCATATTGACCCGCCAGCGGATGCAACTCCGCCCAGCCGTTTTCGATGACCTGGGGAACGATCTCGGGCGGCAAGGTCATGTGCAGACTGCCGTCACTGGGCGGGTGGATGTGGGCAAACTCCTTGCCGAACATGAAGGCGCCGAAGGACTGGCATCCGCATCGCGGTAAATAAAATAAAAGGCGCGCGCTCCGGGAACAGACACCTGGCTCGGACCAACTTCCACGCCGCCCAGGGACTGCCCCCTCTCGAAAACCAGCTCTTGCAGTTCTACCGGCGCATTCTGTTCAAGCTGCGTATGCGGATTGCTTGGCGTCGTCCGCGGGCGAGCGCCACGGCGCTGATGGCAGAGATAACTTGTCATGCGGTTCTCCGTCTTCGCGCTTCATCGTTTGTCGCTGCACACCTGCCGCGTGGGTTACAGGAACCCCCCCTCGGCGACAGGCGCCTACCGGCCCAGCAAGCCACCGCCACTCAGACCCCGCCTTCCTGGCCGAACCTGAAGCCGGAGACGGTGACGCCGCCAAAGAAACCTTCCTCGTGGTACACGCACACGGCTTCATCATGCCCGGCGGCACCCACCGCCACCATCAGGGGCAGCAGATGGTCTTCTTGCGGATGGGCCACGTGGGCGGCCGGCGCGTCTTGCCAGTCGATCAGCCGCTGCGCACGCTGGTGCGGCTCGGTGGTGACCAAGGTCTGCTGCAGCCAGTCGTCGAATTGCTTTGACGGCACCGCGGCGGACGGCCCCATGCGGCGCAGGTTGTGGTAGCTCAGGCCGCTGCCGACGATCAGCACGCCCTGCTCGCGCAGCGGCGCCAGGGCACGGCCGACGGCCAAATGCTCAGCCGGGTCATAGCCCGCGCGCAGTGACAGTTGCACGACCGGCACATCGGCCAGCGGGTACATCACCACCAGCGGCGCGAAGCTGCCGTGGTCAAAACCGCGCTGGGCATCAAGCAGCGCCGAGAACCTTGCGCTCTGGATCAACTGCCGCACCTGCTCGGCCAGCGCTGGCAGGCCCGGTGCCGGGTAATGGACATGGTAGGTATGTTCGGGGAAGCCAGAGTAGTCGTAAACCATGGGCGGCCGTTCGGCGGCCATCACGGTGTGAACTCGCGCTCCTCCCAATGGGCGGAGATCACGAGCACGGCCTTCGGTTGGGCGCCGAGCTGGCGTGGCATATCCCGCAGGGACTGCGCCAGACGGTCGTACATGCCGTTGGACTGCGCCATCATGTATGGCCAGGGTCCGCCGCCGTGCGAGATGAAGTAGGTCGGCAATGGCTCCGTTGTCACGGGCATGGTCCGCTCTTACAGAGCTTTATGCGTGCCGTCGCAAAGCGCGCCGTTCTTGCTTTGCTTGCAGCCGCAAAAATAGACAGTCTTGCTTTCGTCGGCGCTGTACTTGGTCGGCACGAACTCGCCGCCCTTGTGGCTGCCGTCGCAGAACGGCTGCGATTTGCTGAGACCGCAGGCACACCAGTAGTAGTCCTTGCCTTTTTCCACGTCGATTGCGAACGGCGTGGTGGCGGCGATATGCCGCTTACTCATGTTGAGCTCCTGAGGATGATTACGAAGTGATACGGCATTGGTTGAAGGCATCAACGAAAGCGCGGCTGATGGGCAGCCTCTTTGAGACTGGATGTCTACCCGACTGACCATGAGGAATAGCTTAATGTTTAATTTTGGTTAATCAATAGCTGTGTTATCAACACATCATTTCCTCACAAGAAACCATAAATGGATCGTCTGAGCAGCCTTCGCGTTTTCAGGGAAGTGGTCGAGGCTGGCAGCTTTTCCCGCGCCGCGGCGCGCTTCACCATGTCCGCTCCGATGGCCAGCAAGCATGTCGCCCAGCTCGAACGAGACCTCGGTGCGAGGTTGCTGCACAGGACCAGCCGCAAGCTCAGCCTGACGGAGGCCGGCGCGATGTACTACGCACAATGCCGCGAGGCGCTCGACACGCTGCAGGCTGCCGAAGCGGCGCTTCGGCAAAGCGCGCAGGCACCACGCGGACAGTTGAAAATCAGCGCGCCCGTCTGGTGTGCAAACCGGCATTTCGCCAGCGTACTGGCGGCCTACCGCAACACCTATTCGGAGGTGCTGGTCGACATGCGACTGGAGAACCGCAAGATCGACCTGGTCGCCGACGGCTACGACCTCGCGCTGCGCGCCACGCGCGAACTGTCCCCGGCGCTGATTGCACGGCCGATTTGTCCCGTGCAGTTCCACCTGGTCGCAACCCCGGCTTACCTGAAGCGCGAAGGCTCTCCGCGCAGACCCTCCGATCTGGCCAGGTGCAGCGCCGTGGTACCCAACTACGTGAACCTCGATGGCCTCGAAATGCAGGGACCTGCCGGCAAGGCGCGGATCAAGCTGAATGCGGTGATGCGCTCGGACGACAGCACGCTCACCTATCACCCGATGCACGCCAGCATGGGCATGGCGTTTCTCCCCGAATGGACGGTCGACGACGATCTGGCCGCGGGCTGCCTCGCGCGCGTGCTGCCGACCTACACGGTGCCCCCTTTCACGCTGTATGCGGTTTACACGAATCGGCAGTACGTGACACCCAAGCTGAGAACCTTCATCGACTTCTTCAGTGAAGCGCTTGGCGGGGGCAAGTCGTTAGCGCAACAGCCGGATCGATGAACCTAAACTGTTGCAAGCCCCGGGTGTCGATCACTTCGCCGCTGATCGTGGGCACAAAAGCGGCGGCTAAACAGACCGCACAAAATCAACGATGGACACATCGGCAGCAAGCACGCGCTGGCCGATCAACACATTCCAGTGCGCCTCCGAGCCATGCGCCATGCGCCACTCGTGCAGGCGCCGGGTCAGCAATTGCAGGTCGTATTCTTCCGCAATACCGATAGCGCCGTGCAGTGCATGCGCGATGGAGGCGACCAGAACCGCCGCCTCACTAGTGCGGGACTTGGCCATCGCTGCGGCGAGCAGGGACGGTGCCGCAGCGTCGGTGTGGAAGGCCGCTTCGGCTGCCATCGAGGCAGCAGCCACATGTTCGGCCATGACGCTCAACTGGTGCTGCACCGCCTGGAACTTGCCCAGGGTTTTGCCGAACTGGATGCGGTCATTGCAGTGTTTCAATGTCATTTCGAACACACGGGTCATGGCCCCGCTGAGCAGGGCGGCGTGCAAGGCCGCCGCGAACGTCGGCAGCAGCGGGCCAGCGCCGGGCACGTGCGTCGCGACGCGCGCATCGGACCAGCGCAGGGTGGCCGTCAGGCTCCCGTGCACGCCGCTTGCTTCACGCTGCGCCGCTGCGCAATGCAGCAGCAACAAGGCATCACCATCTTGGGCCAGCACGAAATCCGCCAGCATGCCGTAAGGTGTGAATGAGCACACGATAGCGCCACCGGCCTCGCGCCGCAACGCAGCGCCCAGCGTAATCATGCCGCTGGGCATCGCAAACTGCGACCCCAGCAGCGTTCGCGCCACAATTGTCTGCGCCACCGGCACCGGCACCGTGTAGCGGCCGAAGCTGCACAGTATCGGGAACAGATCGGCCAGCGGGAGGCCGGCACCGCCAGCGTCCTCGGACGCCAGCAGTTCGTGGAAGCCGGCACCTTGCAGCGCCTGCCACAGCTTAAGCGGCGAGCCGCCCGCTTCAATCGCGCGCACCACGGCGGGCGTGCACTGGTCCTGGAGGATATCTTCAATCGCTTGTGCAAACATGGAATGCTTTCTTTTTCAGCGCAGACCCAGACCGCGCGCGATCATGCCGCGCAGGATCTCGCGCGTGCCGCCGCGCAGGGAATAGGTGGGCGCCATCTGGCTCACATAAGCCACGGCGCGGTACAACTCGGCATCGACCAGGGCGTCCGGGTCCATGGCGAGGGCGGCTTCGATCACAGAGGGAATGCTCTGCTCGAATTCGGTGCCAATGTCCTTGACCAGGGCCGCTTCGACCAACGGGCTTTCCCCGTTGACGAGCTTGGCTGTGACGGCGATCGACATGTTGCGCAGCGTGGCCAGGTGCGTGGCGAAACGCCCGATGGTGGCGGCATGGACCGAGACCGCCGGTGTCTTGCGCAGGCAGGTGATCCAGTGCTCCAGCAGCACGATGCTGGAGTACACCCGCTCCGGGCCGCTGCGCTCGAAGGCCAGTTCGGCATTGACTTGCGCCCAGCCGCTGCCTTCATGGCCGATCAGCGCGTCGTCGGTCAGCAGCACGTTGTCGAAGAACACTTCGGAAAAATGTGCATCACCCGCCAGGTCACGGATCGGGCGCATCGTCACGCCGGGCAATGCCAGATCGACAATGAACTGCGACAAGCCTTTTTGCCGGTCCTGCGGCTCGCCCGACGAGCGCACCAGCGCGATCATGTAGTGGCAGTGCTGCGCGTTGGTGGTCCATATCTTGCGGCCGTTCAGCCGCCAGCCGCTTGAACCGTCAATTTGGCAGCGCGTGGCACGCGTGCCGACGCTGGCGAGGTCGGAGCCGGCATTGGGCTCACTCATGCCGATGCAGAAAAACGCCTCGGCGGCGCAGATTTTCGGCAGGTAGAACTGGCGTTGCGCCTCCGTGCCGAACTTGAGGATCAAGGGCCCGCTCTGGCGGTCGGCGATCCAGTGCGCGGAAACCGGGGCGCCGGCGGCCAGCAGTTCTTCCACCAGCACGAAGCGCGAGAAGGCGTCCAGGCTGGCGCCACCGTATTGCGCCGGCAAGGTCACGCCGACCCAGCCCCGTGCGGCCAGCTTCTTGCTGAAAGCGGCATTGAAACCCATCCATGAACGGGCCCGGATGTCGGCGGGCATTGGCTCAAAGCTGGATTGGAGAAAGGCCTTCACCTCGGCGCGAAATGAATTCGTCCCGGCGGGCAGGGCGGCGAACCGGAAAGCGGACAGCAGGTTGTTCAAGAAATTTTCCTCCGAGGGGTTCATTCACCGCCGAGTTGAGGCGCCGCCCCAGGCGATACATCAGATCGGGCTGCGCTCCACCAACTGGGCGGAAATGATCAGGCGCTGCAATTCGTTGGTGCCCTCGCCGATGCACAGCAGCGGCGCATCGCGGTAGTAGCGCTCGACATTCATTTCCTTCGAGTAGCCATAAGCCCCGTGGATGCGCAAGGCCTCCATCGAGTTCTCGACCGCCGCCTCGCTGGCGAACAGCTTGGCCATGCCGGCTTCCATGTCGCAACGCTGGCCGGCGTCATAAGCCCGCGCGGCCTGTTCAACCAGCAGACGCGCCGCCTCCGCCCGGGTGGCCATGTCGGCCAGCTTGAGTTGGATCGCCTGGTGTTCGCAGATCGGCTTGCCGAAGGTGCGACGCAGTTGGGCATAGGCTACCGACTCCTCCAGGCAGGCGCGCGCCACACCCACGCCGCGCGCAGCCACATTGATGCGCCCAAGTTCCAGTCCGCCCATCACGTGCTTGAAACCCTGTCCCTCCACGCCACCGGCCAAGTTGGCGGCCGGCACGCGAAAGTTGTCGAACACCAGCTCGGCGCTGTCGATGCCCTTGTAGCCGAGCTTTTCCAGCTTCTTGGTGGACGTGAAGCCCGGGCCCTTCTCGCAGATGAACAGGCTCATGCCGCGATGGCGCGGTTGCGCTTCGGGGTCGGTCTTGACCAGCACGGCAAAGACCTGGCCATGGATGCCGTTGGATATCCAGGTCTTGGTGCCGTTGATGACGTAATGGTCGCCGTCGCGGCGCGCCACCGTGCGCACCGCCTGCAAGTCGGTGCCGCAATCGGGCTCGGTCAGTGCCAACCCGCCGCGCAGTTCGCCGCTGGCAAAGCGCGGCAAAAAATGCTGGCGCTGCGCCTCGGTGCCGTTGCGCTGCACGCAGGCGGCCATTATGAGGTGCGAGTTGATGATGCCCGACACCGACATCCAGACCCGCGCGATGCGCTCCACCACCTTGGCATAGGTGCTGGCCGACAGGCCCAGGCCGCCGTACTCCTCGCGGATGATGCAGCCGAACAGGCCCATCTCGCGCATGCCGGCCACAATGTCGGCCGGCCATTCGTCGGCATGCTCGAGCCGCTGCGCCACCGGCTTGATCTCGCGGTCCACAAAGCGTTCGACGGCGTCGAGCACCATATTTTCTTTTTCGGCATCAAAGGCCACGGACTGGCTGGTCGTCATCAGAGGGTTCCGGAAGTGTTGGAATGGGTCAGGCTCTGCGCCAGGACGGCGGCATCTGGGGCGCGGTCGGCCGTCAGCAGCGCGTCGAGCAGGCGTAGCGCCTGCTCGCGCGGCAAGGTCAGTAGCGCATTGCCCATGAATTTGGCTTCGATGTCAGCGGCCGTGATGGGGCGCCCCGGCGCGCCGCGGTGCGCGGCCTCGCGGTGGCGCAGCTCGCGCCCATCGTGCGTGCGCACGCGCAGCTCGCCGGAAAAGAAGGTGGGGTAATCGGCATCGGGGTCGGCCGCGTGTTCGATGCGGTCAGCCAGCGCCTGCACCTGCGGGTCGCTCAGGTTGGCGGCATCCAGTTCGGCCAGCCCCAGCTCGCCGCGCAGCAGGGCCAGCGCGACCAGATGGTGAATGCTGAACTGCGATTCATAGACGTTGGCCGGTCGCCGCTTGGCCGCCACCGGCTCGCACACCACCGGGTGCACCCCTTGCGGCAGCAGCACCTGTACCGAAGCGATCTCGTCAGTGCGCAGACCGGCCGCGCGCAGCGCCAGCGCGGCATCGATGCTGGCGTGCGTGAAGTGGCAGGTTGGATACAACTTGACCGCCACATCCATCAGTTCCCAGCGCTCGCCCAGGCCGCGCGCGCACAAGGACAAATCGGCGTTTAGGCCGCGCGCGGCCAGGTGACTGGCGTACAGACCAAAGCGGCCTTCATAGGGCTGCGACGGGCCGCGGAATCCGGCACCGGCCAACGCCGTGGCGGTCAGCCCGCTGACACCGGCCCAGCCCGAGTGCATGCGCTTGGTCCAGGCGCCGTCGCTCAGAAATTCCATGCTGCCTGATGCCATCGACAGCACCACGCCTTGCGCGTGCTCAAGGCCCGCCTGATCCAGTCCCATCAGCTTGCCGGCCGCCAGTGCGCACCCAAAAGCCCCCACCAGGCCAGTCGGGTGAAAGCCCACGTCGTGGAAGCGCCCCTGGGCCGCTGCACCCAGACGTGCCGCCACCTCGATCGCCAGCACATAGGTCATGATCATCTCGGCCCCGCTGGCATGCCGCTGCGCCGCCAGACCCAGCGCCAGCGGAAAGGCGCTGGCGCTGGGGTGGGTGATCGCGCCGGGGTGGGTGTCGTCGAAATCCAGCCCGTGGACCAGGATGCCATTCATCAGCACCGCATCGCGCAGCGGCAGGGGGGCAAAGGCACCCATGACGGCGCTGTCACCCGCACCGCCCAGGGCGTGCAAGCCGCGGTAAGCGCAGTGCGCGAAGTCGTGCTGGGACGAAGCCAAGGCGATGCCCAGTGCGTCGAGCATCAGCAGCTTGGCCTGTTCGACTACGGCTGCGGGCAGCATGTCTGGCGTCAGGCCGTGCGCGAAGGCGGCCAGTTGGGCGGCGATGCTGGGGGCAGGGAGGGTTGTCGTGTCGGCTGGCATGTGGAATAACCTTACTTGTATTCTTCGTATCACTCAGAGTGTGCCAAGCGCGGCAAGAGACTGGGCGTATTGCTTCTGCTGGTCCTGACCGCGGTTGACGCTGCCCCCGACCGGCCGCAGCAAGCCGTCGCGCAGGCCGTAGACCAACCCGTGCACCTCGACTTGCTGCCCGCACTCCCAGGCGCGGCGCAGGGTGGTGGTGCGGCACACGTTGCTGACCTGCTCGATCACGTTCATCTCGCAAAGCCGCGCAGCGCGCTCGTCAACGCTGGAAATGCCGTCGAACCGATCAGCGTGTTTGCGCGCCACGTCCTCCAGATGGCGCAGCCAGTTCTCGGCCAGACCGGTGCGGCGCTGTTCTATCACCGCCTGCACGCCGCCGCAGCCGTAGTGGCCCACCACGAGAACATGCTCGACCTTCAACACCTCGACCGCATACTGCAGAACCGTCAGGCAGTTCAGATCGGAGTGCACCACCAGGTTGCCGACGTTGCGGTGCACGAACACCTCGCCAGGCCGCAGGCCCAGAATTTCGTTGGCCGGCACCCGGCTGTCGGAACAGCCGATCCACAGGTAGCGCGGCATCTGCTGGTGCGCCAGCCGCTCGAAGTACTGCGGATCTTCCGCAGCGCAGCGCGCCGACCAGGCACGGTTGTTCTCCAGCAGAGGGGCCAGGCTGGACATGGCATCTCCACGGAGCGACATCAACGCCCCTTCCACACCGGCTTGCGCTTCTCGGCGAAGGCACGCGGACCTTCCTGCGCGTCCTCGCTGGCGTAAGCGGCACGGTAGATGTTGTGGGCCAGCGCCATACCGGCCTCGCAGCCGGCGCTCATCGCCGTCATGATCGATTCCTTGCCCGCCATCACCGACAGCGGCGCGTTGTCGCGGATGCGTTCGGCCAATGCGGTGGCGCGAGCGCGCACGGCATCCGGCGTGTCTTCCAGGTAGTTGATGAAACCGAGCCCATGAAAGGTTTCGATCGGATACAGGTCGCCGGTCAGCACCATCTCCATCAGCAGCGGCTGCGGCAGCATCCACAGCAGGGGAATGGCCCACGGGCTACCGCGCCCGGCGATGCGGGTTTCGGTTATGCCGACCTGCGTGCCCTTGAGGCCGACGCGCAAATCCGAGTTCAGGCTCAGCATCATGCCGCCGGCAATCAGGTGCCCGGTCATGGCCGCGATGATGGGCTTGGCCACACGGCGCTGGCGGCCATGGAACGGGTCCTTCATCTTGGTCAGGATGTCCACGCCTTCTTCCTTCTTGACACGCGAAGCCTCACGCAGGTCGAGCCCGGCGCAGAAGGTGCCGCAGTCGGCAGAAGTCAGGATTGCCACGCGTACGTTTTTGTCGGCATCGACTTCACCCCACAGATCGTGCAGCCGGTTGGCGGCGGCCGGTGACAGCGCGTTACGCATCTCGGGGCGATTGATCTTCACGGTGGCAATGCCATCGCGCACTTCGTACAAAACCGTTTCTGCTTCACTCATATCCTGATCTCCTGTTAAAAAATTGCTTGCTCTGCACATACGAACGCTGATTCGTCAGCGCCTTCGTCGCATGATTCACTCCGTGACCGATTTCACGCGTTGTAGACCATGTCACCTTCTCTTCGTGCGGCTGCTGAACGCACAAGCTCTTGCGTCAACTGCTCCATCCAGCGGTCGATGGGAACAGAAGGAACAAACCTCTGGTGAATGAGCTGGAAGTAGCGGGTGTTGGCGGCCCAGTTGACAAAATCGGCAAAAGGCAGTTGCTGCTGATCCAGCAATTTGAACTTCAGCAACACCTTGACTGCGTGGTGCGCATGTCGGTCAGGGCTCTTGACAAAGGCGTTGAGGCGCGCGCGCGCGTAGGCCAGCACCTCGGCGCGGTAGCGGAATACCGGGCCGTGGCCAGGAATGACCCAGCACGGGTCAAGCCGCTCGATCAGGTCGAAGGTGGCGGCCACTTCGTCGAATGCGGCGTCGCCCTCAAGCTCCGGAAACACCACGCCGAAGCCTTTTTCCCACAAGGCATCTGCCGAGATCAGGGTTTGGGACTGCGGCTCAAACAGAATGACTGAATGGGGATCGTGGCCCGGCGCCGCATGAATTTGCCACGCCGTGTCGGCCAGCTGAATTTCCGTGCCAGGTAAAAGAAGACCATCGAACTTGAACCGGGGGCAGTGTTGCCCGGATGGCACATAGTTCAGGGCGACGGGGTCCCATGACGAGACAAGTGATGCATGGCCTGGCGGAATGAGGGTTTGAAGTTCTGGGTAATTGCCCTGGAGGACGGCATTGCCGCCGCAGTGGTCGCTGTGTAGATGCGTGTTGAGCAGCAAGTCCAGCGGACCCTGCTGCAAAGCGGCGCTGACCAGCCCGGTCGTTAGTTCCGCGTGCGTGCTGTAGCCACTGTCAACGAGTGCGCTGGACTGTGCTCCGATGAACAAAATATTGTTCGAGGACAGCCAGCCGCGCTCAAAAACCTGAATACCGTTCGGAAGTTGGATGCCGGTCATGGGCCGTCTCGGGCACGTCATTTTGAGCGGTGGATAACACCAGGTTTGCAAAGAGGGGCGCGCATGCTGGATTTGCTGCCGCTCATTCCGCGGCGCCCTCGGACTCAACCACGGCCACCACCAGGCCGCGCTCGACCATCTGCCCGGGCTGCACCGACAGCGAGCGCACCACGCCATCGTGATCGGCGTTGATGCGCATCTCCATCTTCATCGACTCCATCGTCGCCACCACGTCGCCGGCACGTACCCGCTCGCCAACCTCCACATGGGTCTTCAGGATCATTCCCATCATCGGCGTGCGCAACTGTCCGCTGGCCTGGCGGCCAGTGGCGACCTGGCTGAGGTAGGAGGTCACGCCGATGGCGTGGGCGGTGCCGCCGCTCTGCACAAACACGGTATCGTCGCTGCGCACGATGGTCAGTACCTCATGACAATCCCCTATGCGCAAACGCCAATCGCTCCCGGCGCTGGCGGTCAGCGCCAGGCGAACCCGTTCGGTGCCGATTTGCACCGTTACTTCGGACTCGGGCGAGACGGCGCCGAACCGGGCTTCGTGTGTTGTTCCTCCCGAGCGCAGCAACAGCGCCGGAACCGGCGTGAGCCGATCGTCGCCAGCGTGCATCTGCCAACCCGTCACGTCCAAGGCCGACCAGGCTCCGAATGGCTTGCTGCTGCGCCGCGCATCGAGCAACCACCAGGCCGCCGCTGCAGCCAGCCGCTCCAGCGGCGCGCTACCCGTGCCCTGACCCCCCTCTGCCAGCACCTCGTCAATCAGACGGGTGTGGAAGCTGGCGTCCCGCGTTGCAGGCAGGGCCAGCAGACGCTGCAGAAAAGCGCAATTGGTTTCGACGCCGTGCACCTGGGTTTCGCCCAGCGCCCCACTCAGACGGTCCAGCGCAGCCTCGCGCGTGGGCGCATGAACGATCAGCTTGGCCAGCATCGAGTCGTAGTAGGGCGTGACCACCATGCCGGCCCGCACCCCCGATTCAACCCGCACACCCGAAGTCGGGAACCGCACCGCGATCAGTTCACCGGTGGATGGCAGGAAATTTTGCGCTGCGTCTTCAGCGCAGACCCGCGCCTCAATCGCGTGGCCGCGCACCTGCACTTCGCTCTGACGCAAGGGTAATCCCTCGTTGGCAGCGATGCGCAGCATGACCTCCACAATGTCGATACCAGTCACCTCTTCAGTCACCGGATGCTCAACTTGCAGCCGCGGGTTGACTTCGAGAAAATGGTGACTGTCGCCCTGCACGATGAATTCCACCGTGCCGACACCGCGATAGCGCAGTCGCTGCCCCAGGCGCACCGCGTCACCGAGCATCGCCTCGCGCAGCGCCGGGGCGAGATACACCGCTGGAGCCTCTTCGATGACTTTCTGATGGCGCCGCTGCAACGTGCATTCGCGCTCGAACAGGTGAATCACTTCGCCATGGCCGTCGCCGACAATCTGCACCTCGATGTGGCGCCCGCGCTCGACAAAGGCTTCGACGATCAACGCCGCGTCGCCAAAGGAACTTTTGGCTTCGCGCATGGCCGCCTCGATGGCCTCCATCAACCCGTCCAATTGCTGCACCACCCGCATGCCCTTGCCGCCGCCACCGGCGGCCGCTTTCAGAATCACTGGCAGTGGCAGGCCGCGTACGGTGGCCGCCACTTCTGCCGCGTCGCGGCTGGGCAGCTCGCTGCCGCCGAGCACGGCCACGCCAGCGGCGCGCGCCTCGCGCTTGGCCGACGCCTTGTCGCCCAGGCGCTCAATGACCTCGGGCGTCGGGCCGATAAAGACCAGGCCGGCCGCCTCGACCGTGCGCGCGAAGACCGCGTTTTCGGCCAGAAAGCCAAAACCAGGATGAATGGCCTGCGACCCGGTCCGCCGGGCCGCATCGATCACCGCATCGATGCGCAGGTAGCTCTCGGCTGGCGTTGCCCCACCGATTTCGATCGACTCGCCGATCAGGTCAACGTGCAGCGCATCGCGATCAGCACTCGAATGCACACCGGCCACTGCAATACCGAGGCGCCGGCAGGTGTGTGCAATGCGGCAGGCGATTTCGCCGCGGTTGGCGATCAGGATTTTTTTGAACATGTCAGAGTCCGCTCCAGCGCGGTGGGCGCTTTTCATTGAAGGCCTTCACGCCCTCCAGCCTGTCGGCCGAGGACACCAGCACGTTGTAGGCGGCGATGTCGAGCATGTAGCCGCTGTGGAAGTCAATCTCGCCGCCGCGCGAGGCGGCGAGTTTGGCGTAGTGGGTGGCCATCGGTGCGGCCAGCACGATGTCGCGCGCGTCGGCGACTGCGGCGGCCAGCGCCGTACCCGGCTCGGCCAGGTCGGTGACCATGCCCCATTCGGCGGCTTCTTCGGCCGAGAAGCGGCGCGCGGTGAACAGCAGCTTCTTGGCGCGCCGCGCACCGATGGCGCGCACGAGGTTCTGGATACCCCCGCCGCCGGGCATGATGCCGCGCCGCAGCTCGGGCAGCGAAAATACCGCAGCGCGCGAAGCGACGATGTAGTCACACATCAACGCCAGTTCGCAGCCGCCGCCATGTGCGTGGCCTTCGACGGCGGCGATCACCGGTTGCGGGAAATCCTTGACCGCCAGCAACACCTCTTCGGCGAGCTGGTGTTGGCGCCGCCATTGACCGTCGGTCATGCCGTCGCGCTGCTTGAGGTCGCCGCCGGCCGAGAAAGCTCGTTCACCGGCGCCGGTGATGATCAGCACACGCAGGCCGTCGTCGAAGGCCAGTTCGTGCAGGGCGTTGCGCAGGTCGACGAACATCTGCGTGTTCATCGCGTTCATCACCTCGGGGCGGTTGAGCACCAGGCAGCGGATGCCGTCCTCCGGTGCGGTGCCCGGCGCGGGGTGGATCAGCAGGGTTTCGTGGTGCATCTGGGCCATCAGTAAGAGCGGGGCATACCCAACAGATGCTCGGCCACCTGCGCCAGCACCAGGTTGTTGGAGATCGGCGCGGTGCGGAACAGCCGGCTCTCTTTCCATTTGCGCTCGATGTCGTACTCGCAGGCCACGCCATAGCCGCCGAAGGTGGTCATGGCCGCCTCGGCTGCCTCCCAGGCGGCTTCGCTGGCCAGGTACTTGACCATGGTCGCCTCGCGCCCGCAGGGCAGGCCGGCGTCGAACAGCGTCGCGGCTTTGTTGCGCATCAGTTCGGCGGCCTCGATGTTCATGTGGGCGCGCGCGATCGGAAACTGCACGCCCTGGTTGGCGCCGATCGGGCGGTCGAAGACGACACGCTCGCTGCCGTAGCGCGCGGCCTTGCCGACGAACCAGTGGCCGTCGCCGATGGCCTCGCTGGCCACCAGCAGCCGCTCGGAATGCAGCGAATCCAGCAGGTAGTAAAAGCCCTTGCCTTCCTCGCCGATGCGGTCGTCGTCGCTCAGTTCGAGGTTGTCGATGAAGACCTGGAAGGTGTGGTGATTGATCATCGTGCGGATCGGCGTGGCCTTGAGCGACGCGCCCGCCTTCTTGATGTCGATCAGGAACAGGCTCAGGCCATCGGTCTTCTTCTTCACCGCGTCGATCGGCGTGGTGCGCGCGATCAGCAGATACATGTGCGAGTGGCTGTAGCGCGAGGTCCAGATCTTCTGGCCATTGACGACGTAGCCGCCCGGCACCTTGCGCGCGAAGGTCTTGATCGCCAGCGTGTTGGAGCCCGCGTCGGGCTCGGTCACGCCGAAGGCCTGCAGCCGCAGGCTGCCGTCAGCGATGCGCGGCAGCGTGCGGCGCTTCTGTGCCTCGGAGCCGTGGCGCATGATTGACGCCATCGTGTACATCTGCGCATGGCAGTGCACCGCGCTGCCGCCGTTCTGGTTGATCTCCTGCAGGATCAGGCAGGCGTCGAGCAGCGGCAACCCGGCGCCGCCGTATTCCTCGGGAATCAGCGCAGCCAGCCAGCCGGCCTTGGCCATCGCGTCGACGAAGGCTTCCGGATAGGCGCCGTCCTGCGCGCACTGGCGCCAGTATTCGGGGCCGAAGCCCTTGCACAACTCCTTGACGGCGGCGCGGATCTGGCCCTGGGTCTCGGTGTAGTCGAAGTTCATTGTGATGTCGGCCTTGTCATTCAATCGACGACGCGTTGCTGTCGCAGCGCCGCCAGTTCATCGGCATGCAGGCCCAGTGCCGTCAACACCTCGTCGGTGTTCCCGCCCAGCACTGGCGGCGGCGGGCCGCTGCGCCCGCGACGGCCCTGCGAACTGATGGGCAGGCCCATCGTCTGGTGTTGCGGTGCGCCCGGCAGCGGCAGCGCGCCCAGCATGCCGATCGCTTGCACCTGTTCGTGCGCCAGCATCTGGGCCACGTCGTGCATCTCGCTGCAGGGCGCACCGGCCGCGCGCAGCGCCGCCACGCAGTCGGCGGTGCTGCGCTGCCGGGTGCGCGCTTCCAGCGCGTCGTGCAGCGCCTCGCGGTGGCCGATGCGCGCCGACATGTCGATGAAGCGCGGGTCCTGCGCCAGCTCTGGGCAAGCCAGCGCGCTGCAGATGCGGCCGAACAGCCGGTCGTTGGCCGCGGCGATGAAGACCTTGCCGTCGGCACTGTCGAAGAGCTCGTAGGGCGCCATCATCGCCATGGCCGAACCCATCTTGCGCGGTAGGCGCTGGGTGGCCAGGTAGTTCGCCACCGGCACCGTCATCCACGACAGCCCGGTCTCGAGCAGGCTGGCGTGCACGCGCATGCCTGCGCCCGTGCTGGCGCGGCGCAGCAGCGCGGCCAGGATCGCCAACGTGGCCCACATGCCGGTGCCCATGTCGATCAGCGACACGCCGACGCGCGCCGGCTCGTCGCCTTCGTGGCCGCTGACGCTCATGATGCCGGTGAAGGCCTGCATCAGCGGGTCGTAGCCGGGCAGCGCGCGCATCGGGCCGACCTCGCCGAAGGCGCTGATCGCGCAGTACACGAGGCGCGGATTGGTCGGTCGCAGGTGTTCGTCGCCGAGGCCGCGCGCTTCGGCGCTGCCGGGCTTGAGCGAATGCACCAGCACGTCGGCACCGGCCGCCAGGCGCGCAACCAGCTGCTGGCCGGCCGCGCTGTCGAGGTCGATGCAGACGCTCTTCTTGTTGCGGTTCAGCGCCGCGAAGCCGGTCGAGACGCCGGCCACTTCGGGCGGTTTCCACTGGCGCGCATCGTCGCCGCTGCCGGGGCGTTCGATCTTGATAACCTCGGCGCCGAGGTCGCCGAGGGTCTGGGTGCAAAACGGGCCGGCCACGTTTTGGGTCAGGTCGAGCACGCGGCAGCCGGAGAGAATGGCGTCGAGCATGTTCAATTCGGTGGGCCAAAGGATTACATGCGGAACACGCCGAAGTGCGTGTCGCGCGCCGGCACGCGGCCCGCCAGCTCCAGCAGCAAAGCCATGGTGTCGCGTGTTTCCAGCGGGTCAATCACCATGTCGCACCACAGGTTGGAGGCGTAGTTGTAGGGACTGGAAAAGCTCTCGAACTGCTCGCGTATCGGTTGCTTGAATTGCTCGCGTTCTTCGTCGCTCCAGCTAGTGCCCTCGCGCCGGTGGATGTTCTCGCGCACCAGGCCCAGGGTGGTGGCGGCCTGCTCTGGGCCCATCAGCGCGGCGCGGCCGGTAGGCCACATCATCATCACGTTGGGCTTGAACGGGCGCCCGCACATCGCCAAGTAGGCCGCCGCGTACGAGCCTCCGGTGATCAGCGTGTAGCGCGGCACGTTGGCCGAGGCCATGGCCGTCATGAACTTGGCGCCGTGCTTGGCAATGCCCTGCTGCTCCACGGCTTTGCCGACCATGAAGCCCGACACATCGGCCATGAACAGCAGCGGAATGTCGCGCTGGCAGCACAACTCAATGAAGTGCGCGCCCTTGAGCGCGCTCTCGGAGAAGATCACGCCGTTGTTGGCCAGAATGCCGATCTGAAAGCCCTTGATGCGAGCAAAGCCGCAGATCATGGTGTCGCCGTACAGGGGTTTGAACTCCTGCAGGTCACTGTCGTCGATCAACCGCAGCAGCACTTCGCGGTTGTCGGTCGGATGCCGGTTGTCGGCGCTGACAATGCCGTAGATCTCGCGCGGGTCATGGCGCGGCGGCAGCGGCGGCACCACGTCCCAGCGCTGCTTGGCTGCGGTACCGAGGTTGGCCACGATGCCGCGCACGATGGCGATGGCATGGCCATCGTTCTCGGCCAGGTGGTCAGTGACGCCGCTGATGCGGCTGTGCATCTCGCCGCCGCCCAGGGTTTCAATGTCAACCTCTTCCTTGGTGGCGGCGTACACCAGCTCGGGCCCGGCGAGGAACATCGCACCCTGGTTGCGCACGATCACCGCCTCGTCGCACAGCGCCGGGAGATAGGCGCCGCCGGCGGTAGACGGCCCGTGCACGGTCGCGATCTGGGTGATGCCCTCGGCCGACATGCGGATCTGGTTGTAGAAAATGGAACCGAACTGGCCGTCGTCGGGGAAAATATGCGCCTGCTCCGGCAGGTTGGCGCCGCCCGACTGGACCATGGTGATGCACGGCAGCCGGTGCTGCCAGGCGAACATCTGGGCCCGCACATGCTTTTTAGCGGTGATGCCGTAGTAGGTGCCGCCCTTGACCGTGGCATCGTGGATCATCAGCATGCAGGCGCGCCCGCACACCAGCCCCACGCCGGTGATGATGCTGCCGCCCGGCGGCACGCCCTCGTACAGGCCGTCGCCGGCAAGCTGCCCGAACTCGAGGAAGGGCGAGCCGGGGTCGAGTACGGCAGCCAGGCGCTCGCGCGGCAGCAATTGCTTGCGCTTCTTGTGCAGCAGGCGCGCCTTTTCGGGGCCGCCGATCAGGGCACGTGCGCGGCGTTCATGCAAGTCGTCAATGCGCAGCTCATAGGCTTCGCGGTTGCGCTGAAATTCGGGCGAGTTCGGCGTGGCGGTGGATGTCATCAAGCTCATTTAGGCAGCCCTTCCAGTGACTCGGTATGGGTCGGTCATCAGGCAATCAGGCCACCGCACGCAGCGTCGCAAAGCGCTGCAGGTGGTGGTCGGTGCTGCCCAACAGGTTGCAAAAGAGCGTCAGGCGGCGAAAGTAATGGCCGATGTCCAGCTCCTCGGTCATGCCCACGCCGCCGTGCAACTGCACCGCTTGCTGTGCCACGAAGCGGGCGCGCTCACCAATGGCGGCCTTGGCGGCCGAGACGGCGCGCGAACGGGTGGCCGCGTCGGGGTGCTCGGCATGCAGGGCCGCCATCAGCACCAGGGAGCGGCTGGCCTCGACCGCGGCGAACATATCGACCAGCCGGTGCTGGATGACCTGGAAGCTGGCAATCGGCACGTCAAATTGTTTGCGCGTGCTGACGTATTCGCCAGTTTTGCGCAACAGCGCGCCCATGGCACCCAGGGCGTCGGCGCAGGCGGCAACAATGCCAAGATCAACCAGGTGCTCGAGCAGTCCCAGGCTTTCGCCTTCCATGCCCAGCAATGCGTCCGGGCCCAGCACGACAGCATCAAGCTGCAGATCACCAGCCCGACTGCCGTCGTAGACCTTGTAGCCCGCCACCTGCACCCCCGGCGTGTGGGCCTCGACCAGAAACAAGCTGATTCCCCGGCGTTCACTGACGGTCCCCGAGGTTCTGGCGGCCACAACAAAGCCGTCGGCCCAGGGCGCGCCCAGCACACCGCTCTTGCGGCCCGACAGCACCCAGCGGCCGCCCTTGGCCATGGCGCTGGTGTGAACATGGGCGAGGTCGTGGCGCGCATCGGCCTCGGTGTGCGCTAGGCTGACAATGCGCTGGCCCGAGACCAGCCCGGGCAGCCAGGTCGCGCGCTGCGCCGCGGTGCCCGCGCGTGCCACCGCCTGCGCGCCGAGCACGGCGCTGACGAGGTAGGGTTCGACCACCAGCGCGGCGCCCAGGGCCTCGGCGACCTGGATCGTCTCGAGCATGCCGCCGCCAAAACCGCCATCGGCCTCGGGCAGTCCGAGCCCAAGCCAGCCGAATTCCCCGAATCGCTGCCAGTGCTCGTGGCTCATGCCGGACGCCGACGCGACGATCTGGTTGCGCGCATCGAAGCGGTATTCGGCGCGCAGAAATTTCTGTGCCGCGTCGCGCAGCATCTTTTGTTCTTCGGAGAGATCAAAGTTCATGACGATCCTTACCGCGTGCCGCCGGCCAGCAGCATCTTGGCCAATACATTCTTTTGCACCTCGTCGCTGCCGCCGTAAATCGTGGCGGCGCGCGAAAAACAGTAGTGCGGCATCGCATGGGCATGGCGTCCGCTTCCAAACTCGCCGCCGTCATGCCAGGGCCAGGCTTGCTCGGCGGCGATCTCGACGCCCAGCTCGGCCAAGGTCTGTTGCACCGCCGTGCCCATGGTCTTGAGCAGCGAGGATTCCGGCCCCGGCGCCTTGCCCGAGGCGGTGGCGGCCAGCACGCGAAAGTTGGTGTGTTCGAGCGCCATCAGTTCGATCTCGGCGCGCGCCAGCTTGAGCCGCATCGCCGCGTCCTCCATCAGCGGTTGGCCACCCGAGCGGCGCTCACCTGCCGCGGCATACAAGTTGGCTAAATGCGCCTTGCAGTCGGCCACGCCGGCGATGCTGGTGCGCTCGTGCGTGAGCAGGTACTTGGCAATGTCCCAACCCTGGCCTTCGCGACCGACCAGGTTTTTTCTGGGCACCCGAACGTCGGTGAGAAACACCTGGTTCAGGTGGTGTTCGCCGTCGATCGAGACAATGGGTTTGACATCGATGCCGGAGCGGTCCATCTCGATCAGCAGGAAGGAGATGCCTTCCTGCTTCTTGCCGGTGTTGGCGGTACGCACCAGGCAGAACATGTGCGTGGCCCAATGCGCATAAGTGGTCCAGATCTTGGAGCCGTTGATGATGTAATCGCTGCCATCGGCCACGGCCGTGGTCTTCAGGCTGGCCAAGTCGGAGCCTGCACCCGGCTCGGAATAGCCTTGGCACCACCAGTCCTCGCAGCGACGGATGCGCGGCAGGTACTGCGCCTTTTGCTCTGGCGTGCCGAAGGCAATCAGCACCGGCCCGAGCATGATGACGCCCATCGACAGCCCCACCGGCGCACTGGCCGCCGCGCGCTCAAGGTCGAAAATATAGCGCTGCGTCGGCGTCCAGCCCGGCCCCCCATGCTCCTTGGGCCAGCCGGTGACCAGCCAGCCCTGGCCATCGAGTCGGCGCTGCCATTGAACGATGTCGTTCTTCTGCAGCATTTCCCCGGTGACGGTCTTGCGCTTGAGATCGGACGGTGTGTGGGCTTTGAACCAAGTGCGAACCTCTTGCTGGAACGCCATGTCTTCCGGGCTGAAATCGATGTCCATCGTGGGCCTTTCTGCGTTCGGCTTGCGCTTTAGATCGAGATGCCGCCGCCGCAGATCAGCGTCTGGCCGCTTACGTAGTTCGACTCGGGAATACACAGCAGGTAGACCGATCCGGCCGCTTCCTCGGGCGTGCCGCCGCGACCCAGCGGAATGGTGCGCTCCATCATTTCCAGCAGATCAGGGTTGACGCCGACCTTGATCTTTTGGCCCTGGATGTCAATGGATGCGTCGCCGCTGGCCGAAGCTTCGGTCAGCCGCGTTTTGATCATGCCAAAAGCGACGGCGTTGACGTTCACCTTGTAACGCCCCCACTCCTTGGAGAGCGCCTTGGTCAGGCCAATGATGCCGGCCTTGCCCGCTGAGTAGTTAGCCTGGCCGGCGTTGCCGCCGGTGCCGGCGATAGACGAGATGTTGACCACCTTGCGGAACACCTCCTGCCCGGCTTCGGCTTCCTTGCGCGAGGCGACGCGAATGAACTCTGCGGCAGCGCGCAAAATTTTGAACGGCGCGGTCAGATGCACGTCGATGATCGCGTTCCATTGCTCGTCCGTCATCTTCTGAACCACGTTGTCCCAGGTGTAGCCGGCGTTGTTGATGATGATGTCCAGGCCGCCGAAGCTGTCAATCGCGGTCTTGACGAAGCGATCAGCAAAATCGCCGGCAGTGACGCTGCCCACGCAGGCCACGGCCATGCCGCCTGCCTTCTTGATGTCGGCCACGGTCTGCTCTGCTGGAGCTGCGTCGAGGTCGTTGACCACGATCTTGGCGCCTTCGATGGCCAACTTCATGGCGATCGCACGGCCGATGCCGCGGCCCGAACCTGAAACGATGGCCACTTTGCCTTCGAGTTTTTTCATGATGTGTGTCCTTGTTTTTGATGAAAAGGAAATGAAAGGGAAAAGAATAAGGAGCCGGGCTGCCAAACGGCGGTCTCAGCCTCTCAGTTCAGGGCAACCAGCGCCTCGCCGGACAGCGTGATTTCGCCTGTCGCTTTCGTAGCGCTGATTTGAACGCGCACGCAGGGTCGGCCTGCATGCTCAATCTGTTCAAGCACCTTGCCGGTGCAGCGCACGCGGTCGCCGAGATGGGTCAGGGCCGCGAAGCGCACGCCATAGCTGAGGATCTGGCGCTGCGGCACCCATTCGGTGAGCGCGCGCCCGAGGTAGGCCATCGACAGCATGCCGTGCGCGAACACATCCTTCATCCCCGCACCGTGGGCGAAGTCGATGTCGATGTGGATCGGGTTGTGGTCGCCCGACGCACCGGCGAACAGTGCCAGGGTGGTGCGGCTGATCGGCGGCAATTCCAGCACGGGCATGTCGGCACCGACATCCATGATTTTTACTTGAGCGTTCATGAATATTCCTTCAGGCGTGGCGCACGACGATCACTGAGTGCATGTCGGAGACATGCTCGCCAAGTTGATTGGTGACCTTCGTGTCGTTGACGACAAACTCGAGCGCGCCGCCCTTCTTGTCGTAGATGTCGGCGACCCGGGTCTGAAAACGCAGCGTGTCGCCAGCGCACACCGGGGCGTGGTAGTCGAAGCGCTGCTCACCGTGCAAGACCTCCCGCAGATCGATCTTGAGCGTGTCGAGCAACGTCATCAACACCCCCGAATCGCTCTCGGCGCCAAAGATGAAAGTCGGTGTCGCCACGACGTCGCGGTAGCCAGCGGCCTTGGCGGCAGTCGTGTCGAAGTAGATCGGGTCGGTGGCACCGATCACCTGGGCGAAAAAGCGGATGCGCCCCTTCTCCACATCCCATAGCGTGGGCGGCACCTCGTAACCGATGAATTGTTTGTCAATCATGGGACTTCAGTTCCTGGTTTGCTGCGTCTGAGCTCAGCCGGCCTGGTAAAGCGTGACGACGCAAGCGCCGCCCAGCCCGAGGTTGTGCTGCAAGGCCACACGCGCACCCTTGACCTGGCGTTTGTCCGCCGTGCCGCGGAGTTGATGGGTCAGCTCGAAACATTGCGCCAGGCCGGTCGCGCCCAGCGGATGACCTTTCGACAACAGGCCACCCGACGGGTTGGTCACCACCTTGCCGCCATAGGTGTTGTCGCCGTCCAGCACGAATTTCTCGGCGCCGCCCTCCGGGCACAGGCCCAACGCCTCGTAGGTGATCAGTTCGTTCTGCGCGAAGCAGTCGTGCAGCTCAACCACGCTCACGTCCTGCGGGCCGATGCCGGCCTGCTTGTAGACCTTTTGCGCCGCATCGCGCGCCATGTCGAAGCCGACCACGCGCATCATGTCGTGCGACTCGAAGGTGCTGGGGAAATCGGTCGTCATTGCCTGGGCGGTAATCGACACGCGGGTGTCGAGCCCATGCTTTTTGGCGAAGGCTTCGGAGCAAATCACCGCAGCAGCGGCGCCGCAGGTCGGCGGGCAAGCCATCAGGCGGGTCATCACGCCCTCCCACAGCATCGGTGCGTTCATCACGTCATCGACCGAGACCTCCTTGCGAAACAGCGCCAGCGGGTTGTTGGCGGCATGGCGGCTGGCCTTGGCGCGAATGCTGGCAAAGGTCGACAGTTGGGTGCCGTACTTGTCCATGTGCGCCTTGCCGGCGCCGCCGAAGTAACGAAGGGCCAGCGGAATTTCCGGGTGCCCGACGAGCTCGGCGGTGGCCCGGTCAAACTCCTCGAACGGCGTTGGCCTGTCCTCGAACTGGGCCTTGATGGCACCGGCGGCCATCTGCTCGAAGCCCAGGGCCAGCACGCACTCGGCGGCACCGCTTTGAATTGCCTGGCGCGCCAGGAACAGCGCCGACGAGCCGGTGGAGCAATTGTTGTTGACGTTGACGATGGGGATGCCACTCATGCCCACCGGGTAGAGCGCCCGCTGGCCGCAGGTGGAATCGCCATACACATAGCCCACATAGGCTTGCTGGATCATGGGGTATTCGACGCGCGCATCGGCCATGGCCTGGCGCACCGCCTTTTCTCCCATCACGTGATAGGGCTCGCTGGCGCCCGGTTTGGTGAACGGGATCATGCCCACACCGGCAACAATAACTTTCTGGTTCATCGCACTGACACCTTGGGTTGAAATGTTTCGATCGAAACGTTTTGGACTCGGACACTGGGAGGCCGACGGCCTCAGCCGCCCTTGTCCGCGTTGGCATACTCGGTTTTGAGGTCCTTCTTGAGGATCTTGTTGGCCGCACTGATTGGCAGCGAGCTGCGGAAGTGAATCCGCTTCGGCGCCTCGAAGCCGGGCAGGCGGCCACGACAGAACTCGAAGATGACCGTATGTTTTTCTCCGGTTGCCTTCACCGCGCGGCGCAAGTTGTCGCCCACGTTCTGGCGGCGCAGCAGGTTCATCCCGAGTTCGTGGGTCAAGGCTGTTTCCTTAGGTCGAAGCGTCGTTTGTCACTGATGAAGGGTCGCGCCGCGAGCGGCGTGATCCGATAGGTGTCACGGGTGAATGCGGCACGGGTGACCACCTGCTTGAGCAACAGGTCGGCCCCCGCCAATGAATCCGCACCGATTCCGCCTCCCATGGCCGAAGTCTCCAGATCTCTGGCATTTCAGGTGAGCGCCTGCAACGAATCCTACCTAACGCTTGACAGTTTGGCAATCCCTCATTAAATTCGCGCAAACCCAAAGAGACCTCGTCCCCGCAGCTTGGGCGCGCGTCGTGACACCTTGACCCGCAGCCCACGCATTGATAGGCATCCTTTATGTCCACGCCTCGCAGTTTTGCCCTCTCCGCCGACGACCGTGCCGTGCTCGAAGCCGCCGACAAGTTCGCGCGCAAGGAATTCGTGCCACTCGCGCGCCGCATGGACGACGAGGAGTGGTGGCCGTCGGATATCTTCCAGAAAATTGGCAAAGCTGGCTTCATGGGGGCCACCGTGCCTGCCGAGCATGGCGGCGCGGGTATGGACCTGTTCAGCTCGGGCCTGATCTGCCAAGCCTTTGCACGCTGGAACCCCGCCATCGCCTTGTCCTGGGCGGCGCACGACAACCTGTGCGTCAACAACATCTTCCGCAACGCCAACGAGGCGCAGCGCCGCCAATACCTGCCCGATCTGTGCAACGGCACAAAAATAGGCGCTCTCGGCCTGACCGAACCCGGCGCCGGCTCCGATGCGCTGGGCGCCATGCGCACCAGCGCGCGCCGCGAGGGCGATCACTACATCCTCAACGGCACCAAGATCTACATCACCAACGGCCCGGTGGCGGATGTGCTGTTGGTTTACGCCAAGACCGCGCCGGAGTTAGGTGCCAAGGGCATTTCAGCCTTCATCGTCGAGAATAATTTCCCCGGCTTCAAGGTGGCTCAAAAACTCATCAAGATGGGTTTTCGCGGCAGCCAGACCGGCGAACTGGTGTTCGATAACTGCCGCGTGCCGGCAGCCAACCTGGTGGGCAAGGAAAACGAAGGCGTCAAAATCGTCATGAGCGGGCTCGATCTGGAGCGCGCGCTGGTGGCTGGCTTATGCGTGGGCATCTGCGAACGTGCACTCGAATTGAGCGTCGAATACGCCAGGACGCGCGTGCAGTTCGGCAAGCCCATCGGCAGCTTCCAGATGGTGCAGGCCATGCTGGCCGAGATGTACACCGAGATTGAAGCCATGAAAACCCTGGTCTGGCGCACCCTGGCCGAGGTCAATGATCTGGAGGTGGGCGGCGGAGGCCGCGGCGATGTGCACAAGCTCACCGCAGCGTCCATCCTCTACGCCGGCGAAGCCTGCAACCGGGTGCTCAACAAGGCCGTACAAGTGCATGGCGGTAGCGGCTACATCTGGGAGTCCGAGATCAACCGGCTGTTCCGTTGCATCAAGATCCTCGAAATCGGTGCAGGCACATCCGAGGTGCGCAAGATGATCATCGCCGAAGAGCTGCTGCGCGGTTGATTCCCCAAACCCGCATGGCAAGCGCAGCTGACCACCACACAAACAAGCAGGCCTTGAAGATGCAACCCTCGTTGACCATCCGCTTTGAGCAACGTGGCGCCGTGGCGTGGATCACGCTGAACCGGCCCGATGCGATGAATGCTCTGTCGGAGTCAATGTGCGCCGAATTGCGCAATGCGACCGAGCGTTGCGAGCGTGACCCGGCCATCCGCGTCATCGTGCTGACCGGTGCGGGCCGAGCCTTCTGCGCAGGCGCCGACCTCAAAGGTGTGTTCGAGAGCAGCGCTGGCGACCCCGGCCCAAGCGACCCGATGGGCGAGTTTCTCGATCTTGTCGGCGGCATGATGGATCGGCTGCGCGTTTGCCCCAAACCCACCATCGCCGCGCTGAACGGCCTGACGATGGCCGGCGGGCTGGAATTGGCCATGGCCTGCGACCTCATCGTCGCCGCCGAAAGTGCCCGCATCGGCGATGCGCATGCCAACTTCGGCGTGTTTCCGGGCGCGGGCGGCGCGGCGATCCTGCCACGGCGCATCGGCGCCACCGCCGCCAAATACCTGCTGTTCACCGGCGACACCATGCCCGCGCGCGAACTGGTTCCGCTTGGCCTGGTGAACCGTGTGGTGCCGGATGCCGAGCTGGCGTCCGAGGTCGAAAAAATCGCCTTGCGTATCGCCAGCAAGAGCCCGTTGGTGCTGCGCCGCATGAAACAGGCCGTGGCCGATGGGCTGGAGCAGCCACAGGCTTCGGCACTGCGGCTTGAGCGCCTGGTGCTCGACGCGCACCGCCATTCGCACGACATACAAGAGGGCCTCGCGGCTTTCGTCGGCAAGCGCACACCCGATTTCAAGGGCTACTGATTTCACACCGCTTCTTCTGAATGGACGCATTACCATGACCAACCCGCAAGCCGCCGTTTACATAGTCGGCGTCGGCATGACGCCGACCGGCAAGTTTCTTGACCGCGATATCAAGCAACTGACCGCCGCTGCCGTGAACGCCGCGCTGGCCGATGCCGGACTGTCCATCAGCGACATCCAGTCGGCATACTTTTCCAACGCAACACAGGGCGCACTCGAAGGCCAGACCATGATCCGTGGCCAGGTTGTGTTGCGTTCGATGGGCTTCGAGTCCATCCCGATCTTCAACATTGAGAACGCCTGCGCCAGTGCCAGCTCGGCTTTCAACCTGGCGGTGCAGTACGTGCGCTCGGGGGCAGGCGAGATCGCGCTGGCCATTGGTGCCGAGAAAATGTTCTGCGCCGACAAAGCCAAAATGTTCAGCGTCTTCGACGGTGCCTGGGACGTGGCCACGGTCGAGGAGAATAAACGCAGGCTGCTTCAAATGGGGCACGGTATTGAGCCGCCGGAAGGGTCCATGTCCAAGGCGCCCTACAGCCTGTTCATGGACATTTACGCCGCCTTTGGTCGCTTTCACATGCGCGAGTTCGGCACCACGCAGCGACAAATTGCCGCCGTGTCGGCCAAGAATCATGGCCATTCGGTGCACAACCCGCTGGCGCAATACCGCAATGCATACACCATTGACGAGGTACTGGCCGCGCCCCCCATCACCTACCCGTTGACGCTGCCGATGTGCGCACCCATCAGCGACGGCGCTGCCGCGGTCGTCGTGTGTTCCGAGGCAGCATTGGCGCGCATGGCAAAGCGTGAGCGCGCCATCAAGGTGCTGGCATCGGTCATTGCCACTGGCAGCACCCGCCGCTCTGAAGACCTGGATCAACACATCACCGTCAAGGCTGCCAAACAAGCCTACGAACTCGCAGCCGTTGGCCCGCAAGACATTTCGCTGGCCGAGGTCCACGATGCCACCGCCATCGGCGAAATCGTGCAGAGTGAAAACCTTGGCTTCTGTGCGTTCGGCGAAGGCGGGCCACTCGCCGAGCGCGGCGACACCACGATTGGCGGCCGCATCCCGATCAACACCTCGGGTGGTCTGGAGTCCAAGGGGCACCCGATCGGCGCCACCGGGCTGGGTCAGTTGCATGAACTGGTCGTGCAGTTGCGCGGCGAAGCGGGGGCTCGCCAGGTGCAAGGGGCCCGCCTTGCCATCGCAGAAAACGGTGGGGGCCTGTTCGGAATTGAAGAAGCCGTGGCCGCCATCACCATCCTCGGTCGCTGAAGGACAAAAATGATTCTGCATGACAAGGTGGCCATCATCACAGGTGGTGCTTCAGGCTTGGGGCGCGCGGTGGTTGATGCGCTCGCCGCAGGCGGCGCACGGGTGTCATTGTTCGACCGCGACAGCGAGCGTGGTGTACAGGCAGCCACCGAACTGGGTTCTGCCGCCATGTTCGAGCAGGTAGATGTCACCAGTGAGTCACAGGTGCAGGCGGGCATCGACGCAACCCTGGCCCGTTTTGGCGCCATTCACATTTGCATCAACTGCGCTGGCGTGCCCGACGCAGCCAAGACCGTGGCCGATGGAAAACCCTTTCCCCTGGCACTGTGGGACAAGGTGATTGCCGTCAACCTGACCGGCACTTTCAACGTGCTGCGCCTGGCAGCCGTGGCGATGGCGCGCAATGAGCCTGAGGGTGATGAGCGCGGCGTCATCATTAACCTGTCGTCCGGTGCCGCACAGGACGGCCAGATGGGACAGGCGGCCTACGCCGCCAGCAAGGCCGGGGTGATCGGCCTCACGCTGCCGGTGGCACGGGACCTGGCCGGTCTGGGCATCCGCTGCGTAGCGGTTGCGCCGGGCTTGTTCGAAACGCCAATGGTCGCGGGCCTGCCAAAGAAGGTCGCACAGGCCATCGTTGACCGCATGATTCTGTTCCCGCGCCGCATGGGTCAAGCCAGCGAGCTGGCCCACCTGGTGCGTTCCATCGTCGAGAACCCCTATATCAACGCGACCTGTTTGCACATTGATGCCGGTGCACGCATGAGCACTCGCTGAACGAGACCGACAACACACCGAGACCAGCACCATGAATTTCCTCCCCACCGAAGAACAGCGCATGGCCGTGGAAGGCTTCACTCGCTTCCTGGAGACCGAACTGCGTCCGATTGTCGAACGCTACCAGCCCGACAAGCTAATTGAAAAAGAGGTGATGCTGGAGATCTTCCAGAAGATGCTGCCCTACGGCATGGGCGGCAACGGCATCATTGCCGAGGAACATGGTGGTCTGGGCATGCCCTGGCTCACCTATGCACTGATGTATGAGCAACTCGCGCGCATCTCCGGCGACGTGGCAATCTCGCTGTTGATTCAGCAGCTCGGCGCCTATTCGCTGGAGGTCTGCACGAACGTGGCCATGCGTGAGAAATATTTGCCACGCATGGTACGCGCCGAAATCATTGCCTGCAGCGGCATCAGCGAGCCCGGGGTCGGCTCCAACGTAGCTGAAGTCACCTGCCGTGCCCAGCGCGATGGCGACCACTACATTGTCACCGGGGAGAAAACCTGGATATCCAACGGCCACTACTCCGACTTTTGCATGGTCATCGTGCGTACCTCACAAGAAGGTTCTGGCGCCATCTCGATGATCTTGGTGGACCGCGCCGAACACGGCTACGAAAGCCGCAACATCGACAAGCTCGGGCTCAACAGCACCTCGACCGCTCAGCTGTTCTTCGATGGCGCGCGCGTGCCGGCCGCCAACATGATGATAGCCCCCGGCACCGGCCTGAAGAACACCATGGTGCTGTTCGAGAAAGCGCGTCCTATGGTCGGTCTTACCTCGGTGGGCATCGCACAGGCGGCGCTCGACAAGGCGGTGGCCTATTCGAAGGAACGCCGCCAGCATGGCAAGCCCATCGGCGGCCATCAATTGATCCAGGGCATGCTTGCCGAAGCCGCGACCGAACTCGACGCCGCGCGTCTGCTGGTCTACCGCGCCTTCAACCTGATCGACCACGGCGTGCGCAGCGAGGTGCAAAGCGCCATGGCCAAATGGTACGCGACCGAGATGGCGGTCAATGTCACGTCGAAAGCAGTGCAGATTCACGGCGGCAACGGCATTACCAAAGACTTCGGCGTTGAATTGTTGTTCAGAAACGCACGCATGATGCCGATTCCCGACGGCACCACCGAAATCCAGAAACTCATCATTGGCCGCGCCTTGACCGGCATCAACGCCTTCTCCTAACCCATGACCTCTAACTCCTCGATTAGCCCATCCAGCGAGGCTTCGGTGCTGCAGGCGCGGGACATCACCTTGCGCTTTGGCGGTGTCACCGCGCTGGCCGAGGTCGCCATCGATGTGCGTGACAACGAGCTGCTGGCCATCATTGGGCCCAACGGCGCGGGCAAGAGCTCTTTGATGAACGTGCTCAGCGGCTTCTACCTGCCGCAACAAGGCAGCGTTCACTACCGTGGTCAAGACATCAAAGGCCGCGCGGTGCACCAGATCGCGCGCGAAGGCGTGGTGCGCACTTTTCAGGGCACCCATTTGTTCTCCAACATGAGCGTGATCGACAACATCCTGGTCGGCCGCTACAGCAAGATGCGATCAAATCTGGCGCAGGCATTTCTCTACTTTCCCTGGACCCAGCGTGAAGAAACGCTGCACCGGGAGGCAGTCGAGGAAATCATCGACTTCCTTGAAATTGAGAATATCCGCCACCAGCCGGTAGGCGCGCTCGGCTACGGTCTTCGCAAGCGCGTTGACCTGGGCCGTGCGTTGGCGATGGAACCCAAGGTTCTGTTAATGGATGAACCCATGGCCGGCATGAACACCGAAGAAAAAGAAGATCTGGCCCGTTTCATCATAGACGTGCGCGAGGCCAAGCGCATCCCGGTTGTGCTAGTGGAGCACGACATGGGGGTGGTCATGGATCTGGCAGACCGCGTGGCGGTGCTCGACTTTGGCCGCAAGATCGCCGACGGCACACCTGCACAAGTGCAGGCCGACCCGGCCGTGATCCAGGCCTACTTGGGAGCAGCGGCATGAGTGCGACCGACCCCGCCCCAGAAGTCGTCATGACCCTGCCGCAGAAGTTGTTCGCCCACGCCCGGGAACATCCACAGTTGCTGGCGCAGCGCGTCAAGCGCAAAGGTATGTGGCGCTGCCATACATGGGCCGACGTGTTTGATCGAACGCGCAGCATTGCGCTTGGCGCGGCGGCGCAGGGCCTGCAGCGTGGCGAAACCGCGATTGTGATCGGCGAGAACGAACCAGAGCACTACTGGGCGCTGTTTGCGGCCCAGTCACTGGGCGTCAAAATCGTATCGGTCTACCCTGACGCCACCGTCGACGAGTTGCACTACCTGTGCGAGGATTCAAAGGCCCGCTTCATCTTCGCGCAGGATCAGGAGCAGGTTGACAAGGCGCTTGCGCTGCTGGAGCGGCTGCCCGACATCCGGGGCATCGCCTACTGGGACAACTCGGGCATGTGGTCGTACCGGCATACGCTGCTGCAATCCTTTGATGACCTGACCGCTGAAGGTCGGCGCCAGCACGAGAGGCACCCGCAGCGCTTCGAACGTGAAGTTAACGCCGGCCAAGCGGACGATTTGGCACTACTGACCTACACCTCCGGCACCACCAGCAAGCCCAAGGGCGTGATGATCAGCCACCGCTGGCTGATGGACAACGCGGTTCGGATGAGCAGCGCGTTGCCGCTGGAAGCCGGCATGGAATATTTGTCTTACACGCCGCTGGCCTGGATCACCGAGCAGTTGCTGGGCGTGACCCTCGGGCTGATCACGCCGCTGGTGGTCAACTTCCCGGAAGGCCCCGACCAGGTCTTGCCCAACGTGCGCGAACTTGCGCCGCACATCGTGCTGTTTGGCCCGCGCCAATGGGAGAACATCGCCGCCACCATCGAGGCGCGCATGCTCGCCGCGAGTTGGATGGCACGCGGCATCTACCGCTGGGGCATCCGCATCGGCCATGACGTGCATGTGGCGCGACTCGAAGGGCGCGCGGCACCGTGGCTGTCGCGCCTGCTGCTGCCTGTGGCCGAGGCGCTGGCCCTGCGCCCGGTGCGCGATCAGTTCGGCTTTATTCGCAGCGATGTCGCGGTTTCAGGCGGCACCGCCATGGCACCCGACGTGTTTCGCTTATTTCACGCCATGGGCGTCCACTTGCGCAATATTTATGGCTGCTCGGAGTTTGGTCTGATTGCTGGCCACCGCGGCGAGCGCTACGACCTCGAAACCGTGGGCCCGCTACTGGATGTGGACCCTGCCTTCGGCGCGCCGCTGGAATCGCGCATTGAGGACAATGGCGAACTGTTGCTGCGCGGAGGTACCGGCTTTCTCGGCTACTGGGGCAAGCCCGAGAAAACCGCCACCATCCAGCGCGACGGCTGGTACGTCAGCGGTGACGCAGTGCGCAAGACCGAGCGCGGAGAACTTGTCTACCTCGACCGGGTGGAACACTTGGTCAATCTCGCCAGCGGTCACCCGTATCCCCCGCAGTTCATCGAGACCCGCTTGCGCTTTTCGCCCTTTATCAAGGACGTGATGGTGCTGGGCGACGCCACCCGGCCCTGGGTTGGCGCGCTGATCAACATCGACATGGCTGTGACCAGCCGCTGGGCCGAGGAGCGGCGCATCGCATTCTCCACCTTCACCGACCTATCGCAGCGGCCCGAGGTGCGGCAACTGGTGCAGGGCGAAATCCGCCGCATCAACAAACTGCTGCCCGAAGGCTCGCGGGTGGTGCGTTTTGCCAATTTTCCGAAGGAGCTTGATCCCGACGAAGGCGAACTGACGCGCACGCGCAAGCTGCGTCGAGAGTTTCTCGAGGTGCGCTACGGGGCGCTGATTGACGGACTGTATGCAGGTCCCGCCGACATTGCCTGCGAAATAGCCGTGACCTACCAGGACGGCCGCCAGGGCGTGTTGCGCGCAACCGTGGTGGCCACCGACATCGACCAGACACACACACCATGATCATCGAATTCATCAACTACACCATCAACGGCGCGCTGCTTGGCCTGCTGTATTCGCTGGTGGCCATGGGCTTTGTCGTCATCTACCGCGCCAGCAAGGTCTTCAATATGGCAATTGGCGAGATGATCGTGCTGGGCGCCTTTCTGCTGTGGTGGGCCATCCAGTCGCGCGGCATGCATCCGGTGCTGGGCATCGCTGTTGCACTGTGCATTTCGGTGCTGATCGGGCTAGTGATTGAACGCCTGCTGTTCAGGCGCCTGATTGGCGAGTCGGTGTTCTCTATGATCATGGTCACCATCGGGCTACTGATCCTGATGCGTGGACTGGTGCTGGCGATCTGGGGTCCGCAGGAGCGTCAGTTCCCCGCCATCTTTCCCCTCACGCCAATCATCTTGGGCGAGATGATCATCCCGCGCTCGCTCGCCATTGGTGGCCTCATCGCGGTGCTGGCGGCCGTGGCGCTGCACTGGTTCTTCAACCGCAGTCGCAGCGGGCTGGCGATGTCGGCGGTGGCCGAAGACCACCAGATCGCTCTGGCCATGGGCATTAGCGTGCGCCGCTCCATCGCCTTCGCTTGGGCGCTTGGAGGCGTTCTGTCGGTCATCACTTCGATGGTCTACCTGAGCGGCAAGTCGCTGACCTTCCTGTCCTCTGAAATCGGCTTCGCCGCCCTGCCGGTGGCCCTGCTGGCCGGGCTCGAGTCCATCGGCGGTCTGCTGCTGGCGGGCATTATCGTCGGGGTCGTGCAGGGACTGACCGCCGCCTACATCGACCCGCTGATCGGCGGCAATGCCGCCGCCGTCGTCCCCTATATCTTCATGCTGGTGGTGCTGGTGGTTCGTCCGACCGGCATGTTCGGCTGGAAACGCATTGAAAGAGTCTGACCCATGGATCCCTCCGGCATTTTTTCCACCAGTTATGCGCGCGACCGCGCGCTGATCCGTACGCGCGCCCAATGGGTCACCCTGGGACTGTTCATCGCAATTCTCCTGTTCCTCCCCTGGTTCGCCTCGGCGCGTCTGGTAGCCGTAGCCAACCTGATGCTGGTCACGTCCATCGTGGTGGTCGGGCTGCAGATCACCACCGGCTACGCCGGGCAAATCAACCTGGGCCAGGCCGCCTTCATGGGCGTCGGCGCCTACGCCGCCAGCGTGGTCGAGGTCAAGGCCGGGCTGCCGTTCTGGGTGGCGGTGCCGGTGGCGGGCCTGGTAGCGGCGCTGGCCGGCTGGTTGTTTGGCATGACGGCGGCGCGCATCAAGGGCTTTTACCTCGCGCTGACCACCATCGCGGCCCAGTTCATCTTTCACTTCATTGTGCTGAATCTGCCTTCAGCCTGGCTCGGCGGCGTGAATGGCTTCAGCCTGGAGCCGGCGCGGATGGGCACATTTTTGTTCAACACCGACCGCTCGCTGTACTACCTGTTTCTTGTCGTCACCATGGTGATGGTCATCGGCGCTTTCGGTATCCTGCGCAGCCGCCACGGGCGCGCCTTTGTCGCCGTGCGCGACGACGATGTGGCCGCCGGCATGATGGGCGTCGACGTGGCCGGCGCCAAGTCGCGCGCCTTCGTGCTCGGCGCTTTTTACGCTGGCATCGGTGGTGCCCTGTGGGCCTACCAGGTGCGCTTCGTCTCGGTCGATCAGTTCACGCTGTTCAACTCGATCTGGTTCATTGCCATGATGATCGTCGGCGGGCTCGGCTCGATCGTCGGGGCACTGATAGGCACCGTGCTCATCCGTGGTGTGCAGGAAACCATCACCAGCCTCGGGCCCGACCTGGTCGAGCGCATCCCCAGCCTGAGCAGCGACCTGATCTTCGCCAGCATGAATGTGTTTCTCGGCCTCATCATCACGCTGTTCCTGCTGCTTGAACCGAAAGGCCTGATGCACCGCTGGAACATCCTGAAAACCAACTACCGGCTCTGGCCGTTTCACCACTGAGCCCGCCCGGCACAGCGAGTCGCAATCCCCCGCCCCTTTTCCTCACCACCACCACAATTGGAGACAAGCATGCAACGCAATACCTTTCTCAAACTCACGGCCGCCCTGGCCTCTGGTCTGCTGCTGAATGCGCCCGCCCATGCGCAATCGACGACGATCAACGTGGCCGCCTTTGCCGACTTCGCCGGCCCCTACGCCAACGTCATGTCCCAGATGCAGGGCGGGCGACTCGCAGTGATCGAGTGGTGGAACAAGGAAGTCGGCAGCAAACTCAACGTGCAGATCGTCGTCAAAACCTTCGACACCCGCTACGACGTGGCGCAAACCGCCAGCCTGTGGCCCGGCATCAAGGCCGAAGTCAAACCCGCGATCCTGCTCGGCCTCGGTGGCCCGGATGCCGCCGCGTTGCAGCAGCGCTTGCCGGAAGACAAGATTCCCATGGTCATGGCCACCGCCACCTACGGCTTCGGCTGGAAACCCAACCAATGGGCCCTGAACCTGCGCCCCACCTACGCCCACGAGGCGGGCGGATTCCTGGAATGGTTCCGCACCACCAAACTCGATGGCAAGCGCCCTGTCAAGGTGGCGATCATCACCTCCGAAGCCACCCCCGCTTATGCCGACATGGCCAAGGGCCTGCAAAGCTACACCAAGGCCAACCCGGACAAAGCCACCTTCGTCGAGGCGATCTGGACCGAAGTGCAACCGGCCGACCTGACCCTGGCGGTGCGTCGCCTGGTCAATGCTGGCACCGATGTGATCGTGATCCAGACCAACACCGCCCAGGCCGTGGCCACCAAACGTGCGCTGCAGGCGCTGGGCAAAAACGTCCCGATCATGCTCTCGCTGCACAACGGCGTGGTGGGATCATCTAAGGCACTGGGCGACCCGAATGGCTTTGCCGGTGATTTCGAAGTGGGCGCCATCGCCGATGCCAGCGAAGACGACACGACCGCACGCAAGTTCTACAGCATGTTGCAGGAAAAGCATGGCCTGAAATCGGGCTGGAATGCCATGACCATCATGGGCCTGGGCCAAAGCGTCGTGGCAGTGCGCGCGATTGAGGCCACCATCAAGGCCAAGGGTGCCGGCAAAGTCACTGGCGAAGCGGTGCGCGAGACCTTGATGAACAGCCAGTTCACCAGCAACGACCTGATGGGCATACTGCCAGGCGTGGACTTCAGCAACGACACCCCCTTTCCCACCGGCACCGCCAAGGTCAACATCGCGACCATGAAGGACGGCAAGGTCGTTCGGGCTGCAGCCGATGTGAACGTGCCAGTGGTGCCTAAATGGTGAATTCAGCCATTGCTGCAGCACCGGATCAACGGACCACGCCCCATGCGGCTGCCGATCCGGCGGTGCTGACTCTATCCAACGTTGAGGTGTTGTATGCCGAGGTGATCCTGGCGCTCAAGGGCGTGTCGATGAAGGTCCCCGAAGGCGGGTGCGTGGCGCTGCTGGGCGCCAACGGCGCAGGTAAGAGCACCACCCTGAAAGCCATCTCCGGCGTCATTGACTCGGAAGATGGCCGCGTCTCGGGCGGGTCGATCACCTTCGACGGCCGACCGATTCAGGGGCACGATCCGGCGACCGTGGTGCGCGGTGGTCTGGTTCATGTGATGGAAGGGCGGCGCGTGCTGCAGCACATGACGGTCGAGCAAAACCTCATCATCGGCGGCCACATGTTTCCATCGGCGCAGGCGATGCGCCAGGCGATGGACAGCGTGTACGAAGCGATTCCGCGCCTGGCCGAACTGCGAAAACGCACGGCCGGCTATCTGTCGGGCGGCGAGCAGCAGATGCTGGTGATCGGGCGCGCAATCATGGCCGAGCCCAAACTCATGCTGATCGACGAGCCGTCACTCGGGCTGGCGCCGCGCATGGTCGAGGAAGTCTTCAGCGTGCTGCGCCACCTGCGTGAGCAGGGGCTGTCGCTGCTCATCGTCGAGCAAAACACACGCGTCGCCCTGGAGATCGCCGACTATGGTTATGTCATGGAGAGCGGTCGCATCGTGCTGGAGGGGCAGGCCCAGGAACTCCGCGACAACGAGGATGTGCGCGAGTTTTATCTCGGCCTGGACCGCGAGGGGGTGCGCAAGAGCTTTCGCGAGGTAAAGCACTACAAGCGACGCAAGCGCTGGTTGGGGTAGCAGTCGGTTGGCTGGTGGTTTTAGTTCGGTTTGAGGAGCAACAACAAATGAGTGGTCCCTTGCAAGGTTTGAAAGTGATCGAGTTCGGCGGCATTGGCCCCGGACCGTTCTGCGCAATGTTGCTGTCCGACATGGGCGCCGACGTGATCCGCCTGGATCGCAAGGCCGACAAGGGAAAAGACCGCGGAGATGGCACCTTCCTTGCCAGTGGGCGGCGCAGCGTGTTGCACCGCGGTCGCCGTTCGGTGGCGGTCGACCTGAAGTCGCCCGCAGACGTGCAGCGGGTGCTGGCACTTGTCGACGGGGCCGACGCGATCATTGAAGGTTTTCGCCCGGGCGTGATGGAGCGGCTGGGTTTGGGCCCAGACGTGCTGCTGGCACGCCACCCACGACTCGTCTACGGGCGCATGACCGGCTGGGGCCAGGACGGCCCGCTCGCGCAGGCCGCCGGTCATGACATCAACTACATCGCGCTGTCGGGCGCGCTCAGCATGATTGGCCGCTCGGACGGCGGGCCAGTCGCGCCGCCGGCGATGGTCGGCGACCTGGGCGGCGGCGGCATGATGCTTGCCTTTGGCATCGTTTGCGCTTTGCTTGAAGCGCGCACCTCTGGCCGTGGTCAGGTGGTCGATGCTGCGATCACCGACGGCGCGGCGCTGCTGACCTCCATCGTCTGCGACCTCAAAGCGCTGGGAATGTGGAAGAATGAACGGCAGGCCAATCTGTTGGATGGCGGATCGCATTTCTACGACACCTATGAGTGCGCTGACGGGAAATGGATCTCGATCGCATCACTGGAACCCCAATTCTATGTGTTGCTGCTGGAGAAGCTGGGCATCAACGATCCCGAGTTTCAACGGCAACGCGATCCGGCCGTCTGGCCGACGCTCAAACGCCAGATCGCCGACATCTTCCGCATCCAGCCGAGAGCGCACTGGTGTGCGTTGCTGGAAGGGACCGACGTGTGCTTTGCACCGGTGCTGACTCTGGAAGAGGCTGCACATCATCCACACAACAGTGCGCGCGGCACTTTCTTTGAGCGAGACGGCGTGCTCCAACCTTCACCGGCACCGAGGTTCAGCCGGACGGTGACTGATCGCCCAAGCCCCGCGCCGTTCATTGGCGAACACGACGACGAACTCTTGTAGTCGAAGAATGGTGGGGGCTGGGGAAAATGGACCACAGGCATTCGACGCAGTTTCAGCCCGACCAAATCGAACGCATCAACCGCGAGCTGAAAATCCTTCCGCCGCCCGATGATCATTTGCATTGAGCCGCAGTGCTTTGCCGGGCGGTCTCCGCCGAGCACCGATCAGACCGCTTTGACCAGTGACTTGGTGTAGATGCGGTAGGTGCCGATGCCGCGCGACACGATGTCTCCGTCGAGTGCGTCGAGCGTGACCTTCACCGACACATAGGCCACCGTCTTGCCGATGTGGTCAGGCGTTGCCGATGCAAACAGGATTCCTGTGCCGACCGCACGCATGAAATCCACAGTGAGCGTGACCGTTACCGACGACTGGATGAACTGGCCGCTGCCCGGGATCGGCCGGTCGATCAGGGTTCTGCCCCCGACCGCATCGAGCAAGGTCAGGGGCACGCCGCCGTGGAGCACGCCGTGGGGGTTGAGGTGGTCGCGCCGGATCGGCAGCCGGAAATACAGGCCGCGCTCGTTGTGCAGGATGTCGTACCCGACGAGCTGCTGAAAAGGCCCGTGGGAGTACGTTGCCGACGGAAGAGGAGGCTGCGAGGTCACTCTTGATCGACCTTGAAGTAGTCGGGCTTTCCGGCTGGCCAGAACTCGCCCCACAGCAGCATCCCGCCTTCGACGTTGAGCACCTCGCCGGTGATGAACTTGCCCGAGGGTGCGGCGAGGTAGACCACCGCCTCCGCGATGTCCTGCACGTCGCCGGCCCGTTTCATCGGATTGCACGAGTAGAAAGTGGAAACGTTTTCCTCGCGGTAGTTGTTGAAACCGTTGCTCTCGATGGCGCCGGCGCCAATGCAGTTCAGGCGGATGCCGTGCTCTGCCCACTCGATGGCCAGCGTGCGGGACAGCGCAATGACGCCCGCGCGCGAGGCGGTGGTGTGCGCCATGCCCGTGAGGCCGCGGTCGATGGCGGCGGTGATGTTGACGATGTTGCCGGGCCGGCCTTGCTCCACCCAGCGCCTGGCCGCGCCCTGCATCATGTACCAGCTGCCATTGAGGTTGGTGTCGATCACCGCGTTCCAGCCCTTAACGTTGAAGTCCATCGCATGGGCGGCAAACTGGCCGCCAGCGTTGTTGACCAGCACGTCGACGCCGCCCAAACGTTCCCACACGGCACTGAGCATGGCGTCCACCTGCTCGGGGTCGCGGATGGTCATCGGGTAGGTGATTACCTCACGGCCCGACAGCGCGCGCAGTTTTTCGGCGCAGTCCTCGAGTTTGTCGGCCTTGCGCCCGCAGATGGCGAGCGTGGCACCCAGCCGCGCGAACAGGAAGGCAATCGCCTTGCCGATGCCACTGCCGGCGCCCGACACCAGCACCACTTTGCCGGCGAAAAGGTCGTCGCGATAGACCGTCGGGAGTGCGGCCAGGGCCTCGTCGCCCGGGCCGAACTTGGGGTGTTGCGAGTCAGCCGAATTCATGTGTTCACCTTGAAGTAATCGGGTTTGGCGATGGTCCAGACTTCGCCCCAGAGCACGCCGCCGCCATCCACCGTGAGCAGTTCGCCGGTGACGAACTTGCCGCTGGGCGCGCTGAGGTAGACCGCGGCCTCGGCCACGTCCTGCACGTCACCGACATGTTTCATCGGGTTGGCTCCGGCGAAGGCCTTCACCGCCTCGGGGGAGTACTGACGAAAGCCGGTGCTGGCGATCGCTCCAGGCGCTATGCAATTGACGCGGATGCCATGCTGCGCCCACTCCACTGCAACAGTTTTAGACAGGTGAGTCACCGCGGCGCGCGCAGCGCAGGTGTGCGCCACGCCCGGCATGCCCCGCTGGAAGGTGGCGACGATGTTGACGATGTTGCCCCGCGTGCCGGTGCCCTGCCAGCGGCGCGCCATCGCATGCATCATGTACCAGGTTCCGTTCAGGTTGGTGTCGATCACCGCCTTCCAGCCCTTGACGCTGTAGTCCAGCGCCCGCTGCGGGAATTGCCCGCCGGCGTTGTTGACGAGCACGTCGATGCGTCCGAAGTGCAGCCAGGCCACGTCGATCAACTGTTCCACCTGCTCGGGATCACGGATCGTCATGGGGTGCACCAGCACATCAGGGCTGCCGAGCCGGCGCAGCCATTCGGCGCAGCTCTCTAGCTTGGCTGGGTCGCGCCCGCAGATGACCAGCTTGGCGCCCAGGCGCGCGTACAGGAAGGCGATGGCTTTGCCGATGCCGCTGCCGGCGCCGCTGACCATCACCACCTGGCCTTCGAAGAGTCCGCTCTGGTAGACGGTGGGGCGGGTTGCGAGGGCTTCATCGTCGAAGCCGAAGGTGGTGTCTTCTGTCATGTTGTCCCTTCAGAATCGGAAAATTCCGTAGTGCGGGTCGGCGATCGGGGCGTGTGCGGCGGCTGAGAGTGCCATGCCCAGTGCGTTGCGGGTGTCAGTGGGCGCCAGCAGACCGTCGTCCCACAAGCGCGAGGTGGCAAAGTAGGCGTTGGATTCGCGTTCGGCCTTTTCGTACACGCGCTGGCGCAATTGCGCCATCTCGGCCTCATCGGGCGTGTGGCCCTTGCGGCGCAACTGGGCGATTTTCACGTCGGCGAGGGTGTTGGCGGCCTGATCGGGGCCCATCACCCCCATGTGCACGTTCGGCCAGGCCCAGATCATCCGTGGATCCCACGCCCGTCCGCACATGCCGTAATAGCCCGCACCGAAAGCTGCGCTGGTGATGACGGTGAACTTGGGCACCTCGCTGCCAGCCTGCGCCATCAACATCTTGGCGCCGTCCTTGGTGATGCCTTCCATTTCGTAGTTGCGGCCGATCATGTAGCCGGTGGTGTTTTGAAGAAACACGAGCGGTGTACGGTTCTGATTGCACAGCGAGATGAAGTGCGCCGCTTTCTTGGAACTGTCGCTGAACAACACGCCGTTGTTGGCGAGGATGCCCACGCGGTACCCCCAGATGTAGGCGTAGCCGCAGATCAGCGTGGTGCCATAAGCGGGTTGGTATTCGTGGAAGCGGCTGCCGTCGACGATGCGGGCAATGAGTTCGCGCTGGTCAAACTGCACCCGGTGGTCGGGCGAGACGATGCCCAGCATTTCGTCGGGGTCGTAGTAGGGTGGCTCGGCATCGCGTTCTGGCAGGTAGCTTTTCGTCGCGGGCTTGAACTGCGCAACGATCTCGCGGCAAATCGCGATGGCGTGGGCCTCATTGTCAGCCGGGTAGTCGACCGTGCCGGATACCTGGGTGTGTAAATCACAGCCTCCGATCTCGTCGGCGGTGTGCTCCTCACCGGTGGCGGCCTTCACGAGCGGTGGCCCGCCGAGGAACACGCCGCCGGTGCCACGCACGATGATGCTGTAATCGCACAGCGCCGGGATGTAGGCACCGCCGGCGGTGCAGTTGCCGAACACCATCGCGACCTGCGGCACGCCGGCCTTGGATAGCAGGCATTGGTTGCGGAACACCCGGCCACCCTCGATGTACACGCCTGACAGTTCTTCAAGGAAGGCGCCGCCGCTGTCGCACAAATGCAGGACCGGCAACTGGTTCTCCAGCGCGATGTCCAGCAGTCGTGCCAGCTTGCGTGGCGTGAGCGTGTACCAGACACCGCCCTTGACGCTGGAATCGTCGGCGTGGATCAGCACCTCGCGGCCACTGACCACGCCCAGGCCAGTGACCACGTTGGCACCCGGGACCTCGCCGTTGTAGTCCTCGCAGGCAGCCAGCGCCGAGAACTCAAGAAAGGGCGTACCGGGATCTAGTAGCAGGTCCAGCCGTTCACGTACCAGTAATTTGCCCTGCGCGCGCACGCGCTTGATCTCATGCGGCGGACGTTGGTGGCGCGTGATTTCCATGCGCTCGCGAAAATTCGCGACGATGGCGCTCATGGCTTGATGGTTTCGCCGGAACGCTTCGAATGCGGTGTCGATGCGGGAGTCGATGCGTTTCATCAATCGGTTCTCAGGGGTCTTGCAGCGTCACGAGGGTGGACTTGAGAGCGAAGGTGTTGCCAACGGCAAAGTGCACAGTCTTGACCCGGGCGTCGCGCGGTGCCGTCAGCGTGGTTTCCAGCTTCATGCTTTCGATCACGATGAGCGGTTGGCCCGTGTGCACGGCATCGCCGGCTGCCACATGAACCGCGATCACCGTGCCGGGCATTGGCGCCTGCAGCAAGTCGGAAGCGGCACCGGCCCGGTCGCCGCCGGAGGCTGCGCTGAGATCGATCACCTCGACTTCAAGGGCACCGGTGGCCGCACTGTGCACGAATCGACTGTCGCCTTGCGCGGCGATCCAGACGGCTTGCGGGCGCTGATCCACGGTGACCCGCCAACGGCCATCAGGCAGCGTCTTCCCCTGCATCTCGAATTTGCGTTCGCCATGGCTGACGTGGAACACGCCATTCGCTCCACGTGTTACCACGAGGTCATGGACCTTGCCATTGATGACATAGCGGCGGCGCATCGTCAATTCCTCCAGGGTCCCATGGCGGCGTGCATCGCGGGAATGGAGTGAACGGCGCGCAACAGTTCGCGGTCGGCGAGCACCGCCGATGCCAGTACCAGGTCGATGTCATCGGGGGTGAGAGACTCGCGCAGCTCGTCGGCGCAGCGTGCCAGCATGCCGGTGTCGGCCTGCCCAGCACGGAACTCGGCATGGCGCAGTACCCGCGTGATGTAGCGTGCGTTGGTGGTCAGACCCAACAGCACCGATTGCTCAAGCGCCAGGATGGCGCGTTCGATAGCCTGTGCACGCGTGTTTCCATGGCAAATAATTTTGGCGATCATGGGGTCAAATGCGGCAGTTACCGCCTGTCCTTCGCGCACGCCGGCATCAACCCGCACGCCGGGACCAGAGGGTGGTCGCCAGCACAGGATGTCACCGGTGGAGGGGCGAAAATCATGCTCGGCGTCTTCGGCGTAAAGCCTGCATTCGATGGCGTGACCAAGCTGCACGATGTCCGCCTGGGTGTAGCCGAGCGGCTCACCCTGGGCGACGCGTACCTGTTCGCGAACGAGGTCAAAGCCCGTCACCATTTCGGTGACCGGGTGTTCGACCTGCAGACGCGTGTTCATCTCAAGAAAGTAAAACTCGCCACCGGCGCCGTAGATGAACTCCACGGTGCCGGCGCCGCGATAGTTGGCGGCGCGGGCAATGCCGGCTGCGGCTTCGCAAATATCGTGGCGCTGCACCGTTGAAAGGGCCGGGGAGGGGGTTTCTTCAATGATTTTCTGGAAGCGTCGCTGCACTGAACATTCACGCTCCCAGAAATGCACCAACTGGCCATGCGCGTCGCCCATCACCTGCACCTCGATGTGCCGCGGGCGCTCCACATAGCGCTCGACAAACAGCCGACCGTCGCCAAAATAGCGCTTACCTTCGCGCCGTGCGGTCTCGATCTCGCGATCCAACACGGCGAGGTCACGCACGATGCGCATGCCCTTGCCGCCACCGCCGGCTGAAGGCTTGATTAGCAGCGGCGCGCCGAGCGCCCTGGCGCGCTCGACGAAGCTGGCCGGGTCATCGTCCTCGATGGCGCTCGGTGCCACCGGAAAGCCGCGTTGGGCGACGAAGCTGCGCGCGCGCACCTTGTCGCCCATCAGTTCGATGCTGTCCGGACGCGGGCCAATGAAGACGATGCCAGCAGCTTCCAGCGCACGCGCAAACGCCGCGTTTTCAGACAGGAAGCCGTAACCGGGATGCAGCGCCTGTGCCCCACTGCGCCGACACGCTTCAACCAACTGCGCGATATCGAGGTAGGCCGCCACGGACGTCAAGCCGTGCAATTCGACCGACTCGTCAGCCTCCAGCACGGCCGGGCTATCGGCGTCCACCGCGTGGTGGGCCACCACGGTGGCGAGCCCCATGCCCTTGAGTGTGTGCAGGATCCGCAGCGCGATCTCGCCACGGTTGGCGATCAGAACTTTTTGAAACACGGGCGGAACCAGTTGTACGGCGGGTGACGAACGGCGTCTGGTGTCAATCGAGCACGGGGATGGGTTCGGACACGCGCTCGAAGCGGGAGTTTTTGGCGTCCGAGCGCAACACGAGCACGCTGCTCGGCGAGTGCCGGTCATTGGGGCCGAAACTGATGGGAGAAGCCAGCCCATCGGTGCTGAAGTTCTTGGTTGTCTCCAGCTTCTCGACGACACAGGCGCGGGTCAGCGCCTTGCCACAGCGGCGGATCGCGTCTTCCATTAGCAGCGCACCGACGTAGGCTGTGATCGAATAGCGGTTGAGCGACTTCAACTCGTCGGCTGTCAGATATTTCTGTGCCAACCCCATGAACTTGGCCATGCCTGGCACCGACAGGTCGGTCAGAGGCGGGACATAGTCTGCGACGAAGTAGCCGTCGCCCGCGGCACCGGCGAGCGCCTGAACAGGGGTCAGGTGGGCCGAATGCACGGCAAGGAAGGTCAGCGACATCTGGTTTTTAGCGGATTCCTTCATCAGCATCGAATGCTCGGCTACCACGCCGCCCGACGCGAGAAAGGTCGCTCCCACCTGCTTCAGACTCAGCATCTCAGCCGAGAAGTCCTTGGTGCCACGCTTGAAGGAGATCTCGGACACGCTGTTAAGCCCCAGATCCTTGATCGCCTTCTGGTAGCCGCAACGCACGTCGCTGCCAAACTCGTCATCCTGATAGACCAGCGCAAACTTCTCCTTTTGCAACTTCTTGCTAGCGACCATGTTTTTCATGGCGGAGCTCAACTCCTGACAATAGGTTGGCCCGATCACAAATACCGTTTTGTTCGGTGGAGTGAAGTGCGCTGCTGCCACGGCCATCGCGTTGATAGTTGGCAAGCCTTGCTCGTTGATGTAGGGCAGCATGGCTTGCAGCATCGCTGAGCCCGAGGTGCCGATGAGGCCGAAGATGCCTTCCACGTCGACCAGTCGCTTGACGCCTTGCACAGCACGCTGAGGCACATAGCCGTCATCTTCCTGGCGAATTTCCACCTTGCGGCCGTTGATGCCACCACGGGCGTTGACATCCTGCTCCCATACCCGCAAGGCAAGCATGTGGGCCTTGCCCAGCAGGCTAGGGGGGCCGCTGACGGGCGTCACCGAGCCGAGGACGATTTTGGCGTCGGTCACACCGGGGTCGGCAGCAGCGGCGGTCGTGGCCGTCAGGCTGATAACCATGCTGAGCAGACTGGTGGCGGCATATCGAAAGTATTTGCGTGTCATGAAAAGGCACTCCTGGTTGAGTAATGGGGGAGGGGCTGGTGGCACGTCGTCTTGATTACTTGGAACTCAGAAATTCAGAGGCTCGCTCGAATTTCCCGGCGCTGGCATTCGCCTTGAGCAAAATGGGGCGGGTCCCCGACTGTCGAATATTGGGCCCGAAGGTCAATGGGGCCATGATGCCGTCGCTGGTGAAATTTTTGGTCTGCTCGAGCTTTTCGACCACGCAGGCACGTGTGAGGTTTTTGGCACATGCGTTGAGCGCTGATTCGAGCAACTGGACACCTACATAGGCGGTCAATGAATACCGGTTCATGTCCTTGACCTCATTGGCTGAAAAATATTTGTAGGTCAGTGCGGTGAGTTTGCCAATGCCTTGTGTTTGTATGTCGGTCACTGGAGGCACATACTCGGCGACGTACACGCCGTCTGCTGCCGGGCCGGCCAGGGCCAGTACCGCAGGCAGATGCGAAGGGTGAGCGGCCAGGCGCACGGCTTGCATCTGGTTCTTCGCGATCTCTTTGAGCATGGCGGCGGTTTCGGTGATGATGCCGCCGGTCAGCACGAAGGTGGCGCCGGCGCGCTGCACGCTCAACACCTCGGCGGAAAAATCCTTCGCCCCGCGTTTGTAGGCAACTTCGATGCTGCTTTTCAAGCCGAGCTCTTTCAGGGCCTGTTCGTAGCCGCATTTGACGTCGGTGCCGTAATCGTCTTCCTGGAAGATCAGGCCGAACTTCGATCCCTGCAGCTTCTGGGATGTGACCAGATGCTTCATGCTGGCAGAGACCTCCTGGCAGTAAGTTGCCCCGATATTGAACAGCGTCTTGTGCGGTGGGTTGAAGTGGGCGCTGTTGACGGCGATATGGTTGATGGCGGGAATTTTCTGCTCGTCGATGATGGGCAGCATGGCCAGCAACTGCGACGAGCCGGAGGTGCCGATCAATGCAAAGATCTGTTCGACATCAATCAGTTTTTTCAGACCCTGGACAGCGCGCTGCGGCACATAGCCGTCGTCCTCAATGCGAATGTCGACTTTGCGTCCGCCGATGCCGCCGCGCGAATTGACGTCCTGCTCCCAAACTTTCAGGGTCGTGGCAATGGCCTTGCCAATGATGCTGGGCGGGCCGCTCAGCGGGATGACCGCGCCAAGCACGAGTTTCTCGTTCGTGACCCCGGGATCTGCCGCCAGTGCGCTGCCGAAGGTCAGTGCGGCGAGGGCGCCGAGGCAAAAGCGCTGGGTCAGCTTCTGTAGTGTTCGCATCGCAGGTCTCCTATGGAATAAGCAGCGCGTGTGCTGCGGGGTCAGAATCGGAAGGGCCAATGGGTCCAGTAATGCTTGATGTCGCGCCATCGCCCCATCAGGCCATCGGGCTCAAAACGCAGGAACAACACAATCGCGAGTCCATAAATGACGCCTTTGATCTCATAGGCGGCAGTGGAGCCCGACCCGCCGAAGCTGGCGCCGATCATGCCGAACACGAAGCCCAGGCTTTCGTTGAGCAGGACGATGAAAGCCGTTCCGAGCAAGGCGCCGGCTACAGAACCCAGGCCGCCGACGATGAGCATGGAGAGCGCCTCGATCGATATCAGCAGGCTGAAGCTGTCGACATTCAGGTAGCGTGTGTAGTAGGCCAGCAAGCCCCCGGCGATGCCGGTGTAGAAGGCGCTGACCATGAACGCCAGCAACTTGTAGCGCACCAGGTTGACGCCCATGGCCTTGGCTGCGATGTCGTGCTCCCGAATCGCCTGGAACGCCCGGCCAATGCGGCTGCGCAGGATGTTCAGGGTGATGAAGGTGAACACCACCACAAAGCACAGCACCACGTAGTAGTAGCCACGTTCTGCCCCCAGCGCCTGACCGAACAGCGAGGGTTGCGGCACCGTCAAGCCTTCCGAGCCTCCGGTCAGGTCGCCACCGTTGAGGATCAGGTGGTTGATGATCACGGCAAATGCCATCGTCGTGATGGCCAGGTACAGCCCTTTGAGACGCAGCGAGGGTATGCCCACGATGATCCCGGCGATGGCCGCGCTCACGCCACCGGCAAAGATGGACGCCAGCATTGGCCAGCCAAGTTTGCTGGCCACGATGCCGGCCGTGTAGGCGCCGACCGCCAGAAACCCCGAGTGCCCGAGCGAGATCAGCCCGGTGGTCCCGGTCAGCAGGTTCAGGCCCAACACCCCCACCGCTGTGATCAGCAGCAGCAGAATGACGGAGACATAGTACTTGGCCAGCAGCAGTGGCGCGGCCGCCAGCAGCGCCACCAGCAGACACGACCAGACGATGACAGGAACCGAGTCGGTCAGTGCCAGCAGCTGACGATAGTTTTGTTTGAAGTTTCCGCTACGCATCAGACACGCTCGATTTCAGGTTTGCCGAACAGGCCATAGGGTCTGACCATAAGGACGACGAGGATCAAAACAAAACCGGCGATCTCCTTCATGCCGCGGCCGATATAGCCTTCCGACAGATTCTCGACCACCCCGATCAGGATGCCGCCGAGTGCGGCGCCGAACACCGAGTCCAGCCCGCCCAAGATGACCGCGGGAAAGCTGCGCAGACCTGTCGTCCACATGCCGGGATTCACGTCGTAGATCACGCCGATCAACACGCCCGCAATGGCGGCGAGCCCCGCCGACAGGGCCCAGGACAAGGCGAAAATGCGCTTGACATTGATGCCCATCAGCAGGGCTGCAGTTTGCACGTTGGCGGTGGCACGCATGGCGATACCGACCCGCGAATAGCGAAAGAAGGTCCACAGGCCGAGCAGTACGGCCGCCATCAGCCCAACGGAATACAGCTGCGCCGGGTACAGGCCGGCCGGGCCGATCTTGATGACCTCCGTTGGCAGGCCGGCATTGAGCGGCATGGGGTCTGCGCCCCAGATCAGCACCACCACCGAGCGCAGGATCACGGCCAGGCCAATGGTCACCATCACCGTGGAAAACACCGGCTGACCAAGCATCGGACGGATCAGCAAGACCTCGATCAGCAGGCCGATCAGCACCGAGGCCGCGACAGTTGCTGCCAGCATGAGCCAGAAGCCAAATTGGAAGGTGCCGGCCAGGGTGAAGGCGATGTAGGACACCAGCATCATCAGCTCGCCCTGGGCGAAGTTCACCACGCCGGTGGCGCGGTAAATCATCGCAAAGCCCATGCCGATGAAGCCGTAGAGCAGGCCGACGGCGATGCCGGAAATGACCAGTTGCAGAAAATAGTCCATCAGCCCGCTCCTGCGCCGTAGATGATCGCGATCTCTTTCGCGAAGGTTTTTTCGATGACGTTGCGGCGCACCTTCTGGGTGGCGGTGAGTTCGCCGTCGTCGTGGTCGAGTTCTTTTTCCAGGATCAGGAACTTGCGGATGTTCTCGACCCGGGCAAACAGCTTGTTCACACGCTTGACGTCCTCGTCGATCAGTTCGCGCACCTCGGGCAGCGCGGCCAGGCTCTTGTAGGTGGTGTAGGCCAGTTTGCGTTCTTGTGCCCACTTGCCGACTGTTTCGTAGTCGACCTGGATCAGCGCCGCCAAATAGTGGCGTCCGTCGCCCAGGATGATCGCCTCGCGCACATACAGGCTGTCCTTGAGCGCGTTTTCGATCTCCGAGGGAGCGATGTTCTTGCCGCCGCTGGTGATGATGATGGCCTTCTTGCGGTCAACGATCATCAGCTCGCCGTTGTCGGCCAGTGCCACGATGTCGCCGGTGTGCAGCCAGCCGTCCACCACGGTCTTGGCGGTGGCGCCTTCGTCGTGGATGTAGCCCTTGAACACGGCGGGGTGCTTGACGACGAGCTCGCCGTCCTCCGCGATCTTCCAGTTCAGGCCGTCGATGGGCAGGCCGGTGGCGCCCAGTTTGATCGCTTTTTCATGCTGGAAGAAGATCACCCCGCCGGACTCGGTCATGCCGTAGACCTGGTACACCGGAATGCCGAGGATGCGGAAGAACTTCAGTACCTCGGGTGAGACGCTGGCGCCGCCACAGAAGCCGCACTGCATGCGGTCCAGGCCGACGAATTTCTGCAGATTGCGAAACATCAGCAACCACAGAACGAAGAAGTGCAGGCGATCCGACAGACTGCGCTGGCCCCCTTGCGCCTCGACCTTTTCGAACAGACGGCGCCCGGCATCGAAGCAGCGCTGGAAAGCCCAGCGCTGAAAGCGCGAGGCGTCCTGCATGCGGATCAAAATGCCTTGCTGCAGCTTCTCCCAGATGCGCGGCACGCCCAAAAACACCGTGGGTGCGATCTCGCGCAGATTGACGGCTACCGTGTCGATCGATTCGGCGTAATTGACCACGCCACCGGTGAGCAGGTGCATGACCGTCGAGAAGGCACGCTCGGCCACGTGGCACAACGGCAGGTAGCAGACCACTTCGTAGTTGTGCCGGTCGAGCTTGAAATGGGTTTTGAGCTTGTCAACGGTGACGATCAGGTTGCGGTGCGACAGCATCGCGCCCTTGGGCGGCCCGGTGGTGCCCGAGGTGTAGACCAGCATGCAGGTGTCGTCGGGTTGGGTGTCCTCGATGGCGCGATCAAAGGTTCCCGCGTGCTGGGGCGATGCCGCGGCGTATTGGTCGCCAAGCTCAAGCACGTCCTCGAACGACATCAGCTTGTCGTGTTTGTAGCCGCGCATGCCCTTCATGTCGACGCAGATGATCTTCACCAGGTCGGGCAGGCCGGTGGCGTGCTTGTCCATGGCGTCGAGCACTTTGTCGACCTGTTCCTGGTCGCCGCAGACCACGAACTTGCTGTTCGAGTGGTGCACGATGTACTGCAGCTCCGGCCACGGGTTGGTGGGGTAGATGCCCACCACGACGCCGCCGATGGCTTGCGTGGCCAGGTCGGTGAACATCCACTGCGGACTGTCCTCGCTGGCAATCGCCAGCCGGTCGCCCTTGTCGAAGCCCAGAGACTTGAGACCGAGTGCGAAGCGGCGCGCCGTTTCGAAATAGTGCTGCCAGGTCATCCGGTTCCAGATACCGTAATCCTTCTCGCGAAACGCGAGCGCATCCGGAAAGCGCTGTGCCCAGTGCTGGAGCAGCTTGGGGAATGTGGTGTTGCCGTCGCGCAGTAACGCGTCCAGGTTGTCGATCACGCGGCCTCCTTGGTTTTGCTGCCCAGGTAGGCGTCGATCACGGCCGGGTTGGCCGATATCTCGGCCGGCGTGCCCTCGCCGATCTTGCGGCCGAAGTTGAGCACGCAGACGCGGTCGGAGATGTCCATCACGATGCCCATGTCATGCTCGACCATGAGGACCGAAATGCCGAGTTCGTCGCGGATGTCCAGCACGAAGCGGGCAATGTCTTCGGTCTCCTCGCTGTTCATGCCCGACACCATTTCGTCCAGCAGCAGCAACTTGGGCTCGGTGGCCAGTGCGCGTCCCAACTCGACCCGCTTTTGCAGGCCATAGGACAGGGTGCCCACCGGCATGTCGCGAATTTCCTCGATTTCGAGAAAATCGATGATCTCTTCCACCTTGCGACGGTGTTCGAGCTCCTCGCGCCGCGCCCGTCCGAAGAACCACGAGGCATCCAGCACGTTGGTGGCCATGTGGCAGTGGCGGCCGACCAGCAGGTTGTCCACCACGCTGGCATGTTTGAACACCGCCAGATTCTGGAAGGTCCGACCGATGCCGATGGCGGCCAGGCGGTGTGCCGGCATGCCGGTGATGTCGCTGCCATCGAAATGCACGGTGCCGCTGCTGGGCTTGACGACGCCGCTGATCATGTTGAAGGTGGTCGTCTTGCCGGCCCCGTTGGGGCCGATCAGGGAATAGATTTCACCGCGCCGAACGTGAAAACTGACACCGGCAACGGCTTCGACGCCGCCGAAGCGCTTGGACAGGGTTTCGACCCTTAACAATGTGTCGTTCATGTTTTTTTTCTCAGGACAGCCAGCGTTTGCGCCGCTTGTAATGCTTCACCTCGCGCATGTTCTTGCGCGATCCACCTTCGCCGAAGCCTAGGTAGAACTCGCGCACGTCGTCGTTGCGCAGCATCTTGTCGGCCTCACCGTCGAGCACCACGCGGCCGTTTTCCATGATGTAGCCATAGTCGGCAATGGCCAGCGCCATCTGTGCGTTCTGCTCCACCAGGAGAATGCCCATGCCTTCCTGGCGGCACAGGCGGGTGATGATGTCGAAAATCTCTTCGCTGATCTGTGGCGCCAGACCGAGCGTGGGCTCGTCGAGCATCAGCAGTTTCGGGGACGACATCAGCGCGCGGCCGATGGCCACCATCTGCTGTTCGCCGCCCGACAGGTAGCCCGACACCGTGCTGCGTTTTTGCACCAGACGCGGGAACAGCCCATACACCATCTCCATCTGGCGCCTGGCGTCGGTCAGACTGCGTGTGTAGCCGCCCATCACGAGGTTTTCCTCGACCGTCAACTGGTCGAACAGGCGGCGCCCCTCGGGCACCATGACCACGCCGGCGCGCACGATTTCGTCCGGCGCCAGGCCGGTCAGCTGGCGGTTTTCAAACGTGATCTGGCCACCCTTGATCTCACCGTCTTCCGGATACAGAACGCCCGAAATGCCTTTGAGCGTGGTTGATTTCCCGGCCCCGTTGGAACCGAGCAGGGCGACTATGCGACCTTTGCCGACGGCCAATGAGACCTCTCGCACCGCCTCGATGGTGTTGTCGTAAACGATCTGGACATTGGTGAGATTCAGCATGACAGGCCGCTACTTGCGCTGTGCTGCGGCGACTTAACCATTGAACGGGTTTGCCGGTCGAGCGTAGTGGAGGGGTGCGCCAGGATGGCAGCCGCAGTCGTGCAGACCTTCGGCTCGGATGGGCCGGGTGCATGGGCGCGACCATGGTCTCTGGTTGCCAGGGTGCCGTTCGAGGGGGCAGTTAATTTTCTCAAAGGTTGTCTCGTGTTGGCCGTGTTGGGCAGCGTGCCTGCCATGTGCCTTGCCGTTCGGTAGGCGCGATGCCTTGTTTGCATGGCGTTAATCTAACGGTAGTTAGTCTGGCTTCAACTCGGGAAATCCCTATGCAGGTGCCATCAAGTCCGGGTGCGAGTGCGGGCGGGAACTTCTGGCCAGGTTCGCTTCAGCATGAATGCCGGTGATTCACCGTCAGCGGATTCAAGACTGAAGTGCAACACCTGCCCCCGAGTACGGTCCGCAGATGCAAAGCAGCCCACCCAAGCGCAAACGACTACCTCGCAACAAAGGAAAAGGCCGAAGAGCTCAGATACTATTGCTCCGGCCCCATGAATTTTGAACTTTCGTGGATCGTTTGCCTGTGGCAGTCGGTCCACGACTCGCGACTTCAAAGGGCCGGAACAATAGATGGACATGGTGAGCATCCATGTGCGTCCGCCCGAGATTGAAGACCGGCAGTTGCCCGGGCACGGGGAGGGTGACCTGATCAAGGGTGCTGCGAACGCCAGCGCGGTGGGCACCCTGGTGGAGTGCACCAGTCGGGCTGCTCATGCTCATCAAGCTGCACGGGTTCAAGCCCGCCAGCGCGGTCAATGTCCTGCAGGCCTTTTCTGACAAGCTGCTGAGGCTCGCTGAGCCTATGTGCCAGAGCATGACGTACGACCAGTGCCGGGAGAAGGCGATGCGCAGGGAACTGAGCCGACGCACGGACATTGCGGTGTACTTCTGTTACCCCCACAGCCCTTGGCAGCGAGGCTCTAACGAGAACTCCAACGAGCTGGTGCGCCAGTACCAGCCCAAGGGCTCGGACCTCTCAGGGTACAGCCAAGAGCAGCTCGATGCGATTGCCGATCAGATCAACAACCCGCCCTGGAAGGGGTAGGGCGCACGATCCCCCTCTGGCAGTCTATCGGGACCTCCTGCTCAATAGCACGCAACACCCACCCTCGTTCATTGAAACCCAGGGTATTGCACTTTAGATTTGAATCACTCTCGGCTACATTCCCGCGTAGTTCGGCCCGCCGCCGCCTTCGGGCGTCACCCAGACGATGTTCTGCGTCGGATCCTTGATGTCGCAGGTTTTGCAGTGCACGCAGTTCTGCGCGTTGATCTGCAGCCGGTCCGAGCCGTCGTCGTTCTTTACGAATTCGTAAACGCCGGCCGGGCAGTAACGGCTCTCGGGGCCGGCGTATTTCGCCAGATTGATCTGCACCGGCACGCTGGCGTCCTTGAGCGTCAGGTGCGCGGGCTGGTTTTCTTCGTGGTTGGTGTTGCTGACGAACACGCTGGAGAGCCGGTCGAAGGTGAGCTTGCCGTCGGGCTTGGGGTAGCTGATCTGCGGCATCTCGGCGGCCGGGCGCAGGCTGGCGTGGTCGGCCTGGGTGCGGTGGATCGTCCAGGGCGGACGCTTGATGCCAAGCCTGGGCAGCAGCCACTGTTCAATGCCGGTCATCAGGGCTCCGACGAGGCTGCCCTTCTTGAACCACTGTTTGAAGTTGCGCGACTGGTCGAGTTCGGTGTGCAGCCAGCTGTTTTCGAACGCAGCGGGGTAGGCGCTGAGTTCGTCGCCGCTGCGTCCGGCGGCCAGGGCTTCAAACGCGGCTTCGGCGGCCAGCATGCCGCTCTTGATGGCGGCGTGGCTGCCTTTGATGCGTGCGGCGTTCAGGTAGCCGGCATCACAGCCGATCAGCGCGCCGCCCGGGAACACGGTCTTGGGCAGGCTGAGCAGGCCACCGGCGGTGATGGCGCGCGCGCCGTAGCCGATGCGCTTGCCGCCTTCGATGTGGGCGCGAATGGCGGGGTGGGCCTTCCAGCGCTGCATTTCCTCAAAGGGGCTGAGCCATGGGTTCTTGTAGTCGAGCCCGGTGACGAAGCCAAGCGTGACCTTGTTTCCTTCCAAGTGGTAGAGAAAACCGCCGCCGTAGGTCTGGGTGTCCATTGGCCAGCCGGCCGTGTGTACCACACGGCCGGGTTGGGCGCGGGTCGGGTCGATCTCCCAAAGTTCCTTGATGCCGATGGCATGGCTTTGCGGATCGCGGCCTTCGTCAAGCTTGTATTTAGCGATGAGTTGCTTGCCCAGGTGGCCGCGCGCGCCTTCGGCAAAGATGGTGTATTTGGCATGCAACTCCATGCCGAGCTGGAAGCCGTCGTGCGGCAGGCCGTCCTTGCCAATGCCAAGGTTGCCGGTAGCTACTCCTTTGACCGAATCGTTGTCGTCGTACAGAACCTCGGTGGCTGTGAAGCCCGGGAAGATTTCCACGCCCAAGCCTTCAGCCTGCTCGCCCAGCCATTGGGTCAGGGCGCCCAGGCTGATGACGTAGTTGCCCTCGTTGTGGAAGCAGTCGGGCACCAGGAAGTTGGGTGTGCGCCTGGCACCGGTTTCGCTCAGGAAAAGCACGTCGTCGCCGGTAACGGGTTGGTTCAGCGGTGCGCCCAGATCCTTCCAGTTGGGGAATAGTTCGTTCAGTGCGATTGGGTCCATGACCGCGCCGGAAAGAATGTGAGCGCCGGGCGCGGAGCCTTTTTCCAGCAGCACCACCGAGACGTCCTCGCCCTTTTCAGCCGCGAGCTGCTTGAGGTGGATGGCCGTGGCCAAACCTCCGGGGCCGGCGCCCACCACCACCACGTCATACTCCATCGCTTCGCGGGGACCGTATTGTTCGAGCAGGGAGGTGGGCTTCATGCGGAGAGGGTCAAAAAGGTGGCGACCCTGGGGCCGAAGTTGACGAAAAAAAGGGGGGGTCAGGGTCGGTTGTCGACCGGCAGCGGCGGTGCGGTGCGCGGTGCGCCGTCACGTTTGTAGACCATCACCGTGCGTTTGAAGGTGCAGACAATGACGCCGCTCTGGTTATAGCCTTCGGTGCGCACCGTGACGACGCCGACATTGGTTCGCGACCGCGACTCGCGCCTGTCCAGCACCGTGGAACGTGAATAGAGCGTGTCGCCTTCAAACACCGGATTCGGAAGTCGAACTTCGTCCCACCCCAGGTTGGCCATGACGTTTTGCGAGACATCGCTCACCGTCTGCCCCGTCACGAGGGCCAGCGTGAGGCAGGAATTGATGAGCGGACGGCCGAACTCCGTCTGCGCGGCGTAGTGGGCATCGAAGTGCAGCGGAGCCGTGTTTTGCGTCAGCAACGTGAACCAGATGTTGTCGTTCTGGGTCAGTGTGCGACCGAGGCCATGCCGATACTCGTCGCCGACCTCGAAGTCTTCATAGAATCGGCCGCGCCAGCCTTCTTTGATGGTCATTTGCTGCTCCTGCGGCGGGTTGTCCAATTTGGGAGTCCCCAGACGCAGCCGGTCAGCGTGCCACTGCGCAATGTAGGCGACATGTGGACTATTGCTGTCAGTTTCTCGGCCCGGCTTGTTGAAGTTGCCGGCAATGCATCGCGACTATGCTTTGTCATGCGTGAGAATTCCATCGAACACGATCCCCGTTATTTGACGCGAGAAGTCACGAAAAGAGCCGCGTTGGGGGTTGTACCATTCGACGGTCCAGTTCAATGCCCCAATCACGAAAAGCCGAATCATGGCCGTGCTGGTGTCGTCGCGCAATTCGCCACTGGCGAGCGCTGATTCGAGAAGCTGATCCCAATAGTCTGCGTAAGCCCGCCGCACGACCCGGTGGCGATTTTTTGCGCTGGTCGGGATTTGGCCGTAGATGCGGATGTTGGCTGACGTGAAGTCGCCATAATGCAGCATTCCCCAGAGATGGCCTTCAATGCCAGCGGCGATTCGATCTCGCCAGGGTGCACTTTCGGGAAGAGCCGCAACACGGGTGCGTACGGCATCTGCGACGATGGTGATGCCTTTGTCCAATACCTCGCCCAGGATCTGCTCTTTCGATTCGAAGTGATAGTAGATACTGCCGGCTTTGACGCCGGCAGCATCCGCAACCTCGCGCAAAGTAGTTGCTGCATAACCATGATGCCTGAATAGCCTTGCAGCTTCGAGCAGCACGCGTTCGCGTGTGGCGGGACCATCCACCTCATTTTTGCTGGGTTTTGCGTCTGTATTTGACATCATTTGACCGTTTGGTAGATCCAAATTTCGAATCGTATCAAACCTAGCTTTGGTCGAAGGGGCGGCCTTGAGCAACGTCTCGTCGCGCGGGGTTGCTCACTTGCGACCATTCGCCCACTGCCTGAAATCAGGCCGGCGTTTTTCCAGGAAAGCGCTCACGCCTTCTTTGGACTCTGCCGTGTCGTAGTACAGGCTCAGCGCTTGAAGTCCCAGGCTGCCGATCCCGCGAATGTGCTCGGTGGATGCATTGAACGAACGTTTCGCGATCGCCAGAGCCGTCGGACTTTTTTCGACAATTTCCTTGCACCAGCGGGCGACTTCGGCGTCGAGCTGGTCGTGGGGCACGACGGTGTTGCACAGACCCATGGCCAAGGCCTCCTGTGCACTGTAGCGGCGGCACATGTACCAGATCTCGCGGGCTTTCTTTTCGCCAACCACATGGCTCAGGTAAGCTGTGCCCCAGCCAGGGTCGACCGAGCCTACTTTCGGGCCGACTTGGCCAAACACGGCCTTTTCCGAGGCAATGGTCATGTCGCACAAGGTGGCCAGGACATTGCCGCCGCCAATGGCGTAACCCTGCACGCGGGCGATCACGGGCTTGGGCACGTCACGAATGGCGCTGTGAAACTCTTCCACCGGGATACCGATGGTGCCCCGGCCGTCGTACTGGCCGGCATGAGCCGACTGATCGCCGCCGGTGCAGAAAGCACGGTCACCCGTCCCGGTGAGCACAATGGCGGCGATTCGCTTGTCCCAGCCTGCTTTCATGAATGCCTGCAGCAGTTCCTCGACGGTCTGGCCGCGAAACGCATTCATCACTTCGGGGCGGTTGATCGCGATGTAGGCCACCGAGTCGAGTTCTTCGTAGAGGATGTCCTTGAATTCCATGGGTTTTCCTTTTTGTCTGTTATTTCAATGCCGCATGTCTTTCGACCGTGCCCGGGCGTTTACCCAATCATGCTGTAACCACCAGACACTGAAAGAACCTGCCCGGTGACATGGCCCGCAGCCTTCGCTGAAGACAGGAAGACGACGGCATTGGCAATATCCTGCGGCCGTCCCACCTTGCGCAACGGCAGCGCCTTGGCGACTTTTTCCAGTTGCTCCGGCGTGAACATACTGTCGGCATCAATCCACATGCTGCTTCCGCCCACTTCGTCGGTGGTACTGGGGATAGTGACGCCGGGGCATACCACGTTGCAGCGGATGCCGTAACGCCCGTTTTCCTTGGCGATCGTTTTCATGAAGCTGTTGATGGCAGCCTTGACGCCGCCATACACCGCTTCACGTGGCTCACCTTGCCGACTGGCATCAGAGCTGATGGAGACGATTGAGCCGGCGTTGCGAGGAACCATGACTTCAAGCGCGGTCTTGGTGCAGTTGAGAACGCCGAGGTAGTTGATGTTGATGATCTTTTGCCACAGATCGGGGGTCGTCTGCGTGAAGAACATCAACTGGTCCCAGCCGACGTTGTTGACGAGGACATCGACGCCGCCGAACTTGTCCGAGGCTGCCTTGAACATGGCTTGCACCTGGTCAAGTTGGGTGACATCGGTCTTGACAACCTGCGCCGACGCCGCGCCGCTCGCCAGCGCGAGTTCTGCCGTCTTTTGCGCCTGACTTTCGTCGATGTCGCCGATGGTGATGTTGGCGCCTTCCGCGGCGAAGCCGAGCACGATGCCGCGGCCAATGTTCGAGCCGCCACCCGTGACGATGACCGATTTTCCTTTTAGTTCGAGATCCATACTGATTGCTCCTTGCGCTTTAGGCGCCACATTGGTGAGGATGAAATTATGACTATCTAACGATAGTTAGATAGCGGGCGAGATTTCCTGTGTTGGATGGTGCGCCTGGCAGCTACCACTGCAATCCACTGTGGCATAGGCTGCCACCTGTCGATTCAAGAGAGGGATGAAAATCCGAGAAACAAGATGGGATGGTTCACTATCAGTGCGCAACGCGTCTGACCGTGATCCATCCCAAGGGAAGGCAATTACTGTTTGTTCTTGGCGAACTCGCCAGATTCTTTCTTCACGATGTCCTGGACCACATCGTCATACGCCGAGAACCAGTCAGTCTGGGGCACCCACTTGGCGCCGTCCCACATGTCGATGCGGGTTTTGCCGCCGCCGCCATGGTCTTTGGCGGTCACCGTCACGGGGGCGATCAGGCCTTCGGCATCAAAGTTTTTCAAGCTTTCCAGTCCGCGCTTCATTTTGTCAGGGTTGAGGGGCCAGCCACTTTGTTTGATGGCTAGGCGAGCGCCTTCGAAAACGCTGGCATAGATGGCCAGACCGGTGTTGTAGTAAACATCGTTGAGATGCTTGCGGTCACCGCTGCCCTTGTTTTTCTCATACAGGTCCTTGATGATCTGCTGAATCAGCGGGTGGCTCTGTCCACCCGTCACGTTGGTGCCGCGCTTGAGGCCTTTTGCGTTTTCCAGACCAATGTTGGCAAGGTCAACTTCGTTGAGCCAATTGACGGAAATGTACTTGTCCATCGGGATGCCGTTGCGCTTCATTTCGCGCGAGGCGACGACGTGCATGCCGGCCAGGTTCCAGCTGATCACCCAGTCGGGGTTGTTGCGGCGGATCTGGGACCAAGCGGCGGCCTGGTCATTGCCCGGCATCGGGTTGGGAACCAACTGCAGGTCAAAGCCCTCTTTGGCCGCAAGTGTCGTCAACACGCCGATCGGTTCCTGCCCGAACGGATAGTCGGGGTAGATGAACGAAATCTTCACGCCCTTGAGGTTGTTGTTGGACTTGGTTTTGATGTAGTGGATATTGTTGGCCATTTGACCCCAGTAGGTGGGCCCAATGGGGAAAATCCACTTGAACACATCACCATCGACCGCATCGCCACGACCTACAAAGGATTGCACCATCACATTGCCATCCGCCATGGCGCGCGGCAGAACGGCGCGGGAAACCGGCGTGGACAGGAAATCAAAGGCAACGGCGCCTTCGCGTTTCATCTTTTCGTAGCACTCAATGCCACGCTGCGGCTCGTTGCCATGGTCTTGAACCAGTATCTCGATGGGGTGGCCTTCAATGCCGCCTTTCTGATTCAATATCTTGGCATAGTCATTCGCCGCCTGGGCAATTTGTGGCGTCACAAAGCCGTAGGATTTACTCAGGTCATAACAAAGCGCGAATTTGACGGGCTGGGCTGGTGCCTGCGCCTGCGCGGACTGCAGACCGGCCAGCGCCAATCCCAGGCCAGCAAGAATGGAAAGCTGTTTGATTTTCATGATGATGTTTCCTGTTTGGTTAGTACGGGGTGAAATGCAGTCTGTAGAAGGCACGCCGTACAGTCGTGCCCGAGGCCTGACCGAGGCGTATCGCTACTGCTTCGACTTGGCGAACTCCGCCGATTCCTTCTTGGCGCTTTCCTGGACTACATCGTCGTATGCGGAGAACCAGCCAGTCTCTGGCACCCACTTCGCGCCATCCCACATGTCGATGCGCGTCTTGCCGCCGCCGCCATGGTCCTTGGCCGTCACAGTTACTGGGGCGATGAGGCCGTTAGCGTCGAAGTTGCGCAGGCTCTCCAGCCCGCGCTTCATCTTGTCGGATGTCAGAGGCCAGCCATACTGCTTGATTGCCAGACGCGCGCCTTCGAAAACAGGAGCGTAGGTGGCCAGCCCAGTGTTGTAGAAGATGTCATTGGTATGCTTGCGGTCGCCGTTGCCCTTTCCCTTGTCATACAGATCCTTCAGGATCTGCTGGATCAGCGGGTGCTCCTGACCGCCCACCACATTAGTGCCGCGCTTGATGCCCTTGGCTGCGTCGGCGCCAATGTTCGCGATGTCCACTTCGTTGAACCAATTGACGGCGATGTACTTGTCCATCGGCATGGCGTTGCGTTTCATTTCGCGCGAGGCAACAACGTGCATGTTGCCCAGATTCCAGCTGATGACCCAATCGGGGTTGAAGCGGCGGATCTGGGACCACGCCCCTGACTGATTGTTACCAGGCAGCGGGTTCGGGAACAATTGGAGGTCGAAGCCTTCCTTGGCCGCGAGTGTCTTCAACACGCCGATGGGCTCCAACCCAAACGCGGTGTCCAGGTAAAAGAATGCGATCTTCACCCCCTTCAGGTTGTTGTTCGACTTGGACTTGATGTACTGGATGTTATTGGCTGCTTGGCTCCAATAGGTGGGCCCGATCGGGAATATCCACTTGAACACATCGCCGTCGACTGCATCGCTGCGGCCAGTAAAGGATGAAATCATCACATTGTTGTCCTGCATTGCGCGCGGCAGCAGCGCGCGCCCGACCGGCGTGGAAAAGAAGTCGAAGGTGATCGCACCCTCGCGCTTCATCTTTTCATAGCACTCGATGCCCCGCTGCGGTTCGTTGCCATGGTCTTGAACCAGAATCTCGACCGGATGGCCTTCGATGCCGCCTTTCTGGTTGAGTATCTGCGCATAGTCGCGCGCGGCCTGGGCAACTTGCGGTACGGCGAAGGCGTAAACCTTGCTCAGGTCGTAACATAGCGCAAATTTAATCGGTTCGGTCTGGGCCTGGGCCAGCGCGGGCTGGACGTTGGACATCGCCATCCCCACGCCAGCAAGAATTGAAAGCAGTTTGATTTTCATGGTGATGTCTCCTGTTTAGCTAGCACGGGGTGAAATGCAGTCTGTAGTAGGCATGCCGGTCGTGCCCAAGACTTAATGCGAGAGCTCGACGCGATGTGGAGGTGTCCATGCTACGAGAAACTAGTTTCAGGTGAGCCAGCGTTTGCGCCGACTATAGTGTTTGATGTCATGGAAGCTTCGCCCTTCGGTGCCTCCTAGATAGAACTCCTGGATGTCCGGGTTTTTCTTCATGGCTTCTGCGCTGTCATGCATCACCACGCGTCCGTTCTCGATCAGATAGCCATGCGAGACGACCTCTAAAGCTGCAATTGCGTTTTGTTCCACCAGCAGAACGGACAGGCCTTCTTCCTTGTTGATGCGCCGAACAATGTCGAAAATCTCGGCCACCAGAAAAGGCGCGAGACCAAGACTCGGCTCGTCAAGCATCAGCAGCTTGGGTTGCGTCATCAAGGCACGGCCAATGGCCAGCATCTGCTGCTCGCCGCCTGACAGGTAGCCGGACTGCGCGGTGCGCCGCTGATGCAAGCGCGGGAAGTAGCTGTAAACCATATCCTTGTTACGCAGCATGTCTTGGCGGGTGCCACGAACAGCCGAGGCCGCCACCAGGTTTTCGTCAGGCGTCATGTGTTCGAACACACGCCGCCCTTCCAGCACATGCACGATACCGAGCTTGACGCGCTCCTGCGGCGCCAGTGCATCGATGTTCTGACCCAGGAATTGCACCTCACCGCGGGTTACCAGGCCGCGCTCAGGGCGCAGCAGGCCACTGATCGACTTCAGCGTCGTGCTTTTGCCAGCGCCGTTGGCGCCCAGCAGTGCCACCATGGCGCCTTGCGGCACATCGATCGAAACGCCCTTGATGGCGAGCGATACATGATCGTAGATGACCTCGACATTGTTCAGTGACAATATCAAGGCAGGTTCCGCAGACTGGTTTTGCATCAGCGTTGGGGTGGAAGTCAAGTTGTCAGTCGCCATGATGTCGTTTTTACTTTCGGGCGTAGCCGAAGGGCCAGACCAGCAGGTAGTTGCGCAGATTGGTGTACATCTTGCCCAGCCCCATAGGCTCAACCAGCAGGAAAATAATGATCAGCGCGCCATAAACCGCATGTGGAATGTGGGCCAGCGTTTCGATCCCGAGCGAGATGCCCAGGAGCTGCGCCAGCCAGCCGATCAGACTGTTCATCAGGCCGGGCATCAACAGAATGAAGGCGGCCCCAAAATAGCTGCCGATGATGCTGCCCAGTCCGCCGACGATCACCATGGCCAGCAACTCGATGGAGACATTGACGGCAAATTGCTCCGGTGTGGCTGCTCGGTAGAAGGTGAAGATCAGGATGGCGCCGCTGATGCCGCCAATGAAGGACGAGGTGGCGAACGCCACCAGCTTGTAATACAGGCTGTGCACGCCAATGACCGCCGCAGCGAAGTCCTTTTCACGCACCGCAATGAGCGCGCGGCCAAGCCCGGTGCGGCGCAAGTTGAGCATGAACACGGTGACGATCAGGCACCAGCCCAGCGCCACGTAATAGAGTCCGGTATCCGAGGTGATGGCCTGGCCGAGCAGGTTGATGTCAGGTGCCTGCAGTGTGGCCTGGGTGCCGCCGCTGATGGCCGGCACGTGGGAGATCACCCAGTCCATCACGAACTGCAGGGCCAGCGTGCTGAGCGCCAGATACAGGCCTTTCACGCGCAGCGCCGCGAAAGCGAAAACGATGCCGATCACAGCGGCCATCACGCCGCCGAGCACCATCGCGATCTCCCAGGGAATGCCGTTGCGTACGCCGTGCACCGCCGTGTAGGCGCCGATGCCCATGATGGCGGCATAGCCGAAGTGGAACTGCCCGGTCCAGCCCAGGATCAGGTTCAAGCCGAGCACGGCCGCAGTCCACACCAGCCACGGTAACAACTGGGTGCTGAGGACGAGCGTGCTCATGGTGAATGGCGCAGTTAACGCAAAGGCCAGCAACAAGCCGATCATCCAGCGATCCGCGGGGAGCGGAAAAAGCGAGCGCGCGTTGGCGTAATTGGTATGGAAAATTCCTGATTGACGAAATAGCATGACCTTCAGATCCTTTCAATGTCGTGGCGCCCGAACAGGCCATGCGGCCGAATCAGGATGGTCAGAATCAGTATTGTGGCAACCACCAGGTCGCGGCTACCACCGCCAACCAAGGGGTCGAGATAGCCAGATGCAACGCCTTCAAGAAGGCCCAGCAGCAAGCCGGCCAGAATGGCGCCGCCGATGCTGTCAAGACCGCCCAAAACTGCGACGGTCAAGCCCTTGAGCAAAAGCAGCGCCAGCGCCTGGCTGACCCCTTGAACCGAGCCCCACAACACGCCGGCCGTGGTGGCCAGAACCGAGGACATGGCCCAGGAAAACGCCACCCCGCGTTCAACCGAAATACCGATCGACCACGATGCGATGTAATCGTCGGAGATGGCGCGCAGAACAATGCCCCTGCGCGTGCGAAAGAAGAACATCAAGACCAAAAACAGCGCGATGGCCACCACGGCGCCCACCACATAAGCCCGACTGAGCAGCACCGGCCCCAGAAACAGCGGGTCGTCGCTGATGCCAATGGACAGCGGAAGGCCAGAGCCGCCCCAGATGGCCATTGTTGTCGCGCGTATAAAGATGTCCAGCCCCAGTGTCATCATCAGGATCATGATGATGGGGCGGCCCGCCAGCCGGCGCAACGCCACCCGCTCGATGCCCATTCCGACAAAGAACATCGTTCCCATGGCCAGCGGGATGGCGATCCACATCGACACGCCCAATCCATTGGCGATGGCCAGCACGACATAGGCACCCAGCATGGTCATCGCACCTTGCGCCAGGTTAGGCACCGAGGATGACTTGTAGATGATCACGATGCCCATGGCGACCAGTGAATACATGAGCCCCGACAGCGCGCCATTGATGGCCAATTCGGCAAACAGTGAAAAATCCATAATTTAAATCTCCTGCACCGAGAGTTGGCGCTCGATGGTGCCGACTTCACCGGATTCATACGTGATCTGCGCCTTCATCGTGACCGTCTGCTGGCCGCCGTAGATCGCATCTATGATGGGCGCATAACGCTCCTCGACCACGTTGCGGCGCAGCTTGCGGGTTCGCGTGACCTCTCCGTCGTCTGGGTCGAACTCCTTGTGTAAGGACACGAAGTGATGCAGTTTCAACCCGTCTGGCAGGATGCTGTTGACGCGCTTGACCGCTGCCGTGACCAGTTCGATCACCTCGGGTTTTTGCGACAGGTCGGCATAGGACATGTAGGAAATGCCCCGTACCTCAGCCCAATGGCCCACCGGCTCCATGTCGATGCAGATGATGGCCGCCAGCGTGTCGCGGCCGCTCCCGAGCACGGCCACATCCTTGATGTACGGACTGAATTTGAGGCGGTTCTCAATGTAGTTCGGAATGTAGCGTTCGCCTTTGGAGGTATACACCACCTCCGACAACCGTCCGAGCACCACCATGTGTCCATCAGGCTCGATATAACCTGCATCGCCCGTGTGCAGCCAGCCGTCCTCAAGTGCTTCACGGGTGGCATTTTCAAGTTTGTAGTAACCGGAAAACACGCTCCCGGAGCGAATCAAGACCTCTCCGTTGTCGCCGATCTTGACTTCCACACCGGGCAGCGGTTTGCCGACCGTGTGCAGGCGTACTTCTTCGGTGTCCTGCAAGGCAGTGAAGGCGCTGCTTTCAGTTTGACCATAAAACTGTCGCAATTTCACGCCCAGTGCGCGGTAAAAAACAAAAGTGTCTTCGCCAATGGCCTCGCCGCCGGTGAAAGCACCTCGCAGGCGGGTGAGGCCCAACTGGTCCTTGATCGGTCCGAAGATCAACCACTCTCCCAGTTGCCGCTTCAGACGCTCTGTCAGGCTGGGCTGTTTTCCCTCGAGCTTGCGTCGTTCGGACGCCAGCGCCGAGTTCATGAAAACATCGTAGAGCCATTTCTTGAGCGGCGTCGAATCCTCCATGCGAACCTGGATGGTGGTCAGCATGTTGTCCCAGCTGCGGGGTGCCGCCAGATAGAAAGTGGGAGCCACCTCGCGCAGGTCGTGCAGCACCGTTTCCTGGCGTTCGGGGATATTGATGGTGAAGTGCAGCGCAACACCGGCGCCGACCGTGATGGCAAAGTCGCCCACCCAGGCCATGGGCAGATAGGCGAGGATGGTCTCGCCAAATGTGAAGGCGCCCCCGCGATGGGCGTTGCGCACCCCCGCGAGGAAATTGCGGTGGCTCAGTACCACGCCCTTCGGCTTGCCCGTGGTCCCCGACGAGTGCACGAACACCGCCGGTCCGTCGGGCAGCGCCCGTTCGATCAAGGCATTTCGCAGTTTCGGCTCGGCACGCAAGCGATCTGCACCGATGGCCTGCAACTTTTCCCACGAAATCAGTCCGGGATTCGAATAGTTGGTCAAGCCGCGTGGCTCGTCGTAAATGATGTTCTTGATCGTTGCACCCTGATCGCCCAGATCAAGCACCTTGTCGACTTGCTCCTGGTCTTCTGCCAGGACAAAGCGGACATGCGTCTCATGCATGAAGTGACGGATTTCGTCGGGTGTTGCAGTAGAGTAGACGGGCATCGCGTAGCCGCCCAGCACGCCGGCCGCGAGCATGCCCATGTAGAGCCGGGGTCGGTTGTCGCCCAGGACCAGCAAGGCATCCTCTGCGCTAAAACCCAGGCTTTCCATGCCGGCCGCGCAGGCGAGCGTGGTATCCAGCATCTGCGACCAGGTGGTCTCCTGCCATATTCCCAGGTGCTTTTCGCGCATGGCCACGCGATTGCCCAGCAACTCGGCGTTGCGAGCCAGAATGTGGATGAGGGTGGTGTCGGTGCCCATATCCCATGTGGTGTTGCTGCCCTCGGCAGCATTGGTTTCAGTGCTTTGCATGCGCACCCCCCAGGTAGGCCTTGATCACACGTTCATCCTTCATCACGTCGGCAGGAATACCGGTTCCGATGGTTTCACCATAGCTGAGCACCATCATGCGGTCGCAGATGCCGGTGATCACATCCATGTGGTGCTCGATCAGCAGCACAGTGACATTGCGCTCGGCACGCGCATCGAGGATAAAACGGGCCATGTATTCCTTTTCCTCCTGGTTCATGCCAGCCATCGGTTCGTCGAGAACCAGAAAGCTGGGTTCGGCCACCAACGCGCGTGCCAGTTCGACGCGCTTTTTCAGTCCGATCGGAATGCTGTCCACCAGCTCGTCGCGCACGCTCTGCAGCTGCAGGAAATCGATAATCTCTTCGACCTTGAGCCGGCTCGCCATCTCATCCTTGCGACCCAGCCACCAGTAGAGGGCGGTTTTTGCCACGCCGGGCTTCATGTGGATGTGACGCCCCAGCAGGATGTTGTCAAGCACGCTCATGCCGTTGAAGAGCGCCAGGTTCTGGAACGTGCGCGCGACGCCCAGAGCTGCGACCTTGTGCGGCGCCATGCCGGTGATGTCGCGGCCATTGAGCCATATGCTGCCGACTTGGGGTGGAAAGAAGCCGGTGATGGCGTTGGTCATGGTCGTCTTGCCGCTGCCGTTGGGGCCAACCAAGCCGAAGATCTCTCCACGCTCAATGCGCAAATTGGCATCCTTCAACGCGACGAGGCCGCCGAATCGCCGCTCCAGCCCTCGGCATTCGAGGGCGGGCACTGCCGCCGCGTTGCTGGCTTTCATCGGAGTTGGCCGCTGCTCTTTGGTATTGATGGTGTTTATCACTGAGGGTGCCTATGACATAGCACGGTCGACCAACTGCCTGTGCACAGCTTGCCGATCCGATTTTCTGTTCTGCATAAAAGTTTTTCATTGTTGCACCTAACATTAGTTAGGTATATGGGGTTTGCCCTAATCTCTGGCACGCGGAGTTCATGTCGCAACGTGTTCTACGATGCTTCCCCGTGCGATCAGGGCATCAATGGTGGCGGCGCCGTAGCCGTGCTCCGTCAGCAGCTCACGTGTATGTTGGCCGAAGCGCGGCGGCGCGCTGTGGGCGCGCCCCGGTGTGCGTGACAGCTTGACCGGGATGCCGATGCCAGGCACACCCTCGACCTGCACCACCATGTCCCGATGCAGGGTGTGGGGGTCCGTCAATACCTGCGGAATGGCCCTGACGGCGCCGGCCGGAATACCGGCGGCCAGTAGGTCACGGCACAGCTGTTCGCCATCCACCTCTTGCAACTGCGCCTCTAGCAAGGCACGCAGTTCGTCGCGATGGCGAAAACGCTCGGCGTTGGTGGCAAAGCGCGGCTCGCTGGCCATGTCGGGATGGCCGAGGAACTCGCACAGTTTTTTCCACTGCCCGTTGTTGCCGATGCCCAGGAAGACCTCGCAGGTCCGGGTCGGAAACTTGTCGTAGGGCACGATGTTGGAGTGCGCATTGCCGCTGAGCCTGGGTGTCTGGCCCGACTGCAACCAGTTTGCACTTTGCGGATGCAGCAGCGACACGGCGGTGTCGTACAGCGTGGCCTCGACGAACTGCCCTCGCCCGGAGCGCTGCCGCTCGATCACCGCCAGTAGCACGCCTATCACGGCCGACAGGCCGGTGGTGATGTCGACCACCGGGACACCGACCCGCAGCGGGCCGGTGTCCGGCGTGCCGTTGACGCTCATCAGGCCGCCCAGTGCCTGCGCCACCGCGTCGTAGCCAGGCGCGCCGCCGAGCGGCCCATCGGCGCCGAAGCCGCTGACCCGGCAGTGGATCAGGCGCGGGAAGCGCTCGCGCAGCGTTTGTTCATAGCCGATGCCCCAGCGCTCCAGCGTGCCGATCTTGAAGTTCTCGATCAGCACGTCGGCGTCCGCCAGCAGCTTGAGAACGATCTCGCGCCCTTCGGGCTTGGACAGGTCGATCACGATGTCGCGCTTGTTGCGGTTCAGGCCGTTGTAGTAGGCCGCCGTGCCGTCGTCGGCAAAGGGTGGGCCCCAGGCGCGGGTCTCGTCGCCAGCGGGCGGCTCGACCTTGATGACCTGCGCGCCGTGGTCGGCCAAAATCTGTCCACAGTACGGGCCACCGAGCACGCGTGAGAGGTCAATCACCTTCAGGCCGGCCAGGGCACCAAAGGCGGGCAGGGGAGCGCTGTTACCCATGGTGGCCTGTCAATAGGAGCGCGGCAGGCCCATCACATGCTCCGCGATGTAGTTCAACACCAGCTCGCGGTTCAACGGAGCCGTGCGCAGCAGCCGCACCAGACCGTACAAGTCGTAAATGCCGTATTCCTTGGTGAAACCGTTGCCGCCATGGGTCTGGATGGCCGCGTCAACGGCATGGATGCCGGCTTCGGCACCCGCGTACTTGGCGATGTTGGCAAACTCCCCGGCAGGCAGACCCTGGTCGAAGGCCCAGGCGGCCTTGAGCGCCATCAGCGAGGCCATCTCGATCTCGCTGCGGGCTATCGCGAGCGGGTGCTGAACGCCCTGGTAGGCGCCGATGGGGGTGTTGTTGAACACCTTGCGGTCGTTGGCGTAGGCCACCGCCTTCTTCAAGGCGAAGCGCCCGACACCGGTACACAAGCCAGAGAGGATGATGCGCTCGGGGTTGAGCGTGTCGAACAGGATGTTGAAGCCTTTGCCGACTTCGCCCAGCACATCGGCCTCGGTGAGCTCCACGTTGTCGAAGAACAGTTGCCATTGTGTTTCGGGCACCGGGAAGGCAACTTCAATCAGCGTCTTGCTGATGCCTTTTTTCTTCATGTCGACCATGAAGATGGTGAAGCCGTCGGTTTTCTTTTTCACGTCAGCGCGCGCTGTGGTGCGGGTCACGACCATGGCGTAGTCGGCGCAGTTGGCGTCGGTGATGAAGACCTTCTGGCCGTTGAGCTTGAAGCCGCCCTTGCCGTCGGACTTGGCGATGCTGGTGATCTCGATCGAGTTCGAGCCGGCGTTCGGTTCGGTGATGGCGAAGCAGAACTTGATGTCGCCGGTGCAGCCGCCCGGCAGAAAGCGGCGCTTCATGTCCTCGCTGGCGTGCTTGGCCAGCAGACCCATGGTCATGGTCGGTCCGACCACCAGGTTCAGCAGCGGAATGCCGTTGTTGGCCAGTCCCTCCATGAACAGCAGCATCTCGGTCATGCCCTGGCCGGCACCGCCATAGGCTTCGGGCACCATGATGCCGAGAAAACCGTCGTTGGTGATCTGCTCGTACAACTCGGTGGGGCGTTCGTTCTTGTTGGCGTAGCCGCGCCAGTAATTGTGGTCGAACTGCTTCGAGATACGGTCGCCGTACTCGTAGATCATCCGTTGTTCTTGGGTCAGCGCGAAATCCATGGGGTGTTCTCCTGTGTACTTGGGAAATTCAGGCTCCTTCCCCGAGAGGGAGAAGGAGCGAACTCAATCAGTTCTGGGCCGAGGGGAACTCGGGCGCGCGCTTCTCGCGCACCGAGGCCACGCCCTCCTTGGCGTCTTCGCCCAGGAAGCACAGCATTTCCATCGCCAGCGAGCTCTCGAAGATCGGGCGCGCCACGTTCATCCAGCCGTTGAGCGAGCGCTTGGTGAAGCGGATCGCCTGCTGGCTGCCATTGGCCAGTTTGTTGGCCACGGCCATGGCCTTGTCCATCAGCTCGGCGCGCGGCACGCACAGGCTGACCAGACCGATGCGCTCGGCTTCCTTGCCGTTCACGAACTCGGCCGTCATCAGGTAGTACTTGGCCTTGGCCATGCCGCACAGCAGCGGCCACAGAATGGCTGCGTGGTCGCCGGCGGCGACGCCGATCTTGACATGGCCGTCGGTAATCTTGGCCTCCTCGGCCATGATGCTGATGTCGGCCAGGAAGGCGACTGCCAGACCGGCACCGACGGCCACGCCGTTGATGGCCGAGATGATGGGCTTGTCGCAGGCCATCATGTTGTAGACCACGTCCGAAGCCTCGGTCATGGTGTTGGCGATTTCCTTCGGGTTGCCGACCATGCCGGCCACCCATTCCAGGTCGCCGCCGGCCGAGAAGGCCTGGTCGCCCGCGCCGGTGATGACCGCCACCTTGGTCTTGGCATCGTCAGTGACCACGCCCCAGATCTTGGTCAGCTCCCAGTGCAGCCGGCCATTGGTGGCATTCATGACCTCGGGGCGGTTGATGGTGATGACCAGCACGCCGTTGGGCTTGTGGTCGAACTTGAGGAATTGAAAGTCAGCGTAGTTCATGTTGAGGCTCCTTGAAAAAAATTGAAAACGAAAACGAAAATGAAAGGCAAAGGACGGTCAGCGCAGCTCGGCGCGTCCGTTGTTCAGCACGACGATGTCGCGTTCGACGGCGCGGGCGCGAAAGGAAACGACCTTGCCATCCACCCAGAGCTCGGTGCGTATCGTTTCGCCGGGGTAAACGGGTGACGAAAAACGCACATCCAGCGACTGCAGGGCGCTCGGGTCGCCGCCGCAGACGCGCTGGGTGAGTGCCCAGCCGGCGATGCCGTAGGTGGCCAGGCCGTGCAGGATGGGCTGCTTGAAACCAGCGGCGCTTGCCACCGCGGGTTCGGCGTGCAGCGGGTTGTAGTCGCCCGAGAGGCGGTAGATCAGCGCGGCACGCGGCTGGGTGGCGAAATCGTCGCTGTGATCAGGCGCGCGCGTGGGCAGCTCATGCACGGTTTTGACCGGCCCGGCCGGGCCGCCAAAGCCACCGTCGGCGCGGCAGAAGGTGGTCGAGGTCAGCGTGGCCAGCAGTTCGCCGCTGGTGGCGTCCGTCACCGTGCGCTCGGTGTAGATCAGAGCCCCCTTGTCCGGCCCCTTGTCGATGATCTGGCTCACCCGCGTGCGCCCGATCACTTCACCCTCGGGCGGCACCGGCCGGTGCAGGCGCAAGCCCTGTTCGCCATGCACCAGCCGCACCCAGTCAACGCCGGTGGCCGGGTCCTTGAGCCACATGCCGGGATAGCCCAGCACCACCGGCAGAGTGGGCAGCGCCAGCAGGTTCTTTTCATAGACAAAGCGCAGCTCGGTCTCGTTGGTCGGGTCGGTGCCCAGGCCCACGCCCAATGCGTAGAGCATGGTGTCGCGCTGGGTGTAGCGATGGCGAACGTCCTCGAACGGCCATGCCATCAGTTTCTCGTAGTTGATCGCCATGGCAGATGACGTCAGACGGGATCCCAGGAGAACACGATGTTCGAGCTCTCCAGCGGATAGAAGTTCTGCTTCATGGCGGGCAACACGCGCTCGGCGATGGTCTCGGGTGTCCAGCCCTCGGCGGTGTGCATGCCGCGGATCGGGCGCGACTGGCTCATGAGGAAAATCTCGTTGCCGCGCACGGCGAAGATCTGGGCCGTGACGTCGGCTGCAGCATCGCTGGCCAGGAAGGTGGCCATGGGCGCAATCTGCTCGGTACCGAGTTTTTTCAGTTTTTCCACGCGTGCCTGTTGCTCGGGTGTGTCGGTGGGGATGGCGCCGATCATGCGGCTCCAGGCGAACGGCGAGATGCAGTTGGAACGCACGTTGTAGCGTTGCATGTCGCCGGCGATGTGGCGCGACATGGCCACGATGCCCAGCTTGGCAGCGGCGTAGTTGGCCTGGCCCAGATTGCCGATCAGGCCGGACGTGGAAGTCATGTGCACATAGGCGCCCGACTTCTGCGTCTTGAAATGTGGCGCGGCGGCGCGCGAGGTGAAGAAGCTGCCGTTGAGGTGCACGTCGATGACGGCGCTCCACTCCTCGGGCGACATGTTGAAGAACAAGCGGTCGCGCAGGATGCCGGCGTTGTTGACGACGATGTCGATGCGCCCGAAGGTGTCGGCCGCGCATTCGATGATGCGGTTGGCCGTGGGCCAGGTCGAGACGCTGTCGGTGCTGAGAATGGCCTGGCCGCCAGCGGCCTTGATCTCGTTGACCACCTGCTGGCCGTGGCTGGCGTCATTGCCTTCGCCGCCGACCGAGGCGCCGATGTCGTTGACCACCACCTTGGCGCCTTGCGCCGCCATCATCAGTGCGATGTCGCGGCCGATGCCCCGGCCCGCGCCGGTGACCACGGCGACTTTGTCTTGCAGCATGATGCCTTTGTTCATGAAATGACTCCTGGTTGTTGATGTAAAAAAATCAGACGGTGGCGGCCGTGCCCAGCAGGGCCGTCACCTGGCTTGAGAGAACGCCGCCGTTGCCGTGGCACAGGGCGATCTGCGCATTTGGCACCTGGCGCGCGCCGGCCTCGGCGCGCAGTTGCTGCACCGCTTCGATTAGCAGGAACATGCCGTACATGCCCGGGTGACAACACGACAGGCCGCCACCATTGGTGTTGACCGGCAATGCGCCGCCCGGCGCGATGCGCCCGTTGCGCACGAAAGCGCCGCCTTCGCCCTTGGCGCAAAAGCCCAGGTCTTCGAGGAACAGCAGCGTGTTGATGGTGAAGGCGTCGTACAACTCCAGCACGTCCACGTCCTTCGGTGCCAGTCCGGCCATGGCGAAGGCGCGCGGCCCCGACTCGGCGGCGGCGGTGACCGTCAGGTCGGGCATGGAGCCGATCTGGCGGTGCCAGGTGGCGGCGGCCGCGCCCAGCACATAGACCGGTGGTTTGGGAAAGTCTTTCGCCCGCTCGCTGCGCACCAGCACCAGGGCGCCGCCGCCGTCGGTGACCAGGCAGCAATCGAGCACCGACAGCGGATCGCTCACCAGGCGCGAAGCCAGCACCTGTTCGATGCTGAGCGGATCGCGCGCGTAGGCCAGCGGATTGAGTTGCGCCCACTGGCGCGCCGCCACCGCGATGTGCGCCAGGTCCTCGCGCGTGGTGCCGTACTGGTGCATGTGGCGCGCTGCGGCCAGGGCGTAGCTGGAGATCGGGTAGCGCGGCTCGTAGGGCGCTTCGTACAAGGGCGTTTCGGCCATCGACTTGAGCTTGCCAAAGCCCGAGCCCTGGTTGCTGCCGTAGCAGATCAGCGCTACCTCGCACTGGCCGGTGTGCAACGCCATGGCAGCGGTGAGAAGGTGGCCCACATAAGACGAGCCGCCGACCATGGTGGATTCGCAAAACTTGGGATGGATGCCCAGATATTCGGCCACCGACAAACCGGCGAGGAAGTGGTAGGACGAGCCGGTGAACAGGCCATCGACATCGGACAGCTTCAAGCCGGCATCGGCCAGCGCGCCGTGCACCGCTTCGCCCAGAATTTCGAGCGCGCTGCGACCGGGGGTCATGGGCACGCCGCCCAGGCTGGCACCCACGATGGCGGCCGCGCCGCGCAGGGGAGATGTGGTGCTCATGGAGGACCTTCGTGCTGCGCACTGCGGTGCGAGCTTGCTTGGGAACGGCCCGACGCGGCGCTCATGGTGTGGCGCCCGCGGGGAAGAAGACCAGCAACTTGCCCTTGGCCGGATCGTCGATCACGCGCGCCTGCACGCGCATGCCGATGCGCACCTGGTCAGGCGCAATGCCATCGATGCGCGACATCAGCCGCGGCCCTTCGGCCAGGTCCACCAGCGCCACGTTGTAGTCGCCACCGGCTTGCGGCTTGCGGCGCACCGTGGTGCTGGAATAGACGCAGCCGACCCCGCTGGGTTCAATCCAGTCGAGCTGGGCCGAGCCGCAATGGGTGCACAGCGCGCGCGGATAAAACACATGCTGGCCGCAGGCCATGCAGTGCTGGATCTGAAAGCGGCCTTGCGCCAGCGCCTGCACGAACTGAGCATCCGGGCCGGGGCCGTCAAATGCCGGATAGCCCGATGCGCTCATGACGGCAGCTTCAGCACGCTGGCAGCCAGGATGTTGCGTTGCACCTCGTTGCTGCCGCCGTAGATGGTGGCTGGGCGCGCGTTGTAGAAGCTGGTCAACGCATCGGTTTTGCCACCGGGCAGGGCGGTGGATCCGGGCGTGCCACCACTCGATCCCATGACATCGACCAGCAGGTCGGCCAGGCGCGAATAGGTTTCGGTGCCGAACAGCTTGAGCATGGAGACATCGGGGCCCAGGGTTTCGCCACGTTTGACCTGCTCGATGAAGCGGCCATAGAGCGCGCCCAGGTCGGCCACGTCCAGCGCCAGCTTGGTGTAGCGGTCCACGAAGCCGGTGTCTTCGAACAGGCCGAGCCGCTGCGCGGCTTCCTGCACGCGCGCCAGCGCGTACTGGCTTTGTTTGGGGCTGCCCAGGAAGATGCGTTCGAAGCCGAGCAGCGCCTTGGCGATGGTCCAGCCCTTGTTGAGCTCGCCCACGATGTTGCTGCGCGGCACGCGCACGTTTTCCAGGAAGACCTCGCAGAAGTCTTCGCTGCCCGCGATGTTGCGGATGGGGCGCACCGTGATGCCCGGCGTTTTCATGTCGGCCAGCAGGAAACTGATGCCTTCCTGCTTCTTGGCCGTTTTGTCGGTGCGCACCAGCAGGAAGATGTGGGTGGCGTCCTGCGCCAGCGTGGTCCAGGTCTTTTGCCCGTTGACGATGAAGTCGTCGCCGTCGACCACCGCTTCGGTGCGCAGGCTGGCCAGGTCGGAGCCCGAATTGGGTTCCGAGTAACCCTGGCACCAGATGTGCTCGCCGGCAATGATTTTGGGCAGGTAGTAGGCGCGCTGGGTCTGGTTGCCGTGGTTGATCAGCAGCGGGCCGACCATGGTGATGCCCATGTCGGGCGCGCGCGCCACGCCCCAGCGCTCCTGCTCTTCGATGAAGATGATGAGTTTCTCGGGGCTCAGGCCCATGCCGCCGTACTGCGTGGGCCAGCTCGGCGCGACCCAGCCTCTTTCCGACAGCTTCAGGTACCAAGGGCCGATTTCGGACCAGCGCAGGCGCCGTTGCGGGTAGCGCCATTCGCTGGGGAAATGTTTTTCAAAAAATTCGCGCAGGGCGGCGCGGAAGCTGGCGTTGTCGAGTGCATTCCAGTCGGTGGCCCTGGAGGCGGTGGTGTTCATGCGTGCTCCTGCGCGGTGGCGTTTTGGGTGAGGTTGGCGTAGCGGCGGCGCTGCTGGTTGCCATTGCCCAGCCAGGCGGCCAACACCAGAGCACGCTGCAGATACAGGCCCAGGTCGTATTCGTCGGTGACGCCGATGGCGCCGTGCAGTTGCACCGCCTCCCGCGCCACCTGCAGCCCCGCATCCGACGCGCGCGACTTGACGCGGCTTGCCAGGGCAGAGCGCGCGCTGGCGTCGGCGGCCGGGTCATCTAGCAGGGCCAGAGCCTGCGTCACCACGCTGGCAGTCAGTTCCTGCTGAATCAACAGGTCCACAGTGCGGTGCTGCAGTGACTGGAAGCTGCCTATCGGCTTGCCGAACTGGATCCGCGTTCGCAGGTAGTCTTGTGTCATGGTCAGCATGCTGCGCACAAGGGCCAGCAGTTCAACGCTGGCCAGTACCAGGGTTTCGTCGTAGGCGCGGGTCAGCGCGGCCGCGGCGGCGGCCCCTTCGGCCAGCAGGTGGCTGGCGGGCAGGCGAACGCTGTTCAAGTTGAGCTGTGCTGCATAGCTGCCGTCGGCCAGCGGCTGGCTCGACAGGGTAAGGCCGGATGCATCTGCCGGCACCCACACCAGGACCAGACCTTGTGGGTTGGTGGCGCTGACGATGTAGCCGTCGGCCCCGGCACCGGGGCGTACATGGCGCTTGTAGCCATGTATCAGCAGGGAGTCGCCCTGGCGCTCCAGCCGGGTCGCGGCCAGACCGGGCTGGTCTTTCGCGCCGGTTACATCTTCCTGCCAGGCCACGGCGGGTAGCGTGCGACCCTCGGCGAGTTCGGTCAAGAGACGCATCGATAGCTCGGTGGCACCCACATGGGACAGCAGCCGGCCGGCAAACACCAGCACCGGCACCACCGGTTCGGGCGCGACCTGAGAAGCCAGGGCGGCCGCCACCTCGGCCATCTCAGCGAAACCCTGGGCGTAGCCGCCCAATTGTTCGGGCACCAGCAGCCCGGTCCAGCCCTGCTCGGCCAGGGCGCTCCAGAAGCGGCGGTCGTAGCCCGGCACCTGTTGGCGCAGGGCGCGGGCACGGTTGAGTGGTGATTCTTTGGTGACGAAACTTAGCGCGCTTTCGCGCAGCATGGTCAGTTGTTCAGCGCGTTCGCTGTCGTGGGTGGTAGTCATGATGGGGTGGGTGCTGGCCTGGGTAAAAATTGGGTATTGCTGGCCTCAGCGGGAAGAAAATCGGTCGCGAGCTCGTGAATGTCAATAGGATTTAGGCAGGCCCAGCACCTTCTCAGCGATGAAGCACAGGATGAGTTGCGGGCTGATCGGCGCGATGCGCGGAATCATCATTTCGCGCAGATAACGCTCGACGTGGTATTCCTTGGCATAGCCATAGCCGCCCAGCGTGGCCATGGCGCGCTGGCAGGCGTTGAAACCAGCCTCGGCCGCCATGTACTTGGCAGCATTTGCGTCGGCGCCGCAGGGCAGGCTGTTGTCGTATTTCCAGGCCGCGCGCATCGCCATCATTTCAGCGGCCTCAAGCTCCATCCATGATTGCGCCAGCGGATGCTGGATAGACTGGTTCTGCCCGATGGGCCGGTCAAAGACCACGCGCTCGCGGGCGTACTTGACGGCTACCTGCAGCGCCGCCCGACCCAGGCCGACGGCCTCGCCCGCGATCAGCACCCGCTCCGGGTTCATGCCATGCAGGATGTACTCAAAGCCGCGGCCTTCTTCGCCGATGCGGTCTCCTACCGGCACGCGCAAGCCGTCGATGAAGAGTTCGTTCGAGTCGACCGATTTGCGTCCCATCTTTTCGATTTCGCGCACCTCGACAAAACTGCGGTCGAGGTCGGTGTAGAACAGGCTCAGGCCGAAGGTCGGTTTCTTGCAGTCCTCGATCGGAGTGGTGCGCGCCAGAATGAGCATCTTCTCTGCCACCTGGGCGGTCGATATCCAGACCTTCTGGCCAGACAGCACATAGTGGTCGCCTGCCCGTTCGGCGCGGGTTTTCAGACGGGTGGTGTTCAGGCCGGTGTTGGGCTCGGTGACGGCGAAGCAGGCCTTCTCCTTGCCCTGGATCAGCGGAGGCAGCATGCGGCGTTTCTGCTCCTCGTTGCCAAACACCGCCACGGGCTGCAAGCCGAAAATGTTCATGTGCACCGCCGATGCGCCAGACAGCCCCGCACCCGACTGTGAGATGGTCTGCATCATCACGGTCGCTTCACTGATGCCCAGTCCGACGCCGCCATATTCCTGTGGCAGACAAACGCCGAGCCAGCCGCCGTCGGCTAGAGCGCGGTGCAGCTCATGCGGAAAGCCGCCCAGCCGGTCCCGTTCGAGCCAGTAGCTGTCGTCAAAGCGAGCGCAGATTTTGCCGATTGCTTCGCGTATCGCTTCATGTTCCTGGTTGTGGGCGAAATCCATGGTGGTGTTCCAGTGGACTCAAATCGCCAGACCGAGGCGTGTGCCTTGGTCAATGGCGCGCAAGGCGTCGAGTTCGGCGGCCAGCTCGGCGCCGCCGATGACATCGGGCGCCAGGCCGAGCGCGCGCAATTCGGCGACCAGCGCGTTCTCGCTGTCCTGGCCGGCGCAAATCACGATGGTGTCCACGTTCAGCGTCTGCGGTACACCGTTGACGCGCAGGTGCAGCCCGGCGTCATCGATGTGTTCATAGACGCATCCTGGCAGCGTGCGCAGGCCGCGCCGCGCCAGCTCGGCCTTGAGTGCCCAGCCAGTGGACATACCCAGACTGCGTCCAGGCTTTTCAGGTTTTCTCTGCAACAGGGTGACTTCGCGTGGCGCGCTGATTGGCTGTGCCGGTTTGAGGCCACCCGCAGCTGCGGGCGAGGTATCGACGCCCCATTCAGCGTAAAACTGCTCAAGCGCCTGAGGCGCGTTGGCAGCATTACCCTCATGCTCGTCATGCAGCAGGAAGGTGGCTACATCGAAACCGATGCCACCGGCGCCGATCACCGCGACCCGGCGGCCTGCCTGCACCCGACCCGACAGCAGATCGGCATAGCTCATCACTTTCGGGTGAGCCATGCCCAGGAGCTGCGGCAGGCGCGGGCGCACGCCGGTGGCTATCACGATGCGGTCGTAGTGACCGGCAGCTAGAGATGGGGCATCCGCCCGGCTGTTGAGCCTGAGCGTCACGCCATGCCGAGCCACGCCTTGCCTGAAATAGCGCAACAGTTCGTTGAACTCCTGCTTGCCCGGCACGGCCCGGGCCAGGTTTAACTGGCCGCCAATCTCGGGTCCAGCCTCGAACAGGGTGACCGCATGACCGCGTTCCGCCGCAGTCAGCGCGCAGGCCAGTCCGGCCGCGCCGGCACCGATCACCGCCACCTTGCGCTGCATGGCCCGTGACGGCATCAGCGAGAACTCCAGCTCGCGCCCGGCGCGTGGATTGACCAGACAGGTGGCGGGGCGGTCGGCGAAGATGTAGTCGAGACAGGCTTGGTTGCAGGCGATGCAGGTGTTGATCTCATCGGCGCGGCCCTGCGCCGCCTTGCGTACGAAGTCGGCATCGGCCAGGAAGGGGCGCGCCATCGACACCATATCGGCGTCACCGCTGGCCAGGATTTCTTCGGCCAGATCGGGCGTGTTGATCCGGTTGGAGACGATGACAGGAATCGTCACTGCTTGTTTGATGCGGGCCGCCGCAAAGCGCCACGCCGCGCGCGGCACCACGTAGGCAATGGTCGGGATGCGCGCTTCGTGCCAGCCGATGCCTGTATTGAGGATGTCAGCGCCTGCGGCCTGCACCGCCTGGGCGAGCTGGATGATGTCGTCAGCCGGGGCACCGCCCTCGACCAGATCGAGCGCCGAAACCCGATACATGAGCAGAAACTGCGACCCCAGGCGTTCGCGCGTGCGCCGCACGATCTCCACCGGCAGGCGATGACGATTTTCCATGCTGCCGCCAAATTCGTCGCTGCGGTTGTTCGTGCGCGTGACGGTGAACTGGTTGAGCAGGTAGCCCTCCGAGCCCATGATCTCGACGCCGTCGAAGCCGGCGCGTTGCGCCAGTTCGGCACAGCGTACATAGTCTTCCACCGTTTGCCAGACTTCGGCCGTGCTCAAGGCGCGAGGCGCGCGGGAGTTGATCGGGGAGGGGATGTCAGAAGCGCCCACTGGCCTGGCGACTTTTGCGTAGCGCCCTGTGTGCAGGATTTGCAGAATGATCTTGCCGCCCTCGGCGTGCACCGCCTGAGGGATCGGTCTGAGCACATCGGCTTGTGCCGTCGTGATAAGCAGGGGACCCGTTTCATCCAGCAGGCCATCCTGGCAGGGGGCATAGCCGCCCGTGACAATCAGGCCCGCGCCGCCGCGTGCGCGCTCGGCATAGAACAGGGACAGCCGGTCGATCGACCGGTCCAGCGACTCCAGACGTGTGTGCATCGATCCCATCAGCGTTCGGTTGCGAAGGGTGTGCGCGCCTACCTTCAGGACGGAGAGTAGCGTCGGAAAGAAAACAGTGGCTTCGGTGGACATGGGGAACGCCTCTTTAAAAATCTAACTAACACCTGTTCGATGATATCATGCGACAACGACCAGCCATGCAATTGGCGAGCACCTCAAATTCTTCGTCCGGATTGACGGTGTGATGCAGGCGGCGATTTCGACAACAGTCAGTCAGGAGATTTACCCATGATGTTCGACGATGACCAGATTGCGCTGCGTGACGTGGCGCGCCGCTTTGCACGAGAGAAGCTCAGGCCCGATTACCAGAAGCGCGAATCGCAACCTGGCATCGACCGGGCCTTGTTCAAGGAAATGGGTTCGCTCGGTCTGATCGGTGTTGATCTGCCCGAGGAATATGGCGGCTTGGGCCTCAGTGGCGTCACGGCCGGCATGATCACCGAGGAAATTGCCTATGGTGACTTCAACGTCAGCTACATGCAGCTGCTCAGTTCGCTGATGGGCGCCATCATCCATGCCAATGCGTCCCCCGAGCTGGCGCGCACCTGGAACAGCCGGATCGTGGCGGGCGAGGCCATCGTCGCGCTGGGTCTGACCGAACCACGGGGCGGCTCGGATGCCGCCAATCTGCAACTCAAGGCGCGTCGCGTGGGCGACGAGTACGTGCTTTCCGGCGAGAAAACCTCCATCACTTTTGCCGACCAGGCCGATGCCATGGTGTTGTTCGCACGCACCGGAAAGCCCGAGGATGTCGCACGAGGCATCAGCGCCTTCCTGGTCGATCTGAATCAGCCCGGCGTGCAACGCACGCGCTTCAACGATGTTGGTAGCAAGATCATCGGCCGTGGTTCGGTGTTTTTCGACGATGTGCGGGTGCCGGTCGAGAACCGGCTGGGCGAGGAGGGCAAAGGCTTCACGCAGGTGATGCAGGGCTTTGACTTCAGCCGCATCCTGATCGCGCTGCAGTGCGTGGCCGCCGCGCAGGCCTCGATCGACGAAGCCTGGGAATACGTGAAGGAACGCCAGACCTTTGGCGCGCCGCTGGCGCAGTACCAGGGCGTGAGCTTTCCCCTTGTCGAGTTCGAGACCCTGATCGCCGCTTGCCGCCAGCTCTGCTACCACGGCCTGGCCCTGCGCGATGCCGGTCAGCCGCACACCGCGGAAGCGGCCATGGTCAAGTGGATGGGCCCCAAGACCGCTTTTGACGCGATTCACCAGTGCCTGCTGACCTTTGGGCACTATGGCTGGTCGATGGACCTGCCTCACCAGCAGCGCCTGCGCGACGTGATGGGCCTGGAAATCGGCGACGGAACGGCGCAAATCATGAAGCTGATCGTTGCCCGCGAGCGCGTGGGACGCGCCGCCGTGCAGTACGCCAAGGAGAGCAAGAAATGATTCAGACATCCCCAGTGGAGATCAGCCGTGCCGGCGCCGTTGGAATTATCGAGTTAGCCCGCCCCGAAAAATTCAATTGCCTGTCGATGTCCGTTCATGCGGCCATCGAGGCCGCCATCGACGGATTCGAGAAATCCGACTCCGGTGTGCGCGCCATTCTGATCCGGGCGCAAGGCAAGCACTTCTGCACCGGCGCCGATCTGGATGAGGTGAAGTCGCTGCGTGGCGATCCAGCCAGGCTCAAGCACTTCATCAGCTATGGTCACAGCGTGCTCAAGCGCCTGGAACGCAGCGATTTGCCGGTGGTGGCGGCCTGCCAGGGTCTGACCCTGGCCGGTGGCAGCGAACTGATGCTGGCCTGCGACATCATCTTTGCGGCCAAGGACGCGCGCTTTGGCGACCAGCATGCCCAGTTCGGCCTGATTCCCGGGTGGGGCGGCAGCCAGCGCATGCCACGCATTGCGGGTCTGCGCCGTGGCCTGGACCTGTTCTTTTCGGCGCGCTGGATCGATGCCGCCACCGCCGAGCAGTGGGGGCTGGTGAACTATGTGGTCGAGCCTGAGCAGTTGGGTGAAGCGGCGCTGGCGTATTGCAGCAAGATCGCCACGCGCAGCCGCATCGGCATGGCCACCATGAAACGTTTGGCACGGCAAGGCATGGAGGGTTCGTCGGAGGTCGGTCTCCAGCTTGAGGAAGACCTGGCCAGCGCGGCTCTGCTCGATGACGACGTCAGCGAAGGTCTGGCGGCCTTCGAGGCACGCCGTACACCGGTGTTCAAGGCCTGAGCGGCTGAATGCTTTGTCTCGCGAATAGGCGCAATCACATATGACCATCCTTTCCTCCCGCATATCGACTTCCGACGACGAATTTCGGCTCAACCAAAAAGCCTACCAGGCCGTGATTGCGGACCTGCAAAGCCGTCGCCAACTGGCGCTGGCCGGAGGCCCCCCGAAAGCGCGGGAAAAACACCTGGCGCGCAACAAGATCCTGCCGCGCCATCGCGTCGAAGTGCTGCTCGATCCAGGTTCGCCTTTCCTAGAGGTCGGCATGCTTGCCGGCGAGGGCATGTACGACGGCGTGCCGCCGGGTGCCAGCATCATCACCGGCATCGGTCTGGTGCAGGGCCGTCCGTGCATGATCATTGCCAACGACGCCACCGTGAAGGGTGGCACCTACTACGGCATGACCTGCAAGAAGCATGTGCGGGCGCAGCAAATTGCCTGGGCACACCGCTTGCCCTGCATCACGCTGGTGGACAGCGGTGGCGCCTTCCTGCCTGAGATGGCCAACATCTTTCCCGATGTGGGGCAGTTCGGCAGCATTTTCAACAACCAGGTACGCATGTCGGCCGAGGGTATCCAGCAGATTGCCGTGGTGATGGGGCCTTGCACGGCGGGTGGCGCCTACATCCCGGCGCTGTGCGACGAGGCGGTGATTGTCAAGGAACAAGGCTATATGTACCTCGGTGGCCCCGAGTTGACCTTTGCCGCCACCGGCGAGACGGTGGATGCAGAGTCGCTGGGCGGCGCCAAGATGCACTGCAGCGTCAGCGGTGTCACTGATCATATTGCCGAAGATGACCGCCACGCGCTGGCCATCACGCGTGAAATCGTACGGGACCTGGGTGAGCAGCCCAAGCCACGCTGGACGCGTCAGCCGTCGGTGCCTCCGCGCTTCGATCCGCGCGAGATTTACGGCATCATCAGCCGCGACACCAAAATCCCGACCGACACGCGCGAGATTCTGGCGCGTTTCGTCGATGACAGCCGGTTCCAGGAATTCAAGCCGATGTACGGCGACACCCTGCTGACCGGCTTTGCTCGCATCCATGGCCACGAGGTTGGCATCCTGGCCAACCAGGGCGTGCTGTTCCCGGAAAGCGCGATGAAGGCGGCGCACTTCATCGATCTGTGCTGCCAGCGAGACATCCCTCTGCTGTTCATGGCCGACGTGACCGGCTTCATGGTCGGGCGCGCCGCCGAGCAGGCTGGCATTGCCAAAGCCGGGGCCAAGATGATCACGGCGATGGCCTCGGCCAACGTGCCCAAGTACACCATCATCATGGGCGCCTCTTACGGTGCAGGTTACCTGGCGATGTGTGGCCGCCCGTTCAACCCGACCGCGATGTTTGCTTGGCCGACCGGCCGCGCGGCCATCATGGGTCCGGATCAGGCCGCCACGGTGATGGCACTGGTGCGCAGACAGATCAACAAGACCGAGGGAAAAGAGTGGACGCCCGAGGAAGAAGAGGCGTTCAAGGCGCCGGTACGCAAGATTTACGAAGACTTCCAGCCTGCTGCGAACTTCTCCTCGAATTTGTGGGTGGACGGCATCATCGATCCGGTGGAAACACGCGACGCCATGGGACTGCTGCTCGACCTCGCATCCCGGACTGCCGCCAAACCGACGCCGTTCGGTGTCTTCCGTTTTTAACCAGGACGCCAGCCATGCAACGCATCCACACCGTCTTGATGACCCACTTCGCCGCAGGAGTTGGGCATGCTTAAGAAAGTCCTCATTGCCAACCGCGGCGAGATCGCCTGCCGCATTGCCCGCACCTGCCGCAAGCTCGGCCTGGAAGTGGCCACCGTGCACTCCAGTGCCGACCGGTTTGCCCGCCATGTGCGTGAGATCGGTGAATCGGTCGAACTCGGGGGTGCAGCGCCCAGCGAGAGTTATCTGAACATCGATGCCATCATCGCGGCGGCCCGGCGTGTGGGCGCCGACGCCGTTCATCCGGGCTACGGTTTTGTCTCGGAAAATCCCGCCTTTGTGCGCGCACTGGATGCGGCTGGCTTGACCTTCATTGGACCCCGGGCCGACACCATCGAGCGCGTCGGCGGCAAAGCCAGTGCCAAGCGCGAGGCAGCCCGTCTCGGCGTGCCGGTCATTCCCGGCAGCGAAAGCGGCATGACCGACCCAGCCGAGGTGTTGAATCTGGTGCGCGGTATGAAGCTGCCCGTGCTGCTCAAGGCCGTGGCTGGTGGCGGTGGCCGTGGCATGGCGGTGGTCGAGACGCTGGAGGGGCTGGAGTCGCGCATCGAGAGTGCCATGCGTGAGGCCGAAAAAGCCTTCGGCAACGGCGAACTGATCGTCGAGCGCTACCTGCCGCATGTGCGCCACCTGGAGGTGCAGGTGGCCGGTGACGGCCAGGGCCACGCCATTCACCTGTTCGAGCGCGAGTGCACCTTGCAGCGACGCCATCAAAAAGTGATCGAAGAAGCGCCGTCAAGCGGTCTGAGCCCGCGTCTGCGTGAAGCTATCCTGGCCGATGCGGTCAAGCTGGCCTCTGGCGTGAATTACCGCGGCCTGGGCACGGTTGAGTTTGTCGTCACGGGTGAAGAATATTATTTCCTGGAGGTCAATCCTCGCTTGCAGGTCGAACACCCGGTGACCGAAGAAGTCACCGGCCTCGATCTGGTCGAACTGCAACTGCGCATTGCCGACACGGACAGCCTGCCGCTGGCGCAAGCCGACGTGCGGTGCACCGGTCACGCCTTCGAGGCCAGGCTGTGCGCTGAAGACGCCGCTGCGGGATTTTTGCCGGCTACCGGGCGGTTGCAGGTGGTCGATTTTTCGCGCGCGGGCGTGCGCGTCGAGTCCGGGGTAGACAGTGGCGACGAAATCTCGCCGCACTACGACTCGATGATCGCCAAGCTCATCGCGCACGGGCCCGACCGCGAGTCGGCGCGCCGGGCGCTGGTGGCCGGATTGCGCGAAAGCACGGTGATCGGCCTGGTCACCAACCTGGAATTTCTGCATGAACTGCTGGAATGGCCGGAGACCCGCGATGCCACATTTCACACCCGCCTGATCGACGAGCGCCACGCGCAGCGCGGCGTGGTGGCTCCCGCCGCGCCGCCTCTTGAGCATCTGGCTGCTGCCGCGCTGCACTGGCTGGCGCAACGGCGTGCCGAGTCGTCCGCGCTGGGCTGCTGGACCCTCTGGGACGGTTTCACGGGCTGGCGCCTGAGCAGTGGGCCGATTCAGGCCGCACCCCAGCCGGTCCTTGTGTTGAAGGCGGGCGCGGCGGAATGGCCCGTGCGGTTTTCGATGCGCGATGACCAGGGCAGCAGTGCGCTGGTCATTGGCGAGCAAAAGGTGCGCGCTACGCTGCAGCCGCTCGCGGGCGGACGCTTCCTGCTGCAATGTGGTGGGCGGGCGCTGGAACTGACGATCCGGGGCGACGCGTGGCAGGCCGAGCTCGCCAGCGCGTTGGGCAGCAGCTTGTTCACGGCACGACCCTATCTGGGGGGGGGCGCCGGTGACGCTGCCGCCAGCGGTCAATTGGGCGCGCCAATGATGGGCAAGGTGGTGGCGGTCAAGTCGGCGGTCGGTGAGAAGGTTTCCATCGGCCAGACCGTGATCGTGCTCGAATCGATGAAGATGGAGCTGCACGTCATGGCGCCATTCGAAGGCAGCCTGAGCAGCCTGCGCTGCCGGGTCGGCGACATGGTTGAGCGCCACCAAGTGCTGGCCGAAGTCAGCCCGGCTTGATCGAAGGAGGTACAAGCGATGAGCAACTTGCCTACCTCCGTCGAGTTCCATGAGGAGGGACCGCGCGAGGGCTTCCAGATGGAGCCAAAAACCTATCCGCTGGCGGACCGCGCCGCGCTGATTGATGCCTTGAGCCTCTCGGGTCTGAGGCAGATCCAGGTTGCGTCCTTTGTCAGTGCGCGCGCGGTGCCGCAGATGGCCGACACGTCCGAATTGTTCGCCGCCATCATCAAGCGCCCTGGTACCCGCTACACGGCGCTTTGGCTCAACGACAACGGCTTCGAGCGGGCGCGCGCCTGTGAACAGGTGGATCTGGACGGCAAGCTGATGTTCTACACAACCGAGCCGTTTTCGCAGCGCAACAACAATTGCAGCGTGGCCGAGATGCGTGAACGCCAGCTCGGCTGGCTGGACCGCTACATCGCCCTGGGCATTCCGGTGGAAAAGGCCTACGTGATCACGGCCTTTGGCTGCAATCTCGGTGGCGCCGTGCCGCTGTCGGTCCTCACCGATCAGGTCCGCTGGCTGGTCGATGCCTGCGCCGACCGGCGTGTGCCGCTGCCGGCGGTCTACTTGGCCGACACCATGGGCTGGGCAAATCCCGAGGAGATCAAGCGCCGCGTCGGCGCGGTGCGCGCGATCCTGCCGGAGGCTCAGATCGGCCTGCACCTGCACGACACGCGCGGCGTCGGCGGTGCCAACGTTTATGCCGCCTTGCAAATGGGCGTGCGGCTGTTCGACAGTTCGGTCGCCGGTCTGGGCGGCTGTCCGTTCGCGGGTCACACGCACGGTGGCGCGGCCGGCAATATCTGCACCGAAGACATGGTGTTCATGTGCCAGGAACTGGGCATCGAGACCGGCATCGATTTAGAGGCGCTGATCGAGGCGTCCCTTCTGGCCGAACGCGTCATCGGCCGCACCCTGTCGGGCCATGTGATGCACAGCGGCTCGCTCAAGGGATTTCGCGCCGGCCAGCGAATGCAAGAGATTTGTGGGGCGGTGCGCTGAATCACATGACAAGGAGAAGGTCATTGGTCGAGTACAGGACAAGGTCATTCTTGTGACGGGCAGTGCGATGGGCATGGGCCAGGTCCACTGCGAGCTGCCTGTCGCGGACATGAACGCCGGGATTGGCGAAACCGTCGCGGCGGGCGTTCGCCAGCGCGGCGGAGTGGGACCGCATGTTCAACGTCAACGTGCGCTACCCCTTTTTCGGCACGCGGACGGGGGTGCCGACGATGAAGCAGGCAGGTGGTGGCTCGATCATCAACATCCTGTCTATCTACGGCCGTTAGGCGCACCCTGTGCCTATGGGGCTTCCAAGGGCGAGGTACGGCTGTTCAGTATGGCCAGCGCGCCCTATCTCGCCCCTTTCAATATTCGTGTCAATTCGGTTCACCTTGGCGCCATCGAGACGCCGATGACCAAGGACTTGTTGAGCGATCCGGCCGATCACAAATCGCTGCTCGGCACCACTCCAATTGGGCGGGCGGTGCAGCATCAGGAAGTGTCGGCGGTGGTGCTGTTCCGGGGCCTCCGATGAGTCGTCCACCGTCATGGGTGCCGAGTTGGTGGTCGATGGTGGCTACGCCGCGGTCTGACCGCGCTTCAAAGGACGAAACAGGATGTCCGTGATTCAAACGCTGGTCGATGTGCAAGGTCCGAGCTTCCGCGACAACCTTGCACACCACGCGGGCCAGATCGCTCTTCTGCGCGCACGCCTGGCCGAGGTGGCCACCGGCGGGCGCGACGCGCACATCCAGCGCCACCGCGAGCGCGGCAAGCTGCTGGTGCGCGAGCGCATCGACTTCATCGTCGATGACGGTAGCGCCTTCCTGGAACTCTCGCCGCTGGCGGCCTGGGATCAGTATGGCAACGAGGTGCCGGGTGCGGGCATCGTCACCGGCGTCGGGATGGTGGCCGGGCGGCCCTGCATGTTCATTGCCAACGATGCCACCGTCAAGGGCGGCTCGTTCTTCCATGAAACCGTTAAAAAACACATACGGGCGCAGGAGATTGCCCAGCGCCTGCGCCTGCCTTGCCTGTACCTGGTGGATTGCGGCGGCGCCTTTTTGCCGGAGCAGGACCGCGTGTTTCCCGACAAGGACCACTTCGGCAACAGCTTCCACCGCCAGTGCCGCATGTCGCAGGCTGGCCTGCCGCAGCTCTCGGCCGTGTTCGGCGGTTGCACCGCGGGCGGCGCCTACATTCCCGCGCTGTCGGACGAAGTGGTGATGGTGCGCGGTAACGCACGCATTCATCTGGGTGGCCCGTCCATCGTCAAGATCGCGATCAACGAAGTGGTAGACGGCGAAACCCTGGGCGGCGCGGAGATGCACAGCCGTGTCTCCGGTGTCAGCGACCACCTGGCCGAGGACGAGCATCAGGCGCTGGCCATGCTGCGTCAGATCGTCGCCAGCCTGCCGCCCGAGCCGCCCATGGTGCCGCCGCTGCCGCCCAGCGCACCACGTTACGACCCGATTGAGCTCGATGGCGTCGTACCGGTCGACCCCAAACAGCCCTACGACGCGCGCGAAATCATTGCGCGGCTGCTCGACGGCAGCGCTTTCCACGAGTTCAAACCGTTGTGGGGAGATACGCTGGTGACCGGCTTTGGCGCGATCCACGGCCAGCCGGTCGCCATCCTCGCCAACAACGGCGCGCTGCTGTCCGAGTCGGCCCTGAAGGGCGCGCATTTCATCGAACTGGCCAACCAGCGCGGAGTACCGCTGCTGTTTTTGCAGAACATCCCCGGCTTCATGGTTGGCACCGAGGCCGAGCGTGGCGGTATTGCCAAGCACAGCGCCAAGATGGTGTATGCCATGGCTTGCGCGCGCGTGCCCAAGCTCACGTTGGTGGTTGGCGGCTCTTATGGCGCCGGCAACTACGGCATGTGCGGCCGCGGCTTTGAGCCCGAATTCCTGTTCGCCTGGCCCAGTGCCAGAGTTGCCACGATGAGCGCCGACATTGCCAGCAACGTGATGGTCGAGCTGGCGCGCTCTAACCTGCGCGGCCCGGCTGATGAGGCGCGGCTGCTGGATATCGAACGCAAGGTACGCGAGCAGTACGCGCGCCAGAGCGATCCCTATTACGCCACCTCCCGGCTGTGGGACGACGGTCTGATCGAACCCTCGGCCTCGCGCGACGTGCTGGGCCTGGCGCTGGCGCTGGCGGCGCGCCGTGCGTTGCCGAGTACGGCAACCCCTGTTTACCGCATGTAAGAGAACCTCTATGAACACCCCCACCTACGAGACCCTGCAACTGGTCGTCGACGCGCGCGGCGTGGCCCGCCTCACGCTCAACCGCCCCGACACTCATAACGCGCTCAACGCCACCCTGATCAGCGAGTTGCGCCGTGCCGTCGATTGGCTGGCCGTAGCGCCGGGCGTGCGCGCGGTGGTGCTCACCGGCACCGGCAAGACCTTTTGCGCCGGTGGTGACCTGGGCTGGATGCAGGACAACATGAAAAAGAGCCGGACCGAGCGCGTGGGCGAAAGCGGCGATCTGGCGCTCATGCTGCGCGCCCTGAACGAGCTGCCTATGCCCGTCATTGGCCGCATCAATGGCCCCGCGTATGGCGGCGGCGTCGGCATGATCTCTGTCTGTGACATCACGATCGCGGTCGATACCGGCATCTACTCGCTGACCGAGGTGCGCCTGGGCCTGCTGCCGGCCAACATCGCGCCCTACGTTGTGGCGCGCATGGGTGAAGCCAACGCCCGGCGCACCTTTCTGACGGCGCGCCGCATGAGCGCGGCAGAGGCGCAGCGCCTGGGCCTGCTCTCAGAAGTGGTGGCGGCCGATCAGCTCGACGCGGCCATTGAACGCGAACTCGCCGACCTGCTGCAGTGCGCGCCCGGCGCGGTGGCGGCCACCAAGAAGCTGGTGGCCTATGTGCAGGCGCACGATCTGCCCACCAACATGATCTACACCGCTGACAAGCTGGCCGACGCCTGGGAAACCGAAGAAGGGCGCGACGGCATTGCAGCCTTTTTTGGCAAGCGGCTGCCGGTGTGGCGGCAGGTCTGAGTGTTGGCATGAAGGCGTGCGACTGATGTTTAACACCCTCCTGATTGCCAATCGCGGGGAGATCGCCTGCCGCATCGCCCGCACCGCGCGCCGCATGGGCTTGCGCACGGTGGCGGTCTATTCCGACGCCGACCGCGAGGCGCTGCACGTGGCCCTGTGCGATACGGCCGTGCGCATCGGAGCGCCGGAGGCCGCGCGCAGCTACCTTGATGCCGCTGCCATCGTGGCCGCGGCGCGTGCCGCCGGTGCGCAGGCCATCCATCCGGGCTACGGCTTTTTGTCGGAAAGCCTGGCCCTGATTGACGCCTGCGAAGCCGTCGGGCTCATTTTTGTGGGCCCCTCGCGCGAAGCGATTCGGCGCATGGGCTCGAAGATCGAATCCAAGCGCATCGCGCTCGGAGCCGGCGTGCCGGTGGTGCCGGGCTACCACGCCGACGACCAGGACTCTGCGGTCTTGCAGGCGGCGGCCGGGGGCATCGGCTACCCGGTGCTGATCAAGGCCTCGGCCGGCGGCGGCGGCAAGGGCATGCGGGTGGTGCGCAGCGCGGCTGACTTCTCGGCCGCGCTGGATACCGTGCGACGCGAAGCGAAGGCTTCGTTCGGCGACGACCGCGTGCTGCTGGAACGCTACCTCGACGAGCCACGCCACCTCGAAGTGCAGTTGCTGGGCGACAAGCACGGGCATCTGGTCCATTTGTTCGAGCGCGAATGTTCGATCCAGCGCAACCACCAGAAAGTGATTGAGGAAGCGCCCGCGCCACACCTGCCTCCCGCCGTGCGCGAGGCCCTGTTTTCGCACGCGCTGACGATCGGGCACGCCATCGGCTACGACAGCACCGGCACCATCGAGTTCATCCACGACAGCCGCAGCGGCGACACCTTCTTCCTGGAAATGAACACCCGGCTGCAGGTCGAGCACCCGGTGACCGAGTTGACGGTCGGTATCGATTTGGTCGAATGGCAGCTGCGGGTGGCCACTGGTGAGCCGCTCGGCTTCGCCCAGCCGGACCTGACGCAGCGCGGCTGCGCGATCGAGGCGCGTGTCTGCGCGGAGAATCCGGCGGCGGGTTTCGCGCCCGAGATCGGCGCCCTGATCGACTACCGCGAGCCGCGCGGCGAGGGCGTTCGGGTCGACAGCGGCATGCGCAACGGCAGTCACGTTACGCCTTATTACGACTCCATGCTGGCCAAGGTAATTGCCCATGCCGACGACCGGCCGACCGCCGCACGGCGGCTCGCCACGGCATTGGACGACACGGTGCTGCTCGGCGTGCACAGCAACCTCGGTTTTCTGGCCGATCTGCTGCGCCATGACCACTTCGCGCAAGTACTCACCACACATTACATCGAACGCGCCTTTCCCACAGGCTGGCAGCCGCGCACGGACGATGGGCTGGCCATCGCGGCTGCCGCCGTGCACGGCGTGCTGATCAAACAGGCGACGGCCGGGCGCTCGGCCTGGCAGTCGCTCGGGGCCTGGCGCGCGGCCGGCGCTGGGAGTGGCACTGGCAGCACACAGGTGCTGCTCGAAGACGAGCAGCGCTGCGTGCATGAAGTCAGCGTCTCGCCGCAGGTTGACAGCTGGCGTGTGTGCGTCGGCGATCGGGAGTTGACCCTGGCGGCGGTATTGGTCGGCGACACCCTGGCGTTGCAGTGCGACGGCCTGACGGTTCGCTTCACGGTGGCGGTGGAGCAGCACGCCAAGCAAGGCGAACGCGTGTGGCTCTCTGGCCTGAGCGGCACGTGGGCCTGGCGCCGGCTCGATCGCTGGCAGCGCGCACTCAAGGGCGCGGCGGGTGCCGATGAGCCGGGCGGCAATCTCCTGCTCGCCCCCATGCCCGGTCTGGTGACGCAGGTGCAGGTCAGTGTAGGCATGAGTGTGAACGCGGGCGACACGCTGGTGCAGATGGAAGCTATGAAGATGGTGCATACGCTGAGCGCGGTAGCGCCGGGACGTGTGGCCGAGCTGCGTTGCCGCGTCGGCGACGCGGTGCGCGGTGGTGATGTGCTGGCGATCATGGAAACAATCGAATCCGAGGAAAAGCAATGAACGAGCCGATTTATTTTGACGAGCAACACCGGCAGTTCCGGGACAACCTGCGCCGCTTTGTCGAGCAGGAAGTAGTGCCGCACGCCGCGCTCTGGGAAGATCAGGGCATGGTGCCGCGCGCGCTGCTGCGCAAGATGGGCGAACTGGGCTATCTGGGCATACGCTACGACGAAAAGTACGGCGGCTCGAAACTCGACACCGTGTACAGCGCCATCCTGGCCGAAGAACTCGGCCGTTCCACTTACGGCGGCTTCGCCGTGACGGTGATGGTGCACACCGACATGGCCTCGCCGCACCTGGCCAACTTTGGCACGCCAGAGCAGCTCGCACGCTACCTGCCGCCCATCATCGGTGGCGAGAAGATCTGCGCTGTGGCGGTCACCGAGCCCGATGCCGGCTCCGACGTGGCCGGCATCCGCACACGCGCGGTGCGCGACGGTGAGCACTGGGTCATCAACGGAAGCAAGATGTTCATCACCAACGGCGTGCATGGCGACGTGTACTTTGTCGCCGCCAAGACCGATCCGAGCGCCAAGGGTTCGCGCGGTATCTCGATCTTCATCGTCGAGAAGGGCACCCCGGGTTTTCGGGTCGGGCGTGCGCTCAACAAGAGCGGCTGGCTGTGCAGCGACACCGCCGAGCTGGTGTTCGAGGACTGCCGCGTGCCGTCCGCCAACCTGCTGGGCGAAGAGAACAAGGGCTTCTACCAGATCATGCGCAACTTCCAGAACGAGCGCATGGTGCTAGGTGCGCAGGTGATGGGCGAGGCCGCACGCGCGATCGAGCTGACGCTGGCCTATGTGCGCGAGCGCAAGGCCTTCGGCGCCACGCTGTGGGACAAGCAGGCGATTCGCCAGCGCATGGCCATGCGGGCAGCGCAGGTGGCGGCGGCCCGCCAGTTGGTTTACCACGCGGCCTGGCTGGACGCGCAGGGGCGCGACTGCGTCAAGGAGGTGTCGATGGTCAAGGCGCTGTGCGGCGAGCTGGTCAACGATGTGGTCTATGACTGCCAGCAGTTCCACGGCGGCTTCGGCTACATGCGCGAGGCCGCGATCGAGCGTATGGTGCGCGACGCACGCGTCCAAGCTATCGGTGGCGGTGCCACCGAGGTCATGCTCGAAGAAGTGGCGAAACGGTTGTGAACATGAGCACCTCTCGAGCTACTTCAGTCATTGACGGGTTGGTCGAGCTGCCTCTGAAGGAGGTCCTGCCCGGCATCCTGATGTTCACGCTGCCGGTGGACTATGGCATCGACCACGTCAACATCTACCTGATTCGCGACAGCGAGGGTTGGTGCCTATTCGACACGGGTGCCGATTGCGAGGCGGCGCGGGCCTTGTGGCTGCGCGCATTGGAAGGCCCGCTGGCGGCTGGCTTGACGCGCATCATCGTCTCGCACCACCACCCCGACCACCTCGGGCTGGCGGTGTGGCTGCACGAGCGCACCGGGGCTCCGATCCTGATGCGCGAGGAGGAGGTGGCGGTGGCGCGGCAGACGCACGTGGTCAGCATCGATGACCGCGCTTACTGTATCGACTTCATGTGCCGCCATGGGGTGGCGCCGGAAGATGCGCATCAGGTGGTGGGCGGGGTGTTGCAAAGCAATATGGCCTGTGCCGTGCCGACTCGCGTCGAGCCGCTCGAAGCCGCCCAGACCTTGCACATCGGCGATCATGCTTTCGACGTGCTGGTGCTTGGTGGACACAGCATTGCCCAAATCTGCTTGTACGAGCCCAAGCTGAAATTGCTGCTCACGGGCGACCAGTTGCTCGAGCGCATCACACCCAACATTGGTGTCTGGCCCTATGGCGAAACCGATCCGCTGCCACGTTACCTGGATAGCCTGCGCACCATTGCGGGACTGGACATCGAGTACGTCTTGCCAGCCCACCACGGCGTCTACCACGCCGGGGTCGAGCGCGCGCATGGACTGGTGGCGCACCACCAGAGGGCACTGCGCAAGTTCTTGGCGCGTCTGGGCGAGGGGGGCATGAATGCCACCGAACTCGGCTACGCCGTTTATGGCGCGCAGAGCGACCCGCTGCATGCTTACCTGGCCATGGGCGAAACCCTGGCGCACCTGCTGTGGCTGCAGCGTGCCGGCCATGTGCGCCATGAAGAAACGCCAGCCGCGACCCGCTGGTATCCGGTGACGGCGGCCAGCGAAGAGCCCACCCTCACCTTGTCTGGAGACATGTCGAGATGACAGAAACACACATCATCAAAGAAGAAGAAATCGCCAAGCGATGGCAAAAGTTCGCCCATGTGTCGCCGTATAACCGCGAACTGGGCTTCCTGCCGCACGCGGTGCACACCGACTGGTGCGTGCTCAAAGTCGAGTACCAGGAAGCACTGGTGGGCGATCCGCAGACCAGGGTTTTGCATGGCGGAGTCATCACTGCGCTGCTCGACGCCGCGCTCGGATTCGCGATTTTCGTCAAGCTGCCGGAGATACGGCCGATGGCCACGCTGGACTTGCGCATCGACTACCTCAAGCCCGCGACGCCCGGGCGGGCGATTCTGGGGGGAGCCGTTTGCTACAAGTTGACTGCAGAACTGGCGTTCGTCCGTGGCGCCGCTTACCACGACACGTTGGACGACCCAATAGCCACCGCAGTCGGCATTTACATGTTTACTTCCGGGCGACCGGTATTGCGCAACGAGGATGTGCCACGATGAAATGGACCGAACAAATTGACCATGCGCGCGCCCAGGGTGACTGGAGCGAAGTGATCCAGGCGGTGCCCTTTGCGCGTTTTCTGGACCTGCGCATTGATGTCAAGGGCGAGGAGTTCACCTGCGTCTTGCCTTTCCAGGAAAAACTGATAGGCAACCCCATGCTGCCGGCTCTGCATGGCGGTGCCACCGGAGGGTTTCTGGAATGCGCCGGATTGTTCTACCTGCTGTGGCACATGGACAGCCGGGACTTGCCCAAGACCATCGATTTCAACATTGATTACCTGCGCTCGGGCCGTCCGCAGGACACCTATGCCAACGTCGTGATGGTCAAGCTGGGCCAGCGTGTGGCGAACCTGCGCATCCAGGCATGGCAATCCAGCCCCGATAAGCCCATCGCCCTTGGCCACGGCAATTTCATGCTGCGAGCCTGAGGGTGCAGAAAGGAAATGTCCATCATGTCTCAATCTACCTACCGTTCCGTGTTCCGCCCTGGCCTGTTTGTTGGTCAAACCGTTATCGTCACCGGTGGTGGCAGTGGCATTGGCCGCTGCACCGCGCACGAACTGGCCAACCTAGGGGCCAGCGTCGCGCTTGTCGGTCGCCGCGTCGAGAAGCTGGAAGCTGTGCAAGCTGAAATCACGCAGGCCGGCGGCCGGGCCAGTATCCACGCTTGCGACATTCGCGACGAGGCGGGCGTCAAGGCCATGATCGCCGACGTGATCGCACAGCACGGCAAGATCGATGGTCTCGTCAACAACGCGGGTGGCCAGTACCCGCAGCCGGTCAAGGACATCAGCCTGAAGGGCTGGGATGCGGTGGTGCGCAGCAACCTCACCGGCGGCTTCCTGGTGGCGCGCGAAGCCTTCAACCAGTCCATGGAGTTCCATGGCGGCGCCATTGTCAACATCATCGCCGACATCTGGGGCGGCATGCCGACCATGGCGCACAGCGGTGCGGCGCGTGCCGGCATGCTGTCGTTCACCGAGACGGCGGCTTGCGAATGGGCCTGCGCCGGCGTGCGTGTCAACGCCGTGGCACCGGGCTGGATTGCCAGCAGCGGCTTTGATACCTACAGCCCCGAGATGCAGGCCGAACTGCGCAGCCTGAAGACCAAGGTGCCGCTGCAACGTTATGGCACCGAGGCCGAGATTTCGGCGGCGATTGTGTTTTTGCTGTGCGAGGCGGCGGCTTTCATCACGGGTTCTTGCATTCGGGTCGATGGTGGCGTGCCCAATGCCCGACCGACCTGGAAATTGCAGGCTCATGATCGATCCAAACCCTTCAATGGCTTTGCGCTGGCCGAACCGCCAAAGTGCCTGAGCGTCAAGGATCAATGACATGGAAGTGACTATGCAAACCCCAATCACCCCTTCGAACGATCCGTCGGCTTATCTCGCGCCCGGCCGCTACGTGGACAGCGATCACTCGGCGGTGATCGCGTTCGCGCACCGGGTGGCCGACCCTGCCATGGCGCCGCGCGAGATCGCAGTCAAGCTCTATTACGCCGTGCGTGACGAGTTTCTCTACGACCCCTACTGCTTTGACACCACGGTCGAGGGTTTGAAGGGCAGTCGCGTGATCGAGGCCGGGCGTGGCTTTTGCGTGCCCAAGGCGGCGCTGCTGGCAGCGGCAGCCCGCGTCCTGGGCGTGCCGGCACGGCTGGGCTATGCCGACGTTCGCAACCACCTGAGCAGCAAGCGCCTGCAAGACATGATGGGCACCGATCTGTTCGTCTTTCACGGTTACACCGAGCTGTGGGTTGACGGGCAGTGGCTCAAGGCCACGCCCGCCTTCAACCGCTCCTTGTGCGAGAAGGCCGGTATCCATCCACTGGAATTCGATGGCCGCGCCGATTCGGTCTTTCATGAATTCGATGTCAGCGGCCGCAGGCACATGGAGTATGTGCACGACCACGGCACTTACGCCGACTTGCCGCGCGATGAACTGCTGGCCTCTTGGCGCGCACATTACAAAACCTTCGCCGACTGGGGACAGACCGCGGACAGCGGGGCCGACTTCGCCCAGGAAGTGGGGCCGTCATCATGACGACGCGCCGGGAATTTCCCGGCTTTGCCGGTGGCTCTCTGGTGGCCGACGTCTATGGCCCAGTCGGCGCGCCCACGGTGTTGCTGCTGCACGGTGGCGGGCAAACCCGCCATGCATGGGGCAAGGCGGCACAGGTGCTGGGCGATGCGGGTTGGTACACCGTGGCGCTGGACTTGCCGGGCCACGGCGACAGCGCCTGGGCCAAGGATGGCGATTACCGCATCGAGACGCTGGCCGACACCATGTGCTGCATCTGGCGCGAACTGGGCACACCGCTGGCGGTGGTCGGTGCCTCGCTGGGTGGCCTCATCAGCATGGCCACCGTGGGCCGCGCCGATGCGCCGCCGATCAACGCGCTGGTGCTGGTGGACATTGCGCCGCGCATGGAAGAAGTCGGTGTCGAGCGCATCGTGCGCTTCATGCGGGCTCGGCCCGATGGTTTTGCGTCACTTGAAGAGGCCGCCCAGCATATCGCCGCCTACCGGGGCCGACCCATGGAAGGACCGGTTGAGGGGCTGAAGAAAAACCTGCGCATGAATGCGCAAGGTCTCTGGAATTGGCATTGGGACCCGCAACTGATGAGCGAGGCCAACCACAACCACCGGCGCGATGCGGACGGCTACGAGCGCGCTTTGCGCGGCCTGCAGGCGCCCACTTTGCTGCTGCGCGGCCAGCGCAGCGACGTCATCAGCGAAGAAGATGCGCGCGCCCTGGTGCAAACCCTGCCGCGGGCGCGTTTTATCGATCTGAAGGGTGCTGGTCACATGATCGCTGGTGATGCCAACGACGCCTTCGCCGCCAGCGTGGCGGCGTTTCTGCACGAAGTGATGCCGTCGACACAGTCCCCGTCGGGTGAAATCTGAACCAGGAGCCTGAAATGAGTTTGCGATCTTTTACGCTGCACGATCTCATCAACCGCAACGCGCGGTTGTACGGATCGAACACCGCTCTGGTGTTCGGCAATCAGCGGATCACGCACGCCCAGTACGCCGGGCGCACAGCGCGCCTGGCAGCCGGTCTGGCGGACGCAGGCGTGGGCCAGGGTGACCGGCTGGCGATACTGGCCCCCAACTGCCTGGAATACGTCGATCTGTTCGGCGCCGCAGCCCAGTTGGGCGCGATCGTGGTGCCGATCAACTGGCGGCTGTCGGCCGAGGAGGTCGCCTATGTCATCGAGGACGTGGCACCGCGGGTGCTGATCGTGGCCGATGAATTCCAGGCCCTGCTGCCGCAGCGCGGTTTGGACGACACGCTGCGCTACACGCTGGGCGCCGCGCCAGCGCCATGGCAACCCGTCAGTGAGCTGTATCGGGAGTGCGATACGCAGGCGGCGGATCTGCCCGGTCTGGCCGACGACAGCGGTTTGCTCATCATCCACACCGCCGCCGTGGGCGGTCGGCCGCGCGGCGCGCTGCTCTCGCACCGCGGCCTGATTGCCGCCAGCCTGCAGACGCAACTGGCCTGGCACCTGACGCCGACGGACGTCAATCTGGGCGTTTTGCCGCTGTTTCACGTGGCCGCCATCGGCTTCATGCTGGCCACGCAGCAGGCGGGCGGGGCGACGCTGCTGTTGACACGTTTCGATCCGCCCAGTCTGGTCAAACATATCGACGAGGACGGGGGCAGCCTGATCGGCACCTTTCCACCGATGCTGGGTGCCCTGCTGGACGCCGCAGCCGCCCAAGGCTCTTCACTGGCCAGGTTGCGCGTGGTGTCGGGGATCGATGTGCCCGAGACCATCGCGCGCTTGCGCACCACCTGTCCCCAGGCGACCTTCTGGAGTGCCTACGGCCAGACCGAGACCTCGGGCTCGGTCAGCCTGGCGCCATTTGACGAGCGCCCCGGCAGCGCCGGGCGTCCCACCGCGCTGAACATGGTCGCGGTGGTGGACGAACTGGACCGCCCGTTGCCCACAGGCGCCACCGGCGAAATTGTGGTGCGGGGGCCGATGGTGTTCCAGGGCTACTGGCGCTGTGAAGCAGACAACGCCTTCACGCTGCGCAACGGCTGGCACCACACGGGCGACATGGGGCGCGTCGATGCCGAGGGCTACCTCTGGTACAGCGGGCGTTCACCGGCCAAGGAGTTGATCAAGCCGGGGGGCGAGAACGTTTATCCGGCTGAAGTCGAGCGGGTCATTATGGAGCACCCGGCGCTGGCGCAGGTGGTGGTCCTCGGTGTGCCGGACGTTCAGTGGGGCGAGGCGGTCAAGGCTGTCTGCGTGCTGAAGGCGGGGTGCACGCTGAGTGCCGAGGAGTTGATCGAGTTTGTGGGCGGTCGCATCGCACGCTACAAAAAACCCAAGCACGTGGTGTTTGTATCGGCACTCCCCTTGGGCGGTGCCGATAGCATTGACCGCGCGGCCGTCAAGGCCGCGCACGGTGGCGCCTGATGGCCATGTCAGCCCGGTGTGCTCAAACCGCCGTTGACGCTGAGCGTCTGGCCGGTGATGGCATCGGACTCCGGTCCGGCCAAGAACGCCGCCGAGTTGGCGATGTTCTGGCAATGCACTGGAAACAGCATGCGCTTGCGCGGGTTCTCGATCATGCCCGCACCATGGCCGTCTTCGAGCGCTGGCGAGCCCGGACCCCAGCGCGGCTCGGCATCCCAGATGTAGCTCATCGCCACCGCGTTGACGCGAATGCCGTCGCGCCCCTGTTCACGTGCCAGCACGCGGCACATTTGCATCATGCCGCCTGTGGCACCGCCAATGAAAGATTCGCCGACCGTGGCCACGCGGCCCGCGGCGGTACCCACCGCGACGATCTTGCCGCGACCGTGCAGTGCCATGACGCGGGCGGCCGCCTGGATCGCATACACGCGGGTGAGCCAGTGGGCGCGGATGTAGTTGTCGAAGCCGCCGTCGCGCATTTCCTTGAAAAGGCGAAAGAACGGCAAGTCGGCACTGGCATCTGCGCCGCTGGCCACCAGGATGTCAAGGCGACCGTGGCGCTCGGCAACTCGATCCACCATGGCATGAACCGCATCGCTATTGGTCAGGTCGGCTTGTTCAAACGTGGCGCTGTAGCCGTTCGCAGCGATCTCGTTGATCACCGCCTGCCCGGCTTCGGGATTGCGGCCGTTGACGACCACGTGCGCGCCGCGCCGCGCCAACTCCAGCGCTATGGCACGACCGATGAAGGCCGTGGCACCGGTGACGAGGGCGATCTGGCCCTGAAGTGGACCGCCAGTCAAGGGTGCTGGGTTCATCCGCTGTTCTCCGGCGCTGGATACATAAAAACCCGACTTTGTCAAAACAGCGGGACAGGCCGATCGAGGGATTGCCCGCAGAGGACCACTTTCATCCATCACCACCCCCCATCCATCACCGGACTTCAAAATGACCAAGCTGACCGACAGTGCCAAGTCGCATCATTTCAAGACGCACCGGCGCACCATCAGCGAAACCGACATCGTCACCTTCGTCAATGTGGTCGGCTTGCATGAACCATTTTTCATCGACATGGAGTACATCCGGGAGAACATGACCGGATCGCATCGCAGCCGCTTTGCGCCCGGCCCGATGGTCATCTCGCTAGGCATGGGGCTGCTGGCGACTTACGTGGCGGGCATCATCAAGGGCACGCTCAAAGGCCACGAAGTCGGCCCGTTCGGCGGTATGACCGGCGTACAGGCGCGCCTGCGCGGTGCGCTGTTTCCGGGCGACACCATTCATGTCGAAGGGGAGGCCCGGTTGCTCCCCACGACCTCGCGCGGCTACACCCTGATGGAGTTGCAACATTTGGTGATCAATCAGCGTGGCGAGACCATTGCCGACTTCACTGAAACCATTACTTTTTTGCCTGCTGCTCCGGCTCCATGAATTTTGAACTTTCGTGAGTCGTTTGCCTGTGGCAGCCCGTCTACGACTCGCGACGTCAAAGGGCCGGATCAACAGTACAGACCGGGTGGACCGGGATATTCAACACTAGGAAACTTCCAACTATGACAAAACGAGAAGCTGTGATCGTCGGCGTTGCCGACCTGCCACTGAAGGACGGCAAGGTCCTTGCGCCCATGTCGGTCCTGCAGGCCCAGGCGCTGGTCGCCCGCGACGCCTTGAAGGACGCCGGCATCGCCATGCACGAAGTCGATGGGTTGCTGACCGCCGGTATGTGGGGGGTGCCCGGTCCGGGCCAGTTGCCGACCGTGACGCTGTCGGAGTACCTGGGGATTACGCCGCGCTTCGTCGACGGCACCAACATCGGCGGCTCGGCCTTCGAGGCGCATGTGGCGCATGCCGCCACCGCCATCGAGGCTGGCCGCTGCGAGGTGGCGCTGATCACTTACGGTAGCCTGCAGAAGAGCGAGATGAGCCGCAACCTCGCCGGGCGCCCGGCGGTGCTGACCATGCAGTACGAGACGCCTTGGGGCATGCCCACGCCGGTGGGCGGCTATGCGATGGCGGCCAAGCGCCACATGCACGAATATGGCACCACCTCCGAGAACCTGGCCGAGATCGCGGTGGCCACGCGCAAGTGGGCGGCGATCAATCCCGCGGCCACCATGCGCGAGCCGCTGTCGATCGAGGATGTGCTCCAGAGCACGATGATCTCCGACCCGCTGCACCTGCTCGATATCTGTCTGGTCACCGACGGTGGTGGCGCGTTGGTCATGACCACCGCCGAGCACGCCAAGGCGCTCGGTCACAAGCCGGTGTTCGTGCGCGGTTACGGCGAATCACACACCCACTGGACCATCGCCGCCATGCCCGACCTAGCGCGCCTGACGGCCGCCGAAGTGGCCGGTCGGGACGCCTTTGCCATGGCGGGCATCCGGCATGACGCCATTGACGTGGTTGAGGTCTATGACTCGTTCACCATCACCGTGCTGCTGACGCTCGAAGCGCTGGGCTTTTGCAAGCGTGGCGAGGGTGGAGCCTTTGTCGCCAACCAGCGCACCGCGCCGGGCGGTGTATTCCCGCTTAACACCAACGGCGGCGGTCTGTCTTACGCACACCCCGGCATGTACGGCATCTTCCTGCTGATCGAGGCGGTGCGCCAGTTGCGCGGTGAATGCGGCCCGCGCCAGATCCAGGACGCCGTGACCGCGCTGGTCCACGGCACCGGCGGCACGCTCTCCAGCGGTGCCACTTGCATTCTCTCCACCCGGTGAACACCATGTACGACAAACCCCTGCCCGTCATCGATGGCGAGAGCCGCTCCTATTGGGACGCCCTGAAACAACATCGCCTGACACTCAAGCGCTGCCATGACTGTGGCAAGCACCATTTCTATCCGCGCGTCCTGTGCCCGCACTGCCATTCCGACGCCGTCGAATGGGTCGATGCGCGCGGCACCGGCACCATTTACAGCTACACCATCGCGCGCCGGCCGGCCGGTCCGGCCTTCAAGGCCGACACCCCCTACGTGGTGGCGGTGATCGACCTCGACGAGGGCGCGCGCATGATGACCAACATCGTCACCGACGATGTGGAGGCGGTGCGCATCGGCCAGCGTGTGACGGTGCAGTACGACGACGTGACCGACGAGGTCACGCTGCCGAAGTTCCGGCTGTTGTAGCGCCGAGGTTTCCCATATGGACTTCACCATCGATCCCGATACCGTGGCGATTGCCGAGGCAGTGCTGCGCTTCGTGGAGCGCGAAGTGCTGCCACTGCAGCAGCGCCACCACGATCTGCTGGGCAGCGAACGCACTTTGTTCGACGCCAGCGGCCGTTATGTGCCCGAGGCGCTGGCGCTGCGCCAGCAGGTGCGCAAGCGCTCCGCGGAACTGGGCTTCTACACCTTGTTCGGCGACGAAAAACTGGGTGGTGGCGGGCAGGGCGCGCAGGTCATGGCCCATGTGCAGGAGAGCCTCAACCACTGCGTGGGTCCGGCCCAGCCGCTGGTGCAGACGGTGGTGCTGCCCTCGCCCTTCACCAACGGTCTGTCGCCTGTGCTGCGGCATCTGAAGCCGGACATCTTCGCGCAGTACCGCGACGACATCGCCAGCGGCGACAAGACCCTGTGTTTTGGTCTGAGCGAGCCCGATGCGGGCTCCGATGTATTCGGCATGCAAACCCGCGCCGTGCGCGACGGTGACGAATGGGTGCTCACCGGCACCAAGCAGTGGATAACCAACTCGCCCTACGCCGATTACGCCATGGTGTTCGCGCTGACCGACCCCGAAGCCGCAGCGCGCCACAAGGGTGGTGTCACCGGTTTCTTCGTCGACACGCGCGCGTCAGGTTTTTCAGTGCCGCGCATCATCAACACCATGGGTCACCTAGGCGGCGACACCGGCGTCATCGTGCTCGACGGCGTGCGTGTGCGCGACGACCACCGGCTCGGCGACGTCGGGCACGGCTTGGCGGTGGCCATGGACGGCGTCAACGCCGGGCGCATGGGCATGGCTGCATCCTGCCTGGGCTTGGCCCGCTGGGCGCTGGACCAGGCGGTGGACTACGCCAAGGTGCGAAAAACCTTTGGCGTGCCCATTGCCGAGCACCAGGCCATCCAGCTCATGCTGGCCGACAGCGCGATGGACATCTACGCTGCCAAGACCATGATTCAGAACTGTGCCTGGCGCCTGGACAGCGGCCGCTCAGCCAACGCACAGGTCAGTATGGTCAAGGCATTTTCGACCGAGATGCTGGGGCGCGTGATGGACCGCAGCATCCAGATCCACGGCGGCATGGGCCTGACCAACGAACTGCGCCTGGAAGAGGGCTACCGCTTCGCCCGCGTGATGCGTATACCCGACGGTACGGGCGAAATCCAGCGCCGCACCGTCGCGCGCCAACTGCTGACTGGACAGGCCGACCTGTAGGCTGTGTGGATCCTCTGCAATGCCCAACCCGGAGGCAGATTGACATGATGAAAAAGAACGAAATGAAGGAACACGAACTGTTTGCGGGAGGCCATCGGCTGGCCGCCACCACCTGGGGTGATGTGGGCAACGGGCAGCCGACCATCGTGATGATGCATGGCGGTCTGGACTGCATCACCACCTGGAAAGACCTGCCTCAGGTGTTGGCCGAAGCCAGCGGCTGGCCGGTGCTGGCCTATGACCGGTATGGTTATGGGCGATCCGAGAGTCTGGTGGGTGGGCGCGAGCCCAGCTACCGGCGTGAAGAGGCTGGGCCGGTGCTTGGCGAGGTGTTGCGCCACTTTGGAATCCACAAGGCGTTGATGTTCGGCCACAGTGATGGAGGAGCCATGTCGGTGCTGGCTGCGGCGGCGCATCCTGAGCTGGTATGCGGCGTTTTTGCCTGCTCGCCAACCATGGCTGTGGATCAGTTCATGGTGGACGCCATGGCCGTCGCGCGGCGCGCGTTTGAGCAAGACGGCTTGCGCGAAAAACTTCGTCGCCACCATGGCGACAACACCGACACCATGTTCTGGGGCTGGTACGAGCCCTGGGCCAGCCCGCAGGCACTTCAATGGGACATGAGCGTCGAGCTTGCCGCAGTGCGTTGTCCGGTCTCCGTGTTGTTCGGCAATGACGATGAATATGGCTGGCGGCCCAGCGCGATTGCATTGTTTCGCCACGGTCTGATGCCGCTTGAAGTGACGGCGCTGCCTGGAGTTGGTCACCATCCGCAGCAGCTGGCCCGTGGGGAGACCAGGAGCATGTTGCAGCGCTTGTTTTGCCGCATTGGGCGCAGCCCTTCCGCGGAGAGCAAAAACGCCGACCAATGAGGGGTATTGCACGTCTCTTTTTTTTCCGCACGCCAGCCTGCCCGCACCAATAAACGCTGTTAGTGTCGATCAGCGCACGCTTGGCGAGCCAGCATGCCTGCCAGCGGCGAGAGGTCGGTCAGTTCGTCGAGCCGTGCCACCAGGTCTATCAGCTCGTCGCACTCGTCAGGTATGAGCACAGACTTGACCAGCAGGCGAAACTTTTCCTCCAGGCGCTGCTGCTGCTCCAGCAGGTCGCTGGCTGGGCGCCCACTGTCGTAGCGTTGGCGCAGCACTGTGCCGCTCTGAGTCTCGATCACCACCTCGCTGAGGGTGAGGTCCGGGCATTGAGGTGCGAGCAAAACCTGCACCCGATCACGCAGCGCCACCACCTCGGGCGCGTATACGGCTTCGTCACTGAACGCGTCCAATCCGGCGGTGTCGACCCCGGCCAGCGCCATCGCTACCGTGTGACGGAGACTGAACTTGGCCTCCAGCCCGGTGCGCGGCTCCGCGATGTTGCATACACCCTCGCAGGCGGAACTGGCACGCACCGTCACGCGGCACACGTCATCAACCCGCAGTGCGTGTTGCAGGCGCAAGTGGCTCGCGGACTCAATGGCGGCATGTGTGCCATAACAGGCGGCGTGGAACTTGAACAGGTTGTGGCGCAGATGCCAGCCGCCGTTCGGCGTGGCCACCGCAGCTCCCAGCGACGCGGTACCACCGTGCGTGGCGATGAGGCCTTGCGGACATTCAATCGCATCGGCACGGCTGGTGAAGCCGCGTGCGGCCAACTGGGCCGCCTGCAGGCCGTCGGCACTGGCCCGCCCGGCATGCAAGGGTTTGCACATGGTGCCGAACATCGATTTCAGCCCAGCCGCCATGGTGCTGGCGATGCCCAGCGCGGTCGCGGTGTCGTCGGCATCGAGTTGCAGCAAGCGTGCGCAGGCGGCGGCCGCACCGAGCGTGCCTAGCGTGGCTGTGGTGTGGAAGCCGTTGGAATACTGTGCGTCGCCGCACACCAACCCCAACTGGCACATGGTTTCGTAGCCGGCGGCGAAGGCCGTCATGAAGTCGCGTCCGCTGGCGCCGCGCGATTCGGCCAGGGCGAGCAAGGCCGGGATCAGGACCACCGAGGGGTGGCCGGTGCAGGCCATGTTGACGTCGTCATAGTCGAGTGCGTGCGAGGCCGAGCCATTGATCAATGCCGCCTGCCGGCTGGAGGTCGTCATGGCGTGCCCGACGACGGTGGCCTGGGCATGCCCACCCTGTTCACGGGCTTCTTCGGCCAGCATGTGAACCAGTGGCTCGCACGCGCCAGCCAGCGTCACCCCGATCCAGTCGAGCAGGCATTGCCGGACCCGCAGGCGCACGTCCTCCGGGAGATCGGTGTAGCACAGGTCAGCGCAGCGCGCGGCCAGTTCCCGCGTGATGTCAGCGATTTGGATAGCGGACGACGGTGCGGGTTTTCTGGTTGTGGTCATGCTCATTTCAGTGCCCCTTCCAGACCGGTTTGCGCTTTTCCCGGAAAGATTGCGGGCCTTCCAGGGCATCTTCACTGAGGTAGACGGCATCAAACGCTCGGTTGGAGGCGCGCAGCGCGGCGGTGCGGCCCATCTCGGTGGACAGGCGCACCATTTCTTTGGCCGCGCGCACCGTCAGTGGCGCATTGGCCATGAGCCGGGTCGCCAGCTCTTTGGCCCCTTGCAATGCTTGCCCCTTGGGCATCAGGCGGTTGATGTAGCCGAGTTCGTAGGCGCGCTGCGCTGTCAGCGGGTCGCCGGTCATCGCGACTTCCATCAGAATGCGCTGCGGCAGCATGTGGATGACCGGCGAGGCCCACGGCATGCCGCGCCCGACCTTGGCCTCCGTGATGGCGAATTTGGCGGTTTGGTCGGCCACGCACAGGTCGCACATCTGCGAGAGCAGCCAACCGCCTGCATAGGCATAGCCCTGCACGGCAGCGATGACGGGCTTGGTGACCTCGATGTTGTCGCCGAGCACGGCGATGAAGCCCGCTGGCGGGATGCGCAGTTGAGTGTCTGCGGCTTCCACCAGGTCCATGCCGGCGCAGAAATTGTCACCGGCGCCGGTGAGGATGGCCACCTGCGCCTGCCCGTCAGCTTCGAAGCGGCGCCAGACCTCAAAAAAGCCTTCGCGCACGGCGCGATTCAGCGCATTGCGGCGCTCGGGCCGGTTGATGGTGATGACGGCAATGCCGTCGTTCACTTCGTAGAGCAGTTCATTGTTCATGGGGGTGTCTCCTTTTGACGTTTGTGTCTGTTACCGCGAGCGGCGGGTCTGGGGCATTGGTCTGGCTTGATTCGTTGCCACCTCACGCGATTCCGGTCCCGCACGGTAGCCGAGTGCCCCCGAGATGCTTGCGGCGAGTTCCATCACCAGGTGCTGCAGCGCATCGGCGACGGCGCGACCGCGCTCGATCGGCGCGGCGATGATCAGCGCTGCGTTCACGCGCCCGTCAGGTTCGAAGATCGGGGCCGAAAAGCCGGCAACGTCAGGTGTCACTTCTCCGAATGTGACCGCCACCCCTCTCACCCGGGCTTCCTCGATGATCCGCGCCAGTTGCGCCGGGTCGGTGACCGAGTGCTCGGTCATGGCCCGCAGATCGGCCCGGCGCAGGTAGTCACGCCGCCATGCCTCTTCCTGGAACGCGAGCAGCACGCGCCCGGCGGACGAGGCAAACAGCGGCCGTGTCGTGCCGACTGGCACGGCGTATCGAATCGTCCGGGTGCTCTCGAAGATCGGGTTGTAGACGAGCCGATCGGCGGTGCGGTCGATTCTGGCGATCAGGGCGGTCTCGCCGGATCGCGCCACTGCCTCCCGCAGGAAGGGCAGGGCCACAACGTCGAGCGAGCGGGCCGACACCAGAGATGCCCCTAGTGAGAACGCCTCGGGGCCCAGTTCATACAGGTCATTGCTGCGCTGCAGGTAGCCATGCGCCGTGAGGCCGCGCAACAGCGAGAGTACGCTGGTTTTTGGTGCATTCAACGCCAAGCACAACGGGGTCAGGGCCAAGCCAGCAGGGCGGTCGGCCAGTATCCGCAGCAGCCGCAGCACGCGGGTCACGGCCAAGGGAGAAGCCTCCGCGCGGGTATTGATGCCTGTGCATTCGCGCAAGCTGGCCGTGGGCATGTTCATAGAATCGAAGCCTCCTTGTGTTCTGATATGGGAACATTTGTTTGGTAATCAGAATATCGTTAGGATGGACGGTCGTCAATCCGGTTTTTCCTCAGCACTCGGCGCTGAGGCAGCCTGGCATCGAGAAATCAGAGGAGACACAGATGACAAGCCAACACAAGCAGGCAGCACCCGCCGGGCCACTCGAGGGCGTGCGGGTGATCGACCTCAGCGCGGTGCTGATGGGGCCCTACGCCACCCAGATCTTTGGCGACCATGGCGCGGACGTGATCAAGATTGAATCCCCTGAGGGCGACTCGACACGCTGGATCGGCCCCGGACGCCATCCCGGCATGGGTCCGCTGTTCCTGCACCTGAACCGCAACAAGCGCAGCGTGGCGCTTGACCTCAAATCGCCGGAGGGCGCGGCTGCGATGCGGCGCCTGATCGAAGGCGCCGATGTCTTCGTGCACAACCTCCGCCCGGCCTCCATCGCCCGGCTCGGGCTGGACTACGAGAGCATCTCGATGATCAATCCACGCATCATCTGGTGCGGCGTGTACGGTTACGGCGAGGACGGTCCCTACGCCGGCCGCCCGGCCTATGACGACCTGATCCAGGGCGCGGTCGGCATCGCCGCCTTACAGCAGCAAAGCGGGGCGAGCGAGCCGCGCTACGTGCCGCTGACGATTGCCGACCGCATGGTCGGCCTGCATGCAGCGCACAGCGTGGCCATGGCGCTGTACGGGCGCGAGCGCAACGGACGCGGCTGCCGTATCGATGTGCCGATGTTCGAAACCATGGCCAGCGTGGTGCTTTCGGACCACCTATATGGGCGCACCTTCGAGCCGCCCAGTGGTGACGCTGGCTACGTGCGGCTGTTGTCGCCCGGGCGCCGGCCATACGAAACCAGCGACGGCTACATCTGCGCGCTGGTATACAACGACGGCCACTGGCAGCGTTTTCTGCATGCCATCGAGCGCGACGATTTGCGGGTCGATCCGCGCTTCGCCGACTTGGCCAGCCGCACCCGCCACATTGACGAGGTGTACGGCTTTCTGGGCCAGACGCTATGCGTGCAAAGCACCGCGCACTGGTTGGAGCTGTTCGAAGACATCGACGTGCCGGCGGTGCCTCTGAACACCGTCGAATCACTGTTGGATGACCCACACTTGGCGGCGGTGGGCTTCTTCCGTCAGGTCGAGCACCCGAGCGAAGGAGCGATGCGTACCTTTGGCGCGCCAGCGCGCTGGGTGGGTTACGACGTCAGCAAGCTGGCGCCCGCGCCGCGATTGGGGGAGCACACCGAATCGGTGCTGCGCGAATGCGGCTTTGATGCAGTTGCGCTGGCGTCCTTGCTGGTCGGTGGCGCAGCGGTTCCACTCCTCGCCGATGCGGAGGTGTCAGAATGAGGCTTCCGGCATCAAACGCGACTCGACTGGTCAGCGCGTTGGGCCCCAATTCCGTGGATGGGCAAATGCATGGATAGCGTTGATGAAGCGGGCTGGAAGATGTTTTTTTGACCATTGATGACCCTGCCCGTATCGCGTTCATCGACATCCACCCCGACCAGAAGGCGCTCAACGCGGTGCAGTTCTCGTGCAACGCCCACGCCTACTACGCCAGTCTGGGTGTGCGCATCTAGCTCCCGCTCATCGACAACGGAGCGGCCTTCCGCTTAAGAGACTTCGCACAGGCCTGCCAAGATTTGGGTATTTGTGACCGATTCCCAGCTCGTGGCGGTCCCAAACCAGCGGCAAGGTCGAGCGCTTCATCCAGTCGGATCTGAGCGAATGGGCCTATGGCTTCGCTTACCAGAACTCCAGCGAGCACACCGCTGCGTCGGACCATTGGAATCACCACCACAACTGGCACCTTGGAGTTGGAGTTGACCCGATTTCGTGACCTGCTCGGCGGTGTGTTCAAACCGGCCAAGCGCGCAACCTATCCAAACAACACCGGTCTTAGAGATCCAGTACCAACAAATTGGAACGACAACCCGACACACAGATCATCATCGACTTGTTGGCTGCTCGCTCTTGCTGTGTCAGGATGCTGTCCCGGTGATCCACCTCGCCAGCCAGAACTTTGGTTTCGCAGGCACCGCAGATCCCCTCCTTGCAGCTGTAGCTAGGAATGATGCCCGCATCCATCATGGCGTCGAGAATGGTCGAACCAGCCGGCACTTGAATGATCCTCTGACTTCGGCGCAGTTCTACGGTGCAGCCATTGGCGTTGAAGGGCGGCGTCCCCACAGGTTCCACGGCGGCGAACCGTTCCAGATGCACGTGGGTGTATCCCAGACCGTCGCACGCCTTCTGGAACGCGTCCAGCATGGGGCCGGGGCCGCAGCCATAGAAATGGGTATCGGCCGGATACGCTGCCAGCAGTGTTGGCAGGTCGGGAGACGCACCGACTTCGTCATCGAAGTGGTACCGCACTTTGAGCTGGCCTGACTCCATCGATTCCAGCACTTGCAAGAACGCAGCATCCCGGCGGGAACGAGCGAAATAGAGCAGCTCGGCAGATCGACCCAGCGAAGCCAGTCGATTGAGCATGCACAGCATAGGTGTGATGCCGATGCCACCTGCAACCAGCACGGACTGCTGAGCACGTTCTTCCATCGGAAAATTGTTGCGAGGCACCGAGATGTCCAGAACATCGCCCACGCGAACCTTCTCGTGGACATACTTCGACCCCCCACGGCTCTGACGATCCTTGAGAACGCCCACCACGTAGCGTTGCTTATCGGTGATCGGGTTCATCAGCGAGTAGCTGCGAACCAAGCCGTTTCCCAGATGAAGGTCGATATGTGAGCCAGCGGCATGAGGTGGGAAGACAGTGTCTGGTGTGGCTGGCCTAAATTCGACACTAACAACGCCGGGGGCTTCAAGCCTCATGTTGTAGACAAGTGCAGAAAGCTTGGATGTTGACATTGCGGAGTTGTAGACAAGAACCTTGGGGAACATGTCCCCAATAGCTACATGATGTGCAAGCCACCGTCGACCATCAGCGTGGTACCGGTGATGAAGGAGGCCTCGCTGGACGCTAGCCACACGATGGGCCAGGCAATCTCTTCCGGCGAGGCCCAGCGCCCGATCAGCGAAGTATCCTTGCGCTCGGTCCTGAGCTGCTCGACGCTCTTGCCCGAGCCCTGCGCGCGGCCGACGTGAAAATCCGTCAGCGTGGAACCGGGGCACACCGCGTTGGCGCGCACGCCGTGCGACGACTCCTCAAACGCGAGGCTGCGCGTGTAGGCCAGTTGCGCGGCCTTGGTCGCGTCGTACAGCGCCATGCCCTTGCGGCCGGTGACCGCGTAACACGACGAGACGTTGACGATGCTGCCCGCGCCCGATTGCCGCAGCGCCGGCAAGGCCGCGGCGCAGTAGTTGGACATGCCCACCAGGTTCACGCCCACCATGGCCTGCCACTCGGCGGGCGTGGCGTCGGCGGCGGCCGAGTAGTTGCGCATGGCGGCGTTGTTTACCAGGATGTCCAGGCCACCGAGCTGCGCGTTGCATTGCTGCACGGCGGCGCGCGCGGCGACCTCGTCGGCCACGTTGGCCGCCACGCACAGCACGCGCGCGCCGGGCAGGGCCTGCACGATGGCTTGGCGGGTGCGCTCCAGCGCCTGGGCGTCGGCATCCACCAGCAGCACGGCCGCGCCTTCGCGACAGAACAGCGTGGCCGCCGCGGCGCCAATGCCGGCACCGCCGCCCGTGATCAGCGCGGTCTTCTCAGCGAGTCGGGGTGCGCTCATGTCGGCTCACTCCGCCTTGGCGCCGGTGTCCTTGATGACCTTGCCCCAGCGCACGATCTCGGTGCCGATCCAGTCGCTGAACTGCTTGGGCGAGCTCGCGACGATTTCGAACTCCATCTCGTGCAGGCGCTTCTGGATGTCGGGCGAGTTGAGAATGCGCACCATCTCCTCGTGGTAGCGGTTGATGATGGCCGGCGGCGTGCCGGCCGGCGCGAGCAGACCGATCCACGAGGTGGCCTCGAAGTCCTTCAGCCCCGACTCGCTGAGAGTCGGGATGTCCGGTGTACTCGGAAAACGTTTCGGGCCGGTGGAGGCCAGCAGCTTGAGACGCCCCTCCTTCACGAAGCCCTGCACGTTGCCGGGCACGAAGAAGCCGGCCTGGATGTTGCCCGCGATCAGATCGGCCACGGCTGGCCCGGCGCCGCGGTAGGGAATGTGCGTCATGCGGAAGTTCGCCCCCGACTTCATCATTTCCATGGTGAGGTGCGAGGCGCTGCCCATGGCCACCGAGCCGTAGGCATACTTGGTCGGGTTGGCCCTGGCCTTGGCGATGAAGTCCTTCACATCGGTGATGCCGGTGGCCGGGTTCACCACCAGGTATTGCGGCGACTTCACCGCCAGCGTGATGGGCGCGAGATCCTTGGTAGGGTCGTACGGCATCTTGTCGAACAGGGTGACGTTGATCGCCAGCGGCCCGTTGTAGCCGATCAGCAGGGTGTGGCCGTCCGGCGCGGCGCGGCTCACCTCGTATGCACCGATGTTGCCCCCCGCACCAGGTTTGTTCTCGACCACAAATGGCTGGCCGAGCGCCTCCTGCAGCTTCGGCCCGATCAGGCGAGCGAGCACGTCGTTGGTGCTGCCGACGATGGGCACGATGATGCGCACCGGCTTGCTGGGCTTCCAGTCGGACGCGCCTTGCGCCCAGGCGGCAGTGGCCGCGCAGGCCGCGAGCGCGACAGCCGCCGCGAGTTTCAGGTGGGTTTTCATAGGTGTCTCCGGTGCTGTCTGTCGTGGGGTGGAAAAGTGAAGTCGCTCAAAGGCTGAAGACCGGTTTTTTCGTCGCGTCGGCGAGCTGCTCGCGTGCCCACGCAACGGGGTCCTGTTCCTTGGGCAGCAGCACTCCGGCGGGGCGCACGTGCTGTGCGCTTGGGTCCAGCGCGGGCGGGGTCTGGCCATCTGCCAAGCCGAGCGCGGCCTCATGCAACATGCGGCGCGCCATCACGATAGCCTTGTCAGTGGGCAGTAGCTTTTCGGCCTCGTGATTCTGGATCGTGCCCATGCTTTCCTGCAGCGAATAGTCCTGCGCGGAGAAGCCGAACACGCCGCTGTAAGAGCGGTCTTCGCGTTGCGCCACGCGGTCCATGCAGTAGTCGTTGTCGCGGTTTTGCTTGGGGATGAAGCTGCCGGGCGCTTCGTATTCGACATGAATGCCCTTACCTTCTTCCATCGCGGTGCGTTCTTCGTCGGTGAGGGGATGGGCAGGCTGCCAGTTGATGCTCCAAGCCCAGCAGCTATGGTCGTCGATCGGCACCCACACATGCCCGCCCAGCGCATGCTCGCCAAACGGCGCGATCAGCGTGAACCAGGGGAACAGCCACTGCGTGATGCGCCAGTAATACGAATCGGGTTCGCCGTTGCGGCGGCCGAACAGACTCAGGCCGAAGGGCGTCTGCTCGATCTCGAACTTCACGTTGCCGTCGGCCTTGATGTAGTCCAGCGCCTTCACTCCCTGGTGCATCGGGTCGGTATCCACCTCGTAGCGGTGCACGTAAGAGACGTGTGCGGTGTCGATGCCGCCTTCCATGGCCTGCAGCCAGTTGCTGTACTGCAGGCGCTTGGAGACATACACATGTTCGGGCGGCAGCGTGCACCACTCCAGCTCGGGCGGTGCGGGCTGCTGATCGGCCGGGCCCATGTAGGTCCACACGATGCCACCGCGCTCCACGCAAGGGTAGCCCTTTATGTGCATGCGCGCGCAAGCCTGAGGCGCGGACGGCACGTCCACACATTGCCCCATGCCGTCGAACTTCACGCCGTGGTAGGCGCAGCGGATGCCGTTGTGCTCGTTGCGGCCGAAGTACAGCGACACGCCTCGGTGCGAGCAGAATTCGCCGATCAGGCAAGCCTTGCCATCGCTATTGCGAAAGGCGAGCAGCTTCTCGCCCAGCAGTTGCACGCGCACCTGCGGCCCGTCGGCTTCGGGGATTTCGCTCGATGCCAGTGCCGGCACCCAGTAGCGGCGCATCAGGTTGCCCATGCGCGTGCCGGGACCGACGCGGGTGAGCGCTTCAGACATTTCCTTGTTCATAGACAGGTCTCCAAAATTGATCGGCATGTCCACTGCATGACATTACAGTCCATTTTACGGACCGATTGAGCTCTGTCAAGTTTTGAATAGTCAGTCCATCAAGTGGACTGGTGGGCGGGTACCATGATAGAAGTGCAACCTTGGGTGGAGTTATGGGACCAACTGAAAAACCGGGCGAGAGTGTCCGGGCCGTGGACAGAGCGCTGGAAATCCTCATGGCGTTCACGGCAACCGACCACCAACTGACAGCGGGTGAGCTGCTCAAGCGGGTAGACCTGAGCCGTCCAACCCTGTACAGGCTGTTGCGCACGCTGGAACACAGCGGGTTCATCGTGTCGTCCGGTGATCCTCAGCGCTTCGAATTAGGTCCCTCGGTGGCGCACCTTGCACACGTGTGGAGCTCCAGTCTTGACATAGCGACCCTGGCGCAACCGATGCTGCGCCGCTTGTGGGACCAGACGGGCGAGACTGTTGCCTTGCTTGTTCACCAGGGCAACAGTCGAATCTGTGTGGCCGAATTGCCCAGCGCACAGCCGCTCAGTTTCAAACGCGGCTTGGGCTATCGGGAAGACGTGACGTTGGGCGCTAGCGGGCGTGCCATCCTTGCCCATGTTCCCACACCCGAAAGCTATCTGAACAAGAGCGGAGAAACCGTCAATGTATCGGCCTATCTCGACAGGCTGCAGCAGATCCGGGAACAGGGGTATGCGATAAGCCGGGACGAATTGATCCAGGGCGCGGTGGCGGTTGCTGTGCCGTTTTTTCTGGGGAACGACAAAGTCATGGGGTCTTTGGCCGTTTTCGGTCCTGGTGTGCGCGTGGACCAAGCGCGTGTCAGCGTATTTGTTACGCTCCTCAAGGAAGAAGCACGGAAACTCTCGCAAGCACTTGGGCAGCGCTAGCTAGCTTCAAGGGGCCGGCCGGGGCGACACTGATTCTCATACACCCAAGTGCTGCTCCAGCAGTTCGGGCTTCGACAGGAGCTCTTCGGAACTGCCTTCAAAAACCACCTCGCCCTTGACCAGGATCACGTTGCGGTCGGTGATCTGGGTGACGTGTTTCCAGTTCTTGTCCACGATGATGCTGCTGATGCCGCTTTCGCGGATCAGGCCACAGATGCGCCAGATCTCGCGCGCAATCAGAGGCGCCAGGCCTTCCGTGGCTTCGTCGAGGATCAGCAGGTCGGGGTTGGTCATGAGCGCCCGGCCAATGGTGAGCATTTGCTGTTCGCCGCCGCTGAGTTGTTGCCCGCCGTGGTTGAGGCGTTCGGCCAGGCGCGGAAAGGTTTCGAGCACCCTGTCATAGGTCCAGTCGCGTTGACCCTTGGTGCCGGCACGCGCCGACATCACCAGGTTTTCCCTCACGCTCAGGTTGCCGAAGATGCCACGGCCCTCGGGCACGTAGGCCAGGCCCATGCGGGCGATCTCGAACGTGGGTGCGCCGGTCATGTCGCGGCCTTTCACATGCACCTGGCCGCCACTGGGCTTGACGATGCCCATGATGGATTTGAGCAGCGTGGACTTGCCCATGCCGTTGCGGCCCATCAAGCCAATGGTCTGGCCCTGGCCGACGGTGAAGTCAATGCCGCGCAGGATGTGGCTGGCGCCGTAGTGGGTGTTGAGACCCTTGGCCTCAACCAAGGCGTTCGTCAATGCGCTCATCAATGCTCCTCACCCAGGTAGGCTGCCTGCACGCCGGCATCGCCGCGCACGTCGGCCGGCGTCCCGCTGGCGATCACCTGGCCGTTCACCATCACGGTGAGCTGGTCGGCCAGGGTGAAGACCGCGTCCATGTCGTGTTCGACCAGCATGATGGCGTGGTCCTTTTTCAAGCGCAGCAGCAGCGCCACCATGCTCTCGGCCTCGGCCTGGCCCATGCCGGCCAGGGGTTCGTCGAGCAGCAGCACGGTGGGCTCGGTCGCCAGCGTCATGGCGATCTCCAACTGGCGCTGCTCGCCGTGGCTGGTGGTGCCGGCCACCACGCTGGCGCGATTTGACAGACCGGCGAGTTCGACCGCGCGCTCGCAGCGCTCGTTGACCGCGCCCATGGCGCTGGCCGAGGACACCCAGCGCAGCGGGTTCCACGGCACATGCCGTTCGCGCGATTGGGCCGCCAGTCGCACGTTGTCCCACACGGTGAAGGGCAGGAAGATGTTGGTCTTCTGGTAGCTGCGGCCCAGACCCAGGCGCGAGATCTTTTCGGGGCTTTTGCCCGCCGTCTCGACCCCGTTGAGCGTGATGCGGCCCGAGGTGGGAGGCAGGTCGCCCGAGAGCAGGTTGGTCAGTGTCGACTTGCCTGCGCCGTTGGGGCCGATGACGGCGTGGATGCGGTCGCGGTGCAGGTCCACCGACACATCATTGACGGCGGCCAGACCCCCGAAGCGCTTGGTCAGGTTGCGGGCGGAGAGCAGCAGTTCGTTCATGGGCGCTCCTTCGGGCTGGCGAAGCGCTGCACCAGACCCAGCAAGCCGCGCGGCGCCAGCACCACCACCAGCACGATGAACGTGCCCATGAGCAGCTGCCAGTGTTTGGTGAGGTCCTTGAAGAAGTGCATCACGTACTCGAACGCGAAGGCCCCCACGATGGCGCCAGCGAAATTGCCCATGCCCCCGAGGATGACCATCATGATGGCGTGTGCACTCATGTGGAAACCCATCAACTCGGGGTTCACATAACCGGTCTGCGCGGCCCACAGGAAGCCCGCCACGCCGGCCAGCGCCCCTGCTAGCGTGAAGGCCGTGAGTTTGTAGCCGAAGGTCCCAAAGCCCACCGCGCGCATGCGGTGCTCGTTCACGCGAATGCCCGCGAGCACCCGGCCAAAAGGAGAGAACAACAGGCGGCGCAGGAAGGCATAGACCAGCACGAGCAGCAGGAGCGTGAAGTAGAAGAAGGTTGTCTTGTTCTCGAGGTCGATGCCGCTCCAGCCGAACACCGAGGCGGTGGGGCGGAAGTTCACGTACACGCCGTCCGACCCCCCGAGCGCCTTGTTGTCGAAGAACAGGAAGAACACCATTTGGGCGAACGCCATGGTGACCATGATGAAGTAAATACCGTGGGTGCGAACCAAGAAGAAGCCGATGACGAGCGCGGCCAGTCCCGCGCCCAGCGCCGAGGCGGGCAGGGCCCACCACAGGCTGATGGGAGTGTCCGCCGGGGTGAGGAAAGCCAGCGCGTAGCCGGCAAGACCAAAGTAAGCCGCGTGTCCGAGCGACACAAGACCGGTAACGCCCTGCAGCAGATCCAGGCTCATGGCGAAGATCGCCAGGATCATCATCTGCGAGAGCATCTGCAGGTAGAAGTCGCTACCGGTGACGGGGATGAGTGGAAAGGCGGCGAGCGCGATGGCGCCCAGCACCAGAATGGCCTGGATGCTGCGCGGCAGCTTTTCGAGTTGGGCTTTGGGGGAGCTCATTGTTTGAAGAGCCCTTCGGGCTTGTAGAGCAGCACGGCGGCCATGAGCATGTAGACGGCCATGCCGGCAATCTGCGGCACCAGCACCTTGCCGAAGGTATCGACCAGGCCCACGAGCAGGGCGGCCACGAGCGCGCCACGCACCGAGCCGATGCCACCGATGACCACCACCACAAAACACATGATCAGCACCGAACTGCCCATGCCGGGGTAAACGCTCGCGATGGGCGAGGCGATCATGCCGGCAATGGCGGCCAGTGCCACGCCCAGCGCGAACACCACGCCGTGGATCAGGCGGATATTGATGCCCAGCGATTCGGTCATTTCGCGGTTGAACGCACCGGCGCGGATCTTCATGCCCAGGCGGGTCTTGGAAATCAGCAGATACAGACCCAGGGCGAGTGCGATGCACACGCCCGACATCACCAGCCGGTAGATCGGATATGAGAGGTTTTCGGTCAGCGGGATCGACCAGTTCAGCACCTCGGGCACCTGCACCGCGTGCACGTCGTCGCCCCAGAGGATGGAGCGCACCTCTTCAAAGATGTAGATCAGGCCGAAGGTCAGCAGCACCTGGTCGAGGTGGTCGCGGTGGTAGAAGTGCCGGAACAGCGACCACTCCAGCAGCCAACCCAGCGCCACGGCGATCACCGTGCCCAGCACGATGGCCAGCACCAGACTGTCGAACTGGCCGACCAGGAACCAGGCCAGATACGCGCCCAGCATGTAGAAGCTGCCGTGGGCCAGATTGACCACACCCATGATCCCGAAGATCAGCGTGAGGCCCGCGGCCAGCATGAACAGCAACAGGCCGTATTGCAGGCTGTTGAGCAACTGGATGAGGAAGTTGGCGAAATCCATGAGTTAAGGAACAAAAGGACGAAGAAAAGCGGCGGAACATCTTTTGGACGAACTCCGCCGCTGGAGGACAACCGGGGCGCGAAAGACTCAACCCATGCGGCAACCCGTGGCGGGATCGGCCACAGCCTTCTGAGCAATGCCGATCACCTTGTTGTCCTTGTTGACCACCTGGCGCAGGTAGATGTCCTGGATCGGGTTGTGGGCCTTGCTCATGGTCCATTTCCCGCGCGGACTGTCGATGGTGGCGCCTTCCAGCGCTGCGTACAGTGCCGGTTTGTTCGACAAGTCGCCTTTGACTGCGTTGGCACCCTTGACGAGCAGCAAGCCCGCGTCGTATCCCTGAACGGCATACACATCGGGCTGCGCCTTGAACGCCTTTACATAGTCGAGGCGGAACTGCTTGTTGCGCGGGATATCCAGCGAGTCGCTGTAGTGCAGCGTGGTGAGAACGCCCTCGGCAGCTTCGCCTGCTGCATCGAGCACGCCCTCGGTCAGGAAGCCCGAGCCGTACAGTGGGATCGTCTTGTTCAGGCCGGCCGCAGCGTAGTCGCGCAGGAACTTGGCTGCACCGCCACCGGCGAAGAAGCAGGCCACGGCGTCGGGCTTGTAAGACGCAATCTCGGTCAACAGCGACTGAAACTCCACGTTGGGAAAGGGCAGGCCGAGCTTCTTGATGATGGTGCCACCGGCTTCGGTGTAGCTCTTTTCGAAACCCTCAAAGGCCTCGTCGCCTGCGGCGTAGTTCCAGGTGATCCACACCGCCTTCTTGTGGCCTCGGTCGACCATGGCCTTGCCCAAAGCCAGGGTAGGCTGGGCGTTGGTGAAGCTGGTTCGAAACACATTGGGCGCACACTGGGCCCGGGTGGCCACGTGCACGCCGGCATTGGGAATGATGTTGAGAACTCCTGTATCGCGTGCGACCTTGTGAATGCCCATCTGCACGCCCGAGTGCACCGAACCCACCAGCACGTCGACCTTGTCACGCATTACCAGGCGGGTCGCGTTCTCGATGCCCTTGGCCGGATTGGATTCGTCATCGACCTTGAAGAACTCCACCTCGCGGCCACCGAGCTTGCCGCCGTTTTGCGCCAGCGCCAGCCGGAAGCCGTTTTCGACGGCGATACCGGGCTGGGCAAAGGTACCTGTGAACGGCAGCATCAGGCCAACCCGCAGATTGCTGGTTTGCGCCTGCGCCCACCGGGGCAACAAAATGCCGCTGGAGGCCGCGCCGATCAGCGCGGCTCCTCGTGTCAAAACAAAGCGCCGTGAGTTCATCTGTGTCTCCTGTTGTGGTGGGATCGGGAAAACATCAGGCAGCGGATTTTTCCGCAACCAGCAACCGATCGATGATGCGGCGGGCTTGCACGCCACCGCCATCGATGTTCAGGCTTAGTAGCTTGCGCCCGGCGTTGCGCTCCAGGTTCTGCTGCTGCATCTCCAGCATCTGGAGGTCCTCGGAGAAAACCTTGCTCAGGCTGGTGCGGATCTGCTCGCTCAACGCCTGGTCCTGCGCATTGAAGTTCCTGGCCATGCCCCAAAAGTACCAGGTCGAGGACTCGGTTTCAGGTGTTATGAAGTCGATGACTGTGCTGGAGGCTTTGACCTTGGGGTCTGCATTGAAGCCGCCCTTGCCCGCGTGCGCCACACCCACATCGATCAGCACATGGCTTGGCGGATAGAAGCGGCAGATTTGCCACCGGTCCACTGGAACATCGTCTGCCAGGTTGTTTCCGCGCAAGCCCGCACGCCAGAATGGCGGCGCCATGATGCCTTCCATGTAACGCTCGGTGATGGCGCAGTCTCCATCCATCCGCGTCTTGGGCGGCGACTCATCGATTTCCTTTTGACCAATTGAGTTCGGGTGCAAGTAAGTCTCGTGAGTCAGGTCCATGAGGTTGTCGATCATGAGCCGGTAATCGCATTTGACGTGGTACAGCCCACCGCTGTAGGCCCACTCGGGGTCATCGGCCCAGGCCAGATGGTGGATCTTGGAGGGGTCGGCCTCTTGCGCATCGCCAGGCCAGACCCAGATGAACCCGTAGCGCTCCACTACGGGATACGTCCGCACGGCGGGGAAGCCGCCCACGCGTTGGCATGGCATGGCAACCGTCTTGCCATCGCAACCCATTTCCAGACCGTGGTAGCCACAAACCAGTTTGCCGTTTTCAACCTTGCCCAGCGACAACGGAGCACCGCGGTGGGGGCAAAAGTCTTCGACAGCGGCCACCTTGTTGTCGGGGCCACGGAAAAACACGATGGACTCGCCGCAAATCTTGCGGCCAAGGGGCTTTCCATCGAGTTCGCTGGGCGTAGCGCCTACATACCACGTGTTTTTGGGAAACATGATTCGTTCTCTCCTATAAGTTCTAAGGATTCGGGCAGGCTTGTGGGGTCAGCCCTTGGGTGGCTCAAGCACACCTACGTTCTGATAGATGTGTTTGATCTCGGTGAAATCGATCAACGCGTCAAAGCCGTGGAGACGGCCCAAGCCACTGCGGCGATAGCCGCCGGTCTCCGCTTCAGCGCACAGCTTGTTGTGGTCGTTGATCCAAACGGTGCCGTTGCGCAGCGCTCGAGCGATACGCCAGGCGCGCGCGCCCTGCTCTGTCCAGACACTCGCGGACAACCCGAACTCGGTGTGATTGGCCCGCGCCACCGCTTCGGTTTCGGTTTCAAACTTTTCCAGCACGACCAAGGGGCCGAAAATCTCCTCTTGGACAAAAGATGCACTGGCATCCCGGTGCGCGACCAAGGTGGGCGAGACAAACCCGCCAAGCCGCAGGTTTCCGCCGAGACGCTGACCGCGCAGGATCACTTCGTCTGCGTCGTCCATCGCCTGCTCGATGCGACGTTGCACCAACTCAGTGGTAGAGAGATCGATCAAGGGACCCATCTGGGCGCCCGGGGTATTTCCGGGCGCCACTTTGATTGCCGCCAGTGCACTGGCCAGCGCTTTTTTCATCGCCTCATAGCGTGACGCGTGAACCAACACCCGGCGCGCCGCCGTGCATTGCTGACCAGAGATGACCGTCGCAGCGGCAGCCAGTTGAGGCGCGATGTGGTCGATATCGGCATCTTCAAAAACCAGGCAGCATGACTTGCCACCCAGTTCGAGCGACAGTTTCTTCATAGTGGGAGCAGCGGCGGCCATGATGCGCTGCCCCGTCAGGTTGGAGCCCGTGAAGCTGACCACATCCACCTCTGGCGAGGAGGTGAGCAACTGCGCCACGTCGTGGCCTTGCTCACTCACCAGGTTCACCACACCGGGCGGCAGTCCAGTCACGTCGGCCAGTTCCCTGATCACCGCAGCGGTGATGAGTGCGGACTGCGGTGCAGGCTTGACCACGCAAGTACAGCCAGCGGCCAACGCGGGGGTGATCGACCGGATAAGCAGGATCACGGGAGCGTTCCAAGGGACGATGATGCCGGCGACGCCGGCCGGCTCTTTCAGCATCGTGGAAAATACGCCGGGTTCCACCTCGAGCACGTGGCCTGGTATGTGCCGGGCCAGACCCGCGTAGTAACGGATCTCCGAGATGGCTCCCATCAGCTCACCCCGCGATTGCGCGATCACCTTGCCATTCTCTTGCGTTAGCAGTTGGGCCAGTGCTTCAGCCTTGTGTTCTAGCCGGCTTGCCCATTCGTTCATCACGTTCTGCCGCAGCCGCGGCGACTGGGCCCACGTGGGCTTTTCAAAGGCTCTGCGTGCAGCCGAAATGGCCGCCTCTGCGTCTGCCCGGGTGGCAGCGCTGAAGCAACCGATCTGGCTGCCGTTGGCCGGGTCCAGGCTGGGCACTTCGAGGCCCTGGCTGGCGGGCATCCACCGGCCATCGATCAAGAGTTCTGCTGTGGCGTGCATAGGAGTGCTCAATGTGTGACCGATCCGCCATCAACCACAATCACCTGACCGGTGACAAAGTCACTGTCGGCGCTGGCGAGGTAGATCAAGGTGCCGGTCAGGTCGTCGGGTACCTGATCACGCTTGATGCAGCGGGACGAAACGATGCCTGAAGCGATTGAGCCTTGCCAGTCGGGATTTGTGCTGACATTGGCGCTCAGGGTCAGGCCCGGCGCCAGTGTATTGACGCAGATATTGTCGTTACCCAATTCACGCGCCAGACAGCGCGCCATCGCCACCACGGCGCCCTTGGAGGTGACGTAGTGCAGGAAGAGCGGCGTGCCCTTGAAAACCGTGCCGGAGGCGATGTTGATGATCTTGCCGTAGCGCTGCTGACGCATCACGGGGCTGACCGCTCTGGCGCACTCGAAGGAGCCGCGCACGTTGACGGACATCACCTTGTCCCACTCGGTCGACTCGATCTGCTCGAACGGCTTGAGGGCAAGGTTGCCGAAAATTGCGGCGTTGTTGACCAGCACGTCAATGCGGCCGAACGCCTGAAGTGCGGACCCAACCATCTTCTCCACCGAATCGCGGGACGTCACGTCTGTGTGGACAAACACCGCCCGGCCACCCTTCTCAATGATCTGGTTGACCACCCCGGTGGCGTCCAGCACATCGGCACAGACCACGGAGGCACCTTCTTGAGCCAATGCACGAGCGTATGTCTCTCCGATACCTTGCGCCGCGCCGGTCACGATCGCAACCCGGTTGGCCAGCCGTGGGGTGTTTTCTTTGGGGAGTTGATTCATGGAGTGTCTTTATGTCTTGGTAGTTTTTGTGTGCTTTTCGATCAAGGCCCGGGCTGTTGACAAAAGATCGCGACCATCGAAGCCGCGGCTCTCCATGTCCTTGACCCATTCGACCTCTACCTGGCTTGCTGCGCGCCTGAACTCTTGGGCTTCGACCTGCCCGAAGTTATGGGTCACGTTGCCGCGTGCCTCCACCAACTTGCGGGCAGGGTCGTCGCCACATTGGTGGGCGCGCCCCAAGGACGCAGAAGCGGTTATGCCCGAGTTGGGGTCCAGCACCTTCCGGACATCTGGCGGCAGGGACTCGTACTTCCGTTTGTTTGTTGCCGTCACGAATGTCGTGGTGTAGAGCGCGCCACTGGCTGGATCGAACTGACTGTGAAACTTCGTTAATTCGTGCACCTTTACGGAGGGAACGACATCCCAAGGGATCACGCAACCGTCGAGAGGCCCCTTTTGCAGTGCGTCGGGAATCTTGGGCAGCGGCATGCCCACAGCATTGGCGCCGAGGTATCCCAGCATCTTCGTAGTTTGTCTGGTTGGACCGCGCATTTTCAGGCCGCGCAAGTCGTACGGAGCCTCGAAGAGGCGGTCGCGGGTGTGGAGCATCCCCGGCCTATGAACCTGCACTGCAATGGGATGCACTTCCTTGTATTCGTTGGACGCTTTTGTCTTGATGAACTCCCAGAAAGCCTTGGAAGTAGCCTCGGCGTTGGTCGTCATGAACGGCAGGACAAACACCTCGCTGCAAGGAAAGCCTCCAGGTGAATAGCCGGTCAGTGTCCAAACGATGTCAGCCACGCCATCCCGTGCCTGGTCGTATGGCTGCACAGGCGCGCCATCAAGCTGCATCGCGGGGTACGCCTCAAACCGGATGCGCCCATCTGATTCCCGTTGCACCTTTTCCATCCATACCTTGTTCATGCTGACCCATACGTTGGACATGGGAGACATGAAAGTGTGAAATCGCAAAGTGATCGACTGCTGAGCAAAGCCTGTCAGCGAGGGAGCGCCCAAGGCCATCCCTACTGCCAACTGAACGATGGTTCTGCGGTTGATCATTTGGTGAATTGAGGAGAAGGCGTGAGTACCTAGGAAGTGAGACTTGATCCAGTTCGCAATTCGGATTGTCCGTCTGGTGATTATGTTGTTCATTCTACGGTTATGTTCACTCCACGAAATCAGGGTAAACACTGGGGGCGTCGTGAGCGGTTACCTAAATGACCTTCGATGTTGTTAGGCTGGGTCGGCACGAAACATCCGGCGCTATCGCCAAATCCACAAGATCACGACGAGAACCGCAAGGACCCAGTCCTCATGTGCGCCACAGCCAAGCACCAGCGTGCAGGCCGTGGGATGTGTGGAGTCCTCGGACCTGCTCGTGCTAGATGACCAGTCTCTGGCCCGGCGCATCGCCGACATCAGCGACGAACTCCTCTATGCCATCGTTCACCAGCGCTACAACCTGCGCCGCGCCATCGTCATCACCTCAAATCTTTTGGTGCAGGACCTGAGCAAGTACCTGGCCGACGTCACCATGGCCACCACCATCCTTGATCGACTGATACACCGCTGCTCGACGCTGGGGTTCGAAGGCAAGAGCTACCGTCTGAAGCAGTCCGCCTCACGAATCGCGATCGCACCCGAACAGTCGGAATTCGAACGACCTTGTTAGCGCAGTTTGGGTTGACCATAGGAGGAGACTGGCAAATTTAAGAAGTCACTCGCTCAGCGTGGAGTTCAGCAGGTAAATCGTGCGAAGCAAGGCCTCGGGACTGGCAATTCCCTTGCCGGCGATGTCCATGGCACTTCCATGCCCGACACTGGACAGCACGACGTTGCCTCCCACGCTGAGGGCACTTGCGGCGTGGGGCGCCAGCAACTTGATTGGAATGTGACCCTGGTCGTGGAAGACGGCCACATAGAGATCGTGCTGCCTGTTTGCCAACAGCGTGTCTGCACCTGTGGGCCCACTGACATGGTGGCCTGCTGAGCGCAGCTGCGCCACCGCAGGCACCATCAAGCGAGCGTCCTCCGGTCCGAAAAGCTCACCTTCGGATGCGTGTGGATTGATACCGAACATGCCGATGCGAGGCGTTTCCACGCCCAGCCGCTGACACGCGACGATGCCTGCCTGAGTGGCGCGCACGATCAGGTCGGTGCTCAGACGATCAAGTGCTGTTTGAACGCTCTCGTGGAGCGTGACGTGCACGATGCGTAAGCCCGCCCCCACCAGCATCAAGAAAACGGAGTCGGCAGATTGGCCGCACACACGCGCCACAAGAGAGGGGTACCCGCTGAACGCTATACCTGCCTGCGTGATCGCTGTCTCGTGGTGAGGACAGGCGATCACGGCGTCGAACTCGCCAGCCTGCGCAGCCTGAATGGCCGCCGTGGCGCTGGCCACCGACGAGGCGCCAGCGGCCGCGTCGATGCGACCAGGTACAGCTGCAGCCGGATCGAGGGCGCCTACCTCGTTGCAACGAACACCATCTAGCATCCCGCTAAGGTTCAATTGCTCGGCGCAGCGGCGCAGCACCGAATTCGGGCCGAACAGCGTAATACGGTCGCGCTCAGACTCTGTCAGAGTGGCAAGTGCCTTTAGCGTGATCTCCGGTCCGATGCCGTTCGGATCGCCGATCGAGATGGCCAGGCGCGCAAGGCCGCTCATGCAGCCTTTGGTTTATGTTTGGCAATAAGCGCCTTTGCGCCAGCCAAGAGCTTGGCACCGTCCTGCCCGCGCTTGTCCATCTCCTGGACCCATTCGCTGGCGATGGTGCCAGTCAGTTTGACAAACTCGCTGGTTTCCGATTCGCTGAACACGTGTACCTTGTTGCCTCGATCGGTCGCCATCTTGCGGCTGATGGGGTCATGATCTTGTTGCACCTTGCCGAACCAAGCCGAGGTTTCCAGGCCCGAGTTGTCGTCGATCACCTTTTTGATATCCGGAGGCAACGATGTATATTTTCTTTTGTTCATCACCATCACAAACGCCGTGTTGTAAAGAGCTGGCTTGCCGGGCGCGAACTCGCTGTGGTGCTGAACAAGCTCATGCACCTTGACCGAAGGAATCACTTCCCAGGGCAAGGCTGCGCCGTCAATGACGCCTTTGGACAGCGCGTCTGGAATCTGTGGCAGCGGCATGCCTACCGCGGATGCTCCTGCTGCTGCGAGCAACTTAGTCGCTTGGCGGGTCGGCCCTCGCATCTTCAGGCCGCGCAGGTCGGAAGCGCTGTTGATGGCCTTGCTTTTCGAGTGCAGCACTCCTGGACCATGGGTATGAAAAGCGAGTGGTTGGACGTCCTTGAACTCATCGCTGGCGTGGGTTTCGAGGTACTCCCAGGCGGCACGCGACGCTCCGATGCCGTCCATGGTCATGAACGGCAGTTCGAACACTTCGGTCCGAGGGAATCGACCGGGGGTAAGTCCAGCCAAAGTCCATACGATATCGACAACACCATCCCGTGCCTGGTCGAAAAGTTGACTTGGTGAGCCCCCCAGCTGCATGGCAGGAAAGCCCTCGAAGCGGATACGTCCGCCCGAGTCGTTCTCCACTTTCGACATCCATGCCTTGTGTGCATTGAGATAGACATTCGAGGTCGGCGCCATGAAGGTATGGAACTTCAGGGTTACCACTTGCTGGGCGAAGACGCCAAGGGTGGGGGCTCCAAGGGAAGCGGCTGCCGCCGCCGATTTGATGAGGGTTCTGCGTTGCATCATGAGGTTGTCTCCTGGATTGAAGGGAAAGGCGGGTCCGGCCCCCTGGGCGGTGCTGGCTTCTTGTAGTACTGGTGATCAAGCAGGGCTTGCCTGCGAAACGAATTTAGTGACGAGGTAGCCGTCGAAGGTTTCGCTGCCGCCTTCGCTGCCGATGCCGCTGTCCTTCACGCCACCGAACGGCGTCTCGGCCAGCGTGATGCCGAAATGGTTCACGTTGACCATGCCCACCTCGAGGCCGTTGACCATGCGCTCCGAGGTCTTGATGGAGCCGGTGAAAACGAAACCGGTGAGGCCGAAGGGCAGGGCGTTGGCGCGCTTCAATACCTCGTCGGTGTCCTTGAAGCGCGTGATCGGCGCGACCGGACCGAAGGGTTCTTCGACCATCAGGCGCGCGTCGTCGGGAATGTCGGTGAGGATGGTGGGCGGGTAGAAGTAGCCAGGGCCAGCGAGCCGCGTGCCGCCGCTGGCCAGCTTCGCGCCACGCTCCAGCGCATCGGCCACCAAGCCTTCCATGGCATCGACCCTGCGCAGGTGCGCCAGGGGGCCCATCTGCGTGTCCTTGTCCATGCCGTCGCCCACCTTCAAGCCACCGTAGGCTTTCGTGAAGGTGTCGAGAAAGCGGTCGTACACCTTCTCCTGCACGAAGAAGCGGCTGGGTGCAATGCACAGCTGCCCCGCGTTGCGCGCCTTGAAACGCGTCAGCAGATGGGCCGCGTCGTCCACGTCGGCGTCGTCGAACACCACCACCGGCGAGTGCCCGCCCAGCTCCATGCTGATGCGCTTCATGTGCAGGCCGGCGAGCGACGCCAGCTGCTTGCCCACCGGCACCGAGCCGGTGAACGATACCTTGCGCGAGATCGGCGAGCGGATCAGGTGGTCCGACACCTCGGCCGGCACACCCCACACCACGTTGAGCACGCCCGGGGGCAGACCCGCGTCGTGGAACATGCGCGCGAGCGCGATCACCGCGCCCGGCGAATCCTCTGGCCCCTTCAGCACAAGCGTGCAACCCGCGCCGATCGCCGCCACCATCTTGCGGATGGCCTGGTTAAACGGAAAGTTCCAGGGCGTGAAGGCCACGCACACGCCCACGGGCTCGCGCAGCACCAGCTGGCGCACGTGGGGCAGGCGTGCGGGGATCACGCGGCCATAGATGCGGCGGCATTCTTCGGCGTGCCACTCTGCGTGTTCGGCACAGGTGGTCACCTCCAGCAGCGCCTCGCTCAGCGGCTTGCCCTGGTCGAGAGTGATCTGGCGGGCGACCTGCGGTGCGCGTTCGCGCGTGAGCTCGGCCACGCGGCGCAGCACCTTCGAGCGCTCGAGCGGCGAACTCTTGCGCCAGCTCTCGAAGGCGCGTTGCGCCGCGTTCAGTGCGCGGTCAAGGTCGTCGCGGCGCGCGTGCGGCAACGAGCCGATCACCTCGCCGTTGGCGGGGTTGATGATGTCCTGGTGTTGGCGGTCGCCGCCTTCGATGAATTCGCCATCGATGTAGAGGAAAGGCTTGCCGTATGCGGTGTCGGTCATGGTGAGTCAACCGATCAGATGAATACCGAGCCACCGTCGACGGCGATGGTCTGGCCGGTGATGAAGCCCGCGCCGTCGCTGGCTAGGAAGAGCAGGGCGCCCACCAGGTCTTCAGGCACCTGGTCGCGCTGCAGCGAGCGGCTGGTCTTGCGCACCACGTCGCCCATCTTGCTGTGCAGGTCGTTGTCGAGCACACCGTCGCTCAGCGTGAAGCCCGGGGCAATGGCGTTGACGGTGATGTCGTCCTTGCCGAGTTCGCGGGCTAGCGAGCGCGTGAACGCGATCACCGCGCCCTTGCTGGCCACGTAGTGCAGCATGTTGGGCGTGCCCTTGATCGGCGTGGTGGACGCGATGTTCACGATGCGGCCGAACCCGTTCTTGCGCATTTCGGGCACGACCGCTTTGGCGCACACGAAAGGCCCCAGGGTGTTGACCTCCATCACCCGCATCCACTCGGCGTCGCTGATCTGGTCGAACGGTTTGAGCGTGAGCGTGGTGAACAGGCCGGCGTTGTTCACCAGCACGTCGAGCCGGCCGAACGCCTTCACGGCCTGTTCGACCATGCCCGCCACGTCGGCGGGCTTGACCACATCGGTCTGCGTGCCGATGGCCTTCAGGCCCTGGGCACTGAGGCGTTCGGCCGCTTCGACGGCACCGCGCAGGTCGGCGATGACGACCTGGTGGCCCGCGCGCGCGAGGGCTTCGGAGAAGGCGAAACCGATGCCGCTGGCGCCGCCAGTGACCGCGATGACCCGGGATGCTGCTGTCATGTGTTGTCTCTTTCTGTGGGAAGGTGTGGATGTCGAATGGGACTGAGGGAGCTCAGGTCGGTGCTAGCACCGGCGCGAGGGCCGTGCGCGCGCGCATGTGGGCGGCAGGGTCGTTGAGGGATTCGACGGCGCTGAGTTGATCGCCGCGGTAGCGCAGCACCGAAAAGCGGCCGCTGGCCGGATCGCCCTCGATGTCGCTGCGGTCGCCCGGCGCGGCCAGGCCGGCCATCTGCAGCCGGCAAGGGCCTTGCTCGCTCCAGAACCAGGGCACCTTGGCGTACGGCAGGGGTTGACCGCACAGGCGCGCGGCGATGCAGCGCGCCTGGTCAACGGCGTTCTGTACCGACTCGATGCGCACGCGGGAGCCGCCATCGGCCGCGAACGGAAAGTTCGCGCAGTCGCCGAGCGCGGAGATGGCGGCGTCGCTGGTGAGCAGCAGCTCGTCGACCTCGATGCCATTGCCCACCGCCAGCCCGGCGTCGCGCGCCAGCTGGTCGTTGGGCGTGACGCCTACCGCGATCACGATGAGGTCGGCGACGATGCGGCCACCGCCGTGCAGGCGCAGGCCGGTGGCGCGGCCGTCCTCGCCTTCGATGGCGTCGAGCTGCGTGTTCAGGTGGAATTGCGTGCCCTGGGCTTCGTGGAAGGCTTGCAGGTGTCGCGCCATGGGCTCGGAGAGGGCGCGCAGCAGGGGCCGTGCCGTGGCCTCGATCACGTGCATCGGCAGGCCCTGGCCGCGCGCCACGGCCGCGAGTTCCAAGCCAATGAAGCCGGCGCCGACCACGGCCACCGAGCGCGCGCGGGCCAGTTGCTCTCGGATGCGCCGCGCGTCCTCCAGACCGCGCAGCACGTGCACGCCGGACAACCCCGCTCCGGGCACGCACAGGGTGCGCGCGGTCGCGCCGGTGGCCAGCACCAGGTGGTCGTAGGGCAGGGTCTGGCCGCTGGAGAGGTGCACGCCACGCGCCGCGCGGTCGATGCGCGCCACGCGCGTGCCGCCGAGCACGCGGGCATCGATGCGCTGGTAGAACGGGGGCGGGCGCAGCAGCAGGCCGGTGTCGTCCACCTTGCCTTGAAGGAAGGCCTTGGACAGCGGGGGGCGCTGGTAAGGCAGGCCGGGCTCGTCGCCGACCAGGGTGATGGGATCGGCATAACCCGAATCGCGCAGCGAGGCCGCGAGCTGGAAGCCGCCCTGCCCGGTGCCGACGATGACGGTGCCGTGGGCCATCAGACCTGCCGCTCCGGGATGTGCACGATCAGCTGGTCCACGCCGGGCGCCAGCGCGAGCTGGCAGCCCAAGCGGCTGTGTTCGCGGCGCTCGCCCGCGGCGCTGACCAGCATTTCGTCCTCGACGTCGCTGATGGGCGGCAGGAAGCCGATCGAGGCCGGGTCCACGTACACGTGGCAGGTGGCGCACATGGCGGAGCCGCCGCACTCGGCGACGATGCCGGGAATGCCGTGGCCGACAGCGGTCATCATGACGGTAGCGCCGGGACTGGCGGGCACGGCTTCTCGGGAGCCGTCGGGTTGTACGTAGACGATCTGGGGCATCGTGGGTTTCTCTCTTCTAGTTCGAATGGGGCGGGATGTCAGTGCACGGCGGCCAGCAGCGGCTCGACCGTCACGGGCATGCTCTTGAGCCCGCGCACCGTGTTGTTGAAGTGCTGGACCGGTTCGCCGTCGAGGCGGATCGAGGCCACGCGGCGGGCCAGTGCGGTGAGCACGATCTCGCCTTCGAGGCGCGCCATCATCTGGCCGGCGCAGCCATGAATGCCCGTGCCGAAGGCCATGTGGCCGGTGGCGCGGCGGGTGATGTCGAAGCGGTCGGCTTCGGGCCAGCGGCGCGGGTCGCGGTTGGCCGAGGCGATGAACACCACGATCTTCTGGCCCTGCTTCACGGTGATGCCGCCGAGTTCCACGTCCTGGGTGCTGGTGCGGTAGAAAGAGTGGAAGGTGCTGTCGTAGCGCAGTACCTCTTCGAGTGCCTGGCGCGCCAGCGAGGGGTCGTCGCGCAGCAGGGCCCATTGACCGGGGTTGCGCGCGAAGCTGGTGAAGGCGTTGCACAGGGTGAACACGGTGGTGTCCAGCCCGGCGGAGAGCAGGGTGCGAACCAGCATGCCGGCCTCGTCGTGGCCTATCTCGCCCGCGTCGGCGGCGGCGAACAGCTGGGCGCCCAGGCCGTCGGGCGTGAGCGCGTCGCGCTGGCAGACCTTGGCGATCCAGTTCACCGCTTCGCCCGAGCTGTTCATTCGGTCTTGGAAACGCTCGTTGATCGGGCCGAAGCCATTGAACACCATGTCACCGTAGGGCAGCAGGTGCTCGCGCCCCTCGGCGGGCAGGCCCACCGCGTCGCCGAAGGCCTTAATGGGAAAGGCCTCGCACAGTTCTTTGGCGGCGTCGAACGAGCCGCGTTCCACGAGCTCGTCGACCATGCGCGCGGCCACGTCCTCGAAAGTGGCGCGCAGGCGTCCGATCGATGCGGGCGAGAGCACGCGCGCCACCACCTTGCGGGTGCGGCTGTGGTGGGGCGGGTCTGCTTCGAGAATGATGCTGGGCTTGCGCCAGGGCGTCTCGGTGTGGAAGTTGGCAAGGCCCACGCCCGCGCTGGAACAGAAGATGTCGGGCTGAGACAGGATGCGCTGCACTTCGTCGTGGCGTGCGACCGCAAGCACGCCGTAGCGCTCCAGCCAGGCCCAGGGGCCGAGTTCGCGCAGCTGCTCGTAGTGGGGATAGGGGTTGGCCAGCACCTCGGTGGCGTACGGGTCGAAGTCGCTGGTGGGAACGTTGTCGTAGGGGTTGGGATGGGTCATGGAATGGCTCTTCTTCGGGTGTGCTTCAGTCGGTCAGCGCGGAGGTGCGGGGCTGGGCCACCACGAACGCGTCGCAGAAGAACGCATCGGGCGGCAGGCCGCGGGTTTCGACGAAATCGCTGCGCGCCGCGCTCACCATGGCAGGCGCGCCGCAGGCGTAGACCTGGTGGCCGGCAAGACTGTCGTGGTCTTGCAGCACGGCCTGGTGCACGAAGCCGGTGCGACCGCTCCAGCCGGCCTCGGGTTCGGAGAGCACGGGCACGAAGCGCAGGCCGGCCTGCTCTCCCCACCCGCGCGCCAGGTCGAGCAGGTACAGGTCCTTCTCGGTGCGCGCGCCCCAGTAGAGTGCGATCTCGCGTGCCTGGCCCCGGCGCAGGCCGTCCTCGACCATCGACTTGATGGGTGCGAAGCCGGTGCCGCTGGCGAGCATCACGATGGGCGCGGTGCTGCCCTCGCGCAGGTGAAAGTCGCCATGCGGCAGTTCGACCCGGAGGTGGTCACCCACCTTGAGGTCGTGCGCGAGCCAATGCGAGAACGCGCCGCCTTCCAGCATGCGGATATGCAGCTCGGCGCCATCGTTCTGGTGCGGCGGGTTGGCCATGGAGAAGCTGCGGCGCTGGCCGTCGGGCAGCAGCACCTGCAGGTACTGGCCGGCCTTGAACTTCACCTTCTCGCCCGCCGGAAAACGCAGCTTGAGGCGCGCCACGTCGCTGGCCAGAAAGTCGATGCGCATGACCCTGGCGGCGAGCTGGCGGCGCGCGTTCGGATCGGTTTTCTCGATCTGGCGCGGTTCGATCTCGATGTCGGTGAGCGGGCGCGCCTGGCAGAACAGCACCTGTCCGTGCGCGATCTCGTCCGCCGTGAGCGTATGCTCACCCGCCGCGCCGGGGTTCACCCGGCCCGAGACGACGCGGCCCTTGCAGCTCGCGCACACGCCCGAGTTGCACGAGAACGGCATCTCGTAGCCGGCCTGTCGCACTGCGTCGAGCACTGTCTGACCAGCGGCGCAGGGGATGGCGGTGGCCATCCCGGCGATGCGTATGAGGTGCGGGGTGCTCACGGCTTGCTCACAGGGGAATGGCCAGCAGCGTGTCGATGTTGTGGCTGTCGCAGACCACCACACGGCTGGCCAGGCGCAGGGTATCGCCTCCATCGATCACCAGCTCGTCGAGGTAGCGCCCGGTGGCGAAGAGGCTGGTCTCGCCGCCACGCATGATGCGCACCACCACAAACGGGGTTTCGCTGCGGCGCCCGCGCGGCGTGTCCTCCAGCAGGGAGGGCAGGCCCACCAGGTGGCGGTAACGTTGTTTCTCGTAGACGTTGGCGGTGCGCAGTGAGAGCACGCGGTCGTTGAGCATGGCGCGCGAGTCGGCGTAGATCAGGCTGGCTTCCATGCCTTGCGCATGGTTGTCGGCGGTGGTCACGCGGTAGAGGCAGTGTTCGGTGAAGAACTGCGTCCAGGCTTCGAGCTCGTCGTTGTCGATGCAGCGCGCGCAATGCGCGTTGAGCGCCAACGCGCTCGCGGTGTCGATCACCGCGTTCATGCATCCGCTCCCATGTGCAGGCGGTAGGCTTTCCAGAAGCCGCGCACGGACGCTTCCGTGGTGCGGCTGCTCTGCGAGCGCACGCTGTCGCCGCCCATCTCGACGATGGCTTCCTGCGCGCCAGCGGAGGCAATGCCGCGTTGCACAAAGCCGCCCACAGCGCCGTCCTCCATCGATACGAAGCCGGCCGGCCCGATCAGGTTGGACTGCTTGTGACGCATGGTGCGCAGCTCGGGTGTGTCGTCCTGGAAGCCGAGGTACACCCAATTCAGGGCGGTGGTCTCCAGGCCTTCGGGCAGCACCTGGCGTACCGCGATGGTGTTCTGTATCTGCGCCAGCACGAAGCCCGGAAATACCGAGAGGATCTGCAGCGTCACGCCATCGCCGAACTCGTCTATTCCTTTCAACAGCGTGGCGTCCTCGAGCTTGAAGTCGTCCTTCTCCGAACGCAGTTCCTCGGTCTTGTAGTCCTCGCTATTTTCGGCGATGGGGTCGATGGCGGAGAAGCTGATGTGGTTGCCGCCACATTCGCTCACCACCACGCCGCCCTTCTGCGAAAGGCGGTTGAGCCGGAACGTGGTGAAGAACACGTGCAGCAGGCTCGCGTGGTACGTGTCGCGCACGTTCTCCACGTAGAGCTTCCAGTTGTTGGGCAGCGTCTGCTTGAAGCGGCCGAGGATCTGCACCGGCTTGTGCAGCACGCGCGAGATGCCGCGCGCGATTTCCGGGCCGAGGTAGTCCTCCAGGTCGGGCACGTCGTCGCTCAGGCTGCCAAATACCAGGCCACAAAACACACTCGTTCTCAATTTGCGCGGACCATGACTCTTCATGCAGAAAGCAGGGTCCATGCCGCCTTCTCCGTTTACGCCGTTCTGGAACGCGATGCCCTTGAGGTTGCCCTGGCGGTCATAACGCCATGCGTGGTACACGCACTGGAAGTCACGCGCGGTGCCGCCGTCGTCCAGGACGATCAGTGCGCCGCGGTGCGAGCAGCGGTTCTCGAACGCGTACACCTCGCCGTCGCTGTCGCGCGCCACCACCACCGGCATGCGGCCGAGGAACGTCGTGCGGTAGCCGCCGGGTTGTGGCAACTCGGCTTCGAGACACAGGTAGTTCCAGGTCGCGCCTTCGAAGATGCGCTGTTGCTCGGCGTCGAGCACGGCCGGTTCCTGGTACAGGTGGTATGGCACGCGGGTGAGGTTCCCAGGTGGCCAGAAGGTTAGGGGTGCGCTATTCGCAGGGGCGGTGACGCTCATGATGCAGTGGGGTTCTTGCCTTGGAAGAATTCGGATACCGAACTTTTGACCGTTTGGTGAACCGCGACTGTATTTTTTGAGTTGATGAAGGTCAACAAAATCCGGCAAAATGTTCGAATACCGAACTTATTCAACTTCGAGTGGGGCCGCAAATGGACGATGAAGCGCGTGCAGTTGACAAGGAATACGTCATGGGTCTGGAGAAGGGCCTACTCCTGATCGAGGCCTTCGGCGTCAGCAATTCGCCTCTGACGCTGACCGAAGCGGCCGATATCACAGGCCACAGCAAGGCCTCGACTCGCCGCGCCCTGCTTACCCTCGTCAAGCTAGGCTACGCGCGAGCATCGGGGCGGCATTTTTTTCTCGAGCCGCGCACCTTGCGGCTGGTGCACGCCTACGTGAACTCTACGCCCCTGACCAAGGTGGCGCAGCCCATCCTGGAGATCACTAGTGAGCGCACGCGCGAGTCCGCGTCGCTGGCGGTGCTGGACTCGCAGTTTGTCGTTTTCGTTGCACGCTCAACTCAGCGGCGCAGCTTGTCTTTCGGACTCGGTATCGGCGCGCGATTGCCCGCCTATTGTTCTGCAACCGGGCGAGTGCTTCTCGCGGGTATGTCAGACGAGGAGGTTGAATTCCGCCTTCAGCGAATGAGTCGCCAGGCGATTACGCCGAAAACAAAGACTGACGTGGCGGCACTGATGAAGGAGGTGCAGGCTGCGCGCGAGTGCGGTTATTCGATGAGTGACGAAGAGCTGGAAATTGGCTTGCGTTCCATTGCCGTGCCGGTGCGCAATGGAAAGGGTGAGTTGCTGGGGGCTATGAGTCTTTCCGTGGCCACTTCGCGCATGTCACGCGACGATGTCGTGAACAAGTTGATGCCAGAACTTGAAGTGGCACGAAGGACGTTTGCACTGCAGTTGTAGAGCCCGCCTGTTGGCTTCCGTTGAAAACTGACCCCCGTAGAGCGGCAGAGATCAGTGGAACTCAACACGACGTATCCAGATCGTCCAAAGGGAATGATCAACTCGCGCAGAAAGGGGCTCTGACCGACCTTGCGGCACGTGAATGGTGAAGTCTTCAAGGTGGCGGCGCCGGCGCGGATCCGCGACCGAGGTGCGTGCGCACGCGCTCGATCGTGGGCCGCTTGCGTTGGGCAAGCACGCCGTCGGCCGCGGCCCAAACGTCATCGACTTGGACGCCCCGGGAGACTCTCGTACTTTTCGTTGGCATCGCCCTGCTCTCTGATATAAATTAGTGCCGATAAGATATATTTATCGACACCTATCTCCCTGACAGCTCACAAGGAGCGGGCGGATTTTTGTCGCTTCACAACACTCACCGGGCGCCTGCTCACGCTACAGAAAACGTTTGCGCCCCGGTCGCAGAAACTGATCGATGTGACTTCGCACGCAATTTCTCTGCGGGACTTTTGCGGGACTGGGCTCTGAAATACATGTCTAAACAGGGTAGTTTTGGTACAATGAGCGGTCGCAGAGTCTATATAAATCAACATCTTACAGATGATCTGGTAGCTACGAACCAAGGGGTCGTGGGTTCAATTCCTGCCAGCCGCACCAAACAAAAAACCCTGTAGCCACAAGCTGCAGGGTTTTTTCATTTCTGCCGCTGAAAAATCGCAAGCCAGCGGCGAAAGGCCACCATGAGTAAGGCATTCACCAAAGAGTCCGATCAGGACGAGGACGACGATCTCCCGTCACCCCCACCGGTGCCGGGCGGCAAGAACTACATCACCCGCGCCGGATACGACCGCTTGCGCGCCGAACTGTTCGCCCTGATCGACGACGAGCGGCCCAAGATCGTGGAAATCGTGCACTGGGCCGCCAGCAATGGTGACCGATCGGAAAACGGCGATTACCTCTACGGCAAGAAGCGCCTGCGCGAGATCGACCGGCGCATCCGCTTCCTCACGCGCCGCCTCGAAATTGCCGAGGTGGTCGACACATCGCTGCACCATGGAGGCGATCAGGTTTTCTTTGGTGCAACGCTGACCTATGCCGACGATGCAGGTGCCGAGACCACCGTCACCATCCTCGGGGTGGACGAAGCCGACAGCGCGCAGGGTCAGATCAGCTGGGTGTCGCCGGTGGCGCGCGCGCTGCTCAAGGCCAAGGTGGGCGAGGTGGTGCGCCTGGTCGTGCCTGGCGGCACGCAGGAGCTGGAAGTGCTGGCTGTGAGCTACCCGGCGCCCACCGGCAACGCCTGATCAGGCCTTGACGGGCTTGAAGCGCTGCGCCTTGATCACCGAGGTCGTGCGCTTGAGGCTGCGCAACACGTCGGCGAGGTGCTGGCGGTCGCGCACCGACACCGAGAATCGGATGTCGGTGGCGGTTTGAGCCGGCTCGTCACCCATGTCCACATGGGTGATGTCGGCTTCGGCGGACGCGATGCTGGAAGCCACGCGTGCCAGCACGCCCTTGCCGTTGGTCACGGTCACCACCACCGTGGTTTCGAACGAGCGCACCGGTTCGTCGGCCCACTCCACCTCCAGGAAGCGTTCGCTGTCGCGCAACAGCAGCCGCTTGCCGGTCGGGCAGTCTTCAGCGTGCACCACCAGGCCTTCGCCTCGGCCCAGATAACCCACGATGCGGTCGCCCGGGATGGGTTTGCAACACGGGGCGTACTGCACCGACAGGCCTTCGCTGCCGTCGAGTGTGACCACTCCTTGCGAGGCCGATTCGTCGCGACCACTGGCATATCGCTCGGTGCTGATCAACAGGGCGTCGGGCTTGAGCCCCATTTCCGACAACAGCACCGCGAGCTTCTTGCCGACCATGCTGGCAATGCGTTTGCCCATGCCGATGTCGGACAGCAATTCGTCTCGCGTCTTGTTGCCGGTGAAGCGCAACAGCTTTTCCCAGGTGCTCTGGTACTCGCCATCTTCGGCCGGCAGGGCGGCCAGACCTTCCGACCTGAGCGCCTGGCTCAGCATGCGCTCGCCCAGCTCGTGCGACTTTTCCTGCGCCACCGTTTTGAGGTGGTGACGGATCTTGGAGCGCGCGCGCCCGGTTTTCACGAACGACAGCCAGGCCGGGTTGGGTTCGGCGCTCTCGGCGGTGAAAATTTCAACCACGTCGCCGTTGGCCAGCTCGGTGCGCAGTGGCCGTTGCTCGCCATTGATGCGCGCCGACACCGTGTGGTTGCCCACGTCGCTGTGGATGGCGTAGGCAAAGTCCATCACCGTGGCGCCGCGCGGCAGCGCCATGATCTTGCTCTTGGGTGTGAACACATAGACCGCATCGGGGAACAGGTCGATCTTGATGTGGTCCCAGAATTCACCCGCGTCGTGCGTTTCCTGCTGGATGTCCAGCAGCGACTGCAGCCACTGCGTGCCCAGGCGTTGCGACATGTCGCTGCCGGGTTCGCTGGCCTTGTAGAGCCAGTGGGCAGCCACACCGGATTCGGCCACCACGTCCATGGCGTGCGTGCGCAGCTGGAATTCGATGTTGGTGCCGAACGGGCCGATCAAGGTGGTGTGCAGCGACTGGTAGCCATTGACCTTGGGGATCGCCACGTAATCGCGGAACTTGCCGGGCAGCGGTTTGTAGAGCTGGTGCAGCACACCGAGTCCGGTGTAGCAGTCGGTCAGCTCGGGCACGACGATGCGAAAGCCGTAGACATCGGTGACCTGCGAGAACGACAAGTGTTTGTTGTCCATCTTGCGGTAGACGGAGTACAGCGTCTTCTCGCGGCCCATGATGCGCACGTTCATGCCCTGTTGCGCGAAGACGGCTTCCACTTCCTTTTGCACGCGCGAAATCAGGTCGCGTCGGCGGTTGCGCGATTTGTTGAGCGCCTTGGACAGCACCTCGTAGCGCCAGGGGTGCAGGAAGCGGAACGCCAGATCCTGCAGTTCTCGGTAGGTGAAGTTCAGACCCAGCCGGTGGGCGATCGGTGCGTAGATTTCCAGCGTTTCGCTGCTGATGCGCTGCCACTTGCTGCGGGGCATGTCGCCCATGGTGCGCATGTTGTGGGTGCGGTCGGCCAGCTTGATCAGGATGACGCGCACGTCCTTGGCCATCGCCAGCAGCATCTTGCGAAACGACTCGGCCTGGTTCTGCTCGCGGGTGTCGAACTCCAGCTTCTCCAGCTTGGTGAGGCCGTCCACCAGGTCGGCCACCGGCGCGCCAAAGCGTTCCACCAGTTCCTCTTTGGTCACGCCGCAGTCTTCAATGGCGTCGTGCATCAGCGCCGACATGAGCGCCTGCGCGTCGAGTTTCCACTCGGCGCACTGGGCCGCCACCGCGATCGGGTGGGTGATGTACGGGTCGCCGTTCTTGCGCAATTGCCCCAAGTGCGCCTCATCGGCAAACCGGTAGGCCCGGCGGATGCTCTCGATGTCACCCGCGCTCAGGTAGTCGAGCTTGGCCAACAGTCCGGCAAAGCTGGCCGCGGCTGCGCTGGCGGCGGGATGCGCCTGGTCGTCAGAAGACAAAAAGGAGCCGGTGTCGGCTAGGGTGGGCATCCCGGTACTTTAGCCGGTGCTGACATTTGCCGCCGGGTGACACGCCCGCGTTGTGCCCAACGCTGTGTGGGATTGATGACAGCGCGGCGCGCAGGCGAAAAAAAACACCGCAGCGCGGTGTTCTTTTTCGAGGCCCAGGCTCTGGTCAGAGCGGAACCTTCTTGAGCATTTCCAGGCCGACTTTGCCTTCGGCAATTTCGCGCAGTGCGGTCACGCCAGGCTTGTTCTTGCTTTCGATTTTGGGTGCATGGCCCTGGCTCAGCATGCGCGCGCGGTAGGTTGCAGCCAACACGAGTTGAAAGCGGTTGGGGATTTTTTCCAGACAATCTTCGACGGTGATGCGTGCCATGGGCGGGCTCCAGTAAACGGGCTTGAGGTCAGAGGATGTTGAGCGCTTTGAAGGTATCGCCGCGGGCGATACGCTGGGCGGCGAACTTGAGCCGCTGGGCATGGACGATGGCCTTGAGGTCAAACAGGGCCCGCTCGAACAATTCATTGATTATAACGAAGTCGAATTCCCGGGCATGGGCCACCTCGGAGGCGGCGTTCTGCAGGCGCAGTTCGATCACCTCGGCGCTGTCCTCGGCCCGGCGCTCCAGGCGCGAGCGCAACTCTTCCCAACTGGGCGGCAGGATGAAGACCAGCACCGCGTTGGGAAAGATGCGTTTGACCTGGATCGCACCCTGGAAGTCGATCTCCAGCACCACGTCGGCACCTTGCGCCATGCGTTGCTCGATGGCCATCTTGGAGGTGCCGTAGCGGTTGCCGTGCACCATCGCCCACTCCAGGAACGACCCCTGGATGACCATGTGGTCAAAGGTCTCCTTGCTCACAAAGTAGTACTCGCGCCCGTGCAGCTCCTGGCCTCTGGGTGGGCGGGTGGTGTGCGAAACGGATGGCGCAACGCGCGAGTCGAGCTCCATCAAGGCCTTGACCAGGCTGGATTTGCCGGCCCCGCTGGGGGCTGCGACGACGAACAGGTTTCCGGGATATTCCATGCTCACTCGATGTTTTGTACCTGCTCGCGCATCTGTTCGATGAGCACTTTCATGTCCACCGAGATGCGCGTGAGCTCCAGGTTGGACGACTTCGATCCCAGCGTGTTGGCTTCGCGGTGCAACTCCTGAATCAGGAAGTCCAGCCGTTTGCCGACCTCGGCCCCCTTTTTGATCAGCCGTTCGATCTCGGTCAGGTGAGAGTCGAGCCGCGTCAGCTCTTCGGCCACATCGATGCGGATGGCAAATGCGGTGGCTTCGGTGAGAGCCCGGTCGTTGGCCATGTCGGACGTGACCGTGTTGCCAGTGACCGACGGACCGCCGGCGGCCAGGGCCTCGTTCCAGCGGTCGATGAAACGCTGGCGTTGTTGGGCCACCAGTTGGGGAATGAGCGGTTGCGCATCCTTGGCCAGTTGCCGCAATTGACCCAGGCGGTCCAGCAGCATGGCCGCCAGACGTTGGCCCTCGCGCTCGCGCGCTTCCATGAGGTTGTTGATGGCGACCTCCGCCAGCGACTGAAGCCCCTCGTTGAGCTCGCCGGGATTGCCCTGCTGGCGCGAGGTGAGACCCAGGACCTCGGCCACCGACAATGGCGCCGCGGTGGGCAACCAGGCGCGCACGTTGTCTTGCAGACCGACGAGCTTCTGGAGTTCGATTGCGCTGGGTGAACGTGGGGTAGCGTCGCTGCGGCCTTCGATCCACGCGCGAACCTCGACCTTGCCGCGCTTGAGGCGTGCTGTCAGCAGTTCGCGCAGCACCGGCTCTGAACCGCGAAGGTCGTCAGGCAGTTTGAACGTGAGGTCGAGAAATCGGCTGTTGACCGAGCGGATCTCCAGGCCCAGGCCCGGTTTTGGATCGCGCGCAGGCTCTGCGTTCGCGGCCGTGGCGGGCCCGCCCAGGTGGGCCGTTGCATAGCCGGTCATGCTGTAAACTGCCATTGCACTTTGCCCGTCAGGTTGAGTGGTCCAAAACGAGGCGTTCCGGAAACCATCCGAATTATGTCAAAGGTCAAACCCGCACCGCTCCCGCCGGACACCGTGATTGGTGGTTACCGCATTGTTCGCAAACTGGCAGCCGGGGGTTTTGGTGTTGTTTACCTCGCGGTGGACACCGAAGGCCAGCAGGTCGCCGTCAAGGAATACCTGCCTTCCTCGCTCGCTTCGCGTGGACCAGGTGAGTTGTTGCCTCAAGTGCAGCCCGAAAAACTCTCGCTCTACCGACTGGGCTTGAAGAGCTTCTTTGAAGAAGGTCGGGCACTCGCTCAGATTTCACACGCCTCCGTGGTGAGCGTTCTCAACTTCTTCCGCGAGAACGAGACCGTGTACATGGTCATGAACTTTCTGGAAGGCGCTTCGCTGCAGGAATTCATCATCACTGCGCGAGAGCAGAAGAAGCAGAAGGTTTTTCGCGAATCGACCATCCGTTCGCTGTACGACGAGGTCTTGCGTGGTCTGCGCATCGTGCACCAGCACAAGATGCTGCACCTCGACATCAAGCCCGCCAACATATTCGTGACCGACGACAACCGCTCGGTGTTGATCGACTTCGGCGCAGCTCGCGAGGTGTTGAGCAAGGAAGGCAACTTCATCCGCCCCATGTACACGCCCGGCTTCGCCGCGCCCGAGATGTACCGGCGCGACTCCAGCATGGGCCCCTGGACCGATATCTATGCGATCGGCGCATGCATTTACGCCAGCATGCAGGGTTATCCGCCCAACGATGCGCCACAACGTCTTGAAAAAGACCGCCTGTCGTTGGCGCTGTCCCGCCTGCGCGGCGTCTACTCCGACAACCTGATCGAGGTGGTCGAATGGTGCATGTCGCTGGATCCCTTGTCGCGTCCGCAATCGGTGTTTGCGCTGCAGAAAGAGCTCAGCCGCGAAACCGAGCGCAGTTACACCAAGCTCACCGTGGCCGAAAAAATGCGGCTGCAGTTTGACAACATCGTGTCGGACAACAAGAAATCCCTGCGGAAATCCACCAACGCCGGCACCAAGTTTCGATGAAATTTTCGGTCTATCAGATCAGCCGCCAAGGTGGGCGGGAGCGCAATGAAGACCGCATGGGCTATGCCTACACCCGGGAATCCGGCTTGTTTGTGCTGGCCGACGGCATGGGTGGACACCCCGAAGGTGCCATGGCCGCACAGCTGGCATTGCAGACTTTCTCAGCGTACTTCCAAAAGGCGGCCAATCCCACTGTGAGGGAGGTGCCTGAATTCCTCTCCAGCGCGCTGATGGCCGCGCACCACCAGATCATTCGTTACGCTGCCGAAAAGGGCATGCTCGACACACCCCGTACCACCCTGGTGGCGTCTGTCATGGAGCGGGGCCATGTGTACTGGGTGCACTGTGGCGACTCGCGCTTGTACGTGGTTCGCAACGGTGAAATGCTCACGCGCACACGCGACCACTCCTATATGGAGCAGCAAGCCCACCTGGGCCGCGCAACCGAGCACATCAACCGCAACATACTGTTCACCTGCCTGGGCTCGCCGGCCAAACCGGTGTTTGACCTGTCGGGCCCGGTGCAACTGATGCAGGGCGACCGCGTGCTGCTGTGCTCTGACGGGCTGTGGGGCACGGTGTCCGATGAGGAAATCACGGAAGAGTTGTCCAAGCGGCCGTTGGAGCAAGCCGTGCCCGAGCTGGTGGAGCTGGCGCTCAAACGTGGCGGCCCACGCTGCGACAACGTGACCGTGCTTGCCATGGAATGGGAGACGGCCGACGAATTCCAGAGCACCCGCGTGTCCACCGAGGACATCGAAGAAGGTGTGTTCGCCTCCACCATCCAGTCGGGCACACCCGACTCGACCATGGAAGATCTGGACGACGCGGCGATCGAACAATCGATCGCCGAAATCAACGAAGCGATTCGCCGCACGGCCGAACGCAACACCTGAGGTTTCCCCATGAGCGAAGTTTCCCGACCCGGCCAACGGGCCGTTGATGCCCTGCGCCCGGTGCGCATCACCCGCAGCTACACCATGCATGCCGAAGGCTCGGTGCTGATCGAGTTCGGTCACACCAAGGTGCTGTGCACCGCGTCGGTGGAAGAGAAGGTGCCGCCGCACAAACGCGGCAGCGGCGAAGGGTGGGTGACGGCCGAGTACGGCATGCTGCCGCGCGCCACGCACACCCGCAGTGACCGCGAAGCTGCGAAGGGCAAGCAGAGCGGCCGCACGCAGGAGATTCAGCGATTGATCGGCCGTTCATTGCGCGCGGTGTTCGATCTGAAAGCCTTGGGCGAACGCACCATTTCGTTGGACTGCGACGTGATCCAGGCCGACGGCGGCACGCGTACGGCGAGCATCACCGGCGCTTTCGTGGCCGCGCACGACGCCGTGGGCAAGCTGATCGCCGACGGCAAGATTGCCGCCTCACCCATCAAGGACCACGTGGCCGCGATTTCGGTCGGCATCTTGCAAGGCACGCCGCTGCTCGATCTGGAGTACGTGGAAGACTCGGCCTGCGACACCGACATGAACGTGGTGATGACCGGTGCCGGCCATTTTGTGGAAGTGCAGGGTACGGCCGAGGGCGTGGCGTTCACACGCCGCGAGATGGACGCGCTGCTGGCCTTGGCCGAAAAGGGCATTGGCGAACTCGTGACCTTGCAGAAGCAGACGCTGGGTATCAACAAGGCATGAAGCTGGTCCTGGCGTCCAACAACAAAGGCAAGCTTGCCGAGTTGCAGGCGCTGTTTGCGCCGCTGGGCATTGAGCTGGTGCGCCAGGCCGATCTGAACATTCCCGAAGCGCCCGAGCCACACCGCACCTTTGTGGAAAACGCGCTGGCCAAGGCGCGACACGCCGCGCAGGTCAGTGGTCTGCCGGCGCTGGCGGACGACGCCGGTTTGTGTGTGGAAGCCTTTGGCGGTTTGCCCGGTGTGGACACGGCTTTCTACGCCACGCAGTTCGGGTACGAGAAGGGTGACGACAACAACGTGCGTGCGTTGCTGGAGCAGATGCAGGGCATTCAGGACCGCCGCGCCGCGCTGGTGAGCACGCTGGTGGCCCTGCGCAGCGCCGACGACCCCGAGCCGCTGGTGGCCACGGGCCGCGCGCCCGGCCTCATCACCCAGCAGCCCATCGGGGCGAACGGATTCGGCTTTGACCCGGTCATGTATCTGCCGGCTTTTGGCAAGACCTTCGCCGAGCTGCCCACCGAGTTGAAAAATGCCAACAGCCACCGTGGGCGTGCAGCGCAACACATGCTGGCCTTGATGCGCGAGCGCTGGTTCGCGCCCGCGCCAGAGACCGCACCATGAGTGCCGACCAGCCGGTGGCGTGGCCCGGGGGGCTGCCCGGTCGCAAGGCGTCCACACCCGAAGCGCCCTGGAACGATGTGCGCCACTGGATGCGCCCCGGCACGCTGCAGTTGCACAGCTTGCCGCCGCTCTCGCTCTACATTCACCTGCCGTGGTGTTTGAAGAAGTGCCCCTACTGCGATTTCAATTCGCACGAATGGAGCGCCACGTCCGAGCCGGGTCAGCCGCTGCCCGAGGAGCGTTACCTGGACGCCTTGCGCGCCGACCTGGAAGCTTCGTTGCCCCTGATCTGGGGCCGCACGGTGCACAGCGTGTTCATCGGTGGCGGCACGCCCAGTCTGTTTTCACCCGCATCCGTCGACCGCCTGCTGGGCGATGTCCGTGCCTTGCTGCGGCTCGACGCCGACGCCGAGATCACGCTGGAAGCCAACCCGGGCACCTTCGAGAAAGACCGCTTCCGCGCGTTCCGTGAAGCGGGTGTGACGCGCCTTTCCATCGGTGTGCAGAGTTTCAACGACGTGCACCTCAAGGCGCTGGGTCGTGTACACGACCGGGACCAGGCCATGGCCGCGGTCGATGAAGCCGCACAGGCTTTCGACACCTTCAACCTCGACATCATGTACGCCCTGCCCGGGCAGACGCTGGCCGACTGTGAGGCCGACGTGCGCACCGCACTGTCGTTTTCGCCGCCGCACATCTCCATCTACCACCTCACGCTGGAGCCCAACACCTACTTTGCGAAGTACCCGCCGGCCCTGCCGCCCGAGGACGAAGCCTGGGACATGCTGGATCGCATCACCGAACTCACCGCCGAGGCGGGGCTGCAGCGGTACGAGGTGTCGGCCTATGCACGCGCCGGGCACCGCAGCTGGCACAACACGAACTACTGGCAGTTCGGCGACTACCTGGGCATTGGTGCGGGCGCGCACAGCAAGCTGAGTTTTGCCCACCGCGTGGGACGCCCGGTGCGGGTGCGCGAGCCGCGCCTGTACATGGAGCGTGCGCTGGCGGGCAATGCGGTGGTGAGTGCCGACGAGGTGCCGCGCAAGGCTTTGCCGTTCGAGTTCATGCTCAACGCCTTGCGGCTCAAGGAGGGCTTCAGCCTGCAGCAGTTCACGGAGCGCACGGGCTTGCCGCTCTCCAGCATCGAAGCCGGGCTTGCGCTCGCGGTGCAGAAAGGCCTGATCGAGCGCGATGCGGTCCGTGTGTGGCCCACCGATCGGGGCTTCGACTTCCTCAGCGACCTGCAGGAAATCTTTCTCGCGGACTGAAGCCGCCCTGCCTCAGGCGGTGTGCAGGCTGAAGCCCACACGCGTGGTGCGACCACTCGACTCCGCGGCCGGAAAACCATCGTGCATGCGCGCGATGGCCGCGACGATGGACAGGCCCAGGCCGTGGTGCGGCTTCTCCAGCTCGCAGCGCGACACGTCGGCGCGGAAGAAACGATCGAACAGGCGGGGCAGGTGCTCGGCTTCGATCGTGGGGCCGGTGTTTTCCACCCACAGCCGCACGCTGTCGCCGGCTTCGCGGGCGATGCGCACGCTCAGGGTGGAGCCCGCGTCGGCGTAGCGGATGGCGTTGCCCAGCAGGTTGGACATGGCGCGTTTGACCAGCGGTTCGTCCACCGACAAGGCGGTGTCGCCGATGATGGTCGCGGTCAGGCCGCGCTCTTCCATCGACGCCTCGTGAAACTCCACCACCTGCTGCACCAGCTCCGCCAGGCTCACCGCCGCACCCCGTCGCGCCTTCACACCACGGTCTGCCTGCGCGAGGAACAGCATGTCGTTGACGATGGCCGCCATGCGGTGCAGCTCTTCCAGGTTGGAGTGCAAGGTGTCTTCGAGCTCACCCGTGGTGCGTTCGCGGCTCAGCGCCACCTCGGTCTGGCCAATGAGGTTGGTCAGCGGCGTGCGCAGCTCGTGTGCCACGTCGGCATTGAAGCCTTCGAGCTGCACATAGGTGCGCTCCACGCGCTGCATCAGGCCGTTGAACTGGTCGATCAGCGGTTGCAGTTCCTCCACCGGTTCTGCCAGCGAGAGCCGCTGCCCCAGGCGGCGGGCGTCGATCGCCTTGGTTTGCGCCGCCAGATCGTTCAAGGGCCGCAGGCTGCAACGCACGCGCCAGAACGTGCCCCAGCCCACCAGCGCCGCGCCCGCCAGCACGGCGGCGATCAGCAGCAGCGCCATGCGCCGGGCGGTCTTGGCGTCTTGCGAACAGTCCAGGGTCAGCTGGCCCTGAAGAGGCCCGGCGCCGTTCGAGGTGTCGACCGTGAACGGCATGGCGCGCGACTCCGAGGTGGCCACGTCGAAGGTGGGCGCCTTGTCGCGGTAGAGCTCGCTGCCATCGGCACGGTTCACCTGCACGAAGGTGCCCGGGCGGCGTTCGGCCAGCCAGGCCAGCTTGGCCTTGACTTCGGCTTCACCGCCTTTGGCATTGGCTTCGCGCACCACATCCACCAGCACGGCGGAGTAACTGCGCAGCTCTTCCTCGTGCTTGGCGGTGAAAAGCATGGTGGTGGCGCCGTAGATGAACGCCAGCAACACCCCCAGCCCGATCACGGTCTGGATGGCCAGTAGCAGCGACAGGCGCCGACCGATGGAATAGGCACAAGGTGTCTCGGCGGGCGTGCTGCTCACGGGTGTGGTGTCCAGTGCCGTGGTGTTCATGCCCGCTCCTCCAGCACATAGCCCATGCCGCGCACGTTGTGCAGCAGCTTGGGTTTGAACGGGTCGTCCATCTTGGAGCGCAAGCGACGCACCGCCACCTCCACCACGTTGGTGTCCGAGTCGAAGTTCATGTCCCACACCTGCTCGGCGATGGTGGTGCGCGACAGGATCTGGCCCTTGCGCCGCGCCAGCAGCGCGAGCAGGGAGAACTCCTTGGCAGTGAGGTCCAGCCGCTGGCCCGCGCGCCAGGCCTTGCGGCCGAGCAGGTCCATCTCCAGATCGCACACCGCCATGCGCGTGTTGGCCGCGTCTGTTGCCGCCGGGCCGCGGCGCAGCAGCGCGCCCACGCGGGCGAGCAGCTCGGAGAAGGCAAAGGGTTTGACGAGGTAGTCGTCGGCCCCGGCTTCCAGGCCCTGCACGCGGTCTTCCACCCGGTCGCGCGCGGTGAGCATGAGCACCGGCGTGCCACGCTTCTGCCGCAGGGCCGACAGCACGCCGAAACCATCGATGCCCGGCAACATGATGTCGAGCACCACCAACTGGTAGTCACCTTCGAGCGCGAGGTAGCGGCCCTCGATGCCGTCGCGCGCAACGTCCACGGTGTAGCCGGCCTCGGACAGGCCGCGCTTGACGTAGTCAGCGATCTTGGCTTCGTCTTCAATGACCAGCACGCGCATGGCAGGAATCCGTGTGGGGTGGCAGGGCAGGGCAGGGGCTTGGCTACCCCCGGGCATGACCGCAATTGTCCCGGAAACCGCCCTTTTGCTGCATTACGAATTTGTCATTCTGGCGTTCGGGAAACGACACGTTCGGTTTTTAAAGTTCTTCCTGTGCCAAACACAGAGGCACACCAGTCTTCCCCCAACGCTCTCACAAGGAATCATCATGAAACTCTCCACCACCATCCTTTTGCCCCTGGTCTTCGCCGCCACCGCCGGCACCGCCATGGCCCAGAGTGCTCCGCTGACCCGTGCACAGGTGCAGGCCGAGCTGGCCGAAGCCGTTCGAACGGGCGACCTGCTGGCGGACACCGAGCGCGGTCTGAAACTCAACGAACTCTATCCCTCCAATTACCCGGCCCAGCCGAGCCAGGTGGGCAAGACCCGCGCACAGGTGAAAGCCGAACTGGCCGAAGCCGTCCGCACCGGCGACCTGGTGGCCGACATTGAAACCGGCTTGAAGCTGAACCAGATCAATCCCTCCAACTACCCCGCCCAGCAGACCCAGATGGGCAAGACCCGCGCACAGGTGATGGCTGAAACCGCCGAAGCGCGCCGCCTCGGTCTGCTGGATGTGAGCGAAAACGAATACCCCAAAATCGCCACGCCCGAGCAAGTCGAGCAGATTCGCCAGGCCGGCCTGCGCGCTGCCGACAGCATGAACGTCGGTCAACTGAACCGCCAGTGATGAAGCGCCCGGCCGCGGGGCGGCAGCTGTTCACGAGATGGCTCGCCCCGCCCGCAAACGAAGAATCCAGACCGCACGGGCCCCGGCCCTTGAACCCTCATCTGCGCAGATCACCAGCGGGCCTTCGGGCCCGTTGGTGTTTTTGCGCGCGTGCGTGAAGCAGTTCTCACTCTCTCGGGGCCCTTGGCGCGCCAGCGCACAGAAAGGCGAAACCCTACTCCGTACCATCATGAAAGTTCATCCACCGGATGAAAGTGGTCTGTTTTCACAGGGGAGCTCTCATGAAACGTTATGCAGCGTTGGCGGTGTCTTTGGTGGCCCTGGCGGGAGTGGTCAGCTGTGGTGGGGGCGGCGATGACGTTGTCGGCGCGCCGGCGGGGCCGTCTGCTGAGGGGTACTACGCGGGCTCTCTGGTCGTGACTGAATTCCCTGCCCAGCTTGGCAATCCGACGCTGCCCGGTAGCAGCACGGCGTTTCAAATGCTGGTGCTTGAGAACGGTCAGTTCTGGACCATTTACGGAACGCCCAACGGCACGTCTCTGGATGTAAAGGGCTTTGCGCAGGGCACGGGAACCTCCAACGGCAGCTTGTTCATTGCGGGCAGTGTGCGGAATTTCGCGAACCCACCCCCCGCCTTGGCCACGAATGCGGTGGCCAGTGCGAGCTACAACGCGTCGGCCAAGTCCATCAGCGGAACGATCACGGACTCGAGCACCACCTCAACGATCACCAGTGCTCCGCAGTCAGCGTATGACTACAACGCCGCCGCCGATCTGGCCAGCCTCGCGGGCTCCTGGACCGTGCGCGGCCAGGGCAACGATCAGCACACCCTTACGGTGAACTTGGATGGCAATTTCTCGGCAACCGTCGGTTCGGTTTCAGGTTGCCCTTTCTCCGGCCGTTTTGTCCCACGTGCCTCTGCCAAGAACGTATTCAACGTATCGGTCACCAATGGTGGCTCCCCTTGCCTGAACGAAGGCTTGCCTTCTGCGGGTGTTGCGTACCTGGTGGCGGCGGGCGCAGGATTTCAGTTGACCTTTGCCACACTGAGCGCCGATCGCCAGCTAGGGGCAGTGGTGTATGGCGTTCGCTAAAACTCAGTCAATACCCCCATCACAAATCCGCCCGCTCCACCGACACTGCCCATCCTGCGCGAGCCACGGATGGGCATGGCCCGAGCAGCCGGTCTGGCAGATGGCTTTTCGTGCCGCATCCAGGTTCGGTTCTTGACCTGGTTGGGCATGCGCAGGGTGTGACGCACGGGATCGGTGTGTGACGTTTACCACCGCCACAGTCATTCCCCACAGCACGCAGGTCCGCGCCACCACCAGTTGCCCGCGCAACCGCACCACCTCGCTGGTCAGGGCATTCAGCGCCACCTCTTTCTCCTGCATGAGTCTGGACATCCGGTCCTGAACGCCACCGAGGTGCCGGCACAACACAGCGTGTTCCAGCACCACGCCCTCCGGCCGCGCACTCATTGCACCAGCGATGCCGTGGAGTGCCACAGGCGCCGCTCGGGCAGCAGGTCGTCGGCGTTCAGGGCTGCTCGCTCGGCCGGCCCGTCGCCGGCCTTCAACAAAACGTCCCAGTGCTGGTGCATGCGTTGCACCACCGTGCGAAAGCTCGGTGACAAGCCCGGGTGCTGGCCCAGAAAAAACAGGTTGGAGCGGATCTTGCGCCCCATCAAGTCGCGCTGCGTGGCGCAGGCGCTCTGGGCGTGGCCCGTCATCAGTGCCAGCGTGCCCGCGAGCATGGCTTCGGCGCAGGGCATCACGTGTTCTTCGTCTTCGTGCAGTTCGGGTTCGGTGTTCACAGCGGTCTCCAGACAAGGGTGTGGATGTCGCGCCTGGGCGCGAGCGGTGCTGGCTGCCGGTCAGAACTGGCGGGTGGTGAAGGACCGAGGCTGGCTTGCTGGCCCCATGTTAAATGAGAATTGATCGCATTTGAAGAGGGCTCGCCGGATTGTTTGCAAGCGGGTGTTTCGGCTTGTTCTGCCGAGTGCCGAACGGGCAAGAAAAAAGGGCCTTGATTGCTCAAGGCCCTTGAATTCGTTGGCGGAGACGGTGAGATTCGAACTCACGGACCCTTGCGAGTCGGCAGTTTTCAAGACTGCTGGTTTAAACCGCTCACCCACGTCTCCGGATGCGGTTGCAACGCGTGGATTTTAGCCTGCGATGGCCGTGGCCTCGGGTCGTGATGGGAGCAGCATGCCGCGCGTCTCGATGAAGCGCACCACCTCGTCCACGCCGGCCAGCGTCTTGAGGTTGGTCATGACCCAGGGCCGGCGCGCGCTGTCGGGGCGCATGCGGGCGGTGTCGGCCTTCATCACCTCCAGGTCGGCGCCCACGTGCGGGGCCAGGTCGGTCTTGTTGATCACGAAGAGGTCGCTTTTGGTGATGCCGGGGCCACCCTTGCGCGGGATCTTTTCGCCCGCGGCCACGTCGATCACGTAGATGGTGAGGTCGCTGAGCTCGGGGCTGAAGGTGGCGGCGAGGTTGTCGCCGCCGCTTTCGATGAACACCACGTCGGCGTCGGGGAACTCGCCGAGCATGCGGTCGATGGCTTCGAGGTTGATGGAGGCGTCCTCGCGGATGGCGGTGTGCGGGCAGCCGCCCGTTTCCACGCCCATGATGCGTTCGGCCGGCAGTGCGCCGCTCACGGTGAGGATGCGTTGGTCTTCCTTGGTGTAGATGTCGTTGGTGATGGCGATCAGGTCGTAGCGCTCGCGCATGGCCTTGCACAGCATCTCCAGCAGCGTGGTCTTGCCCGAGCCGACGGGGCCGCCGATGCCCACGCGCAGCGGGGGCAGGTGTTTGCTGCGGCGGGGAATGTGGTGCAGGGGGGTCATGAGCGGAACAGGCGTGAGTATTGGGTTTCGTGGCGGGCTGAGTGAATGGCGAGCAGCGGAGTGAAGGCCTGGCGCTCATCGTCCTGCAATTGGATGGCGTGGTCGACCGCGGCCGGAATCTGCTGCGCCAGGCGCGCGAGCATGCGCTGGCCGGCGCTCTGGCCCAGCGGCACCGACTTGATGGACGCCTGCACCATGTTTTCGCACCAGCCGAAGGCGTAGCCGACCAGGCTGTCGTGCACGCTGGCCCCGGTGCTGGCGGCAGCACAGGCGCAGGCCACCGGGTAGGTGGGTGGGTCCAGGCGGGCACCGTGCAGTTGTTCAAACACACCCGTGCCCAGCTCGCCGAGCTGGCGCGCCCACTCCAGCAGCGAGCGGCCCATCTGCTCGCTTTGCAGGCGGAACTCCAAGGTCTCGCGGGTCTGCAGCACCCAGCGGTTGAGGGTGGTGATGCGGTCGAGATCGTTGGCGCGCCAGGCGGGAATGGCCTGCGCCACCACCGCCAGGTCGCTGCGCGCCAGCCCCAGGTGCAGCTGGTCGGTGAGCCAGGCGGCTGCGCTGTGTTCATCCGATACCAGGCCGGCGTCCACGGCCGATTCAAGCCCTTCGGAATACGAGAAACCACCCACCGGCAAAGCCGGTGATGCGAGCCAGAGGATCTGCAGCAGGCTGGCGGCCGAGCGGGGCGGCGCGTCGGCCACGTCAGCCGTGGTCATGGTTGTGGTGGTCGTGGTCGTGGCCGTGGTGGTGGTTGTGAGTGTCCTTCGCGCCATGCACATGGCTGTCACCACCCCCCGCGCCATGACCGCCATACGCGCCGGCCTCGGGCTCGAAGGGTTCACGCACCTCCACCACCGTGAGGTGCATGGCGCGCAGCATGTCGGCCAACACATGGTCGGGCTCGATCTTCAGGTGATCGGGACGCAGCTCGATGGGCACGTGGCGGTTGCCCAGGTGGTAGGCCGCGCGCATGAGGTCGAAGGCCTGCTCGTGGGCCGGGTGGTCGGGGCAGGCGGTGATGCGCAGCACCGCCTGGGGCGCGGCCACCACGCGCAGCAGCGAGCCGTCCTGCGTGACGAGCACGTCGCCGCCGCGCACCACGGTGCCGCGCGGCAGGAACACACCCACGTGGCGCTCGTCGGAGGCCACGGTGTCGAAGCGGCTCTTCTGGCGGACATCCCAGTCCAGTTCCAGGTGCGAGGCGCGCTGCACCATGGTGCGCGCGAGGCCCTGGCCCTGAGGGATGAGTTTGGAGGCTTGCAGCATGGGGACGTGATTCAGAACAGGAAGTAGCGTTGTGCCATCGCCAGGCGTGTGGCGGGCTCGCAGGTGAGCAGCACACCGTCGGCGCGCACCGCGTAGGTTTGTGGATCGATCTCCATCTTGGGCAAGAGGCTGTTGTGCACCATGGTGGCCTTGGTCACGCTGCGGCAGCCGCGCACCGCGTCCAGTGTCTTGCGCAGGCCGTAGCGCTCGCCCACACCGGCGGCCAGTGCGGCTTGCGAGACGAAGGTCAGGCTGCTTTTGGCCATGGCGCCGCCGAAGCTGGCAAACATGGGTCGGTAGTGCACAGGTTGGGGTGTGGGGATGGAGGCGTTCGGGTCGCCCATGGCGGCCAGCGCGATGCTGCCGCCTTTCAGGATGAGCGCGGGTTTCACCCCGAAGAACGCAGGCTTCCACACCACCAGGTCGGCCCACTTGCCGACCTCCAGCGAACCCACGATGTGCGAGATGCCGTGGGCGATGGCCGGGTTGATCGTGTACTTGGCGATGTAGCGTTTGACGCGGAAGTTGTCGTTGCGCGGGCCATCACCGGGCAGGCTGCCGCGCTGGCTTTTCATCTTGTCGGCCGCCTGCCAGGTGCGGATGATGACCTCGCCCACGCGTCCCATGGCCTGGCTGTCGCTGCTCATCATGCTGATGGCACCCATGTCGTGCAGGATGTCCTCGGCCGCGATCGTTTCGCGGCGGATGCGGCTTTCGGCAAAGGCCAGGTCTTCGGGAATGGCGGCGTCCAGGTGGTGGCACACCATGAGCATGTCCACATGCTCGTCCAGCGTGTTGACCGTGTAGGGCATGGTCGGGTTGGTGGAGCTGGGCAAAAAGTTGGCCTCGCCCACCACACGCAGGATGTCGGGTGCGTGGCCTCCGCCCGCGCCTTCGGTGTGAAAGGCGCAGAGGCTGCGGCCCTTGGTCGCGGCGATGGTGTCTTCCACGAAACCCGATTCGTTGAGCGTGTCGGAGTGGATCGCGACCTGCGTGTCGGTGGCTTCGGCGACGTCGAGGCAGTTGCTGATGGCACTCGGTGTGGTGCCCCAGTCTTCGTGCAATTTCAGGCCAATCACACCGGCGTTGATCTGCTCGTGCAGCGGAGCGGGTTGGCTGGCGTTGCCCTTGCCCAGAAAACCCAGGTTCATGGGCAGACCGTCGGCGGCCTGCAGCATGCGTTCGATGTGCCAGGGGCCGGGCGTGCAGGTGGTGGCGAAGGTGCCCGTGGCCGGGCCGGTACCGCCGCCGAGCATGGTGGTGATGCCCGAGGTGAGGGCTTCGTCCACCTGTTGCGGGCAGATGAAGTGGATGTGGCTGTCGATGCCGCCGGCGGTGACGATGTTGCCTTCGCAGCTGATGACCTCGGTGCCCGGGCCGATGATGATGTCCACACCGGGTTGCGTGTCGGGGTTGCCGGCCTTGCCGATGGCCACGATGCGCCCGTCTTTCAAACCGATGTCGGCCTTGACGATGCCCCAGTGGTCGACGATGACGGCGTTGGTCATCACCGTGTCCACGGCTCCCTCGGCGCGCGTTCTCTGCGATTGCGCCATGCCATCGCGGATGGTCTTGCCGCCACCGAACTTGACCTCTTCGCCGTAGCCACCAGCGGCCAGGGTGAAGTCCTTCTCGATCTCGATCATGAGACCGGTGTCGGCCAGGCGCAGGCGGTCGCCAACGGTGGGGCCGAACATGTTGGCGTAGGCGCTTCTTGAAATCGTGGCCATGCTCAGAGACTCCCTTGGGTCAGGCCACGAAAGCCATACACGACGCGGTCACCCGCGTAGTCCACCAGCTCCACCGTGCGTTGCTGGCCCGGCTCGAAACGCACCGCCGTGCCGCTTGCGATGTTCAGCCGCATGCCGCGGGCCGCGGTGCGGTCGAAGTCGAGCGCGCCATTGACTTCGGCAAAGTGGTAGTGCGAGCCGACCTGGATCGGTCGGTCGGCGCCGTTCTTCACCACCAGGGTGAGCGTGCGCCGGCCGGGGTTGAGGGCGTGCTCGCCCTCGTCGGTGAAGAGTTCGCCGGGAATCATGGTCCGTTCCTTCAGCGCTTGCCGCTGGACCACCACAGCGCAACGGCAATGGCGGCCACCACCCCCACGAAGCCGAGTGTGTCGGTGGCGTGCCAGTGGGAGCCGAACAGGCCATGGCCTTCGTGGGCCAGGGCGGGCGCGCAGAAGGCTGCTGCGGTGAGGAGGGCGGTGGCGAGGCGCATGGGGACTTTCGGTGAAGGAGTCAGGGAATGGGTTGGTGCACGGTGACGAGCTTGGTGCCGTCGGGGAAGCTGGCTTCCACCTGGATGTCCGGGATCATCTCGGCGATGCCCTCCATCACATCGGCGCGGGTCAACACGTTGCGCCCCTCGCTCATGAGCTGGGCCACGGTCTTGCCGTCGCGCGCGCCCTCCATCACGGCCGCGCTGATCAGCGCCACGGCCTCGGGGTAGTTGAGCTTCAAGCCGCGCGCCTGGCGCCGCTCGGCGAGCAGGGCGGCGGTGAAGATCAGCAGCTTGTCTTTTTCTCTGGGCGTGAGTTCCATGGTGGTGCGTGCGTTCCCGGTGGTGCTTGGGTGGTCTGGTCAGCAATTCCCGTGCCCCGAGCGGGCCCGGGTGGTGGCGTGGCACGAAAGCTGCAGAAATGCCGTGTGACAACCATACCCATTGTTCCCATCCGAACCGCTGCCGCGTCCACCGCAGGGCAGGAGCCCGGGCCGGACGCACCCCAGCGCATCACCCGCGTGCGCCGCGACTACAACAGCTGGGTCGGCAGCGAGACCATGGAGGACTACGCGCTGCGCTACACGCCGCAGCGCTTTCGCAAATGGAACGAATGGCGCGTGGCCAACACCGCCTTTGGCGCCGCGTCCTTCCTGATCCTGGAGGCCGTGGGCGCCACGCTGCTGGTGCAGTACGGTTTTGTGAACGCGGCGCTGGCCATCCTGTGCACCGGCCTGATCATCTTTTTCGCGGGCCTGCCCATCAGTGTGTACGCCGCGCGCTACGGGGTGGACATGGACCTGCTCACGCGCGGAGCGGGCTTTGGCTACATCGGCTCCACCATCACCTCGCTGATCTACGCCACCTTCACCTTCATCTTCTTCGCGCTCGAAGCGGCTGTGATGGCCTACGCGCTGGAGCTCGCGCTCGACATTCCGCCCGCCTGGGGTTACCTGATCTGCGCGGTGGTGGTCATTCCGCTGGTCACGCACGGCGTGTCGGTGATCAGCCGCTTCCAGGTCTGGACCCAGCCGCTGTGGCTGGTGATGATGGTGGTGCCTTTTGGGGCGGTGGCGGTCATGGCGCCCGAAACATTCACCAACGTGGTGCGATATGGGGGCGAATCCGGTGCGGGTGCGCTGTTTGATTGACACCTCTTTGGTGCGGCGCTGACCGTGGGCATCGCGCTCATCACGCAGATGGGCGAGCAGGCCGACTACCTGCGCTTCATGCCCGCCAAAGAGAAGGGCAAGGGCCTGCGCTGGTGGGCCGGTGTGCTGGCGGGCGGGCCGGGCTGGGTGCTGCTGGGCGTGGTGAAGATGCTAGGCGGCGCGCTGCTGGCGTACCTCGCCATCAGCCACATGGTGCCGCCCGACCGCGCGGTGGACCCGAACCAGATGTATCTGGCGGCCTACGAATACGTGTTCGCCGACTACGGCTGGGCGGTGGCGGCCACAGCACTTTTCGTGGTGGTGTCGCAACTCAAGATCAACGTGACCAACGCCTACGCCGGCTCGCTGGCCTGGAGCAATTTTTTCTCGCGCATCACCCACAGCCACCCCGGCCGTGTGGTGTGGGTGGTGTTCAACACCTTCATCGCTTTCATGCTGATGGAGATGAACGTGTTCCAGGCGCTGGGCCAGGTGCTGGGCGTGTACTCCAACATCGCGATCGCCTGGATCATGGCGGTGGTGGCGGACCTGGTGATCAACAAGCCGCTGGGCTGGAGCCCCAAGGGCATCGAGTTCAAGCGGGCGTATCTGTACGACATCAACCCGGTGGGCGTGGGCGCGATGGGGCTGGCCTCAGCCTTGTCCATCGTGGCGCACATGGGTTTGATGGGGCCCACGGCCGAGGCGTTTTCGGCGGTGATTGCCATGGTGACGGCTTTTGTGACGGCGCCCTTGATTGCGTGGGGCACACAGGGGCGGTATTACATTGCCAGACATTCAGAAATGCCTCGCGAATTCGATGTGGGTTTGGGCGCGGGCCCTCACCCCCGCCCTCTCCCAGAGGGAGAGGGAGCCAAGGCATTTCACGCCGTGCAGCGATGCGTGATCTGCGAGCGTGAATACGAGGGGCCGGACATGGCCCACTGCCCGGCCTACCAGGGCGCCATCTGTTCGCTCTGCTGCACGCTTGATGCGCGCTGTGGCGATCTCTGCAAACCGCACGCCAAGCTCTCCGAGCAGTGGATGGGCGCGCTGCGGCGCGTGTTGCCGCGTTCGATCTGGCCTTACCTGGAAGCGGGCCTCGCGCACTACCTGCTGCTGATGTTCGTGATGGCGCCGGTGCTCGCGGCGGTGCTCGGCTTGTTGTACCGCCAGGAGGTGCAGGGGCTGGCGCAGCGCATCGGTCTCTCGGCCAACGCCGGCTTGCTCGACGCGGCCTTGCGCTCGGGCTTCGTGCGGGTGTACGCCGTGTTGCTGCTGATCACGGCCACGGTGGCGTGGTGGCTGGTGCTGGCGCACAAGAGCCGCGAGGTGGCGCAGGAAGAGTCGAACCGGCAGACGCGCCTGCTGATGCAGGAGATCGAATCGCACCGCCTCACCGACGAAGCCCTGCAGCAGGCGCGCCTGGCGGCCGAACACGCCAACCAGGCCAAGACGCGCTACATCAGCACCATCAGCCACGAGCTGCGCACACCGCTCAACAGCATCCTGGGTTATGCGCAGCTCTTGCAGGAAGACACCGGCATGGCGCCGCACCGCGCGCAGGCCATCCGTGTGATCAACCGGGGTGGCGAACACCTGCTCTCGTTGATCGAGGGCACGTTGGATATCGCGCGCATCGAGTCCGGCAAGCTCGCGCTCGACGTGCGACCCATGGCCTTTGCCGGCGCCATGCGGGAGGTCGCCGGCATGTTTGAGCTGCAGGCCAGCGCCAAGGGCCTGCGCTTCGTGTTCGAGACCGGCAGCCGCCTGCCCGACACGGTGCGCGCCGACGAAAAACGCCTGCGCCAGATCCTCATCAACCTGCTGGGCAACGCGGTGAAGTTCACGCGGGTCGGCCAGGTGCGGCTGCGCGTGACGCATGCGCGCGAGATGGCGCAGTTCGAGGTGCACGACACCGGCCCCGGCATGCGCGCGCAAGACCTGGAGCGGGTGTTCGAGCCGTTCGCACGCGGGCAGAACGAGGCCGCCGCGCCTGGGCCGTCCACCGGCACCGGCCTGGGCCTCACCATTGCCAAGATGCTCACCGACCTCATGGGCGGCGAGATGACGGTGCGCAGCGCACCAGGCGAAGGTTCCGTGTTCACCGTGCGCCTGTTTCTGCCCGAGGTTCACGGTGCGGTGCTGCCGCGCCCGCTGGCCCTGCCCGTGCACATCGGCTACGAGGGTGCGCGCCGACGCGTGCTGGTGGTCGACAACGAAGAGGCCGACCGCGAACTGATCCAGCGCTGGCTGGCGCCGCTGGGGTTTGACGTGATGCTGGCCACCAGCGGCCTGGACGCGCTGACCTTGCTGGAACGCCTGCACCCGGGCGACGCCGGTGCGCCCGACGCCGTGTTCATGGACCTGGCCATGCCCGGCATCGACGGCTGGGAGACCATGCGCCGGCTGCGCGCCGGGGGCTGGGGCGCGGTGCCGCTGGCCATCGTGTCGGCCAACGCGTTCGACAAGGGCCTGGACAACGACCTGGATCACCGGCCCCAGGACTTCTTTGTGAAGCCGGTGCGCCGCGACGACCTGCTCGACTGGCTGGGCCAGCGCCTGCAACTGGTGTGGATCGAGGTGGCGGCGTCGGAAGGCGCATCACAGGCGCCGGCACCGACCCAAGCCCCGGGGCTGGACATCACCAGCGGCCGCGAGTTCGAGCCCTTGCTGGAACTCGTGCGCCTGGGTTACTACAAGGGCATCGTGCAGTGGCTCGACGAGTGGGTGCAGGACCACCCCGAGCAGGCGGGCTTTGCGCAGCAGCTGCGCACGCTCGCGCGCGAGTTCCGTTTTGACGCGATCGAGCAGCAACTGCTGCAGCGCCATGTCTGAGTTCACCCTGCAACAGACCGACCAGCTCATCGTGCTGATCGTCGACGATGTGCCCGATAACGTGGCGCCGTTGCACGACGCGCTGGACGACGCGGGCTACACCGTGCTGGTGGCGCTCGACGGCGAGAGCGCCATCCGCCGCGCCACGCAGGCCCTGCCCGACGTGGTGCTGCTGGACGCGGTGATGCCCGGCATCGATGGCTTTGAAGTGGCGCGCCGCCTCAAGGCGCAGCCGGCCACGGCGCACATCCCCATCATCTTCATGACCGGCCTGACCGAGACCGAACACCTGGTGGCCGCACTCGACGCCGGTGGTGCCGATTACGTGACCAAACCCATCAAGCCGCGCGAGGTGATGGCGCGCATGGGTGTGCACCTGCGCACCGCGCGCCATGTGCGCCAGGGCGCGGTGGAGCGCAGCCAGGCGCGCAACGCACTCGACGCGTTTGGCTACGCCACCATCACCGTGCGCGAGAGCGACGGCCGCCTGATGTGGCAGACGCCGCTGGCGCGCGACCTGCTGCGCAACTACTGCGGGACCGAATCACCCACCACACCGCCGGCGGTGCTGCAGTGGCTGCGCCGCCATCTGGGTGAAGCGAGCGAGCAGCGCGAACCACCCCGTCTCACGCTGGAAAACGGCCCGCGCCGGCTCACCTTCCGGCTGCACCAGCGCGTGGGCGATGAAGACGGTGATGCGGACGCCGGTGGCGACTGGCTCATCGTGATGCAGGAAACGTCGGACGCCAGCGTGCTTTCCAGCGTGGCCGGCGCCTTCGGCCTCACCGCGCGCGAGGCCGAGGTCCTGTACTGGGTGGTCAAGGGCAAGATCAACCGCGACATCGGCGACATCATCGGCGCCAGCCCCGCCACGGTGAAAAAACACCTGGAACGCATCTACGCCAAGCTCGGTGTGGAGACCCGCACGGCAGCGGCCGCCATGGCCATCAACCGCGTGCCGCTGCTGCAGCCGCAGCACGGAGGGTAGGAGGGTAGGAGGGCTGCGGTGCTTGCCGGCCGCATCCCACGGGCTGCCGCCGCTTTAGACTGCGAGCTGTCTTTCACGTGAGCCAGAAAGCGTGATCACATGCAGTACAAACCAGACCCTCAGGGATCGAAACTACGACTGGCTGCTGAACCTCGGTCACCAGACCGTGGCTACGAGGCGTCTACGCCGGTGCGTGCCGCTTTCGCAATGATGGCGGCCAGATGCTCAAACGCCCGCTCAAACGATGGACAGTCAAGCTGCAGGCTCCTTCAACCCTCCAGGAGTCACAACCATGCCGAAGTTTGTCATCGAACGCGCCATCCCGAATGTCGGCGCCATCAGCCCCGCTGATCTGCAGGCGATATCTCAGAAGTCTTGCGGTGTGCTCAGCGAGATGGGCCCCGATGTGCAATGGGTGCACAGCTACGTGACCGGCGACAAGATCTATTGCATCTACAACGCCACCAGCGAAGCGCTGGTTCGAGAACACGCGCGCCGCGGGGGATTCCCCGCAGACAGCGTGGCCCGCGTCGTCACCACGATCGATCCGATCACGGCCGAGGCGTGAGTTCTTCGGCCAAGGGCCGAGTGATGTCAAACTCGCACGATGGCCATGTTCATCCAGCTCCTGGGCGTGCCGCAATTCATGGGGCGCGACGGCACGCCCGTGGTGTTGCGCGGGCACAAGTCGTGGGGACTGCTGGCCTACCTGGTGACCCATGAGGGTCCAGCAAGTCGGCACCATCTGGCGCGTTTGTTGTTCGAGGACGCCGAAGATCCGCTCGCGGCTCTTCGGTGGAATCTCACCGAGCTTCGCCGCGCTTTGGGCCCCGACAGCCTCCGCGGCGAGTCCATCGTCCTGCGCCGGGATACCGATCTGATCATCGACAGCGATGTGCTTCGGCGCGGCAGCGCCGCCGAAGGCGTTCAGTTGCCCGGCCTGGGTCGCGAGTTGCTTGAAGGCATGGGCTTCGCCACCAGTCCCTCTTTCGAAGTCTGGCTGCAAGCCGAGCGCCGACGCATGCATGCCACTGCCCAGGCCGTGTTGCACGAGGCCACCCTCGCCCGCCTGGCGGATGGCTCGGTTGCGCAGGCGCTGAATCTGGCCAGCCGACTTGTGGCGCTTGATCCGCTTGAAGAGAACTCACAGGTGCTGTTGGTTCGCTGCCTGGCGAATGCAGGCGACGGCATCGGTGCTGCACGTCAGGTTGCCGCATGCCGCGAGCTTTTCCAGCGAGAGCTGGGCGTGTCCCCCGGACCGGCGTTGAGCGATGCCCTGCGCACCAACACCTCGACGGTGGTTGCCGGGCCGGCCACGGGGCGAGCGGGCGCTCTGGCCCTGCTGGAAGCCGGCGAGGCCGCGATCAGCGCTGGCGCACTGGATGCGGGATTGCAGTGTCTGCGCAGGTCGATCGACGACGCCAACACGACGGGTGATCCTGTCCTGCGGGCGAGGACCCGTGTGGCGCTTGGCAGCGCGTTGGTTCACGCCGCCAGGGGCCGCGATGCCGAAGGAGCGACCGCCCTTCACGAAGCGCTGGCTATCGGTGAAGTCGTGGCGCCATTGCAGGTTGCAGCGGCCTGTCGCGAGCTGGGCTATGTGGAGTTTCTGCTCGGTCGCTACGACCGGGCACTCAACTGGGTGGCCCGGACGGATCCGTTGGTCCCAGGTGAAGCTGCAGAACAAGCCCGCCTGGCCACGCTGAAAGGCTCCATCCTGAGCGACACGGCGCACTACGTGCCCGCAATGGAGCAACTCCTGCAGGCACAGTCTTTGGCCCTGGACGCTGCCGATGGCAAGCTGGGAATTTACGCCGATTCCATGGTCGCCCGCATCTTGGTGCTGACGGGACGATACGACGAGGCCGTGACCGTGCTGGACCGCTGCATCGACCAGTCACGCAAGATGTGGACGGCCTTTCTGCCCTGGCCACAGTCGTTTCGCGCCGAAGCCGATCTGCGTTTGGGGCGCATCGACGAGGCCGCGTATCGATTCGAAAACGCGTTTGCGTTGGGGTGTCAGTTGGCCGACCCCTGCTGGGAAGGCATTGCAGGGCGTGGCATGGGCCTGGTCGCCGCTGCGCGCGGCGATGTTCAGGGTGGCATCGCCATCCTGCTGGATACGCTGCAGCGCTGCATGCGGCTGCCCGATGCTTATGTCTGGGGCAGTGGTTACGTGCTCGACGGGCTGTGCGCCCTGGCGCTCGCCCATGACGATGAACGGGGACCGGCTTGGGTGAGCCAGCTCACAGTCATGTCCGCCCGCTCAGGCATGCGCGAGCTGGTGGCGCGCTCTCACTGGTACCGCGGCAGGCTGGGCGAGCCCGGAGCAATCGAAGGCGCCAGGCAACTTGCCACCCAGATCCGCAATCCGGTCCTGGACGCACATTTCTTGAGGGATGCCTGAGTCGAGCAGCGCCCTCGGTGAGATTTTCGTCAGCAGGGCGCCGCACACCAGCGCTTCATGATGGAGCTACCCCGTATCGCAGCATTTGATCTGCGCCTTAGATGGTGAGCTCGGCGCGCCACTGAGATGGTCGGTAGTCGCTGAATAGACGGCGATTCGGACTGGACAGCAGCTCAAGACTGAACTGAGACATTCGTACTCTGACCGAGGCTGTCAGTCATAGGTCTGGAAGGGGTCCTTCCGGTCAGCGTTCTAGATGGCTGGCTATCGCGGAAGACAAAGCTCGAAAGGCTTGGGTGTACGTCAACGCAATCGGCAGCGGAATTTCTGCCGCGTCCCGCCTTCGAGTACCGTGTCGGACTGTTTCCTTACCTCAACTTCTGAATGGTTCAGAGATTTGATGGGCTTTAAACGCACAATTTGCTCATGACCGAACTACTTCCAAACCTCGCTCTTGCTGGCTATCGCAGCTTCGGTAAACAGCATCAGTACTTTGATCGGTTTACGAAGATCAATATCCTGATCGGACGGAACAACTCAGGCAAGTCCAACGTTCTTCGGGTCATCAAAGAGGTGCTTCCGCAGATCGGCGAGCGCGGCGTACTGAAGCTTGAACCAGTCGCGGCGCACCTTCCAGACCATCCTCCATTGCAGGTCGGCATTGGAGAGGCCTTCATAGACAACGATTCGACAGGATTCAAACTTCCGCCCGAATCACAGCGACGCGGCGGACTTCCTAATGACCATCGCGGGCAGGCGATTGAAAGCCTGATGGCCGAACTGCTCGCTCGCAAAGCTAAGCATGACGGAACTACGCTCGCATGGTCATTCACGACCCTCCCGGACGGCAAGCCAGTGCATGACACCTGGGTGTCGGCGATGACTGATATGGAAGGGCCCAGGGTACAGAAACTATGGTCGCACCTAACAAATAGTGGCAATGGGGACAGAAAAGCTCACTGGGAGCCGCAGATTGTGGAGCGGTTTCCGCTGAAGATTCCGCACCGGACTGTCGAGCTGATCCCCGCCATTCGTCGCATTGGCGACTCAGGAGTGGAGCCGAATGGGTATGACGGAACAGGGATCATTAACAGACTCGCGCAACTTCAGAATCCGTCGGCTGAGAACCAAGATCAGAAACTCAGGTTTGAAGCCATCAACTCGTTCCTACGCGAGGTTACAGATAGACCAGATGCACGAATCGAGATCCCGTACGAACGGGACACAATACTTGTTCATATGGACAACAAAGTACTGCCGATTTCCTGCCTTGGCTCTGGCCTGCACGAAGTCATCATCCTTGCGGCTGCAGCGACCACGCTTAGCAACCAAATAGTTTGTATTGAAGAGCCTGAACTCCACCTAAACCCAATACTCCAGAAAAAGTTCATTCGGCATCTCGCTACGCGCACTGACAATCAATACTTCATTACCACACACTCCGCTGCGATCATGGATACACCTGACGCTGAGGTCTATCACGTGACACTAACGGACGGTAGTTCAAGGGTTGAGAGGGTTACCACCGATGCCACACGGGCTGCTGTTTGCGAGGACCTTGGGTATCACCCATCCGATCTTCTCTTGGCCAATTGCATCATATGGGTAGAAGGTCCGTCCGATCGCCTATACGTGAACTGGTGGCTTCGCACCATCGATTCCGCTCTCATCGAAGGTATTCATTTCAGCGTCATGTTCTACGGGGGCAAACTTGCGGCCCACATTTCAAACGCCGAGACGTCGGAGGGAGTGACCGAGTTTATTCAGCTAAGGCGATTGAATCGCCGTGGCGTAATTCTGATTGATAGTGACAAAGCATCATCACACGCGCGAATTAACGAAACGAAGAAGCGACTGCGCGACGAATTTGATCAAGGCCCCGGCTTCGCATGGATAACAAGTGGGCGAGAGGTCGAGAATTATTTGCCGATTGATGCTGTTGCCTCCGCGGTCTCTGAGACGATTCCTTCTGCGACGCGACTAGGTGGCGGCGATCGCTATGAAAATCTTTTGAAGATTCGACGGGCCTCCGGATCGGATGATCAGGCCTCAAAAGTTGAAGTGGCGAAGTGGATAACGGTCGAGACTGAACCGGATTTGCAGCTTCTAGACCTGCGTGAGCAGCTATCAAGACTAGTCGACTTCATCCGTAAGTCGAATCCGATCGGCGGCATACGGCCGAGTGCCTAGCTCAACCCCAATACGCTTCCGCACTCGGTGTTAGCCCAAAATTTGAACTGCCGCTCCAACCATTTCCCAGGTGCCGCTCTCGGCTAACTGCGGACATGTTTGGAGAGATGGCGAAGGACAGCTTCCGCTGCATAGCTGACCTCTATCGATCCAGTACGACCAACTGCACTGGGTCGAAAGGGGCGCCCAAGTTTGTGGGGGCGGCCACCCCATCCCCTCAGGTGCCACCAGGCGTGGTACGGCTTGAACCAAGCCCTACAGTCCATCCCATTACCCACCGTTCTCCAACTCACTCGGTGATGTTGTTGGCCTTGATGAAGGCCGACCAGGTGGTCATCTGCTTTTCCACAAAGGGCTTGAACACCTCGGGGCCGCCGCCCACCAGATCGATGCCCTGGGCTTCGAGCTTTTTGGCCACGTCGGGGTTCTTCAGCGCGGCGGCCACGGCGGCGTGGATGCGGCTGGTGATGGCGGGCGGCATCTTGGCCGGGCCGATCACGCCCCACCAGGCGGGCGCGTCAAAACCGGGGAAGCCGCTCTCGGCGATGGTGGGCACGTTGGGCATGTCCTTGGAGCGTTTGCTCGTGCTCACCGCCAGTGGCGTCACGTTGCCCGAGTCGGCGTGCGGCTTGATCAGGAACAGCGAACCCACGGCCAGTGGCACGTGGCCGGCAATGGCGTCGTTCATCAGCGGGCCGCCGCCCTTGTAGGGCACATGGGTCCAGTCGAAGCCGGCGTTCTTGGCCATCTGCGCGATGGCCAGGTGGCCCAGGCTGCCGGTGCCGATGGTGCCGTAGCTGGTGGTCTTCTTCGCCTTGGCTTCGCTCACCAGCTGGGCAAAGCTGGTGATGGGCGAACCCTTGGTGGCCGCCAGCACCATGGGCGCGGTGCCGATCAGGGTGATGTGCTCCAGATCCTTCAGGGTGTCGAAGGCCATGTTGGGCTTGAGCGCCGGGTTCACTGCATGGGTGTCGAAGACCACGCCGAAGGTGTAGCCGTCGGGCGCGGCCTTGGCAATCGCCGCCGTGCCGATCACGCCCGAGGCGCCGCCGATGTTCTCCACGATCACCGACTGGTTGAGCTGCACGCGCAGCGCCTCGGCCAGGATGCGCGAGACCTGATCCACCGAGCCGCCCGGCGGAAACACAGCGATCACGCGCACCGGTTTGGCCGCCGGCCACTCCTGCGCGAACGCCACCGAGGCCGAGGTCGCCACCACCGTGGACACGAGGGCGCCCACCACGAGTTTTTTCAACATGTCTTGTCTCCGTCGGGTTGTTGTGACCCGATGGTAAGCATGCACACCCAAGCGTCGAGAGATCGATAACCCTAGTGATTCAGACCTGCACGATCAGCCCGGCCCGCAGCTCGCGGATGCGTTGGTCGATGTAATAACCGCCGTACTCGGTGTAGCGCAGAAACGGGAAGCCGCAGGCTTTGCAGGCCCACACCTCGCAGCGGTTGCAGGGATGGTGGGCGAGCGAAATCGGCGCATCGGGCGACCACGCATCCACGCCGACCGGGCGGTGTTCTTCCAGTGTGGGCTCGTCGTCGCCCGGCAGCCAGAGCGCACCCAGCGGCTGCAGCGCGGCGCCGTCTTGCGAGGCGGGGAAGGACTCCCAGCCCGGGCTGGCGTAGGGCCGGCAGGTGGGGCAGGGGGCGGGGGCGGTGTGCGCCCGGGCGATGGCGGTCACCGCATCAGGGCTCAGGCGTTCAAGGTCGGGTGGGGTGGGCATGCGGCGATGCTACTGGAGCGGAGTGGGTGTCGGCCAGTGTGCTGGCGCTGAAAGACATCACGAACAGGGTGCATGCAATACAAAGTTTCATGGGTGGTTTCTCTGGCAACAACATGTCGTGCGCTCGTTCACTTGTGCGAGCTGGTTGGCGCCACGGCAGGCCACCCATGGCAGTGGCTCTGCGGGTTCTGTGTGGGTAGGCGCGGAGCGCATGACCGGCCGCGGTCTTTTGCCAACAGCCTGCCATTCAAACTTTTTGCCTCCAGTGTTCGATGGCGTACCATGTTGCCATGACCACCTTTGCCGATTCCCTCAAGAAAGAGATCGCCCGCGTGGCGCGCAAGGAACTGCGCGACGAACTCGGGGCTTTGCGCAAGACCTCCTTGCAGCAGCGCTCCGAGATCGCGGCCCTGAAGAAGCAGCTCAAGGCCCTGCAGACCCAGACCAACCAGCTGGGCAGGACGCGGGCCGAGCCGGCGCGCAGCGCGCCACCGGCCAGCGCGGCAGGTGCCGGGGCGCCCCGGGGCAAGCCCGGGCGCAAAGTGGTGTTCACCGCAGAACGCTTGAAAACGCAGCGGGCCCGGCTGGGCCTCACGCAGGAACAGGCGGCCCGGCTGTTGGGTGTGTCGTCGCTCTCGATCTGGAAGTGGGAGTCCGGTGGCGCCGTGCCACGCGCCTCGCGCGTGCCCAAGATCCTGGAGCGCCTGGCCTTGGGCAAACGCGAAGCACTGGCACTGGTGACACCTGAAGCGCCGCCAACCTAGCCAGCGGGCGTCAGGCCTTGCGGGCCAAGGTCTCCACCGGGACATAGAACGACCCGCCCGCGGCTTTGAACTCGGCCGACTTGGCGGCCATGCCACGCGCCAGCGCGTCGGCCTCGCTCAAACCCTGTTTCTCTGCGAAATCGCGCACGTCCTGCGTGATCTTCATCGAGCAGAACTTCGGCCCGCACATGCTGCAGAAGTGCGCCTCCTTGCTGCTGTCCTTGGGCAAGGTCTCGTCGTGGAAGTCGCGCGCGGTGTCGGGGTCCAGGCCCAGGTTGAACTGGTCGTGCCAGCGGAACTCGAAACGCGCCTTGCTCATGGCGTCGTCGCGCGCGCGGGCACCCGGATGGCCCTTGGCGATATCGGCTGCGTGGGCGGCGATCTTGTAGGCGATCAGGCCCTGCTTCACGTCGTCGCGGTCGGGCAGGCCCAGGTGTTCCTTGGGCGTCACGTAGCACAGCATGGCCGTGCCCATCCAGCCGATCATGGCCGCGCCGATCGCCGAGGCGATGTGGTCGTAGCCCGGTGCGATGTCGATGGTCAGCGGCCCCAGCGTGTAGAACGGCGCCTCGTGGCAGTGCTTCAACTGCTCGTCCATGTTGGCTTGGATCAGGTGCATGGGCACATGGCCCGGCCCTTCGATCATCGTTTGCACGTCGTGTTGCCACGCGGTCTGCGTGAGCTCACCCAGCGTCTTGAGTTCGGCAAACTGCGCCTCGTCGTTGGCGTCCGCCGCGCTGCCAGGGCGCAGGCCGTCGCCGAGCGAGAAGCTCACGTCGTAGGCCTTCATGATCTCGCAGATCTCGTCGAAGTGCTCATACAGAAAACTCTCGCGGTGGTGTGTGATGCACCACTTGGCCATGATCGAGCCGCCGCGCGAAACGATGCCCGTGCGCCGGTTCGCGGTGAGGTGGATGAAGGGCAGGCGCACACCGGCGTGGATGGTGAAGTAGTCCACCCCCTGCTCGGCCTGCTCGATCAGCGTGTCGCGGTAGATCGCCCAGGTGAGGTCTTCGGCCACGCCGCCCACCTTCTCCAGCGCCTGGTAGATCGGCACCGTGCCGATGGGCACCGGCGAGTTGCGCACGATCCAGTCGCGCGTGGTGTGGATGTTGCGGCCGGTGGAGAGGTCCATCACGTTGTCCGCGCCCCAGCGGATCGCCCAGACCAGCTTGTCCACCTCTTCCTCGATGCTGGAGGTCACCGCCGAATTGCCGATGTTGGCGTTGACCTTGACGAGGAAGTTGCGGCCAATGGCCATCGGTTCCACTTCGGGGTGGTTGATGTTGGCCGGGATGATGGCGCGGCCGCGCGCCACCTCGTCGCGCACGAACTCGGGCGTGATCACGTCCGGGATGCGCGCGCCCATGGGGTTGCCGCGCAGACGCGACTCGCGGGCAGCGTCGCCCAGGTACCCGGCCATCCATTCGCGTTGGCCGTTTTCGCGCACGGCAACAAATTCCATCTCGGGCGTGACGATGCCGCGGCGCGCGTAGTGCAGCTGCGTCACGTTCATGCCGCTCCTGGCGCGGCGCGGCGTTCGCTGCAGGCCTGCGGCCTGGGCACGCAGCGCTTCGATGCGTTCGATGGTGGTGTCGTTCTGGCGGGCCTCGTTCTTCACACCGTCGTCCAGCACCTGGCGGGCGCGGCCGGCATAGGTCTCGGTGTCTCCGCGCGCGGCGATCCACGCACCGCGCACGTCGGGCAGACCGCGCGTCACGTCGATGGCGGCCGCAGGCTCCGAGTACGGGCCCGACGTGTCGTACACCACGACCCGTTCGCCGTTGGTGAGCGCGATCTCGCGCATGGGAACGCGCACACCCGGCAACTGGCCGGGGACGTGGAGTTTGCGGGAGGCGGGGAAGGGTTCGCGGCTGAGGGCGAACGGGGTGGCGGGCAACTTGTCGGACGCATGCATGGTGGCGGTCTCCGGTTCCGGTGGATGGGCAGTGAATGCTCCGGAGGACCGCCCCAGGGACCGCGACGGCGGGTGAGCCACCTCCGCCATGAAAAACGGAGGAGGGGGACACCCACATGCCGCGTGGGGCATGCGCTCTTCTTTCGCCGGTACTAACCGGATCAAGTTCACGGGTTTGGCTGGTCAGCCATCTCAGCGCCCGACCCTTTCAGATCGGTGCACCCCGGAGCAAGGAGGAGTGTATGCGCGCCGGGCGCTTGTGGGCCCGCCTGCTGCCGCGGGTTCAGATCAGGATGTCGAACAGGTTCGAGAACGTGTCCGTCCACGGCCGGAACCCGGGCCGTGGCTCCAGCACCCGGGCGTCTTGCAGCGTTGGCGGCAGCGCAGCGGCCTGGGCGGCGCTCACGAACACCACCCAGGTGGAACGCCGGCAGAACGGATCGCCGTGGCCACCCGGCAATTCGAGCAGCAACGCCACCTTGCCCACGTGTTGTGCGGCCGAGGCCATGACCGGGCGCAGGTCGAGGTAGGTGTTGGTGATGTGCACGGCGAGCAGGCCGTCGGGGCGCATGTGGCGCATGTAGGCGTCGAACGCCTCCAGCGTGAGCAGGTGGGTGGGAATGGAGTCGCCCGAGAAGGCGTCCATGGCGAGCAGGTCAAAAGCTTGCGGGGGTTCGCGCTCCAGCATCAGGCGGCCGTCGCCCAGCACCGGCACGATGTTCGCCGCGCTGTCCGCCAGGTAGCTGAAGTGTTTGCGCGCGAGGTCGAGCACCTGGTCGTTGATCTCGTACATGCGCATCTGATCGCCCGCGCGGCCGTACACCGCCAGCGTGCCCGCGCCCAGGCCCACCACACCGAGTTGGCGCGGACGGTCGGTGGGCAGGCTTTGCAGCGCGCGGCCGATGCCGGTGCGTTCGCAGTAGTAGGCGGTGGCGCGCTTCGGATGGTTCAGGTACTGCTCGCCGTGGGTGATGCTGCCGTGCACCATGCTGCGCATGGGGCCCAGGCCGTCTTCGTCCACGCCCTCTTCAATGCGCGTCTGGCTGTAGAAGTTGCGCACCACCTCGGTGTAGCCCTGCACATAGTCCAGCGAGATGCTGGACAGGCGCGCGCCGTAGAGCAACAGCGCCAGCAGCAAGGCACCACGCAGCCAGTGTGGCCGCTGGTCGCGCAGCTCGGGCCAGAGCACCAGCACCACCAGCAGCGCACACAGAAACAGGCCCAGCGGCAACTCGAAGTAGGCATTGAAGATCACCGGCGCCACCAACCCCACGAACAGGCCACCCAGCGCGCCGCCCACCGAGAGCATCAGATAGAACAGCGTGAGGTGGCGCACGGGCGGGCGCCGGCGCACCAGCTCGCCGTGGCAGACCATGCAGAACACGAACACCGCCGCGCACAGCAAGGCCACGAGCACCGGCACGTCCAGGCCCTGATTCATGGCGAGATCCAGCGCCACGAAGGCCAGCGGCAAGGCCACCCACAGGAAGAACGGGCGCACGTAATAGCGCGGTGCGTCGAAACACAGGATGAAGCTCAGCAGGTACAACGCCAGCGGCAGCACCCAGAGAAAGGGCACGGGCGCCACGTCTTGTGTGAGGTGGCGCGTGATGGCCAGCAGCAGCATCGAAGCGGTGGCTGCCAGGCCCACCCACATGAGGCACTCGCGCCAGCCGGGGCGGGGTGTGTCGTCCAGCGGCGGGGCGGCGGTGGCCGCGTCGTTCTGCCGCCGCACGGTGTAGGCCGCGGTGGCCACGCACACCAGCACAAACAGCGCGTAGCCGGTCGACCACACCCAGGCCTGCGGCTTCACCGCCAGCATCGGCTCCACCAGCACCGGGTACGAGAGCAGCGCCAGCATCGACGCCAGGTTGGACAGCGCATACAGCCGGTAGGGCTGCACACCCTGGCTCACAAAGCTGCGCGCGTACCAGGCCTGCATGAGCGGGCCGGTGGTCGAGAGCAGCAGGTAGGGCACGCCCACCGTGGTGGCCAGCACGCCGAGCACGCTCCAGGTCGGGTAGGCCTGGGCATCGAGCTTCCACGACGGGTCGGCCACCACCGGCAGCGTGGCCAGGCTCAGCAGCAGCAGCGCGCCGTGCACCCAGGGCTGGCGCCCGGCGCTGATCTTTTCGTGCAGCAGGTGCACGTAGGCGTAGCCCAGCAGCAGCTCCACCTGGAAGAACACCATGCACAGCGTCCACACCGACGACGAGCCGCCGAACCACGGCAGGATCATCTTGGCCACGACGGGCTGGATCTGGAACAGCAGGAAGGCGGAGAGAAAGACCGTGGCGGCGAAGAGCGGCATGGGTGTGCGTGGCGAGCCTGAGGTGCTGAAGTATGGCTGCGCGGCTGAACCGCCCGCCGTCTCGCGCGTTCAGGTGTGGCGCTGCAGAAACACGTCGATCGCTTCGTTCACAGGCTCCGGATGCGTGATCGGTCCCATGTGGCCAAGCTGCTCGAACACCACATGCTCGGCGCGAGGCAGAACACCCAGCAAACGCCGGGCGACGCCGTGGGCCGACACTGTGGAGCGAGCGCCCGTCATGAGCAGCACCGGAATCTCGATGTCGGCAAAACGGGCCAGGGGTGTGGGCTCGGTCATCAGGGCGTGGGCCCAGCGGCGCACGTTCGCCGTCGAGTTCGAAATCGCGGGTTGGCGCTCGGGTGGCGTGGCGTCCCAGCTGCCCGGGCCCATCCAGTAGTCAATGAAACATTGGGCGGCCAGCGGCTTGTCGCCCGCATCCAGCGCCGCCGCCGCGGCGGCGACGGCGTTGCGGATGCCGTCGGCTTCGTTGGGCGACGGGCCGTCGGCTTCGATCAGCGAGAACAGCGTGGGCTCGTACAACACCAGCGCACGCACGCGCTGCGGATGCTGCAGCGCCGCGATCAGCGCGACCGCCGCCCCATACGAATGGCCCACGAGGCTGAAGGCATCGCCGGCCCGGGCCAGCACCGGGTCGAGGAACGCCACTTCGTCGGCCAGTGCGATGCGGCGGTCTGACGGCCACTCGGGGCTGGCACCCGAGCCATAGGAATCGGGCACCAACACGCGGTGGCGCGGAGCCAGCCGCGCCATGAGGGCACGCCACTGGCCGCCGTGGCTCGCGTTGGAGTGCAGGCAGATCACGGTCGGGCCGGCACCGGCTTCGCGGGTGTGGGGTTGGACATCGGGCATGGGGTGCTCCATGGAGGGTGCTGGGCGTGCAATGCCCGTTCGGGTGCCGCTGCCATTTGACACGGCAACCGGGGTGTCCGTCGACACCCGGCGTTGTGATCGGCTTCGGGTTGAGCGCGATCAACGGGAACTGGCACCGCTCAGGACACCATGGGCGGCCCTGTCCCATGGCCTGTGCCATGGGACTTCACACCTTGATGGAGCCCTTCATGAAACCCGGAATGCTTGCCGCAGCGTTGTTTTTCACCGCCATCTCGGGAGTTGCCATGGCGCAACCGGCGGTTCCCGGCCCTCTGGCTGCGGATGAGGCGCCGATTTATGGCGCACAACTCATGACCCAGCAGGAGCGGCTGGAATACCGCGACCGGATGCGCGCGGCCCGCACACTGGAAGAACGTGAGCAGCTCCGCGTGCAACACCATGAGCAGATGCAGGCGCGGGCGAAGGAGCGTGGTGCCACGCTGCCCGAGTTGCCGCCGGTGCGCGGCGGCATGGGACCGGGTGGGGGCCAGGGTCCCGGCATGCCCAAGCGCTGAAACGCATCAGGCGGCCAGAGCGGCCCGCCCGTTCGAGAAACGTTGCAGGAACTGCCGTCCCCGTTCGGTGGACGGCGCATTGAAAAAAGCCTCGGGCGAGCCCGTCTCCACCACCACGCCGTGGTCCATGAACACCACGCGGTGGGCCGCCTCGCGGGCGAAGGCCATTTCGTGGGTCACCACCAGCATGGTCATGCCCTCGGCGGCCAGGTCGCGCATCACGGCCAGCACCTCCCCCACCAGTTCGGGGTCGAGCGCGCTGGTGGGCTCGTCGAACAGCATGAGCGCGGGCTTCATGGCCAGCGCGCGCGCAATGCCCACACGCTGCTTCTGACCACCCGACAGGCGCGCGGGGAACACATCGCGTTTGTCGAACAGTCCCACGCGCGTCAGCAGCGCTTCGGCCTCGGCGCGCACGTCGTCCCTGGGTCGGCGTTGCACATGCACCGGTGCCTCCATCACGTTTTGCAACACGGTGAGGTGGGGCCACAGCGCGAGCTGCTGGAACACCATGCCGATGCGCGTGCGCACCTGCGCGAGCTGCTGGTCGTTCATGACCACGCCGCCACTGGTGACTCCGATGGGTTGGCTGTCGATGAGGATGCGGCCGCTGTCGGGGCGCTCCAGCCAGTTGATGCAGCGAAGCAGCGTGGACTTGCCCGAGCCCGAAGGCCCGAGCAGGCACACCGTTTCGCCCGGCGCCACGGTGAACGAGATGTCGTCGAGCACACGCAGGTTGCCGTAGCTTTTGCGCAGCGACTGGACACTGAGGAGGGGGATGCGTGTGGGCATGGTGGGCTCGGTTGGGAGGTCAGCGCCGCGCTTCGGCCAAACGCCCCACGGCGGCCACGCCGGCCTCCACCACCAGGCAAAGCGCCCAGTAGAGCAGCACGGCGGTGAGGAAGGCGGCGAACGGGATGAAGTGGCGCGACTGGATGGAGCTCACCGCGTGGGTGAGTTCGGGCAGCGTGATGATGGTGAGGAAGGCGCTGTCCTTGATGATCTGGATCAGCTGGTTGCCCAGCACCGGCGCGCTCGAGAGCGCCAGCGGCGGCAGCACGATGCGCCGGAACAGGCCCAGGCCGCTGTAGCCGAACGCCACGCCGGCTTCGATGGGTGCGCGCGGCTGCGCCGCCCAGGCGGCGCGCAGGATCTCGGCCATGTAGGCCGCGTGGTACGCGGTGAGGGCGAACAGGCCCGCGCTCCAGGCGTCGAACTGCAGACCCAGCGACGGCAGGCCGTAGTAGACGATGTAGGCGAACAGCAGAAACGGTGTGCAGCGCGCCAGGTCCACCAGCGCCTTGGCCGGCAACAACAGCATGCGCTTCGGCGACATGAGAAGCATCGACAACAAGGCACCGAGCAGCAGCGCCGCCACACCCGCCAGCACCGAGAGCAGCACGGTGTTGCCCAGGCCCGAGAACAGCAAGCCGCGCTCCGACCACACGGTGGCGAAGTCGCGCATCATGCGGTGGCCTCGCGCTGCACGGTGCGCCGCTCCACCCAGCGCTGCACGCTCACCAGCGCATAGACGATGGGGATGTAGATGGCCAGAGCCACCAGAAAGGGTGGCAGCGGTTCGTAGGTCTGCGCGCCGATGCGCACGGCCGCGCGTGTGATGTCGACCACGCCCACCACCGCGAGCACGGGGGTGAGTTTGACCAGCTGCGACATCTCGTTGATGAGTCCGGGCAGCGCCGTGCGCCACACCTGCGGCAGCACGATGCGCCGAAAGCGCAGCACCCGGCCCATGCCGACCGATTGCGCCGCTTCGATCTGGTCTCTGGGCAGGTCGAGCAGGGCGGCGCGCCACACCTCGCAGTTGAAGGCGGCGGTGTTGAGCACGAGCGCGATCAGCCCGGCGGTCACCGGGCCCACCGACACACCCGCCGTGGGCAAGGCAAAAAAGATCAGCAGCACCAGCGTGATGAGCGGCGTGGCGCGCAGCAGGCTCACGTACACCGCCACCACGGGGTTGAGCAGCGGCACCTTGGCCCAGCGCGCCAGTGCCAGGCCCAGACCGAACGGAAGGCCCAGCGCGATGCCGGCGATGGACAGCAGCAGCGTGGTCAGCGCGCCGCTGAAGATCGACAGGACATCGGCGTGGGTCATGCGCTGAAAGGCTTCACTGCTCGGGCGTGTAGCTCACCGGCAGCGTGAACGCTTCACCGAACCACTTCTTCTGCAGCGCCGGCATGACTCCGTTGGCCTTCTGCGCGGCAATGAATTCGTTCATGAACTTCTGCAGATCGGTGTTGCCCTTCTTCACCGCCCAGGCGGGGTACGAGCTGCCCGAGACCGGCTGACCGAGTTCGAACACGTTCGGACGCTCCGCCACCAGCGCCTTGAGGTTGATGACGGTGTTGACCACGAAGTCGGTGCGCTTGAGCGCGAGGTCCTGGTAGGCCTCGGGGTAGGACGCGTACTCCACGACCTTGCCGAGCTTGCCGCCCTCCTTGGCCAGCATGGCCTGGAGCTCGGGCAGGCGGCTCAGGAACGCGCTGCCGGTCTGCACGCCCACGGTCTTGCCGTTGAGGTCCTTGATGCTCTTGATGCTGCTGTCGTCCTTGCGCTTGACGTAGTAGTGCGTGGCATCGGCAATGGGGCTGGTGAAGTCCAGCGAGAGCGTGCGTTCCTTGGTCATGAGCACGGCGGTGATGGCGATGTCGTACTTGCCGGTCGCCACGCCCGCGAGGATGCCGGGCCAGGGCAGGATCTCCTGGCGGATTTCAAACGGCGCGTACTTGCGCAGCGCATCCACCATCTCGTTGTTGAACCCGGTGGGCTTGCCGTCCTTGACAAATTCAAACGGGCGGAAGTCGTCTTCGGTGACCACGGTCATGTAGCCGCGCTTCTTGATCTCGTCGAGGTTGGCGGCGTGTGCGGTGGTGGCCCACAGTGCGAGCGGCAGCAGCAGGGCGGCGAGCACGCCGCGGCGGGAGAACGGGAGGGTGGCTGGCATGGTGAAGCTCCTGGGAGTGGAAGGGACGTGGGGTGAATCGCTTCACCTTCAGCGCAAGTTGCATGCCCATCCAAAAGCCGAGGAGGTCCGGTTGTGCAGACGCGTCCCCACCACCCGCTGCGAAGCCGGTGCATGTGCCGTCGGGTGCACGGCAGCGGTGCGTGGGCACGCTTCAGTCGGGTGCGTGCCACTCCAGCACCTGCCAATGCACCGGCAGAAGAGGGCTCTTCACCGTGGCCTCCGACTGGCTCGTGCGCTGCAGGGCACAGGTGTGCGCGCGGCCTTCCCGTTCGGGCACAGTGGCGCGCTCGATGGTCCACACGCCGTGTTCCAGCGTGCCGAAGCCGATGTCGAAGTCCAGCAGGTCCTCGGCTGCTTGCGGGTGGCGCGCCACCACCTCGGCCAGGGTGTCGTCGGGCGCGGTGTCGGCCGGCCAGGCGGTGCTGCGCGGGCGCAGGTGCATGAGGTACCGCCCGGCCACCAGCAGGCGCTCCGCCGTGGGTGCGCCGGTGTCGTCGAGCGCGGCCAGTGCGATGCGTTTGCCCAGCGAGCCCGGCAGGCGTTCCCACACTTCGAAGTAGGTGCCGTGGATGCCGGTCTCGTGCACACAGTCGGCTGACTCGAACACCATGTGGCCCGCGTCGGGTGTGCTGCGCGGCGGCTGCAGGTCGATGTGCCGCTGCCAGGTGCAGACGTCGGGTTGGTGCGGGTCGGGCTGCGTGATGAGCGTGGTGCCGCCGAAGCCCTGCAGTTGGGCGCGGCCGGCCGAGGTGGCGCGGTTGGCCGTGGCGGGCACGCGCAGGTCACCGTGCCACAGGCCTGCCTGCAGCCAGCGCACCCAGGTGGTGGTGTCGCGCTCGGTGGGCGTTTCCAGCAGGGTGCGCTGCCACACGCCGTGATAACGATCGGGGATGGTCATGTGACGGCGTTCGGGAAGACGGGCAGCTGTCGGTAGAAGGCCATGTCGTGGTTGGGCCAGAGCTGCGCGCCGGTATCAAAGGCGAGTGCCTTGAGTTTGCGAATGCTCTCCACAGCCTGCTGCTCGCGGCCCTGCCACAGCGTGCCGGGTGCCACCTCGTCGTCGATGTTTTCCTGCAGGTCGGCCGCGTCGCCGGCCAGCAGCACCGGCGCACCGGTGGGCAGTTCGATCAGCATCGACATGTGGCCGGCGGTGTGGCCGGGCGTGGCCACGGCGTGCACGCCGGGCAACACGCTGTACTCGCCGTGCTTCAGGCAGAACGGGAGGGCCCGTCCCTCGTCGTCGAGCAGGTCGTCTTCGAACACCGCGCCGTCCAGTCCGCTGCAGGCGGCATTCCACTCGTCGCGCTGCAGGTGGACCTCGGCGCCGCAGCCGCAGCGTTTGAGCTCCTTCAAGCCACCCGCGTGGTCGAAGTGCAGGTGGCCGATGAAGATCACGTCCACATCCTTCGCTCCCAGCCCCAGGCGCGCCAGGTGGTTCGGGATGCGGTGTTCCTCCCGCATGTCGGGCGCGCCCATCTCGAAGGTGGCAGGGTTGTAGTAGCGGTCCCGCAGCGTGGGCGTGTGGATCTTGGCGTGGTCACAACCGACGTCGTAGAGGATCCGGCCGTTTTTCGTTTCGATCAGGTAGGCCAGGATGGGCGCTTCAATGGTCTGGCCATGGCCCCGGTTGAAGGTGGAGATGGTCTTGTCGTAGCGGTGGGTCGCGGTGAGCAGCGGCCAGAGGCGCAAGGCTTGGGTCATGGGGTCAGGCTCCGGTGAAGGATTGCACCCAGGTGTTCACCCTGTCGGGAACGGCGGCTCGCACCCCCTGCAACGAGGCCACCACCTCGTCGGTGCTGCGCACGCGCCCGAAGATGCCGCCCTCCACCGCGATCATGGCCAGGGCAGGTGCCTGCAGCGCCGGATTGCTGGCGGCGGTCGCGTCACCCACGGTGGTGCAGGCAAAGCCCCGGTCCACCGCTTCGCGCAGCGTGGAATGCACACAGACCTCGGTGGTCACGCCGCAGATGATGAGCGCCTCGATGTCGTGCGCGGCCAGCACCTGCGCCAGCCGCGTGCGGTGAAAGGCGCCATAGCCGGGCTTGTCGATCACCTCTTCGCCAGTCACCGGTCGCACCGCGTCCACGAAGTCGTGGCCTTGTTCACCGCGCACCAGCAGGCGGCCCAGCGGCCCCAGGCTGCCGATGGGTGCGCCCGCGTCCACGCTGCGCTGCAGTTTGGTGGCGGGACAGTCGCTCAGGTCGCTCAGATGGCCTTCGCGCGTGTGCACCACCAGCAGGCCCGCCGCACGCGCGGCCTGCAGCAGCCGCACGGTGTTGGCCACCACCGCCTGCATGGGGCCGATGTCGATGCCGGCCTGGTGGGCGTAGCCGCCCGGGCTGCAGAAGTCGCGCTGCAGGTCGATCACGACCAGTGCGGTGTGGGTGGGGTCGAACGCGGTGTCCATGCTCAGACGACCTTGGGTCGGGTGAAGCCGTTGGTGATGGCTTCGGCCATGCGGCGGGCCACTTCAACCGCGAGCAAGCGGCCCTTGACGGCGTCCGATCCCTTGGCCGATGACAGCACGCCCGAGGCCGGCACCCAGTCGGTGCGCGGCGGGTACATGTCGTACGGCGGGAAGTCGGCCGGGCCGTCGTCGGGCAGCAGGTCCATGCGCACCAGATGCGGGTGGTAGTGCAGCATCATGGACGTTTCCAGCACCGCGGCATGCTCCAGCGCAAAGCCCGGAAAACCGTCGGGGAACACATCGCCCAGGGTCTCGGGCGTCATGAAGTCCCAGTACTCCAGGCGCATCACCTGCAACTGGTTGGCCGGGTCGGCGGCCTTGGCGTCGCGCAGGCCGAGGTCGATGCCTTCGATCAGGAACCACTGGTTTTCGTAGTGGCCGTTCACGATCACGAGCTTCGCCAAGCCGTGTCGTGCGAACTCGCGCACCGCGTCCCGCACCTGGCCGACCAGCGTGGCCGCGTCCACACTCGTGGTGCCGCAGAAGTGCTGGCCGCCACCGCACTTGGGCTGCGACTTGTAGCCGTACGACAGCGTGGGCGCCACCAGGCCACCCACGAGCGCTGCGGCGTCGGCCGCCACCGCGCTGGACAGCAGACCGTCGGTGCCCAACGGCAAGTGTGGGCCGTGCTGTTCGAGTGCGCCCACGGGCAGCAGCACCGGCGGCTGGTCGCGTTGCACGCGCGACTGGTAGTCCACCCACGAGAGTTCGTTCATCCACACGGTGGGGTTCATTCAGGCTCCTTGGGGTTTGGGATCGGGCGAGGTGTCGAGCGCTTCGGCGAACGCGGCCATGGCGATCAGCGCGCCGCCGGCCCACTCCAGGCCGGTCATGGATTCGTCGCCGAACCACAGCGCGCTCATCACCGCGACCACCAGCTCGGCCAGCAGGATCACGCCGGCCTTGCTGCTCTCGATGTGCGTCACACCGAACTGCCAGGTGGCGGTGGCCAGCAGCAGCCACACAAATCCGTAGGCCAGCACGGCCAGCCACACGCCGATGCCCATGCCGCTGGGCACGCTGTGGCCCAGTGCGCTGGTGGCCAACAACGAAATGACACCGCAGCCCGCGAACACCGCGAAGGTCTTGCTCACCATGGGCACCTGCTGCGCGGCGCGGGCGATCACGTTGTTGGCCGCAAAGCAGAAGCCGGCGGAGAGCGCGAGGAAATCGACGAAGGTGAAGGTGAAACCGAGCCCACCCGGGCCGCCCAGGAACAGCCACAGCCCCAGCAGCGCCACCACCACCGCCGCCCAGCGCAGCGGCGGAATGCGCTCCTTCAGGAACAGCCAGCCACCCAGCACGGACCACACCGGCGAGAGGTAGAATAGGAACATGACCCGCACCACGTCGCCCAGCATGAGCGCGTTGACGAACGAGGTGTTGGCCCAGCCACCCACCACGGCCAGGGCCAGCAGCAGACCCCACTGCACCCGCCACGCGGCGCGCTGGCGCCAGATGAAAACGCAGCTGAACAGGCCCACCACGCCGTAAGAGAGCAGCGACACCATGGGACCGGTGAGACCCTGCGCGATGAACCACTTGAGCGGCATCCACGACAGGCCCCACAGCGATGCCGAGAACAGCAACACGCCGGTGGCGACGCGGTTGGACGGGTGGGTGAGCACGGACATGGGGGGCCGATCAGGGCATCACCGAGCCGCCGTTGGGACCGAGTACCTGGCCGCAGTAAAAGCGGGACATGTCGGAGGCCAGGAACAGCGCCGTGGCCGCGATCTCTTCGGCCTCGGCCACGCGGTGCTGCGGAATGGCGAGTTCCTTCTCGATCCACTCGGGGCTCATGTGTTCGAGCGAGACCATGGCGGTGTTCACCGGGCCGGGCGCAATGGCATTGACGCGGATGCCGTGGGGCGCGAACTCACGCGCCAGCGAACGCGTGAGGCCGATCACACCGGCCTTGGCCGCGCAGTAGGGCGCGTAGTTCTCGCGGCCCAGGATGCCGAGGTCGGACGCGAGGTTGACGATGACGCCACCGCCGCGCGCCACCATGCCGGGCAGCACCGCGCGCGCCATGAGGAAGACCGACTTGAGGTCGGTGTTCAACATGCGGTCCCAGTCGGCTTCGGAGGTGTCCAGGAAAGGCTTTTCCTGGATGATGCCGGCGTTGTTGACGAGGATGTGCAGGTCGCCCATGGTGTGCAAGGCTTCCTCCACCAGGCGCTGCACAGCCGCGCTGTCGCTCACGTCGGCGTTGATGGCCACAGCGTGTCCGCCCGCGCCCTTGATGGCCTGCACCAGCGTGGCGGCATCCTGTGGCTGGTTCAGGTGGTTGATGACCACGCGCGCACCGGCTTGCGAGAGCTTCAGCGCGATCGCGCGGCCGATGCCGGTGGCCGCACCGGTGATGAGGGCCGTCTGCCCCGAGAGTGAAAGAGAAACGCTCATGGGGTACCTTCGCCCTGCGGGCTGCGGTGCGAGCTTGCTTGGGAACGGCCCGGCGCGGCGCTCATGCCATCACCTCGCCGTGGCTGGCCACCAGGCACTGGCCGGTGAGCGAACGCGATTCGGTGCTGGCCAGAAACAGGAACACGCCGGCGATGTCGGCCGGTGTGAGCATCTCGGGCACGGCCTGGCGCGCCAGGATCTCGCGCTCCACCTCGGCTTCGCTGCGGCCTTGCTCATGTGCCATGGCGGTGAGCGATCGCATCGCGGCCTCGGTGCGGATCCAGCCGGGGCAGACCGCATTCACGCGGATGCCGCGCGGCCCGAGCTCCAGCGCGAGCGAGCGCGTGAGACCGATCACCGCGTGTTTGCTCGCCGCGTAGGCCGAGAAGCCCGCCACGCCGATGCGGCCCCAGATGGACGACTGGTTGATGACACTCGCGCCGCGCGGCAGCAAGGGCAGCAGGGCCTGCATGAGCCGCACCATGGAGGTGACGTTGTTGTCCAGCAGGCCGGCCCAGCGGGTCATGGCATCGGGTGCGGCGTCGTCCAGCGGCGTGGGGTACTCGGTGCCGGCGTTGTTGACCAGCACGTCGAGCTGGCCCCAGGCGTCGCGCACCTGGTCGGCCACGGCGGCCACCTGTTGGGTATCGCCGAGGTCGCACTCGACCGCTGTGGCACCCAGCTCGCTGGCCACTAAGGACAAACCGGTGCCCGTGCGGTCCAGCAACATCAGCCGCACGCCTTGCGCCGCAAAGGCCCGCGCCAGCGCCTGGCCGATGCCGCCAGCCGCGCCGGTGATCAGCACGGTCTTGCCCTCCAGGCCGTGGTCGACGGCCATGTCAGACGGCGGTGAGGAAAGACACGCCCACGGCGCCCAGGAAACCGTCGGCGCGGCCCGGCGTGCCGGGCGGTTGCACCACGCCGTAGTTGCTTGCCAGCACGCGTTTGACGCGGTTGATGTGGAAGCTCTTGAGCAGTTCACCCACGGTGATCACCTGCGGGTAGCTGTCGGCGTAGAGCTCGCGGTGGAAGGCGGGCAGGCGGTACCAGGGCGCGGTGGGGCGTTCGTGGTGCGCGTTGTGGAAACCGAAGTTCAGCCAGATCAGGTTGAACCACTTCGCGTCCAGGCTCACCACGTCGCTGTAGGTGTTGGCCTGCTCGTAGGCGCGGTCGCGCAGCTTGTCGGCGGGGATCGGTGTGTCGTCCAGGATGGGGTAGGCGTCGTAGGTGTGCTGGAAGCAGTCCGCAAAGCGCAGCACCGTGATGAAGATGAGGAAGGCCACGAAGTACAGGGCGAGGGCCTTGAGCGACCACCAGCCAAGCAGGGCGAGTGCAGCGACGCGCACCAGTGCCACGCCGATCACGCGGGCACGCGCGGCTTTTTTCTTCTCGCCCATGAAGGGCATGGCGATCACATAGCCGCGCATCACAAACTCGACCGCCGGGATGTAGGCCCACTCCAGCGCCAGCACCACGCGGCGCACGGCGGGGTGGGCGCGCAGGAAGGCCTGCGCGTCGAACGTGAGGACGTCGGCGCGCTCCACGTGGTGGCGCATGTGTTTGCGGCGCATGTCGGCGAAGCTGGCGTAGCAGCTGCCGTTGATCCAGCTCATCAGCGTGCCCCAGCGCTCGTTGGCCTGCGCGGTGCGAAAGATGGCGTTGTGCGCGAACTCGTGGATGAAGTAGGCCGACCACACCAGCGTTTGCGCCACCAGCAGCACGCCCAGTGCATTCAACAGCCAGCTGGCCTGCCCCAGCAGGGCAATGCCCACCGGCCATCCCAGCACGATGAAGCCGATGGCGGCGACATTCGGCCACACGCCATCCTCGTATCGGAAAACCGGTTTCATGGCAATGCCTTCAATGGGTCAACGCAGTCGTCACCGCACCGGTGCCCGAGCGGGCACCGGTGCAGCCAACCATGGGATTACTTCAGGCCCTTGACCAGGCTGGCGTCGAAGGTGGCTTCGATCGCCGGGATGGTGGTGATCTGGCCTTTGGCCTTGAGCAGCTCGCCGATGATTTCGCCGCTGGCGTAGTACGAGGTGGTTTCCTTGGCCTTCATGAAGGCCTTGGGCATTTCGGCCACGGGGATGTTGTAGACGCCGGTGAGTTGCTCTTTCACCTCGGCGGCCGACACGCCCATGAACTTGCCGATGATCTTGTGCGCTTCGGCCGGCTTGGCTTTCATGTAGGCCAGACCGTCCAGATACGCCTGCATCACGCCGGTGATCTGCGCCGGCTTGGCCTTGATGACCTTGTCGTCGAACACCAGCACGTCGGCGATCAGGCCGGGCGCGTTCTTCGAGGAGAACACCACCTTGAACTTCTTGCCGCCGCCCTGGCCCAGGATCTGCGACAGGCTGGGCTCGTAGGTCACGCCGATCGGCAACTGGCCGGAGGCCATGGCGGCCGGCACGGCTTCGGGCGTCATGCTCACCGGGGTGATGTCCTTCTCGGTCAGGTTCACCGTCTTGAGCGCGTACGACAGCAGGAAGTCGCTCGGCGAGAGCGGGTTGTAGCCGATCTTCTTGCCTTTGAAATCGGCCACCTTGGTGATGCTGCCGTCGGCCACGATGGCGTCGCCACCGTTGGAGTAGTCGATGGGCATGACCACCTTCATGTTGCGGCCCGCGGCCACCTGGCCCACCACCTGGTCGTAGGTCAACATGCCGCCGTCGACCGCGCCCGAGGCGATGGCCGCGGGGATCAGTGCCGGGTCGTTGAAGACCTGCAGCGAGACCTTGAGGTTGTACTTTTTGTAGAGGTCCAGTGCCTCGGCCACGTAGAACGGGCCGTAGCCGATCCACACCACGGTGGCGATCTTCATCTGGGCGGGCGCCTGCGCGAACGAGGAGAAAGCGGCGAGCGACAGCGCCAGGCCCAGGGCCGGCTTGAAGAAGTGGTTGCGCCGGCTGGACAGGGTGGGGGCAGAGGTTTTCATCAGGGGCTCCATGGGTTGAAAGGACGCGCAGGAAGAAGCGATCAACTGATCGTTCTCCCGGGCTTTTGTCCCTCCGTGGAGCCTGCGATGAGGCCGGCACACTCTCGGACCAGACACCACGCGAACGCGGTCGGAACCCTAGTGCACCTGAGTGCTGAGCGGATGGTCGGGCAGATCCCGGATCGCTCTTCTTGCGAGGTGGTGTTCAGCAGAAAGCGTGCCAGGCTTCCAGCCGCCGTGCACCCTCTCCGAAGCGCCGTCTTGCACCAAAAGCAGAAGCTGTGCGCCTGTTCAGCGGGGCCGCGTCGCTTTGACTTGCCCCGTGTTGGTGCGCCTGGCACGGGCCTTGGGTGCTGCGGTGGGTTCCGCCGCTGGCTCGGTGGTTGCTGGCGGCAGCAAGGGCACGAAGGGTGCGCGGGCCTCGTCGGCCAGTCCCTGGGTGAGCGTTTCCAGGATCTCGATCAGCTGCTGGCGCTGCGTGAGCGTCAAGGGCGAGAGCAGGCGCTGGTAGGCCTGTTCGGCCGGGCCGCGCGCTTGCTGCAGCAGCTTCTTGCCGGCGGGGGTGAGCACCACGGCCATCTGGCGGCGGCTGTGCTCGGCGATGCGCCGCTCGATCAGCCCGCGTTCTTCGAGCCCCTTGCACACCCGCATGACCGTGACCTTGTCGAAGGCCAGCGCGCGAGCGAGCCGGGTCTGGTCCAGGCCGGGTTCGCTGGACAGCACGGTGAGCACGCCGTACTGTGCCGGCGTCAGACCCACACTGGCGCAGGCGTTCTCGAACACCGCCGCCGAAATCTGGTGGGTGCGGCGCAGCAGGAAGCCCGGGCGCTGGTAAAGGTCTTTCAGGGTCATAAGTGGCTCGGAAACTCGGGATTCTACGAATGCGGCCCACCGGGGGGACTTTCATAAGGGTTCGCATGCTAACGATAGGAGACATTGGATGACACGCTCGCACACCCTCACCAGCCGCGTCTGGCGCAGCCTGCTCGCCCTGGCGGTGCTCGCCGGCACCGGTTGGGCCCAGGCCCAGACGACCGATGCGCCGCTGCGCCTGATCGTGCCGTTCACGCCCGGCACCGGCATCGACCTGATCGCGCGCACCATCGGCCCCAAGCTCTCCGAGCGGCTGAAACGTCCGGTGGTGGTGGACAACCGCGCGGGCGCCTCCGGCAACATCGGCACCGAAGCCGTGGTGCGCGCCGCGCCCGACGGCAACACCCTGCTGGTGAGTGTGAACACCCTGGTGATGAACCGCAGCCTGTACCCCGCCGCCACCTTCGACCCGCTGCGCGACCTCACCCCGGTGAGCCTGACCAGCTGGGGCCAGCTGATGCTGGTGACCCACCCCCGGAGTGGCTTCAAGACCGCCGCCGATCTGGTGGAGGCCGCGCGCAAGGCCCCCGGCAAACTCAACTACGCCTCGCCGGGCGTGGGCACGCCGCACCACCTGTCCATGGAGCTGTTCAAGAACACCAGCAAGAGCTTCATCACCCACATCCCCTACCGCGGCACCGGCCCGGCCCTCACCGACATGATCGGCGGGCAGGTGGATGCGATGTTCCTGCCGATCCACGTCGCGTTGCCGCAGGTGCGCAGCGGGCGCCTGGTGGCGCTGGCCATCGGCAGCGACAAACGCCACCCTTTGTTGCCGGATGTGCCCACGCTCACCGAGTCGCGCACCGGCGATGTGAACGTGGACATGTGGTACGGCGTGTTTGCGCCCAAGGGCATGGCCCCGGCCATGGTGGCCACCCTCAACCGCGAGATCAACGACATCCTGGGCAGCGACGAGGTGAAAAAGGCGTTCTCGGGGCAGGGCATGGACCCGAGCACCGGCACGCCCGAGGCGTTCGGTCAGCTGGTGCAGAAGGATGCCTAGCGCTGGGCTGCTCTCATCAAGGCGCAAAACATCAAAGCGGAGTGAACATGAGCGAGCAACCCGCAATCGCGGTGGTGGGTGGCGGCATCGCCGGCCTGGCGTTTGCGCTGGGGCTGCACCAGCGCGGCATCGCCTGCGATGTGTTTGAGGCCGTGGCCGATGTCAAGGAGCTGGGTGTGGGCATCACACTGCTGCCGCACGCCGTGCAGGAGCTCACGGCGCTGGGCCTGCTGCCGCAGCTGGAAGCGGTGGGGATCGAAAACCGCGAGAGTGTGTTCTTCAACCGGTTTGGCCAGCGTGTCTACGGTGAGGCGCGCGGCCGCCATGCCGGCTATGCCTTGCCGGAGATCGGCATCCACCGCGGCAAGCTGCACCGCATCCTGTTCGAGGCGGCACTGCAGCGCCTGGGAGCGCAGCACGTGCACACCGGCTTTCGCTGCACCGGGCTGGCGCAGGACGACCGTGGTGTCACGCTCTCCTTTGCCGACAACGCGCAGGGTCCGGTGCCACCGGTGCGCGCGCCGTGGGTCGTGGCCTGCGACGGGGTGAACTCGGCGATTCGAAAACACTTCCATCCGAACGACCAGGTCTGCTACGGCGGCATCAACACCTGGCGCGGCACCTCGGTGCACAAACCCATTCTGGGCGGCAAGACCTACATGCGCATCGGCTCCATCGACACCGGCAAGATGGTGATCTACCCCATCGCGGACAACGTGGATGGTCAGGGCAACCAGCTCATCAACTGGGTGGCCGAGATCCGCGACGACCAGGCGCCCATGAACGACTGGAACCGGCCGGGCCGCGTGGAGGACTTTCTGCCCACCTTTGCCGACTGGCGCTTCGACTGGCTGGACGTGCCCGCGCTCATCACTTCCGCGAACAACCTTTTCGAGTACCCCATGGTCGACAAGGACGCGCTGCCGCGCTGGAGCTTCGACCGTGTCACGCTCATGGGTGACGCCGCCCACCCCATGTACCCGCGCGGCTCCAACGGCTCGGCACAGGCCCTGATCGACGCCCGCACGCTGGCCGACGAGTTGGCCAGCGAGCTCGACGCCGGGGGTGACTTGCGAGCCGCCTTGCAGCGCTACCAGGATACCCGCCTGCCGGCCACGGCGCGCGTGGTGGAAACCAACCGCACCCTGCCACCGGACTTCATCATCATGAAGGCCGACGAACTCAGCGGTGGCAAGCCGTTCAACAACATCGACGAGCTGATCAGCCAGGACGAACTGCGTGCCATTTCGGACAACTACAAGCAGATCGCGGGCTTTGCGTTGAAGGCCTGATGGCGCGCCCGGGTGCGGTGGTGTGGGTGGTATCCGACAAATGGGATGCCTTGCCGCGCCGCTGACACCTGTTGGGTGCTGTTTTGTGGCACTGTAAGCAAAGGTGTCGTCCGATGGGGACGGGGCACCCACCCTGTGCACCCCAGCATGCTGCGATCCACACGACAGACCCGAATCCGGACAGGAGAGGACCCTTGGCTCGGCAGCCCTGCCGGGCGCTGGTTGTTCGCGCTGGCCATGGCCTGGGGCGTGATCTGCACAGGGGTGCAGGCGCAAACCCCGCTGCGCTACGGCGGCGACATCGGGTTCGCACCCTTCGAGTCGCTCGATGCCAACGGTCAGCCCGAGGGATTTCAGGTCGAGTTGATGCAGGCCGTGGGGCGCGAGCTCGGTGTGCCGGTGTCGATCAACCTGCAAAAATGGCCGGCCACGGTGGAGGCCTTCAAGGCCGGGCGGGTGGACGTGATTGCGATGGTGGAGACCACCGAGCGGCGCGCCTATGCGCACTTTCTCAAGGGCCACGCCGCGCCCGCGTTTGCGGTGTACCTGCCGCCCGGCCAACCCGCGCCGCGCGCGCTGCAGGATCTGCAAGGCGCCCGCATCGCCGTGCTGGACCACGAACCCATGCGCGAGAGCCTGAGCAAGTGGCTCTCGGGCATCAGCGGGCCCTATGTGCGCACGCCCGACGCGCTGGCTGCGCTGCAGTCGGTGCAACTCGGCTTTGCCGACATGGCCTTGTTGCCCCGCGCCTACGCCGACCCCTTGATTGCATCGGGGCAGGTGTCCGGTCTGGTGCGTTCGCTGAGCGATTTGCGCTTGCAGACCTACTCGCTGGCGGTGGTGCGCGACAACGAAGCGCTGCGCGATCGCCTGCAAGGGGCTCTCAACCGCCTGGAGGCCAATGGCACCTTGCCCGCACTGCGCGAGCGCTGGCTCAACGACGAACCCGCCAGCGCCGAACAGCAGGCGATGGAGCGCGACCTGCAACAGCAGCGCCAATGGACCTGGCGGATTGCGGTGGGCGGCTCGCTGCTGCTGTTGCTGGCCGGTTTCGCCTTGCGCCAGCGCGGGCGCACGGTGGCCCAGGAGCGCGCACGACGTGAAGACGCCGAGCGTTCCCTGCGCCGGTCCGAGGAATTGCTGGAGCGCACCTTCCAGCGCAACCCCGAGCCCATGCTGGTGGTCGACCACCACAGCGGCCTGGTGCAGGACGCCAACCCGGCGGTGGCCGCCTTGCTCGGATTGGTGGAGTCCCAGGTGGTGGGTCAGCCGCTGCGTTCGCTGGCGCACCACATCGGCCTGGACACGCTCAAACGCCTGGCGCGCGCCATCGACTTGGACGGCTTGCTGGACGCGCTGCCGGTGAACGTGACCCGTGCCGACGGCCAGCAGCGTGCCTGCCTGGTCAGCGCCGACAAGCTGCGGGTGGGTGAGCTCACGGTGGTGCTGTGCATCGTGCGCGACGTGACCGAGCGCCTGGCGCAGGACCCGGTGTTTCGCCAGGGCTACCTGACCCTGCACGAGGAGATCGAGCAGGCTCAGCGCGATGCCCCCGACACGGTGCCGCCAAGCGAAGCCGGTGAACCCGGTGATGCCCGCCTGCGCGAATTCACCCGCGCGGTGGCGCACGACCTGCGCGCGCCGCTGCTGGCCATCCAGGGTTTCATGGGGCTGATGCGCGAGCGCCTGAAGCTGGGCCATACCGACGAGGCGCTGGAGTACAGCGAACAGGTGGACAAGGCCACGCGGCGCATGAACGCGATGATCGAGGCCTTGTGCAACCTGGCGCAGATCGACCAGCACGCCCTGCAGCGGCGCAGCATCGACATGCAGGCCCTGGCGGAAGACACCTGGGCCCTGGTGCGCAGCGGTGGCACCGATCGCAACATCGAGATCCAGTTCGATCCCTTGCCGGCTGCCATGGGTGACGCCGATCTGGTCGCGCAGGTCTGGCAGAACCTGCTGCACAACGCCTGGAAGTACACCGAGCGCCTGGCGCTGGCGCGCATCCGGGTCGACAGCTTTCAGGCGGGCCGGCGCACCTGGTACCGCGTCACGGACAACGGCGCGGGCTTCGACATGGCCCACGCACGCGCGCTGTTCCAGCCGTTTCGCCGCATGCACGCGGCCTCGCAGTTCGAGGGCAGCGGCATCGGCCTGAGCATGGTGCAGCGCATCGTGCAGCACCACGGCGGCGAGGTCCGTGTGCGCAGCCAGGTGGGCGTGGGCACGGTGGCCGAATTCACGCTCGATCCGTCGGGCTGAGCTTCGCCGCCCACGGGTTCAAGGCGCCGTGGCCGCGTGCTGCTTGCGCCAGGCCGCCGGGGCCATCTGATGCGCGCGCTTGAACGCGCGGTGAAAGGCCGGTTCCGACCCGTAGCCCGCCGCTTCGGCAATGCGAGCGATCGACTCGTTGCTCTCGGCCAGCCGCTGCGCCGCGTACCGCATGCGTTGGCGCGCCATGTAGCGCATGGGGGGCTCGCCCATGAGGTCGCTGAAACGGTCGGCAAATGCCGAGCGGGACAGGCCCACCTCACGCGCCAGGTCTTCGGTGGTCCAGGCGCGCTGGCGGTCGCTGTGCAGCAAGGCCAGCGCGCGGCCCACCTTGGCGTCGCCCAGCCCCGCCAGCCAGCCGGTGCTGCCGGCGGGTTGTTGGGCCAGGTAGTGGCGCACGGCCTCGGCGAACAGCAGCTCGGCCAGCCGGCCCAGCAGGTTGGGAGACGCACCCAGCGCGGTGCCGGCGGGTTGTGAGGCGAAGCGCAGTGAGCTCTCGACCCACTGCGCGGTGGCCGGGTCGCGCAGGCTCAGGTGCAGCACCCGGGGCAGGGCATTGATGAGTGGGTCGTTGACGTTGTCGTGACCGAGGTAGCCGCAGAAAAAACGCGTGACCTGCCCCTGACCTTTGTGCCGCAGGCGCAGCAGGCCGCTGTCACCGGGCTGGTGTTCGAGCTGCTCCACGTCCATGGGCGGCACGTCGAGATTGCTGCCCAGCAGGTGGCGGTCGTTGCGCGGCAGGATCACCAGCTCGCCCGCGCGCACGCAGACCGCGCTTGCATCGCCCTGCACCTGCAGACTCATCTCGCCCTCGCACACGAAGTGGTAGGCGATCACCTCGCGTGGCGCCGGCTTGAACTCCACGCAGTCGTCCGGCCCGACCTGGGAGAACACGCTCCAGGGTGCGCCGATCTCGGCCTCGACGAAAACCCCGCCGCGCAGCCGCAGCGCTTGCAGCACATCGCTCAATGCATCGATGGGGGAGGGTGTGGTCATGGCTGGCGTTTCGGCAACAAAAGCCGGCGCCGCGGGCATGGTGCGCGCGGCCTTCGAAACGTAGATTAATCCCACCGGCGCCATCGAGGCAACGCCCTTTGTCCCTTCATCGAGCGCCGGCCACGCAAACCAGGAGCACTTTTCCATGATCACCGACGCACAGGGTCACACCCTCACTGGCGCCACCACCGAGGCCGCCGCCCACTACGAGCAGGCCGTCACCGCCTTCAACCTTTACCGCGGCGACCCCATGGCCGCGCTGGAACGCGCCACCGCCGCCGCGCCCGGCTTCGCCATGGCCCACCTGCTCAAGGCCCACCTGCTGGCGGTGGCCACCGAGCCCGCCGCCGCCAGCGCAGCGCGCGAGCTGCTGCAGGCGGTGGCCGACCTGCCCATGAACGATCGCGAGCGATCGCACCGCGCGGCCATCGAGCTGATCCTGCGCGGGGAGTGGTCGGCGGCGGCCCTCGCGCTGGACCACCACCACACGCGCCACCCGTTCGACATCGTGGCGCTGCAGGTGGGCCACCTGTGCGATTTCTTTCGCGCCAGCGCCCGCAGCCTGCGCGACCGCATCGCGCGCACGCTGCCGCACTGGAGCGCCGACATGCCGGGCCACTCCATCGTGCTGGGCATGTACGCCTTTGGTCTGGAGGAGGCCGGCCAGTACGCGCAGGCCGAAGACACAGGGCGCAGCGCGCTCGATGCGCAGCCGCTGGATTGCTGGGCCCACCACGCGGTGGCCCACGTGATGGAGATGCAGGCGCGCCACCAGGACGGCATCGGCTGGATGATCGCGCGCGAACCTTTCTGGTCGGGCGACGACAACTTTTTCCAGGTCCACAACTGGTGGCACCGCGCGCTGTGTCATCTGGAACTCGGGCAGGCCGATCAGGCGCTGGCGCTGTTTGATGGCCCCATCCGCAGCGGGCGCAGCGCGGTGGCGGTGGACATGATCGACGCTTCGGCCCTGCTCTGGCGCCTGTCCATGAGCGGCGTGGAGGTGGGCGATCGCTGGGACGAGCTGGCCATCGCCTGGGACGCACACGCCGACGGTGCGCTCTACCCGTTCAACGACTGGCACGCGGTCATGGCCTGGCTGGGTGCGGGCCGCGAAGCCGACGTCAACCGTTTGCTGGAGTCGCTGCGCGCCGCCCCGCGCGACCGCGAAGCCTCCCGCTGGGCGGTCGACACCGGAGCCGATCTGGTGGCGGGTTTTGCAGCCTTCTGGCGGGGTGACCATGAGGTGGCCGTCCAACACCTGCACCGGGCCCGTGCGATCGCCAACAGTTTCGGTGGCAGCCACGCGCAGCGCGACGTGATCGACTGGACCCTGACCGAAGCCGCGCTGCGCGCACGCCGCTTCGACCTGGCCGAGGCCCTGGCGCACGAGCGCCTGGCCCTGCGCCCGCACAGCCCGGTCAACCGCGGCTTCCTGCGGCGTGCCGCGGCCCGCGGGCTGGCCAGTGCTGCGGGTGCGATGGCCACCGCCTGAAGGGCCGTTGCCCCGCTCCGTGGTCCAGACAACAGACAACGGCCGCCGATCCGTGCAGGATGGCGGGATGTATCCATTGTTCTTTGCGCTTGCGCGCCGCGTCGACGTTTGAGCGCACCACACCACCCTGGATGCCTGCGCATGTTGACGGTCAACATCCACAAGGGCTTTGACGTGCTCAACAGCCGTTTCGTGCTGCACGGGCTGCGCGAGGCGGTGCGCGCCGTGCAGAGCGATGTGGTGTTCCTGCAAGAGGTGGACGGCGGCTCCGGCGCGCGCCGCGCGGCGGCGCTCGGTGCGCAGTACGAGTACCTGGCCGACGAGATCTGGCCCGATCACGCCTATGGCCGCAACGCGGTGGCCGAGGGCATGGACCACGGCAACGCCGTGCTGTCCCGCTTCCCGGTGTTGCGCAGCCACAACCACGACATCTCGTTGCCGGCTGTGGAGCCGCGGGGTCTGCTGCACTGCGAACTGGCCTTGCCCGAAGGTTTGCCCACGTTGCACGTGATGTGTGTGCACCTGGGGCTGCGCGAGTCGCACCGCCGGCACCAGCTCGCGCGTGTGTGCGAGACCGTGCAGCACGAAGTCCCGGCGGATGCGCCGCTGGTGGTGGCGGGAGACTTCAACGACTGGCGCGGACGAGCCGACGAGCAGCTTGCAACCGCCGGGCTGCGCGAGGTGTTCATGCAGGCCCACGGGCACCACGCACGCAGCTTCCCCGCGCGCTGGCCGCTGTTGCGGCTGGACCGCATCTACGTGCGCGGCATGGTGTCTGCGTTGCCGGTGCCCATGCCCCGGCGGCCATGGGCGCAGCTGTCCGACCACGCGCCGGTGGCGGCCGAGATCGAGGTGGGGAGAAACCCATGAGTTCGCGCTGGGTACCGGGCAACCGCATCACGCTGTTGGAGAACGGCGAGGCTTACTACCCGCGCGTGTTCGAGGTGATCGCTGCGGCCGAGCGCGAGGTGTTGCTGGAGACCTTCATCCTGTTCGACGACAAGGTGGGGCAGCAACTGCAGCAGGCCCTGCTGGCGGCTGCCGCGCGCGGCGCCGAGGTGCATGTGCTGGTTGACGGTTGGGGTTCGCCCGACCTGCCGGCGTCGTTCACCCAGCCCCTGATGGACGCCGGCGTGCGCCTGCGCAGCTTCGAGCCGGCGCGCTGGTTGTTCGGCGCGCGCGTCAACCTGCTGCGCCGCATGCACCACAAGCTGGTGGTGGTGGACGGCCAGCGCGCTTTTGTGGGCGGTATCAATTATTCGATCGATCACCTCAGGGAGTTCGGGCCCTTGGCCAAGCAGGACTACGCGGTCGAACTTGAAGGCCCGCTGGTGGGTCAGATCCAGGCGTTTTGCCGCGCCAATGTGCTGGCGCCACAGCCCGCGCGCAGCCAGTGGCTCCAGCGCTGGCGCGCGGGCCTGGCACGCGGCGGCGTGACCGACACGCAAGACGGCGGCGCGGTGGCCGCATTCGTCACGCGCGACAACCACCTGCACCGCACCGACATCGAGCGCCACTACCGCGCCGCGGTGCGCAACGCGCGCCAGCGTGTGCTGATCGCCAACGCCTACTTCTTTCCCGGCTACCGCCTGCTGCGCGATCTGCGCCGCGCGGCCCGGCGCGGCGTGCAGGTCGATCTGATCGTGCAGGGCCACCCGGACCAGCCCTGGGTGAAGCGCGCCACCGAACTGCTCTACCGGCACCTGCTGCGCGCGGGTGTCAACTTGTTCGAGTACAACGATCGCCCGCTGCACGGCAAGGTGGCGGTGGTGGACGACAACTGGGCCACCGTGGGGTCGAGCAACCTCGATCCGACCAGCCTCAGTCTGAATCTCGAAGCCAACGTGGTGGTGCGCGACCCGGCTTTTGCCCGGCACCTGCGCGAGCGCATCGACCACCTGCTGGAAGAGAGTTGTGAACGGGTGGAGCGACCGGCCACGGGGCGGCTGCGGTCGGCCTGGATCGCCGTGCGCAGCATGGTGGTGTTCCATGCCTTGCGGCGCTTCCCGGTCTGGGCCTCCCGGGCCTCGGTGCGGCAGCCGAAGGTGGTGCCCATGGGCAGCGAGGGCCCATGAAACCCGCCACCCAACAAGCCTGGGCGTGGTTCAAGCGCATCGCGCCATGGGCACTCGCCGCTCTGGTGCTGACCCTGGTGGCCCGCCAGGCGCGCACGGTGGAGTGGCCCGAGGTGTGGCGGGCACTGCAAACGCTCTCGCTCGTGCAGGTGCTCACGGCGGCGGGCCTGGCCTTGCTGAGTTACGCCCTGGTCGCCAGCTTCGACCTGGTCGGCCGCCGCCTCACCGCCCACACGTTGTCTGCCCCGCGCACGCTCGGCATCGCCGGCATCTGCTACGCGTTCAACCTCAACTTCGGCGCGCTGGTGGGTGGCTTCGGCCTGCGGCTGCGGCTGTACATGCGCGGGGGTCTGTCGGCCCCGACGGTGGCGCAGGTGATCACGCACAGCATGGTGACCAACTGGCTGGGCTACTTGTGGGTGGCGGGCGCGGTGTTGTTGATCGCGCCGCCGCGCCTGCCCGAATCGTGGGCGCTCAGCGCGCTGTGGCTGCGAGCCATCGGCGGCTTGATGGTCGCGCTGGCGCTGGGCTACCTCGCCCTGTGCACGTGGTCGCGCCAGCGTGAGCTGGGCTGGCGTGGGCACACACTGGCCTTGCCCGGCGCGCGGCTGGCCGGGCTGCAGGCGTTGCTCGGTGGCGCGAGCTGGATGCTGATCGGCGCCATTGTGTGGAGCCTGTTCGGCGGGCGCGTGGACTACCCCACCGTGCTCGGCGCGCTGTTGCTCGCCGCGGTGGCCGGTGTGCTCACCCACGTGCCGGCCGGTCTGGGTGTGCTGGAGGCGGTGTTTGTGGCCACGCTGGCCCACGCCTTGCCGGCCACCGAGGTGCTGGCCACGGTGCTGGCCTACCGTGCCGCCTACTACCTGTTGCCGCTGGCGCTGGCGCTGCCGGCGTACGCCTGGAGCGAGGCGGGTGCTGCGCCGCGCGTTGCCAGCAACAAGGCTCAGCCCCGGCCCACGAACGGCATCTGACTGGCCATCACGGTCATGTTGAGCACGTTGGTGGACAGCGGCAGGCTGGCCATGTAACGCACCGCCTGTGCCACGTGCTGCACGTCCATCATGGGTTCGGTGGCCAGCGTGCCGTTGGCCTGGCGCACCCCCTGGGTCATGCGCGCGGAGAGTTCGGTCAGGGCGTTGCCGATGTCGATCTGGCTGCACACGATGTTGTAGTCGCGTCCATCCAGGGCAATGGTCTTGGTCAGGCCCAGCACCGCGTGTTTGCTGGCGGTGTAGGGGCTGCTGAACGGGCGGGGCGCGTGCGCCGAGATCGAACCGTTGTTGATGATGCGTCCGCCCTGAGGGGTCTGGCGGCGCATCAGGCCGAAGGCGGCGCGCGCGCAGAGAAACACACCCGTGATGTTGGTGTCGATCACGTCCCTCCAGCGCTCCACCGGCAACTCGTCCATGGGCACGGCCGGGGCGTTGACGCCGGCGTTGTTGAACAGCACGTCCAGGCGACCGTGGCGCTGTTCAATCGTGTCAAACAGGGCCTGCACGCTGTGTTCGTCGCGCACATCGGCGGGAAGCACCAGCGCGTGCTGGCCGGCGGCCTCGGCGATGGCGGCCACCTCGGCCAGCGGCTCGGGCCGGCGCCCGCTGAGCACCACATGAAATCCGTCCTGCAGCAGGCCCAGGGCCACGGCGCGGCCGATGCCGCTGCCCGCGCCGGTGACCAGGGCGATGCGTTGGGAAGTGTTCGATGCCATGGGTTGCCTTGTGTGCTGGGGTGCCAGAAATTCAGGCCATGCCGTTGCGGCTGGCCAGCTCGACGAACAGGGCCGAGTGGTCGAGATCGGCCAGGCCGTGGTCGACCGACTGGGCGTAGAGCTGTTCGAACAGCGCGGTGATGGGCGCCTCGAAGCCGATCTCGCTCGCGGTGGCCAGCGCGTTGCGCATGTCCTTGAGCTGCACCGCCACCGCGCCGCGTTTGGTGAAGTCGCGCTCGATCATGCGCTGGCCGTGCACCTGCAGGATGCGGCTGTCGGCAAAGCCACCGGTGATGGCCTGCTTGACCTTGGCCATGTCGGCGCCGCCCTTCTCGCACAGCAGCAGGGCTTCGGCCACGGCTCCGATGGTGATGCCCACGATCATCTGGTTGGCGAGTTTGGCCAGCTGGCCCGCGCCATGCGAGCCCACGTGCACCGGGCGGCCCAGCAGCTCGAACACCGGGCGCACACGCTCGAATTCGGCCGGCTTGCCGCCCACCATGATGGCCAGCGTGCCGGCCTCGGCGCCCACCGTGCCGCCCGACACCGGCGCGTCCAGGTGGTGCACACCGGCGGCCGCCAGGCGGGCGGCGTGGTCGCGCGCCTGCCGCGGCTGAATGGACGACATGTCCACCACCACACTGCCCGGGCGAAGCCCCCTGAGCGTGCCCTGGCGGAACAACACGTCTTCCACCACGTCGCCGTTGTCCAGCAGCGTGATCACGAAATCGGCGTTGGCCACGGCATCGGCGGGCGTGTCGGCGACGCGCGCACCCATGTCCTGCAGGCGCTCGGCCTTGCTGCGCGAGCGGTTCCAGACGCTGACGGTACAGCCGGCTTCGCACAGGCGGCGGGCCATGGGAAAACCCATCATGCCGATGCCGAGCACGGCGACTTGGAGGGCGGGGGTGGGAGGTGTTGAGGTGTTCACGTGTGGGGCAAAAAAAGGCGGTTCCCGGGCAGGCCGGGAACCGCTGAAGTGGCTCAGCCAGCCTGGCTGTCGAGAACCACGGAGTTGTCGGGGGTGGGCCGCCGTTTGCGGGTCGTGGCTGCGGACCCGGCTGGTGCGCGGGCGTTGAACTGGGTGCTGGCGTGGCCGCTGTGCTCTTGCATCAGGCGCTCGGCCAGTTTCACGTCGCCGCGCTCCACGGCGCGGGCAATGGCTTCGTGTTCGTCCCACACCGGCTCGCGCAACATCGCCGACTGCAGGGCTTCGCCCATGGCGCGGCGGATGTGGTGCCAGTGCAGCAGGGCGCTTTGTTCGATCAGCGGGTTTTGCGCAGCGCGGTACAGCGCGGTGTGAAACGCCAGATCGGCGTCGATCATGGCCTTGATGTCGCCGCGCTTCACAGCGGCCCGGCCCATGGCCAGCAAAGCCGGGTCCAGGGGCGTGCGGCGCTGGGCGGCCAGCCGGACGGCCAGCGCGTCGAGCGCGCCGCGCACCTCGTACACCTGCTCGATCCACTGCGCGTCGATGGGCGTGACCTGCAGTCCGCGGCAGCGCCCGGCGGGGCCGTTGCAGACCGGCGCGTCCTGCACGAAGCCGTCTTTCTTGAGCAGGCGCAGCGCCTGCATGACGGGTTGACGCGACACCGCGAGTTGTTCGGCCAGCTCTTCCTGCGTGATGCGCTGGCCCGGTTTGAGCGTGCCGGCGCTGATTGCGTCGAGCAGCGCGCGGTACACCTGCTCGACCAGGTCGGGCGCGGATTCCAGCTTGATCAAATGGGCGGGCATGGTGGCTTGAAGCAAAGTCTGTATACAGAATACACAACTTCTGCAAAGCCGTCACAACCACGCTGAAAACAACCCCCATGACACAATGCGCGACCATGGAAAAAACACCTTCGACCGACCCCGCCTGGCTGGACCGTGAGTACAACAACCGGGCCCTGGTGCCCGAACACGCCGCGCACTTCGAGCGTTGGGCAACGACCTCTGCGCAGGCACGCCAAACCAGCCGCCCGCTGCTGGACGTGAGCTACGGACACGGTCCCGGCGAGACGCTGGACATCTTTCCCGCAACGCGCAAACCCGGCACGCCGCTGGCGCCGGTGATGGTGTTCATCCACGGTGGGTATTGGCGCAGCCTGGACAAATCCGACCACTCGTTTATCGCCCCGGCGTTCACGAAACACGGTGCCTGCGTGGTGGTGCCCAACTACGCGCTGTGTCCGGCGGTCACCATCCCGGACATCGTCCTGCAGATGGTGAATGCCCTGGCCTGGACGCATCGCCACATCGCCGCGCACGGCGGCGACCCGCACCGCATGACGGTGGTGGGCCATTCGGCCGGTGGACACCTGGCCACCATGATGCTGGCCTGCGAGTGGGCGCGGGTGGGGGACGACCTGCCCGACGCTCTGGTGAAGAACGCACTGTCGATCTCCGGCCTGTACGACCTGGAGCCGGTGCGGCTCACGCCGTTTGTGCAGCCGTCCTTGAATTTGACGCCGGCCCAGGTGCAGAAGGCCAGCCCGGCGCTGCTGCCGGCGCCGCCCGTGCGTGACGGCCGTGGTCAATTGGTGGCGGTGGCGGGTGGTGACGAGAGCAGCGAGTTCCTGCGCCACAACCGCCTCATCCAGCAGGCCTGGGGGCCGGAGGTGGTGCCCGTGTGCGAGGCCTTGCCGGGACTCAACCACTTCAGCGTTGTTGACGCCTTGGCGCAGCCCGGGCACCGGTTGAATGGGTTGGCGCGGGGGCTGCTCGGGGTCTGACGCGTTTCGCTCCGAGCGTTCCGGTCCTCGATCTTTACTCGCCTTCCAGCTTCAACATGCTGGCCCCGTCGCCCAAGGACAGCAACCCGGCCTTGGCGTAGATGCCCAGCTTGGCGCGTGTGTCGGTGATGTCGAGGTTGCGCATGGTCAGTTGGCCGATGCGGTCCAGCGGCGTGAACGGCGCGTCTTCCACTTTTTCCATGCTCAGGCGTTCGGGTGCGTACGTGAGGTTGGCGCTCTCGGTGTTCATGATCGAGTAGTCGTTGCCGCGACGCAGTTCGATGGTGACTTCACCCGTGATGGCGCGCGCCACCCAGCGCTGCGCCGTCTCGCGCAGCATGATGGCTTGCGGATCGAACCAGCGGCCCTGGTAGAGCAGACGGCCGAGCTTCAGACCGTTGACGCGGTACTGCTCGATCGTGTCTTCGTTGTGGATGCCGGTCACCAGGCGCTCGTAGGCAATGAACAGAAGCGCCAGGCCGGGGGCTTCGTAGATGCCACGGCTCTTGGCCTCGATGATGCGGTTCTCGATCTGGTCGCTCATGCCCAGGCCGTGGCGGCCACCGATCTCGTTGGCCTTCAGGATCAGGTCCACCGGGCTGGCGAAGGTCTCGCCGTTGAGCGCCACGGGCTGGCCTTCTTCAAAGCGCACCGTCACGGTTTCGCGCTTGACCACGACCTCGTCTTTCCAGAACGCCACACCCATGATGGGGTTCACGATCGAGATGCCGCTGTTCAGATGTTCGAGGTCTTTTGCTTCGTGCGTGGCGCCGAGCATGTTGCTGTCGGTGCTGTAGGCCTTCTCGGCGCTCATCTTGTAGCCGAAGCCGTTGGCCGTCATGAAGGCGCTCATCTCGGCGCGGCCACCCAGCTCGTCGATGAACAGCTGGTCCAACCACGGCTTGTAGATCTTCAGGCTGGGGTTGGTCAGCAGGCCATAGCGGTAGAAGCGCTCGATGTCGTTGCCCTTGTAAGTGCTGCCATCGCCCCAGATGTTGACGTCGTCTTCCTTCATGGCGGCCACCAGCATGGTGCCGGTGACGGCACGGCCCAGTGGCGTGGTGTTGAAGTAGGTCACGCCCGCGGTGCTGATGTGGAAGGCGCCGCACTGCAGCGCGGCAATGCCTTCGTGCGCGAGTTGCGTGCGGCAGTCGATCAGGCGCGCCTTCTCGGCACCGTACTGCATGGCCTTGCGCGGAATCTCCTCATAGTCCGGCTCGTCGGGCTGGCCGAGGTTGGCGGTGTAGGCGTAGGGAATCGCGCCCTTCTGTTTCATCCACAGCAGCGCTGCCGAGGTGTCGAGGCCGCCGGAGAAGGCGATGCCGACTTTTTGTTGCGCGGGGAGGTTTTGAAGAATGGTGGCCATGGCTGTTGCTCAGTGGTTCAGCCGAAGTGGCAGATGTAGTGGTAGGGCTCCGTCACGCGGATGTCGAAGCTGCTGTTGCCGGGCACGCTGAACTTGTCGCCAGGGCCGGACTTGATCCAGGCCTCGGTGCCGGCCAGTTTGTATTCACAACCGCCGGCCACGCATTCCATGATCTCGGGTGCGCCGGTGTTGAACGTGAGCGTGGCGGGCAGCACCACGCCGACCGATTTTTTCGTGCCGTCGGCGAAGGTGATGCCGTGGCTGACGCACTTGCCGTCGAAGTACACGCTGGCCTGGGTGTTGACGGTGACGCCGTCGAAGTGGGTGGTGCTCATGGTGCTGGGGTGTGAAAAACGAAACCGCGATTTTAGGCCGCGGGGTCTGTGGGTTCGCCGGGAGTCAGAGGCGGGCTTGCCAGGCAGCGGCATCAAAACCCACCGTGATGCCGTCGGTCCATTGCACCACCGGGCGCTTGATCACGCTCGGATTCGCCAGTGCCACCGCCCGTGCGCTGGCCGCATCGGACACGCCGGCCCGCACGGTTTCGTCCAGCTGGCGCCAGGTCGTGCCCTTGCGGTTGATGACGGTTTCCCAGCCCACGGCGGCCAGCCAGCGGTCGAGCTCGACCTCGGGAACGCCCTGTTTCTTGAAATCGTGAAAGTGATGTTCAACACCCTGGTCGGTCAACCAGGCGCGGGCCTTTTTGACGGTGTCGCAGTTGGGGATGCCGTAGACAGTGATCATGGAACGGGATTGTCGGTGATGGCGCCGAGGGTCGTGAACCCGATGGGACAATCCACCCATGCTCAACATCGCACTGCCTCCCCACCCCACCACACTGCCCGAGTGGCTGGCCCACGCCGAACGCCTGCACCCGGTCACCATCGACATGGGGCTGGAGCGCGTGCAGCGCGTGGCGCAGCGCATGGGGCTGGCGCTCACCTGCCCGGTGATCACCGTGGCCGGCACCAACGGCAAGGGCAGCACCTGCGCCATGCTGGAGGCCGTGTACACCCAGTCGGGTTACCGCACCGGCGTCTACACCTCGCCGCATCTGGTGCACTTTGAAGAGCGCTGCCGCATCGCCGGTGAACCCGTGGCCACCGACGACCTGCTGCCGGCGTTCGCCGAGGTGGAAGAAGCGCGCAAGGGGCAGGGCGGGGAAGACGAAATCAGCCTGAGCTACTTTGAATTCACCACGCTGGCCATCCTGCGCACGCTGTCGCGCGCCGGCCTGGACGTGGCGATTCTGGAGGTGGGCCTGGGGGGGCGGCTGGACGCGGTGAACATCATCGACACCGATTGCGCCGTCATCACCTGCATCGCGCTGGACCACATGGCCCTGCTGGGCAACGACCGCGAAGCCATCGGCTACGAGAAGGCCGGCATCATGCGCACCGGCCGCCCGGTGGTGGTGAGCGACCCGGTGCCGCCGCAAAGTGTGCTGGACCGTGCGCTGGAAATCGGCGCCGATCTCTGGCGCATCGGCAAGGATTTCCATTTTGCTGGCGACCAGCAGCAATGGGGCTGGGCGATGCATCCTTCGCACGGCGGGCGGCGATACGCCGGGCTGGCTTACCCGGCGCTGCGCGGCGCCAACCAGCTGGTGAACGCCTCGGGCGTGCTGGGAGCGGTGGAGGCCTTGCGGTCGAAACTGCCCGTGACGGCCCAGGCGGTGCGCAACGGCCTGGCGCTGGTGGAGCTGCCCGGGCGCTTCCAGATCGTGCCCGGCACCCCCACCCTGGTGCTCGATGTGGCACACAACCCGCATTCGGTGGCCGCACTCACCGAAAACCTTGATGCCATGGGCTACTACCCCACCACCCACGCGGTGTTCGGTGCCATGGCCGACAAGGACCTGGGCGCCATGCTCGAGCGCATCGCGCCACTCATCGACCGCTGGCACCTGACCGACCTGCCGTTGCCCCGCGCCAGCACCGCCGCCGCCCTGGCCGAGACCCTCAAAGTCCACCCTGCCACGGCCAAAAGCACGGTGGCCGGCTGCCACACCAGCCCCATGGAGGCGCTGCACGCAGCGGTCTCCCACGCGGACCCCGCTGATAGAATCGTGGTCTTCGGATCGTTCTTCACCGTGGGGGGTGTTCTGCAGGACGGTGTGCCCCGCTTGTCTGCCAAACACCTGCCCTCCTGACCCTTCCTCCGAGCTTTCCCGACCGCTCCCGTGTCGCGCCCCTCGCCAGGCCTCCTTTGGCGCCATGGTTCCCACCCGAATGTTCAAATCCCGTTCAGGCTCACAGGGCAATCCATCGACACCGCCGCCGCAAAGCATTGACGCCGTGCGCCGGCGTGCGCGCCACCGCTTGATCGGCGCCAGTGTTCTGGTGCTGCTGGGTGTGGTGGGCTTCCCCCTGTTGTTCGACACACAGCCGCGCCCGATTTCGGTCGACATTCCGATCGAGATTCCGGCCAAGAGCACGCCCGCGCCCGCTGTGAAGCCGCCGGCCAAGGCCGCCGCAGCGGCGCCTGCCACGGCCAAGCCACCGGCACCCAGCGTTGAAGCCCGCGAAACCCTGAGTGCGCGCGAAGAGGTGGTGGAAGCCGCTGCACCGCCCAAACCCGCAGCCGAGCCCGCCAAGGTCGCTCCTGCCCCCGCACCGGCCGACGCCGACCGCGCCCGCGCCTTGCTCGAAGGCAAAACCGCCACCCCACCCGCTGCCACGGCCGCCGCACCAGCCGCCGCCGCAGCCGCCGAGCGCCTGGTCGTGCAGGTGGGGGCGTTCTCCGAAGAAGCGGGTGCCCGCACGGTGCGCCAGAAACTCGAAGCCGCCGGGCTCAAGACCTACACCCATGTGGCCGAAACGTCGGAAGGTCGCCGCATCCGCGTGCGCCTGGGGCCGTACAACAGCCGCGCCGAGGCCGACAAGGCTGCGGCCCGCGTGAAGGCCCTGGGCTTGCCCGCGGCCGTGCTCACGCTGTGATGCGCCCACGGACGATGGCTGCATGGGGTTGACGGATGGTTTGCTGCTGACGGTGTTGTTGCTGTCGGTGTTGCTCGGCGCGTGGCGTGGCCTGGTGTACGAGGTGCTCTCGGTGGCCAGCTGGGTGGCGGCCTTTGTGCTCGCGCAGGCCTATGCCGATGAGGTTGCGCTGGTGTTGCCGCTGGACGGTTTGTCGCCTCCGCTGCAACTGGCCGCGGGATTTCTGGTGGTGTTCATCGCGGTGGCGTTCGCAGGCGGATTGCTCGCGTGGTTGGTCAAGAAGCTGGTGGCGTCGGTCGGTCTGCGGCCGGTGGACCGGGTTCTGGGGAGCGCCTTCGGGCTGGCGCGCGGTGTGGTGATGCTGCTGGCGTTCGCGGTGGTGGTGAGCATGTCGCCGCTGCGCGATGCCCCCTGGTGGCAGGACTCGGCGGTGGCCGACACGCTGGTGGCCACCTTGCACGCGATCAAGCCCTTGTTGCCCGAGCCGGTGGCCCGATATATCGCCTAGCAGAGTTTGAGTTTTTTCAGAGGATCGAAACATGTGTGGAATCGTGGGCGTGGTCAGCAAAACGCCAGTCAACCAGCTGATTTACGACGCCTTGCTGCTGTTGCAGCACCGCGGCCAGGATGCGGCCGGCATCGTCACCCAGCAGGGCCGCAAGTTCTTCATGCACAAGGCCAAGGGCATGGTGCGCGACGTGTTTCGCACCCGCAACATGCGCGCGTTGCCGGGCCTCTGCGGCCTGGGCCAGGTGCGTTACCCCACGGCGGGCAATGCCTTCAGCGAGGAAGAGGCGCAGCCCTTCTACGTGAACGCGCCGTTCGGCCTGGTGCTGGTGCACAACGGCAACCTGACCAACGCCAAAGCGCTGGCCCAGGAACTCTTTCAGACCGATCACCGCCATGTCAACACCGACAGCGACTCCGAGGTCTTGCTCAACGTGCTGGCCCACGAGCTGGAAAAAGTCACGCGCGGCATCACCCTGAAGCCGGCCGACGTGTTCGCTGCCGTGCGCGGCGTGCACCAGCGCGTCAAGGGTTCGTATGCGGTGGTGGCGCTGATCGCCGGTCACGGCTTGCTCGCGTTCCGTGATCCGTTCGGCATCCGTCCGCTGTGCGTGGGCCACAACGACCAGGGTGGCGTGATGGTCGCCAGCGAGTCGGTGGCGCTGGAGGGCAATGGCTTCGAACTGGACCGCGACGTGCTGCCCGGTGAAGCGGTGTTCGTCGACCTGGACGGCAAGATGCAGTTCGAGCAGTGCGCCGAGAAGACCAGCCACAACCCCTGCATCTTTGAGTACGTCTACCTGGCCCGGCCCGACTCGGTGCTGGACGGCATCTCGGTCTACCAGGCCCGCCTCAACATGGGCGTGACCCTGGCCAAGCGCGTGGTCTCGACCGTGCCGCCGAACGAGATCGATGTGGTCATTCCCATCCCCGAGTCGTCGCGCCCCAGTGCCATGGAGCTGGCCCAGTTGCTGGGCCTGCCGTATCGCGAAGGTTTTGTGAAGAACCGCTACGTGGGCCGGACCTTCATCATGCCGGGGCAGGGCGTGCGCAAGAAGTCGGTGCGCCAGAAGCTCAACGTGATCGGCAGTGAGTTCAAGGGCCGCAACGTGCTGCTGGTGGACGACTCCATCGTGCGCGGCACCACCAGCCGCGAGATCGTGCAGATGGCGCGCGACGCCGGCGCCCGCAAGGTGTACCTGGCCAGCGCCGCGCCCCCGGTGCGTTACCCCAACGTCTATGGCATCGACATGCCCACGCCCGATGAGCTGGTGGCGCACAACCGCACGGTGGAAGAGGTGCGCGAGAGCATCGGCTGCGACGCGCTGATCTACCAGGACGTGGACGCGATGAAGCAGGCCATCGGGTCGCTCAATCCCAAGCTGGCCGGTTTTGACGCCTCGTGTTTCGACGGCGTTTACGTCACCGGCGACATCACGCTGGCCGACATCGCGCGCCTGAACGCGGGCCGCGACCAGAGCGAAGAGGGCGAAGAAGACACCTCGCGCCTGGCCCTGCCCAACGCACAGGTCGCCTGAAAGCCCCGGCCCATGACGCAGAAGAACACCGACCTGCACCGCGACACGCTGGCCGTGCGCGAGGCCGTGGAACGCAGCCAGTACGGCGAAAACTCCGAGGCCCTGTACCTCACGAGCGGCTACGTGCAACCCAGCGCCGAGGCCGCAGCGCGCCGGTTTGCCGGCGACGAAGAAGGCTTCACCTACGGCCGCTACGGCAACCCCACGGTGGCCAGCTTCGAGCAGCGCCTGGCCGCGCTCGAAGGCGCCGAGGCCTGCATCTCCACCGCCTCGGGCATGTCCGCCATCCTCATGATGTGCATGGGCCTGCTCAAGGCCGGCGACCACGTGGTGTGTTCGCACTCCATGTTCGGCTCCACCATCAAACTCATCGGCACAGACCTGGCCAAGTTCGGCGTGGAGTCCACCTTCGTCTCGCAGACCGATGTGGCCGCGTGGCAGGCGGCTGTTCGGCCGACCACCAAGCTGCTGTTTGCCGAGACGCCGACCAACCCGCTCACCGAGGTGTGCGACATCCGCGCGTTGGCCGACATTGCGCACAACGCCGGCGCGCTGCTCTGCGTGGACAACTGCTTCGCCACACCCGCGCTGCAATTGCCCATGAAGCTGGGTGCCGACATCGTCATGCACTCGGGCACCAAGTACCTGGATGGCCAGGGCCGTGTGATGGCCGGTGCGCTGTGCGCCAGCCAGGAACTCGTGACCAAGACGTTTTTGCCGGTGCTCAAGAGCGCCGGCATGACGCTTGCGCCGTTCAATGCCTGGGTCGTGCTCAAGGGCCTGGAGACGCTGGACATCCGCATGCAGGCGCAATCGGCCCGCGCGCTCCAGCTGGCCCAGTGGCTGCAGGACCACCCAGCCGTGGCCCGCGTGCATTACCCCGGGCTTGCCAGCCACCCGCAGCATGCGCTCGCCATGGCGCAGCAGTCCGGTTGCGGTGGTGCCGTGCTCTCGTTCGAGGTCAGGGCGTCCGACGCGGATCAGGCTCGCCAACGCGCCTTCCACGTGCTGGACTCGCTGCAGGTCATGTCGCTCTCCACCAACCTGGGCGACACCAAGACCTTGATGGCGCACCCCGCCAGCACCTCCCACGGCCGCCTGACCGAAGCACAGCGCCAGACCGCCGGCGTGGTGCAGGGCCTGATCCGCGTGGCGGTCGGGCTCGAACATCTCCAAGACATCCAGACCGACCTTGACCGCGGACTCCTCACCCTCTGACATGACCACCACCGTCCGCACCCGCTTTGCCCCATCGCCCACCGGCTTCATCCACCTCGGCAACATCCGCTCAGCGCTCTACCCGTGGGCGTTTGCGCGCTCCACCGGCGGGGTCTTCATCTTGCGCATCGAAGACACGGATCTCGAGCGCTCCTCGCAAGCCGCGGTGGACGTGATCATCGAAGGCATGAAGTGGCTTGGCCTCGACCACGACGAAGGCCCGTTCTACCAAATGCAGCGCATGGACCGCTACAAGGCCGTGCTCGCCGAGATGGTGAGCGCCGGCCTCGTGTACCCCTGCTACATGAGCGTGGCCGAGCTCGACGCGCTGCGCGAAGCGCAGATGGCGGCCAAGGAGAAACCACGCTACGACGGCACTTGGCGGCCCGAGCCCGGCAAGGTGCTGCCCGCCGTGCCCGAAGGTGTGAAGCCCGTGCTGCGCTTCAAGAACCCGCAGGGTGGCGTGGTGGCCTGGGACGACAAGGTCAAGGGCCGCATCGAGATCAGCAACGACGAACTCGACGACCTCGTGATAGCACGCCCCGACGGCACACCCACCTACAACTTCTGCGTGGTGGTCGACGACATCGACATGGCCATCACCCACGTGATCCGTGGTGACGACCACGTGAACAACACGCCGCGCCAGATCAACATCTTTCGTGCGCTGGGCAAAGAGCCACCGGTCTACGCCCACCTGCCCACCGTGCTCAACGAGCAGGGCGAGAAGATGAGCAAGCGCAACGGCGCCAAGCCCGTCACGCAGTACCGCGACGAAGGCTACCTGCCCGACGCGATGGTGAACTACCTTGCGCGTCTGGGTTGGAGCCACGGCGACGACGAGATCTTCAGCCGCGCGCAGTTCCTGGAGTGGTTCAACCTCGATCACCTGGGCCGCAGCGCGGCGCAGTTCGACGACGCCAAACTGCGCTGGGTCAACGCACAACACCTCAAGGCGATGGCCGACGATGCGCTGGCACCGCTCGTGGCCGAACACCTCAAGTGGCAAGGCATCACGGTGGACGACCGCCTGCCGCGCATCTGCGGCTTGTTCAAGGACCGCTGCGACACCACGGTGGTGCTGGCCCAATGGGCCCAGGCTTTCTATGCCGACATCACGCCCAACGCGGACGAGCTCTCGCAGCACGTGACCGACGCGGTGCGACCCGCATTGGCTACGCTGGCGGGCAAGCTCGGCGATGTGGCTTGGGACAAAGCCAGTATCTCGGCAGCCATCAAGGAAGTGCTCACGGCGCACGGTCTGAAGATGCCGCAGATCGCCATGCCGGTGCGTGTGTTGGTGATGGGCACGGCCCAGACGCCGTCGCTCGATGCCGTGCTCGAATTGCAGAACCGTCAAACAGTCCTGGACCGTTTGCAGAAGGCCTGAAAAAATCGCCTATAATTTGAGGCTTGCTGAAACGCAGCGCTGAATCAAACCAGCGAAGCAGATCGGCAAACCCTGTGGGGGTATAGCTCAGCTGGGAGAGCGCTTGCATGGCATGCAAGAGGTCAGCGGTTCGATCCCGCTTACCTCCACCAAATATCAGGAGCCGCGAGGCGCAGTTGAAGAAGGAACACCACCTTCCAATGCTACAATTCGAGGCTTCCAAAAACGCGATGAAGAGAGTCGCGTTTCGGTTAGTCCAAGGTTTTGACCCTATCGTCTAGAGGCCTAGGACATCACCCTTTCACGGTGAGTACCGGGGTTCGAATCCCCGTAGGGTCGCCAGAATTTGCCGCAAGGCAACTCAGGCACAAGTGGTTGGCACTTGGTTCGCAAGAACGAAAGCCATCTACCAGGAGTGGTAGTTCAGTTGGTTAGAATACCGGCCTGTCACGCCGGGGGTCGCGGGTTCGAGCCCCGTCCACTCCGCCACAATGTCGTTGTAAATCAACAGCTTGGATAAAGCCCGATGCGAAAGCAGCGGGCTTTTTTCTTGCCTGAATGGAAATCGTCCCCGTTTTGTCCCGGCGTTGGCCCCATCCGTGACCGGCAGGCGTCGCAGCGCGCCAGTTCGGAGCGTGCCAGCGTGGCAAACGTTGGTCGAGAAAAGTGGGTGCCGGATTTTTGGGGTCTCTCACAGCGGCTTCTGCGACAAGGTTTGATGGGCTGGGCAAACCGTCCCGGAAACTGAGGGACGCCCACCTGGGCGTTTGGTCTGAACTGAATACGGGGACTCATGCGGCAGCCCTCTGGCGGGTTTCGGCCGCAGTGGTCTCTCCGCTAGTGCGCAGGCACGCCCATTTCACGCGGCTCCCGGACTTCGCGCAGGCGATGTTCGAGCTGTCCCACGTCCAGCGCGGTGAAATCCGCGTCGTGCGTCCACTTCAACCGGTAAGACACACCCCGGTTCAGACAGCCCTTGATGGCGCTCAGCAGCGGGCTCGGGGCGATCAGCCAGAAGGTCTCGCACTCGCCATCGACCAGACCTTCCTCCAGCCGCTGTGCCAGTTTGCGGGCGAACTGGTGCAACAGATGCTGGCGACTGCCGGCTTGCGGTTCGAAGTGCTCGTCGACGCTACGGCTGTCGCTGCGCTCAAGATGGTGGGAGTCCCGTTCGCTTTCGATGTCCTTGAAACCGCCTGCGGGAAAGTCCATGGTCTCCAGCGCCATCAGCGGGGCGTTCACATCGGCGCGGCTGAAGAATCGGGCGACGGAGCCGTTGGCCACCAGAATCCAATGCGTTCTCATGAAAAGTCCTTCCGTGTTCGAGGGCACCCAATCTAGGACCGCCGGCAGCACCCACCGTTGCGTTCAATCAATGTCGGTGTACCCGACCGCGCAGCAAGATGGCGCCCTGGCTGGAGTGCTGCATGAACGATGTGACCCTCGACCCTCATCTGTGGCTGACGCTGGAGGCCGGCGATCAGGCGCGCCTGGAACGCTGGTTGGTGAGCGAGGGCGACGTGGTTCATGCGGGTGAGTTGCTGGCCCGGGCCCGGCTGGTGCAGCAGACGGTGGACATCGCGGCGCCCCACGGCGGCGTGATCGAGTCCATCCTGGTCCCGGCGGGTGAGCTTTTTGCGCGCGGTGCGGTGCTGGTCCGCGTCATCCCCTTGTGAAGGTCCAGTTGGGCCGGCATTGAGCCTGCTCAAGCCGGCTGCCGGTTGCACCGCAGAGACTGAGGTCTCCACTGCACGCAACCACATTGCCGGACCCCTTCGCCATGAAGACATGCTTTCTGAAACCTTCGTTGCCCTTTGTGTTGTCCGCCTTTGCGTTGGGCGCCTGCCAGGCCCCCGTGACCCAGGAGCAAAGCGGCATGGTGATCGGCGGTCTGCTGGGTGGGGCGGTGGGCTCCCAGTTTGGCCAGGGCAGTGGCCGCACGGCCGCCGTCATCCTGGGCACGCTCGCGGGCGTGGCCGTGGGCGGCAGCGTCGGCCGCTCGATGGCCGAACGCGACAAATACATGACCGCACAGACCCTGGAGACCGTGCGCACCGGCGTGCCCAGCCAGTGGGTCAATCCGGACACTGGCTACCAATACACCGTGGTGCCCACACGCACCTACCCCCGCGACGAAGGCCCCTGCCGCGAATACCGGGTCAGCGCCGTGATCGGCGGGCGTGTGGAACAGATGTGGGGCACCGCCTGCCGGCAACCCGACGGCAGCTGGCTCGCCCAACCGTGATGACCGGGAGCGCACCATGTTCAAGGTATTGGTTGCGATCGATGGTTCTGAACACGCCAACAACGCCATTGAGGCGGTCGCGCGCTTGCCGCGCGAAGCCGATGGCATGACCGTGGTGCTCGTGAATGTGAGCAACTCGGTGTACTACGGCGAACTCCCGGCCTCGGCCCTGGAGGAGGTCGAGACAGCCCGACGCACGCAGCAGGAGCGTCTGCTGGACGAGGCAGCCCAACTGGCGCGATCCCGAGGCCTCACGGTGCGCGGCACACACGGCACCAGTGGGCCTGTGGCCATGGAGATCGTGGGGCTGGCGCGCGAAACAGGTGCCGATCAGATCGCCATGGGCACGCGCGGCATGGGTGCGGTGGGCAGCCTGTTCCTGGGCTCGGTGGCCTTGGGTGTGGTGCACCGTTCCGCCGTGCCCGTGCTGCTGGTCAAGTGAACTTGCCGTGTGAAAGGAGCACCGACGTGAGCCGCATCCTCGTGGTCTATTACTCCCGCAGCGGGCACACCGAGTTCGTGGCCCGTCAGATCGCATCCCGCTGTCACGCGGACCTGGAGCGCATCCATGACCGCAACCCACGCCAGGGCATGGTGGGGTATCTGCGCTCATCGCTCGAAGCCATGCTGGGCCTGCGTCCGGCCATCGAGCGAGGCCGCCGCCGCCCGGGCGACTACGACCTCGTGATCCTGGGCACGCCGGTGTGGTTCTGGGGCGTGGCCAGCCCGGTGCGTACCTGGGTGCTGCGACACCGCGCAGCCCTGGACAACGTGGCGCTGTTCTGCACTTGCGGCGGCTCCGGGCACGCCAGGGCGCTGGACGATCTGGAACGCCTGTGTGGCCACCCGGCGCTGGCACGGCTGGCCCTGACCGAACGCGCGGTGCCGCAATGCCAGCGCGACCCTGCGCTGCGCCGCTTTCTGCTCGAACTCAAGCGCGTGCCCGCGATTTCCGTGTTGCTTCCACCGACGCAGGAGCAGGCGCCAGCCTGACGCACCATGCGCACCGTGTTGCTGCTCTTGGGGCTGTCGATGGCCGGTGCATTCGCCCAACCGGTGGTGGTCGAGCGGAACGTGCAGGCGTTCGGATCCTCGGTGCGCAACGCTTCCGCCGTGAAGGGCGACTTCATGGCCATGGGCGGGCGTGTGGTGGTGGACCAGGCGGTCGCCGACGACGCCTTGCTGATGGGCGGAACCGTCGATGTGCGCGCCCCGGTGGGCGATGACGTGCGCGCAGCCGGCGGTGACGTTTCGCTGGAGAGCTCGGTTGGTGGCGACCTGATGGCTGCGGGCGGCAACCTGCAACTGAACGAGGCCGCGCAGGTGGCGGGCCGCGCCGAGCTGGCCGGTGGCGAAGTGCGGGTGGACGGCCGTGTGGACGGACCGCTCAATGTGCGCGCGCGCCGCCTGGTGATCAACGGCCCGGTGGGCGGCAGCGTGCAAGCCGCCGTGGAGGTGCTCGAACTCGGGCCACGGGCCCGCGTGGGCAGTGGCTTGCGTCACAGCGCGACCACCCTCACGCAAGACCCGGCCGCGGTGGTGATCGGTGCGGTGGAGCGCGTTGACCGGCTGTTTGATGAAGACCGGCGTTGGGGCGACAGGCATCCCATGCACGAGGACGGCTGGCCCGCCATGGGGGGCTGGTGGTTGTTGATGCCGCTGTCCATGGGCCTGCTCGGTGTGCTGGCCCTGGCCGGCGTGGTGCTGTTCGTGTTTTCCCGTTTCGCGGGCCAGGCGGCGCATCAGATCGAGGCCCAGCCCTGGCGCGCCCTGGGCGTGGGTGTGGGGCTTCTGGTGGCCCTGCCGGTGCTGGCTGTCCTGCTCTTCTTCACCTTGCTGGGCATTCCGCTGGGCCTGGTGGTCATGGCGCTGTACCCACCGCTGCTGCTGTTGGGCTGGTTGATCGGCGCCTTGTTTGCTGCGCGCTGGCTGGCGACGCACGCCTCACCCGCGCAAGCCACGGGTGCGGTCGTGCCTTACGGCTGGATGGTTGTGGCCGTGATCGCGCTGCTGGTCGTGGGCGCGGTGCCTGTGGTGGGGCCGCTGCTGGTGAGCGTCACCATGGCCGCCGGGCTGGGGGCCTGTGTGCTGGAGTGGCGCCGTCGCCTGGCCAACCGACCCGGCGGCGCAACCTGAGCAAGGGCACCACCGCAGCCCTGGCGGTGGCGAACAGGGGCAAGCCCCTCAGTTCACAGCCTGCTCAGCAGACCACCAGGTCGGTGTGGCCAAAACCCTGGGTGTAGTCCAGCACGGAGATGACGACCGGCGTCACGCGGAAGATGCGGATATCGTCCGGCGTCGGCATCTTGAAGGGCAGTGGCTGTGCCTGCGCCTGTGGGTACTTCAAGGGCATCAGCCGCAAGACTTCCTCGGCCTCCGCCCGGTCGTGCACCACCTGGGCGCGCGCGGCCATGGACAGGCCCGTGATCTCCATCAGCTCGGGGGTGTCGTGGTCGATCGTCAGCGAGAGCCGGTCATCCTGCGCCAGATTGCTGGCCTTCTGGCTCTCCGGGCCGCAGAGGAAGTACAGCGTCAGGTCCTTGTTCACGTAGCCCACCGTGGTGGCCTGGGGCCAACCATCGGGGCGCAACGTGGCCACCGTCATGATCCGGTGCTGGTCCAGCAACTGCAGGATTTTTTGTCGTATCGCGATGTCCATGGCAGCCTTCCTCGCGGTGGATTCAGTCGGCGGGCCAACCCACTGTCTGGGTCAGAACGATGCGCTGTGTGGGGCGCAAACCCATGTCGTGAGCAAGTCGCCGGCGGTCCACCAGGCCACGCACCACGGGGGCCAGGTTGATCGGTGCATCGGCCACAAAGTCTTGCGTTCCGGTGGAGGCCCGGTTGATGCCGAAGGCGGCCCAGAGCAAGGCAGAGAGTGTCTCCGCCGACAAGGCTTCGAGTGAAAACGCGCGGACCGAACGCCGCTGACGCAGCGCTTCGGCCAGCGAGATCTGTGGCGCCACCACGGGCGCGGGCAGAACGAACAGGTCGGACTGCAGGTCGAGTGCGATCTGGCCCATCTCAGCCAGTCACTCTCAGTTCGTTGATAACGCTGCTGATGCCCGGCGCCGAGAAGGCTGCACCTTGCGCCGCATTGCGCTCCGCCCACGAATGCACCTGGCCGCGCAGCGTGGCTGTGGTGCCGCTCACGATGACCTCGATGGCTTTGGCCTCGCGCGCGGCCTGGCGGCTGAGCGCCTGCTCGATGCGTTCGGTGATGTTGGTGGGTGTCGATGTCGTCTTGAGCGTGATGCTGTTGGTGACGCCCCGCACGCCGGTGATGGGTCGTACGGTCTGCTCGGCGATGCGTCGCTGGTAGTCCCAGTTGACTTCCCCGGTGAGCGTGACCCAGCCCTGCTCCACCTTGACCTGGATACGGTCGCCCGGAATCAGCGTGTGCCATGAGAAGGCACTTTCAATGGCTTGTGCGATGTCGGAGTCGCTGCGCACATGGCCTCGGGCCAGCTTCACGTCGATCTCTTCGGCGATCGCACGCACACCGGCCACGCGCCGCACGGCGCGCTCGGCCACGTACTTCTCGGCAAACGTCTCCAGGTGGCCGGTGAGCGTGACCACGCCGTCTTTCACCGCCACACCGATGTGAGCGGCGTCCACCGCCGGTTCCCAGTCGAGTTCGGCCTCGACATCCTTCTTGAGTTGCGCGTCGGTCTTCATGGCATGCGTCTCCTTGGACGAGCCATTGTTGATGACCTGTTCACCGTTGCATTGAGTCTGCGCAATGCATGGGCGGGCGCCGCCTGCCGGTCCTTCCTGGATGTTGAGCACGCTCAACGTCCGCCGGCCTGCCTGACTTAGGCTGTGATCGTTCGTCGACCAGGCTCCTGGCCGGGACCTGGGTGCACGACCTCCCCCATTCTTGAAGGACAGGATCGATCATGACCGCTCGACAGCTGCTGTTCAGGGACGATGCGCGCGCCCGCATCCGCCGGGGTGTGGACGCCCTGGCCGATGCCGTGAGGGTGACGCTGGGGCCGCGTGGCCGTACGGTGATTCTCGAACGGGATTTTGGTCCGCCGCAGATCGTCAACTCGGGCGTCATCGTGGCCAAATCGGTCGAGCTGGAGGACCGGTTCGAAAACATGGGCGCCCAGCTGCTGCGCGAGGTGGCGTCTCGCACCAGCGACATGGCCGGCGACGGAACCACCACCGCCACCGTGCTGGCCCACGCCATGATCCAGCACGGCTTGCGCTACCTCTCGGGCGGCATGAACGCGATGGAACTCAAGCGCGGCATGGAGCAGGCCATCGACGCGGTGGTGGTCGAGCTGCGCGGCATGGCCCGGCCCTGCGCCGACTCCCAGGAGATCGCGCACGTGGCCTCCATCTCGGCCAACAACGACCGCTCCATCGGCGAACTGCTGGCCCAGGCCATCGACAAGGTCGGGCGCGAAGGTGCGATCTCCATCGAGGACGGATCCGGTCTGAGCAGCGAGCTCGAAGCGGTGGAGGGCCTGCAGTTCGACCGCGGATTTCTCTCGCCCTATTTCATCAACAACCCCGAACGCCAGACCGCCTTGCTCGACGGCGTGCTGATCCTGCTGTGCGACAAGCGCCTGTCTTCCCTGAAGGATCTGTTGCCCTTGCTGGAAGAGGTGGTCAAGAGCGGGCAGCCGCTGCTGGTGATCGCCGAAGACATCGACAGTGACGCACTGGCCACGCTGGTCATCAACACCATGCGCGGCACGATCAAGACCTGTGCGGTGAAGGCTCCCGGTTTCGGCGATCGGCGCAAAGCGATGTTGCAGGACATTGCCGTGCTCACCGGTGGCACGGTCGTCAGCGATGAGCTGGGCCTGTCGCTGGCCAAAGTCAAACTTGCTGACCTGGGCCGTGCCAAGCGGGTGGAGGTGGCCAAGGACGAGACCACGCTCATCGGCGGCGCCGGCAACCCGCAGACCATTGCCGAGCGTGTGGCCAACCTGCGCAAGGAACGCACCGCCACCACCTCCGACTACGACCGCGAGAAGCTGGATGAACGCATCGCCAAACTCTCGGGCGGCGTGGCGTTGATCAAGGTGGGCGCGGCCACCGAGACCGAACTGAAGGAGCGCAAGATTCGCGTGGAAGATGCACTGCACGCCACGCGCGCCGCGATCGAGGAGGGTGTGGTGCCCGGCGGTGGCGTGGCGCTGCTGCGGGCCCGCCGCGTGTTGCAGGCGCTGCGTGGACCGACGCTGGACCACGACTCGGGCATCCGCCTGGTCGAACAGGCCTTGCAGGAGCCGCTGCGCTGCATCGCGGCCAACGCCGGCGTGGAACCCTCGGTGGTGGTGCAACGGGTGGACGACGCCACCGACCGCAACCACGGCTACAACGCAGCCACACTGGCCTACGGCGACATGCTGCAGATGGGCGTGATCGACCCCGCCAAGGTGACGCGGCTGGCGCTGCAGAACGCAGGCTCGATTGCCGCACTGGTGCTGACCACCGACTGCATGATCGCCAACGCGCCCAAACCAAAAGGACGTGCCGACTCCGGAGGCCTCGAAGCGGCCCTGCCGGAGTTCTGAGCGTCTGCATGACCTGAGGCTTTGTTGAGCGTGCTCAACGACCCGCTGCGGGGTCCGCGCACACTGCAGTTGCCGATGTTCCTCCGACAACAGAGGCGAGATGAGGATTCCCCCCGACGGGGGCGTTTCCATGGTGTGTTTCCCACACCATGGATGGATGAAGGCAACCTCAGACCGGCTCGACCCGAGAGGGCAGGGTCGGGGACCTTCACCATGGCCCGCCATTCGAAAGGATGGCGGGCCATCTTGTTTCCGAAGCACGCGGGCGATGCCGCAGAAAGGTCAAACATGAAATCCGATGCGCAACTCAAGAAGGACGTGGAAGCCGAGCTGGAATGGGACCCCTCGATCAATGCCACGCAGGTCGGCGTGGCCGTCAAGGACGGGGTGGTGACGCTCTCCGGCCACCTGGACACCTTCGTCGAGAAATACGAGGTGGAGAAAGTGGTGCAGCGCGTGGCGGGCGTGCGCGCGGTGGCGATCGAGATCGACGTCAAGCTGACGGCCGGCAGCGCGCGCAGCGACTCGGAGATCGCGCATGCGGTGGAGACCGCCTTCCAATGGCACAGCTCGGTGCCGGCTGAGCGCATTCAGGTGAAGGTTGAGAAAGGCTGGGTCACCCTCAGTGGAGAAGTCGACTGGGAATTCCAGCGCGCGGCCGCCGCCAACCTGGTGCGGCCATTGGTGGGTGTGGTGGGAGTCAACAACGGCATCGTGCTCAAACCCCGTACCACCCCGGACAACATCGGCAAACGCATCCGGGACGCCCTGACCCGCCAGGCCGAGCGCGAGGCCAAAGGCATCGAAGTGCACGTCAACGGCTCCACGGCGGTGCTCCGGGGCTCGGTGCATTCGCTGGCCGAGCGGGTGGCGGCGCAAGGCGCGGCCTGGTCGGCGCCGGGCATCACGCGGGTCGACAACGAGCTGCGCATCAGTCCTTGAGGGTCTGTCCGCGCTGCGTTGCACACCAACCCAGGCAGGAGAACAACATGCGTGAAAAGATGCTCGCAGGCGATATCTGCAACCGCATCGTGGTGATTGCCGAGCGCGACCTGTCGCTGGCAAAGGCGGCACAGCTCATGCGGCAGCGCCACGTGGGCTGCCTGGTGGTGGTCGACGAGACCGGTGCGGGCCGTCTGGTGGTGGGCATGCTCACCGACCGCGACATCGTGACCGCCGTGGTCGCACGGGAGCTTGACGCCACCCAACTCACCGTGGGCGACGTCATGAGCCGCGAACTGATCAGCGTCCTGGAAGACGACTCGATCAAGGACATGCTCGTGACCATGCGGCGCAAGGGCATCCGACGCCTTCCGGTGGTCAAGGCGCACGGCGTGCTGGTGGGGCTGGTGACGCTGGATGATGTGCTCGCCCTGATGGCTGAGCAGTTGCGCGAGATGGCGTCTGTCTTCGAGACCGAAGCCCTGCGCGAGCGGCGCGAGCGGCCCTGACGCACCGTTCGTCGTCGGGCAGACCTGCATTGCGTTGGCTCAATGGCGAGTGCACTCCACCGTCGCACCATGTCCTTTGCGTCGACACCGTGTTGACCCGGCAAAGCCCATCCGGGCATTCCCCTCATTGTTCTGAAGGAGCATCACCATGAACGAACTTCGCACCATTGATCCGTTTGCCCTCGACCCCTTTGACGATGCGTTCCGCTCGCTCACGCGCCCGTGGCGCTTCGAGATGCCCGAAGCAGCCCCGCGCATCAAGCTCGACCTGATGGAGCAGAACGGCAGCTACGCCGTCAAGGCCGAGATCCCCGGCGTGAAGAAGGACGACATTGACGTGCGCATCGACGGCAACATGGTCACCATCAGCGCCGAGGTGAAGACTGAAAAGGATGAAAAGACCGATGGTGGCCGCATCCTGCGGCAGGAACGCCAGGAGGGATACGCCAGCCGCACTTTCAGCCTCGCCTGTCCGGTGGACGAGGCCAAGGTGCAGGCCAGGTACAAGGACGGCATCCTCGAGTTGACCCTGCCCAAAAAGGCAGATACCTCCAGCAAACGCATCGCGATCCACTGATGTCATGAACACGCTCACAGCACCTTGGCAGAAGGGCGCACAACAAGCATGGGCTTCGCTGACGCAGGGATGGCGCGACCTGCGCAGGCGCGCTGGCGGAGCGCTCACACGTTTTCGCCAGGGGGGTTCACCTGACCGCGCGGCCGGTGCTGCCTGGGGACTGGTGTCTGCCGACCTGCGGGTGGAAGACGACCGCATCGTTGTGCGCATGGAGCTGCCCGGCATGGACCGCGAAGACCTGCAGATCGACATCGACGGTGACCGGCTCAGCGTGTCCGGTGAAAAGCGCATCGAGCAAGACAGTGGCGACGGTGGTTACCGCTTGATGCAGTGTGTCTACGGCAGCTTCCGGCGCGACGTGAGCCTGCCGTACAGGGTCGATCCGCAGGGTACCCAGGCCCGCTACCGCAACGGCGTGTTGCACATCGACATGCCGCGTGTGGACCGCGACCGGGGCCGGCGCATTCCCGTGCACGGCGCCTGAGTGGTCCGGGCCAGGAGAAGAACATGAAGAGCATGAGCGTTGGCTGGATCGTGCCGGCCTTGCTGTTGGTGCTGGTGGCATCCGCCCAGGCCCAGCCCCGGGGCGGCCCGGGACGCTGGGACTACCAGAACAGCTGCGCCAGTTGCCACGGGACCAGCGGACGAGGGGACGGACCGCTGGTGCGCCACCTTGTGACGCCGCCCTCCGATCTGTCCCGCCTGGCGCAGCGCAACGGCGGGGTGTTTCCGCGCGATCGGCTGATCGGCCTCATCGACGGGCGCTCCGCCACCGACATCGGGCCTCACGGCTCGCGCGAGATGCCGATCTGGGGCAGCACCTACGTGGAGCGCTACACGCAGGCGGGTGGCAACCCGCAGCTGGCAGAGGAGGCTGCACACAGGCGCATCCTGGATCTGGTGAACCATCTCGAACGGCTCCAGCAGTAACCCGGCGGACTGCGAGACGGCATGCCATGACCGATTCCACAGGCCTTGCCGGCGCTGTTTCCAGCCATGAGCTGGCCCTGGCCGCGCTGCGGGCGAGTGCTGCGCCGGGTGAGTTGGAGGTGATCGAAACCCACATGTCGTGGGTGTACCTGTGGGGAGAGCAGGTGCTCAAGCTCAAGAAGCCTGTGCGCCATCCCTTTCTGGATTTCACCCGACTCGACGATCGTGAAGCTTTTTGCCGCGAAGAGCTGCGCCTCAATGCCCGTCTCGCGCCAGGTATCTACCAGGGCCTGGTGGCCTTGGTGCTCATCGATGGACGACCCATGCTGGTCGACGAGCCGCAGGTGCCGCGGCGCGGTGATGTGGTGGACTGGCTGGTTCACATGAAACGGCTGCCCAGGGCCCGCATGCTGGACGAAGCCATGGCCCACCGCGCGGTGTTGGCCGGCGATGTGGATGCCCTGGTGCGGGTGTTGACCGACTTCTATCGCGCCGCGCAACCGGCCAACATCTCACCCATGCACTATGTCGATCGCCTGCAGCAGGACTTGCGCCTCAGCAGAAGTGCCCTGCTGGACCCGCGCTGGGTGATCCCGGGCGCAGCACAGGCCATCCAACAACTGAGGGCAGGACTCACGCAGCACCAGGCCGACCTGGGGAGGCGTGTCTTGTCGGGGCGCATCGTGGATGGGCATGGTGATCTTCGGCCTGAACATGTGTGTCTGTTGCATCCGCCCGTGATCATCGACTGCGTCGAATTCAGCGCATCGCTTCGACAGGTCGATCCGTTCGACGAGTTGGCCTTCCTCGCGCTCGAGTGCCGCATGGCCGGTGCCGGCTGGATCGGCGAGCGCGTGATGGGGGCGTGCGCTCGAGCACTGGGCGACAGGCCTTCCCGCAGGGTGCTGCAGCTGTACACCGCACACCGCGCCCTGTTGCGAGCGCGTCTGTCGTTGGCACATCTCCTGGACCCCGAGCCACGCACGCCCGAGCGGTGGATGCCGCAAGCAAAACGCTATGTCGCTCACGCACAGATGGCCCTGGACACCCTGTCGCTCAACGAAGCGGTGGAGTCGCCGGAAGTGACGCGCAGCGCTGGCTGATGGCCAGTGAGAACAGCGCGGCGGTCGACACGACCACCAGCTTGCCCGCCAGGGCCGAATCCGCCGGCACGCGAAACGACGGCACGCTGTTGGTCACCACCACCCGGCTGATGGCCGGGTCGCCGAGCAAACGACAGGCTTCACCGGTGAACAGGCCATGGGCCGCGAATGCCACCACATCGCGCGCGCCGGCCAGGCGCAAGGCGGTGGCGGCCCGCACCATGGTCTCGCCACTGGCGATGAGATCGTCGAGCAGCAGCACGGTGGTGCCCTCGACATCGCCGGCCACCAGGTGCTGACTGGACACCCGGCCTGCTCTGCGCCGCTTGTCCACCATGGCAAAACCCAGCGGTTGCGACAACTCTGTCTCGAGTGCTTCCCGCCACAGCTGTGCTCGCTTCACCCCACCAGGGTCGGGTGACGCGACCGCGCAAGGTCCACGTTCGGCAATGGCCCGGGCCACGGTGTGAAAAGCCTGGTGGGCCTCCAGCTGCTGGGTCGGCAAACGGAATGCGTTTTGCAGGGCCGCCGGGTTGTGCGCTTCGAGCACCACGAGGTCGTCGGTGCCGACCGCTTCGAACAGCTGGGCCACATACCGCAGTGCCAGCGGATCGAAGGGCTGGGTCCGGCGATCCTTGCGCGCGTACGCGAGGTAAGGCACCAGGGCGGTGATGCGTGCGGCGCCATGGTCGCGCAGGGTGCCGATGAACATCAGCAGCCGGCACAGGGCATCGTGAGGGCTGGCGTCCGGGCGGCCGTGCAGGCTGGCCAGCACGAACACGTGTTGCGCGCGTGGGTCGCACAGCGGGCGCCACTTGTGCTCGCCGTCTTCGAAAGCGCGGTCTTCGAAGTCGGCCAGGGGTTGTGCCAGCCGCACACTCAGGGCAAGCGCCAGGTCGGTCCCCCGGTCGAGCGAGAAGATCAGCATGTCGTGTCCCAGCGCGCCTGCGACAGTGCACGCACGAAAGGGTCCAGTGCGTTGGCGGGCAGGGCATCGATGCCGGCGGCGGCGGCCCGTCCACTTCCACCAAAGGCCTGGCACAAGGTGTGTGCGCCCTGGGGTGATGCGCGTGGCGCACGCACACTGACGCTGTAGTGACCATCGCGCCGCTCGGTGAGCACAGCCTGGGCTTGTTCAGGATGCACGGCCGCCAGCGCGTTGGCCAGGAAGCCCGAAACGCGACGGCTCCAGGGTGCCGAGGGCAACACCACCACACGGGCCCGTGCACTTTCCCAGTGGGGCTTGAGGCCCATCGCGACCCGGAAATCGCGCCGCCGGCAGGCTTCGATGTCGTGGATCACGGGCTCGTCGCGCAACAGGGTCCAAGGGGAATCGTGGCGCGCCAGACGCTCGTACAACTCGCCAGGTGCAACGCACACATCCGAGGGGTCTTCGCCGTAGGCGTTGTAGTTGATCGCAACGCCCAGTCGCCGCAACACCGCCCGGTGCAACGGGTCGAGCCCGCAGGCGGCGCCCAGTTCGTCGGCCACCGCGGTGAGTTCGTCGCCATAGGCGCCGACCAGTGCCCAGGCGCGATAGCGGCCGTCCAGGAAGCGATCCACCAACAGACTGGTGCAGACATCGCTGCTGAAATCCAGGTGGGCCTCCAGTCCCTCGTGCACCGGTACCGCACCGCTCCAGTGGTGGTCGAACCAGCGAACGTGTGCGCCGCCTTCCAGCAGGCGGTCCAGGTCCGCGCGGTTGCGCTGCACCGACAGGTCGCACACCAGCACTTCGCTGGCGCCGATGGTGGGCACGCGCTGCAGCAGCGCGATGTCGCGCTTGAGCCCGGTGATCAGACGGGCCGCCGACGGATCGTGCAGCCGCCACTGCCGCACCGCGCACAGTCCGTCGGCGTCGCCGTTGCACACGTCGAAACGCGCGATGGCCTGAGCCCGTGACGCTGGGGTTGCTCGCGCTGCCATGGCGCGGCCTCAGTCCAGTTCGACAGGCACGAACAGGCGCTCGCCATCGCGATCGATCAGCAGCGCCACGGCAGCGGGCTTGCGCGCGACGATGGCGCGCACCTGCTCCACGCTCGACACCGGCGTGCCATTGACGGCAAGAAGCACATCGCCCACCTGCACACCTGCCAGAGCGGCCTGACCAGTGCTCTCCACGATCATCAAGCCGCCACCGTCCAGCGACGCAGCCTCACGCTCTGCGCTGGTCAGCGGCCTCATTCGGAGCCCGAGTTGTCCCGGCGACGCGACGGGCTGCTCGGGGGTGGTGGTGGTGTCGTCGGAGGCCCGCCCCAGCTTCACGCTCACCGTGCGCTGGGCCCGGTTGCGCCACACGGTGAGTTGCACCGTGTCGCCCGGCGCCATCAGGGCCAGACGGCCGCCCAGGTCGCCCGCATTGTCGATGCGCTGGCCATTGACGGACGTGATCACGTCACCCGCCATCAGGCCGGCCGAGCGCGCGGCGCTGTCACGCGCCACACCCACCACCAACGCACCGTTGGGCAAGTCCAGTCCGAAGGAGCGGGCCAGCGACTGGTTCAGATTCTGGATCGAGACACCCAGCCGCGCATGTTGGGCCCGCCCGTGGGCCACGATCTGGTCCTTGACGCGCAGGGCCACCTCGATCGGGATCGCGAACGACAGGCCCTGGTAGCCGCCCGACTGCGAGTAGATCTGGGCGTTGATGCCCACGACCGATCCGCTGGCATCGAGCAGCGGTCCGCCCGAGTTGCCCGGGTTCACCGCCGCGTCGGTCTGGATGAAGGTGACCAGCGACTCGCCAGGCAGCGCACGGCCCTTGGCGCTGACGATGCCCTGGGTGGCGGTCTGCTCCAGCCCGTAGGGCGCGCCGATGGCCAGCACCGGGTCGCCCACCTGAAGATCGTCAACGCGGCCCAGGCGCACCACCGGCAGATTGCTGCCCGCCACGCGCAGCACGGCCACGTCGGTCAGCGGATCGGCCCCCAGCACCTGGGCCTTGAACTCGCGCCGATCACTCAGCCGCACCAGGATCTGCTCGGCGCCCTGGATCACGTGCGCGCTGGTGAGCACCAGACCATCGGGCGTGATGATGAAGCCCGAGCCCTGGCCGCGAAACGGCCGCTCACCGGGCGGCGTGCCGCGCGGCAGGTTCTTGAAGAGCGAGGAGAAGGGTTCTTCGTCCGGCCAGGGCATCCAGTCCTGGGGCGAGACCTTGCGCGAGCCGGTGACCGTGATGCCGACCACGGCGGGTGCTGCCAACTGAACAATGGCGCGGTAGTTGGGCATGATCGCGCCCGGGATCACGGTGGCACGGGGGCCGTGAGAAACCGCAGGCGGTGTTTGCGCCTTCGCGTCCACGGCAAGCAAGGCGGCCAGCAACAGGAAAGACACTGGCATCGGGCTGCCCGCCCGGTCACGCGTTCGCATGTCGCTCATGGTGTGTCCCGATGAGGAGGTGACTCACCCTCGGGAGGTTCGCCTGTTTCGGGATCGAGCCAACCGGGCAGACCCACTTGTTACTCGACCTGTGCAAGGCCTTGCCGTGGCTCCTCACCAGCAGTGAGGCCCGGGTCACGGTCTCCATGTCGTGAGCCTCGATCACATCCAGATAGCCCCACGGGCCAGGCAGCGCATGGCTGATCGACCACTTCGAGGTCGGACAATGGTCGAGTACCTGTCGGGACACATGCCGCTCCAGCGTTTCGAACGACTTGGGTTGGTGCAGCGCTTGCGGCGACAGGCGCGTCAGCAGGATGAAAGTGGCCATGCAGTTCTCCCCGAACCTTGTTGAAGCCACTCTACGTGCACCGCAGGTCTGCCGTTTGAGTCTGCTCAATGCCGGGGCAGGTGTCGCCAGTGATGTCTTCAATGGGCCATCAGCACAGGAAGCGTCATCGTCTTCAGGACTGTGCGCGTGGCACCTCCCAGCACCCACTCGCGTGCACGCCCGTGTCCATAACAGCCCATCACCAGCAGATCTGCGTCCACGTCCGTCGCCAGTGACAGCAGGCGGTTGCCAACCTCGCCGTCTTCGATGCCGCCCGCATGCGCAGTGATGCCCACTCCGTGGGACTGGAGGTAGCTTTGCAGCGAATGCAGGGCTGAACCACTTCCTTCCCCGAAGCACACCGCATGCACTTGCTTCGACCGTTGCAGCCAGGGCAGGGAGGCTGACAAGGCTCGAGCCGCTTCCCGGGTTTCCTTCCACGCCACCAGCACCACACCACCTGCCGGGGCGCTCGCACCGGTGCAGGGCAGCACCAGGGCCGGCCGCCCGCTTTCCAGCAATGTGGTGGACACAAAGTCCGCTGGCAACTCGCCGGCCGATGGGTCGTCCGGGTCGGGCTGACCCAGGATCATCAGGTCGGCATACAGTGCCTGCCGCGCAAAGCCCCAGGGTCCGTCGGCCAGCGGTTCGGCCCAGTGCAGTCGACCGTGACCCCCGGTGAGCAACAGGAAACTGGTGTGCATCTTTTCGTTGCTTTCCCTGTCCAGGTCCTGCATCAGTGAGATGGCGGCTGCTGCACCTTCCATGGCGAAGGGGTAGCGCACCAGTGCCGTCAAGACGCAGGGCTGGCCGGTGACCTCGACCCCGAAATCGTCGGCCATCTGGCGTGCCAGCTTGATGCGCGCCGGCGTGCCGGCCGAGCTGTCGATGTGCAGCAGGATGGAGCCGTGGGTCTGCATGGTCATTCCTTTGAAGACGCAAGCTGCGAGCAAAGGAAGGTACCTCTTTGCCCAACGCCTTGCGTTGCGCAGGCTCAACCTGTCTGCAGGGATCGGGCGCCATTGAGTCACCTCAATCGAGACGATCCGGCCGCGACCTAGCATGTGTTCCGGCTTGCGCGGATTCATTCAGTGCAGGCCGACCACCACACCAAATCATCAAAGGAGCCAATCCATGAAAACCATCCAGAGAGGATTCCTCGCGTGTGCCGTTCTGCTCGGCGTGGGAGCCGTTTCGGCACAGCAGGCCACGTTCGATCCGGGCAGGCAGGAGTTTGTCAACAACTGCGCCAGTTGCCACGGCACCGACGGCAAGGGCAATGGCCCGCTGGGCGAGCTGCTGCGCAAGAGTCCGCCCGACCTGACGCAGTTGGCGAAGAAGAACCAGGGTGTCTTGCCGATCAACCGTCTCTATGGCGTCATTGATGGCGCGGGTGTGCCCAGCCACGGCTCGCGCGACATGCCGGTCTGGGGTCGTGAGTACCGGATCGACGATGCCCAGCAATTGAGGGAGGCCCGCGGCAGCTACGACTCGGCCGAGCTGGTGCGTGCCCGCATCCTCGTGCTGCTCGAGTACATCAGCCGCCTTCAAGCGCCTTGAGCATGTGAACCGCCCGGCCATGCGGCGTCGTCTTCGCCGGGATTGCGTTGATGGACCTCATGTCTCGTTGCTGTTCGCCTTGGACCTGTCGTGCACCGGCAAGACCGGCACGCTGACCGGAGGCACGTTCAGCCAGCTGCAGGCAGACGAGGCGAGTTTTCGGACCGTCTGGCGTACCCGGCGCCACAGGTGGAGCGAGGCAGCTTGCCGATGACACAGGCGCCCACACCCGCAAGCCTGCGCGCCATGGTTCTGCACGCGCCAGGCCAGCCACTGCGGCTGGAAACGCGGCCGCTGCCTCAACCCGGTCCGGGCGAAGTGCGCCTGCGCGTTCAAGCGTGCGCGGTGTGCCGGACCGATCTGCACGTGGTCGACGGGGACTTGCCCCTGCCGCGGCTGCCGCTGGTACCCGGACACGAAATCGTTGGTGTGGTGGAGGCGGTGGGCCCAGATGTGGACGCGGGCCGCCTGGGTCTGCGCATGGGCGTGCCCTGGCTCGCCCACACCTGCGGGCACTGCGCGTTCTGCCGGCTCGGGCGCGAGAACCTGTGCGACCACGCGCTGTTCACCGGCCATGGGCGCGACGGAGGTTTTGCCAGCCACGTGATCGCCGAGGCCGCCTTCTGCCTGCCGCTGAACCTGTCCATGGACGCCGAGCACCTGGCACCCCTGTTGTGCGCGGGACTGATCGGCTGGCGGGCCTTGTGCATGGCCGGCGAAGACGCCCAGGTGCTCGGTCTGTACGGCTTCGGCGCAGCGGCGCACCTGATCGCCCAGGTCGCACAACATCAGGGCCGTCAGGTGTTGGCGTTCACCCGCCCCGGCGATGCGCAGGCCCAGGCCTTCGCTCGCGAGCTGGGAGCCACGTGGGCAGGCGGGTCCGACGAAGCACCACCGACCCCGCTGGACGCTGCAATCATCTTTGCGCCGGTGGGCGCGCTGGTGCCGCTGGCCTTGCGCGCCGTGCGCAAGGGTGGTCGGGTCGTGTGCGGCGGCATCCACATGAGCGACATCCCGGCCTTTCCCTATGCGTGGTTGTGGGAAGAGCGCCAGCTGGTCTCGGTGGCCAACCTCACGCGGGCCGATGCCACGGATTTCCTGAGGTTCGCGTCCACCGCGCCTTTGCGGGTGGCAACCACCGCCTACGCGCTGGATCAGGCCAACGAAGCGCTGAACGATCTGCGTGCCGGTCGGCTGCAGGGCGCGGCTGTTCTGGTGATGTGAGCCGAAGCCTCACCTGAACGCGACGCGGGACAGCGGGGCGGACCGGGTGTTGGGGGGGGCGGTCATGCGGTGCGCGTTTGCCTGCGCAGCAGGTACGACACAAGCCGTTCCAGCGAGTCGACATCACCGTAGTCCGCTTCCGGTATGTCCACACCCACAGATTCCTGCAGCGCGATGAGCAGCTTGAGGAAGTCGAACGAGTCGAGATCAAGCTGCTCTCTCAGCGACGCGGTTGGGTTGACATGGTCCAGGTCGGCTTCGGGCGCGATGCCACGCAACGCATGGGCCACTGCTTGCCGCAGCGCTTCGGGTGTGTTCATGATCCGGGCTCCAGGGTCTTCAGCCGGGCAGTCAGCGCAGCCAGAAAGCGCGAGCCGACGAGGCCGTCGCTGACCCGGTGGTCACCTGCCAGCGAGGCGTGCAGGGTGCGCGCTGCCACCACCTGCCCATTCACCACGGCCGGTCGCAGCACCACGCGGCCCAGGCCCACCAGCGCCACCTGGGGTGGGTAGATCACGCCCTGTACCGTTTCGGCCCCCAGATCGCCCAGGTGGCTCACGCTGAGCGTGGAGTCGGCGAGGTCAGAGCTGCGCAGCTGAGCGTTGCGCGCGCGTTCCAGCACGGCCCGCAGCTGCGACATCAATTCGCTCAGAGAGAGGCGGTGCGCGTCGTGCACGGTGGGCACCACCAGGCCGCCACCGCGCAGCGAGGTCACCACACCGAGGTGCACCGCATCGGCTGGCTGGAACACGCCGTTCTCGAATCGGCCGTTGAGCGTGGGCGTGTCCGACGCGGCCTGCGCCACTGCTCGCAGCAGCACCGCTGCGAACAGCACCCGCTCGTTGACCGGGCGGTCCCGGTTGAAGGCCTCCAGCGCACGCAAGGGTTCTTCCACCACGATCTCGCAGCCCACGTGGTAGTGCGGAATCTCGCGCCACGAACGCGTCATGGCCGCACCGATGGCCGCGCGCATGGCGGTGCTGCGCGAGGGCGCGGCGGCAGCGGCGGTGGTCGCCGCGCGCTCCACGTCGGCCAGCGCCACGACCCGCTCAGGCATCTGCGCCGCCAGCGCTTCGATGTCCACCCCCAGGGCCTGCGCGCGTTGCCGCGCCGCTGGCGACATGCGTGCGTGTTGAGCGGCGACCGACGCCGTTGGTGCGGTGGAAGCGGGCGGTGCCTGCGCTTGTGTGGGCGGTGCCGCCGGGGGCGCGGCGACCGTCGCGGCGACCGGTGCAGCCGCCAGCTGCTGCCAGTCCTCGCCTTCACCGGCGAGCACGGCCAGCACATCTCCCACCGGGATCTCTTGCCCCGGCTGTGCCAAAAGGCGGGCCATGGTGCCGTCGTGCCACAACTCCACATCGATCGCGCCCTTCTGGGTTTCGACCACCGCCACCACGTCGCCACGCTTGAGCGCCTGGCCTGGCTTCACCTGCCACTGCACGAAGCGCGCCGCATCCATGTCGGCGCCGAAGGAGGGCATGCGCAGCTCGATCATGGGTGCATCAGCGCGCGCGCTGCCTCGACGATGCGCGCGGCATTGGGCAGGGCCGCATCTTCCAGGTGCTTGGCGTAGGGCATGGGCACTTCGGTGCTGCACACCCGCGCCGGCGGAGCGTCGAGCTCAAAGAACACCTGCTCGACCAGCAGCGCGATGATCTCGGCGGCCAGACCACAGGTCTTCCAGCCCTCGTCCACCACCAGCGCGCGGCGCGTGCGGCGCACGCTGGCCGAGATGGCGTCCACATCCAGCGGGCGCAGGCAGCGCAGGTCGAGCACCTCGGCCTCAATGCCCTCGCTGGCCAGCTGCGAGGCCGCCACCAGGCAGCGCGGCAGCGATCCGCCGTAGGTGATGAGGCTCAGGTCGGTGCCGCTGCGGCGCACCGCCGCACCCTCCAGCGCCACGGCGGGGGGCGGGTCGGGCAGCTCGCCGTCGGTGTTGAGCAGCATCGCGTGTTCGAAGATCACCACCGGGTCGGGGCACTGCATGGCAGTCAGCAACATGCCGTGCGCGTCTTCCACCGTGGCAGGGGCCAGCACGCGCAGGCCGGGCACATGTGCGTACCAGACCTCCAGACTGTGCGAGTGCTGGGCCGCGAGTTGCCGGCCGGCACCGCTGGTCATGCGCAGCACCACCGGCACGCCCACCTGGCCGCCCGACATGTGGCGCAGCGTGGCCGCGTTGTTGACAATCTGGTCCAGCGCCAGGAGGCTGAAGTTGACGGTCATCACCTCCACGATGGGACGCAGGCCATTGATGGCCGCACCGATGCCGCAGCCCACGAAGCCCGATTCCGACAGCGGCGTGTCGCGCACGCGGTGTGGACCAAACTCGTCCAGCAGGCCCTTGCTCACCGCATAGGTGCCGCCGTAGCGCCCCACGTCCTCCCCCATCAGGAGCACGCGCGGGTCGGCCAGCAGGGCCTGACGCAAGCCAAGGCGCAGCGCCTCGCGGTAGGTGGTCAGCATGGCGCGCCTGTGCCGGGTTCGGTCTCGGCCAGCACATGGCGGGTGAGATCCTGCAGCGGTTCGAGCGTGCCCGCGTCGGCAAAGGCCACCGCGTCGTCGATCTCCGCCTGGATGCGGGCTTCCAGCGCGGGGCGGTCCATTGCCAGGCCCAGCGATGTTGCGTGCGCCACCAGCATGTCGATCGGGTCGTGCTGCTTCCAGATGTCCACCTCCGCCTTGCTGCGGTAGAGCTCGGGATCGAACATGGAGTGGGCCCGGAAGCGGTAGGTGCGCAACTCCAGGAACACCGGCCCTTTCTTGGCCCGGGCATGCCCCAGCGCATGGCGCGTGGCCGAGCTCACGGCCGATGCGTTCATGCCGTTGACCGTGATGGCCTCCATGTTGTAGCTGCGGGCCTTGGCGCACAGGTCGGTGCAGGATTCCGAGCGCGCCAGCGCCGTTCCCATGGCGTAGAGGTTGTTCTCGCACATCAGCACGAGGGGCAGGTGCCACAGGGCGGCGAGGTTGGCGGTTTCATGGAACTCGCCCTCGGCCACGGCACCCTCGCCAAAGAAGCACGCAGTGACGCGGTCGTTGCCTTGCAGCTGGTCGGCGAGCGCAAAGCCGGCGGCCAGCGGCAGCGCGCCGGCCACGATGGCGTTGCCTCCGAAGAAACCGCGCGAGACGTCGAACAGGTGCATCGAGCCGCCGCGCCCGTGGCTGCAGCCTTCCTGTTTGCCGAACATCTCGGCCATCACCGCACGCATGGGCACCCCGCGCGCCAGCGCGTGGCCATGTTCGCGGTAGGTGCACAGCAGGTGGTCGTCGGCGCGCAGTTCGGGCACGGCCGCCGCCGCAACCGCCTCCTCGCCGATGTAGAGATGCAGAAAGCCGCGGATCTTGTTGGCGCCGTACAGCTCGGCGCAGCGCTCTTCGAAGCGCCGGATGCGCAGCATCTGGTGCAGCCAGGTGGTGGCCTCGCTGGCGCCCAGGGTCACGCGGCCTCCAGCGTGGACGTGTCGCCTTCGGGCAAACCCAGTTCCCGTGCGCGCAGCAGGCGGCGCACGATCTTGCCGCTGCGTGTCTTGGGCAGCGTGTCCACCAACTCCAGCTCCTTCGGTGCCACCGCCGCGCCCAGGCGCAAGCGCGCGAAACCCAGCAGGTCGCGCTGCACATCCTCGCTGGCCTTGGCACCCGGGCGCAGCACCACGAAGGCCTTGACGAGTTCACCCAGCAACGGGTCGGGCTTGCCAATCACGCCCGCTTCGAGCACAGCCGGGTGCTCCATCAGCGCCGACTCCACCTCGAACGGTCCGATCAGGTGACCCGACGACTTGATCATGTCGTCGTTGCGCCCGACGAACCAGTAGTAGCCGTCGGCGTCGCGCCGCGCCCGGTCTCCGGTGAGGTACCACGGGCCCGCGAAGCATTTTCGGTAGCGCTCGTCCTCGCCGAGGTAGGCGCGGAACATCGAGGGCCAGCCCCGCAGCAGCGCCAGCTCGCCCTCGGTGTCGGGTTCGGTTATCACGCGCGCGCTGCCGTCTTCGCGCCGCTCCACGATGGCCGCCGTGATGCCCGGCAGCGGTTTGCCCATCGAGCCGGGCTTGATGTCCATGCTGCGGTAGTTGGCGATCATGATGCCGCCGGTCTCGGTCTGCCACCAGTTGTCGTGGATGGGCAGGCCGAAGGCTTCCAGGCCCCAGCGCACCGCCTTCGGGTTGAGTGGCTCACCCACACTGGCGATGAATCGAAGGCAGGGAAAGTCGTGCAAGCGAGGGGCTGCGCTGCCGCTGCGCATCATCATTCGAACGGCCGTGGGCGCCGTGTACCAGACGCTCACGCGTTGCTGCTCCAGGATCGTGTACCAGCGCTCGGCGTCGAAGTCGGCCTCGTCCACGATCATCGTCACGCCCAGCGCCAGCGGCGCCAGAACGCCGTAGCTCGTGCCGGTGACCCAGCCCGGATCGGCGGTGCACCAGTACACGTCGTCGTCCTGCAGGTCCAGCGCCATGCGCGCGGTGGCGATGTGGGCCACGATGGCCTCGTGCACGTGCACCGCGCCCTTGGGTTTTCCCGTGGTGCCGCTGGTGAAGTGCAGCAGGGCAGGGGTCTGCGCATCGGTGGGGCGGGTCTGGTACGTGGGCGATGCCGCATCCAGCAGGACGCGAAGGTCCTGCGTGTCGGGTGGCAGCGGCCCGTCGTCGTCCGTGATCAGCAGCACGTGCTGCAGCTCGGGCAGGTGCTCGCGCAGGGCCTGCACCTTGCGGCGGTACAGCGTGGTGGTGGTGACCAGCACCCGGCCATGGCCCAGCGTGAGGCGGGTGGCGATCGGCTCCGGCCCGAAGGCCGAAAACAGCGGAGTCACCACGCACTGCTGCTTGAGCGCACCGAGCAGCGCCACGAACAGCTCGGGCAAGCGACCACACAGCAGGAACACGTGCTCACCGGAATTGACGTGGAGGTTCTGCAGCACATGGGCGAAACGGCTGCTCAGGTGTGAGAGCTCGGCGTAGCTCAGGTCGCGCCGCGCCCCCGACTTGCCCAGCCAGCGCAGCGCCAGCTTGGCTGCGTTGGGGCTGCGGGCGTGGCGATCAACCGCCAGTGTGGCCATGTTGAAGCCGGTTTTGGCCTCCAGACTCGCGTCCAGCGCGCGGCGCGCCTGCCCCCAGTTGAAAGCCGCGCAGGCCGCGCCGTGATCCTCCAGATTGGATGGTCGCAGCGTCTGCGGCTTGTGGATGGTCTCGGCGATGGTGGCCATGTCGTCAGAGGGCCCGCAAGTTCAGCGCTCGCGGGTCCCGCAGCCTGTGCGTCCCGCCTCGGCCGAGACATTCGCTGATTTCATTGAGAAGCCGCATGGGCGCGTCCAACCAGACGGTCGCACATCGGCCTTCCACCTCGTCCTCCTCCCGAAGCAGGGGCAGATCGAGGGCCCACTGGTGCGACGGATTCTGGCCAATGCCGGGTTGCAATTCGAAGTGCGTGGTGGCGCTGATCACATGAGCCTGCCGGTGGAGTTCAAACCCGCCGTGCCTGGTCCGGCCTTCGGGGAAATCGATGGTTTCCAGCGCCCGAGCGGGGGAGCCGTTGGAAACCAGAACTCGCTGCGTATTCATGGCAACTCTTTCCACGATCAGGAGCACCCAATCTAAAGCCCTGGTGGGCATGAACCATTGAGTTCGGTCAATACAAGTCGACCGTGTGCGCGTGACGGGCCCGGATCGCATGTTCTGAGAGGGGATGGCCAGGGTTGACTTGTCGCCCAGCCGAAAGGAGGTCCACCGGCATGTGGCGTGCGACATCCTCGGGAACGTTTGCATGTCCGGTGTGTTCTGCGACTTTGAAGCGGGCATGGCCTGGCTTGTCGCTGGAGCTGGGTCGCTGAATGGCTGCCCGGCAGTCGGTTCCGGTGGGCAGGCAATTCGTGTCGGGGATCGCGGGTTCGAGCCCCGTCCACTCCGCCAGTCAAGAATCAAGTCACCGCGGTCGCAAGACCCCGGTGATTTTTTTCGTCTGCCCTCCGGTCAGGTGGCCCGCTCGAGCCACCGAAACCGCGCAAGCCCGGTCGACAGCGCCGTGCCGCAAATGATCACCAGGCCGCATCCCACCATCCAGGGCGTGATGGTCTCGTTCAGGAATAACGCACCGTAGGCCAGTGCAAACACCGGGACGAGAAAAGTGACCGTGAGCGCCTTGCTGGGACCAGCCTGTTCGATGATGTGGAAAAACAGGATGTAGGCGATGGCTGTGCACAGGAGTGCCACCGCCGCCACAGCGGCCCACGCCGTGAAGCTCACTGGCTCGCTGGGCCAGAACCATGCCATGGGCACGGCCAGTCCGAGTGTGGCGCCGATCTGGCTGCCGGTGGCCGTGGCCAGGGGGTGGGCGCCGGTGAGGTAGCGTTTGGTGAAGCTGGCGGCCAGTCCGTAGCACAGCGTGGCGAGCAGACACGCACCCATGGCCAGCAGCGTGATGCCCGTCGAGCCCGCGCCCGCCACGCCGGTGGCGCTGAAACCCGATTTGCCGACCACCAGCAGCGTGACCCCGGCAAAACCGATGGCCAGGCCGAGCATGCGCGAGCCGCCCGGACGGTCCTTGAGCCAGAGCCACGCGACCAGCGCACCTGTGAGCGGCACCGTGGCGTTGAGGATGGAGGTCAGCCCCGTGGTGATGTGCATCACGGCGAACGCGAACAGCATGAACGGGATGCCCGAGTTGAGCAGGCCGACGAAGAGGATGGCCTTGGCGCGTTGGCGAAAGTCGGCCCAGACGCCTTTGACCAGAAACACCGGCAGCAGAAACAGCGCGGCCAGCGCCACCCGCAGGCCCGCGGTGGGCACGATGCCGAATTCGGCGGCGCCCAGACGGGTGAACAGGAACGATGAGCCCCAGAGGGCGGCGAGCAGGACAAATTCCAGGGCGAGGGTCGGGTTCATGGCGTGAAAGTATGCAGTGGCGCTCCCGGCGACCACGGGCGCCATTGATGCCGAATGGGGCGCGATTGATGCGGTGGACGACTCAATGGTGCGGCGCTGGTGAAAACGCAGCGCCTTCCAGCGCGAGCAACGCGGTCTTGCGTTCCAGCCCGCCGGCATAGCCGGTGAGCGAGCCGTCCGCGCCCACCACGCGGTGGCAGGGCACGACGATGCTGACCGGGTTGCGGCCCACTGCGGCGCCCAGCGCCCGCACAGCGGCTGGCTTGCCGATCGCTGCGCTCAGGCTGCCGTAGCTGGTGGTGGCGCCGGGTGCGATGCCCAGCAGGGCTTGCCACACCTGTTGCTGGAACGGTGTGCCGGACTCCAGGTCCAGCGGCAGATCGAAGGCCGTGCGCTGCCCGTCGAAATACGCGCCGAGTTGCTGGATGGCGGCTTGCAGCACCGGGTGCGCTGGATCGCGGCGCCATTTCGAGGTGTCGGGCCCATGGCGCTGGCCGTCAAACCAGACGCCGCTCAGGCCACGCGGTGTGGCCGCAAGGGTCATGGCGCCCAGGGGGCTTTGCCATGCGGTGAAGACAGTGAGGGGATCGTGTTTCATGTGGGTGTTCCAGTGGGTGAGACGTGCCCGGCCGACCAGGCCCGGAGCACGGCGTAGCTGCGCCAGGGTTTCCAGACCTGTGATGCGGCCTCGGCTTCCCGGGCCGGGTGTTTGAGGTCTTGCACACCCAGCGCCTTGTGCAGCGCCACGTCGCCAGCGGGAAAGGCGTCTGGCCAGCGCAGCGCGCGCATGGCGATGTACTGCGCGGTCCAGTCGCCGATGCCGGGCAGCTCCTTGAGCGCTGCGATGGTGGCCGGCACATCGGCACTGCCGTTGAGCACCAGGCCTTGTTCGGCCACGCCCCGCGCCAGCGCCACGATGGCGGCCTGGCGCTGTTTGACGATGCCCAGTTCACCCAGCGCATCGCCGCCGGCCTGAGCCAGCACCTCGGGAGAAGGAAACAGCCGGTTGAGGGCCACAAACGGTGTGTCGATGGGTTCGCCGAACCGGTTCACCAGCCGCTGCGCGAGCGTGCGCGCGGCGGCCACCGTGATCTGCTGGCCGAGCACGGCGCGCACGGCGAGCTCAAATCCATCGAGTGCTCCCGGCACGCGAAGGCCGTCGCCAGCCGGGAACGCGCCGTGCAGCACCGCGTTGATCGCGCTCGGGTCCGCGTCCAGGTCGAGCGCGGCGCGCAGGCGGTGGATGACCTGTGGCAGCACCTCGCGCAGTTCATCGCTCACGCGCAGCACGAGCTGGCAGCGCGCTTCGTCGAACTCGGCCAGCAGCCAGCCGCGGTGGCTGCGCCCGCCGATGTCCATGCGCAGGGTCTGCCCGAGGCGCTGCCTGTCGTCGACGAAGGCCACACCCCCGATCAGGCGCTGCCGGAAGAACGCCAGCGTGGCCGCGATGTCGTAGGGCGGGCGGTAGCCCAGGCGCACCGCACTGCCCTGGCCGCTGTCGCGGTTGCTGGTTTGACGGCGCAGCTGGGTCGGATTCAAGCGGTAATGGTCGAGGAAGGCGGCGTTGAAACGCCGCACGCTCGCAAAGCCGCTGGCCCCCGCGATCTGGGTCACGGGCAGGTCGGTGTCGGCGAGCAGTTGTTTGGCCGTGAGCAGCTTGCGCGTGAGCAGGTACTGCAGCGGCGAGACACCGAGCCGGTCTTCGAACACGCGGCGCAGGTGGCGGTCGCTCACGCCCAGGCGCGCGGCCAGGCGCTCACCCATGTTGCCGTCGGCATCCAGCCAGTGCTGGGGGTCGTCGAGCCAGCCTGTGGCCTGCTGCAGCAGGATGGCGGAGGCATCTTCGGTGGACCAGTGGCGGTCCATGGGTGCCAGCTCGGGGCGGCAGCGCAGGCAAGGGCGAAACCCGGCGTGTTCTGCCTGCGCCGCGTGTGCGAAGAAGCGGCAGTTCTCGCGCCGTGGTGTGCGCACCCGGCAAACCGGGCGGCAGTAAATGCCGGTGGAGGTGACGGCGGTGAAGAACTGCCCGTCGAAGCGCGCGTCGTGAGAGCACAGCGCGCGGTAGCAGGCTTCGTCGTCGATGCGTTCGTGGCGGTTCATGGATGCCATGGTAGGCCGTTCGGATGAATGCGACTGGCCGTTTCCGGACATGTGCCTCCAAGGGCATGAAACGCCACTCCTACAATGGTCCAACCTCCCCGAACCCAGGACACCCCCATGCAAGTCACCCCCTCGATCTTCAAGGCCTACGACATCCGCGGCGTGACGCCCACCGCGCTCAACGAAGACGTGGCCGAAGCGCTGGGTCTGGCCTTCGGCACGCAGGCCATGAAGCTGGGCGAGAAGAGCGTGGCTGTCGGCCGAGACGGGCGCCTGAGCGGCCCGGCCTTGTCGGCTGCGCTGATCCGTGGACTGGTGGCCGCCGGTGTGGACGTGATCGACATCGGGCTGGCGACGACACCCATGCTGTACTTTGCTGCCGCCACGCTGTGCACCAGCGGCATCCAGGTCACGGGCAGCCACAACCCCAGGGACTACAACGGTTTCAAGATGGTGCTTGCCGGGCGCGCCATCTATGGCGAGGACATCCAAGCGCTGCGCAAGACGATGGAGGCCGAATCGCACACCCTTGCCGACGGTGGACGTGTGCGCCTGATCAACGTGCAGGCGGCCTACCAGGCACGCATCGTGGGCGACATCCAGCTCTCGCGCCCCATGAAGATCGTGGTGGACTGCGGCAACGGCGTGGCGGGTGCGTCGGCCCCGGCGATCTTTCGCGCGCTCGGCTGCGAGGTGGTTGAACTCTTCAGCGAGGTGGACGGCAACTTCCCCAATCACCACCCCGACCCGAGCAAGCCCGAGAACCTGCAGGACGTGATGTGCGCGCTGCGCGAGACCGACGCCGAGCTGGGCCTGGCCTTTGACGGCGACGGCGACCGCCTGGGCATCGTCACCAAGGAGGGCAACAACATCTACCCCGACCGCCAGATGATCCTGTTCTCGCAGGACGTGCTCTCGCGCGTGCCCGGTGGCGACATCGTGTTCGACGTGAAGTGTTCTCAGCGCCTGGCGCCTGCGATTGAAGCGGCCGGCGGCGTGGCCCACATCTACAAAACGGGCCACTCGCTGATCAAGGCCCGCATGAAGGAGCTGAACAGCCCGCTGGGTGGGGAGATGAGCGGCCACATCTTCTTCAAGGAACGCTGGTACGGCTTCGACGACGGCACCTACGCCGGTGCCCGCCTGCTCGAGATCGTGAGCCGCAGCCCGAACGCCAGCGACGTGCTCAACGCCTTGCCCACCAGTTTCAGCACGCCCGAGCTCAACGTGGCCTGCGCCGAGGGCGAACCTCACGCGGTGGTGGAAAAGCTGGTGGCCATGGCGAAGTTCGACGCACCGGCCAAGCTGTCCACCATCGACGGCGTGCGGGTCGACTGGCCCGATGGTTTTGGTTTGATCCGCGCCTCCAACACCACGCCGGTGCTGGTGCTGCGCTTTGAAGGCCAGACAACCGAAGCGTTGCACCGCATCGAAGCGGTGATGTTGGCCTTGCTCAAGCAGGCCAAGCCCGACGCTGTGGTCGGCGCCAGCGCGCACTGAGTCGGCTCAGCGCGGCAAGGGCGGCAAGAGGGCCTGCACGCGCTCGATGACCGCCTCGGCCTGCGCGTCCACCAGCGCGGTGGTGTCCACCGGCTGGTTGGCGCCCCACACCGCAGCCACTGCCGAGGCCACATCGGTTTCGCTGGTCACCAGCCGGGCCTGGCGCAGGCGATCGAGCCGCTCGTAGCTCTCGGCGAAGTTCCACACATTGGGCCCATGCAGCACGGCGCAGCCCAGCGCCAGGGGCTCGTGCGGGTTGTGGCCACCCACGCTGGCGAACGACCCGCCCACCAGCGCCACCGGCGCGAGCCGGTACCACAGGCCCATTTCACCGATGGTGTCGGCAATGTAGACGGCCACATCGGTGGCGATGTGGGCACCGGTGCTCCGCAGGGGCACGTCTCGCAGGCCGGCGACCGACGCGAGCGCAGCCACCTCAAGGCCTCGCGCGGGCGCACGCGGCGCGATGATCAGCAGTGCATCGGGCTGCTCCGAGCGCAGCCGCGCGTGGGCTGCGAGCGCGAGGTCTTCCTCGCCCGGGTGGCTGGACGCCAGCACCCACACCGGCCGGCCCGACAAGGCCTGCTGCCAGGTGTCCAGGTCGTCCGCATCACAAGCCAGCGGCGGCACCAGCGCCTTGATCGTTCCGCTGACGGTGATGCGCTCGCGTGGCGCGCCCAGCGCCACCAGAGCCTCGGCGGTGGCTTCGTTCTGTGCAAACAGCTCGCGAAAACCGGGCAGCAGCGCCTGGTAGAGCCAGCGGCCCCAGCGGCGTTTGGCCAGCGACTCGGGCGACAGGCGTGCGTTGACCAGGGCGCGCGGGATGGCGCGCGCGTCGGTCTCGGCGATCAACGCGGGCCACAGGTCCATCTCGCACCACAGCGCGAGCGAGGGTTGCCAATGGTCGAGAAAGCGCGACACCGCGCCGGGCGTGTCCACCGGCGCGAACTGGTGTTGGCAGCGCGCGGGCAGGCCGGTGCGGCGCAGCGCGTCGCCCGAGGTGCGCGCGGTGGTGGTGATGAGAAAACTGCAGTCGGGGCGCAGCTCGGCCAGCCGCGCGAACAGGCCGGCGAGTGCCATGGACTCGCCCACGCCCACCGCGTGGCCCCACACCAGCACGCCGTCCGGTCGATCCGCGTATTCGCTGCCCAGCTTCTGCCGCACGCTGCGCGGCGTTTCCTTGCCGCGCAGCAAACGCCGCTGCAGGCCCTTGCGCCACACCGGGGCCAGCCAGCCGGCCAGCACCAGGTAGGTCCGCAACGCCCAGGGCTGCTGCGCAGGTGTCATCGGGCTTCCAGCCAGGGCACGAGCGTGGCCATGTGCTTGGCGGTGGCGCCGCCATGTTCGGCGTAGAACGCTTCTGCGCCGGCGATGGCGCGGGCGTAGTCGGCGGGTGAGGTGAGCAGCTGCACCAGCGCCGCCGAGAGGCTGTCTATCGTCATGTGCTGCTGCAACACACCCGCGGCCAGCGCTTCCACGCCGGGGTATTCAATGCCCCAGATACTGTGGCCCACCATCACAGGCTTCCTGAGCGCCAGCGGTTCGATCACGTTGTGCGCGCCCAGGGGCACAAAGGACGCACCCACCACCACCACCTGCGAGAGCGCGAGGTAGAAATACATCTCGCCCAGCGAGTCGCCCATGAGCACGTCGATGGCGCTCATGTCGGGTGCATCGGGGGTTGGCTGCAGGGTGGCGTCGAGCATGCGGCTGCGGCGCGCCACGCGCAGGCCCGCCGCTTCGAACATCTGCACCACCGCGTCAAAGCGCTGCGGGCTGCGCGGCACGTAGACCACCAGCGGTGGCGGCAGGCCCGCTGCTTGCAGGCCTGCCTGCACCTGCCGGATCGCGTCGATGAACTGTTCGTCTTCGCCCACGATGGCGCTGGCGAAACACAGCACCGGCCGTTGTCCGGCGGAGGCCGTGGCAAGCTGCCACGGTGCGAGCAAGGCCTGCGCGGCGCCGATCTGCTGCGGTGACACCGGCAAGTCAAAACGGGTCTCGCCCGCGATCACCACGCGTTCGCAACCCACGTCGCGAAAGCGTTGCGCATGCGTTTCCGATTTGCAGAGCACCAGCTCGTAGGCCTGGAAGATGCCGGCGCGAAAGCCGCCCCATTTGCGGTCGCGCACGATGCTCTTCTTCGGGTACTGTGCATTGGCCATCGCCAGCGGCACCCCCTGGCGGCGGATGGTGGCCAGCAGCACCGGCCAGGTGTCGATCTCGGTCATCACCGCCGCGCGCGGACGCACCCGGTGGATCAAACGGCGCACCGCCCAGCCCAACTCCAGTGGCACGTAGCTCACTTGCAGGCGCTGCGCATCCATGGCCTCGGCAAACAGCGAGTGGGCAGCCGTGCGGCCGGCCGGGGTGAGGGTGGTGATGAAAACGGGGTAGCCGGCAGCCAGCAAGGCGCGCACCAGCGGCGCGGCGCCACGCATCTCACCCATGGAGGCCGAATGCACCCACACCGGGCGATTAAGGCCGGTCGGGGCGGCGCCAAACCGTTCTCCCCAGTGTTCGCGGTACAGCGGCTCGCGTTTGCCGCGTTTCCACAAAAACAGCAGGAACACCGGCAGCAGCAGGTGCCACAGCAGCTCGTACACGCCGATGAGCACGGACAGCCGCCAACTGGGCGGAAAAGGTCGGGACGCTGCGCGTGTGGAAGTGGGGGAGGCCATCGGTGGAAACGGTGCGGGTCGGGCGAGGGTGCCTGCGCGTCGCACCTGGGGCTCCGGACGAAGGCCATTCAGTATAGTTACGCCCTTGGTCAGGCCCTCACCCAGCGGCCCGCCGCCCCACACAGGAACACCTCGATGCCCCTTCCCACGCCGGCCTGGACCGCAGTCATTCCGCTGCGCGCCGGATCCAAGGGCCTGCCCTCGAAAAACATCCGCCCGCTCGCAGGCAAACCGCTGTACCGCCACGCGGTGGACCAGGCGCTGCAGGCCGGCGCATCGCGCGTGGTGATCACCACCGACATTCCCGAGGTGCTCTGGGCCGAACTGCCCACCCAGGTGACGCTGGTGGAGCGGCCGCCCGAGCTGGCGGGCGACACCGTGCCCATGGCGCCGGTGCTGCAGCACGCCCTGCACACCGCCGACTGCCACGGCACCGTGGTGCTGTTGCAGGCCACCTCGCCGCTGCGCCTGCCCAGCGACATCGAAGCCGCGCTGGCGGTGTTCGCCGGGGGTTATTTCGAACTCGTCATGTCGGTCACCAGTGCCGACCGGGGCGTGCTCAAGTGGGGCACGCTGCGGGGCAACCGTTTCCAGCCACTCTCGGACCCGGCCTACTGCTTTGCCAACCGCCAGAGCCTGCCACCGGTGGTGCGGCCCAACGGCGCGCTGTACGTGCTGAACGCCGAACGTTTTGTGGCCAGCGGCAGTTTTGTGTCCGAGCGTATCGGTGTGGTGGAAATGCCGGCCGAGCGCAGCCAGGACATCGACTCGCTCGACGACTTTGAACGCTGCGAAGCCGCGCTGGAGGCTGCGCATCGTGAATGAGATGAACACCGACTACATCGAGGCATACGCCGCGCCCACCTGGCAGTGCGTGATGGTCTGCTGGGGCACGAAGTACTCGACCGCGCTCATCAACAACCTGGCGCGCAGCATCGCCAACAAGACGGCATCGCAGCCGCGCTTCATCCTGATTTCGGACCGGGAGCGTCCCGATCTGGCAGACCGCATCGAGCTGGTGCGGTTTCCAGAGTTCTGGCTCCAGGACAAGCTCAAGACCTCGGGCTGCCAGGCCAAGCTGGTGATGTTCGAGCATGGCATCGTGCCCACCGACCTGCCTGCGATCTACGTCGATCTGGACACCATCGTCCTGGGCGACTTGAGCACCGGCCTGGACCTGATGCAGAGCCGCCAGACCGTGGCCATCCTGCAGAGCGCGATCATTCCGTTTGGCTGGATCGGACGCAGCCTGTACCGATGGACCAACCGCAGGCGCTACGCGCGTGGCAACTCGTCCTTCGTGATCTACCACCCGGCCGAGTGCCACTTCATTGCCGAACGATTCAAGGCCCTGCTGGAGAAGCACCCGCGGCTCGAATTCCGCCCCATGGCGGCCGACGAACGTTTCATCAGCTGGGTCGCGCAGGAACACATGGTGCGCATCCCCAACTCCTTTGCCGTCAAGTTCCCCGGCGAGTTCATGTTTTATTGGGGCTTCTGGCTTTACATCAAAGCCCGCCTGCCCTGGGTGAAAAGCCGGCGCAAAGGCTTGGTGGCCGTGACGCTCAACGGCTTGATGATCAAGCCCGAAAAGCTGCTGTCGCTCAAAGAGGGCGACGTGATCGTTGACGAAAAATCCCGCAAGCTGATCTGGAGCGAAAAGACGCTTGGCTTCATGCGGTCCAAAATCCAGGCGTTCTACGCCGGCTCCCTGTAATTCCCTGACGCCACCCGGCACGAGGCCCTCATGAAAATCGCCCACCGCGACATCTCCCCCAAACACCCGCCGCTGGTCGTGGCCGAAATCGGCATCAACCACGGCGGCAGCCTCGACGTGGCCAAAGGCATGGTGCTGGCGGCGCACCGTGCCGGCTGCGAGATGGTCAAGCACCAGACCCATTTCGTCGACGACGAGATGACCGACGAGGCCAAGCAGATATTCCCGCCCAACGCCGACAAATCCATCTGGGACGTGATGGAAGAGTGCGCGCTCTCCAAAGACGACGAGATTTCGCTCAAGACCTACGCCGAGTCGCTCGGCATGATCTACATCTCCACCCCGTTCTCGCGCGCCGCAGCCGACTTCCTCAACGACATCGGGGTGTCCGCGTTCAAGATCGGCTCGGGCGAGTGCAACCACGTGCCGCTGATCCGCCACATCGCCAGCTTCGGCAAGCCCGTCATCATGAGCACCGGCATGCAGACCATCGACGGCATGCGGCCGTCGGTCCAAGCGCTGGACGATTCGGGTGTGGATTACGCGCTGCTGGAGTGCACCAACCTCTACCCTTCGCCACCCGAGATCGTGAGCCTGCAAGGCATCACCGAATTGCGCAACGCCTTCCCGCGCGCCGTCATTGGTTTCTCCGATCACAGCATCGGCCCCGAGATGGCGCTGTCTGCCGTGGCACTGGGCGCCTGCATCCTGGAGCGCCACTTCACCGACACGCGCTACCGCAAGGGCCCGGACATTTCGTGTTCCATGGACCCGGCCGAACTCAAGTTTCTGATCGACCGCTCGCGCGAGATCCACACCGCGTTGCACAACCCCAAGGTGCGCACCGCGCCCGAAGAAGATGTGTACCGATTCGCTCGCGGCTCCATGGTGGCCGACCGTGACCTGCCCGCCGGCCATGTGGTTACGCCGAGCGACATCTGGGCACGCCGCCCGGGCTCGGGCGAGATTTCGGTGCAGCACTTCGATCGCCTGGTGGGCGCGAAGCTCACGCGTGCCGTCAAACGCAACCAGCAACTGCTGTGGAGCGATCTGGACGGTGTGAAACCGCAAGCGAATTCGTGATGACCAACCGGCGCCTGCTCTTCGTCACCGGCACCCGGGCCGACTTCGGCAAGCTGGAGCCGCTCGCGCTGGCCGCGCAACAGGCCGGGTTTGCGGTGGGCTTCTTCATCACCGGCATGCACATGATGCGGCGCTACGGCGAAACGCGGCTGGAAGTGAAGCGCTTTCCCGGTGCCGAGTTCTTCGAGTTCGTGAACCAGCGGGAAGGCGACGCGCAGGATTTCATCCTCTCCAAGACCATCCTGGGGTTCTCCGATTTCGTGCACGAGCACCGACCCGATCTGGTGGTGATCCACGGCGACCGGGTGGAAGCACTGGCCGCGTCCATCGTCTGCGCCATGAAGTACATCCCCTCGGCGCACATCGAGGGCGGCGAAGTCTCGGGCACCATCGACGAGAGCATCCGCCACTGCAACACCAAACTCTGCGCGGCGCATTTCGTGAGCTCCGAAGGTGCGAAGCAGCGCGTGTTGGCACTCGGTGAATCGCCCGAGAGCGTCTACAACATCGGCTCGCCCGAACTCGACACGCACGCGAGGCCTTCGGGCGTGACACTCGCGCAGGTGAAGGAGCGCTACGCGATTCCGTTCGACGATTACGGCATCGTGATCTTCCACCCCGTGACCTCCGAGGCCGACACCATCGGCGCACAGGCGCAGGCCCTGTTCGCGCGCCTGGAAGCCAGCGGGCGCCATTTCGTGGTGATCTCGCCCAACAACGACCCGGGTACCGAAGACATCTTTGCCGTGCTGGAGAAGTTGCCCAAAGACCGTTTCCGCCAGATCCCGTCGATGCGCTTCAACTACTTTTCCGAGCTCATGAAGAACGCCTCGGCCATGGTGGGCAACAGCAGTGCCGGTGTGCGCGAAGCGCCGTTTCTGGGTGTGCCCAGCCTGGATGTGGGCACGAGGCAAACCAATCGCGCCCAAGCTTCTTCCGTACACGTCTGTTCGGCTTTTGATGCGGGGTCTATCGACAGCTTCCTGGCCGCGTGTTGGGGGCATCGTACGTCCATGGACTTATCGTTTGGTACCGGAAACGCTGCAACCCGATTTGCAGAAATCGTCCAGCAACCGGGCTATTGGACCCGGCCTGTTCAAAAGGTGTTTACCTCATGAACGCGGGGTTGCAGTTGCCTGGTCTGATGGTGTTGCTGATCAATTTACCCCGCTCGGCCGAGCGTCGCGTCCTTATGGAGCAACGTCTACGTCAGATTGGCCTCGCTTACGAGATGTTTCCAGCGGTGGACGGTAAGCAGCATTGGGGGCAGTTACAAGCATCAGTGGACTTTCCAGCATTCGAGCGTCATGTGGGTCGCGATGTACTCCCTGGCGAGGCGGGCTGCTACCACTCTCATTTGCAAGCCTGGGAGCGCTTTCTTGCGTCCGACTGCCAGTTCTTGCTTGTGCTCGAAGATGACATGGTTTTTCACGACGATTTTGGCGATGCGCTCCGATTTGCCCTGCGTGGCAGGGCGCACTGGGATATTCTCAAATTGGCGAAGATTCGCGCGAAACAGCCTGTTTGTCAGGGGAAGCTGGGACCATACCGCTTGAATGCATATTTAGGTGCTGCGACTGGCTTTGGCGCCTATTTGTTACAGCGGGAGGTGGCGCAACGTCTGCTACCGACGTTGTTGCCAATCAAGGCACCCATCGACCGTGAAGTCGAGCAGGTTCATCGTCATGATCTTCGTCACTTCGGGCTCGAACCCTTTCCTAGCCATCCGCAGGACGAAGGTCAAAGCACCATCACAGGCGAGCACTTCGGCGAAGTTAAGCGCTATCCCCTAAGTCGTCGATGGACAAAGTATGCTGAGCAAGCTAGTAACTTTTTTAGGCGCATTCTTTATTTGTGGCGTCACGGGCGCTTGTTTGCGCGAGTGGAGTCGCTCCCTTTGGAAGAAATTTGATGATCAAATCTCGCGTTGTGCTTTGCATGAAATGGGGCACACTTTATTCAGCTGAATATGTCAATGTGCTGTATCGCGCATGCTCGGCCCATATTAAAGGCGACTTCCGTTTTGTCTGCTTGACCAATGAATCTGAGGGGATCTTACCAGGGGTGGAGGTATTTCCTATCCCCGATATCGGTCTAGAGCACCGTCATTACTACCACGGCGCATGGCCGAAGATCGCGGTTTTTCAGCAGCGACTTCATGGATTGGTCGGACGTGCGCTATTCATTGATCTGGATACTGTCATTTGGGGTGCATTAGATCCATTGTTCGACATTCCAGGTGACTTGGTGGCTATTAACAATGCACCTTGGACGGGCGAGAGCGGAGCCCGAACCATGTCCAGTGTCTTCGCATTCGACATTTGCGCACAAGGACACGTTGTCAGTGAATTGCAGGCAAACCGTGACGAACTGATTGCACGGCACGACATTGAGCAGGAATACCTGCACCATGCGATCAAGAATATTCGGTATTGGCCTCAAGAGTGGTTGGTTAGTTTTAAGTACCATCTGCGCCGTCCATTGATCGTTGACAGGTTCCTTCCGCCACTACCGCCGCCCGAGGGTGTGCGTTTGCTGGTATTTCACGGCAGACCAAGGCCGATGGACTTGGTGCGACCGCCCAAGGGCAATTGGGACCGTTTTCCACACTATGGTTCCGGTGCGGTTGGGTGGATGCGCGACTATTGGGCTCGCCATGGAGGTTTAGTCACTTGAGTCTGCGGCTCAGCAAACGGAGAGACCAACGGTAGCGGATGCTTGGTTTCAGTCCGCAGGATCGGGCGTTCATTGTTCGAATGTCCAGTGTTTTCTGGCAGGTGACCTTGCCAAAAGCGGTGATGTACCAACCCTTTAATCGATGAAATGGCGTTGTAGGAAGCTTCGATGGTTCGGTCGGTCGCATACTCGGGCTTGCTGTCATTGATTCGCAACAGGCGGTCTGTGTCATGAAATCCACCGCTTTCCATCTGTCTTCGGGTAATGCCATGTCTTCTTGCACTATTGTTATACCTACGCATAACCGCGATGATTTGTTGATCAGGGCTGTATGCTCAGCTTTGAAGTCCTGCCCACCCGATGGCGAGGTGTTGGTGGTGGATGACAAATCGATCGTTCCTGCAGGGGAGTTGCTCAGTGGGTTAAATGATCAGCGCTTAAGGGTGCTGCTCAATACGGGAATGTCAGGTGCTGCGCACTCGCGAAACTTTGGAGTTGCATCGGCTGAAGGGAGTGTCATTTTTTTTCTGGATGACGATGACGAAATGTTGGAAACCTACTGCGCCGAGGTCCTTTCCGAGATCGCATGCGCCAGTATCGAAATGCACTGGGGGTTTTCAAGCAGTATCGAGCGCCGGGGTAACTCAACGAAGACCGACACCCTTCGCGCGAGGAAGCGCTTGAAGAGGGGGTTTGTTCCTCTTTCTGCCAGACCCAAGGATCTCGTAGCGGCTATGAGTGATGGATTCTGGATTCGCAAACGACTTTTTCTTGAGTTGGGTGGGCTCGACCCAGAACAAACCATCGACGAGGACACCGACCTGTGCCTAAGACTGTTGGCAGCGTCCAAACAACCTTGGTACCAAGGGAAGCCCGGAATGATCGTTCATCGGGGGTACGTGCCAGCGCGGTCCGAGGGCGCGCAATTGACTGTTGCAACTGCCGCCTTGCGCGGTCTGGATTGTTACCGCCGGACGTACGATAAGAACGCTGGTCATTTTGGATCACGCAGCGCAACGCACTGGTACCTTGCTACGAGGTATCTGAGGAGGGCGATCAAGCACGGACAGGCTGTGCAGGCCCGAGCGTTTCTTGGCTCAATCCGACCGATCGAAGTGAGGATTGCACTACGTGCTTTCGTCGAGCTCAAACTGCTTGTGCACTCAAAGCGCGCCTCCCAAAACCGAATTTGACGCTGGCGACAGTGGCTTGAAGTTTCATGATTTCACTAAGTAAGACTTTGCCGATCCTGCTCTATGGACTACCGGCTGGAATGTTGGCACTTTCACCCTTCTCATCGCGTGCCATGAACCTGACGTGGATAGCACTGTTCAGCTCCGTAGCCATCCTCTTTGCGCTTCGTTATGGCTTTCAGCGCCGGAGGGACTTCATGGCGGCTACGACGCCTGCAGCGCAGTTGCTAGCGCTTTTTTTCTCTGCGGGGTTCCTCATCAAGCTTCTGGTCCAGTGGCATTGGGGCGTACCTGGACAGGAGATCAGTTTTGAACTGAACGCGATGGTGGCTGCGTTCGTGGCACTCGCAGTGTCGCGCCTGCGTTTGGAAGAGTTACCCCAAGCGATTGCCTGGTTGGCGTTGATGGTCTTCGCTGCCTTAGCTCTGAAGACGGCAATTGGACTTTCGCTGGATGCTCACCTTTCGTTGCCGACCAATGCAGTTAACTGGTCAGCAGGACTGGCATTGATGCTATGTATTTGCGCTGGCTTCGTGTTTTCTCATCGACCTGGTTCGGCAGGCTGGTACCTGATGATGGTCGCAGTGATCCTGCTTGTCCTAGCTGTATTCATTTCCTCCAAACGAGGCTCGTACTTTGCGATTTTCTGGGTGGTGATCCTGGGCGTCTCCAGTGTGCTTCGAATACCAAAGTCGTCTGCAGGGTGGAGGAGGTTGTACTTCCCGGTCTTTGGGGTTTTGCTGCTCCTGTCAACCATAGCTTGGTTGAATCCTGGACTCATCAAGCAGCCGGTCGAACGGCTCATGTCGGCTACGAGGGAAGCATCGAAATTTGTGGCTGCAGCTGGCGACGAGGACTTCCTGCCTAAGGGTTCTATGGATACACGCTTGTATATCTATCGTCAGGCTATCCACCAGATCGGTGACCATCCGCTGCTTGGCATTGGGTTACAGGATAAGCAAGAACTGGTTCATTCCATTGAGCAGCGGTTGCAAGTTCCTTTGTTTCATCTGCACAGTGAATCGCTAGACGCCTGGGTGGCTTACGGCCTGCCTGGACTCGTGTCGGCGTTGATGTTTCCCTTGGGTCTGATCGTCGCTGGTTGGCGGCTGCGAAACATTAATCTAGGCACAGCGCTGATGTTGACAGGCGCTGGCTTGAGCCACTTTTTCAGCGGTCTTTCCAATGTCAACACCTTTCACAACTACTACCAGACGATGTTCGCGTTGGCTGTAGTTCTACCGATTCTCATGGCTCCCCTCGCTGTCCGGCGTGGTGATATCAAGAGCGTCACTTCGCCAGCAAGGAATTGATCGGCAACAAATCCTCAGGCACCAGCTTTCCGCTGGCCTGCTTCAGCCGCAAGCCGCCGAGCAGCACGTTGTAGCGCGCCTGGGCCAGGTCGCGTTTGGTCTGGAACAGCTGGCTTTGGGCGTTGAGCACGTCGATGTTGATGCGCACGCCCACCTGGTAACCCAGGCGGTTGGCGTCCAGGGCGCTCTGGCTGGAGGCTTCTGCCGCTTCCAGCGCCTTCACCTGACCCTGACCCGAGAGCACGCCCAGGAACGCGCTGCGCGTGGCCAGGTCGACGCCGCGTCGGGCGGCTTCCAGGTCGGTTCGGGCCTTGTCCTCAAGCGCCATGGTTTCATTCACCCGGTTCTGGATCGCGTAGCCAGCGAACAGCGGCATGTTGAACTGAACGCCCACGCTGGCGTTGTTGCTGCGCACGGTGTTCTGGGCGAGGGTGGTGGTGGACGGCGCACGGGCCACCTGGTATTGCGCCACCAGATCGACCGTGGGCTTGTGGCCGGCTTCGGCCTTGCGGGTCTCCAGTTGCGCGATCTCGAGTCCACGTGTGGCTTGCAGGATGGTGGGGTGCGTCTCGTCATTCAAGGCCACCCAGGCTTGCGGATCGGCCGGCAGCAGCGGGGGCAGCACCACCGGCGCCACCAAGGGCCTGGGTGACACGCTGGCGCGCCCCACCAGCTGGTTCAGCGTGAGCTGCTTGACCCGCAGGTCGTTCTCGGCGGCGATCTCCTGGGCCACGACCAAGTCAAACCCGGCCTGCGCTTCGCGCGAATCGGTCACGGTGGTGGTGCCGACCTCGAAGTTGCGTTTGGCGGCGGCGAGCTGTTCGCCCACCGCGGTTTTCTGCGCGCGCACGAAGGCCAGGGTGTCCGTGGCTGCGAGCACGTCGAAGTAGGCCTGGGTGGTGCGCACGATGAGGTCCTGCTCGGCCAGGGCGAGCGTGGCCTTGGCCACGTCCACCGAGAGCAGGGCCTGTTCATTGACGAGTTTGTTGACCGGCCGGTAGAGCGGCTGGCTGGCGGAGAGCGTGGCGCTCTGGCTGTCGCTGCTGGTGTCGGGGCCGCCGTTGATCTCGCGTCGCGCCCAGCTGGCGGCCGCGCCCAGACCCACTTCGGGCAACAGACCCGCCTTGGCCTGGTCGGCGCGGAAGAGGTTGGCCTCGTATTGCGAGCGGGCCGAGAGGAAGGTCGCGTCAAAGCCGCGCGCGGCTTCAAACAGCTCCACCAGGTTTTGCGCATGAGCACCCGAGGCCGCTCCCAGGGCCAGGCAGGCAGCCAAGGCCAGTCGGCTCATGGAAAAAGGGCGGCTCCCCTGGGAGGCGGCAGCGTGCGGGACTGTCATGGAGTTCCTTTGAGACGAATGGCGGGCGAATGACGAGAGGTGGCGCGCTCGGTCAATAGACCGGAACAGCGGGGTCGCGTTCCTGCGACCAGGCGTGGATGCCACCGTGGATGTTCACCACCTGCGTGAACCCCTGGTTGATCAGGAAGTTCGCCACCTGTGCGCTGCGCATGCCGTGGTGGCACAGGCAGGCAATGGGCTGGTCGCGGTCGAGCTCGGCCAGGCGCTCGGGCACGCTGCGCATGGGGATGTGGCGCAGCTCGAAACCCTCCGCCTTGACGGAGGCGGTCTGCAGTTCCCAGGGTTCGCGCACGTCGAGCACGACCGGCAGGCCGTCGGCGGGGACCTCGGTGGCCACCTGGGTGAGCCACGCATCCAGCTGGCCCGGTTGAATCGCTTTCATGGATGTCCTTGAAGAAAGGCTTCAGAAGCGAAAGCTCGAAGGTTCGGGGAAGTTCAGCAGGCGCGGCGCCACGGTGTCCCAGGGCTGGGCGGTCTGGAACGAGGCGTCGGCGATGCGGGTGACGATGGTGGCGCGCATCATGGGCTCATGGCCGACGATGGCCGCCAGCCGGCCACCGGGCGCCAGCAGTGCCAGCAAGGCGGGCGGGATCTCGGCCACCGAGCCACTGAGCACGATGGCGTCGAACGGGCCGTTCACGCTGCAGGCCGCAAAGTCCTGCGCGGCGGCATCCGCGTGTTTGACTTCCACATTGGCAATGCCGGCGTTGCGCAGGTTCTCGCGCGCGGAGCTGGCCAGCGCGGGATCGATTTCCACCGACACCACGCTGTGCGCCAGACTGGCCAGCAGGGCGGCCATGTGGCCGCTGCCGCTGCCGATCTCCAGCACCTTGTCGGTGGGCTTGAGGTCCAGGTCCTGCAGCAGACGCGCTTCGACCTTGGGCGCCAGCATGCACTGGCCCTCCACGGCGGGGTGGCTCAGGGGCAGTTCCATGTCGGCAAAGGCCAGGGCGCGGTGCGCGGCGGGCACGAAGGCTTCCCGGTGGATGCGCGAGAGCAGTTCCAGCACCTGGGGCGAGAGCACCTCCCAGGGTCGGATCTGCTGTTCGATCATGTTGAAGCGGGCCTGGTCAAAGCCGGTGTGGATCGTCGGGGCTGTGGTGGTCGTCATGGAGAGGGTTCCTGGGGCGTCTGGAAGTGGGAATGAATGGCTGGATTTTACGGAGCCGACACCAGAGGTTCGGCCAATTTGGGGCCCATGCCGAGCTTGCGCCGGAACCACTGGGCGAGATCGTCCATGTAGCAGTACACCACCGGCACCACCACCAGGGTGAGCAGCGACGACGTGATCACCCCGCCGATGACCGCCTGGCCCATGGGCGCGCGCTGTTCCGAGCCTTCGGTGAGTGCAAACGCCAGCGGCACCATGCCGAACACCATGGCCAGCGTGGTCATGAGGATGGGGCGCAGCCGCACGCGCGCGGCCAGCAGCAGGGCCGATTCGCGGTCCATCGGCGCTTCGCCCACCAAGCCGTTGCGCGCGCGGATCGCAAAATCCACCAGCAAGATCGCGTTCTTCGTGACCAGGCCCATCAGCAGCACGATGCCGATGACCGAGAACATGCTCATGGTGGAGCCGAACATGAGCAGGGCCAGCGCCACGCCGATCAAGGTGAGCGGCAGCGCGGTCATGAGCGCCAGGGGTTGCAGGAAACTCTGGAACTGGCTGGCCAGGATCATGTAGATGAAGATGATGGCCAGGGCGAGCGCCGAGATCGCGTAGCCGAAGGACTCCTGCATGTTCTTGGTGGAGCCACCAAATTCGTAGCGGTAGCCGGGCGGGAACGGCGTGCTGTCGAGCACCTGTTTGATCTCGGCCGACACCTCGCCGGGCGAACGGCCGAACACGTTGGCGTTGATCGAGACTTCGCGGTTGAGGTTGCGCCGGTTGATCTGGTTGGGGCCGGTGGAAGCCACCACCTCGGCCACCTGGCCCAGACGCACCACACGGGCGCTGCCGTCGGCGGCGGTGCCGACCATGAAGGGCAGTTGTTCGAGATCGCTGGCGCGCTCGCGCCCGCCGGGAGCCAGCTGCACGTTCACGTCGTAGCTCTCGCCGTTCTGCGCGCGCCAGTTGCCCACTGTGGTGCCGGCGACCAGCGTGCGCAACGCTCCGCCCACGGCGGCCACGTTCATGCCCGCGTCCGAGGCCAGCTCGCGCCGCATCTTGACGTCCACCGTGGGCTTGTTGGGCTTCACGCTGGCGTCCAGGTCGACCAGCCCGACGATGGGGCGGATGCGCTCCATCACCGTGGCGCTCAGGCGCTCCAGCTCGGCCAGGTCGTCGCCCTGCAGCGAAAACTCCACCTGCTTGTTGCCACCCACGGCATCGAGCAAGCCCACGTGGGTCACGGTGATGCCGGGCACGCTGCGCAGCCGCTCGCGCAGCTGGGCCGACATCGCGTCCGCGCTGAGCGTGCGGTCCTTGCGGTCGACCAGTCGCACATAGACGCTGGCGTACATGGTGCCCTGGGCGTTGCCGGTGTTGAGCGTGGACAGCGTGTACTTCACCTCCGGAAACTGGCGCAGGATGCCTTCGACCTCACGTGTCTTGGCCTCGGTGGCCTGCAAAGACGAGCCCACTGGCGTGTGAAAACTCAGCGAGGTTTCCGAAAAGTCGGCCTTGGGCACGAACTCGGTGCCCAGCAGCGGCAGCACGAACAGGCTGCCGATGAAGGTGGCCAACGCCACACCGAGCGTGGCCAGCTTGTGTTTGAGCGACCAGCGCAGCGTGGTCTGGTAGGTGTCGGCCAGGTCGTCCTGAAAGCGGTCGAACCAGCCGGTCACGCGGCCAATGGTCTTGTCGTAGAAGCCGCGTGGTGCGTCGGACCTGCCGTGCTTCTCAATCTCGGGGTCGTGCCACACCGACGAGAGCATCGGGTCGAGCGTGAAACTCACGAACATGGAGATGAGCACGGCGGCCACCATGGTGATGCCGAACTCGTGGAAGAACTTGCCGATGATGCCGCCCATGAAACCGATGGGCAGGAACACCGCCACGATGGACAGCGTGGTGGCCAGCACCGCGAGGCCAATCTCCTGCGTGCCTTCCATGGCCGCGTTGTAGGGCGTCTTGCCCATCTGCACGTGGCGCACGATGTTCTCGCGCACCACGATGGCGTCGTCGATCAGCAGACCCACCGACAGCGTGAGCGCCATCAGCGTGATCATGTTGATGGTGAACCCGAACAGGTTCATGAAGAAGAAGGTGCCGATCAGCGCAATGGGCAGCGTGAGGCCGGTGATGACGGTGGAGCGCCAGGAGTTCAGGAACAGGAAGACGATCAGCACCGTGAGCAGCGCGCCTTCGATCAGTGTGCGGCGCACGTTGTCCACCGACACGCGGATGGGCCGCGAACCGTCGGCGATCTGCTCCAGGCGGATGCCCGGCGGCAGCTCGGCCCGCAGCGTTTCCACCGCGGCCTTCAGACCATCGGTCACGGCGATGGTGTTTTCGTCCTGCGACTTCTGCACCTGCAGCAGCAGCGTGCGCTGGCCGTTGTAGAGCGCCAGGCTCTGCACTTCCTCGGTGCCGTCGTTGACCGTGGCCACCTGGGAGAGGCGCACCGCCTGGCCGGCGCGGCGCGCGACGATGATGTCGCCGAAATCCTGCGGGTTCTGCAGGCGCGAGAGCACCTGCACCACACGCTCGCTCTCGCCGGTTTTCAGCGTACCCACCGGCAGGTCCTGGTTCTCGTTGCGCACGGCGCTGGTGACCTGCTCGGTGGTCACGCCGAGTGCTTCCATGGCCGAGGGGTCGAGCTCGATGTTGATGGCGCGCTTTGTGCCGCCCACCAGCGTGACCGAGCCCACACCGCGCACGTTCTCCAGCCGCTTCTTGAAGGTCTGTTCGGCCCAGGTGGTGAGTTCCACCGCGCTGGGTGTCTTGCCGTTCACGGCTTCCGGGATCACGGCCACCGACCAGATGGAGCGCGCCGCCGGGTCGAAGCGCAACACGCGCGGCTCCTCCACCTCGTCGCGCAGCAGCGGGCGCAGGATGCCGATCTTTTCCCGCACGTCTTCGGCCGCCTTGCGCCCGTCGATCGTGAGCTGGAACTCGATGATGACAATCGATGAGCCTTCGTAGCTGCGCGAGGTCAACGTGTTCACCCCCGCCACCGCGTTCACGGCTTCCTCGACCTTCTTGGTGACCTCGGACTCGACGATTTCGGGTGAGGCGCCGGGGTAGGCGGTGGTCACCACCACAACCGGAAAATCGATGTTGGGGAACTGGTCGACCTGCAGGCGCTGGAACGAAAAAATGCCCAGCACCACGAAGGCGACCATCACCATGGTGGCGAACACCGGGTTGCGCAGGGAGACCTGGGTGAACCACATGGTGGACGGCTCAGTTGGTGGCGGTGGCGGGTGCGCTCAGGCGCATGGCGGTGCCCTCGCGGATCAACCCGGCCTGCGCGCGCAGCAGTTGGGTGCCGGCTGGCAGACCTTCCACCGCGCGCATCGGCTCGGATCCCTGCAAACCGGTGGTGCCCGGCTGCAGCGGCACATGGACCACCGCGCCCTCGCGCACCACCTGCACATAAGGCTGGGGCTTGTCGTTGCGAACGGTCGAGGCGGGCACGGCCAGCGCGGTGACCGAACCCGTCACGATGTGACCCTGTGCAAACAGGCCCTGGCGCATGCCGGGCAGTGCGGGCACGCGCAGGTACACCAGCACGCTGCGGCTCGCGGCCTGCACGCTGGGGTTGATGCGTGCCACGGTGGCCTGCACCGGTTCGGGCTGTCCTTCGACCGTGAGGCGCGCGGTCTGCCCGACCTGCACCGCCACCGCGTCGGCCGGCGCAATGGCCGCTTCCATCTCGAAGCCCGAGAGGTCCACCACATCGAGCACGCGGGTGTCGATGCCCACCCGTTCGCCGTTCTGCACCAGCCGGGCTGAGACCTGACCGGTGAGCGGGGAACGCAGCGTGGTGTCGGCCAGCGACTTGCGCGCGATGTCCAGTGCGGCGAGCGCCGCCTGGTGCGTGGCTTCGGCGCTGGCGAGGTTGGCGCTGGCGTTGTCGAGGGCGGTGTTGGAGATGAAGCCCTGGCGCACCAAGGCCTGGTTGTTGTCGAAGGTTCGCCGTGCAATCGCCACCTGCGCCTGCGCCGACTCGGCCTGGCGCATGGACTGGCGCACGCGGGCCTGCGCTTCGGTGCTGTCGATGCGCGCCACCACCTCGCCCGCTTTCACGCTGTCGCCTTCGCGCTTGGTCAGGCCCTGGATCTCGCCGGCGGTTTTGGCCTTGATGGCGGCGGTCTGCAAGGCATCGACCGAGCCCGACAGGGCAATGGTCTGGGTGAGCTCGATGCTTTGCACCGTCACCACGTCGGTGGGTGAGAGCGTGTAGGTGGGCGCCTTCTGCAGCGATTCGGCCGCCGCCATGGCCGCTTCGTTCGTGGCCTTGCGTTTGCCCAGCGCGCGCGTGACTCCCAGGGCAATGCCGAGCACCAGCGCAATGAGCAGCAGCCACTTGATCCAGAAAGACAGCGGGCGGCGGGGGTTCATGGCGGGTGGCTTGAAAAAGTCAGACGGTGGGTCGGCCGGGCGCGGCCAGCATGCCGGTGAGCAGCAGGTCGACCTGGGCATCGATGAAACCGACGGGGTCGATCTGCGCCGTGGCCGGGCAGCACGGCGCCATGGAGTGTTTCCACATCAGGAGGAAGATCATCGGCGCGATCAGGCTGTAGACCGCGTATTCCATGGGCAGCGGTCGGAAATCGCCGCGGTCCACACCGCGCTGGAGGATGCGGCGGATCAGGTCGTGACCGGGTTCGATCACTTCCTGTTGGTAGAAGGCCGCGATCTCGGGAAACATGCCGGCCTCGCTCATCACCAGCTTGGTGATGCCCGAGGCGGGGGTCATGCCGATGCGTTCCCACCACGAATGCATGCAGTAGCGCACCAGCTCGGCACTGTCGCCGCTGAAGCGCTCGAACTCTTCGTTCCACTCGGTGAAGCGGCCGGCGATGTTCTCGCGCACGACCGCCTTGAACAGCTCTTCCTTGCTCGGGAAATACAGGAAGAGCGTGCCCTTGGACACACCGGCCATGGCCGCCACTTCCTCGACCCGGGTGGCGGCAAAGCCTTTTTCAACGAACAGCGTGAGTGCCGCGTCCAGCAGCTCGCCCGGGCGCGCTTCCTTGCGGCGCGAACGGCGCTGCGGAAAGTCGGGCTCAACGGGGGAGCTGGTGTCTGGTGACAAGGACATGAGGGTATTTTAATGACCGACGGGTTATTAAATATACCCCACACCCCTCCCTCCCCCGTGTCCCCGCGGTAAAGCCCCGGCCCAGGGGGGGCGGGGCCCCGACGCTTCAGGAAAACGCCTGGATGCCGGTGATCGCACGGCCCAGGATGAGCGCGTGGATGTCGTGTGTGCCTTCGTAGGTGTTGACCACTTCCAGGTTCACCAGGTGGCGCGCCACACCGAACTCGTCGCTGATGCCGTTGCCGCCCATCATGTCGCGCGCCAGGCGTGCAATGTCGAGCGCCTTGCCGCAGCTGTTGCGCTTGAGGATGCTGGTGATCTCCACCGCGGCCGTGCCTTCGTCCTTCATGCGGCCCAGGCGCAGGCAGCCCTGCAGGCCCAGGCTGATCTCGGTCAGCATGTCGGCCAGTTTTTTCTGGATCAGCTGGTTGGCGGCCAGCGGGCGGCCGAACTGCTGGCGGTCCATCACGTACTGGCGGGCGCGGAAGAAGCAGTCTTCGGCGGCACCGAGCGCGCCCCAGGCGATGCCGTAGCGCGCGCTGTTCAGGCAGGTGAACGGGCCTTTCAGGCCACGCACCTCGGGGAAGGCGTTCTCTTCGGGGCAGAAGACCTCGTCCATGACGATCTCGCCGGTGATGGAGGCGCGCAGGCCCACTTTGCTGTGGATGGCCGGGGCGCTCAGGCCCTTCATGCCCTTGTCCAGGATGAAGCCGCGGATGGAGCCTTCGTCGTCCTTGGCCCAGACCACGAACACGTCGGCGATCGGCGAGTTGGTGATCCACATCTTGGCGCCCGAAATGCTGTAGCCACCGGGCACCTTCTTGGCGCGCGTGACCATGCTGCCGGGGTCGGAGCCGTGGTTGGGTTCGGTCAGGCCGAAGCAGCCGATCCAGTGGCCGCTGGCCAGCTTGGGCAGGTACTTCTGTTTCTGTTCTTCGCTGCCGAATTCGTTGATCGGCACCATCACCAGCGAGCTCTGCACGCTCATCATGGAGCGGTAGCCCGAGTCCACACGTTCGACCTCACGCGCCACCAGGCCGTAACACACATAGTTCAGGCCGGCACCGCCGTAGGCCTCGGGGATTGTCGCGCCCAGCAGGCCGAGTTCACCCATTTCGCGAAAGATCGCCGGGTCGGTCTTCTCGTGGCGGAAGGCCTCGGTCACGCGCGGCAGCAAGCGTTCCTGGCAGTAGGCAAAGGCCGCTTCGCGCACCTGGCGCTCGTCGTCGGTGAGCTGCTGGTCCAGGTGGAAGGGGTCTTCCCAGCTGAAGCTGGCTTTGGCTTTGGTGGGGGAAAGCATGGTCGGTGTCTCCGTGTAGTGGGGTGGCAATGCGTGCATTGTCCGCCCGGCATGAATACCTGTCTAATATCGAATAGGTATCCGTCCATACAGGAAAGCTATTCATGGAATTCCGCCACCTGCGCTACTTTCTGGTGCTGGCCGAAGAGCTGCACTTCGGCCGCGCCGCGCAGCGGCTGTCCATCACCCAGCCGCCGCTGTCGCTCAACATCCAGCAGCTCGAAGCCTCGGTGGGCGCCCAGCTCTTCACACGCAACAGCCGGGGTGTGCAGCTCACCGCTGCGGGGCAGGCGTTTGTGCCCGCAGCGCGCTCGTTGCTGGACCAGGCTGGCCTGGCCGCGCGCGAAGCGCGCGAGGTGTCGCAGGGCATGCTGGGCAGCCTGCAGATCGGTTTTGCCGGTACCGTGCTCTACCGCGGGCTGCCGCAGATCCTGCAGGGCTTTGCGGTGGACCACCCCAAGCTGCGCCTGGTGCTGCGCGAACTGAGTTCGAGCGACCAGCTCATCGACCTGATGCACGAGCGGCTGGACATCGGCTTTGTGCACACCACGCGCGTGCCGGCGGGCTTCTCGCAGATCCTGGTGTCCCGCCAGCCGTTCGTGGCCTGCCTGCCCGCCAACCATGCGCTTGCGAAACGCAAGCGGCTGTCATTGGCCCGGCTGCAGGGCGAGCCGTTTGCGGTGGTCTCGCGCGCCGTCTCGCCCGACTACCACGAGCGCATCCTCGGCCTGTGTGCAGACGCCGGGTTTTCGCCCGAGATCCGGTTCGAGTTGCGCCACTGGCTCAGTGTGGTGTCCATCGTGTCGCAAGGGCTGGGCTGTGCGCTGGTGCCGGCGGCCCTGCAGCAGGCCGGGCTGCCCGGCGCGGTGTTTGTGCCGCTGGATGTGGACACACCACCGTACGAGACCCACTGCCTGTGGAAGACCGACAGAGACCAGGCCGCGCTGGGGGCATTCCTGGGCGCGGTGCGTGGCTTTGCCCAGCCACTACAGTGAGGCATTGAAAGAATCCTGCGTCGCATGCGACCAACGCAGGTCAACACACTGGAGAAGACAATGAGCGACAGACAAGTACTGGTTTTGGGCGGCGGTTGCTTCTGGTGCACCGAGTCGGTGTACGTGGGGGTCAAGGGCGTGACCGACGTGGAGTCGGGCTACAGCAACGGCCACGTGAAGCAACCCAGTTACGAGGCGGTGTGCACCGGCACGACGGGGCACAACGAAGTGGTGCGTCTGGAATACGACCCGGCGCAGATCAGCACGCGCGAGATCCTGGAAATCTTCTTCGTGATCCACGACCCGACCACGCTGAACCGCCAGGGCAACGACGTGGGCACGCAGTACCGCAGCGGCATCTACTACACCACGCCGGAGCAGCAGCAGGTGGCGCAGGACCTGATCGACGAGCTCACCCGCGACAAGGCCTTCGGCAAACCCATCGTGACCGAGGTGGTGCCGCTGGACAACTACTCGGCCGCCGAGGCCTACCACCAGGACTTCTTCGAGCGCAACCCCAACCAGGGCTATTGCATGATGGTGGCGGCGCCCAAGGTGGCGAAATTTCGCAAGACGTTTGCGCGCCTGGCCAAGTAGGCCGGTTCAGACACAGAAAAAGGACGCCGCGGCGTCCTTTTTCGTTGTGGGCCATTAGGCGTTAGTTGCGGGGCGCGGCCGTCGCGGCCGCCAGCGCCGTCATGTTGAGCACGCGCCGCACCGTGGCCGCCGGCGTGAGGATGTGCACCGTGCGCGCGGCGCCCATGAGGATGGGCCCCACCGTCACACCGCCGCTGGCGGTGGTTTTCATCACGTTGTAGAGGATGTTGGCCGCGTCCAGGTTGGGGCAGATCAGCAGGTTGGCCGAGCCCGTGAGCGTGGTGTCGGTGAGGTAGGCGGCACGGATCTCGGGCTGCAGCGCGGCGTCTCCGTGCAACTCGCCGTCGCACTCGATCTCGGGATGCGCGGCCACGAACAGGTCGCGGGCGTTGGCCATCTTGCGTGCGGAGGCGCGTTTGCTCGACCCATAGCTGGAGTGCGAGAGGAACGCCACCTTGGGCGGCAAGCCGAAGCGCTGCACCTCCTGCGCCGCCATCCACGCAATCTCGGCCAGCTCTTCAGCGCTCGGCATCTCGTTCACATAGGTGTCGGCGATGAAGATCGGGCCGCGGTCGGTCATGAGCGCGTTGACCGAGGCGTACAGGCCCGCGCCCTCGCGGCGACCGAGCACGTGGTCGATGCGCTCCAGGTGCGTCATGTAGCCGCCCACCAGGCCGCAGATGAGCGCGTCCGCGTCGCCCAGCGAGACCATGAGCGAACCGATGATGGTGTTGGAGCGCCGCACCGCCGCCTTGGCCACCTCGGGCGTGGCGCCCTCGCGGCCCATGAGCTGGTGGTAGTGCTCCCAGTACTGGCGAAAGCGCGGGTCGTCCTCAGGGTTCACGTTCAACACGTCCTGCCCGAGCTTCATGCGCAGGCCGGCCTTGGCGATGCGCGCCTCGATCACGGCCGGACGGCCAATGAGGATGGGCACGGCGATCTGGTCGTCGATGGCCATCTGCGCGGCGCGCAGCGCGCGTTCGTCTTCACCGTCCGCGTAAGCCACGCGCTGCTTGTTCGGCAGGGCCTTGGCCGCGTTGAAGATCGGCTGCATCAGGATGCCGGTCTGGTAGACGAAGCGGCCGAGCTGCTGGCGGTAGGCCTCCATGTCCTGGATCGGCCGTGTGGCCACGCCGGAGTCGGCCGCGGCCTGGGCCACGGCCGGCGCTATGCGCAGGATCAGGCGCGAGTCGAACGGCTTGGGAATGATGTAGTCGGGACCGAAGCTGAGCTCCTGCCCGGCGTAGGCATTGGCCACTTCTTCGCTGGTTTCGCTCTTCACCAGGTCGGCGATCTGGCGCACGCAGGCCAGTTTCATTTCTTCGGTGATCCTGGTGGCGCCGCAGTCGAGCGCGCCCCGGAAGATGTAGGGAAAACACAGGACGTTGTTGACCTGGTTCGGGTAGTCGCTGCGGCCGGTGGCGATGATGCAGTCGGGCCGCACGGCCTTGGCCAGTTCGGGCCGGATCTCCGGCTCGGGGTTGGCCAGCGCGAGGATGATGGGCTTGGGTCCCATGGTCTTGACCATCTCGGCGGTGAGCACGCCGGGCGCGGAGCAGCCCAGGAACACGTCGGCGCCATTGACCGCGTCGGCCAGGGTGCGCAGCGGCGTCTGCTGCGCGTAGCGAGCCTTCGATTCGTCATAGCCGCCGGGGCGGCCTTCATAGATGACACCCTTGGAGTCGCAGACAAAGATGTTCGCGCGCGACACACCCAGGCCCACCATCACGTCCAGGCAGGCGATGGCGGCCGCGCCCGCGCCACTCACCACCAGCTTCACCGCGCCGATGTCCTTGCCCACCAGCTCCAGGCCGTTGAGCAGGGCGGCGGCCGAGATGATGGCGGTGCCGTGCTGGTCGTCGTGGAACACCGGGATGCCCATGCGCTCGCGCAGCTTCTTCTCGATGTAGAAGCACTCGGGCGCCTTGATGTCTTCGAGGTTGATGCCGCCCAGTGTGGGCTCCAGCGCGGCAATGATCTCGACCAGCTTGTCCGGGTCCTTTTCATCCAGTTCGATATCGAACACGTCGATGCCCGCGAACTTCTTGAACAGGCAGCCCTTGCCCTCCATCACCGGTTTGGCGGCCAGCGGGCCGATGTCGCCCAGGCCGAGCACGGCCGTGCCGTTGGTGATCACACCGACCAGGTTGCCGCGGCTGGTGTATTCGGCCGCCAGCGTGGGGTCGGCTTCGATGGCAAGGCACGGGTAGGCCACGCCGGGCGAGTAGGCCAGCGAGAGGTCACGCTGGTTGGACAGGGGCTTGGTGGGGGTGACGGCAATCTTGCCGCGCGAGGGCGTGCGGTGGTACTCAAACGCGGCGTCGCGCAGGGCTTCTTCGGCGGGGGTCATGTGTGTCTCCTGTGACCGTTGTTGTGCGTTTCATTGTGCCCCTCGTCGGGGGCTTCGCAAGAGGGATATCAGGTGGGTTGCAGCAGATCGAAGAGGGTTCGCGCGATCACCTGGGTGGCGCGCCGCAGGTCTTCCAGCACCAGGTTTTCGTCAGCACGTTTGGCGTTCGATTCGCGCACCGTGCGCGGGCCCGCACCGTAGATCACACCCGGAATGCCGTGCTCGCCGTAGATGCGCACGTCGGTGTAGAGCGGCGTGCCCACGGCGGGAATGGCTTCGCCGAAGATGGCCTGGCCGTGCTTCTGGATCGCATCGATCAGAGGTTTGTTGCCTGGCAGGGGCTTGAGTGCGCGCGCCAGCAACATGCGGTTCACCTTCACACGGATCGCGCGGCCGCCGCGCGGCGGGTTGAAGCTGGCCGCGGCCTGCTCGATGGTGCGGCGCAGGGACGCTTCCACCTCCGCCGGATCTTCCTCGGGGATCATGCGGCGGTCGACTTTGAACACCACCTTGCCGGGGATCACGTTGGTGTTGGTGCCGCCGCTGATCTGGCCCACATTGAGGTAAGGGTGGGTGATGCCTTCAACGTTCGACGTGACCTTCAGGTAGTCGGTGTTGAGTGCGTAGAGCGCATTCAGGATGTGCGTGGCGCCCTGCAGCGCGTCGGTACCGCTGTCGGGAATGGCGGCGTGCGCCATGTCGCCGTGCACGGCCACTTCGAGTTGCAGGCAGCCGTTGTGCGCGACCACCACCTGGTAGCTGAAACCGGCGGCGATCATCAGGTCGGGCTTTGTCAGGCCCTTCTTCAGCAGCCAGTCGGGGCCGACTTCACCACCGAACTCCTCGTCGTAGGTCACGTGCAGTTCCACGCCGCCGGCAAGCTTGGCGTTCAAGGATTCGAGGGCACGTATGGCGAAGGTGAAACTGGCGATGTCGCACTTGCTCACCGCCGTGGCGCGGCCGTAGATCCTGCCGTCCACGATCTCGCCGCCGTAGGGGTCGTGCGTCCAGCCTTCGCCCGGTGGCACCACGTCGCCGTGGGCGTTGAGCGCAATCGTTTTGCCCGGGCCGTAGGGGCGGCGCACGATCAGGTTGGTGATGCTCTGCAGGCCGGCGGCTTGCACTTCAGCTGCCGGCACAGCGTGTTTCTCGGCGGCGAGGCCCATGGCCTCCAGCAGCTCGGCCGTGCGTTCGGCGTGCGGTGCGTTGTTGCCGGGGGGCGTGTCGGTGGGCACACGCACGAGCTCCTGCAGAAAGCGCACTTCCTCGTCGAAGTGGGCGTCGATCCAGGCGTCGAGTTGTTGTTCTGTGGTCATGGGGCTCAGGTGTTGTGTTCGGAAGCGAGTTGGTCGAGCAGGTGCGAGAAGGCGTTGACGCACAACTCGATGTCGTCGCTGGTGGAGGATTCCAGCGGGTTGTGGCTGATGCCGCTGTTGAGGCCACGCACAAACAGCATGGCCTGGGGCATCACCTCGTGCAGCTTCATCGCATCGTGGCCGGCGCCGCTGGGCATGCGGTGCAGCGGCACGCCCAGGGCGGTCATGGCATTTTCCCAGCGGGTTTGCCAGGCGGGCGCGCTGGGCGCGGCGGCGGCGCGCATGGTCTCCTCCAGCGTGAGGCCGATGCCGCGTCGTTCGCAGATCGCGCGCAGCTGCGCGAGGATGTCGCGCTCGAGTGCATTGCGCTGGGCGTCGCTCGGCGCACGCAGATCCAGCGAAAAGCGGCAGCGCCCCGGCACCACGTTGATGGAGCCGCCGGGCACCTGCAGCATGCCGATGGTGGCGACCGAGTCGCCGTCGGCCTGTGCACGCTGTTCCATGAAGAGCGCAAGCTCGGCCACCGCGCTGGCGGCGTCGCGCCGACGGTTCATGGGCGTGGTGCCGGCGTGGCTGGCCATGCCGATGGCTTCGCACTGGTAGCGCACGCTGGCGTTGATGGAGGTGACGACGCCCAGCGGCAGGTCCATCTCGTTGAGCACCGGGCCTTGTTCGATGTGCACCTCGACGAAGCCGAGGTACTTCGACGGATCTCGTTGGAGTGCGCCGATGGCCTCCAGCGTGGCCGGGAGGCCGGCGTGCTGCATGGCCGCACGCATGGTCACGCCGTCGGCGTCCTGCTGGTCGAGCCAGGCCGGGTTGAAGTGGCCGGTGAGGGCGCCCGAACCCAGGAAGGTGGCCTTGTAGCGCTGGCCTTCCTCTTCGGCAAAGCCCACCACCTCGATGGCGAACGGCAGGCGTTTGCCCGCCGCGTGGAGTTGTTTCACACAGGCCATGGGCACGAAGATGCCCAGACGCCCGTCGTACTTGCCGCCGTTGCGCACGGTATCGAAGTGGCTGCCGGTGAGCAGTGTCTTGGTTCCCTCTCCCGCCTGCGGGAGAGGGCCGGCCTTGTAGACACCCACCACATTTCCGACAGCGTCTATCGACACCTCATCAAACCCGCATGCCTTCATGCGTTCGACCAGATCCGCAGCACACGCCCGGTGCGCATCGGTCAGGTAGGTGACGGTGAGCTGGCCCTGTTCGGCAAACCCGGGATCGCTGTGGCGCGCCAGGTCCTCGTGCCAGTCCCACACCTCGTTGCCGACCGCGGGTGTGAAGCCGAACTTGTCGTTGAGGCGGATCTCGGCGATGCGGTGGATGTTGCGCAGGCACTCGGCGCGCTCGAAGTCCACCGGGTGGCTCAGGCGGCGCTCCACGGTGGCGATGATCTCGCGCTTGGACAGGCCCGTGCCGCGCGGTCCGCGCACCGCGAGGATGAAGGGAAAGCCGAACTTCGCGATGTACTGCGCGTTGAGCTGCTGGATGTGCGCGAGCTCCTCGGGCGTGCAGTTCGTGAGGCCAGCCTTCTGCTGTTCGTTGGTGGACTCGGCGGTGAGCGAACGGCTTTCCATGGCCTTGCCCGCGAGTTCTGGGTGGGCGCGGATCAGCGCGAGCTGCGCGTCCAGGCCGGCGTCGGCCAGCACCGCCACCATGGCGTGTTTGAGCGCGGCGAGCGATGCAAAGGGCCGTTTGGCGAGTGCCTGCTCGGCGATCCACGGCGAGTGTTCGTACAGGCCATCGAGCAGGTGAAGCGCTTCGGCGGGCGTGGCGCTGTTGAGTTGTTGCAGGGTGGTGGTCATGGCTCAGGTCGGGACCGGGTGGTGTTGGCGCCAGTGGCGGGCGATGTCGATGCGCCGCGCCACCCACACGTGGTCGTGTTGCGCGATGTGGTCCAGAAAACGCTGCAGCGCTGTGATGCGACCGGGCCGGCCGAGCAGGCGGCAGTGCATGCCGATGCTCATCATCTTGGGACGATCCAAACCGCCCGGGTCGCCTTCGGCATAGAGCGCGTCGAAGCTGTCCTTGAGGTACTGGAAAAACGGGTCGGCGTGCGAGTAGCCCTGCGGCAGTGCAAAGCGCATGTCGTTGCAGTCCAGCGTGTAGGGCACGATGAGCTGGTGGGTGTTGCTGCCGTCGGTCTTTTGCACCTTCATCCAGAACGGCAGGTCATCGCCGTAGTAATCGCTGTCGTACTCGAAGCCGCCGAAGTCCGCCACGAGGCGGCGCGTGTTGGGGCTGTCGCGCCCCGTGTACCAGCCCAGGGGCCGGTTGCCGGTGAGCGCCTGCATGATCTGCATGGCCTGCGCCATGTGGGCACGCTCGGTGGCCTCGTCCACGTTCTGGTAGTGGATCCACTTGAGGCCGTGGCAGGCGAATTCGTGGCCGAGTTCTTTCAGCGCAGCGGTCACGTCGGGGCAACGCTGCAGCGCAGTGGCCACGCCGAACACGGTGAGCGGCAGACCTCGCTGCTCGAATTCGCGCAGGATGCGCCACACGCCTGCGCGCGATCCGTACTCGTAGATGCCTTCCATGCTGATGTGCCGCGCGGGGTAGGCCGCCGGGTTGAACATCTCGGAGAGGAATTGTTCGGACGCGTCGTCGCCGTGCAGCACGCTGTTCTCGCCACCTTCCTCGTAGTTCAGCACGAACTGCACGGCGATGCGCGCACCGTTCGGCCAGCGGGCATGTGGCACATCGCGGCCATGTCCGGCCAGGTCGCGGGGGTAGGGCAGGGTGGCGTCGTAGGTCATGAAAGCGCGATCGAAATGTCGTTGATGGGCAGCTTGCGGTCGAAGGTGAGGTTCTCTTCAACATGCTGAAGGTGCTCGGTCATCAGGCGCACGGCCAGTGCTTCGTCGCGCGCGGCCAGGGCCTTGACGATGTCGGCGTGCTCGTCGTGCGAGTGCGCGGCGGCCTGGTTGGTCTGGTACATGAGCGTGATCAGCGCGCAGCGCGAGATGAGGTCGCGCAGCAGTTCGGCCAGCACCGTGTTGCCCATGAGTTCGGCCATGCGCACGTGAAAGTCGCCCAGCAGTTCGGTGCGCCCGGCCACGTCCTCGTTGTTCACGGCCTGCTTTTCTTGCGCCACGTGTTCGCGCAGCGCCTTGATGCGTGCAGGGGTCACGGACTGCACAAAGGCGCGCGTCATTTCTGCTTCCAGCATGCGTCGCACCGCAAACACCTGCTTCGCTTCTTCCACCGAGGGTGCAGCCACAAACGCCCCGCGCGCGGGCTCCAGGCGGATCAGCCGGTTCTGCGACAGCTGGAACAGGGCCTGTCGCACCAGTGTGCGGGAGACCCCGAAGTGGTCGGCCAGCTTCTGCTCGGCCAGCTTGGTGCCGGGGTTCAGGCGGTGCTCGACGATGGCGCGCGTGAGCGACTCGACGATGTGCAGGGTGCTGGAGGTTTCCATGGATTCATCATAGCCAGAAAACCGGAAAAGTGTATACACTTTCAGTCGACTGATCACCACCGGAGAGACCACCATGGGCTTGAGTACACACGTTCTGGACACCATGCACGGCTGCCCCGCCGCCGGCATGCAGGTGGAGCTGCACACCACCCAGGGCGACCAGGCCACGCTGGTCAAGCGCTTCACACTCAACGCCGATGGCCGCAACCCCGACGGCATGCTCTACGACCACGCCAGCCTGAAGGTGGGCACCTACCGCCTGGTGTTCGATGTGAAGGGCTACTTTGCGGCCAGGGGCGTGGCGCTGCCCGAGCCCAATTTCCTCAACCGCGTGTCGCTCGACTTCGGCGTGGCGCACGCAGACCAGCACTACCACGTGCCCCTGCTGGTGAGCCCGTGGAGCTATTCAACTTACAGGGGAAGCTGAGACCACGTTCTCCCGGCCTGAAAACGTGCCTTGACCCAGAACGCGGCGGAACTGGCTCCGCCAGGCCGCACGCGTTGCCCCCTTCAGGGCGTGACGCCGCAGGCGGCGCGGGGTGTCACTTACTGCGCTGTCCTTCGGTCAGCGTGTCGAGCTGGAAGTTGCCGCTCTTGTCCCAGAGCCAGACGTCGGTGTAGGTCACGCTGCCCATGCGCACCGGCGCGGGGAACGGGGCGGCCGCGCGCACGGTGCGTTCGATCTCGCGCATCACGTCCGGCACATGGCTTGGTGCACGCATCCAGCTCACGTTGCGCACATGACCGCGGTTGTCCACCTCGACCTGCAGCACGCCGACCGCGTGCATCAGCGGCGGCAACTGGCCTTTGTAGATGCGGTGGCCGTTGCGTTCGTAGATGTGACGAGCGCCGTCCTTGCGGTAGTCCAGAGGCGACACCGCGTTCGAGATGAACTCGGGCGGGGGCAATTGTGAGACCGGTGGCGGTGCGGGGGCCGGCGCGGGTGGGGGCGGCGGCGCGGGGGGTGGCGGTGGAGGTGGCGTGGCGCAAGAAGCCAGCAAGGCGGCGGTCAACACGCCGATCCAGGCCCAGGAGCTGCGGGCGGACCGGGCGGCGGGATGCGGTGCGGGTTCGATGTCTCTCATGTGGGCAAACCTGTTGGAACTGATCGGACCCGGTCTCGCATCGAGAGCGCATATGAACGGGTGGATGGCGTGTATTGTGGATCGGCTGTGGCGTTTCGCACAGTAAGGTCGATACTGGGCCGCTCGGTCCCCGTTTACGTCTCCATACACATTCTTTGACATCGGCGCCACACATGCACGGCGAGCTTGAAACCTTTCTGCTGAATCTGGCGCAGGGTCCTGCGGTGCTCATCACCGTTGAGCACACGCGCGGCTCCGTTCCTCGCGAACCGGGTGCGTGGATGGCGGTCTTTGCCGACGCGACACGCGGCGAAGTGGGCACGATCGGCGGCGGCCAGTTGGAGTGGAAAGCAACACAACAGGCCCGCGAAGTCCTGGCGCGCTGGGCCCTGCGGCCCGGCGATGTGCCGTCAGATTGGCGCGAGCGCATCACGCTCGGCCCGAGCCTGGGCCAGTGTTGTGGCGGCACGCTGGTGCTGCGCTTCGAGCCGGTGGATGCGTCGCATGCGGCGCAACTGCGCGAGCGCTTGCGGCCATCACACACGCCGCTGGCGCTGTTTGGCGGCGGCCATGTGGGGCGGGCCATCGTGCAGGCACTGGCACCCCTGCCGTTCGACGTGAGCTGGATCGACAGCCGCGACGGTGTGTTTCCTGCGAAGCTGCCCGATCAGGTGACCACCGAACATTCAGACCCGGTGCACGCCGCCGTGCGCGATGTGCCCGCAGGGGCCTGCGTGCTGGTCATGAGCTTCTCCCACGCCGAAGACCTGGATGTGGTGGCCGCCTGCCTGCAGCGCCAGCGCGAGCACAACGACCTGGCCTTCATCGGCCTGATCGGCAGCCGCACCAAGTGGGCGACCTTTGGCCATCGCCTCGCCGAGCGCGGCTTCAGCCCCGCAGAGCTGGGTCGCGTGACCTGCCCGATCGGCTTGCCGGGCATCGAGAGCAAGCAGCCGGCGGTGATCGCCGCGTCGGTCGTGGCTCAGTTGTTGCTAGCCGTGAATGCCACTGAGGCCGCTGCTGTCGCGGCTTGATTGTGCTCAATATGTGTATACACTTTGCCGATTCGCAAGCTCTGACCTTGCTGTGAGACGCCATGGAAACCTACCTGCTCGACTGGGCCAACCTGCTGCTGCGCTGGCTGCATGTGATCGTGGCGATTGCCTGGATCGGCTCGTCTTTCTACTTCGTCTTTCTCGACAGCAGCCTCACGCCGCCTGAGGACGAACAGCTGAAAAAAGACGGTGTCAGCGGTGAGCTCTGGGCCGTGCACGGCGGCGGCTTCTACCACCCGGTGAAGTTCGCGGTCTCGCCGCCCCAGCTGCCGGAGCACCTGCACTGGTTCTACTGGGAGAGTTACTCCACCTGGCTGTCGGGCTTCGCGCTGTTCCTCATCTCGTATCTGTGGAGTCCCAGCGTCTACCTGATCGACCCCAAGGTGTTCGTCTGGAGCCCGGCGGCTGCCATTGCCGGTGCGTTGGCCTTCCTGGTGGTCTTCTGGCTGCTGTACGACGCGATTTGCCGCACCTTGGGCCAGAGCAAAAACGGGGACGCCAAGGTAGGCGCGCTGGTGTTGGTGCTGGTGTGTGTCGCGGCCTGGCTGGCCACGCAGCTGTTCGCCGGGCGCGCGGCCTTTCTGCTCATGGGTGCGATGATCGCCACCGCCATGAGCGCCAACGTGTTCTTCTGGATCATCCCGGGCCAACGCACCGTGGTGGCCGACCTCAAGGCGGGTCGCCCGGTCGACCCGATCCACGGCCAGCGCGGCAAGCAGCGCAGCGTGCACAACACCTACTTCACGCTGCCGGTGTTGTTTGCGATGTTGAGCAACCACTACAGCTTCACCTACACGCACCCGCAGAACTGGTTGATCCTGATCGGCATGATGTTCGCGGGCGCGGCGATCCGCCAGTTCTTCGTCATGCGCCACGGCTTCAAGCTGGGCCGCAACAAGCACCCTTGGCCGTACGCGGTGGCGGGCGGGGCGGTGCTGATCGCGCTCATCGTCTGGCTCAAGCCCGCGCCGGTGCAGGCGGTGGCGGTGCCCGACGTGGTGAGCTACGCGCAGCTCAAACCGGTGATCGAGCAGCGCTGCGTCATGTGCCATGGCGAGGCTCTGCAGTCGAAGAACGTGCGGCTCGATTCGCCCGAGGCGCTCAAGCAGCACGCGCAGACGGTGTACCAGCAGGTGGTGGTCGCGAAGCTGATGCCGATGAACAACGCGACGGGCCTCACGGACGAAGAGCGCGCCTTGTTTGCGCAATGGTTCAAGGGTGGCGCTCGGTTGGACTGATGCATGGGCGGGGCGCCTCAGGGGAAATGGCATGTGCGGTACCCTCAAGGCCATCTCACCAACCCGTTGCACACACCATGAAAACGAAAGCCGCCGTCGCCTGGAAAGCAGGCCAGCCCCTCACCATTGAAACTGTCGATCTCGAGGGCCCGAAGTTCGGCGAAGTGCTGGTTGAAATCAAGGCCACCGGCATCTGCCACACCGACTACTACACGCTCTCGGGCGCTGATCCGGAAGGCATTTTCCCGGCGATCCTGGGCCACGAAGGCGCGGGCATCGTGGTGGACGTCGGCCCCGGCGTGACCTCGCTGAAGAAGGGCGATCACGTCATTCCGCTCTACACGCCCGAGTGCCGCCAGTGCAAGTTCTGCCTGAGCCGCAAGACCAACCTGTGCCAGCTGATCCGCGGCACACAAGGCAAGGGCCTCATGCCCGATGCCACCAGCCGCTTCAGCCTCGACGGCCAGCCCATTTTTCATTACATGGGCACCAGCACCTTCAGCAACTACACCGTGGCGCCCGAAATCTCGCTAGCCAAGATCCGCGAAGACGCACCCTTCGACAAGGTCTGCTACATCGGCTGCGGCGTCACCACCGGCATCGGTGCGGTGATCTTCTCGGCCAAGGTCGAGGCGGGCGCCAATGTGGTCGTGTTCGGCCTGGGCGGCATTGGCCTGAACGTGATCCAGGGCGCGAAGATGGTGGGCGCCGACAAGATCATCGGCGTCGACCTGAACCCCGCGCGCGAAGCCATGGCACGCAAGTTCGGCATGACGCACTTCATCAACCCCAAGGAAGTTCCGAACGTTGTTGATGCCATCGTGCAGCTCACCGATGGCGGCGCCGACTACAGCTTCGAGTGCATCGGCAACACCAAGGTGATGCGCGACGCGCTGGAGTGCACGCACAAGGGCTGGGGCCGCAGCATCATCATCGGCGTGGCCGAAGCCGGCGCCGAAATCTCCACGCGCCCGTTCCAGCTGGTCACCGGCCGCAAGTGGGAAGGTTCGGCCTTCGGCGGCGCCCGCGGCCGTACCGACGTGCCCAAGATCGTCGACTGGTACATGGAAGGCAAGATCAACATCGACGACCTGATCACCCACAAGCTGCGCCTGGACCAGATCAACGAAGGCTTCGATTTGATGAAGCGCGGCGAATCGATCCGCGCGGTGGTGGAGTTTTGATGGGCATCGAGACGCTGAGCGAGCACCGGTGCTTTGGCGGCGTGCAGGGGTTTTACAAACACGCCTCCACCGAGATCGGCCTGCCGATGAAGTTCGGCGTGTACCTGCCGCCGCAGGCGCAGCACGGCCCGGTGCCGGTGGTGTTCTTTCTGGCCGGCCTGACCTGCAACGAAGAAACCTTTGCCATCAAAGCCGGCGCCCAGCGATACGCCGCTGAACTGGGCCTGGCCATCGTCACCCCCGACACCAGCCCGCGCGATACCGGCATCGAAGTCGCCGACGCGTCCTGGGATTTCGGTCACGGCGCCGGTTTTTACCTGGACGCCACCCAGGAGCCCTGGGCCAAACACTTCCGCATGGAAAGCTGGATCACCAAGGAATTGCGCGATTTGGTGCTGTCAAATTTCCCGACGCGGCCCGACAGGGTGGGTATTTCAGGCCATTCCATGGGCGGCCATGGCGCCCTGACGCTGGCGCTGCGCCACCCCGGTCTCTACCAGAGCGTGTCCGCCATCGCACCGATCTGCGCGCCCAGCCAGTGTCCGTGGGGGGAGAAGGCCTTCACCGGGTATCTGGGAACTGATCGTGCAGGTTGGGCTGAGCACGACGCCGTGGAATTGATCAAAAGCGGGCGCCGGGTGCTGCCGCTGCTGGTCGATCAGGGGTTGGCGGACAAGTTTCTGTCCGTTCAGCTAAATCCCCAATTGTTGGAGCAGGTGTGTCGTGATTTCGGGCAGCCGCTCGAGGTACGCCGGCATGAGGGGTATGACCACGGGTATTGGTTAATCGCTTCAGTGGTGGCCGATCACATCCGCCACCACGCCGGTGCTGCCTAAGAAATAGGGGTGAATTGCATACGCCTTTCGTGGTCTTCAACTGTCGAATTTGCTTACAGGAGTACAGGGAAGATCTCGTGCGGATTTTCATCTTCCTTGATAATCAAAGACTTTTTGACCTGGCCCTGATCTTGCTCTCAACGTTACGTAGCAGGTCAGTCCGTTCATGCAAGGAGAGTTCAAATGGTTAGATTCATGAAAGCAGCCGCCGCTGCGTCTGTCATCGTGGCGAGTTTCTTCGCAGGCAGCGTGAGTGCTGCCACGGTCTACTGCCCGGACGGCGCTGGTGGCTCACTAACCGCACCGACCAGCGGTCGGTACATCCAGGTGACCAATGCCGCCAACCCCGGTGAGTGCTACTACCAGGATGGAAACCTCGACAGTCCGCTGGTGCCTGGTGGCGATCCTGCTTACGAGGTTGCGGGTTATCAACTCATCGATAAGAACGGCATTCCCGGTACGTTGCTGATTGGCGGCTACGCTAACGGCGCTACGTCCGGCATTTGGCAACTGGCAGCCAACATCTGGAACAGTTATGACCAATTGTTTCTGGGCTTCCACTTCGGCAACGGTGGTGGGTCGCCTGACTCCTTTATCGTCGAATTGGAGGATGGCATGACCAGCGGAGACTGGAGTCTGTTCGCTGTCTCCCCTGACAGACTCAATGGCTTGTCCAATCTCTACTTGTTCACCAAGCCCTGCATCGGTGATGCCTGCGACCCGGGCGAAGTCCCCGAGCCAGGTAGCTTGGCTCTTTTGGGTGGCGCTCTGCTAGGTCTGACGTTGATTCGCCGCCGCCGGACCTAATTAGGCCGCTTCTCCTGGAAAAGCCCGCATGCGGGCTTTTCTGTTTTCTCGCGGGGCCCATCGATAATCAGCGCCTTTGCTCTAGCCTCTTTGCATGCGCATCCGCCACTTCGACCTCATCGCCTTCGACTGGGACGGCACCCTGTTCGATTCCACCGCGCTCATTGCTCGCAGCATCCAGCTGGCCGTCACCGACGTGGGGGGCACGCCGCCCACCACCCAGGCCGCCAGCTATGTGATTGGTATGGGCCTGATGCAGGCGTTGGCGCATGCCGCGCCCGACTTGCCGCCGGAGAAATACCCTCTGCTGGGGGATCGTTACCGCCACCACTACACCGCGCGCCAGCATGACCTGAGCCTGTTTGACGGCGTGTTGCCGTTGTTGGCCGAGTTGAAGGAGCGCCAGCACCTCCTGACCGTGGCCACCGGCAAAAGCCGCCGCGGGCTGGACGAGGTGCTGCGCACGGTGGAGCTGGTTGGCCTGTTTGATGGTTCACGCACCGCGGACGAAACCGCGGGCAAGCCGCACCCGATGATGCTGCACGAACTGATGAGCGAATTCGGTGTGGCGCCAGAGCGCACGCTGATGATTGGCGACACCACGCACGACCTGCAAATGGCGCTGAACGCCGGTTGCGCAAGCGTGGGCGTGAGCTACGGCGCGCACGAACCCGACGCGTTTCACGAACTCAAGCCCTTGTTTGTCGCCCATTCGGTGCGCGAACTGCACGACTGGCTCAACCAACACGCCTGAGGTTCCCATGACGCCACCCACCGACGATCCGGTCCACCCGCTGTGCAACAGCCGCGATCTGGTCGACGGGGGCAGGGCGGTCTCGTTCGATGTGAACTACGCGGGCCAGACCTGCCGCGCATTTGCGGTGCGGTTTCAGGGCCAGCCACAGGCCTACCTGAACCGCTGCTCGCACGTGGCGATGGAGCTCGACTGGCAACCCGACCGCTTTTTTGACGACACCGGCCGCTGGCTGATGTGTGCCACGCACGGAGCGATGTACGAGCCCGCAACCGGTGAATGCCGGGGCGGACCGTGCCGTGGCGGACTGTTCAAGATCGAACTGCTGGAGCTCGATGGGGTGATTCACTGGCGGTCACAATACCACCTCAAACCTGTTGAATTCTGAGAAATCCCCCACCATGAACGACGACAACCTGGGCTCGACGAGCTCCGCCGGCAGCGACCGCCACAACGGTGTGGCCTGGGAGCGCGCCACGCTGGAAAAGCTGGTGTTTGCCACCATCCGCGAGCAGCAAGCCGCGCGCCGCTGGAAGATGTTCACCCGCTTCATGTGGCTGGCTCTCCTGGGCGCGATCGTCTGGTTTGTGTATTCCAGCGCCGAGGTGGGCACGTCGACGAGCACGCCGCACACGGCCGTGGTCGAGATCAAGGGTGAGATCGCATCGGACTCCGAAGCCAGCGCCGAAAACATCGTGGCGGCCTTGCGCTCGGCGTTTGACGACGAAGGCGCCCAGGCGGTGGTGTTGCTGATCAACTCACCCGGTGGCAGCCCGGTGCAGGCCGGCATCATCAACGACGAGATCACCCGCTTGAAGGGGCTGCACGACAAGAAGGTCTATGCGGTGGTGGAAGAAACCTGCGCCTCGGCGGCCTATTACATCGCTGCGGCGGCCGACAACATCTACGTGGACAAGGCCAGCCTGGTCGGCAGCATCGGCGTGCTCATGGACGGCTTCGGCTTCACCGGCTTGATGGAAAAGCTGGGCATCGAGCGACGCCTGATGACCGCTGGCGACAACAAGGGCCTGCTGGATCCGTTCAGTCCGCAAGACGAGTCGCAGCGCCAGTTCATGCAGAACCTGCTGGCCGAGATCCACACGCAGTTCATCGAGGTGGTGAAAAAGGGCCGTGGCGACCGCCTCAAAGAAACGCCCGAGACCTTCAGCGGTCTGGTCTGGAACGGCCAGCAAGCCGTGGCACTGGGCCTGGCGGATGGCCTGGGCAACCTCGACTATGTGGCACGCGAGGTTGTCAAGGCCGAAGAACTGGTGGACTACACCCGCCGCGAAAACGTGGGCCTGAGGCTGGCCAAACGTTTCGGCGCCAGCGTGGGCGAGGGCATCTTCCTCGCCGCCCGCTCAGCCGGCGTTCAGCTCCGGTAACCGTTGGGGTTGGCGCTCTGCCAGCGCCACGCATCGGCACACATGTCGTCCAGCGTGTGCAGGGCCTGCCAGCCCAGCAGGCGCAAAGCCAGGGCGGGGTCGGCCCAGCACTGCGCCACATCGCCGGCCCGGCGCGGCGCCACGCGGTAGGGCACCGGGTTGCCGCTGGCGGCCTCGAACGCTTTCACCACGTCGAGCACGCTGTGTCCCCGGCCGGTGCCCAGGTTGACGGTGAAACTCTCGCCCCGACCCAGCAGCGCCTTGATGGCGGCCACATGGCCGGCGGCCAGGTCCTGCACGTGGATGTAGTCGCGCACACCGGTGCCGTCGGGCGTGGCGTAGTCGTTGCCATACACATTGAGGTGTTCACGCTGCCCCACGGCCACCTGTGCCACATACGGCATGAGGTTGTTGGGAATGCCGGCCGGGTCTTCGCCGATCAGGCCGCTGGGGTGTGCGCCGACCGGGTTGAAGTAACGCAGCACGCCCACGCGCCAGGCCGGGCTGGCGGTGCGCAAGGCCGTGAGCATGTCCTCGATCACCAGCTTGCTGTGGCCATACGGGTTGGTGTGGCTGCGCGGAAAGTTTTCGGTGATCGGTACCGAGGCTGGGTCGCCGTACACCGTGGCGCTGCTGGAAAACACGAGCGTGGGCGCGTTGCCCGGCGTTTCCGCGTGCACGGTTTCCATGGCGCGCAGCAGGCTCACCGCGCCGCCGATGTTGTTGTGGAAGTACTTGAGCGGCAGCACCACGCTCTCACCCACCGCCTTGTCGCCTGCAAAGTGCACCACGCCGGCTGGCTGGTGCCGGCGCAACACGTCTTCCACCCACGGTGTGTCGAGCACGTCGCCGCGTTCGAGCGTGAGGGGCCGACCCGTGATGGTGGCCAGGCGCTCCATGACCACCGGGTGGCTGTTGGCGAAGTTGTCCAGAACGACCGGGTCGAACCCGGCTTCGACCAGGGCCACCGCCGTGTGGCTGCCGATGTAGCCGGCACCACCGGTGAGCAAAATCTTCATGCGGGGAGCCTCAGGGTTTGGCGGCGTCGGGCTGGCGGCCGTACTTGTCTTCCAGGCGAACGATGTCGTCTTCGCCGAGGTAGCTGCCCGACTGCACCTCGATCATTTCCAGCGCCAGCTTGCCGGGGTTGTGCAGGCGGTGCACCTCGCCGATGGGGATGTAGGTGGACTGGTTTTCCGACAGCAAATAGGTTTCTGCACCGCGTGTCACTTCAGCCGTGCCCTTGACCACGATCCAGTGTTCGGCGCGGTGGTGGTGCTTCTGCAGGCTGAGGCTGGCGCCGGGTTTGACGCCGATGCGTTTGACCTGAAAACGCTCGCCCATGTCCACACTGTCGTACCAGCCCCAGGGCCGGGCCACACGGCGGTGCAGCGCGGCCTCAGGCACCTTCAGGCGGGTGAGGTGGGCCACCACGTCCTTCACCTGCTCTGCGTGGTCACGCTGCGCCACGAGCAAGGCGTCGGGTGTGTCGATGATCAGCAGGTCTTTCGTGCCCAGCGCCACCACGGTGCGGCCCGGTGCGTGGATGAAGGTGTTGCTCGCGTGCAGGGTGTGTCCCTGGCCGGTGATGCGGTTGCCGTCGTCGTCGGCCGGGCTGAGGTCGGCCACCGCATTCCAGCTGCCCACGTCGCTCCATTGGCCTTGGAAAGGCACCACCGCCACATCGGCGTGGCGCTCCATCACCGCGTAGTCGATGCTCTGCGAGCGGCAGGCCAGGAAGGGCGCAGCCTCGGGCCGCACGAAGTGGATCTGGCCCACGGTGTCCTGCTTCGGTGTTGCCATGGCCAGGCGACACGATTGAAGAATGTCGTCGGCGTGCTGGCCGAGCGCGGTCAACAAGGTGCTGGCGCGAACGAGGAAGATGCCGGCGTTCCACAACACATTGCCCTGCAGCAGCAAGGCCTGTGCGGCGGCCGGCGCGGGCTTTTCGATGAAACGCGCCACGCGGCGGCTGCCATCCGTGCGGGCATCGCCTTGTTCGATGTAGCCATAGGCCGTGCTCGGGAAACTGGGCACCACGCCAAAGGTGACGATGGCGCCGGCCTCGGCCGCCGGCACACCCCGGCGGATGGTGTGGGCAAATGCCTCGACGTCCGGGATGTGATGGTCGGAGGGGCAGAACAGCAGCAGTGGGTCGGCGTCTGCAGGGCTTGCAGCCAACAAGGCGGCCAGCGCCATGGCCGCGGCCGTGTTGCGCGCCGCCGGCTCCAGCAGCACCTGACCCGCCGCGTCTTGTGATTCCATGGCGTCGGCCACCAGAAAGCGGTGGTCTTCCGACGCCACGCACATGGGTGGGTTGCCACACCAGGCCAGGCGCGCCAGCGTCAGCTGCAACAGGCTCTGGTTGCCCACCATCGGCACGAACTGCTTGGGAAAACTCTGACGGCTCAACGGCCACAGGCGGGTGCCGGAGCCACCGCAAAGAATGACGGGGGTGATGCTCATGCGCTGGAGTGTTCGAGGTGGACGGTGAGGCAGAAGAAACCCGCCTCGATGATCGATGCAGTGTAGCCTTTCGACGCAGTTTCACGCCGGGCCGTTACCATGGAACGCTACGCTACAAGAATGAACATCAGAGAGAAATCGAGACCATGAAAATCCGCAAAGCTGTTTTCCCCGTGGGTGGCCTGGGCACCCGCTTTCTGCCCGCCACCAAAGCCATCCCCAAGGAAATGCTGCCGGTGGTCGACAAGCCGTTGATTCAATACGCGGTTGAGGAGGCTTATGCCGCCGGCATCCGCGAAATGATCTTCGTGACCGGACGCCACAAACGCGCCATCGAGGACCATTTCGACACCGCCTACGAACTGGAGATGGAACTCGAAGCCGCCGGCAAGTCGGCCCTGCTGGAGCTGGTGAATTCCATCAAGCCCGACGACATGGACTGCGTGTACGTGCGCCAGCCCCGCGCGCTCGGTCTGGGGCACGCGGTGCTGTGCGCCGAACGCCTGGTGGGCGACGAGCCCTTTGCCGTGCTGCTGGCGGACGATCTGATGATGGGTGCGCGCCAGGCCGAGGGCGGCCCCACCGTGTTGCAGCAGATGGTGCAAGCCTACGAATCGAGCCCGGGCACGGTGCTGGCCGTGCAGGACGTGCCGCGCGCCGACACCCGGCGTTATGGCGTGGTCGACGTGCACGGTGTGAGCGCCGCACTGGCCGAGGTGTTTGCCATGGTCGAGAAGCCCGCGCCCGACGTGGCGCCGTCCACCCTGGCGGTGGCGGGCCGATACGTGCTCACGCCGGCGGTGTTCGAGAGCATCCGCCGTCAGCCGCGCGGGGCGGGTGGCGAGATCCAGCTCACCGACGGCATCGCCGCCTTGATCGGCATCGAAAAGGTGCAGGCCTTCCGCTATGACGGCACGCGCTACGACTGCGGCAGCAAAGAGGGTTTTCTCGAAGCCACGATCGATCTGGCGCTGGCCAACGCCGAGCTGGGCGCCTCGGTGCGCGCCCACCTCAAACGCGTGATGGGCTGAGTCCTCAGCGACCGAACAGAAACACCGCTGGCGTGTCCAGCGGCAGTTCGTTGACGATGCCTGGCGTGCGTTTCCATTCGCTCACCAGCGCGCTGCGGCTCACCTGCTGCGGCAGAGACATGGCGCAGCACACCGCCAGACGCGTGTGCGGATGCAAGGTCTGCAACAAGGCTTGCAGCAGCGCGGTGTTGCGGTAGGGCGTCTCGATCAGGATCTGGGTTTGCCCGGTTTTGAGCGCGAGGGCTTCCAGATCGCGCAGTCGCTTGCCCCGCTCGGTGGCCTCTTGCGGCACATAACCGACGAATGCGAAGCTTTGACCGTTCAAACCGCTCGCCGCGAGCGCGAGCATCAGCGAAACCGGCCCTGTGAGCGGAACCACCTTCAGGCTCAGGGCATGCGCCGCGCGCACCACCGCGCTGCCGGGGTCGGCTATGGCCGGCATGCCGGCTTCGCTCACCAGCCCCACGTCGTGCCCCTGCAAGGCCGGCGCGAGCACTTCGCGTGCATGCGCATCGCCCTCGGCCTGCGGTGTGTGGTCGCCCTTTTTGTGAGCGGCGCGGGGCAGTTCGGTGATGTGTTGACCCTGCAACGGGGCTGCGATGCCCACGGTCGCCTCCACACGTTTGAGGAACGCACGCGTGCTCTTGGCGTTCTCGGTGATCCAGTGCGTGAGGCCACTGGCAACCGCCAGCGTTTCGCGGGGCAGCCAGGTGTCGGCGGGCGCGGCATCCACCACCATGCCGAAATCCAGCGGTGTGGGCACCAGGTAGAGCGTTCCCTTGGTGGAGGCAGGGACGCTCACGGCACGTGCACGCCGGCGGCGCGGATCATCCTGCAGGTGCGGATCAGCGGCAGACCCACCAGCGCAGTCGGGTCGTCGTTGTCGATGCGCTCCAGCAGCGAAATGCCCAGGCCTTCGCTCTTGGCGCTGCCGGCGCAGTCGTAGGGTTGCTCGGCGCGCAGATAGCGCTCTATCTCGGCGTCGCTGAGTTTGCGGAACACCACGCGCACCGAGGCGATGTCGCACTGTTCAAAGCCGGTGGCCGCGCAGACCACCGCCAGCGCGGTCTGGAACACCACCGTCTCACCACGCAGCCGCTTGAGCTGCACCACCGCCCGCTCGTGGGTGCCCGGTTTGCCCAGCGGCTCGCCGCGCAGGTCCGCCACCTGGTCGCTGCCGATCACCACCGCCTGCGGATGGCGCGCCGCCACCTCGCGTGCCTTGGCCAGGGCCAGGCGCACCGCCAGGTCGGCCGGGTTCTCCCCCGACCTGGGGGTTTCGTCCACATTGGGCGCCACCGCTTCAAACGGCAGTTTCAGCCGCGACAGCAGTTCATGGCGGTAGCGGGAGGTGGAACCCAGGATGAGTGGGCGCGAAGTGGGCGAGGGGGCGCTGGGGCGGTCGGGCGTCATCCCGCTATTCTGCGTGCATTCTTTTAAACTGCCCCACATGAAACCCACACCGAAACCCAGCTGGAATCCCGAGAGGCTGGATGTGCGTGCCTTTGCCCAGGCCGGCGCCACTTTGCAATCCGCCGATCCCCTGACCCGATTTGAGCGGCTGGTGGCCGAGGCGCACAGTGACGATGGCCAAGCCGCCCTGGGCTCGGTCACCTGGCAGGCCACGGGCGAAATGCGCGCTGGAGCCTCCGGCGGTGCCCCCGCTGTCTGGCTGCATTTGCACGCCGACGCTTCGATCCCGTTGACGTGCCAGCGCTGCATGGGTCCGGTCGACACGCCGTTGCTGGTGGACCGCTGGTTCCGCTTTGTGAACGACGAGGCAACGGCGGCGGCCGAAGACGACGACTGCGAGGAAGATCTGCTGGCGCTGGAGCCCCGTCCCCGGCTTCACGACGTGCTGGAAGACGAGTTGCTGATGGAGTTGCCGCTGGTCCCCCTGCACGAAACCTGTCCGGTGCCGGTGGTGATGCAGGCATCCGATCCCATGGTGGGTCCTGCCGAGGGCGAGCCCGAGCGCAGGAACCCGTTTGCCGAGCTGGCAAAGCTCAAGAAGTAGGCTGGTTCCCCACCCCTCATCGGGATCTGGGTCCGATCCAGCGCTTCGGGCTATAATGCTTGGCTTTGCGCTGGCATCCAAAAGCACACACATGTGCATGGTTTCAGGCGCACCCGTTTGTCCCTACCGATTTCAGGAGCCCACCATGGCTGTTCAGCAAAACAAAAAGTCCCCTTCCAAGCGCGGCATGCACCGTTCGCACAACGCCCTGAACGTGCCGGGCATTGCCGTGGAGCCCACCACCGGTGAAATCCACCTGCGCCACCACATCAGCCCCAACGGTTTCTACCGTGGCCGTCAGGTGCTGAAGAACAAATCCGAAGCCTGACGTGAGGGTTTGCCATTGGCCTCGCTGCGCCATGCGCTCGGGGTCAGGCGGACTCGACAGGCCCAGGCCCGCATGTTCCATGCGGGCTTTTTTCATGGACGGGGCACCTGCCGTGCCCGCCTCAGGAACTTGAGATGATCACCATTGCCGTGGATTGCATGGGTGGAGATGTCGGTCCAGGCGTGACGATGCCCGCCTGCCAGGCCTTTCTTGCCAGCCACCCGCAAGCCCAGCTCTTGCTGGTGGGCAAACCCGATGTCTTTCGGGCCTGGCCTCAGTTGCTCAACAACGTGCGTTGTACGGTCGTGCCGGCGACCGAAATTGTCGGCATGGACGATTCGGTGGAAATTGCACTGCGCCGCAAAAAAGATTCGTCCATGCGCGTGTCCATCAACCAGGTCAAGAATGGTCTTGCGCAGGCAGCGGTTTCTGCCGGCAACACGGGTGCTTTGATGGCCATTGCCCGCTATGTGCTCAAAACCCTGGACGGCATCGACCGCCCAGCCATCGCCACGCAAATGCCCAACGCCCGCGGAGGCGCCACCACGGTCCTCGACCTGGGTGCCAACGTCGATTGCTCCGCCGAACACCTGTTGCAGTTTGCGGTGATGGGTTCTGCCTTGGTGGCCGCGGCCACCGGTCGCCCGGAGCCCAGCGTCGGCTTGCTGAACGTTGGCGAGGAAGTCATCAAAGGCAGTGAAGTGATCAAAAAGGCCGGCGTTTTGCTGCGAAATGCAGCCAACACCGGTGATCTCAACTTCTTTGGGAACGTGGAGGGGGACGACATCTTCAAGGGCACGACCGACATCGTGGTGTGCGATGGTTTTGTCGGCAACGTTGCTTTGAAGGCCAGCGAAGGCCTCGCCTCGATGATCAGTGGTTTTCTCCGGGAAGAATTTTCCAGCAGCATCTTCAGGAAAATTGCAGCCATCGTCGCTTATCCGGTTCTAAAGTCGTTCAAGAATCGCGTTGATCACCGTCGATACAACGGAGCAGCGTTGTTGGGCCTGCAGGGCCTGGTCTTCAAGAGCCACGGTTCGGCGGACGCATTCGCGTTCGAGCAGGCCTTGGGGCGGGCTTATGATGCGGCCCACAACCGGCTGCTGGACAACGTGCGTGAGCGCATTGCGCATGCGCAGCAGCTGATGTCGCCCGAGTCGCTGCCCAGCGAACTCAAGAGCATCCCGACACTCTGAACCACCCCACACGCACCGCATGACCCGTTTTGCCCGCATCACCGGCACCGGCAGTTGCCTGCCACCCAACCGCCTGACCAACGCCGACATGGTGGACATGCTGGCAAAACGCGGCGTGGAAACCAGCGACGACTGGATCGTGGAGCGCACCGGCATCCGGGCGCGCCACTTCGCCGCGGACGGCATGTTCGCGAGCGATCTGGCCGCAGTGGCCTGCCGTGAAGCCATGTCCGCGGCGGGTGTGCTGCCGGCCGATATCGACCTGATCATCGTCGCCACATCGACGCCCGACATGGTGTTCCCTTCAACGGCCGCCCTGCTGCAGCACAAGCTGGGCATTGCAGGCTGCCCGGTGTTCGATGTGCAGGCGGTCTGCAGCGGCTTCATTTATGCACTGACCGTGGCCGACGCCCTGATCCAGTCGGGCACCGCGCACAAGGCGCTTGTGGTCGGCTCCGAAGTGTTCAGCCGCATTCTGGACTTCAACGACCGTACGACGTGTGTGCTGTTTGGTGATGGCGCCGGTGCGGTGTTGCTGGAGGCATCCGACAAGCCCGGCATCCTCGCCACCGACATCCACGCCGACGGCAAGCACTCGGGCATCCTGTGTGTGCCCGGGCACGTGTCGGGTGGCTCGATCCTCGGCGACCCGCTGCTCAAGATGGACGGCCAGGCGGTGTTCAAGCTGGCGGTGGGCGTGCTCGAAGACACCGCGCGGGCCGTGCTCGCGAAAGCCGGCAAGACGGCCGAGGACGTGGACTGGCTCATTCCGCACCAGGCCAATATCCGCATCATGCAAAGCACGGCACGCAAGCTCAAGCTGCCCATGGACAAGGTGGTGGTCACTGTCGATCAGCACGGCAACACGTCGGCGGCTTCGATCCCGCTGGCGCTGGACCACGCGGTGCGCCAAGGGCAGGTGAAGCGAGGCGACACCCTCATGCTCGAAGGCGTGGGGGGTGGCTTCACTTGGGGCTCCGTGCTGCTGGATTTCTGAGCAGATCCGCCCAGGGGCTTCTTCTGCACAAGACCAATTGAAGATCACATGAAGAATTTTGCGTTCGTATTTCCCGGCCAGGGCTCGCAAGCTGTCGGCATGCTCGACGCCTGGGGCGATCACCCCGAGGTGCAGAGCACACTCTCCGAGGCCTCGGATGCCTTGGGCGAAAACGTGGGGCAGTTGATCCACGACGGTCCCAAGGAGTTGCTGTCCATGACCACCAATACCCAGCCGGTGATGCTGGTTGCGGGGGTGGCCGCGTGGCGCGTGTGGCGTGCCGAGGGTGGGTCCTTGCCGTTGGTGCTTGCTGGCCATTCCTTGGGCGAATACGCCGCGCTGGTGGCAGCTGGCGTGCTGACGCTGACCCAGGCCGCCCCGCTGGTGCGCTTTCGTGCGGCCGCCATGCAGGAAGCCGTGCCGGTCGGTACCGGCGCCATGGCCGCCATCCTCGGCATGGACGCCCAGCGCGTGATCGCTGGCTGCGCCGAAGCGCAAGCCACGTTTGGTGCGGACAGTGCCGAGGTGGTGGAGGCGGTGAATTTCAACGACCCTTCCCAGACCGTGATTGCGGGCAGCAAGGCGGCGGTCGACAAAGCCTGCGAGGTGCTCAAGGCCAACGGTGCGAAGCGCGCTTTGCCCTTGCCGGTGTCGGCACCTTTCCACTCCAGCCTCATGAAGCCGGCCGCCGAGCGACTGAAGGAAAAGCTCGCCGGTACGGTGTTTTCGCAGGCGCAGATTCCTGTGGTCAACAACATCGATGTGACCGTTGAAACCGATGCGGACCGCATACGCGATGCGCTGTACCGCCAGGCATTCGGCCCGGTGCGGTGGGTGGAATGTGTCCAGGCCATCAAGGCGCGCGGCGTCGACAGGATTGTCGAATGCGGCCCGGGCAAGGTGCTCGCGGGCATGGTCAAGCGCATTGATCCTGAACTCACGGGCGTTCCCTTGTACGACCCGGCCACCTTGGCCGATGTCAAAACCTTGTTGGCCTGAGACCAGGAGCACACCATGTCTGAACTGAAATTTGCGGGCCAGGTGGCGTTGGTCACCGGCGCCTCGCGCGGCATCGGCGCCGCCATTGCGCACGAACTGGCTGCGAATGGCCTCATCGTGATCGGCACCGCCACCAGCGACGAAGGCGCGGCCAGGATCACCGCGGGCCTCACCGGTGTTGCAGGCGCCGCAGAGGGTTGCCGTGGCGCCAAGCTTGATGTCAACGATGCTGCGTCGGCCGAAGCGCTGATCGATGAAATCGTCAAGGCCCACGGTGGTCTGCAGGTGTTGGTGAACAACGCCGGCATCACCCGTGACATGCTGGCCATGCGCCTGAAAGACGACGACTGGGACGCCGTGCTCGATACCAACCTGAAGGCCGTGTTTCGCATGAGCCGCGCTGTGATTCGCCCGATGATGAAGCAGCGCTACGGCCGCATCATCAGCATCACCAGCGTGGTGGGCGCTTCGGGCAACGCAGGCCAGGCCAACTACGCTGCGGCCAAAGCCGGTGTGGCGGGCATGACGCGCGCGCTGGCGCGTGAACTCGGCAGCCGCAACATCACGGTGAACTGCGTTGCACCCGGTTTCATCGAAACCGACATGACCGCGGCGCTTCCCGAAGAACAACAGAAGGCCTTGCTGGGGCAAATCCCGCTGGGACATTTGGGAAAACCGGCCGACATCGCGCATGCCGTGGCCTACCTGGCTGGTCCACACGCGTCGTATGTCACGGGCCAGGAGTTGCATGTCAACGGCGGCATGTTCATGTCCTGACGACACAGCCCGCGTTCAATTGTGTTCAATCGCCGCGCCAGCCGCCCGGCGGGCCATCTGGGGAGACCTCCCTAGCCCGGCTAAAATGGCGGCCTTGCATTTCAACCACCCTCAGAGGGACTTATGAGCGATATCGAAGCACGTGTTAAGAAAATCATTGCCGAACAACTCGGTGTGGAAGAGGGTCAAGTCACCAACGAAAAAGCTTTCGTGGCCGACCTCGGCGCTGATTCCCTGGACACGGTCGAATTGGTGATGGCTCTCGAGGACGAGTTCGGTATCGAAATCCCCGACGAAGACGCCGAGAAAATCACGACGGTGCAAAACGCCATCGATTACGCAATGGCCCACCAGAAGGCCTGATTGTTTATTTGCATGCGTTCAGCCGCTGCCTGCCTCGCCGTTTCTTCGGAGTCGGGTGGTCAGGCCTGCGGTCAAGAACGCGGGGGAACTGAATGAGCCGTCGTCGCGTAGTCGTGACCGGCCTGGGCTGTATCAGCCCCGTGGGAAACACGGTGGAAGATGCCTGGGCCAACCTGTTGGCCGGACGCTCCGGCATTGACCTCATCACCCGGTTTGACGCCTCCAACTTTGCTTGCAAGATCGCGGGCGAGGTCAAGGGCTTCAACATCGAGTCCTACATGAGCGCCAAAGAAGCGCGAACGATGGACAGCTTCATCCACTTCGGCGTCGCAGCGGCCCACCAGGCCGTGATCGACTCGGGTTTGCCCTTGGGAGATGCGCTGGATGAGGAGACCGCCATCCGCATCGGATGCATCATCGGCTCGGGCATTGGCGGCTTGCCTCTGATTGAAGAAACCCACGCCGAACTGGTGAGCCGTGGTCCTCGCCGCATATCGCCTTTCTTCGTGCCTGCGTCGATCATCAACATGATCGCTGGCCACGTGTCGATGCGTTATGGCTTCAAAGGACCGAACCTCGCTGTGGTGACGGCGTGCACCACCGGACTGCACTGCATCGGCGAGGCCGCCCGCAAGATCGAGTACGGCGACGCCGATGTGATCGTAGCCGGTGGCTCCGAAGCCACCGTGTCACCTTTGGGTGTGGGAGGTTTCGCTGCCATGCGCGCCCTGTCCACGCGCAACGACGATCCGGCCACGGCTTCACGCCCCTGGGACAAAGACCGCGATGGCTTTGTGCTGGGTGAAGGCGCAGGTGTGATGGTGCTCGAAGAGTACGAGTTCGCCAAAGCGCGCGGCGCGCGCATTTATGCGGAGCTCTCGGGTTACGGAATGAGCGCCGATGCCGGTCACATGACGGCGCCCAGCATGGACGGCCCTCGACGCGCCATGGTCAGCGCTTTGCGCAATGCGGAACTGAACGCCGACCAGGTGGACTACCTCAATGCGCATGGGACCTCGACGCCGCTGGGCGATCTCAATGAAACGAACGCCATCAAAGCCGCTTTGGGTGATCACGCGGGCAAGGTGGTGGTCAACTCCACCAAGTCCATGACCGGCCATTTGCTCGGTGGCGCGGGCGGCATCGAGAGCGTGTTCACGGTGCTGGCACTGCATCACCAGAAGAGTCCTCCGACCATCAACATCTTCAACCAGGATCCCGAGTGCGACCTGGACTACTGCGCCAACACGGCACGGGACATGAAGATTGATGTTGCCCTCAAGAACAATTTCGGATTTGGCGGCACCAACGGCTCATTGGTTTTCAAGCGCGTTTGAGTTTCTCGAACGTCTCCATTACACCCGCTCTCCATGCACAACGCCCCATCCGTGGTCTTCCCGGTGGGGCGTTGTGCGTTTCATGGCTGGCTTCTGGTGGCGCTCGGTGGGGTGAGCGGGGCGGTGGTGGCATTGTTCCTGGTCGAGTCGAATTTTCGGAACCTCGGTGTCTGGGGCTGGCTTCCTTGCGTTGCGGGCATTGCCGTGTGGCTGAGCTGGACGACTTGGGCCCTTCTGACCTGGCTTTCTTCGCCGCAGGGCAGCCTGCATTGGGATTCACGGCGTGTGGCGGAAGACGGCACCCGCGGCGCTTGGTCGTGGACCGACCGCAATCACTCGGAACAGCTGATCTTGAACAGCATGGAGCGCGTGCTCGATCTGCAGGACCGCGTCTTGCTTCGCTTCCGCGGGCCGGGCATGGGCCGACGGTGGGCGTGGGTGGTACGGAGCGGCTCTCCCGGGCGTTGGAGCGACTTGAGAAGAGCGCTGGTGGCGAGCCTCGCTTGACCCCGGTTCGTCATCTGCGGGCCTTCGTAGCGGCAGGCCATCCACCGACGCGCCGAGTCTCTTCCAACCCTTGGGGTATATTTCCGCGCGCATGACTCCTGAAGACCACACCGCCCCCCCGCCTCCCGACAGCGACGTCATGTTGGTGCAGCGCACATTGGGCGGCGAGCAGCGAGCATTTGAATTGCTCGTCATCAAATACCAGCGCCGCGTCGAGCGGCTCATCGGGCGCATGGTGCGCGACTCCGATCTGGTTCAAGACATCGCGCAGGAGACTTTCATCCGGGCCTACCGGGCTCTGGCGCAGTTCCGCGGCGACGCCCAGTTCTACACCTGGCTGTACCGCATCGCGGTGAACACCGCGAAAAAGCAGCTGATGGAGCTCAAGCGCGACCCCCTGGTTTTCCAGTCGCAGATGAAATCGTCGGACGACGATGAAACTTCCTCGTCCGAACGCGAACTAAATTTCAACGCGGCCGACACCGAGACGCCCGAGGCGGTGCTGGCGAGCAAGGAGATTGCCCAAGCGGTCAACGCGGCCATGGACGCGCTGCCCGAAGAGTTGCGAATGGCAATCACCTTGCGGGAAATCGAGGGCATGAGCTACGAGGAAATCGCGCAGGCGTTGGAATGTCCGATTGGAACGGTTCGTTCGCGGATTTTTCGAGCCCGCGAGGCCATTTCCGGACGCATCAAGCCGATGCTGGAACGCCAAACGGGCAAACGCTGGTAGTGGAATTGCGCAGTCGGGCCACACAAGCCCATTGCATCGCACACGGGGAAATGAATCATGAATGCCGAACAACATCACAGCCCGCCGACGGCTGAAACCGCCGCCGCCCTCAAGCCGAGTCTGGGTTTGGATCCGGCCTTGTCCGCCATGGTCGATGGTGAGCTTGGCGCTGCCGAAATTGACGCTCTGATGACCTCGCTGGACTCGGATGCGCTGTCGAATTGGCATGCGTATCAAGTGATTGGTGACGTGCTGCGGGGCCAAGGAGACTCGAAGGGCGCTCGGCCCGCTGCCGAATTTCTGGCGGCTGTTCGGATTGGCCTGGAGGGCCGTGAGACCGAGCTGAAAACTGCGCCTCGCACGGGTGTTCAAACCCCGGTGTCCGGGTCGGGTCAGGTTCGAAATGAGGCCGCCAACGACGCGGTTTTCCGCTGGAAGCTGGTCGCGGGCTTTGCGTCGCTCGCCGCTGTGATGGCCGTGAGCTGGAGCGTGGTATCGGGTTCGGGTTCGGGCAGTGACGCTGGTGCCCAGCTGGCATCGAACACTCCCGCGTCCGTGGCAACCGCCTCCGCTCCTGCGATCGCCGCGCCGGTGGCCGTCAACACCGGCCAGGGCGTGGTGATCCGCGACGCACAACTCGAAGCCCTGCTGGCCGAGCACCGGCAGCACGGTGGCATGTCAGCCCTGCAAATGGCCTCCGGGTTCATCCGCAACGCCACCTACGAAGCGGCGGGACGTTGAGCAGCCATGTTGCCGATTTTGTTTGACGCGAGACCTGCCATGCCTGTGATTGCTGCGACCTCCCACCGCCCCCGCCACCCCCGCTCGACATTGCGGCACTGGCGCCCTGTGGGCGCCATGGCACTGCTCACCGCTGGTTTGTTGTTGGGTGGTCCATTGCAGGCCCAGGTCGGATCCTCGCCCGAGGCGGGCACGCGGTCGGTGAATGAATGGCTCAGCCGCATGCATGAAGCGTCGCGTCAGCGCGCCTACACGGGCACGCTGGTGGTGTCGGCGGGGGCTTCCATGTCCGCGTCGAAGGTCTGGCATGTGTGCGACGGCAACCAGCAGATGGAGCGCATCGACACGCTCACGGGGACACCGCGCACAACCATTAGGCGCAACAACGAAGTCATCACCTTCGAGCCGGAGACCAAGACAGCGTTTGTCGAGAAGCGCGAATCGCTGGGCATGTTTCCGGAGTTGCTGCGCACGCCGAACAACCTGATTCCCCAGTTTTACGCCGCGCGCGAAACCGGCGTCCAGCGCGTGGCGGGACACCTGGCCGACATGGTCGAGATCCTGCCCAAAGACGAACTGCGCTTTGGCTACCGCATCTGGTCCGAGCGACAAACCGGCCTGGTGGTGAAGTTGCAGACGCTGGGCGAGCAGGGCGCGGTGCTGGAGCAGATGTCGTTCTCCGAACTTCAACTGGACGCGCCAGTCAGCATGGACAAGCTGCAAAAGATGATGAAGGACACGCGTGGCTACGAGGTGCACAAGCCGCTGCTCAAGAAGACCACGGCCGAAGCCGAGGGCTGGCGCTTGAAAGAGCCGGTGCCCGGGTTCACGGCGATGAGTTGCCACACGCGCGACGCCGGCGCCGCTCAAGCACCCGGCACCGCTCCGATGCAGTGGGTGTTTTCCGATGGTCTGGCTTCGGTGTCCTTGTTTGTCGAACCCTTCGACGCGCAGCGACATGGGCAGGAAAAAGCAGCCGCTGTTGGCGCAACGCACTCGGTCAGCAAACGCGTGGGTGACCACTGGTTGACGGTGCTCGGCGAGGTGCCACCGCCAACACTGCGCCGCTTTGCCCTTGCGCTGGAACGAACACGCTGAACCTGCCAGACTTGTTTTTTTCTCAGCTGAGCCGTACCTGCGCAGTGTTCGGCAAAGCGCTCCGACGAGCACAGCCCGGTTTTGCCATTTGCGAGTGTGTAAAGGATCACCATGACGCACCTGAAACGTATTCAAAAGCCTTTGCTGGCCATGACCGCATCCGCTGCCTTGGCAGCCTTCGGAACGGCAGCGCTCATCCTGCACGCGCCACTGTCGGCGCAAACGGCGGTGGTGCCGGTGGTGCCGCCGGCCGCCAGCGTGCGTGGCTTGCCGGACTTCACCGATCTGGTGGACCTGGTGGGGCCGTCGGTGGTCAACATCCGCACACTGGAGCGTGCTGTGGCCGCGCGCCCGGGTGCTGGAGGTGCGCCTGACGAACAGATGCTGGAGTTCTTCAAGCGCTTCGGTATTCCTGTGCCACCAGGCATGACGCCGCGCACGCCTCGCCAGGAGCGCGGTCCCTCTGAAGAAGCACAGCCTCGCGGCGTTGGCTCGGGCTTCATCCTCAGCGCCGACGGTCTGATCATGACCAACGCCCACGTGGTGGAAGGCGCCGACGAATTGCTGGTGACCTTGCCCGACAAACGCGAATTCAAGGCGCGTGTGGTCGGCGCTGACAAGCGCACCGATGTGGCCGTGGTCAAGATCGAGGCCACCGGTCTCTCTCCGGTGAAGATTGGCGACGTGAACCGCCTGCGGGTGGGCGAGTGGGTGATGGCCATTGGCTCTCCTTTCGGCCTGGAAAACACGGTGACTGCCGGCATCGTGAGTGCCAAGCAACGCGACACGGGCGACTTTTTGCCGTTCATCCAGACCGACGTGGCCATCAACCCCGGCAACTCGGGTGGCCCTCTCATCAACATGAGCGGTGAGGTGATCGGCATCAACAGCCAGATTTACTCGCGCTCCGGGGGATTCCAGGGCATCTCGTTCGCGATCCCGATCGACGAAGCGGTGCGGGTGTCCGACCAGCTCAGGACCACGGGCCGCGTGACGCGCGGGCGCATTGGCGTGCAGATCGATCAGGTCAGCAAGGATGTGGCCGATTCGCTGGGCCTGGGCGCTGCCAAGGGTGCTTTGGTGCGAGGCGTGGAGCCCGAGTCACCTGCGGCCAAGGCGGGCGTCGAACCCGGCGACATCATCCTGAAGTTCGATGGCAAGACCATCGAGAAGTCAGTCGATCTGCCGCGCTTTGTGGGCAACACCAAGCCCGGGAACAAGAGCACCATGACCGTGCTTCGCCGCGGTGCCCAGAAGGACCTGACGATCACGGTTGCGGAGCTGGAGCCTGAAAAGCCCGAAGTAAGGGCGGCTGCGCCCGAGCAGCCCGCCAAGCCGCAGGCCAGCAGCGCGGTGCAATCGCTCGGTCTGGGTCTGGCCGAACTGACGGCTGCCGAGAAGAAGGAGCTCAACCTCAAGGGCGGTGTTCGCATTGCATCGGCCGAGGGGCCGGCGGCGCGTGCCGGTTTGCGCGAAGGTGATGTGATCGTGGCCATTGCCAATACAGACACCGCCAGTCTCAAGGAGATGGAGACAGCGCTGAGCAAGATCGACAAGTCGAAACCGGTGAATGTGCTGTTTCGCCGCGGTGAGTGGGCACAGTACGCGGTCATTCGACCGCAGCGCTGATGGGCCGCTTGGCGCTCAACACAGCCGCAGCACCAAAACCCCCAGACCCTCTCGGATCTGGGGGTTTTTTGCAGGGGTGGCCTATTCGCCACAGTGATCGGTCCGAGCAACGTTCCCCCAAAAATGGCGATTTGTTAGTGGATGCTCACTATCGTCGCGCTCGCGTTGACCGATTTCGCTAAAATGGGCCCGAATCCGGTGGAATTCCCTCACTTCGGTGGCAAGTCGGCCCACGATGTGGGAGCTGTCCCGGAAGTCCCCAGGTCGTCCACAGACGGTCCACAACTTCTCCCGTTATCTTGTGGATATGCTGTGCGTAAAGTTCACGTTGCTGCGTCGCAACAAGGGGCTGACGGTGGTTCGGTGGTGTGCATTCCGGGCTTTTTGCCTACAATGAAACCCCAACTATCGCAGTTGCCATTGATTGTTGGTTACGGGCGCGTCAGCAGCTGACGCGCCCTTTTTTATGGCCGCTCGTTCCTGCTCGGAGCCGCGGTTTTCCCCAGTGTTTGAGCCGTTCTCCTGATGAATCACATCCGCAATTTTTCGATCATCGCGCACATCGACCATGGCAAGTCCACGCTCGCCGATCGCATCATCTCCCTCTGTGGCGGCCTGTCCGACCGCGAGATGAGCGAGCAGGTGCTTGACTCGATGGACATCGAGAAGGAGCGCGGCATCACCATCAAGGCTCAGACCGCCGCGCTCAAGTACAAGGCGCGTGACGGGCAGGTTTACGACCTCAATCTGATCGACACACCTGGCCACGTGGACTTCTCTTATGAGGTCTCACGTTCACTCTCGGCCTGCGAAGGTGCGCTGCTGGTGGTGGATGCCAGCCAGGGCGTTGAAGCGCAGACCGTGGCCAACTGCTACACGGCTCTCGAGCTGGGTGTGGAGGTGGTGCCGGTGCTCAACAAGATGGATCTGCCCAACGCCGATCCCGAGAACGCGAAGAGCGAAATCGAAGATGTGATCGGCATCGATGCCACGGACGCCATTCCCTGTTCGGCCAAGACCGGCATGGGCGTCGAGGACATTCTGGAAGCCGTGGTGGCGCGCATTCCGCCCCCCAAAGGCAACGCTGATGCACCGCTGCGCGCCATGATCGTGGACAGCTGGTACGACGCCTACGTGGGCGTGGTGATGCTGGTGCGGGTGGTGGACGGGCGCCTGCTCAAGAACGAGCGTTTCAAGATGATGGCGACCAACACGGTCTACAACGCCGACAGCATGGGCGTGTTCACGCCGGGCAACGAGCCTCGCGAATCGTTGCAGGCCGGTGAGGTGGGCTACATCATTGCGGGCATCAAGGAGCTGCAGGCGGCCAAGGTGGGCGACACCATCACCCTGGAGAAAAAGCTGCCCAACAACGCCGGTCCGGCCACCGAGGCCTTGCCTGGCTTCAAGGAAGTGCAGCCCCAGGTGTTCGCCGGCCTGTACCCGACCGAAGCCAACCAGTACGACTCGCTGCGCGATGCGCTGGAGAAGCTCAAGCTCAACGACGCTTCTCTGCAGTACGAACCCGAGGTGTCGCAGGCGCTGGGCTTCGGCTTTCGCTGTGGCTTCCTCGGCTTGCTGCACATGGAGATCGTGCAGGAGCGGCTGGAGCGCGAGTTCGACCAGGATCTGATCACCACCGCACCCAGCGTGGTGTACCAGGTGATGAAGCCCGATGGTGAGGTCATGATGGTGGAGAACCCGTCCAAGATGCCCGACCAGGGTCGACTGGAAGAGATTCGTGAGCCCATCGTCACTGTGCATCTCTACATGCCGCAGGAGTACGTGGGTGCGGTCATGACCCTGGCCAACCAGAAGCGCGGCATGCAGCTCAACATGGCGTATCACGGCAAGCAGGTCATGCTGACCTACGACATGCCCCTGGGCGAGATCGTGCTGGACTTCTTCGACAAGCTCAAGTCGGTGAGCCGGGGCTACGCGTCCATGGACTACGAGTTCAAGGAGTACCGCGCGGCCGATGTGGTGAAGGTCGACATCCTGCTCAACGGCGAGAAGGTCGACGCCTTGTCCATCATCGTGCACCGTTCGCAGTCGCAGTACCGTGGTCGTGCGGTGGTGGCCAAAATGCGCGAGATCATCAGCCGGCAGATGTTCGACGTGGCGATCCAGGCGGCCATTGGCGGCAACGTGATCGCGCGCGAGACCATCAAGGCGCTGCGCAAGAACGTGCTGGCAAAATGCTACGGCGGTGACATCTCCCGCAAACGCAAACTTCTCGAAAAACAGAAAGCAGGCAAGAAGCGCATGAAACAGATCGGCTCGGTGGAAGTTCCCCAAGAGGCGTTCCTCGCCATATTGCAGGTGCAGGACTGATGCAGGCGCTCATGGGAACGGTCACCGCGGTGATCCTGGCGGCTTTTGTGGCCTACGCGGGCGCCTGGTACGCCGGCGTGGTGGAAGGCAATTTTGCGCTGCTGCTGATGCTGGCCACGGTCGTCACGGGGCTGTACTGGCTGGCCGAACGGCTGGTGTTTCTGCCTCAGCGCCGGCGCGCGGCGGAGCAGTTGCTCGTCGAACACAACACGCGCAAGGAAGCCTTGATCAAACAGGGTTTCAGCCAGGTCGAAGGCGACGTGGAGCCCGCGCGCCAAAAACTGTTGGCGCAACCCTGGTGGCTGGACTGGACCGCGGGTCTGTTCCCCGTGATCCTGGCTGTGTTCGTGCTGCGATCGTTCCTCTTCGAGCCGTTCAAGATCCCCTCGGGTTCGATGATTCCGACCCTGCGCGTGGGCGATTTGATCCTGGTGAACAAGTTTCACTATGGCGTGCGCATGCCGGTGTTCAACACCAAGCTGATTGCCAACAACGACCCCCAGCGCGGCGACGTGATGGTGTTTCGCTACCCCCCACAGCCCAGCCTGGACTACATCAAACGCGTGATTGGTGTGCCCGGCGACGAGGTGGCCTACTTGAACAAACAGCTGACCGTCAACGGCAAGGCCGTGCCGCGCGTGGCGCAGCCGGACTTCTTCGACAGCGATTCCATGCGCTACTCGAAGCAGTTCGGGGAAACACTGGATCAGCGCCAGTACAGCACCCTCAACGACGACGACAGGCCCGCATTCATCCCGGGTGCCACCGAGTTTCCGTTTGCCGACGGTTGCAAGTACACCGTCGAAGGCGTGACCTGCAAGGTGCCCGCAGGGCACTATTTCATGATGGGCGACAATCGGGACAACTCGCTGGACTCGCGCTACTGGGGCTTCGTGCCGGAGCGCAACATCGTCGGCAAGGCCTTCTTCGTCTGGATGAATTTTGGCGACCTGGGACGCATCGGATCCTTTGAATGACAACCATCACCTGTGGAGCTTGACGTCATGAAATTGAAGCAACAGCAACGCGGCCTGACCTTCATGGGCCTGATCATCGTGGGCATCTTGCTGGCCTTGGCCGGCGTGGTGTTTGCGCAGGTTGTGCCTACCTACATCGAATACATTGCAGTGCAGAAGGCGGTGGACAAGGCGGCTGCAGGGTCCACCGTGGCGGAGGTTCGCCAGATTTTCGACAAGGCCGCCACCATCGACGACATCCGCACCATTTCGGCCAAGGATCTGGTGGTGGGCAAAGAGGGCGACCGCGTGGTGGTGTCCTATGCCTACACCCGCGAGATTCCGCTCGCCGGCCCGGCTTACCTGTTGATGAAATACGAAGGCCGCTCGAAGTGACATGCAGCCAGGGGGAGCGCTCGATGGAGCGCCCGCATTCTTGAATCCGGAACTCACGGCGCTGCAACGGCGCCTGCAACACAACTTTGCCAATCCGCGCCTGCTGGAGCGCGCACTGACGCACCGCAGCTTCACCGCCGACCACAACGAACGCCTGGAATTTCTGGGCGATTCGGTGCTCAACCTAGCGGTCTCAGGTCTGCTGTTCGAAAAGCTCAACCAGTTGCCCGAGGGCGATCTGTCGCGCGTGCGCGCCAATCTGGTCAAGCAGGACACCTTGTTCGACATCGCATCGCGGCTGAACCTTTCAGCCGGTCTGCGGCTGGGTGATGGCGAAAAGCGCTCGGGTGGGCAGAAGCGCCCTTCGATCCTGGCCGACGCGCTCGAGGCGGTGATCGGTGCGGTGTACCTCGACGCCGGCTTTGAAGTGGCTTCGGCGCTCGTGCGCCGCCTCTACAGCGACCTGGAGCTCAACGCGCAGATGAGCGCCATGGGCAAGGACCCCAAGACCGAATTGCAGGAGTGGCTGCAGGGGCGCAAAATGAAACTGCCGGTCTACCGCGTGGTGGCCACTCTCGGCGAGGCGCACAAACAGACCTTCGACGTGGAGTGCACCGTGACCGAGACCGGCCGCAGCGAACGCGGCATCGGCGCGTCGCGGCGGGCCGGTGAGCAGGCCGCTGCCGCGGCCATGTTGCAGCACCTCACCGCCGATCCCAAGCAGGCCCATGCCTTGCCACCCGCGACCCCCGATGTCGCCCCTTCCGCCAAGGTACCTTGAAGCCATGCCCCGCACACCCGTGAACCCGCCATCCAATCCCGACCTCGATGCCATGCTGGCCAAGGCCTTGAGCAAGGAAACGGCGGCCGTGCCGGCCGATTCGCCTGCGGAAGCCGTGGCCGAGGTCGACCCCGCCGAACAACGCTGCGGCTATGTGGCCATCGTCGGCAAGCCCAATGTGGGCAAGTCCACCTTGCTCAACGCTTTGGTCGGGCAAAAGGTGAGCATCACCTCGCGCAAGGCGCAGACCACGCGCCACCGCATCACTGGCATGCGCACCGTAGGCCCCACACAGTTCATCTTTGTGGACACGCCCGGTTTCCAGACCCGCCACGGCAACGCGCTGAACCGCGCGCTGAACAAGACCGTGATGGGCGCTGTGAGCGATGTGGATCTGATCCTCTTCGTGGTGGAAGCGGGCCACTTCAACCTGGCCGACGCCAAGGTGCTGTCGCTGTTGCCAGCCAATGTGCCGGTGATCCTGCTGGCCAACAAGTTCGACCTGGTGCACCGCCGCGGCGATCTGGCACCGTGGCTGCGCTCCATGCAGGAACGCCACCCGTTCACCGAGTTCGTGCCGATGTCGGCCAAGACCGCCAAGGACATCGAGCGCCTGTTCGGCATCTGCGAAAAATTCCTGCCGCAGCAGCCCTGGATGCACGACCCGGAGGACCTGACCGACCGCAGCGAACGTTTCATGGCCAGCGAGATGGTGCGCGAAAAACTGTTCCGGCTCACCGGCGACGAATTGCCCTACACCTCCACCGTGATCATCGACAAGTTCGAGGAAGAGGGCGCGCTCAAACGCATCGCAGCCACCATCGTGGTCGAGCGTGAAGGCCACAAGGGCATGGTGATCGGTGAGGGCGGCGAGAAGCTCAAACGCATCGGTACCGAGGCGCGCCAGGAACTTGAAAAGCTCTGGGACTGCAAGGTGTTTCTGGAGCTGTGGGTCAAGGTCCGCTCGGGCTGGGCCGATGACGATGCACGCGTTCGTTCTTTCGGTTACGAGTGAGCCGCCGGCTGCCTGACCCGTGGCCCTGAAACGCGTTTCCGAGGAACCCGCCTTCGTCCTGCACCGCTACGACTGGAGCGAAACCAGTCTGGTGCTGGAAGTGTTCACCCGCCACCATGGCCGCATCGCGCTGGTGGCGAAAGGGGTGAAGCGCCCCACCTCCCAATTCCGCCCGGTGTTGCTGCCGCTGCAGCCGCTGCATGTGTCGTGGACGGGGGACGCCGAGGTGCGCACGCTCAAGTCGGCGCAATGGCAGGGTGGGCACGTGATGCCCACGGGCGAGGCGCTGATCTCGGGCAGTTACCTCAACGAACTGCTCATGCGCCTGCTGGCGCGCGACGATCCCCACGCCAGCCTCTTCGACCACTTCGCCCTGGCGGTGCAACTGCTGGCCGAGAAGAGCGATGCGCAGCAGGTGATCTTGCGGGCGTTTGAACTGCTGCTGCTGCGCGACGTGGGCTTGTTGCCCGACCTCGCGCAAGAGGCCAACACCCTGGCGCCTCTCGACCCCGACGGGCTGTATGTGCTCACGCCCGAAAGTGGTCTGCGCGCGGCCCACGGCGACGACGCGCATCCCCTCAGCGGTGAGCAGTGGCTGGGGCTGCAAGCTGCCATGGACGGCCCGGCGCCTTTCGTCACCACGCTGCGCGCGTGCGCCAACGCGTTGCAAGCCCTGCGCCCGCAGCTGCGCCACCTGCTGCACTACCATTGCGGCGTGCGGGTGTTCAAGACGCGGCAACTCATGCTGGATGTGCAAGCGATGACGCGGCCCCGCTCCACTGGGGCGTCCGAGCCCGGTGAACCGGCAACCCCCAACCCCGAGCCCACCCCATGAACGCGGTCACCTCTCCCTTTCTTCGCACCGCGCTCTCGGTCAACCTCAACAAGGTGGCCCTCGTGCGCAACACGCGCCACCTGGGCATTCCGTCGGTCACCCGCGCAGCCACGCTGTGCCTGCAGGCTGGCGCCCGCGGCATCACGGTGCATCCGCGACCTGATGAGCGCCACATCCGTGCGCACGACGTGCACGACCTGGCCGAGCTCATGAAGGCCTGGCCGGACCGCGAATACAACATCGAAGGCAACCCCTTCCACAACCTCATGGGCTTTGTGCGCGCCGTGCGGCCGCACCAGGTCACGTTCGTTCCCGACAGCGAGGGCCAGTTCACCAGCGACCACGGCTGGAGCTTTCCCGCAGACGCAGAACGCCTGCGCCCGCTGATCGACGAGTGCCGTGCGCTGGGAGTGCGCGTGAGCCTGTTCATGGACGCCGATGCCCACCAGATGGCCGGTGCCAAGGCCGTGGGTGCCGATCGCGTGGAGCTCTACACCGAGCCCTACGCGGCTGCGTGGCACACGCCGCAGCGTGCCGAGCAACTGGAGCGTTTTCGTGTTGCCGCGCAGGCGGCGTTGGACGCGGGGCTGGGTGTGAACGCCGGTCACGACCTGAACCGCGACAACCTCACCGCGTTTCTGCGCACCGTGCCCGGCGTGAGCGAGGTGTCGATTGGTCATGCTCTGATGGCCGACGCGCTGGAGCTGGGCTACACCGCCACCATCGCTGAGTACAACCGCTGCATCGCTGAAGCCAGATGATTTTTGGTATCGGCACCGACATCTGCGACATCCGGCGCATCGAGGCGACGTTTGAACGCCAGGGCGAACGTTTCGTGCGCAAAGTGCTGAGCGACGCCGAATTCGCCGTCTGGCAGAAGCGCAGCGCGCGCTGGCCCCAACGCGGCTTGCGCTTCCTGGCCACGCGCTTCTCCGCCAAGGAAGCCTTCTCCAAAGCCATCGGTCTGGGCATGCGCATGCCCATGACCTGGCGGCAGTGCGAAATCACCAACCTGTCCAGCGGCCAGCCGGTCATCGTGCTGCACGGCGGGCTCAAGACCTGGTTCGAAGCCCAGGGCTTGCGCGCGCATGTGACCGTGACCGACGAGACCGACTACGCGGCCAGTTTCGTCATCGTTGAACGCGACTGACCTCGACCTTTCTTCGAGATCCGGATCCATGAACCCACACTCCCCTCTCATCATCGATGTTGCCGGTCTCGCCTTGACCACAACCGACCGCCAGCGCCTCGCCCACCCCCTGGTCGGCGGCGTCATCCTGTTTGGCCGCAACTGGCACGACCGGTTGCAGCTCACGCAGCTGTGCCGCCAGATCAAGGCTGTGCGGCCCGATTTGCTGATCGCGGTGGACCACGAAGGCGGCCGCGTGCAGCGCTTTCGCACCGACGGCTTCACCCATCTGCCGCCCATGGCCGCGCTGGGGACCATGGCCATGCGCGCGGCCAAGGCGGGTGAGCCCGACGGTGTGGCCACCTTGCAGGCTTGCAACGCCGCTACCGCGGCGGGCTACGTGTTGGGTGCCGAGCTGCGCGCCTGCGGCGTCGACCTGAGCTTCACGCCGGTGCTGGACCTCGACTTTGGCGAAAGCTCGGTGATCGGCGACCGTTCTTTCGGCCGCGATCCGCGCATCGTCACGCTGCTCGCGCAGGCGCTGATGCACGGCCTGCTGCAAAGCGGCATGGGCAACTGTGGCAAACATTTCCCGGGCCACGGCTTCGTCAAGGCCGACTCGCACCTCGCCATTCCGGTGGACCGTCGCAGCCTGAAAGCCATCCTGGCGGAAGACGCGGCACCCTACGGCTGGCTCTCGGCCAGCCTGCAGGCCGTGATGCCCGCCCATGTGATCTACCCCAAGGTCGACCAGCGTCCCGCAGGCTTTTCCGCGCGCTGGTTGCAGGAGGTGTTGCGCCACCGCCTGGGCTTCACCGGCGCCATCTTCAGCGACGACCTCAGCATGGCCGCGGCGCGGCAGATCGATGGTCAGGCCGTGAGCTTCACGACCGCTGCGCTGGCTGCCCTGCAGGCGGGTTGCGACATGGTCTTGTTGTGCAACCAGTCCGTGGAAGCCGGTGGTGCTCCGATCGACGAGGCCATCGACGATCTGTCCCAGGCCTGTCTGAACGGTGACTGGCTGCCCAGCGAAGCGAGCGAAGAGCGCCGCGTGGCTTTGCTGCCGGGGGGCGCTGCGCCCGACTGGGACAGCTTGATGGTGAGCGAACGCTACATGCAGGCGCTATCGCTGCTGCCCTGACGCAAGCCCCACCTCAGGCTCAGTTCTCCAGACCCAGCTTCTCCAGCAGGTCCGACACCAGCTCCAGGCGCAGCAGCGGATTGTCCAGCGCCATCAGCCGCTGTTTGAGCTCGGCCGGTGCCGGCAGCAACTCGGCCCAGCGGTTGGCCACCCAGCCGCTGTCGTCCCACTGGTAGGGCGGCTGCAGGGGCAACTGGTCCAGGCTTTCGGGATCGCGCTCCTGCAGGTTCTGCAGCAGGCGCTTCAGCGCGTCGCGGGTGTTCGCCAAGTCGGTCGGCACCGCCACCACGGACTCGTGCTCGTCCAGCGTGACGTCGGCCACCCACAGACCGTGCGGCAGTTGGCTGCGGCGGTTGATGTGGAAACGCTGCAGACCGCGGCACTTGATCACCATGAGCCCGGGCTGGGGCCGTTCCAGGCTCTCGATGTGGGCCAACGTGCCCACCGCGTGAAACACCTCTTTGGCGAAGCTGTCACCCGTGGGCGGTGCTGCGGGATTGGCACGGCGCACCTCGCTGCCTTCGCTCAGGCAGACCACGCCAAACGGAGCGCCGGCCTTGTGGCAGCGGCCGATCATGTCGAGGTAGCGCACTTCGAAGATGCGAAGCGGCAACCACCCGCCAGGGAACAGGGCGGTCTGCAGCGGAAACAGGGGGAGCTGAGACAGCGTGAGCGCCTCGGCTGCGGGTTCGGAACTCAATCGTTGACCACCGCGTCGGCGCTCTGGCGCTGCAGCATGGCCAAGGTGTTGGCGATGGTGGTGCGCAGTTCGCGCCGGTCGGAGATGAAATCCACCGCGCCCTTGGTCTGCAAAAACTCGGCGCGCTGGAAACCTTCGGGCAGCTTCACCCGCACGGTGTTCTCGATCACGCGTGGGCCGGCGAAGCCGATCAGCGCCTTGGGCTCGGCAATCACCACATCGCCCAGGAACGCAAAGCCTGCGCTCACGCCGCCCATGGTCGGATCGGTGAGCACGCTGATGTAGGGCAGGCCCTTCTTGGCCAGGCGGGTCAGCGCGGCGTTGGTCTTGGCCATCTGCATGAGCGAGAGCAAGCCTTCCTGCATGCGCGCACCACCGGTGGCGGTGAAGCACACGAAGGGCACCTTCTGGGCGATGGCTTCTTCAACGCCGCGCACGAAACGTTCGCCGACGACCGAGCCCATGGAGCCGCCCATGAAGTCGAATTCAAAGCAGGCCACCACCAGGCTGATGCCGTGCACCGCGCCACCCATGACGATCAGCGCGTCGGTCTCGCCCGTGGTTTCCAGCGCGTCTTTAAGGCGCTCGGGGTACTTGCGGCTGTCCTTGAACTTGAGGGCGTCGACCGGCAGCACTTCCTGCGCGAGTTCGTAGCGCCCTTCGGCGTCCAGAAACGCGTTGAGCCGCGCGCGCGCGCCGATGCGGTGGTGGTGGCTGCAGTGCGGGCAGACGTTCTGGTTTTTTTCCAGATCGTTCTTGTAGAGCACCGCCTCGCAACTCGGGCACTTGATCCACAAACCTTCCGGCACGCTGCGGCGCTCGGTCGGGTCGGTGGGGGTGATCTTGGGAGGCAGCAGTTTTTCGAGCCAGGACATGTGTGTTCTCCGTGCAGCAGCAGAATGTTTGGAATTAGACCATGCAGAAAGGTGCGAGCGGGCCAGCCGCCGGGCCGCCCCCAAGGCAGGCCCAGCCCCCTTGGGGGGCAGCGACCCGCGCAGCGGCGGAGCGTGGGGGAACCCCGTTATGCGTCTAGAGCTTTGCGGATCGTGCGAATGAAGTTCGAGGCAACAGCCACCACTTTTTCATGCGGCTCGTTGTCGATCAGCTGGATGATCTTGCTGCCGATCACCACGGCGTCGGCCGCGCGGCTGATGGCGCGTGCGGTTTCCGCGTCGCGGATGCCGAAGCCCACGCCCACGGGCACGTTCACGTGAGCGCGGATGCGCGGCAGCATGGCTTCGACCTGGCCCACGTCAAGCGTGCCGGCACCTGTCACCCCCTTGAGCGACACGTAGTACACGTAGCCACTGGCCACGCGTGCCACCTGCGCCATGCGTTCGTCGGTGGAGGTGGGGGCCAGCAGGAAGATCAGGTCCATGCCGTGCTCGCGCAGTGAGGCGGCGAACTCTTCGCACTCTTCGGGCGGGTAGTCCACGATCAACACGCCGTCCACCCCGGCCGCCGATGCGTCGCGCACGAAGGCGCCCACGCCGTGCTTCTGGTCGTAGCGCTCCACCGGGTTGGCATAGCCCATGAGCACCACGGGCGTGGTGTCGTTGCGCTCGCGGAAGGTGCGCACCATGGCAATCACCTGGGTGAGGCCGATGCCGGCGGCCAGTGCGCGGTCGCCCGCCTTCTGGATCACCGGGCCGTCGGCCGACGGGTCGGAGAAGGGCACGCCGAGTTCGATGACGTCTGCGCCCGCTTCGGCCATGCCGTGCATGAGGTCGGGCGTGATGTCGGCATAGGGGAAGCCGGCGGTGACGAAGGGGATGAGGGCCTTGCGGTCCTGCTTTTTCAGCGCGGCAAAGGTGGATTCGATGCGGCTCATTTTTTCACCTCGATGGTGGCCACGCCACCTTTGACCGACTGCCCTTTGCAGCTCGGGCGGCAATAAAAGTCGGCGTTGGACAGGTCGGCCACGGTGCCGATGTCCTTGTCGCCCCGGCCCGAGAGGTTGACCAGGATCGATTGATCGGCCTTCATGGTCCTGGCCAGCTTCATGGCGTAGGCCACGGCGTGGCTCGATTCGAGCGCGGGGATGATGCCCTCGGTGCGGCACAGGTAGTGAAAGGCCTCCAGCGCCTCGGCGTCGGTGATGCCCACGTACTCGGCGCGGCCGATGTCTTTCAGGAACGCGTGTTCGGGGCCCACGCCGGGGTAGTCCAGGCCGGCGCTCACGCTGTGCGTTTCGGTCACCTGGCCGTTGTCGTCCTGCAGCACATAGGTGCGGTTGCCGTGCAGCACACCCGGGCTCCCTTTTTGTAGCGAGGCCGAGTGTTTGCCGCTTTCCATGCCTTCGCCAGCGGCTTCGACGCCGATCAAGCGCGTTTGCGCGTGGTTGATGTAGGGGTAAAAAATACCCATGGCGTTGCTGCCGCCACCCACGCAGGCGATCACCGCGTCGGGTTGCTCGTTCTTGCAGCCGGCGGCCAGCAGCATCTCGGGCATCTGCACCAGGCATTCCTCGCCGATCACGCTCTGGAAGTCGCGCACCATCATCGGGTAAGGGTGAGGACCGGCCACGGTGCCGATGATGTAGAAGGTGTTGTCCACGTTGGCGACCCAGTCGCGCATGGCCTCGTTGAGCGCGTCCTTGAGCGTGCGGCTGCCCGATTCGACCGGCACCACGGTGGCGCCCAGCAGCTTCATGCGGTAGACGTTGGGGCTCTGGCGCTTCACGTCTTCACTGCCCATGTAGACCACACACTCCAGCCCATAGCGCGCGCAGATGGTGGCGGTGGCCACACCGTGCTGGCCCGCGCCGGTCTCCGCAATGATGCGCGGCTTGCCCATGCGTTTGGCGAGCATGGCCTGGCCGATGGTGTTGTTGATCTTGTGCGCGCCGGTGTGGTTGAGGTCTTCGCGCTTGAGGAAGATCTGCGCTCCACCGGTCTCGCGGCTCATGCGGGCGGCGTGGTAGACCGGGCTGGGTCGGCCCACAAAGTGCGCGAGTTCACTTTTGAATTCGGCCAGGAACTCGGGGTCGTGCTGGTATTTCGCGTACGCGGCCTTGAGCTCGTTGATGGCGTGGGTGAGCGTCTCGCTCACGAAGCTGCCGCCGTAGATGCCGAAGTGGCCGCGGGCGTCGGGTTGCTGGTAGGTCTGCATGGGGTGATCTCGTCTCGGTTGCCCGACCCCGGATCGGGGGCGATCAGGGCAGGCGGGAAAGGTGTTCGTCGGCTGCACGAACGGCAGCGACGAAGGCGTTCATGAGGTCCGGGCTCTTGATGCCCTTGGACACCTCGACGCCGGAACTCACATCAACGGCCCAAGGCCGCACGCACGTGATGCCATCGATCACGTTTGCAGGCGTGAGTCCACCAGACAAAACGAGGCGAGAGCTGGCGTTTAGAAGCGGATGTGACCAAGGGAATGCTGTCCAGTCGAAGGATTGACCCCCACCGCCGAAGCCTTCGACGTGCGCGTCGAGCAGGATCGCTTGGGCTGTTGAGAAGTCCGTCGCGTATTTTAGGAGATCGAAGCCTTGCCCGGCAGCACCTGTGGGTATGCGCGCGGCGCGCATGAAGGGGCGGCCAGCGGCCAGGCAGTCGGCGGGTGACTCGTCGCCGTGGAACTGGAGCAGGGCGTTGGGTACGGCTTCGCACGCGCGCTGAACGTACTCGGGGCTGGCGTTGACGAACAGCAGCACGGGTGTCACGAAAGCGGGCAGGCGGCGGGCCAGCTCACCAGCGCGTTCCGGCGTGACATGGCGCGGGCTTTTTGCGTACAGCACAAAACCAACGGCATCGGCTCCCGCGCGGGCGGCTGCGTCCACATCGGCCTCGCGTGTGAGGCCGCAGATCTTGATGCGGGTGCGGTGTGCGTTCATGGCAACCAGTCGAAGGCGGACGTGCGCAGCGGCAAGCCCAAAGCCTCATCGTAGACCGGCCCGAGGAAATACAGGCCGTCCGGGGAAAAGGTGGGTGCTGCCACGTCCCGGCTGCGGGCCTGGAGCACCTCGGCCATCCACTCGGGCGGGCGGCTGCCGATGCCGATGGCGATCAGGCAGCCCATGATGTTGCGGATCATGTGGTGCAGGAAGGCCGAGGCCTCGAACTCGAAACGCCAATAGGCACCACGGCGAGCGATCTCGGCGCGCATCAGGTGTTTGACCGGCGAGTGGGCTTGGCACTGGGCGGCGCGGAACGACGAGAAGTCGTGCTCGCCCACCAGCATCTGCGCGGCTTGCACCATGGGCTCCAGTGCCAGCGGTCGGAACACCCAGCCGACCTGACCGGCGTCCACGCTGGGGCGCACGGGCGACTCAAGCAGCACGTAGGCGTAGCGGCGCGAGCGTGCGCTGCCGCGCGCGTGAAAGCTGCTGTCGACCTGGCGCGCCCACTGGATGGCGATGTCGGAGGGCAGGAAGGCGTTGGTGCCCCTGACCCAGGCGTTTTCGTCGCGCTGCAGCGCCGTGTCGAAGTGCACCACCTGCATGAGCCCGTGCACACCCGAGTCGGTGCGGCCGGCACACAGGGTTTTGATGGGTTCCGTGGCGCCGAACCGGGTGAGGGCTCGCTCCAGCTTGTCCTGCACGGTTTGGCCACCCAACTGGCTTTGCCAGCCCTCATAGGCGCGGCCGTTGTAGCTGACACCCAGAGCGATGCGGGTCACGTCACCCTCCGGGATTCACAAGTGCAGGCGCCGGGCCGGCCGGCAGGCCGGCCTTGAGGACGTGTCAAGCCAGATCGGCCAGGAAGGTGCCTGCCTTGGTTTTGAGGGAGCCGGATGCTTCTGCCAGCACCTCTTCCGCCAGAGAACGGGCGCCTTCAAAGTCGCCGATCGCGCGGAATTCTTCTGCCAGGGACAGCTTGGTTTCCAGCGGATTTTCCTGGCCGGATGCATCGCTGGCCGTCATGTCGATTTCGGCGGGCGCTTCCAGGTCGAGGTTCAGATTGTTCAGATCGAATGCCATCGGTGCCGGGGCAGCGTCCACAGCACTCTGGTTCACGGGTGCTGCGCGGTCAGAGGATTCGTCGGGAAGGTCCATGTCAAGACCAAAATCTGGCGCTTCTTCGCTCAAGTCGAACGTGGGCGCTTCCGGGGTGGCGGCTGCGACTGGAGTGGGCGCTATCTCTGAAGGCGGCTGCAAGTTCGCGGGTTGCGAAGGGAAATCCAGGTCGAAGTCCATGGACATGGAGGGCGGACCCGAGGGTTCGGCAGTCTGGCTGGTGAGCGCGTCGGTGATCTGGAGATCGCCCATGTCCGACAAAACCGCATCGGGCGGTGCAGCGGCGTAGGCTGGCGCCACGCTCTGGTCGGTGCTGGCGTCGTCGAGCGAAAAATCCAGGTCGAGGTCAAGATCGCCCATGCCCGATGCCGGGCTGCCCGAAGGACCCGACATGGTGCTGCTGACAAACGGCATGGTGTTGGCACCAGCTGCCGCAAAATTCTCGACAGCGCCGGCCTTGGCCGCCGGTTTGCCACCGGGTTGGTACAGCGGGTTGGACGGGTCAAGCTCCTTGCCCAGTTCGCAGGCCCGATCCCATTCAGGACCCTGGCCCTGGGTCAACCCAAACGCTTCAGTGGCCACAACTTCAAAAGCCCTGGCATCGCGGCGCTTGGCGTAAATCTCCAGCAATTTGTTGTGAATGGCCACGCGCGTGGGCGTGCTGCGCATGGCTTCCTTGAGGATTTCCTCGGCCTGCAAGTCTCGGCCGTAGGCGAGGTACACGTCGGCCTCGGCCACGGGGTCAACATCGCCGGCTGCGTCCAGCTGGCTGGGCGAATAGACCATGGACGAGCCCGAGGCTGCGGATTCCGCGGTGTCGATGCGCTGCCCACCGCTGGAGCCAAAGAACGAATCGGGCTGGAGACGGCTTTCCAGGAAGGAGCTGTCAACGCTGGCACCGCCTTTGCGCTGTCGCATGCGGTAGATGCCGAAGCCCGCCAGCAGGGCCAGCAGCCCCCCGGCCAGGGGCAGCACCAAGGGGTTGTCGCGCAGCTGGTCAATGAACGATGGCTCGTCAGGCAGGGGAACGGGAGCGGGTGCCGCAACCTGCGGGGTTGGCGTGACGGCGGGTGCGGCGGCGGGAGGTGCCTCCGGTGCAGCGGCAGCGGGTGTTTCCGCCGGCGTTGCAGCGGGTGCCGCGGCTGGTGGCGTTGCACTGTCGGCTGGCACCGCAGGTGCAGCTGGTGGCGTCGCTGGTGCAGGTGTTGCGGCTGTAGCGGGCGCGGCCGCAGCGGCCGGTGCAGCCGGTGTGGCGGGGGCTGCTGGCGTTGCCGGTGCGGGAGTGCCCAGTTTCGCCAGCTCGTCGATGTTGCGCGAAAGCTCAGCCACGCGGGTCGACGCCTCTTGCGCTTGCCGTTCCTTGGCGATCTGGTCTTCGCGAGCGGTCTGCGCGGGCGTGGCGCCTTTGGACAGTGTCAGCTTGTCGGCGGCAGGCGCCGTGGGCGCAGCGTCTTTCACCTCGGCCTGCACCTGGCCAGCCGCCTGCCGGTCGGCTGTGCCCACGTCGGCATCGGGCGCTGCGCCGGCCAGGCGACGGCGGAATTCGTTGAAGTCGCGGCTCTGGGCCTCTATGGTCTGGCGCGCTTCTCCTGCGTTGACTGCGCCGGCTTGTTCGGCGGTGGGCAGATCGATCACGGCGCCTGCCTTGATCCGGTTCACGTTGCCACCAATGAACGCACTGGGGCTGGAGCGGAGCATGGCCACCAACATCTGGTCCAGCGACACGTTTGCGGGGCGGTTGGAGGCGGCGATGCGTCCAGCCGTGTCGCCGGCCTGCACGCGAACCTGCGCACCACCGGATGCAGGGGCGGGCGCTGGCGCTGCTGCGCGCTCGGGCTGCGCGACGGGCGTCGAGGGCGGTGAGACGGCGGGTGCTGGCGCAGGCGCGGCCTGAGCCACGGGCGGCAATGGTGCACTGGGCAACACGGGTTGGGCTCGTGTGGCTGGCGGTGCGCTCACCCCGGGTGCAATGGGCACCGGTCGGGGCGCCGGGCGCAGGTTGGGTGGATCAAACAGGAGCGTGTAGTCGCGAACGATGCGGCCTGAAGCCCAATTGGCTTCGACGATCAAATCCACAAAGGGCTCGTTGACCGGGCGAGGGCTGGTCAGTCGAAGAAACGAACGGCCGTCGGCTCGGCGTTGCAGCGAGATCTGCAGACCGGAGAGGGCGGCATTGATTTCCATGCCCGAGGCGCGAAACGTCTCAGGCGCTGCGAGGCTCACCCGCAGGCTGGCAGCCTCTTCAGGGTTGATGTCTGGAACGTCGATTTCCGCCCGCAAAGGCTCCCCCAGCGCAGACTGAACGACCACACGTCCCAAAGCCAAGGCCTGGGCAGCTCCGTGGTGCGTGAGCGCTGCGCACAGCAAGGCGGCTGCAGCTATGGCTTGCAAGCCACCAAACCCGGTGATTTGTCGCACCTGGCTCGCCGATTGAAAGGGGGTATGGCGGGGTTTGAATGGCACTTGGACCTCGAAGGAAAAAACCTAATTTTGACCTTAACATCAACGGATTACGGTGACAAGCTGAGAATCCGCTTGAGTTTCCCAGCCCACCGTTTGTCGTGTTTGGCCCTTGAATTTACGTTGCTGACTTGCAACGAACCTTTTCAGCTGTTTCCGGGTCCCGCCGCCTTTCGCACCCGACCCCCATTGCACTCAAGCGTCGAGCAGGATGCGCAGCATGCGGCGCAGCGGTTCGGCCGCACCCCACAGCAACTGGTCGCCAATGGTGAAGGCGCCCAGGTATTCCGGACCCATGGCCAACTTTCGGATGCGCCCCACCGGGATTGTCATCGTGCCGGTGACGGCCACGGGCGTCAGGTCTTTGATGGTGGCTTCGCGGGTGTTGGGCACCACTTTCACCCAAGCGTTGTCGGCCGCGATCATGGCTTCGATGTCGGCCAGCGGCACGTCCTTGCGCAGCTTGAAGGTCAGTGCCTGGCTGTGGCAGCGCATGGCGCCCACGCGCACGCAGAAACCGTCGACCGGGATGGCCGACGAACCGAAGCCTTCACCCAATCCCAGAATCTTGTTGGTTTCGGCCATGCCTTTCCACTCTTCCTTGGACATGCCATTGCCCAGGTCCTTGTCGATCCAGGGAATCAGCGAGCCGCCCAGCGGCACGCTGAAGTTGGCTGTCTCGGCGCCGGTCAATGAGCGCTGCTTGGCGATCACCTTGCGGTCGATTTCGAGAATGGCGCTCTTGGGGTCGTCCAGCAAGGCTTTGACTTCGGCGTTGAGCGTGCCGTACTGCGTGAGCAGTTCGCGCATGTGCTGTGCGCCACCGCCCGACGCGGCCTGATACGTCTGCGTGCTCATCCATTCGACCAGACCAGCCTTGTACAGCGCACCCACACCCATGAGCATGCAGCTCACGGTGCAGTTGCCGCCGACCCAGTTCTTGCCGCCGTTGCCCAGGGCGGTCTTGATCACGGGCAGGTTGACCGGGTCCAGGATGATGACGGCCTCTTTGTCCATGCGCAGGGTGGACGCCGCGTCGATCCAGTGGCCATTCCATCCGGCAGCGCGCAGTTTGGGGAACACCTCGCTGGTGTAGTCGCCGCCCTGGGCCGTGATGATGATGTCGCAGCGCTTGAGGGCGGCGATGTCGTGCGCGTCCTGCAGCCTGGTTTCGTTCTTCGCCATCGTGGGGGCCTTGCCGCCCGCGTTGGAGGTGGAGAAGAACAGCGGTTCGATCAGGTCAAAGTCGCTTTCCGCGACCATGCGGTCCATGAGCACCGAGCCCACCATGCCGCGCCAGCCTACGAGTCCTACGAGTTTCATGTCAACGCCCTTTCAAAGTTGAAAAACCTTTTGAGCCCCGGCTCGTCGTGCCGGGTGGGGGCGTGACGAACCGGAGCTGGATCAGCCCTTGGTAATCGTTTTGGTGATGGCAGCCACGACCGCATCACCCATCTCGCGGGTGCCGACCTTCGTGGTGCCTTCCGACCAGATGTCGGTCGTGCGCAAGCCGGACGCAAGCACGCTGCTGACCGCACTTTCAATGCGGGCGGCAGCAGCGGGCTGGTTGAGTGAGAAACGGAGCATCATGGCAGCGGACAGTATTGTAGCCAGCGGATTGGCAATGCCCTGGCCGGCGATGTCCGGTGCACTGCCGTGGCTGGGCTCGTACAGGCCCTGGTTCTTCGTGTTCAACGAGGCCGAGGGGAGCATGCCGATGGAGCCGGTCAGCATGGACGCTTCATCGGACAAGATGTCACCGAACATGTTGCCCGTGACCACCACATCGAACTTCTTGGGCGCGCGCACCAACTGCATGGCCGCGTTGTCCACGTACATGTGTTCGAGCTCCACATCGGGGTACTCGGCGTGCACCTCGGTCACCACGTCTTTCCAGAACTGGAAGGTTTCCAGCACGTTGGCCTTGTCGACGCTGGTTACTTTTTTGTTGCGCTTGCGGGCCGCCTGAAAAGCCACGTGCGCGATACGCACGATCTCCGGCTTGCTGTAGCGCATGGTGTCGAACGCTTCTTCGGCACCGGGAAAGTGGCCGTCTGTGGCCACGCGGCGGCCGCGCGGTTGGCCGAAGTAGATGTCGCCGGTGAGCTCTCGGATGATGAGGATGTCCAGGCCCGAGATGATTTCGGGCTTGAGGCTGGAAGCGCCCACCAACTCGGGGTAGCAGATGGCGGGACGGAAGTTGGCAAACAAGCCCATGTGCTTGCGCAAACCGAGGATGGCCTGTTCAGGGCGCAGGGGTCGGTCGAGCTTGTCGTATTTCCAGTCACCCACGGCACCGAACAGAACTGCATCGGATTCCATCGCCAGCTTCAAGGTCGACTCGGGCAGCGGGTGGCCGTGGGCTTCGTAAGCCGCGCCACCGACCAGGGCCGATTCCATCTCGAAGGGAAGGTCGAGCACGTCAAGGACCTTGATGGCTTCGGCGACGATTTCGGTACCGATGCCATCACCGGGAAGAACTGCGATTTTCATGGGTTGTGAATGGTTCACCCCGACCTCCGGCCAGGGTGTTGTCTCTCGTTGGGTCAGACCGGCATCGTGTGATGGAGCCAGGGCTTGGTGGCCAGACGTTCGGCCTCGAAAGCGGCGATCTTGTCCTTGTAGCGCAGGGTCAGGCCGATGTCGTCCAGGCCGTTGATCAGGCAGAACTTGCGAAACGCCTGCACTTCAAACGGCAACTCCTCGCCCTGGGGCTTCACGATCACCTGGCGCTCCAGGTCGATGGTGAGCTCATAGCCGGGGAACGCCGCCACCTCGTCAAACAACTGCGCCACCTGGGCTTCTGGCAGTTGGATCGGCAGCAAGCCGTTCTTGAAGCAGTTGTTGAAGAAGATGTCGGCGTAGCTGGGGGCGATGAGTGCACGAAAACCGTACTGGTCGATGGCCCAGGGCGCGTGCTCACGGCTGGAGCCGCAACCGAAATTCTTGCGTGCCAGCAACACCGACGCACCGGCATAGCGCGGCTGGTTGAGCACGAACTCCGGATTGGGCTTGCGGCTGGCCGGATCTTGTCCCGGTTCGCCTTTGTCGAGGTAACGCCATTCGTCAAACAGGTTTTCGCCGAAGCCTGTCTTGCGGATCGACTTCAGGAACTGTTTGGGAATGATCGCGTCGGTGTCGACGTTTTCCCGGTCCATCGGGGCCACGAGGCCCTTGTGCACAGTGAACTTGTTCATTTTTTCTTGGCGGCGTCTTCCAGCACCTGCCCACCCTTCTGGATGTCCTGGCCAACACCCTGAACGGTGTTGCAGCCAGCCAAGGCCAGCACGAAAGCAGCAGCGAGGAGGGTAGCGATCGATTTCATGAACTCTTCCTTTCAGGCAAATTGACGGACATCAACGAAATGACCATGCACAGCCGCAGCGGCCGCCATGGCGGGGGAAACCAGATGCGTGCGACCGCCGGCGCCCTGGCGCCCTTCGAAGTTGCGGTTGCTGGTGGAAGCGCAGCGCTCGCCCGGCTCAAGCCGGTCGGCGTTCATGGCCAGGCACATCGAGCAGCCGGGTTCGCGCCACTCGAAGCCGGCGGCTTTGAAGATCTCGTGCAGGCCTTCGCGCTCGGCCTGGGCTTTCACCAGACCAGAGCCCGGGACCACCATGGCCAGCTTCACGTTTTTGGCCACCTTCTGTCCGAGCTTCTTCACCACCGCCGCGGCTTCGCGCATGTCTTCGATGCGGCTGTTGGTGCAGGAGCCGATGAAGACCTTGTCGACAAAAATGTCGTCGAGCGCCTTGCCCGGCTGCAGGCCCATGTAGGTCAGGGCGCGTTCGATGGCACCGCGCTTGTTGACGTCTTTTTCGCGGTCGGGATCGGGCACGTTGCCGTCGATCCCCAGCACCATTTCGGGCGAGGTACCCCAGGTGACCTGCGGCACGATTCTGCTGGCGTCGAGTTCGACCACCGCATCGAACTTCGCGTCGGCGTCGGACTGCAGCGTATTCCAGTACGCCACTGCGTGGTCCCACTCCACACCCGTGGGCGAGAGCGGGCGACCCCTGACGTACTCGATGGTCTTTTCATCCACCGCGACCAGGCCAGCACGTGCACCGCCTTCGATGGCCATGTTGCACACCGTCATGCGACCTTCGATGCTCAGAGCGCGGATGGCGGTGCCGCCGAACTCGATGGTGTACCCGGTGCCGCCAGCAGTGCCGATCTTGCCGATGATGGCGAGAACGATGTCTTTGGCGGTGCAGCCCTTGGCGAGTTGGCCGTCCACGCGCACCAGCATGTTTTTCGCTTTCTTGGCCAGCAGCGTCTGCGTGGCCAGCACATGTTCGACCTCGCTGGTGCCGATGCCGTGCGCGAGCGCGCCGAACGCGCCGTGGGTGGACGTGTGGCTGTCGCCGCAGACCACCGTCATGCCGGGCAGGGTGGCGCCGTTTTCAGGGCCGATCACGTGCACGATGCCTTGGCGTTTGGACATGAAGGGGAAGAACGCGGCGGCGCCGAATTCGGCGATGTTGCTGTTCAGCGTGGTGATCTGCTCTTTGCTGATCGGGTCGGTGATGCCGTCGTAGCCCAGTTCCCAGCCGGTGGTGGGCGTGTTGTGGTCGGCGGTGGCCACCACCGAGCTCACCCGCCAGACCTTGCGGCCGGCCTGGCGCAGTCCTTCAAACGCCTGGGGGCTGGTGACTTCGTGCACCAGATGCCGGTCGATGTAGAGCACGGACGTGCCGTCGTCTTCGGTGTGGACGACGTGTTCGTCCCAGATCTTGTCGTAGAGCGTGCGTCCCATGGCGGTTCCGTTGATGATCGCTGGCGGCGATCCTGAAAACTGGAGAGCCCTCGATTTTACGGGCTCCGAATGAAAAACGCCCGCTGCACCGGGAGGTGCCGCGGGCGCTGCGTTCAACGCAAGCGGATCAGCGCGTTTCCAGCGGCTTGATGTCGCGGCGTGGCGAGCCGGTGAACAGCTGGCGTGGACGGCCGATCTTGTACTCGGGGTCGCCAATCATCTCGTTGAGCTGGGCAATCCAGCCGACCGTGCGGGCCAGAGCGAAGATGCCGGTGAACAGGTTCACCGGGATGCCGATGGCGCGCTGCACGATGCCGGAGTAAAAGTCCACGTTGGGATAGAGCTTGCGCGAGACGAAGTACTCGTCTTCCAGCGCAATCTTCTCCAGCTCCTTGGCGAGCTTGAACAGCGGGTCGTTCTCCAGGCCGAGTTCCTGCAGGACCTCGTTGCAGGTTTCCTGCATGAGCTTGGCGCGCGGGTCGTAGTTCTTGTACACGCGGTGACCAAAGCCCATGAGCTTGACGCCGGAGTTCTTGTCCTTGACCTTCTCCATGAACTCGCCGACCTTGGACACGCCACCCTGGCGCTGGATGTCTTCCAGCATGTTCAGGCAGGCTTCGTTGGCGCCGCCGTGGGCAGGGCCCCACAGACAGGCCACGCCAGCGGCAATCGCTGCAAACGGGTTGGTGCCGGATGAGCCGCACAGGCGCACGGTGGACGTGGACGCGTTTTGCTCGTGGTCGGCGTGCAGGATGAAGATGCGGTCCAGCGCGCGCTCGAGCACGGGATTGACCACGTACTCTTCGCAAGGCGTGCCGAACATCATCCGCAGGAAGTTGCCCGAGTAGCTCAGGTCGTTCTTCGGATACATGTAGGGCTGACCGATGCCGTACTTGTACGACATGGCCACGAGCGTGGGCATCTTGGCGATCAGGCGGATGGCCGCGATCTCCCGGTGCTTGGGGTTCGTGATGTCCGTGCTGTCGTGGTAGAAGGCCGACAGGCCGCCGACCAGGCCCGTGAGCACGGCCATGGGGTGGGCATCACGGCGGAAGCCGCGCAGGAAGAACTGCATCTGCTCGTTGACCATGGTGTGGTTGATCACGAGCTTGTGGAAGGCCTTGCGCTCTGCGTCGTTGGGCAATTCGCCATTGAGCAGCAGGTGGCAGGTGTCGAGGTAGTCGCACTGCGTGGCGAGCTGCTCGATCGGGTAGCCGCGGTACAGCAGCTCACCCTTGTCGCCGTCGATGTAGGTGATGGCCGACTGGCAGGACGCCGTGGACAAAAAGCCCGGGTCGTAGGTGAACATGCCGGTCTGTGCGTACAGCTTGCGGATGTCGATCACGTCCGGACCGACGCTGCCGGCGTACACCGGCAGGTCCACGCTGGGGCTGCCGTTGGAAAACGACAGGGTGGCTTTGTTGTCAACGAGTTTCATGCGGTTTCCTTCTTGTGGGAATGGCTTAAGCGGATTGCCGGGTTGCCCGAAGCATGCCCAGCACACGGGTGACATCGTCACGGGCCAGATCGTCCTGGGGTGCCTTGCGGCCGAGCAACAGATCCAGCAGATCGTTGTCGGAGAGGTCCATCAGCAGTCCCAGGGCATCGGCTTGACGAACCGTCAAGCCAGATTCGTACCGAGCGAAGAATCGCTCGATGAACAGGTCGTTTTCGAGCAACCCACGCCGGCAACGCCACCGCAGCTTGCTCAGGGCGCGCTCGTCCAGCAGGGCGTCCGGCACAGCGTCGGTGGGTGGGGCGGGTTGGGTCTCGGTGTTCATGCCTGTGGGTGCGTGCGCTCAAACAGAGCGCATCACCATCATTTCCTTGATCTTGCCGATGGCCTTGGTGGGATTCAGGCCCTTGGGGCAGACGTCCACGCAGTTCATGATGGTGTGGCAGCGGAACAGGCGGTAGGGGTCTTCGAGGTTGTCCAGACGCTCGGCCGTGCCCTGGTCGCGGCTGTCGGCGATGAAGCGGTAGGCCTGCAGCAGGCCGGCGGGGCCGACGAACTTGTCGGGGTTCCACCAGAAACTGGGGCAGCTGGTGGAGCAGCTCGCGCACAGGATGCACTCGTACAGGCCATTGAGCTCGTCGCGCTCCTCGGGGCTCTGCAGTCGTTCCTTCTCAGGCGGCACCGTGTCGTTGATCAAATAGGGCTTGATGCTGTTGTACTGCTTGAAGAACAGCGTCATGTCCACGATCAGGTCGCGCACCACGGGCAGGCCGGGCAGGGGTTTGAGCGTGATCACACCGGGCAGTGTGTTCATGTTGGTCAGGCAGGCCAGACCGTTCTTGCCGTTGATGTTCATCGCGTCCGAACCGCACACGCCTTCGCGGCAGGAGCGGCGGAACGAAATGGAGGGGTCCACCGCCTTGAGCTTCATCAGCGCGTCGAGCAGCATGCGCTCGTGGCCGTCGAGTTCGACCTCGATGGTCTGCATGTAGGGCTTGGCGTCCTTTTCGGGGTCGTAGCGGTAGATCTTGAATGTGCGTTTGGCCATGTGTTTGCTCCGGTGCGTGGGTGCTTAGAAGGTGCGGACCTTGGGCGGGACGGACTCGACCGTCAGCGGCTTCAGGTTCACGGCCTTGTAGGTCAGGCTGTTGTCGGCGCTGTGCCAGAGCGTGTGCTTCATCCACTCGGCGTCGTTGCGGCCCAGCGGGAACTGCGCGTCGTCGGCGGGGCGCTCGTAGTCGTTGACCGTGTGCGCGCCACGGCATTCGTGGCGGGCCGCGGCCGAGGTCATGGTGGCCTGGGCGCATTCGATCAGGTTTTCCACTTCCAGCGCTTCGATGCGTGCGGTGTTGAAGACCTTGGATTTGTCTTTCAGCGCGATGTTGTTCACACGGGCGCGCATGGCGTTGATCTTGGCCACGCCTTCGTCCATGCTGGCCTGGGTGCGGAACACGCCGGCGTGTTGCTGCATCGCGGCGCGCAGGTCGTTGGCCACGTCTTGCGCGTACTCGCCGCCGGTGGTGTTGTCCAGCCGGGCCAGGCGCGCCAGCGTCTTGTCGGCGGCGTCCACCGGCAATGGTTTGTGCACCTTGTTCTTGTCGTTGAACTGCACGATGTGGTTGCCGGCTGCACGGCCGAACACCAGCAGATCCAGCAGCGAGTTCGTGCCCAGGCGGTTGGCGCCGTGCACGCTCACGCAGGAGCATTCGCCCACAGCGTACAGACCATTGACCACAGCCTGGCCGCCGTTGCCATCGGGGGTGACGACCTGGCCGTTGATGTTGGTCGGGATGCCACCCATCTGGTAATGGATGGTGGGCACCACGGGGATCGGCTCGCGCGTGATGTCCACGTTGGCGAAGTTCACGCCGATCTCGTACACCGAAGGCAGGCGCTTGTGGATGGTTTCCGCGCCCAGGTGGTCGAGCTTCAAGAGCACGTAGTCCTTGTTCGGACCACAACCGCGGCCTTCCTTGATCTCCTGGTCCATGCAACGCGACACGAAGTCGCGTGGCGCCAGATCCTTCAAGGTGGGCGCGTAGCGCTCCATGAAGCGCTCGCCTTCGCTGTTGAGCAGAATCGCGCCTTCGCCACGGCAGCCTTCGGTCAGCAACACGCCGGCGCCGGCCACGCCGGTGGGGTGGAACTGCCAGAACTCCATGTCCTCCAGCGGGATGCCGGCGCGTGCCGCCATGCCCAGGCCATCACCGGTGTTGATGAAGGCGTTGGTGGAGGCCGCAAAGATGCGGCCTGCGCCGCCCGTGGCCAGCAGCGTGGTCTTGGCTTCCAGCACGTAGGTCTCGCCGGTTTCCATTTCCAGCGCGGTCACGCCGAGCACGTCGCCGCTGGCGTCGCGGATCAGGTCAAGCGCCATCCATTCAACAAAGAAGGTGGTGCGGGCCTGCACGTTCTGCTGGTACAGCGTGTGCAGCATGGCGTGGCCGGTGCGGTCGGCTGCAGCGCAGGCGCGCTGCACGGGCTTCTCGCCGTAGTTGGCGGTGTGGCCACCGAACGGACGCTGGTAGATGGTGCCGTCGGGGTTGCGGTCGAAGGGCATGCCGAAATGCTCCAGTTCGTACACGACCTTGGGGGCTTCGCGGCACATGAACTCGATCGCATCCTGGTCGCCGAGCCAGTCGGAACCCTTGATGGTGTCGTAGAAGTGGTAGTGCCAGTTGTCCTCGTTCATGTTGCCGAGTGAGGCGCCGATGCCGCCTTGCGCGGCCACCGTGTGCGAACGGGTCGGGAACACCTTGGAGAGCACGGCCACCTTGAGGCCGGCGCGCGCCAGTTGCAGCGAGGCGCGCATGCCGGAACCACCGGCTCCGACGATGACAACGTCGAACTGACGCTTGGGAAGATTTGCGGTAGCGGTCATTGCTTCAGAGCCTCCAGAGAACTTGAACAGCCCAGCCCAGACAGGACAGGAGCCAAACCATGGTGAACACGTGGAGCACCAGGCGGATGCCTGCGGGCTTGACGTAGTCCATCCAGATGTCGCGCATGCCGACCCACACGTGGTAGGTCAGGGCGAGGAAGACGGCGAAGGTCAGGGCCTTCATCCACTGGGCCGAGAAGATGCCGGCCCAGCTGTCGTAGCCGATCGGGCCCTTGGAGAACAGCACCTGCACCAGCAGGATCAGGGTGAACAGCGCCATGATGGCGGCGGTGATGCGCTGGGCGAGCCAGTCGCGCAGGCCGTAGTGGGCGCCGGTGACGACGCGTTTGGAACCGTAGTTGACAGACATATCCAATTTCCTAGTCAGTTGGGGTCAGAGCTGAAGATCTGACCCGCAAATCAATACAACCCGAACAGCTTGGCGCCAAGCAGCACGGTTAGGCCAATGCTCAGGACCAGCGTGACGATGGCCGATGACTTGCCGAACTCCTTGCTCACCGCATGGCACGCGTCCATGTAGAGGTGGCGCACACCGGCAATCAGGTGGTGCAGGTAGGCCCAGATCAGGGCCAGCACCACGAGCTTGAAGAACCAGCCCGGCACGAAGCCCAGGCCAGCCGAGAAGGCCCCGCTGAAGCGTTCGAACGAGATCTCGGAAGACACCGATGTGTCGAACAGCCAGACGATCAGGGGCAACAGGATGAACATCAGGCCACCGCTGGCGCGGTGCAGGATCGACACCCAGCCTGCGGGCGGCAGGCGGTAGGTGGTCAGATCCTTGAATGCGTTGATGTTGCGGAACTCGGGCCGCTTCTTGGTCAACTCGGTCATGGTGGGGACTTTCTTGCGCAGAGGGGGTGCGGGGAAGGGATGTCGGTGGTGTAACGCGTTGGTAACTGCAACCACCGGGTGTCAAATTCTATTGCAACGCACCAATCGTGAGACTGACACCGGATGCAGGCGCGGGGCTATCAAGGGCATAGCAGCGGCGAGTCAGCTCAGTTCGTTGCGATAGTGACGGGTGTCGGTGCGGTAGAGCCCGCGCCGCAGTTCCATCGGGGTGTCGTTGTAAGTGAAGGCCAGACGTTCGACGCTGAGCAGCGGCGAGCCCTCGGGCACACCCAGCAACGTGGCGGTCTCGCTGTCGGCGGCCACGGCCTTGATCTTCTCGACCGCGCGCACCATGCGCACACCGAACTGGGCTTCAAACAAGGCGTACATGGGGCCCTTGTCGTCTGCCAGGGTTTCCAGCGTCAGCCCCTTGAAGGGCACGCCAGGCAGCCAGATTTCTTCGAGGATGGCGGGCACCTGGGCAAAGGTGAGCACACGCTTGACCTGCAGCAACGGGTCGCCTGTGCGCAGGGCGAGCTGGCGTGCCACCTCGGCGGGTGCGCGCAGGCGGCGGCATTCGATGATTCGTCGCTCAGCCGTGCCCTGGTCTTCGAGCGAGCCGGTGTCGGGCAGCAGGCGCAGGAAGCGGTACTGGATGTGCTGCTCGGAGTGCGTGGCCACAAACGTGCCCTTGCCCTGGCGGCGCACCAGCAGGTTGTCGGTGGCGAGTTCGTCGATGGCCTTGCGCACCGTGCCCTGGCTGACCTTGAAGCGGGCGGCCAGGTCGAATTCGCTCGGGATCATGTCACCCGGCTTCCATTCGCTGGCCTGAAGGCTGCGCAGGATCAGCGTCTTGATCTGCTGGTAGAGCGGGCTGAAGGCCGGCGCGCTGTGCTCGGACGCACCCACCTCGGGCGCGGTGCGGCCGTCGTTCGCGGGTGCGTCGGGGGTGCTGGGTGGGGTCGTGGCCATGGTGTTTGAATGCGTCCGCAGGCGGCGCACGAACGTCGAATCATATCTTATATAAGACATAAGACAAATTGACGTATCAGGGTTTGCGAGGGTACACTCCCGGGCTGACCTGGACCCACCAGCGGTGCGCCTTTGGCCCGCTTCTGCCGCCTTTGTCTCGGGGTGTTCGCTCCCCAACCCCATCCCCTTCCTCTCGTCTCATTCTGGAGTTCTCACCATGCAAAAGAAGCCCGTTCGTGTTGCCGTCACCGGCGCCGCTGGCCAGATCGGTTACGCCCTGCTGTTTCGCATCGCTTCCGGCGAAATGCTGGGCAAAGACCAGCCCGTGATCCTGCAGCTGCTGGAAATCCCGGACGAGAAAGCCCAGAAGGCCCTCAAGGGCGTGATGATGGAAATCGACGATTGCGCCTTCCCGTTGCTCGCCGGCATGGAAGCCCACAGCGACCCGATGACCGCGTTCAAGGACACCGACTACGCGCTGCTGGTCGGCTCGCGTCCGCGTGGCCCCGGCATGGAACGCGCCGAGTTGCTGGCCATCAACGGCGCCATCTTCACCGCGCAGGGCAAGGCCCTCAACGCCGTGGCTTCGCGCAACGTCAAGGTGCTGGTGGTCGGCAACCCCGCCAACACCAACGCCTACATTGCCATGAAGAGCGCGCCCGATCTCAAGCCGGGCAATTTCACCGCCATGCTGCGCCTGGACCACAACCGCGCCGCTTCGCAAATCGCCGCCAAGACCGGCAAGCCGGTCGCCAGCATCAAGAAGCTGGCCGTGTGGGGCAACCACTCGCCCACCATGTACGCCGACTACCGCTTCGCCACCATCGATGGCGCTTCGGTCAAGGACATGATCAACGACCAGGTCTGGAACAAGGACGTGTTCCTGCCCACCGTGGGCAAGCGTGGCGCCGCCATCATCGAAGCGCGAGGCCTGTCCTCCGCAGCTTCGGCCGCCAACGCCGCCATCGACCACATGCGCGACTGGGCGCTGGGCACGAAGGGCGAGTGGGTCACGATGGGCATTCCTTCGCAAGGCTGGTACGGCATTCCGAAGGACATGATGTTCGGCTTCCCCGTCACCTGTGAAAACGGTGAGTACAAGGTGGTCGAAGGCCTGGAGATCGATGCCTTCTCGCAGGAATGCATCAACAAGACCCTGGCCGAGCTGCAAGGCGAACAAGACGGCGTGAAGCACCTGCTGTAACCCGCTGGTAACCGCGCCTTGGCCTCCATCCATCCGAGACACATCCTGCTGGGCGCTCAGGCCGGCGCGTTCGCGCTGCCGGTCTGTGACCACTACAGCGGGGTGGAAGCGCGGATGAAAAAAAGCCTGGCGCTGCAGGCCGAGATGGCCGAGGAGTTCGGCACCTGCGTCTTTGACGTGACGCTGGACTGCGAAGACGGTGCGCCGGTGGGTGGGGAGGGCGAACACGCCTTGCTCGTCACCGAACTGGCCTTGGCCGCCGCGGCCCAGGCGCGTGTGGCCGTTCGTGTGCACCCGGTGGACCACCCGGCGTTCGACGCCGACGTGACCACCGTCGCCGGCCATGCCGGTCACCGTCTTGCGCACCTGATGGTGCCCAAGGTCGAGTCGGTGGCCGATGTGCAACGCGCTGTGTCCGCGCTCGACGCTGCAGGTGCATCGGCGCTGCCGTTGCACGTGCTCATCGAATCGCCCGCCGCCGTGCACCGCGCCTTCGACATCGCCGCCCACCCCCGCGTGCAAAGCCTGAGCTTTGGCCTGATGGACTTCGTTTCGGCGCACGGTGGGTCCATCCCCGCCGACGGCATGAGCGTGTCTGGCCAGTTCAGCCACCCGTTGGTGCTGCGCGCCAAGCTGGCCATTGCGTCAGCCTGCCACGCGCACGGCAAGGTGCCTTCGCATTGTGTGGTGACCGAGTTCAAGGACCTGTCCGTGCTGGAGACCGCCGCACGCACTGCAGCACGCGAACTCGGTTACACCCGCATGTGGAGCATCCACCCCGACCAGATCCGCCCCATCCTGGCGGCTTTTGCACCCTCGGCGAGTGAGGTGGACACAGCCGCGGCCCTGATCGAACACGCCATGGCCGCCGAGTGGGCGCCGGTGCAGTTCGAAGGCCGTCTGCACGACCGCGCGAGCTACCGCTACTACTGGCAGGTGCTGGAGCGCGCGCACCACACCGGTCTGCCGCTGCCCGAAGCCATGCAGCCGTTTTTCAACGAGCCCGTTGCTGCGCGGCATTGAGCTTGTTCGCCCCCGCCCCAACTGTTATCTGATCCCACGAACACCCTTTCCCACTGGAGAACGCCATGTCCAACACCTTCCTCACCGACTACCGCGCCCACATCGCCGAACGCGCGGCCCTGGGCATCCCGCCGCTGCCCCTCGACGCAAAGCAGGTCGCCGACCTGATCGAACTGGTGAAGGCGCCGCCGGCCGGTGAAGACGCGTTCCTGATGGACCTGCTCACGCACCGCGTGCCACCCGGCGTGGACGATGCTGCCAAGGTCAAGGCCAGCTTTCTCGCGGCCGTGGCGCACGGCGACATCGCCGTGGGTCTGGTTTCCAAGGCCAAGGCCACCGAACTGCTGGGCACCATGGTGGGTGGCTACAACGTGCACCCGCTGATCGATCTGCTCGACCAGGAAGACGTGGCGGCGGTGGCGGCCGAAGGTCTTAAGAAGACGCTCCTGATGTTCGACTTCTTCAACGACGTGGCGGCCAAGGCCAAAGCCGGCAACGCCAAGGCGAAGGAAGTGATCGAAAGCTGGGCCAATGCAGAGTGGTTCACCACGCGCCCTGAAGTACCGAAGTCGATCACCGTGACCGTGTTCAAGGTGCCCGGTGAGACCAACACCGACGACTTGTCGCCCGCGCCCGACGCCTGGAGCCGCCCCGACATTCCGCTGCACTACCTGGCCATGCTGAAGAACACGCGCGAAGGTGCGGCCTTCAAGCCCGAAGAAGACGGCAAGCGCGGCCCGATGCAGTTCATTGAGGACCTGAAGAAAAAGGGCCACCTGGTGGCCTACGTGGGCGACGTGGTGGGCACCGGCTCCAGCCGCAAGTCGGCCACGAACTCGGTGATCTGGGCCACCGGTCAAGACATCCCCTTCGTGCCCAACAAGCGCTTTGGTGGCGTGACGCTGGGCGGCAAGATCGCGCCCATCTTCTTCAACACGCAGGAAGATTCGGGCTCGCTGCCGATCGAGGTGGACGTGTCCAAACTCGAGATGGGCGATGTCGTCGACGTGATGCCCTACGACGGCAAGATCGTGCGCAACGGCGAGACCGTGGTCGAGTTCAAGCTCAAGAGCGATGTGCTGTTCGACGAAGTGCGCGCCGGCGGCCGCATCAACCTGATCATCGGCCGCTCGCTCACCGCCAAGGCGCGTGAGTTCCTGGGTCTGCCGGCGTCCACGCTGTTCCGCCTGCCGACCACGCCCGTGGCGACCAAGGCCGGCTTCACGCTGGCGCAAAAGATGGTGGGCCGCGCGGTCGGTTTGCCCGAAGGCCACGGCGTGCGCCCCGGCACCTACTGCGAGCCGCGCATGACCACCGTGGGCAGCCAGGACACCACAGGCCCCATGACGCGCGACGAACTGAAAGACCTGGCCTGCCTGGGTTTTTCCGCCGACCTCGTGATGCAGTCTTTCTGCCACACCGCGGCGTATCCCAAACCGGTGGACGTGAAGACGCACCGCGAGTTGCCCGCTTTCATCAGCAACCGCGGAGGCGTTGCCCTGCGTCCGGGTGACGGCGTGATCCACAGCTGGCTCAACCGCCTGCTGCTGCCCGACACCGTGGGCACCGGTGGCGATTCGCACACCCGTTTCCCCATCGGCATCAGCTTCCCTGCCGGCTCGGGCCTGGTGGCGTTTGGCGCTGCCACCGGCGTGATGCCGCTGGACATGCCCGAATCCGTGCTGGTGCGCTTCAAGGGCCAGATGCAGCCCGGCATCACGCTGCGCGATCTGGTGCACGCGATCCCGCTGTACGCCATCCGCGCCGGTTTGCTGACCGTGGCCAAGGCCGGCAAGAAGAACGTGTTCTCCGGCCGCATCCTGGAAATCGAAGGTCTGCCCGATCTGAAGGTGGAGCAGGCGTTTGAACTCTCCGACGCGTCGGCAGAACGTTCGGCCGCCGGCTGCACCGTGAAGCTCAACCCCGAGCCGATCAAGGAATACCTCACCAGCAACGTGGTGCTGATGAAGAACATGATCGCCGATGGTTACGCCGACGCCCGCACGCTGGCGCGCCGCATCGAAAAGGTTGAAGCCTGGCTGGCCAACCCCAGCCTGCTCGAAGCCGACAAGGACGCCGAGTACGCCGCCGTGATCGAGATCGACCTGGCCGAACTCACCGAGCCCGTGCTGTGCTGCCCGAACGATCCGGACGACGCCAAGCTGCTGAGCGACGTGGCCGGCGCCAAGATCGACGAGGTGTTCATCGGTTCGTGCATGACCAACATCGGTCACTTCCGCGCGGCTTCCAAGCTGCTCGAAGGCAAGCGCGACATTCCGGTGAAGCTGTGGATTGCGCCACCCACCAAGATGGACGCGGCCGAGCTGACCAAGGAAGGCCACTACGGCGTGTTCGGCACGGCCGGTGCGCGCACCGAAATGCCGGGCTGCTCGCTGTGCATGGGCAACCAGGCGCAGGTGCGCGAGGGCGCCACCGTGGTGTCCACCTCCACGCGCAACTTCCCCAACCGCCTGGGCAAGAACACCAACGTGTACCTGGCCTCGGCCGAGCTCGCGGCCATCGCTTCGAAGCTGGGTCGCATTCCGACCGTGGCCGAGTACCAGGCCGACATGGGCGTGATCAACAAGGACGGCAGCCAGATCTACAAGTACCTGAACTTCGACCAGATCTCGGAATACGCCGACGCGGCCAAAGGTGTCACTGCCTGAGCCGCCGTCACTCTTTGAAGAAGCGGCCTGCGGGCCGCTTTTTTTTGCCCCTGCCTGGTCCTCTTCCCTGCCATGTGCTGCCGATAGACTCAAAGCCACATGACCCTGCCGCTTTACAGCCTCGTCCTCTTGCCCTTCGTGGGCAGCCTCGTTGCCGCGCTGCTGCCATCGGACGCTCGAAACAGAGAGTCCACGCTGGCGGGCGTCATTGCGCTGATCTGCGCGGTGCAGGCCGCGATGCTGTTTCCCGAGATGGCCGCCGGCGGTGTGGTGCGCGAAGAGATCGTGTGGTTGCCGTCGCTGGGCTTGAACCTCGTGTTCCGCATGGACGGTTTTGCGTGGATGTTCTCCATGCTGGTGCTGGGTATCGGTGCGCTGGTGGTGCTGTACGCGCGTTACTACATGTCGCCCACCGACCCGGTGCCGCGCTTCTTCTCGTTGCTGCTGGCCTTCATGGGCTCCATGAGCGGGGTGGTGCTCTCGGGCAACCTGATCCAGCTGGTGCTGTTCTGGGAGCTCACCAGCCTGTTCTCGTTTCTGCTGATCGGTTACTGGCACCACCGCAGCGACGCGCGCCGCGGCGCGCGCATGGCCCTCACCGTCACCGGCACCGGTGGCCTGTGCCTGCTGGCCGGCGTGCTGGTGCTGGGCCACATCGTGGGCAGCTACGACCTCGACGTGGTGCTGCGCGCGGGCGACCTGGTCCGTGCGCATCCGCTGTACAGCACGGCACTGGTGTTGATCCTGCTCGGGGCTTTGACCAAGAGCGCGCAGTTCCCGTTTCACTTCTGGCTGCCCCACGCCATGGCCGCACCCACCCCGGTGTCGGCCTACCTGCACTCGGCCACCATGGTCAAGGCCGGGGTGTTTCTGCTCGCGCGCTTGTGGCCGGTGCTGGCCGGCACCGACGCGTGGTTCTGGATCGTCACCGGCTCGGGCCTCATCACCCTGCTGATCGGTGGCTTTGTGGCCATCTTCCAGAAAGACCTCAAGAGCCTGCTCGCCTACTCGACCATTTCGCACCTGGGCCTCATCACCACGCTGCTGGGTCTGAACAGCCCGCTGGCCGCCGTGGCAGCGGTGTTCCACATCATCAACCACGCGACCTTCAAGGCCTCGCTGTTCATGGCCGTGGGCATCATCGACCACGAAACCGGCACGCGCGACATGCGCCGCTTGAGCGGCCTCTGGCGCTACATGCCCATCACCGCCACGCTCACCCTGGTGGCGGGCGCGGCCATGGCGGGCGTGCCGCTGCTCAACGGCTTCATCTCCAAGGAGATGTTCTTCACCGAGGCGGTTTTCGTGAACGCCGCGCCCTGGTTCGACACCTTGCTGCCGCTGGCCGCGGTGGTGGCGGGTGCGTTCAGCGTGGCGTATTCGCTGCGCTTCACCGCCAACGTGTTCTTCGGCCCCGATACCTGCCACGCGCTGCCGCGCACACCGCACGAGCCACCGCACTGGATGCGGGTGCCGGTCGAGCTGCTGGTGCTGGCCTGCCTGCTGGTGGGTGTGCTGCCGCAGTGGTCCATCCAGGCCATCCTGTCCACCGCGGCCACACCGGTCGTGGGTGGGCCATTGCCCGCTTTTGATCTCGCGGTGTGGCACGGTTTCAACCTGCCGCTGGCGATGAGTTTCGTGGCGCTGGCGGGCGGCATCGGGCTGTTTGTGCTGCTGCGCCGACCGCTGCAGACCGGCCGCATCCCGCGCACGCCGGTGCTCGGCCGGGTGAGCGGCAAGCGGATGTTTGAGGGCACTTTGGCGTTCATCACCGCCGCCAGCCGGCGGCTGCAGCGCGTGTTGGGCACGCGGTGCCTGCAGGCCCAGTTGCTGCTGCTGGTGCTGGTCACGGTGCTGGCGGCGTTTGTCGCCCTGCGCGGGGCCGGCGCCGGCACCTGGCTCGCGGGCGAACGCAAGGTGCTGCCGTTCTCGCCCATGTTCGCGTTGCTCTGGCTGGTGGGCATCGGCAGCGCCATCGGCGCCACCTGGCAGGCCAAGTACCACCGGCTCACGGCGCTGGCGCTCATGAGCGTGGCGGGGCTGGTGACGGTGGTCACCTTCGCGTGGTTCTCCGCACCCGACCTGGCCTTGACCCAGCTCTCGGTGGAGGCGGTGACCACGGTGCTCATCCTGCTCGGCCTGCGCTGGTTGCCCAAGCGTTCCGAAGCGGTGGACCGGCGATTGCCGCTGCGTATCCGCTTGCGCACCAGTGCGCGGCGTGGGCGCGACCTGGCCGTGGCGCTGCTGGCGGGTGGCGGCATGGCGGCGCTGTCGTATGCGGTGATGACGCGCGATTTCCCGCAAAGCATCTCCACCTTCTTCCTGGAGCGCGCCGTGCCCGAGGGCGGCGGCACCAACGTGGTCAACGTGATGCTGGTGGACTTCCGCGGTTTCGACACGCTGGGTGAAATCGCCGTGCTGGGGATCGTAGCCCTCACGGTGTACGCGCTGCTGCGCCGCTTCAGGCCAGCGCGGGAAAGCATGGACCTGCCCCCGCAGCAGCGCGCCTTGCCCACCGACCTGGCGACCGATCTCGTGAACGCGCAGACCGCCGCCGACACCGCCCACGGCTACTTGCTGGTGCCGGCGGTGCTGGTGCGCCTGCTGCTGCCGATCGCGGCCGTGATCGGGGTCTACCTGTTCATGCGCGGGCACAACGAACCGGGCGGTGGTTTCGTGGCCGGGCTGGTGCTCTCCACCGCCTTCATCCTGCAGTACATCGTCTCGGGCACGCAGTGGGTCGAGGCCAACATCAGCTTGCGCCCGGTGCGCTGGATCGCCACGGGCCTGCTGATGGCAACCTTCACCGGCCTGGGCGCGCTCTTTTTCGGCTATCCCTTCCTCACCACGCACACCGCCCACCTCACCCTGCCGCTGCTCGGCGAGGTCTACGTGGCCAGCGCGCTGTTTTACGACATTGGCGTCTTCACCCTGGTGGTGGGTGCCACGCTGCTCATCCTCACGGCACTGGGCCACCAGTCGGTGCGCGGCCACCGCCGCGTGAGCTCCGACGCCCGCGGTGCCGGCGCACAAACCCCGGGAGACCTTTGATGGAAATCGTGCTGGCTGTGGCCATTGGTGTGCTCACCACCTGCGGCGTGTGGCTGATGCTGCGCCCGCGCACCTACCAGGTGATCATGGGTCTGGCGCTGCTGGGCTATGGCGTGAACCTGTTCATCTTCAGCATGGGCCGGCTCTCGGTGGACAGCGAACCGATCATGGTGGCGGGCTTTCCGCCCACCTTCGAGTTCTACGACGATCCGATGCCGCAAGCACTGGTGCTCACCGCCATCGTCATCGGCTTCGCCATGACGGCGCTGTTCCTGGTGGTCATGCTGGCGCAGCGGGGATTTTTCGGCAACGACCATGTGGACGGCGAGGAGAAAGCCCGGGAGGTTGGTGAATGAGGGATTTGGCCCAGGCCCTCATGCCGCACCTCATGGTGGCGCCGGTGCTGCTGCCGTTGCTGGCGGCCTGTCTGCTCATGCTGGTGAGCGAACGCCGCCACCGCACCAAGGCCACGCTGGGCCTGCTGGCCACCGCCGCCAACCTGGTGGTGGCCGTGCTGCTGGTGGTCTGGGTCAAGGCCGAAGACGAACCGAGTGCCTTCGGCATCTACCTGCCGTCCAACTGGGACGCGCCCTACGGCATCGCGCTCGTGCTCGACCGGCTCTCGGCCCTGATGCTGGTCATGACCGCGCTGGTGGCCTTGATGGCCTTGCTGTTCGCACTGGCGCGCTGGCACAAGGCGGGCGCACATTTCCACCCGCTGTTCCAGATCCAGATCATGGGGTTGAACGGTGCCTTCCTCACCGGCGACCTGTTCAACCTGTTCGTGTTCTTCGAGGTCATGCTCGCCGCGTCTTACGGTTTGCTGCTGCACGGCTCCGGGCCGGCGCGCGTGAAGGCCGGCTTGCACTACATCGCCATCAACCTCGCCGCGTCGTCGTTGTTCCTGGTGGGTGCGGCGCTCATCTACGGCATCTCGGGCACGCTCAACATGGCCGACCTGGCCGCGCGCATGTCCGAGGTGGCGGACGCCGACCGGGCCCTGCTGCACGCGGGCTGCGCCATCCTGGGCGTGGCCTTTCTCGCCAAGGCGGCCATGTGGCCGCTGAACTTCTGGCTGGTGCCGGCCTACGCAAGCGCCAGCGCGCCATCGGCCGCGGTGTTTGCCTTGCTCACCAAGGTGGGTGTGTATGTGTTGCTGCGCCTGTCGACGCTGCTGTTTTCCGACGACGCTGGCGACTCGGCCGGCTTCGGCAGCCAGTGGCTGCTGTGGGGCGGTCTGGCCACGCTGTCCCTGGGCGCCATCGGCATGATGTCGGCGCAGCGCCCGGCGCGCCTGGCGGGGTTCGCGGTCGTTGTTTCTTCGGGCACGCTCATGGCGGTGTTCGGGCTCGCGCGGCCCGAGGTCACGGCGAGCGCGTTGTACTACCTGCCCGTGTCCACGTTTGCGGTGGCGGCGTTTTTCCTGTTGACCGAGCTCATGGACCGCTCGCGGCAACCGGAAGGCATGCGCCAGCAGGCACCCGAAGACGAAGAGGACCACCTGCCGTTTTCCATGGCCGAGCTGGAGCTGTCGCAAGGCGCCAACCTCGACGAGGACGAAATGCCGCTGGTGGGCCGCGCCATTCCCGCCGCCACCGCGCTGCTGGGTCTGGCCTTCATCGCATGCACGCTGTTGCTGGCGGGCCTGCCTCCGTTCTCCGGCTTCATCGGCAAGTTCGCCATGCTCTCCACCTTGCTGGACGCGCCCGGGGACAGCGTGGCGCCGGTGAGCTGGTTGCTCATGGGCGCCATCATCACCTCGGGCCTGTTGGCCTTGCTGGCGCTGACGCGCACCGGCATGCGTTTTTTCTGGGCGCCGGTGGACCGGCCGGCCCCGGTGCTGCGCGTGGTGGAGTACCTGCCTATCGCCTTGCTGATTGGCCTGTGCGTGCTGTTCACCGTGCGCGCCGAAGCGGTGATGCGCTACACCCGAGCCACGGCGGCCGCGCTCTACCAGCCCCGCCTCTACATCGACGCCGTCTTGAGCGCCCGACCCTTGCCCACGCCCACCAACGCCGATCGGCTGGGCTTGCCCGTGCCCGGAGGCTTGAAGTGATGCGCCGACTGTTCCCGTCGCCCTTGTTGTCGCTGGCGCTGGTGGCCTTGTGGCTGTTGCTCAACAACTCGCTCGGTCCGGGCCAGTGGCTGTTGGCGCTGCTGCTGGGCTGGCTGGTGCCCTGGCTCACGCATTCGCTGCGGCCCACGCCGGTGCGTTTCAGCCACCCGCTGGTGGCGCTTCGCTTGTTCTTCCAGGTCGGGCGCGACGTGCTGGTGTGGAACGGGCGCGTGCTGCTGGGCACGGTGGCGCCCGCGGCCAAGGTGCCGCAAGGCGGCTTTGTGGTGGTGCCGCTGGATCTGCGCGACCCCAACGGTCTCGCCGTGCTGGCCGCCATCATGTGTGTGATTCCCGGCACCATCTGGTCCGAGCTCGCGCTGGACCGCAGTGCCTTGCTGGTCCACATGTTCGACCTGGACGACGCGCAGGCCGAGATCGACCTGATCAAACACCGCTACGAGCGGCCGTTGATGGAGATATTCGAATGAGCCCGCTGCTGTACGGCGCGATCGTCTTTGCGCAGGCCTGTTTTGCGCTGGCCATGGGCCTGGCGCTGGTGCGCCTGCTGCGCGGCCCCTCGGCCCAAGACCGGGTGCTCGCCATGGACCTCATCTGCACGCTGGCCATGCTCATGATGATGGTGCTGGCCATCCGCTACCGCAGCTCCATGTACTTCGAGGCCGCGCTGCTGATCGCCGTGTTCGGCTTCATCGGCTCGGCGGCCATGGCCAAGTTTTTGTTGCGCGGCGAGGTGATCGAATGAGCGGCAACCTGGCGTGGTGGATCGAGATCCCGGTGGCGCTGCTGCTGGTGCTCAGCGGCCTGTTTGCGCTGGCGGCGGGCGTGGGCGTGGTGCGCTTCAAGACCTTCTTTCAGCGCATGCACCCGCCCGCGCTGGCCTACAGCTTCGCCGCGTGGTGCGTCACGCTGGCCAGCATCGTGTACTTCTCGGCGCAAGACGACAAGCTCGCGCTGCGCAGCTGGCTCATCATCATTTTCCTGGCGCTCACGGTGCCGGTGACCACCATCCTGCTCGCGCGCACCGAGTTGTTTCGCCGGCGCACGGCCGGTGGGGGTGGGGGTGATGAGGTTCCGCCGCCGCTGAACCACGAGTCCGCCGCGCCGGTGCCTGCAGACGAGGCCCGCTGATCAAACGCTGGCGGAGGCCAGCAGCCCTCGCAATGCGGTTGCCGTGGCCTCATCCGCTGGAAAAAAAGTTTCCATCGCCAGCTCTTGCAGCGTGATGTCCACCGGCGAACCGAACACGGTGGTGGTGCTCACCAGCTGCAGCACGCCGTGGGGTGTGTGGAACTGGAACGGCATCAGGACACCGGGGTGCTCGCCCGGCAGGTCCACGGGCGGCGACCCAGGTTCCTCGGGATAGCCCTTGAGCTCTTCCAGCAGCGCGACCAGCACCGTGTCGCCGGTGGCGCGGATCTGCTGGCGCAACCGCTCGAACAGGTGCTCGCGCCACTGCCGCAGGTTGGCGATGCGCGGCGCCAGACCCTGCGGGTGCAGGCTCAGGCGCAACACGTTCACCGGGCCTTGCAGCAGCTCGGGCGCAGCACCGGCCATGAGCAGGGGCACCAGGCGGTTGTGCATCACCAGGTTCCAGTGGCGGTCCATCGCGAGTGCGGGCCAGGGCTCGTGGCACGCCAGGATGCGCTGCACCGCCGCGCGCGCCGGGGCCATCTCGGGGTCTTGCAACGGCCGCGCGCGGTACATGGGCGCAAAGCCCGCGGCAACCAACCAGGCGTTGCGCTCGCGCAGCGGCACGTCGAGCCGCTCCACGAGGCGCAGTACCATCTCGCGGCTCGGGCTGGCGCGGCCGGTTTCCACACAGCTCAGGTGGCGCGTGGAGACCTCGGCCACATGGGCCAGGTCCATCTGGCTGAAGCGCCGTCGCTGGCGCCAGTGGCGCAGGTGGTCGCCAAAGGAGGTGGGTGGAGCGCTGCGGTGGGGGAGGGCGGAGGTGTCCATGGACCGCATGTTAGGGCGGCCGGGGCGGCGCTTCCATGACCTCGGAGGTCATCGACGCGCTGCACGGCGCCGTCGACCATGAAGGCCTCTTCAACCCCCGCAAGGAGTGCTTCCATGTCCCTCACCGCTCAACTTTCATCCCCCACCGTGCTGCGCCGGGTGCTCGCGTTCGACGCTGCGTCGGGCGCCGGCACCGGCGTGCTGCACCTGCTGCTGGCACCGCTGCTGTCCACCTGGCTCGGCCTGCCCGAATCGCTCTTGCAGGCCTCCGGTGTGGCGATCTTCGTGTTTGTGTTGCTGGCCGGCTGGCTGGCGCTTCAGGCCTCGCCGCCACGCGGTCCGCTGATGGCGATCGTGTTGCTCAACTTTGCCTGGGCGATCGCCTGTCTGTGGCTGGCGTTCGGCGGAGCGTTCAACCCCACGCCGCTCGGCATGGCCTACCTGTTGGTGCAGGCGGCCGTGGTGTTGGTGCTGGCCGAGCTGGAATGGATGGGCTGGCGCCAGCTCGCTGCAGGCCCGCGCATGCCGCAGATGGCCTGAACCGCGCCACAACGAAAAAGGCGGCCCGAGGGCCGCCTTTTCATGTCCGAAGACAGGGAGCGATCAGCGCGTGCCGGTCACTTCCACGTCCACGCGGCGATCGGGCTGCAGGCAGGCCACGAGTGCGGCGGTGCGGCTGTTGCCCTTGCAGTCTTCAGGCTTGGTCACCGGCTGGGTCTCACCCTTGCCAACGGCCGAGATCTTCGCGCTGTCCAGGCGACCGTTGGTCACGAGGTAGTTCTTGACAGCCATGGCGCGCTCTTCCGAGAGCTTCTGGTTGTAGGCGTCCGAACCGAGGCGGTCGGTGTGGCCTTCAACGACCACGGTCTGGTAGTTGGCGGTGGACAGGTCACGGGCGAACTTGTCGAGTTCGGCGCGGCCTTCGGGCTTCACGTTGGCAGCGTCAAAGCCGAACAGCGACTCGGCCGACATGCTCACGCGCTGGGGCATGGGAGCCGGTGCGGGCATGGGGGCTGGTGCCGGTGCGGGCGCCTGCACCATCGGAGCGGGAGCCGGAGCCGGTGCCACGTAAGGCGCAGGGGCTGCGGCCACATAGGCAGGCGCGCGGTTGAACGGGAACACCAGGCCCACGGTCAGCATGTCGACGTTGGTGCGGCCATTCACGCCGTTGTTGACCCGGTAGCGTTCGAGTTCGGTGCGGATCCACATGGAACGGCTCAGTTCGTACTGAAGGCCCAGACCCACTTTGGCGTTGGCTTTGGTGTCGTTGCGATCCTGCACGCCGGCAGCCGTGGCACCAGCGCCGGTGAACGATGCGCGCGTGCGGCCCATGGCCACACCCACACGACCCAGCACCGAAAAGCGCTCGGTGATCGGCAACGTGCCGACCAGGTCCAGGTTCAGACCACGCATGCGGGTGTCGTTGTTGAACGCGCCGTTGGGGGTGTTGGACGAGAAGGTCGACTTGCCCAGATCGAAGTAACCGCCTTCAACGGCGATGTTGCGGTTGAACTGGTAACCGCCGAACAGCTTGTAGCCGGTGTCTTTTTCATCGCTGGTGAAGCCGGTGGCCGGGCCGTTCGGTGCGCCTGCGCCGAGAAGGCCATTGGCCACAGCGGCTTCGTCAACCTTGGCGCGGGCTTCACCGGCGGACACGCCGCCGTAGAAGAAACCAGGTTCCTGGTATTGAGCGAATGCCGAGGTGGCGGCGACGGAGAGGATGGCGACGGTCAGTGCACTGAAGGCGTGACGGGATTTCATGGCGGGCTTTCAAGAGGCTTGGAACTTCGTTTGCACGAAGGGATTTCAGCAACGTGAGCTCACCATGGAATGGCAGGCGTCTCGTTGTCAGACCCGTTTGTAGTTGTGCGTGTTGGCAGGGTCTGTGCGTTCGCAGACACAGCGAGGCGAGGGTTGTTTTGTGGACACAAGGGCGTGGTGTCTTTGTGTGCAACCTGAAACGGATGTGGGCTACCGAACAGATGCAATGCGTACCGGGCACTAGTCTCCACCTACACCGATGAGGTCCATGCGATGTGCATGTGTTTTGTCGGTCGGACCGTGCAACCTGCGCAACCGCTCAAGCCACGGTCACTGACTCCTCAAGGAACATTCCATGAAAAAAGCTCTACTGCTGATCGCCGTTGCATCCACCTTCGTTCTGGCCGCTTGCGACCGTGAACCCGTCATCGTGAACGCACCGGCTTCCACCGTCCCAGGCCCAGCGGGTCCTGCAGGCGCCACCGGTTCGACCGGCTCCATGGGTTCGACCGGTTCCACCGGCTCGACGGGCTCCACCGGCGCAACGGGTTCCACGGGTTACACCGGCAACACCGGCGCTACCGGCGGCACGGGCGCCACGGGTGACACCGGCGCCACCGGCGCGACTGGCGACACCGGCAAGACCGGTGGCGGCACCGTGATCGTGGTGCCACCTGCTGAACCTGCGAAGTAATCCACGCCCGTTCAACACAAGGAGAACACCATGAGTATTGGAACCATTCTGTTGATCGTGCTGGTCCTGCTGTTGCTGGGTGTGATCCCCAGCTGGAACCACAGCCGCAGCTGGGGCTACGGCCCCAGTGGCGTGCTAGGTGTCGTTCTGATCATCGTGGTGGTATTGCTGCTCACCGGCAGGCTCTGACCCCGCGCGGCCCCGCCTCACGGTTGAGGGCCTCACAAAAAACCCCCGCAAGAGACATCTTGCGGGGGTTTTTTTATGGGCCATCGGAGCACGGCACGTTGGGTGCCGTGCTGCTTGGTTCAGCGCGTGCCGGTCACTTCCACGTCCACGCGGCGGTCGGGCTGCAGGCAGGCAACCAGAGCGGCGGTGCGGCTGTTGCCCTTGCAGTCACCCGGCTTGGTCACAGGCTGGGTTTCACCCTTGCCCACGGCCGAGATCTTCGAGCTGTCCAGGCGGCCATTGGTCACGAGGTGGTCCTTGACGGCGTTGGCGCGCTCTTCTGACAGCTTCTGGTTGTAGGCGTCCGAACCGAGGTGGTCGGTGTGGCCTTCCACCACCACGGTCTGGTAGTTGGTGCCTGTGAGGTCACGGGCGAACTTGTCGAGTTCGGCGCGGCCTTCGGGCTTCACGGTGGACGCGTCAAAGCCGAACAGCGACTCGGCCGACAGGCTCACGCGCTGGGGCATCGGCGCCGGTGGAGGTGGTGGCGGGGGCGCCTGCACCACCGCGGGCGGCGGTTGAACCACCACCGGCATCGGCATGGGCGCGGCGGCCATGCGCACCGGCTGCGGCGCCGGTCCTCCGAAGCGGTAGACCAGACCCACCGAGAGCATGTCGATGTCACCCTTGTTGCCGATGGCGTCGTTCACGCGGTAGCGCTCCAGTTCCAGCCGCATGGCCATTGCGTCGCTGAAGGCGTAGTTCAGACCCACGCCGTACTTGGCATTCGCCTGGCTTTTGCTCGCGGTCGGGTTGCTGACGTTGACCGCGCCGGTGCCGGAGAACCGGTCGTTGGCGCGGGCGTAGTTCACGCCGACCCGGCCCAGTGCCGACAGTTTTCCGGTCAGGGGCAGCGATCCCACCAGGTCCAGGTTGAGACCCCTGACACGCATCTCGCCGTTCAAGGTGCCGGTCGGAATCGTGTTGGCGGTGTAGCCGAACTTGCCCAGGTCGAAGTAACCACCCTCCAGCGCAAAGTGGGGACTGAACTGGTACCCGCCAAACAGCTTGAAGCCGGTGGATCGGTCCCGGTCGTTGATGGAAGTGGTTGTGAATCCCTGCGCCTGCAAGCCGCTGGTGATGCGGGGGTCATCGATTTCTGCACCGGTGCGACCTGCGTTGGCGCCGGCATACCAGCCGGTTGATTGAGCGGTGGCCAGCGGATGGGCGAAAAAGGCGAGTGTCAGCAGGCTCAGGGCGCCTGCGCTGGTGTTGAGTGTGGGTTTCATGGTGTTTCCGGGGAGTGTGTGGAGCGCGTGATGTCTCAAGGCGCAGGTACGTTGATCACGGTGTTCACCATGGTGACCGACGCGTCCAGCGACAGCGCGCGGCCATTGAGGGTGGTGATGGCCACGTTGCCCGCGGTGGAGAAGCTCACGCCGGTGCGCGCGATGATGGTGCCTTCCATGGTGCCGCCGCCACCGGCGTTGATGGTGGCCGCGCTGCCGACCTGCCAGTACACGTTCCGCGCCTGCGCGCCGCCAGTCAAAAGCACGCTTTGCGGGAATGCCGCACCCGGGCCGCCCACCGTCAGGGTTTGGGCCATCTGGAACACCCAGACCGCATTCGGGTTGCCCTGCGCGTCCAGGGTCAGATTGCCACCCTGGATCATGAAGGTGCCACCGGCGGCCTTGTAGATGCCGGGGGCCAGCGTGAGGTTGGCCAGGTTGCCAGCGCCCGCATCCACACCACCCGGCAAACCGGCCAGCGTGTTGAACGCCACGAGTGCATCGGCCCGGGCCGCCAGTGCGATGGCCTCCGTGGCGGCCGTGCCCTCGGACAGGCAAGCCCCCGTGGGAGGCGGCGGCGCGGTGTTGATGTTGCCGGACACCACGCCTTCGTTCACGCCCGCCACCACGGTGTAGGTGCACCCGGGTTTGTTGTTGCGAAAGCCTGTGATGGCCGTCGACACAGCCGTCGTCCCGATGTCGCCATTGATGACTGTGAACGGGCCGTCGTTGGTCATGCCGGCCGAGCCACCGAAAGCGCCAAAGGTGGAAGCAACCCCCAGCGGAACAAAGGAGCCGCCGGGCGGTGCGACAGGTGTCACCGAGACGAACGGCGTGGTTCCCGAGCCGTCAATGCCGAGGACGGGGTCACCTCCGCCGCACGCGGCCACCAGGGTGCTGATCATCAAGGGGGCTAGCCACTTCCAGGGGAGGTGGCGGGTGTGTGTGTGTGTCATGGGGGGTTCTCAGTCAGGGGTTCTTGGGACCAGGCCCACGCGCCGCTCTCCCGGCGGTGGACACCTTGGGCAGACGCGCCATGCCGAAAGGCTTGCACGTGCCTGCTGCAACCAAGCATGGATATCCCGTGCATGAGCGTCTGTTGGGCAACGCACTCTCGTGAACGAACGTCGTGAGCCGACGGCTTCGCGCGTGCAAATCACCACAGACAACGAGGACTCTTTTGCTGCTGACAGAATGGTCCGTTCGTTCACTTGCCGCCGTCTGGAGTTTTCATGTCCACCACCGCCCGTTTCGCGCACCCCTTTGCCAACACCGTCAAAGCCTTCAAGACCGCATCGGGCAAGAGCGGGCGGCTGTATTCGCTGCCGGCGCTGGCCAAACAATTTCCCGACATCCAGCGCCTGCCGGTGTCGCTGCGCATCGTGCTGGAGAGCGTGCTGCGCCATTGCGACGGTGAGCGCGTGATGCCCGAACACGTGGCCCAGCTCGCGCAGTGGAAGCCCAACGGCGAGCGCACGCAGGAGATCCCGTTCACCGTGGCGCGTGTGGTGCTGCAGGACTTCACCGGTGTGCCGCTGCTGGCCGATCTGGCCGCCATGCGCAGCGTGGCCGAGCGCCTGGGCAAGGACCCCAAGAAGATCGAGCCGCTGGTGCCGGTGGACCTGGTGGTGGACCACTCGGTGATGGTGGACCACTACGGCACCAAGAGCGCACTCGACCTCAACATGAAGCTGGAGTTCCAGCGCAACAACGAGCGTTACCAGTTCATGAAGTGGGGCATGCAGGCCTTCGACACCTTCGGCGTGGTGCCGCCGGGCTTCGGCATCGTGCACCAGGTGAACCTGGAGTACCTGGCGCGCGGCGTGCACATGAAGGGCGGCCTGTACTACCCCGACACGTTGGTGGGCACCGACAGCCACACCACCATGATCAACGGCATCGGTGTGGTGGGCTGGGGCGTGGGCGGCATCGAGGCCGAGGCCGCCATGCTGGGCCAGCCGGTGTATTTCCTCATGCCCGACGTGGTGGGCTTTGAGCTCACCGGGCGCCTGCGCGAAGGCGTGACCGCGACCGACCTGGTACTCACCGTCACCGAGATCCTGCGCCAGCACAAAGTGGTGGGCAAGTTCGTCGAATTCTTTGGCGAGGGCACGGCATCACTCGCACTGCCCGACCGCGCCACCATCGCCAACATGGCGCCCGAGTACGGCGCCACCATGGGTTTCTTTCCAGTGGACGGCAAGACCCTCGATTACTTCCGCGGCACCGGCCGCAGCAAGGCGGAGATCGAGGCCTTCGAGGCCTACTTCCGTGCTCAGGGCATCTTCGGCGTGCCGGGTGCGCCGGGGGCATCCATCAAGGCCGGCGAGATCGACTATTCGCAAGTGGTCACGCTCGATCTCGGTCAGGTCACGCCCAGTCTGGCCGGCCCCAAGCGCCCGCAAGACCGCATCGAGCTGGGTAACGTGGCCCGGCAGTTTGCCGAGCTGTTCAGCAAGCCCAATGCGCAGAACGGCTTCAACCGGCCTGCGGCCTTGCTGCACACGCGCCACCAGCCGCGCAGCGCCGACGAGGTGGACCCGGCGGCGCCTGGCGATGAGCCGGCCATCCCACCAGGCGCGCCGCGCTTCGTGGCCGAAATGGAGGCCAACAAGCCCGCGCTGGCCACCGCCGCCGCAGTGGCAGAGCCCACACCGGTCGAGGCCAGCAAAGGCAGCAAGCTGAGCATCGGCAACGGCGACGTGCTGATCGCTGCCATCACGAGCTGCACCAACACCTCCAACCCCGGCGTGCTGCTGGCCGCCGGCCTGCTGGCCAAGAAAGCGGTGGAGGCGGGCCTGAAGGTCAAGCCGCACATCAAGACATCGCTCGCCCCCGGCTCGCGCATCGTCACCGAATACCTCACGCAGACCGGCCTGCTGCCCTACCTGGAGAAGCTGGGCTTCGCACTCGCGGGCTACGGCTGCACCACCTGCATTGGCAACGCGGGCGACCTCACGCCCGAGCTCAACGAGGTGATCACCAGCAACGACCTGATCTGCGCGGCCGTGCTCTCTGGCAACCGCAACTTCGAAGCGCGCATCCACCCCAACCTGAAAGCCAACTTCCTCGCCAGCCCGCCGCTGGTGGTGGCCTACGCGATCGCCGGCAACGTGATGACCGACCTGATGACCGAGCCCCTGGGCAAGGGCAAGGGTGGCAAACCGGTGTACCTGGGCGACATCTGGCCGACCAGCGACGAGATCTACGACCTGATGAAGTTCGCCATGAACGGACGCGCCTACCGCGAGAACTACGCGCGTGTGAAGGCCGAGCCCGGCAAGCTGTGGGAGCGCATCAAGGGCGTGAGCGGCAACGCCTACACCTGGCCCGAAAGCTCCTACATTGCCGAGCCACCGTTCTTTGACTCGTTCGAGCTGGCCATGCCTGCGGCCACCGAGCCGCCCGCAGTGAAGGGGGCTCGCGTCATGGCGCTGTTTGGCGACTCCATCACCACCGACCACATCTCGCCCGCCGGCAACATCGCCGAGAACTCTCCGGCTGGCCAGTGGCTGCTGGCGCGTGGCGTTCTCAAGGCCGACTTCAACAGCTACGGCGCGCGCCGCGGTCACCACGACGTGATGATGCGCGGCACCTTCGCCAATGTGCGCATCAAGAACCTGATGCTGGCGACGGGGGCCGACGGTTCGCGCGAAGAAGGCGGCTGGACGGTGTACCAGCAGGAAGGCGTGGGCCACGGCCAGAAGATGAGCATCTTCGACGCCGCCATGCGTTACCAGGCCGCGAACATTCCCACGGTGATCTTTGCCGGCGAGGAATACGGCACCGGCTCCAGCCGCGACTGGGCCGCCAAGGGCACGCAGCTGCTGGGCATCAAGGCTGTGGTGGCGCGCAGCTTCGAGCGCATCCACCGCTCCAACCTGGTGGGCATGGGCGTGTTGCCGCTGCAGTTCAAGGCCGGCGACTCGTGGGAGAGCCTGGGCCTGCGCGGCGACGAAACCATCGATGTGCTGCCGCATCCCGAACTCACGCCCCAAAGTGATGCGCAACTGGTGATCACGCGCACCGATGGGTCGCGCAAGACGGTAAGCCTGACCCTGCGCATCGACACACCGGTGGAAGTGAACTATTACCGCGAGGGCGGAATCCTCCCCTACGTGCTCAGGCAATTGTTGAGCGCTTGAGCCGGATGCCGCAAAGCGGCATGATGTGTTTTCAGCCGCAACAGGAGCCGCCATGCGAAAGCCTGCCTTGTACAGCCCGTCACGCCGAGCAGGCACCGCGCAGCCCGACGCGGACGCTCGCGCAGGTGGGCAGGCCCCGGTGGTGGACGTTGTGGCGCCCCCGCCCGCGGGCCGATTCAGGCGCTTGCGGGCCGCATCGTCCAGCGCTGCTTCGAAGCCGCGCGTCATGTGGTCGGCCATGGCTGTGCTCGCGGCGCTGCTGGCCGCCAGCGTGTGGCAAGGCGGCGTGAACGGCCCCAAGGCGCTCACGCAAAAGGACATCGACGCGGCCGTGCTGCGCACCCTCACCACACAAAACCTGCCCTCACGCGCCGCGCGCGCCGCCGAAAAGATCCGTCCGGCCGTGGTGCGTGTCATGTCCTACGGCAAGAACGCCGAGGGCAAGGAGGTGGAGCAGGGCGTGGGCACCGGCGTGGTCATCACCGACAAGGGCATCATCCTGACCAACCTGCACGTGGTGCAAACCGCCATGAGCGTCAGGATCGTGTATGCCGACGGCTCCGAGTCGCCCGCCACCGTGACCGGCGCGCAGCCGCAGAACGACCTGGCCGTGTTGCAGGCGCAGATCATTCCCGACGACCTCATCGCCGCCACCATGCGCTCCACCAACGATCTGGTGCCGGGCGAGGACGTGGTGGCCGTGGGTTTTCCCTTTGGGATCGGCCCCTCGGTGTCGTCCGGCGTCATCTCGGGCTTTGACCGCGCGTTCAAGTCGCCCGAGGGCGTGCAGGAAATCGGCAACCTGATCCAGTTCGACGCGGCGGCCAATCCCGGCAATTCGGGCGGCCCTCTGGTCACCATGGACGGTGAAGTCATCGGCATCGTCACCGGCATCCTCAACCCCACCAGCCACCGCACCTTCGTTGGCATCGGATTTGCAGTGCCCATCGAGAGTGCAGCGTCCGCCGCCGGTTTGCCACCCTTCTGAATTTTTCTTCACCGTCACAGGAGCTTCCATGGACCAGAACGCCGCCCCCGACACCGCCCAACTCATGGAGCAGATCCTGTACGAAGTGAAACGCGTGGTGGTGGGGCAGGACCGGTTCCTGGAACGGGTGATGGTGGCCATGCTGGCCCAGGGCCACCTGCTGGTTGAAGGCGTGCCGGGCCTGGCCAAGACGCTTACCGTGAAGACCCTGGCCAATGTGGTGCAGGGTCAGTTCAAGCGGATCCAGTTCACGCCCGATCTGGTGCCTGCCGACCTGGTGGGCACGCGCATCTACAACCAGAAGACCGGTGACTTCAGCACCTCGCTGGGCCCGGTGTTCGCCAACCTGCTGCTGGCCGACGAGATCAACCGCGCGCCGGCCAAGGTGCAGAGCGCGCTGCTGGAGGTGATGCAGGAGCGGCAGGTGACCATCGCCGGCGAATCGCACAAGGTGCCCAGCCCGTTCCTCGTGATGGCGACGCAGAACCCGATCGAGACCGAGGGCACCTACCCGCTGCCCGAGGCACAGGTCGACCGTTTCATGATGAAGGTGCTGGTGGACTACCCCACCGACGAAGAAGAGTACGTGATCGTCGAGCGCGTCACCGGCCCCGCCGTGCAAGTCAATGCCGTGGCCACCACCGATCAGCTCGCGGTGCTGCAGGCGCAATGCCGCCAGGTCTATGTGGACCCTTCGCTGGTGCAGTACGCGGTGAAGCTGGTGTCGGCCACGCGCACACCCGAGAAGCACGGCCTGAAGGATCTGGCGCGCTTCATCACCTTCGGCGCCAGCCCGCGCGCGACCATTGGCCTGGTGGAGGGCGCACGCGCGCTGGCCATGTTGCGTGGTCGCAGTTATGCGCTGCCCGAAGACATGACCGACCTGGTGCCCGACGTGTTGCGCCACCGCGTGGTGCTGTCCTACGAAGGCCTGTCCGAAGGCCTCACCTCCGAATCGCTGATTGCAAAAATCATGAAACAGATCGCGCCGCCGGCCCGCCCGCTGGAACACGAACAGCGCGCCGCCTGAACCCGAGCACCGCACCATGTTCTTCAAGCGCCTGTTCGGATCCGATCGCACCCCGGCGGGTGCGCAGGCCAAAGCCGCAGGCATCGCGCTGGCCACACCGGTCACGCAACGCGCCGACGCCTTGCTGCGCCGGCTCGAATGGACCGTGTTGCGCAAGCTCGACGGCCTGCTGCAGGGCGACTACAAAACACTCATGCGCGGCTCGGGTCTGGATCTGGCCGACCTGCGCGAATACCAGCTGCACGACGACGTGCGGCACATCGACTGGAACGTGACCGCGCGCCTGCAGCAGCCGCACGTGCGCGTGTTCACCGAAGACCGCGAGATGGCAGCGTGGTTCTTGCTCGACCTCAGTCCTTCGGTGGACTTCGGTTCGGGCAACCAGCGCAAGAGCCAGGTGCTGCTCGACTTCACCGCCGTGCTCGCGCGCTTGATCGGGCGTCACGGCAATCGCGTGGGCGCGGTGCTGTATGGATCGCGCGGCCAACCCGTGGTGGACGCGGTACTGCCTGCGCGCGGCGGCCGCACCCAGGTGCTGCGGCTGATGCAGATGGTGCTGCAGCCACCGAAGAAAGACGCCACCGTGAAGGACGGTGTGACCCAGCTCTCCGACCTGCTCAAGGCCGCAGTGCACACCGTGCGCCAGCGCGCCACCGTGTTCGTGGTGTCCGACTTCATCAGCGAGCCCGGCTGGGAAAAGCCGCTGGGTGAACTCGCGCGCCGCCACGACGTGGTGGCTGTTCGCCTGCTCGACCCGCTGGAGCTCAACCTGCCCGACCTCGGGCTGATCCCGATCCGCGACGCCGAGACCGGCGAACAGCTGATGGTCGACACGCACGACGCGGGCTTTCGCCAGCGCTTCGCGCGCATCGCCGCACAACGCGAGGCGCAGTTGCGCGAGAGCCTGGCGCGCGCCGGGGTCGACACGCTGGAGCTCTCCACCGACGACGACCTGGCCGAAGCGGTGGTGCGGTTCATCGACCTGCGCAAGCGCCGCCTGCGCGTCGGAAAACACGCGCAGGCCGGCCGCAGCATGCCGACCCAGATGCCCAGCCGCGACCGCGGCAGCTTCAGCATTCCCCGTGAAGGAACACGACCATGAACATCCCCGTCACCTTCCTGTGGCCGCAGCTGCTCTGGCTGCTGCTGACCTTGCCTCTGCTGGTGCTGTTGTATGTGTGGCTGCTGCGTCGGCGCAAGCAGGCTGCGGTGCGTTTTGCCAGCCTGGCGATCGTGCGCGAAGCCATGGGCAAGGGCCCGGGCTGGCGCCGCCATGTGCCGCCGGTGCTGCTGCTGCTGGCCATTGCCACCATGTTGCTGGCCTCGGCACGCCCCATGGCGAGCATCGTGTTGCCGTCGCAGGAGCAGACCATCATCCTGGCCATGGACGTGTCGGGCAGCATGCGCGCCGAAGACGTGCAGCCCAACCGCCTGGTGGCCTCGCAAAACGCCGCCAAGGCCTTCCTCGCCGAGCTCCCGCGACATGTGAAGGTCGGCATCGTGGCGTTTGCCGGCTCGGCCCAGGTGGTGCAGCCCGTGACCCTCAGCCGCGAAGACCTCGTGACCGCGATCGACAAGTTCCAGCTGCAACGCGCCACCGCCATCGGCAGCGCCATCGTGGTCTCGCTCTCCGAGCTGTTCCCGGGCCAGGGCTTCGACATCGGTGCCATGACCTACAACCGCAACAGCGACCCGTTTGCCCCCCAGGGCCGCGCCATCGACCAGCCCAAGACCGAACCCAAGGCCTTTGTGCCGGTGGCGCCGGGCTCGTACAGCTCGGCCGCCATCATCCTGCTCACCGACGGCCAGCGCACCACCGGCGTGGACACCGCAGAAGCCGCCAAGATGGCCGCCGACCGCGGGGTGCGCGTCTACACCGTGGGCGTGGGTACGGTGGACGGCGAAATCATCGGGTTCGAGGGCTGGTCCATGCGCGTGCGGCTGGACGAGGACAGCCTGAAGGAAGTGGCCCGCACCACGCAGGCCGAGTACTACTACGCCGGCACAGCCGACAACCTGAAGAAGGTCTACGAGACCTTGAGCTCGCGCCTGACGGTCGAGAAAAAGGAAACCGAAATCGCCGGCCTGCTCGCACTGGTGGCGTCCATCCTCGCGCTGTTCGCGGCGGGGCTGTCGGTGTTGTGGTTCAACCGGATTCTGTGAGGGCGCCGCCGGGCGGCACCGGCACAATCCCCGCATGAACCAACAAGTGATCGTCGCCGGTGGGGGCATCGGTGGACTGGGCTGTGCCTTGGCGCTGGCACGTCAGGGTGTGCCGACCGTGCTGCTGGAGCAGGCGGCGGCGTTTGGCGAGGTGGGGGCGGGGCTGCAGCTCGGGCCCAATGCCACGCGGGTGCTGGCCGACTGGGGTCTCTCCGATGCGTTGCAGGCCACTGCGGCTTTTCCCGAGGCGCTTCGGGTGCGTGACGCCCACCGGGGCAACGAGCTTGGGCAACTGCGTCTGGGCGCTATGGCGATCGCTCGCCATGGACAGCCTTACGCCACGTTGCACCGGGCCGATTTGCATGCGCTGCTGCTGGCTGCCGTGCAAGCGCACGAACTCACAGAACTGCGTTTGAACACGCGGCTCACGGCATTCGACGAAACCTCGGGCGGTGTGTTTGCCACGCTGGACGACGGCAGCACGCTGTCCGGCGAAGCCCTGCTGGGCTGCGACGGTTTGTGGAGCCGCGTGCGCTCGCAGTTGCTCGGCGCCCAGCCGGTGCGCGCCAGTGGTCACCTGGCCTACCGCGGCATGGTGCGCGCGGCCGACCTGCCCGCCGCGCTGCGGGCCAACGTGGTCACCGCCTGGCTCGGGCCGCGCATGCACGTGGTGCACTACCCCGTGCGTGGTGGCGAATGGGTGAATGTGGTGGCGGTGGTGCACGGCGTGCTCGGGCAGGGCCATGGCGGTGAGCCGGGATCGGACCCGCAGAGCTGGACGCACGAAGCCCGGGCTGCCGACCTCCAGCGCTCACTCGGCCCGGCCTGTGCGGACCTGCTGTCCATGATCGACGCTGCGCCCGCGTGGTCGCTCTGGGCCTTGAACGACCGCCCTGCCATGAACGGAGCGCACGAGCACGCGCAGGGCCGGGTGGCCCTGGTGGGCGACGCAGCGCATCCACTGCGGCCCTACCTGGCGCAGGGTGCGGCGATGGCGATCGAGGACGCATGGACGATCGGACGCCTGTTGCAGCCAGCGCCGGCCCCCATCAACTGGCCGTCCGTGCTGTCCCGTTTTGCCGAGACCCGCTGGCAACGCAATGCACGTGTGCAGCAGCATTCGCAGCGCAACGGCCGCATCTTTCACGCCACCGGCCTGGTGCGCTTCGGACGCGACACGGCCATGCGTTGGCTGGGCGAAGCTTTGCTGGACAATCCGTGGCTCTACGACGGGCCGCCCGAGCCCGAGCAAGACCCCGCTCCTTCACCCCGTTCCAAGAGGAAGACATGACCCTGAAGTCCACCACCAACAGCGGAATCACCCGCCGCCACGCCCTGGCCACTGCCACAGCCCTGGTGGCTGCCACCGTGTTGCCCACCGCGCATGCGCAAGCCACCTGGCCCAGCCGGCCGCTCAAGATCGTGGTGGGTTTCCCCGGCGGGTCCTCGCCCGATCTCATGGCGCGCCTGCTGGCCGAGCCGCTGTCGCAGGCGCTGGGCCAGCCGGTGGTGATCGAGAACCGGCCCGGTGCCGGCGGCAACATCGCCGCAGCGCAGGTGGCCCGTGCCACCGACGACCACACCATCGGTTTGATGATCAACGGCAACATGACGATCGCCAAGATCCTCAACCCCGACACCACCTACGACCCGCTGAAAGATCTCACGCCGGTCTCGTTGATCGCGGTGGCGCCGCTGGTGCTCAGCGCACCCGCTGGCAGCCCCAGTGGCGCCGCTTTCTTTGCCGCGGCGAAGCAGTCGGGCACCAGCTGGAACTACGGCACGCCCGGTGTGGGCACCGTGGCCCACCTCGGCATGGAGTTGCTCAAGAGCCGCGCCGGCATTGCGCCCGTGCACGTGCCGTACCCCGGCAATCCGCAGGTGATCACGGCCCTTCTGGGCAACCAGATCCAGATGTCGATGCTGCCCCCAGGCCTGGCCATGGCTCAGGTGCGCGCGGGCAAGCTCAACGCGATTGGTGTCACCTCGGCCGGTCGCAGCAGCGTGGTGCCCGAACTGCCCAGCCTGGCGGAAGCGGGCGTGAAAAACCTGCAGCTGGAAATCTGGAACGCGGTGGCCGCGCCCAACAGCCTGCCCAAGGCCCACGTGGACCGCCTGGCCACGCTGCTCACGGACATCGTTCGCCGCGAAGACATCCGCCAGAAGATCTTTGCGCAGGGCTGGCAGGTGGCAGGCACCTCGCCCGAAGGCCTGCGCCGTCGCATTGAAAGCGACACAGCCGTGATGGCCGACGTGATCCAGCGCAACAACATCCGGCCCTGAACGGGACTGAACGGGCTCGCGCCCGGATGCAAACAGGCGGCTTCGGCCGCATGTTTGCATTTGTAAATCCGTCGACAAAAACGTAGTTGTTCGTCTCCTTTGAACCAACAGGCGTTATAAAAACGTCAAATAAATCACACCTAAGTTGTAACAAAACGACAAGGTAGTGATCTTAAAAGGTTCATTGTCATAACGGTTTGACGACTTCTGGGGAGGGGGCGGCATGCGTCGTTCACAGGGCTACCTGCCCGCGTTTTCTGCCGGTTTCGGGACGTGACGCCATGGCCAACGTGCTGGCGATCCATTCGGTCTGCAGTTCGATTGCGACCTTCCTGAACAACACATACCCGGTGGCCACCAATGGCATGACCATGCCGTCTTGCGACTTCGTGGTGTTGTCTTCGCAGGAGATGGCCAACCCGCCGACCGAGGGCAACCGGGTCAGCCTCTACCTCTACCGCGCCACGGTCAACGAACACAGCCGTCAGCAGCGACCCTCACGCGCGCCGCAGGCCCGGCCTGCGCCGCTGAGCCTGGATCTGCACGTGTTGCTCTCGGCCTGGGGCGACACCGCCCTGGACGAGCACATCCTGATGGCCTGGGCCATGCGGCAGTTGCACCTGTTCCCGCTGCTCGATGCCTCGTCGCTCACCCCCGAGCCCGCCTGGGACGCCGACGAGGTGATCCAGATCGTGCCCGCCGAGCTCTCCACCGAGGACATCATGCGCATCTGGGACGCGCTGGAGCCTTCGTACCGGCTCTCGGCGTCCTACATCGCACGCACCGTGCGGCTGGACCCCGACGACTTGCCCGAGGCGGTGCCGGTGGTCGCCAGCCGATTCGCCTACAGCGTGGGGGCAGCCTCATGACGCTGCTGCTCAACGCCCGCGAGGTTGAACGTGCCGAACGCCGCGTGCTGGGTGCCTTGCGCTGTGTGGACGCCACCACCGGCGCGGCGCTGGACCGGCCCTTGCGCGTGCAGGCAACCGACGGCGTGCGCGTCCAGCGCAACCGCAGTGGCCTGCTGGTCATCCAAGAATGGTTGCCGCTGGCCCACCACGCAACCGCCTTTGCCACGGCGCCCGATGACGTGGCGGTGGGCTCGCTGGCCTTGATGCTGACCGTCTCCGACCCGCAGGGCGACTACTTGCCTCGGCTGGTGCGTGTGGCGCTGCCGCGCGACGCCAATCCGGCCAACGCCGACCAGCCCGACTCGCTGTTTCGCCCGCTGACTGTGCCCATGTACCCCTCGTCCACGGGCCGGGTCGGCTCCAACTGGGCCTGCATCAGCGTGAGCGTGTTCGAACAAGGCAGCGGCGATGCGCTGGGTGGCGTGCTGCTGCGCGTGGTGACCGCGGGCGCGGTTCGCGCGCTCGGTTTGAGCGACTGGCGCGGCGAAGCGCTGGTGCCGGTGGCCGGTGTGCCTGTGACCACCTGGTCCACCGAGCCGGGCGCCGTGATCGTCACGCAGATCCCGGCCGAACTGCAGGCCGTGGCCGACCCCGCCAGTGTGGTGCGCACACCCCAGGCGGTCGTGCAACTCGGTCGCGTGCCTTCTGCCTTGCCGCTGGTGGACCCGGTGGCCATTGAAACAGCGCGCGCTGGCCTGCCGCAGGCCAGCGCCGTTGTCAGCCTGGCGGCCGGTCGACCGCTGCACATCTCCCTCGGGATCGACCTGCCCTGAGGACCTTCGCGATGTTCCCACCCGCACTTCACAAGGAGAAACACCATGCCTGAATACCTCGCGCCAGGCGTTTACGTCGAGGAAACCAGTTTCCGCGCCAAGAGCATCGAAGGGGTGGGCACCAGCACCACCGCGTTTGTCGGGCCCACCCGCAAGGGCCCGTACCGGGTGGACAACGACACCCCCGAGTCGCCCGAGTTGCTCACCAGCTACGGCGACTTCGAGCGCATTTACGGCGGGTTTGCCGATCTCTCGCTGGGCGATGGCGTGCCCGGCACCAACTACCTGGCGCATGCGGTGCGGGCGTTCTTCAACGAAGGCGGTTCGCGGTTGTACGTCTCGCGCGTGGTGGGGGCCGACCCGGAGGTCGCAACGGTGGAGATCATCGGAGGAGCAGATGAAGGTGTGCGCTTCATTGCGCGCTTTCCCGGGGCGGCGGGCAACGGCCAGGTGGTGGTGCGTGAAGCCTCCACGCCCGCGTCGGAAACCACCCTGGCCAACGCGCCTGCCGGCAGTCTGGTGCGCGCCACGTTGGCGGGCAACCCGGCCTTGCTGGTGCGCGTGGCCAACAGCTGGCGCCCGGCGGCCAATCTCGCGGGCGACGCGGTGGCGCAGGCCGACGTTCTCGCGGGCGCCCCGCATCTGATCACGGTCTCGGCGTTGACCATCGACGGTGACGGCAACAGTCTGAGCTTTGAAGACATGGGGCTGGCCAACACGCACCCGCGCTGGATCGGTCATGTGATGTCGGCCACACCGTCGCGACGCAGCGACCACCTGCAAAACTTCTATGCCGTCGACGTTGGATCCGCCGTCTCACCTTCGGAGCTGCACGCGGGTCTGTTCAATGGCGCGGCCAACAATGCTGCGGGCCAGCCCGAGCGCGTCTGGACGCTCACCGGGGGTGAAGATGGCGGCGAACCCACCTCGACCAACTACGCACTCGCGCTTGCCGAGATCGCCTCGCTGGAAGACGTGTCCATCGTCGCGGCGCCCGGCAGCTCGGCCTACGGCGTGGACGACGACGACAACCCTCAGGCCATTGCGAGCGCAGTGATCGCGCACGCCGAAGGCCGCCGCGCCTACCGCATCGCCGTGCTCGACACACCGCCGGAGCTGCTGCCCACCACGGCGCGCACCTGGCGCGGACTGTTCGACTCCAAGTACGGCGCCATGTACTACCCGTGGGTGGTGGTGTCCAACCCGCTGGCGCGCCCGGGCCGCGAAGACATTCCGAAAGAGATCGCGCTGCCGCCCTCGGGTTTTGTGAGCGGCATCTACGCGCGCAACGACGTGCAGCGCGGCGTTCACAAGGCGCCGGCCAACGAGGTGGTTCGCGGCGCGCTGCGGTTCGAGATCGACGTGAACTTTGCGCAGCAGGAGCTGCTCAACCCGGCCGGTGTGAACTGCCTGCGCTTCTTCAGCGGGCGCGGCAACCGTGTCTGGGGCGCGCGCCTGATCTCCAGCGACCCGGAGTGGAAATACGTGAGCGACCGGCGCTACTTCAACTACCTGGAGGCGTCGATCGACCGCAGCACGCAGTGGGCCGTGTTCGAACCCAATGGCGAGCGCCTGTGGGCCAACATCCGCCAGACCATTGCCGACTTTCTCTACAACGAGTGGCGCAGTGGTGCACTGCTCGGCACCTCGCCCGACGAGGCGTATTTCGTGCGCTGCGACCGCAGCACCATGACGCAGAACGACCTGGACAACGGTCGCCTCATCTGCCTGATCGGCGTGGCCATCATCAAGCCGGCCGAGTTCGTGATCTTCCGCATCGGCCAGAAAACGGCCGACGCCCGCGAGTGACATCCCGTCTCACACGACCCATCAGGAGCTGAACCATGGCCAACCGCACCACGCCCTACGGCGCCTTCAACTACCTCGTCAACTTCGATGGCGGCGAGGTCTTCGGCGGCTTCTCCGATGTCAGCGGCATCGGCACCGAAGTCACCGTGGCCGAGTACCGCAACGGCAACGACAAGGAAAACCACGTGCGCAAGGTCGCCGGCATCCACAAGGTGTCCGACGTGACCTTGAAGCGCGGCATCCTCAACAGCAAGACGCTGTTCGACTGGATCAGCCAGACCCGCACGCAGGGCCCGGCCGCGCAGCGCAACGTGACCATCACCCTGCTCGACGAAGCCCACACCCCCGTTCAGACCTGGGTGCTGCGCGGCGTGATCCCGATGAAATACACCGGGCCCACGCTGGCGGGCAAGGGCGGGGGCGACGTGGCGATGGAGGAAATCGCCTTGTCGGCCGAGGCCATGGAAATCACCGCCTGAACCAGGCCTGGCGGTACCCATGAGCCTCGTTTTCGAAACCGCGGCGCCCGCCCTGCGCACCGCACCGGAACGCACCGATGTGGCGTGTTTCGTGGGCTTCGTGGCGCGGCGGCGCGAGCAACCGCTGCCCATGTCGGTGGGCCGCCAGCTCATCGACGCGGGCTGGGTGAACGGGCCCTGGCGCAAGGGAACGGACGCGCTGGAAGCGCTGGACAACGTGCCGGTGGTGATCGACAGCTGGGCACTCTTTGACCGCCTCTTTGCCTGGGACGAGCGCCTGGTGGGCCGCGCGCCCGACGCGGTGAGCGGTGCGCCCTCGCTGTGCGCCACCTACCTCGGTGCGGCCGTGCGCAGCTTTTTCGCACGGGGCGGTCAGCGCGCGGTGGTGGTGAGGGTGGGCGATCCGTGGGCATTTCTGGAATCGGCGTCCAACCGCGCGGCCAAGCGGCGCGCCCGCCTGGCCCGGCTCATCCCCGGCTTCAGCGACCGCGACCCGGTGGGCGAGGTGTTCGAGCCCATGGACCCGCGCACCTGGCGCGGCATCGGCCATGTGGTCGGGCTCTCTGAAGCCAGCCTCTTGTGTTTGCCCGACCTGCCCGATGCGTGTTCGACCGAACCGCAGGCGCCGTCGATTTCCGTGCCGTTGCAGCCACCGGTCGAAGGCTTTGTGGAATGCAGTCCCGAGGAACCGGCACTGCCCAGAGACGCGGGCCTTCGTGCCCTGCGCGCGCCGCGCCTGGACGGTCCGGGATACGGCCCCTGGCGCGTGGCCGTCGCCAGCGTGCGCGCGTTCCTGGCGCAGCACCAGCGCGAAATGTTGTTCGTGGGTGCGTTGCCCTTGCCACGCGAAGACGCGCGCCGGCCGCTGAGCGACGGCGGTGTTCATGCGCACAACGACATGCTGGCGTTTCTGCGCCGCAGCGGTGTGCTGGAAGCCGAAGGCCGTGTGGACGCGAGCGGCCTGTCGATCGCCAGCGCCTTCGTGCAACTGGGCTACCCCTGGCTGGCCACACGCGCCGCACAGGATTTGCCCGAAGGCCTGGAGCCACCCGATGGCGCGCTGGCGGGTCTGATCGCCGGCAGTGCACTGGTGCGCGGCACCCATGCCAGCGTGGCCGGCGACACGTCCATGCCGGCGCTGCGTGACTTGCAAAGCGCTGTGCCCCTGCCCGGTTGGGGTGCGGGCCCGCAGTCGCCGAGTGCACAACTGGCCGGGCGCGTGTGCCTCTTCACCCAGCAGGCCGGTGGCTGGGCGCTGCAGTCGGACGTGACCACCACCCCGGATGCGGCCTGGCGCAGCGGCGGTGTGAGCCGCCTCATGGCCACGCTGCTGCGCGCGGCGCGCCTGCGGGGCCAGAGCGTTCTGTTCGACGGCAACGGCCCCGAGACCTGGACACGGCTGGAGCGCAGCCTTGAAGAACTGCTCAAGGGTTTCTGGCGGGTGGGCGCGCTGGCCGGCGCCACGCCGACGGATGCGTTCAGCGTGCGCTGCGACCGCAGCACCATGACGCAGAACGACATCGACAACGGGCGGCTCGTGACCGAGATCACCGTGTTGCCGGCGCACAGCATCGAGCGCATCACCGTGGTGCTGGCGCTCGCAGCGGCGGGTGTGAACCACGCCCGTGTGCGGGAGGCGGCGTGATGGCCATCGGTGCGGAATTTTCTGCCAGCGCCTCGGCCCAGGTGTCGATCGGCCTGGGCACGGGAGCCGGTGCGCCTGCGGGCGCCAAAGCCTCGGCGCCGCTGATCCCGTTCCGTTTTCAGTTGCGCTTTCGCCAGTCGGGCGCGGGGGCGGCGCAGGGCAACGAGGTCGACTTGTGCCAGGGCGCCTTTGCCGAATGCACGGGTCTCGAGGCCACCATGGAACCCAAGGTGATCCGCAGCGGCGGTGTGAACCATGCGGCCTTCCAGCGCGCGGGGCAGGTGACCCACGCCACCGTGATCCTCAAGCGCGGCATGACCGACAACCGCCACCTCTGGAAGTGGTTCGCCATGGTTTCGGGTGGCGACTACGCCGCGCGCATGGACGTGGACATTCACATGCTCGATGGCGCGGGCACCAAGGTGATGACCTGGTCGCTCGCACGCTGCATGCCGGTGAAATTCAAGGCCGCCGATCTCAATGCCCGCGCCACCGAGGTGGCGGTGGAAGAGCTGCACCTGGCCCACGAAGGCCTCACCCTCGGTTTTCCCAAGGCCTGAGCATGACCGAACGTGCCATTGCCGTTGCCGAATTCAAGACGCTGAGTCCGGCGCCCAAGCAGGTGGTGAAGGTGCACTTCAACCCGGCCTCGCTGCAGTACACCGTGTCCAACACGCTGGGCCCCGCCGGCCAGGGCGCGGGCAGCCGCCAGTACGTGAGCGCCACCGTGGCCAAGCTCACCATGGACCTGGTGTTCGACACCACCGCTGAAAACCTCAGCGGTGAGGTCAAAGGCGGGGAAGACGTGCGCAGCACCACCGACAAGATGGCGCAGATGCTCAAGCCCTTTGGCGGCGAGAACGAGAAGACGCCGCCTCGCGTGGAGTTCAGCTGGGGCGCTTACCGTTTCGTGGGCACGGTGGAGCAATACAAGGAAACGCTGGATCTGTTTTCGCACGACGGTGTGCCGCTGCGCGCGGGCATCAACCTCACGCTCTCCAGCGACGCGCCGAACTTCGAGAGTGCGAGTGCGCCGGCCTCGTCGGCAGACCGGAAGCCGAACTCCGCGATGGAGGTGCCCGGGGGTGCCGGGCCGTCGGGTGTGGCCGCAGCGGGTGGGGATCCGCGTGCGGCGCGCGCCGTGGCCAGCGCCAACGCCTCGGCCAGCTTGCGCTTTGGCGGCAGTGCATCGCTGCTGGTGGATGCGAACGTGTCGCTGGGCGCACCGGCTGCTTTTGCGTCGGGCTCGCTGTCGCTCGGGGCGGGCGCTGGTGTGGGCATCGGTGTAGGGATCGGGGTTGGCTTGGGGGCCAGCGCCGGCGCCGGTATCGGCGCCACGGCCGGGGTCGCGTTTGCCGGCCTGCGCGTGGGTACCGGGGCCGGCGCCAGCGCATCGTTGCCCAACGCCCAGGCCCTGTTGCCCGCTGGGCAGGTGAGCGTGGGTGCCACCGGATTTGCGCCGGGTGGCATGGCGCGCGGATCGGGCGCCGACAGCCTGGGCACCGACGTGGGGGCTGCAGCCGACCTGCAGGCCCGTATCGCCTTTGACTGAACGAACACGGGGAGACACACATGCCCATCACGTTTGAAGAAGTCACCGCCGAGGTGCCGGCCGAGAGGCCCAGTCCACCCACGGTCCAGGCCAACGAAGCCGCCTCACCCGACGACCCGCGTGCGCTGGAGGCGATGCAGCAGGCGCTGGATTTGCGCGCCGAGCGCATCTGGCGCCTGCACACCGACTGAGCTTCGCGCCATGACCGAAGCCGCTCTCAGCCGACAAGCCCTTTACAGCGCGCGCCCCACGCTGCGGATCGCGGGGCAGGCCGATGTGCGCTTGTCCAACCTGTTGATTGCCATGCGCATGGACGAAAGCGAGGGAGGCATGAGCCGGCTGGAGTTGCGCCTCTCGAACTGGGTGGGTACCACGGCGGGCGGCACCGAACAGGCCTTTGGCGCGCAGTCCGACCTGAAGCTGGGCGCCGATCTGGCGGTGTACGCCGGTGACGTGCAGGCACCCACGGAGGTGTTTCGCGGCAAGGTCAGCGCCATCGAGCTGCTGTTCAGCATGGGCGGCGCGCCCGAGATCACGGTGCTGGCCGAAGACGCGCTGCAGGCCGCGCGCCTGGCGCGGCGCAGCAAGGTCTACACCGACCTGTCGCCCGCTGATGTGGTGCGCGAGGTGGCCGGTGCGCTCAACCTGCGCCCCACCGTCACCGGCCTCACCAGCCCGGTGGACACCTGGGCGCAGATCAACGAAAGCGACCTGTCTTTCTTGCGCCGCCTGCTGGCGCGGTTTGACGCCGACCTTCAGATCGTGGGCGATGAGCTCCAGGTGTCGCCGCGCGGCGATGTGGCGCGTGGCGAGGTGGAGCTCGCGCTGTTCGGGCAGCTCATGCGCGCCCGCGTGATCGCCGACCTGTCGCAACAGGTCACCGCCACCAGCGCAGCGGGCTGGAACCCGGTGGACGGCAGCGCGGTCAGCCATGAGGCCACGCAGATCACGCACAGCGGGCCGGGCAGCGGGCGCAGCGGCTTGTCGTGGCTCGACGAAGCGTTGGGCTCGCGCCAGGAACACATCGGGCATCTCGCGGTGAGCAGCGACGCGGAGGCGCAAGCCGTGGCCACGGCGGCGCTGGACCAGCGCGCGCGCCGCTTTGTGCGCATCGAAGGACTGAGCGAAGGCAACCCTGCGATCCGCGTGGGCACCACGGTGTCGGTCACGGGCTTGTCGCCGCAGTTCGACAACCGCTACTTCGTGTGCGCCGCGTCGCATGTGTACGACCAGACGGCGGGATACCGCACCGAGTTCAGCGGCGAGTGCGCGTATTTGGGAGAAGGCACATGAAGCGCGACGGCCTGTTCGACCGACCCGCCGCCTGGCTTCAGGCCGGCGCGCTGGCGCAGGTGGTGTCGCTCGACGATCCCGCCGGCCGCAACCGCGTGCAGGTGCGCCTGTTGGCGCACGACGGCGTGGGCGACCAGGACGCGCCGCTGTGGGCGCGCGTGGTGGCGCCGTTTGCGGGCAACGACCGGGGATTTTTCTTCCTGCCCGATGTGGACGACGAGGTGCTGGTGATCTTCATGAACGGCGACGCACGCCACCCGCTCATCATCGGCGGACTGTGGAACGGCAACTCGCCATCGCCCGCCGATCTGGCCAACGGCCAGCACCGCACCAAGCGCCTGAAGTCGAAGAACGGCGTGGCCATCACCATCCTCGACGAAGATGGCCAGGAGACGTTGACGCTGGAGACCCCCGGCGGACAGACCGTGACGCTGCAGGACGGGCCGGGCACCATCACGCTGGAAGACGCCAATGGGAACCAGGTGGTGATGGAGGCGGCGGGCATCAGCGTCACGGCCTCGGCCAAGGTGAACGTGAGCGCCGCACAGGTGGACGTGACCGCGGGCATGGTCAAGGTGGACTCGGCCATCGCCGACTTCTCGGGCATCGTGAAGTGCGCCGTGTTGCAGACCAACGCCGTCATTTCCACCAGCTACACCCCGGGCGCCGGGAACGTGTGGTGATGCCATGGCACGCACGCTGACGCAACTTCCCCACGATGTGGCCCTGGGCGCGCCGCGCGGCGTGGCCCCGGGCGGTGCGCCGCTGCTGCTGCAGCGGTCTGACGGCGACTTCATCGACGCCGTGCTCGACGAGATCACCAGCACCGAGGGCCGCGCCAGGCTGCTGGCCACGCGCGCTGCGGCCCGCACCCAGCGCCAGGTGCTCAAACTCTTCCAGCCCATCCAGCGCCAGCACCACCTCGCCGTGCTGGAAGCCTGGTGCGACACGCCGGGCACACCGCGCCTGGACCCCGCGCGCGTGGAGTCGGCCGGCCTGGTGGTGCGCCGGGTGCGCCGCGCCGGCAGCGCCACCGAAGAAGGCTGGATGCGATCACGCGGGCGCCTGCGTGGCTGGTTGCCGGTGCAACGCATCGGTGGTGCATCCAACGACCCGGCGAGCCAGCTGCGGCTGCACAGCGGCCGCACCGGCGTGGCCGACATCGACCACGAGCTGATGCAACTGGCCCTGCAGCGCGAGGACACGCTGCTCGACGAGCACGTGGTGCCGATGTTCGTGGCACCGCCCGATGTCTGCAAGGCCGCGGGCAAGACGGTGTACTACGGCCTGGTGCCCACGGTGAGCGGCGAGCAGGCCGAGACCGCGCCGGTGTTCGACGAGGCCAACACCTTCGGGCCCGAGAGCGCCGATTTCCGCCACCACCTGGTGCAGGCCCTGCGCGGCGAGGCCATGGACTTCCCCCTGGACGGCGAGACCCTGAACCCGGTCTGGACCGAAGCCGCCGAGATCGCCACCACCGTGCGGCCCAACGGCCTGAGCACCGAGCACTGGAACCGCCTGCACCCCGGCGGTGGTTCGCGCAGCAGCATGCAGCGCTTCCTGCGTTTGTTGCGGCAGTTGGACAGCGAGTTCAACGCCTTTGCCGGCAACTCGGCGGCGGCACAGGCCTTGCGTCAGCAGCTCGCGGCCATCGCGCTGCCGCTGAAGCTGCGCGAAGGCGAGACGGTGGCGCGCACGGTGAACGCCGAGACCTTTTTGCGCCAGGCCGTGCAGGTGCTGGTGCAGCGCGACGAGCAGGTGGCGCGGCCCGAGATGCCCGTGCGCTGGCCTGCGCTGCCCGGCCACCAGGCGAGCGCCTTGCGACTGGCGCTCTCGCGCGCCTTGACCGAACGTTTTGCCCAACTCAACCTCGCGCCGGGCCGTTTTGACGACGCGGGCGCGCAGTACGTGGTGCGCGCCTTCGTGCGGCTCAAACCCGAGTGCGGTTGTCCGGCACGCATCGTCTGGAGCGAGGCCACGGAACCCTTTGTGATCGCACCCTGGTTCGAAGGATCGGGCGCGCCGCCGGTGCGCATCGACCTGCCCGACATCACCGCGCCCGGCCTGCTCGCCTCGCTCAAGCCCAACGTTTCGTTCGCTGTGCCAGCCGCCTTGCAGAACCTGTTGGGCGGCAACCCCAAAGACCTGATGGAAGGCAAGAAGCCGCCGGAGGGCGGCATCACCATCGGATGGATCTGCAGCTTCAGCCTGCCCGCGATCACGATCTGCGCCTTCATCGTGCTCAGCATCTTTCTCGGCCTGCTCAACCTGATCTTCAGCTGGCTGGCCTTCATCAAGATCTGCATTCCGTATCCGAAGAAGGGCGACTGATGAACGCGACCTCCGCTCCCATCGGATTTCCCTTCCTCGGCCTGCCCGACGAACACGGTCAGCTCGGCTGGCCGGCGCTGGAGAAAAGCGTGCGCGATGGCATCCGCATCGTGTTGAGCACGCGCCCGGGCGAGCAGCTCATGCGCCCCGAGTTCGGTGGCGGGCTCGACCGGTTGCTGCACGAGCCCAACACCCTGGCCACACGCCGGCGCATCCGCGATCTGGTGCAGGCCTCGCTCACGCGTTGGGAGCCACGCATCCTGCTCGACGCGGTGGAGGTGTGGGACGTGCCCGACGCCCCGAGCCACCTGCGGGTGGAGATCCAGTACCGGCTGGCGCGCACGGGCGCACCCAGCCGCATGAACGTGAACGTGCAGCTGGAGAACTAGATGCCGATCGTCCCGCCCAGCCTCGATGACCGCCGCTTCGACGACCTCGTTGAAGACCTGATCGCGCGCATTCCCGCGCACACACCCGAGTGGACCAACCCGCGCCAGGGCGACCCGGGGCGCACGCTGCTGGAGCTGTTTGCCTGGCTGGGTGATGCACTGCTGTACCGCGCCAACCTGATTCCCGAGCGCCAGCGCCTGGTGTTCCTCAAGCTGCTGGGCCAGGGTTTGCGCGCGGCGCAGCCGGCGCGCGGCATCGTGGGTCTGTCGTACGCGCAGCCGCTGGCCGATCTGCGCGCCAGTTCGCTGCTGTCCGGTGCGCGGATCAAGGGCGCGCAGCCTTTCGAGACCCTGGGTGAGACCACCGTGCTGCCGGTCACCGGCGAGGCCTACATCAAACGCAAACTCAGCGACGCGGAGGCAGCGCGCATGGCCGACGTGATCAGTGGCCTCTCGCGCGTGCACCGCATCAGCGGCGCGGTGCAAGGCTACGAAACGCTCGCGGTGTTTGGCGAAGGGCGCGCCGAGGTGGGTGGCTTCGATGTGTTCGAGCGCTCGACCGACCGCGCCTTGTGGATCGCCTTGCTCGCACCCGCTGCGTCCGCCCCGCTGGAGCAGGAAGCCGTGAACGACAGCGTGCGCACCGCGCTCGGCGGAGGTGACACCGGTGTGCCCTCGTTGCTCTCGCTGGGCATCGTGCCCGCGCTGCCCTTGCCTGCGTTGTTCGAAGAGGTGGGCCCACTGGCCGAGGTGCCGGTGATCTGGGAAATGGTCACGCGCCGGCCCGGTACGCAGGCGCTGGATTACCTCACGCTGGAGCCGCTGCCTGGCAGCGACACCTCGCGCGGGTTCACGCGTCCGGGCATGCTGCGCCTGCCGCTGCCCGGCGCCGACGACATCTGGGTGCCCTCCAACCAGGTGGGCGTGAACCCGCTGGCCGGTGTGGGCGACGCACCGCCCCGGCTGGACGACGCGGCGCGTGCCGCGCGCCTGGTGGCGTGGCTGCGCGTTCGTCCGCGCCCGGGCAGCCAGGTGCAGCGCCTGCCGCTCACCTGGCTGGGCATCAACGCCGCCGAGGTGGACCAGCGCGTGACGCTGCAAGGCCAGGTGCTGGGCACCAGCACGGGTGCTGCGGACCAGAGCTTTGCCTTGCCCGCCGCTTCGGTGGACCCACAGACGCTGGTGGTCGAGGTGGAAGAACCCGGCGGTCGCGGCTACCAGCCGTGGCAGCGCGTGGACGACCTGGCCGCCATCAGCGCAGACCCGATGGTGGCGCGTGAAGCCGGCGCATTTGAACTCGATGCCGAAGCCGGCACCCTGCGTTTTGGTGACGGCGTGCGCGGCCGCATTCCCGAGCGGCTCATGCGCGTGCGTCTGGCGCGCGGGCGCTTTGGCGGCGGGCGTGCGGGCAACCTCGCACCCGGCAGCCTGAGCGAGATCACCGCCACACTGATCAACGGCCAGCGCGCCCCGGCCATGAAGGTTCACCAGCCCTTGGCCATGGACGGTGGCGAAGACGCCGAGACGCTGCCCCAGGCCGAGCGGCGCATCCCGGCCACGCTGCGCCACCAGCAGCGCGCGGTGACCGCCGACGATTTCAAACGCCTCGCGCTGCAAACGCCCGCGGCCGACGTGGGCCGTGTGGAGGTGATGCCGCGCTTCAAGCCGCGCGACCGGCGTTTCAACGTGCCCGGCGTGGTGAGCGTGGTGGTGCTGCCGTCGGCCGCCCTCGCGCCTGCGCCCAATCCGCGCCCGGACCGGCCCTTCATCGAGCGTGTTCACGCCCACCTCTCGGCGCGTGTGCCGCTGGCCACCGAGCTCTACGTGATCGGCTGCGAATACGTGCCGCTGGGCCTGTCGGTGGCGCTGCGCCTGCGCGAAGGTTTTGCGCGCGACAAGCTGCTGTACGAGGTGCGCGAAGCCCTGCGCCGCCTGCTCTGGCCGCTTGCGCCCGGCGGGCTTGATGGAGAAGGCTGGGCGCTCGGGCGCCCGGTGCGCGAGCGTGAACTGGAGGTGGAGGTCTCGCGTGTGGCCGGCGTGGCCGAGGTCACCGGACTGCAGCTGTTTGCGCGCCACGGCGCGGCTGGTCAGCAGGACTGGGCGCTGCTGCCGCGCAACCAGGCCGGTGGCCAGCAAACCTTGAACCTGCAGCCCTGGCAGTTGCCCGAGTTGTTGTCCATCGTGGTGGTGGAGGGCGCGGAGGCGCCGACGAACCTGCGCGCCTTGCCCAACCCGTTTGCGCAGGCCAATGCCGTGGCCGTGCCGGTGGTGCCGGAGCTCTGCTGATGGACGCCAACGGCTCCCGCTTCTGGTCGCTGCACGCGCCTGCCCACTGGCCGACGCTGGGGCAGGGCCTGGGCCATGTGCGCTGGCATGGCGACTGCAGTGCGCTGTGTCTGGCCTCCGAGCGTGAACTGGAAGCGCCGCCGGACATGGCGGCCAGCCGAAGCGCCGCGCTGCTGGCCCTGAACGAGGTGCCGCGCGCGCTCGATGCGCAGGGCGTGGTGTGCAGCTGGCACGCGCCCAGCCAGGCCGTTGTGGTGCGCAGCGCCCACCTTGCGGAGGCCGCCATCGCGCTCCCGCTGGACGCCGTGCCCACCGACCTCTGCGTGGCCAGCGACGGTGTGCTCTACGTGGCCTTGCCCGGGCGTGTGCTCATGCACGACTTGCGGCGTCGCTGGGCCGATGCGGAGGTGTCCGAAGAAGGCTTTGCGCCCTGGCGCCTGGCCGCCCACCCCGAGGGGGGGGTGTGGGTGTTGGAGCGCGGCAGCGGCCGGTTGGCGCGATTGAAGGGCTACCCGCTGCCCAGCCAGACACCCGCCGCCGACGCCTGGGCGCCCGGCGTGTTCCGTCCCGACCCGGAGAACTGCCGTGCGCCCGCGATGGTGGTGGTGCACCCCGGCTGGGGTGGCGTGGCCGAGCCGTTCGCGCTGGCCTGCCACGCTTCGGGCGGCTTGCTGCTCATGGGCTGGAACACCGCCGGTCGGGCCTGGGTGCGGCGCTGGGATGAGGCGACCCGCACACCGGGCCCCATGCGCGCGCTGCGTGGCGCGGTGCATGCGCACGCGCTCACGTGGCTGACAAGCGAACGCATCGCGCTGCGCATGCCGGGCCGGGTGGACGCACCCGCGTTTGCCATCGACGACAGCCCCGCGGGCGAGCTGCCCGCGCTGGGAGAGGTCTTTCCGCTGGCGGGCGACCGGCGCGAGGCAGCGTTTGTGCACCGACCCGATGGCGTGGCGCACTACCCCGTGCGCGAGGACGCCGCCGAGCCGCTGTTTGCGCTGGCGCTGCCCAACCTGGCGCGCAGCGGCACAGCGGCCAGCTTCACCACCGAGGGTGGGCAACTGCTTGCGCAACTCATCGACAGCGGCACGCCCGCCACCACCTGGCACCGCATGTTCATGGAGGCCAGCATTCCGCCCGCCTGCGGCGTGGTGGTGTGGCTCGCCGCCACGAATGACCCGCAGCCACCCGCGCCCGAGCGGCTCGATGCCTGGCACCCGCACGCGTTTGGCCGCGATGTGCGGACCATCGACCCCGCCGCGTCCGGGCCGCATGTGCCGCACGCGGTGTGGGAGCGTGCGCCGAGCGAGTTGCCGGCGCACCCGGGACTCGCGCCGTGGCCACCGCAGCGCGGTTTGCGTGGCCTCTTTTCGGTGCTGGTGCAGAACGCCCGAACGGCGGTGCGTTCGCTCAGCGGCCGCTATCTGTGGGTGCGCCTGAGCCTGCACGGCGACGGCCGCGCAAGCCCCGAGGTGGTGGCGCTGCGTGCCTGGGCCAGCCGCTTCAATTACGCCGAGCAGTACCTGCCGCGCATTTACCGCGAGACCCTGTTTGGCGATGCCGCGCAGCTGCCCGGCGAGCGGCTGGACAGTGTGGACGAGGGCTACAGCCTGGGCCTGGATGTCGGTGGCGCACCCGAGGTGGCACTGTTGCTGCGCCTGGCCACCGCCGGCATCGTGCTGAGCGATGGCGCGCAGGTGGTGGTGGAGCACCCCGGGCGCAGTTGGCTGCTCAAGGACGGCGGCAGCGCACGCTGCTGGCGGCTTTTGCTCGACGGCCACGCCATCGGTGTGTACCGGCCACAGGCTTCAGCGGCCGATTTTCTGGCGCGCAGTCTGGCCAACGTGGAAGGGGTGCTCACGCAGCTCGAAGACCGCGTGGCCCACGCTCACCTGCTCACCGACCCGGCCAGCACGCCGGCCGAGCACCTGGACTGGCTCGCGAGCTGGGTCGGCCTGGCTTTTGACGCGGCCCTGCCCGAAGCGCGCCGCCGCGCCTGGTTGCAGGCCGCGCCCGAGCTGGCGCGCTGGCACGGCACGCGCCGCGGGCTCGCGCTCGCGCTGGACGTGGCCACCGGCGGCGGCGTGAGTGGTGGTGAGGTGGTGGTGCTGGAAGACTTCCGCCTGCGCCGCCTGCTCGCCACGCTGCTCGGTGTGGACCTCGCCGATGAAGACGACCCCTTGCTGCCGGGCCTGCAGGTCAGTGGCAATTCGGTGGTGGGCGACACGCTGGTGCTGGGCGACCAGGCGCGCGCCGAGCTCATGGCGCTGTACCGCGAGGAAGCCACCAGCGAGAGTGAGGACCAGAACATCGCCGACTTCTACGGCCGTCTGGCGCACCGCGCCACGGTGCTGGTGCACCGCGAGGTGGACGAGGTGGACATCGGACTCATCCGCCGCATCGTGGTCCTGGAGTCGCCCGCGCACGTGCAGGTGCGCGTGGCCACCGCGAGCTGGCCCTTCATGGTGGGCGTGGCCAGTCTGGTGGGGGTGGACACGTACCTGGCGCGCGCCGTGCCGCCGCGCCCGGTGCGCGCGCAGCGCTCGGTGCTGGGCGGTGGTGACTTCGTGCTCGGCCCGACCACGCTGGACCCGCGCCTGCGCGGCGAGGCAGCACCGCCACCCGTGGAGACACCAACACCGCTTTCCATCCCGCGCAAAAGACCCCGATCCCGCAAGGAGTGACCCATGAGCACCGCCACCACCTTCAGCACCGCCGACCCGCTCACGCGCCAGCCGCTGGGCGAGCGCCCGGTGTATGCCACCGGCATGCTGCTGGACGCGCAGGATTTTCTGGACGAGCAGACCTACCACCGCAGCCAGCTCGCGCGGGCGCTCGGTGCGGTGGCCGGCAGCGGCACGCTGGCCGGGCTGCGGGTGGAGCACCGGCCGGCGGTGGAGACGGGCCCCGACGCGGGGCCGGAAGAGATTCAGGTGAACGCCGGTCTTGCCGTGGACCGGCTGGGTCGCCTCATCGAGCTGCCGCGAGCGGCCTGCCTGCGCCTGCAGCGCTGGTGGGACGCCGAGGCCGCGCGCAGCAGCCTGCAGCAGGCCGACTACACATCGCCGGGCCGCTTCATCTCGGCGCGCGCCCAAGCCGGTGTGGCGCTGCCCGCCCGCGCCGTGGTGGCCGACGTGTTCCTGCGTTTTGTTGCCTGCCCGCGCGGCCTCACGCCGGCCTTTGCCAGTGGCCCGTTTGATGCGCTGAATGCCGTGAGCGTCTCGCGCCTGCGCGACGCCTACGAACTGCACCTCGTGCCGCGCCACAACCTCACCGACACAGGGTTGGGCCTGCCGCTGCGCGCGGGCGCGTTCACCTTGCCGGTGGAGCAGGAAACGGCTGCTGAAGCACTGGCGCGCGAAGCCGCCATGGACAACCCGTCGGCCGACGCCGACGAACGCCGCGCCGCGCTGCAGGACGCCGTGCTGCACGGCTACCACCGCACGGCCGATGAACTGCCGCGCGGCCCCGAGCACCCGCCCACGGTGGACGCCAGCGCGGTGTTCATCGCCCGCGTGCTGATTCCCGTGGAGCCTTCCGACCCCACTGTCCGCGCGGGTGGCGCCGTGCTGGTGGACAACCACAGCCGCCGTTTCTTGCCGGGCCTGGGCGTGCTTGCGCGCTGGACAGGACTCTGAGCCTTTCATGTTTTCCCATCCCCTCACCGGAGCACGCCATGAACCCGAACACCGGCACCGCCCGCGAGCCGATCGCCTCCGACCAGGTGCAGACCCTGCGAGACGCAGGCGTGTTGATCGAAGACCACCGGCGCGGGCGGCCGCGTTACTTCGACGGCCGCTTTCTCGCCGCACGCGACCTGATCCGCGACCAGCAGTATTTTCTGACCCGCGAGGCCGACCTGGGTCAGGCCGCGGGCAGTGGCGTGGCCACGGGCTTGTTTGTGCAGGAAGGCGGCCAGCCCCAGACGCTGGTGGTCTCCAGCGGGCACGGCGTGACGCCCTCGGGCGAACTGGTGCTCCTGCCGCGCAACATCGATGTGCAGCTGGCCAACCTGCCGGTGGCCGAGCAACTCTCCGCGCGCTTCGGCCTGTCGCGCCTGCCGCAGCCGCCGTTGCGCAGCCGCACCGGCCTGTTCGTGCTGGCCCTGCGCCCGGTGGAATTCACCGCCAACCCCATCGGGGCGTACCCGACTTCCATCACCGGCCAGCGCACGGTGGAAGACGGTGACGTGATCGAGGCCACGGCGGTGGTGCTCGTGCCCTGGCAGGACGACGGCGGCGCCGATGCGCTGGACGCGCGCCGTGGGCGCGCAGCGCGCGCCATCTTCACCCAGGGCACCTCCGCCGGTGTGTCGGCCAATGTGTTGCCGCTGGCCATGATCGCGTTGCAGAACAACACCGTGGTGTGGATCGACGAAGCCATGGTGCGGCGCGAACTCGGCGCCGACCGGGGCGATTTGCCGGGTCTGGGTTTTGCCCCGCGCGGCCTGCGGCTGGCACACCTGATGCAGCACCAGGCGCACCTGGCCGACGTGGCCCCGCCCGGCAGCACGCGGGGCTTTCCGGCCATCACGCACTTTCCCGCGCTGCCGCCGGCCGGGCCCTTGCCGGCGGGTGTGATCAACGCGGTGGACTTCACGCAGAACTACTTTCCGGCGGAGGTCGATGTGGACTTCACGATCATTCCGGAGGACGAACTTCCCGCGCTGGTGGAAGAGGCGCTGGCGCTGCAGCCCATCGACCTCACCGCACCCGCCGAGTCGCTGGACTCGACCGCGGTGATGATCCTCGCGCCGGTGCCGCGCGTGGAGTGGCGCGCGGTGGCCGCGCGGGTGGGGCAGGGCGCCACGCTGGCGCAGCGCGTGGTCAAACCCGCCGCGCCCAACCTGATCGCGCAGCGCCGGCCGTTCGAGATCCTGCAGAAGCTGCGCTTGCCGCGTGAAGCACTGCAAAGCAAGGCGCTGGGCCCGGCCGATGCGGAGTGGCAGCGCCTGGCGCGTCTGAACAACCTGTGGTTCGTGCGCCGACGCCACCTGGCCTACCGCGACGACCTGGCCGGCAGCTACCGCGAGATTGCCGGCAACGACGAGCGTGTGATCGAACTCAACCTCAACACCCGCATCACCCAGCTCGGGCTCACGCCGCGCCACGACGCGGTGTTGAAGGTGGCCACGCCTGCGGCAGCCAGCACCGTCATCGGCCTGCTCGCGGGCAAACGCTACCTGGAGTCGCCGGTGCTCACCGCGGCCGCACTCGGCTTGCTCACCGACGCCATCGCGACCACCGAACAACTGACCGGCAAACCGGCGCTGGACAAGACGCAGGTGCTGGGCGTGGCCGCGGTGCTGGGCGAGCCCGAGAAGAACGAGGCGCTGTGGGCGCTGATCCAGCGCGAGAGCAAGACGCCGATCCCGGCCGACGAACTGCTGCGCATCGCCAGCAACGCCGAGTGGAACGTTCAGCCGGTGGACCCGCTCACGCTGGAAGAGACCGTCACCAAACGCATGGACAGCCTGGGGCTGATCGACGTGTGGGCCGAGGTGTTCAAGAACTCGTCGGCCAAGGCCCTGGCCACCGAAGTGCAACTGCTCGCGAGCAAGCGCTACGAGGCTTCGCCAGCGTTGAGTGCCGCTGCACTGGGACTGCTGCTCGAACACGTGCAGCGCGACGGTTCGATCAAGGACCCGGCGCTGGTGACCGAGGTGGCCAACAGCCTGCTGGAGCCGATCGCCAGCGACGTGCTCAACAAGTACCTCCAGACGGAGCTGCGGCGGCCGCTCGACGCGGACACGCTGCGCGGCCTGGTGAAGTCGGTGGACGAGTGGCGGCCCAAGACCGAACGCATCACCCGCCCGACGCGCGCCATGGCGCCGGCCAGGGCGGCTGTCCGCAAGACCACCACCGGGAGCACCGCTGCGAAGAAGACACCTGCCAAGAAGGCACCCGCGAAGAAGGCGGCGCCTTCCAGCAAGCCGTCCTGAGCGGCCCGGCCACCCGACCCATCTTCACCCGGGAGACCCGACGTGAGCATCGAACGCATTGACCAACCACTGCAGGGCGAGCGTGTGGTGGCCCTGTCGCCGGAAGACGCAAGCCGGGCCGCGACCGACTGGCGCCGCCGGCCCAACCTGTTTGCCGGGCGCACGCTCACCGACGCGACACTGCAGGGCCGCCAGGCCTGGCAGGCCGGGCACCTGCAGCACCGCGCCCGCTCGCTCACCGCAGGCGTGGTGCGCGGCCTGGAGGTGTTTGCCTTGCCCGGCTCCGGCGGTACGCGCCTGCTCATCGAACCGGGCCAGGGCCTGGCGGTGAGCGGTGAAGACGTGGTGCTGGTGCGCCGCACCGAATGCCGGCTTGACGACCTGCCGGTGGTGGCGCCGCCGGCCTGGCTGCAGGTGCAGGGTGGTGGGCCGGGCGAGGCGCTGGAGCCCGACGGCCTGGGGCTGGTGAATGCGCGCGATGTGCCCGACGGCATCACGCTGGTCGACCTGCGCTCGAGCGCGGGAGACCGTTTCCCGCGCGTGGGCGTGCTGGTGCTGCAGCCGGTGCTGGTGGACACCGCCGAGTTCGACCCGACCGACCCCTGCGACCGCTGCCCCTGTGGTGAGGACGGCAACGCCGACAGCCCGGTGGCCGCGTTCGAGGACTGGCGCATGCACGACGGCACGCGCCTGCTCTGGTACCCCTGGCCGGTGGAGTGGCGCGCGCTGCCATTGACCACGCTGCGGCTGCGCAACGCGCTGGCCCACACCGTGTTCGATGCCGAAGCCGCGCTGCGCCATGGCGAAGCGCTGCCGTGGGAAGACTGGGGCGTTCCGCTGGCGCTGGTGGGCCTGAGTGACGCAGGCACGGTGCAGTGGGTGGACCGCGCTTCGGTGGTGCGCCAGGGAGGTCGCGCACGCGAGTCGCGCCTGCAGCGCTTGACGGGTGCTTTGAGCGGCGGCGCGCTCGGCGCCAACAGCCGCCTGCCCGCGCTGTGGCAGGCCCGCATCGAACAGTTTGCGCAGCAGATGGCCGAAACCCCCGAACCGCTGCCCGCGCCCAACGTGCTGGCCGATCCTTACCTGCGCCTGCCGCCGTGCGGGCTCATGCCCAGGAGCGCGCTGGACCTCTCCACCGTGCTCACCCAGCCCACGCTCAGCAGCCCGTTTTTTCCGCCCGGCTTTGAACTCGACGCGGTGCCGGTGCCGATCGAACAGCTCGACCTGGCCATGCGCGAGGCCGCGCCGCTGGCCAGCTTCGACCTGTCGGCTCCCGAGCGCCTGCGCCTGCTGGTGCCGGTGACGCAGGCCTCGTGGGAGCCCAGGCTGTTGCACGCCGAGGTGGTGGACCCGGCGTTCGCCGAGGCGCTGGCCGAGTTCACCGAGCGCCGCGCGCGCGAACTCGGCGGGCGGCAAGGCCTGCGCCTTGAACAGGCCCATCTGGTGCGTGCACTCACCGGGCGAGCGCAGGTGGTGCCCGAGTGGGACGACGACCCGCTGGCGCTGGACGAAGAAAGCCTCGCACCCTGGGGTCCACCCCCGCCGGGTGGCGGGCACGTGAGCACGCTGCAGAGCGGCGCCCACGCCCACCTGTTTGATGGCGCGTTGCAAGGCTTCACGCCCACCGCGGCCGAAGCGATGTACGCCTGGGTCTGCCTGGACCCGGACAACCCACCGCGCTGTCTGATGCTGCAGTGGCGCGACGCCACCGGCTGGGCGCACCGCGCCTACTGGGGCGAGCCGCTGCTGACCTGGGGCCGCCCTGCCACGGGCGCACACCCGTTCAAGGTGGCGGGGCATTTTCATGTCGGCGACTTGCCGCCCGCCGGCCGCTGGGTGCGCATCGAGGTGCCGAGCAGCCAGGTGGCCCTGGCCAACGTGGCCGTCAATGGCGTGTCGTTCGATCTGTTCGACGGGCGCGCGGCGTTCGGCCCCACGGGTGCGCGGTCACCGGGGACGGGCGAGCGCCCCTGGTTCGGCCACGTGTTGCCCACCGGCGCGCGACAAGACGGCAACGAGCCCTGGCAGCTGCTTTCGCACAACGACCTGTGGGCACCGTTCGAAGCAAACGACGGCCTGCAGCCCACGCAGCCCGCGCTGGTGCCGGCCGGCGGTGGCCATGTGGAGGCCGCGCAGCCCGGCATCCACCAACACTACCTGGAGGGCGCCACCGCCACGCTGGGTGCCATCGGGTCCACCGACAACTTGTTTGTCTGGGTCTACCTGGATGCAACACGGCCGCCGCGCGAACTCATGATCCAGTGGAAGGTGGGGCCCAACTGGAACACCGATGGCCGGCGCGCCTACTGGGGCGAAGACCTGATCGCCTGGGGCGTGAACAACAGCCCGAGCCGCCGGCCCCAGGGCGCGCTGCCCAGGCTCGGTGAGTGGGTGCGTCTGGAGGTGCCGGCCAGCGAGCTCGCCATCGGCACAGCGGCCATCAACGGCATTGCCTTCACCTTGTTCGACGGCTGCGCGGCCTTCGGTGGCTGCGGCAGGATCGCGCAGGCCACCACCAGTCCGCCCGGTGTGCGGGCCGAGACGGTCTGGTTCTCGGGCGCGCCACCCGCTGGCGCCAGCCTGTTGGGCAGCTGGACCTGGCTTACGCCGCTGGAGATGGTCGAGCCCACGCCGGCGGCGCGCGTGGGGCAGGCCAGTGCGGTGGCCGGCCTGATGGCCGATCCGGTGATCACGGCCCTGTCGGAACGTGAGCAGGCGCAGTTGCCCTTGCGGGGACTGGAAGGTTTCATGGCCTACCTGCGTGCGCGCATCGACCGGGCCGACGACATCACCGACTTCGGCTTCACCCACATGCAGGTCGACCTGCACCGCATCCGCCAGATGATGATGACCACGTCGGACGCAAGCCGCCTGGCCATCTCGCCCGCGCTGGCCTCCATCGCCAAGTCCGACAGCGCGCTCAATGTGCAGGTGCAGATCAAGGAGTTCATCACCAAGGTGAAAGCGCCGCGGCCCGCTGGCGCCATCACGCCGCCGGCGCCCGCACCGGCGCCGGTGTCCCGGGCGCTGGTGGGCGCGTTTCAGCAGGTGGCGTTTGTGAGCCCGGTGCAGCAGGTGCAGCAGAAGAGCCAGATCCAGTTGCTGATGGCGCCCAGCGCACCGGTGAACATCGTCTACGCCAACCCGGTGCTGGGACTGAGCGAGGTGCGCACCGCGGCCATCGCCGAGCGCCTGAAGAAACCGCCGTCCACCGAAGCGCGCGACTACGCGCTGGCCAACCGGCAACGCACCGTCAAGGAGCTGGTTGCCCTGCTCAGGCAATTCACCGCCGAAGACAACGGCACGGAGCCCGCGCTGTTCAGGGACTTCCAGATCGGTGGTCTGCCCGACGACCCGTTTCTCAAGGGTGCTCCCGTGTCCGCGGACGGGCGACCCCGGCAGCCGTTGAGCTTTTTCGACGGCAACAGCGACCGCCTCGCGCAGTTGCTGGTGGCGCCCACCATCACAGACGCCGACGAGTCCGCGCTGTTCACGCAGACCGTGGCGCTCTCGGACAACACCATCGCCATCCTGCGCCAGCTCGAAGGGCGCCTGGCGGCCTACCGCAGCGCGCTCACGCGGTGTGAGCAGGCCCTGGCCACGCTGCAAGGACACATCCGGTCGGCCGACATGCGCCTGCGCCAGGCCGACGACCGACTGGCCGAAGCGCGGCACGACGTGGGTGTGGCGCGTGCACTGCTCGAAGAAGAAAAGGCCCGCGTGGAGGCGGTGAACGCACGGCGCAGCCGCGTGCTGGCCGAAGAGGTGCAGTACCTCGCCTTCGTGCGCCCGCGCGAGAGCAGCAACCTGCTGGCCACACCGCGGCGCGTGCTCGACCCCGGCCTGCTGGAGGCGCCGGTGCCGGCCTGCCTGCGCGAACACGACGATGTGCCCGACGAACTCGATGAAATGCTCAAGGTGCTGCGCGAAGCACCGGCGGCGCACTTTGTGGGCGCACCGGCCATCCTGCAGAAGATCGACCGGCCCGAACTGCTGCTGCGCACGCTGCAGAGCGCGCAGTTGCGCAGCACCGTGATCACGCAGCGCGTGATGCCCACGTTCAACACAGCAGCGGGCCAGCTCGGTGTGCACATCGGCCAGATGCTGGTGCGCCAGACGCAGGCGATTGCGGTGCGCGCCGAGGCCGTGCAGCGGCTGGACATCCAGCGGCTCTCGGCCAACTCGTGGCAGACCGTGCAGCGCGAAGCGCAGGCCGTGATCTCGCTGGGCGACATCATCGATGGGGACCACGGCAAGGGTGAGGTGACGCGCCGCGCGAGTGAACTCTTCGAGCGCATCGCGGGCGTGTGCGCCTGCCTGCACGCCGAGTTTTCCGGCGTGCTGCCGGCGGTGCGCCTGGAGTGGGCCGAGGTCATGTCGCAGTTCGACGAAGCGCCCAACTTGCGCAACCTGGGCGGCCTGCCCCGCTGGAGCAGCATCCCTTATGTGGACCGCCGCCAGATGCAGGCCTACGTCGACTTCCTGTTCGACCAGGTGCCACCGACGAACGAGGCGGCGGTGGCCCTCATCAACGATGTGGTGCGCATGGCGCTGCTGCTGGCCAGCCACGCACCAGTGGGCCGCATCGTGGCCGGGCGCATGCCCAGACCGGCGACTGCGGTGCGCGTGGGCAGCCGCATCCCGCTGACCGCGCTGGACCACAGCCGCCTTCGCGTGGGCATGCAGGCCATGATCTACAAGGGCAACACCCTGATGGCGCGCGCCATGGTGGAAGACGTGGGGCAGGGCGAGGTGTCGGCCCGGCTGGTGCACACCAGCAGCGTGCAGATCGACCTGGACACCGACGTGCGCGTGCACTTCGACCAGGCCAAGGTGCTGAGCAGTGCCTCGGCACGCAAGGCCGGCCTGTTCAAGGTTTGAGGCGGGCTGCGTCATGGGTGCCGCCGACCGCACCGTTCAACACCTGCACCTGCGCGCCCCCAGCGCCCAGGCCGCGGTGCGTGCGGTGCACCGGCTGGAAGACGCGCTGCGCTGCGCCAGCCTGCCCGATGCGGGCGAGCGTGTGCTGCTGGTGCGCCGGCTGCATCTCGGCCGCTTGCCGGCCGGTCTGTCGTCTCAGAGCCTGTCGCTGCTGATCGAACAGCGCGTGCTGGCCGCAGGTGGCAGTTGGGTGCACGGCGAGCAGGCAGCGGCTGAGCAATCGCACACCGTGTACTTCGCCAGCCGACTGCAGGCTGCGCAGGCTGCCGTGCGCCGCCGCGCCGGAGGGCGCAGCCTGGACGCGTGGCACTGGCGCCTGGCTTTGCCGGGCGTGCTGCTGGCGGCCAGCGACCCGGCATTTCTGCACAGCGTGGTGGCCCTCCTCGCCCGCGAGGAGATCGCTCCGGTCAGCTTGCCCGCGCTGGTGGCCGACACCGTCGCCGCCGGCCACGCGCCGTGGCTGATCCGACATGTGTCGGAGGAAACGTCGGCCATTTTGCTGGCCATCGGTGGCGTGCAGCGGCAGGTGCTTGTGGTGGAGCGGGAGTGGGCCGCTGCCGCACGTCAGCCGCTGGAACCTGCTACATGCCTTGAAACATCACGGTCGATGGGGTTTCGCTACCGCGGCGCCAGGGCACAGGGACGCAGCGCCGAGATAGACCTGCAAGCCCCGCTGTGGGTGCATGCCGTGCTGCGTGCGGCGAACTGGGTGCCCACCAGCGCGGTGGTGACCGTCCCCGGAGCAGCACCAGCATCTTCAACGTCGGCCAAGGCACCTGCAAGCCGTCGGCGGGTGGCCGTGCGGGTGGCACCGTCCACCGCATCGGCTCCACCAATCGCCAGCACACCGCGCCCGCCAGCGGCAACCAGCGAAGAGAGGGTGCGTGACAACCCGCCACCCGCTGCGCGGCAGGTTCGTGCAAGGTCGCTGGTTGCGGCAGACCACGCTGCCGGGGCAGCCGACGCCATGGCGCCACCGACCCAGGTTGCCTTTGACGATCTGGCGCCCACCGGTGTGGGTGGCCTGCTGTTCCTGATCCCGGTGCTGGAGCGCCTGGGTTTTGGCGAGTGGCAACGGCAACACGCGGGCAGACCGCTGGCGGGCTTGGTGCTGCGCCAGATGTTGCAGCGCATGCGTGTGCCCGCAGACGATGCCGCGTGGGCCCTGGTGGCCAGCCTGCCCATGCCACCGCCGCGGTCATCCACCCGCTGGGAAGCACCTGCGCTGTGGCGTGACGAGGGCATCGACATCGCGCACGATCCCGCCAGCAGCGTGCAAGCCGACGAGATGGCGCGCCGCTGGCGCCTGGCCTGCAGCCGCTATTTGCGCCGCGTGGAGCGCATCGGTATCGGACTGGCCCGGCTGTGTCTGCGCCCGGCGCGCGTTCGCTGGAGAGCCACCCACATCGATGTCCGCTTTTCGCTTGCTGCCGCCGACCTGCGTGTGCGTCGGGCCGGGCTGGATGTGGACCCCGGCTGGGTGGACTGGTTGCAGCGCGTGGTCCGCTTTGAATACACCACGGAGGGCACGCCGTGAATGCGCCGCTCACGCCGGCGCTGGCTCCTCCACTGGCCACCCGCCTGCTCGCCTTGCTCGCGCCGCAAGACGGCAACAGCCCGCCGCCCGCCGCGCAGTGGTTGTACGCCCAGTCGGCTCTGTTCGCCGGTGGCCCAGCCGATCCGGGCGCCATGGTCGCCCAATGGCTGGCCCACCCGGTCAACGAAGACCGCGCGCTGGCGCAGATCGCACACCGCCTGTCGCTGAACGTCACCGAGTGCATGGCGCTGGTTCTGTGCCACGCGGTCAGCACCAACGCGTATGCCAGCCGTGCGCTGGCGTGGTTGCAGGGCGGCGACCGCACCGCCAGCCCCAGCCCTGGTTTGCTGGCCAGCCTGGATGCGCGTTGTGGCCGCTCTGCCATGCAATCGCTGGCGGCCTTGCTCGATGGTGAGGCGTTGGCCAGCGGGTTGCTGCAGCTCGATGGCCATGAGCGTGCCTTGCCCGACGCGCGCCTGCACATTCCTGTGCCGCTGGTGCTGGCCTTGTCGGGCGGTGCCGGGCGCTGGCCCAACGTGTCGATGGACACCCGCGACCTGGCGCCGCTGGCACCCGGGATCCTCGCCGAGGCTGGCCAGCGCGCAAGCCGCCTGGGCGCTTCGGAGTGCCTGATCGTGCGCAGCGGACATCCGCGCGAAGCCCGAGCGGTGTGTGCTGCGGTGGCGCAGGCGCTGGGCAAACGGCCCGCATTCATCCACGGGGAACCGCCGCCGGGCGTGGTGCCCTGGCTGATGCTGCACGACGCGATCCCCGTGCTGCTGGCCGAGCTTGCGCCGGGTGAGCGCCGCGCGTTGCCCGACTTCGCGGTGGGCCGTTTTCCGCTGCTCGTGGCGTGTGGTCCCGAGGGCAACGCCGATCTGCGCGGGCAGTGCGCGCCGTCGTGGACGGTGCCCATCCCCAGCGACGACGAGCGGGCGGCGCTGTGGCGCTGGCACCAGGCAGACCCCGAAAGCGCGTGGCAACTGGGCGCGGCACACCGCCACTGCAGCGCACGCATCGAAGAGCTCGCGCGCGCCACGCGCAGCGCCACCCAGACGTCCGGCGCCGCAGCAGTCACCTTGTCGGCGGTGGCGCAGGTGGCGCGCCAATCGGGGCAGGGCGCTCTGGGCAGTCTGGCCGAGCTGATGCCCGAAGACATCGACGAACACGCGCTGGTTTTGCCCGCCGCGTTGCGGCGCGATCTGCAGGACCTGGCCGCGCGCTGCCGAGCCCGCGAAGGCCTGGCCGATGGCCTGGGCATCGCTGCCCGCAGCCGCTACCGGGCGGGCGTGCGCGCATTGCTGGTGGGCGCATCGGGCACCGGCAAGACCTTGGCCTGCGCCTGGCTGGCGACCCGGCTGGGCATGCCGCTCTACCGTGTGGATCTGGCCAGCGTCACCAGCAAATACATCGGCGAGACGGAGAAGAACCTGGGTGAGCTGTTTGCGCGTGCTGAAAGCGCGGAAGTCATCATTCTGTTTGACGAAGCCGATGCGCTGTTTGGCAAACGCACCGATGTGAAAGACGCCAACGACCGGTTTGCCAACCAGCAGACCAACTACCTGTTGCAGCGCATCGAGGCCTATGACGGCATCGTCTATCTCACCAGCAACAGCCGGGCGCGGTTTGATTCGGCATTCACACGCCGCCTGGATGTGATCCTGGAATTTCCGATGCCGGCAGCGGACGAGCGGCGCGACCTCTGGCTGGCCCACCTGGGCCTTGCACACGATCTGGCCATGGCCGACCTCAACCGCCTGGCCGCCAACTGCGATCTGGCGGGCGGCCACATCCGCAACGCCTGCCTGATGGCGGCTGTGGCGGCGCGTGCCGAGCGGCGCCCGGTGGCTTGCGACGATGTGCTGCGCGGCATCACGGCCGAGTACCGCAAGCTGGGCAAGCAGCTGCCCGCCGGGTTGAGCGAACGCCCGGGAGGTGGCTGATGGCCGAGCACGCGACGGGGCGGCGCGAGCGCGACCCCTCGCGCCGCCGCCGCCGGGGCGCTGCCGACCCGGCCGCAGAACACGAACGTGCGTTGCTGCGCTCCCGCCTGGACGCGGAACTGGAGGCCGCGCTGGCGGACACCCGCGCCGCGTTGCCCCCCTATCTGGTCATGCAGGGCACGCTGGCGGATGCCCGGGTGGTGGAGATTCCGGGCGCGCGCAAGGAGGGCGGGTTTTCACCGCTGGAGCAAATGCCACGGCTGGAGGCGGGGCTGGATGCAGCGCCGATCCCGGACGTTGATGTGGATGTGGAGGCTCCCGCCGACGTGGCAACGTTGGTCGACGCACCCTCGGCATCTGCGCGTGTCGATGCCGGCAGCGACCCGGCAGCGCCCGTGGCCGACACCCCGGGGCCCGATCACGAGCCGGTTGCCGTGGCCACCGACGATGTCTCCCGCACCGATGCCGCTGACGGCGACGCACCGGCCACCGATGCTGTGCCGACCGACGCCGCACCGACCGACGCGGTGGGCGATGCCGCAGAGCCTGGTGACGTTGACAACCCCGATCTCGGCCTGGCACCTGACACGGAGGCGGTGCTGGACGACGGAGGCGAGCCCGAGCTCGATGAAGCGCTGGCCGTGGCGGATGAAGAGTTTGCATGGGAGGACGCGCCTGCCGAAGACGTGCCGGGCGAAGTGGACCCGATGGCCGAGGGCGATGCTGCAGCCGAAGCGGGTGGTGCGGAGCCTGCCGAGGCCACCTCAATGGCGGACTTCCAGGCCGCCGTGAGCGCGCGCGCAGCAGCGGTGCCGCGCCCGGCCATCGCGCGGGGCGGCGGTGCTGTGGCCACCGCCGCAGCGACCCGCGAAGAAGAGATCCGCTTCACCGAAAGCACGGTGCCCGACGCCGCTGCCGAACTGATGCCACCGGTGCCCGAGGGCATGACCCTGCCGCCCGAGGTGGCCGAGGACAACCCGGTGCCGCAGGCCATCGAGCGCGTAGAAGAAACTGCGGGCCACACGCTGCCCGAGCAAGGCTTCGTGGTGCTGTACCAGACCCCGCTGGGCAACACGCCGCGCCTGGGCGCACGACCGGTGTCCGCCGAGCAGTTGCGCGCGGCGCACCAGGTGCTGGACGAGGGCCCGCAAATGTCCATGCCGGACGATCCGCGCCAGCCGCTGATCGATCTGCGCGAACGCATGCTCAACCCCGAGCCAGTGGCGCCCACGGCATCCGGCGAAACCACCCTGGTGCCGCACCCGCCCGCGCCGGTGCCCACGCCGACTCCGGCTGCGCGCACCCAGATGGCGCATGTGTTCGCACGGCTGCTGGCCCGACCGCAGAGCGAAGCGCAGGACATGGTGGGGCGCGCCCGCACGGCCGCGTTTCCGGGTGGCGCGCTGGACCGCGAGCTGCCCGGGTACGGGGACGATCCCCATGTGGCCAACCTGGCCGAGGAACTGAACACCCAGTACCGCGACATCGCGCGCCAGGCGGGGGTGGCCGCTGGCGACCTGGACCAAGCCATTGCGCAACGCCACGCGGTGCTGGAAGAGGAGGAGCTGGCCGCCCGCGAAGAGCTGATGAGCAGCACCACCGACGCCAGCACGCTGGTGTGCACCGCGCACGACGGCCTGTCGTCCACCATCGCCAGCGAGGCAGAGCGCATCAACACCACCGCCGATGCGGTGTCTGCCTCCAGCACCGGCGAGTCCCACACCGATCACATCCACGCCACACGCGACCGCTTGTTGGGGCAGGTGACACGGCGCACGGCCGAAATCGATGCCGCCTACCGGCGCGCCAAGGAGGACCGCGACCGCGAACTGGACAACACGCAGACCCAGCGCATCGACGCCTACCGGGCGGCGGCGCAGGTCGACGATTTTCAGTTGAACGCCATGGCCGCCTTGCCCGCCGAGCGCCAGACGCGGCTGCGCGAGATCTACACCACGCAGACCGGATCGGCACCGGTGCAGGAGAGTGGTCTGTCGCAGATCGAGATCAACACCCTGGTGGCTGCCAGCAACACCTGGGCCGACGAGCGTGCGGTGATGGTGCGCACCGCGGTGCGCGGCTTCAAGCAGACTGTCACCGAGAACACCAACGGCTGGCGCACGGCCACCAGCGACGCCGCTGAAGCTTCGCGCGAGGAGATCCGCCGCTGGGACGAATCCGAGAGCGGCGAGACTCGTTCGTGGTGGGACGATCTCTGGAACATGGTCAACGACTGGGTCGACCAGGCCCACGCCAACACCGAGGCCTGGCAGTCCCAGCTCAACCAGCAGCACGCCAGCGAGGTGGTCACGGACCTGAACCTGATCGACCGGCTCTCGCGCGCCGCCGATCGCGGCATCACCGCCGAGCAGGAAACCCAGCTCAACAGCCTCACCGGCGATCAGCGGCAGATCGTGCAGGCGTTCTTTCGCGCCCAATCCGAAGGGCGCAGCGTCGATCCCATCACCATGGTCGCGGACCTCACGCGCGCACGCATCTGGAACGAGCGCCGTGCCAACCTCATCTCGCGCATCGAAGACACGTTTCTGGCCGACAACGAGGTTCCGTACGCCACCATCGGCCAGGTGGTCGGGCGCGATGTGCACGGCCTGGCCAGCAACCTGTATGCGGCCTTCCACGGCAACTGGGGCTGGCTCAGCGAAGCCGGCACCGACGAAGACGCGGTGTATGCCGCACTCGATGGCCTCAACCGCGTGCAGTCGCTGGCGCTGCGCAACGTCTACCGGCGGCGCTATGGCGTGTCACTCGACTCGGAGGTTCGCGACGAGTTGTCGGGTGGCGAGCGGGACCGCGCCGAAGCCCTGCTGTCGGGCAACCGGGCCGAGGCCGCTGCGGCGGCGCTCTACAGCGCCATGCACGAAACCTTTCTGGGCACAGGCGCGGGCACCGATGAAGACACGATCCACAACACCCTGCGCGGGCTGAACGCCGAAGAGCGCGCCGAAGTCACACGCATCTACCGCGAGCGCTATGGGCGTGAGCTGGCAACCGACACCCGCGGTGAGCTGGACGACTGGGCGACCGTGGGCACCTGGGAGGCCGATCGCGCCGAGGCCGAGCTGGCGGGCAACCTGCAACTGGCCGATGCCATCGAGATCGATCAGGAACTGAGTGGCTCCTGGTTTCACTCGTCGACCACGACCACCGTGGCCTCGGTGTACGAGCGCGTGCGCCGCGAGGTTCAGGCGCAGGCGACGCGCGAGAACCGCGACAGCGCCTGGATGGAGGCAGAGATCTCGCGCCGCACGGCGGGCATCGAGCGCGAATACAACGGCCGCTACGCCGAGACCTCCGGCACGCTCGACGAGGCCATCGACGCCGGCACGCGGTCCGAGCGCTTGTTCTGGGGCAGCACGCCGGAGAACGAACGCGCCAGTGCGGACTATCTGCACGCCTTGTCGCGCAACGACATGGCCACGGCCGATGCGGCGCGCATCCGCATCGAACGCACCTCGCTGACCTATGCCGACGACGACGTCATCAACGCAACCGTCGGTTCGCAGTACGACCGCGCGCTGGTGGCCGAACGCCTGGACTACGCACCGGAGAGGCGCCGTGCCCTGATGGCCGAGCTTGATGCGCGCGAGCGTGCAAGTGGGCGCGTGATGACCGCCGCCGAGCGTTGGGCCGAGCAGCAGGAGATAGAGCGCACGATCGAGCGCGAAATGATCGCGCGTGCACGTGACGTGGCGAGCACGAATCTGGATCGCATGGAGAGCGAGTACAGCGACCGCTACGGCGAATCCGCGCGCACCGCCATTCTGGAGAGCACCAGTGGCGTGTCCAACGATCAGGCGAAGACCCTGCTCGCCCAGGGCGGGTACCTCGACCCCTACCAGACGTTCGACTACGCCACGCGGGGGGTGGGGACCAACGAAGGTGCTGCAACGCGGGCATTTGCCGGCCTCACACGCGCGGAGATCGCCGAGCTGGATGCGCGCTGGCAGCGCGAGCACGACGGCGAAACCCTGCGCGAGGCTGCCGCCTCCGAGATGAGCGGGCGCGAGTGGCTGGACGTGGACATCGCGCTGGACGGTGCGGCTGAGACCATCGACGACCAGATTGCCCAGATGCGCCGCCGGGTCGAATTCGAGCGCCCCACCAACGGGGTGGGGGCCTTGCTGGCCACCGAAGAGCGCGCCGTGATGGAGGCGCAACTCGCGCATCTGGAAGCCATGGCCGCGCGCATGCGGGCGCCGCCACCCGGCAGCGACGCAGAAGCCCAGCGGCGTGCCCGCGACGGCATGCTGGCCGACTTCGACACGCAGAACGCGCTGATGCAGGAGACCATCGAGCACCACCGCCAGCGCAGCGACGCGATGGTCGATTCGATCACCACCGTGGTCGGCATCGTGGTGGCGGTGGTGGTCGGTGCGGTGGGCTCGATCTTCACCGGCGGCGCCGCAGGTGCGGTGGCGCTGGCCATCATTGCGTCGCTCTGTTCCACCGCCGCCACCATGGGCACCAAGGCCTTGCTCAAGGGCAACGCCTACGGCTGGGAGGACATCGCGGTCGACATCGGGGTCGGCCTGGTGGATGCGGTGGTGGCCGCGCTGACCGCCGGCATGGGTGACCGGCTGCTGGGTCTGGCGCGGCCTGCGGGCGCCGGCGCGGTGCGCAGCGCCACGGCCACCGGTTTGCGCGGCGCCTGGCAACGCGGCGTGGGCGCGCTCAACCGGGGTGCTGCGCATCTGGGCGAGCAAGGCCTGGTCACGCGCGGCTTGCGGCCCAGCGGTTTCCTGCAGCGCATGGTGTCCGAAGAAGCCTCGCTGCTCAGCCGCGGTGCCGCGCACGCCATGGCGCAGACAGCAGAGAATTTTGTACAGTCCCTGCCCAGCACGGCGATGGCCGTGGCGCTGGACGACAACACCTGGAGCGGCCCCGGCAATCCGCTGCTCAACCTGATCTCCGGCACCGCCCAGGGTTTGGGGCCGGGTCTGGTCATGGGGCTGGGCTTCTCGGGTGCGAGTGCAGGCTTTGGACACATCCGCGGCGCCCTGGCCATGCCGCGCCTGGGGGTGGACACCCACCTGCGCCTGCCCGAGCGGGTGGCGCCGGGCTCGCCCGAGTACCACGCCCGCATGACCGAATGGCAGGTCACGCACCCGGGGCGGCCCGAGGCCGAGTTCCAGGCCCACATCGACCGCGAGTTCCACAGTGCCATGCGCGAAGCGGAATACCAGCAGGCCGTGCGGCGCGAGGTGGCCACGCAACTCGAAGATGCCCTGCCCCCCGGTGATCGCGCGCTGGCGGCCGAGCTGCCGGTGACGGTGGTCAGCGACCTCGAGTTCCGTCGCGTCAACCAATGGCGCACTGGTGACGCGACGGTGGTGGTGCGCGATGGTCAGGTGCATGTGGTGGTTCGCGAAGGTGCTTCCCCGCACGCGGTGCGGGCGCAGCTGGAAGCGCACATGGCCACCTTGCGCAACGTGGAGCCCGGCAGTGGCGGCCGGGTGGGTGATCCACGCGCCGCCTTGCCGCGCGACCTGCGCGGGCGCCTGCCGGTGGAAATCGATCCCGAGTTGCCGCCCCGCACCGTGCGCGTCGAGCACGACCCCTTGCCCCGCATCGTGGTCGGTCCGGGCGCGCGCGCGGCGGACATCCGTCTGCACGTCGAGACCGCGCGCAATGTCTTGCAACTGCATGGCGCTTACGGTCGTGTGCGCCACCTGCTGGACGGTTTCGCCGACTGGGCCTTCCTGCACGGTGAGCCCACGCCCGGCACCCGTGCGTGGGAGGCCCGGCAAGAGCTGCGCAAGCTGCCCGACATCATTGAAGCGCGCATGCGCGAGGCATCGAGCCCGGACCTCACGATCCGCCAGCGCACCGACATCGAGGCGGACGTGGCTCACCTGCGCGAGCAACTGGCCACCCACACGCGCACGCTGGCCGAGATGGACCTCAGCCCGGGGCGGGGTTTCGTGGCGGCCGAGGGCCGTGTGGTTCCACCGCGCGCCGAACTCGACGCTGCCCACCAGCGCTGGCTGGACCAGATGCGCGCGGCCATCCGTGGCGAAGGGCCGCCGCCGTTGCCATGGCGTGGGCCGGAGCCGCAGCTCGACGCCCAGGGCACCTGGCGCGGTCACGACCCGGCTGAGGCCTACGCGGCCTACCGCAGGGCCTTGAGCGAAGGCGGCAACCAGTACGAAGCGATCCTGACCCGCGACCGCATGACCGGCGAATACCACGTGATGCTGGGACGCGAAAACTCGGTGGCTCCGCCCGCCGGTGGCGCCGGCCGATCCTGGGAAACGGTGATGCACTTCCATCCCAACGCGGAAGGTGCACTGCGCTACACCTTGCCTGCGCAGCAGGACCTTCACCTCGCGATGATGGCGCTATTTGCCGATGCCCATCCGGGCGGTACACCCCACGTCGAGTTTGTCGAATCGATCATCAACGGCGAGCGCACGCGGGTCGCCATCGTCGTCGACGCGCACGGCATGCATCTGGAGATCGGGCGCGGGGCCGGGGGCGTGGATGGCCCGGTTGCGGTCTCCGAGGTGGTGCCCATCGGTACGCTCGACGACTACCTCGTGTGGTGGCGTACCCAGCACGAAGGCACGCCGGTGGCCCGGCGGGACCCGACAGAGGACCGCTGGGTTCCGCCGGAAAGCCAGGCTTACCGGGACCTGATGCGCAGTGCGGCGCGCACCGTGGGAGACCCGGAACTGGCCAGCCGCATCGAGGCCGGCGCGCCGGAGCATGCGGGCATACCGGCTGCACCGCACACGATGGCTGGTGAAGCGGGCAACACGCCAACGGTGCCTGACGGGCGCACGGTCGCCGAACCGCGTGTGCGCAGCCGCGAGGGTCGCGAAGGCCATCTGCGCACCGCCGAGCAACGCGTTCAGGCGGCCGACGCACGCGTGGAATCGGCGCGCCAGCGCGTGGCTGCTGCCGATGCACGCGCCTCGCTGCCCGAGCTCGAAGCACGCCGGCGCGCGGCCGGCGAAGACCTCGCAACGGCACCCGCGGCACGTCGTGCGGAAGCGGATCTCGCCCGTCGGCGCGCAGCGCACGAACTCAACGAGGCCCGCAAGACCGTGGGCCGTGCACGCGCGGAGGCTGCTCGGGCCGGCGAGGACCTTCAACGTGCGCTGTCGGAGGCCAGCGCGGCGCGCGGCGAGCACGCCGCCATCCGCGCCACCCACAGCGAGATCGCCCGGATCGACGCAGAGCGAAGCCGCATCCTCGCGCAACACGGCTGGATGACCCCGCCCACCAGCCACCCCGACCATGCCCGCATCAGGGCGCTGGATGCGCAGATCGAGGGCCTGCAGGCCCGCATGCGCCAGCAGGTCACTCTGGCGGAGAACCTGGCGACCTGGCGCACCCACGAAGGCTTTGTGAGTGCCAGTCTGCGCGAGCAGAACCCGGGGACCGTGGTGGCCGAGCAGGTGCGGCTGGAAGTGACGCTGAGCGATGGGCGCAGGGTGCTCATCGTCCCGGACAATCTGGTGCAGACCGGCCCCGACACCTTCCGCATCGTGGACGCCAAGTTCTCGGAGAGCGCCAGCATCGCGCGCCATGGCAGCACACCGGGTTACACCCGCGGCCAGGCACTGGCCTACCCCGAGATCGCGAATGGCGACATCCGGTCGGTGAGGGTGGTCAGTGAGAATTCGGCCAACAAGATCGGCTTGTCCGACGGCGACGACATCCAGCTCGACACCCACATTGAAATCCACACCAACAACCCGGATGGCTCGGTGCGGGTGATGCCCTACGCGCCCCCGCCTTGAGCAATTGCCCATGAACCACGCCTTCCTGGCCCGACTCGACGAGCTGCTGTTGCCGCATGGCTTCACTCGTGCCGGTCCGGCGGTGTACCGGCGCGACTGGCGCGGCGGTTTTGACGCCATCGTGCCGATGACGGTGGAGCACCCCGGCGAGACCCAGCTCGATTTTTCGCTCAATATCCGCCAGGACGCTGTCGAACGCCTGCTGGCGCGCCTGGACCCCGCCAGCAGAGGGCCGGGGCTGGACACGCCCACCACCATCACGCACATGGGGGACATCCGGCCACGCGGCATCACGGGCGACCTCCGCCGCCGGCTCCACTCGCCCGAAGCGCTCGTGGCCGCGTTGGACGATTTCGTGGCCTTTTTGCGCGATGCGGGCGCCACGCATTTCAGCCGCCTGCGCGACCCCGTGGCCATGGAGCGGGCGTTCAACGCCGACCCTGCGGCGCCGTGCGTCCACTGCCGCAACGAAGTGCGCCGGGTGCTGCGCGGCGTCACCCTGGCGAGCCTGCACGACCCGGCGGGGCTGGACAGGCTGGTCGATGCCTACCGCGTGCATTGGGTGAAGGCCTGGGACCCGCAGCGCCTGGTGCCAAGGTTCGAAGCGGTGGTGGCTGGTTTGCGCGCGAGGGCACCATGAACGCCATGGCCACCGACCCACCCGCGGGGACCACCGAGAGGGTCTTTGTGCTGGAACGGAGCACCCCGCCGGAGCGCCTGTCCAAGGTCTTCGAATCCCTTGGCTGGCAGACGATCGAGGACCTGCCAGCCCCGGCATCCCAACCAGTCGACGAACGCCTGGTCGGCCAGTGGACGAATCGGCGCGGCGGGCATGCCGAGCTGGTCGATGACGGCTTCATCCTGATCCTGCATGTCGGTGACGCGGAGCAGGCCGAGCTGACCAGCCTGGCGCAACTGCCGGCCTGGACGAGCGAGGCGGTGGCGCAGCGGCTGGCGGCGGTCGATGCGAGGGTGGTCATCGAAGGCATCCGCGCCGCCGCCCTGATGCGCGACCCCGCGCTGTTTGCGCCGCTGGCACACCTGCGTCACCGCGCCGAGGAAGCGATAGGGGTCGAGGCCGTGGCGGCCATGCAGCACCTGTTGCCCGGTCTGTTGAGCGAGGGCAGCCGATGGATGCGCGAAGCCGCAGCGCAGCGGCAGGGCGCGCATCCGCTGTGGAGCGCCTTCGGCCCCGCGTGGTTGCGGCGGCAAATCCTTCGCTGGCTGTTGAATGACAACACGGGCGCCTCGCCGGGTGTGGCATCGGTGCTGCGCGCTGCGCTGGCCGACCCCGACTGGGAGGTGCGCGTGGGCGCCATCATCGGGGTCACACGGTGGCGGGTTCGGCCACTGGCCGGGCTGGTGGAACACTGTGCGCTGCCATCGGTGAGTCGCGATGGGCCGGACGTGCAAGACCGTGCTTTGCTGTGCGAACTGCGGCGGGTGGCTTGCGCCTTGCTGGCGGGCCGGGTGCCGCCTGTGCTGGATGAACATGCCTCGCCAAAGCTGCAGGTGATGGACCGTTTGGCTCAGTGTCTGCAGGTGCCTCTGGCTGCACAGGACGTGACCGACCACATTGCGTTGATGGTGCACGCACTGACCACGCCCGTGCCGTCGGTGCCGCCGCAGCCGTGCGACGGAGCGCCGTCCTTGTCCACGGTGTGGGTGCCGGACGGGCCGGCATTTCGGGGCGATGGTCTGTCCGGGCCCATCGAGCTGCTGCAGGTGGCGGGCTTTCATGTGGCTGTCGATCCGGTCCAGGCAGACACTGGCGCGCGGCTGTTCAGCGCGGCGGCTGTGCAAGCCTGGCTGGATGGCGAGGCGGGGCGGTGGCGCCTGCCCAGCGTGGCGGAATGGTTGGGCACCGTGCGCGGCAACGACGGGCGCCTGTACCCCTGGGGCAACGGGTGGCAGCACGATGCAGCGCAGTGTCCCGGCCCCTGGGGCACCTGGGGCCATGGCGAGCACGCGGAGTGGGCTGTCGATTCCACTGGAGATGTGTGCCGCTGTGGCCCTTTGCCCAGCCAGGTGCAGCCCGCCGATGGGCTCGCGCTGTTGCGCCCTGTGCTGTTGCAACGCGATTGATGATCGCGCAGGGCGGGCAACAGGTGCTCAGAGGTTGGTGCGCAGCCGCCAGATTTCGGGAAACAGCACCACGTCCAGCATCTTGCGCAAATAGCTCACGCCACCGGTGCCACCGGTGCCGCGCTTGAAGCCGATCACACGTTCCACCGTGGTCACGTGGCGGAAGCGCCAGAGGCGGAAGGTGTCTTCGAGGTCGGTGAGCTCTTCGCCGAGCTGGTACAGATCCCAGTGTTCCTTGGGGTTGCGGTACACCTGCAGCCAGGCTTGTTCGACCGCGTCGCTGGCCTCGTAGGGCTGGGTCCAGTCGCGTTGGGTGTGGCTCGTGGGCACGGCAATGCCGCGGCGCGCGAGCAGGCGCAGGGCTTCGTCGTACAGCGACGGGGCTGCGTACGCGGCCTGCACCACGGCCAGCCGCTCGGGGCTGTGGGCATGCGGTTTCAGCATGGCCGCGTTCTTGTTGCCCATGGCGAATTCGATGCAGCGGTACTGGTGGCTCTGGAAGCCGCTGGACTGCGCGAGGTAGGGGCGCAGCGCGCTGTACTCGGGCGGTGTCATGGTGGCGAGCACGTCCCAGGCATGCACGAGTTGCTCCATGATTTTTGAAACACGCGCGAGCATCTTGAACGCGGGTTGCAGTTCGTCGGCCGCGATGTGGCGGATGGCTGCGTGCAGTTCGTGCAGCATGAGCTTCATCCAGAGTTCGCTGGTCTGGTGCTGGATGATGAAGAGCATCTCGTCGTGCGCGGGCGAGAGCGGCTTTTGTGCGCTGAGGATGCTGTCCAGCTGCAGGTAGTCGCCGTAGCTCATGTCGCGGCTGAAGTCGAGCTGCGCGCCTTCCTCGCGCACGATGTCTTCGGGCTTCTGCGGTTCGGAGTGGTTGTGCGGGCACATGGTCAGGTCACCGCGTGTTTCTGGTTGAACTCGTCGCGCCGCCACTCGCCGCTCTCCAGCACCTGTTTCAGGTGTTCGACCGAGTGCCACACGTCTTCGAAGCCGATGTAGAGCGGTGTGAAGCCGAAGCGCAGGATGTCCTTGTGCTGGCCGGAATCGCCCGCGCGGAAGTCGCCGACCACGCCGCGTGCGATGAGGGCCTGCACGATGGCATACGCGCCTTCATCCCGTGTCAAGCAGACCTGCGAGCCGCGTTGTGCATGGTCCAGCGGTGTGGCCAGACCAATGCCGTGGCCCTGGCAGCGTTCGTCCACCAGCGAGATGAAGAGGTCGGTGAGCGCGAGCGACTTGGTGCGCAGCGCGGCCATGCCACCGAGGGCTTCGGCGGCCAGCAGCGTGTCCACGCCGCAGTCGAGCGCGGCCAGGCTGATCATGGGTTGTGTGCCGCATTGGTAGCGCGTGATGCCAGGCGCGGGCTGGTAGTCGGGTGTGAACGCGAAGGGTGTGGCGTGGCCCCACCAGCCGGCGAGCGGTTGCCAGAAGCGGTCGGTGTGGCGGGGGTTCACCCAGACGAAGGCCGGTGCGCCCGGGCCACCGTTGAGGTACTTGTAGCCGCAGCCCACGGCGTAGTCGGCGCCCGCGCCGCTCAGGTCCACCGGCACCGCGCCCGCACTGTGCGCGAGGTCCCAGAGCATCAGCGCGCCGGCGGCGTGGGCGGCGGCGGTCATGGCGGGCATGTCGTGCATGGCGCCGGTGCGGTAGTTCACGTGGGTGAGCATGAGCACAGCGACCTCGGGTGTGAGGGCGGATGCAATCTCGTCGGGCTCGACCAGCACCAGTTCAAATCCGCGCTCCTTGCACAGCGCCTCGGCGATGTAGAGGTCGGTCGGGAAGTTGCTGCGCTCGCTCACGATGCGTTTGCGCTGCGGGTGGTCGGCGGTGCTCAGGTTCAGCGCGGCGGAAAGCACCTTGAAGAGGTTGATGGAGGTGCTGTCGGTGGCCACCACGGTGCCGGGTGCCGCGCCGATCAGGCGTGCGATCTTGTCGCCCACTGTGCCGGGCATGGCGAACCAGCCGTTCTTGTTCCAGCTCTGGATCAGGTCGACTCCCCATTCGCGGGTGACCACGTCGGCCACGCGGGCGGGGGCGCTGCGCGGCATCACGCCGAGCGAGTTGCCGTCGAGGTAAATGGTGCCTTCAGGCAACAGGAACAGGTCGCGCAGGGCGCGCAGCGGGTCTTGCGCATCGAGTGCGCGGCAGTCTTGGAGGGTGGTGGTCATGGGAGTTCCCGGAGGATGGCGCGCACGGGGCTGGCGTCGGCGGTGGTGAGTTTCAGGGGCAGTGCGATCAGCTCGTAGTCGCCCTCGGGCACGTCGTCGAGCAGCAGGTTTTCCAGCACGCGCAGGCCGCGGCGGCGGATGGTCTGGTGGCTGTCCAGCGTCTTGCTGTTGGCCGGGTCGATGCTGGCGCTGTCGATGCCGATCAGCAGCACGCCAAGGTCGGCGAGTTGCTCCACGGTTTCGGGCGCGAAGGCGGGCAGGTCGTTGTCGAAGGCGTCTTGTGGCTGGTGTTCATAGACGCGCAGCAGCACGCGTTGCGGCAGGTCGGTGAGCGCGTGCGCGATGTGCTCTGGCTTCACGAGCGGGCCACAGCCGATGGCGTGGATCACGCGGCAGGGGCCGAGAAAGGCGTCGAGCGAGACCTCGCCGATGGCCGCGCCGTTGGCGTCGTAGTGCAGCGGCGCGTCGGCGTGGGCGCCCACGTGGGGCGAGAGCGTGATGGCGCTCACATTGACCGGGCAGCCCGGGCCGATGGTGGCGGCCCAGGTCTGGGTGTAGGCCGTGTCGCCCGGAAACACCGGGGCATGGGCGTGTATGGGTGGGGAGATGTCCCAGCGTTTTTTCATGGTGCGCTGAAGGTAGCACCGTGAAAAAAACCGTGGTGTCGGTTAATCCCAACAAGCCTCAAAAATGCTTGAGGTTTGAAGTAACTGGATGCTCAGTCCGCGCCGTCGACCGGCGGCATGCCGTGGCGCTGGCGGGCGCGGGTGCAAGCCTGGCTGCCTTCTTCGAACTCGCGGCAGGGCGATGGGCGCCACTCGTAGATGCCGCAGCCGATCTTGACGCCGAGCTGGCCGTTGAGGGCGGCGCAGCGCGGTGGTGAGTGGTCGGTGCCGCGCATGCGCATGGTGTTGTCGGTGACCTCCACCGCCAGACCCGAAGGGACCGAGCCGCCCAGGTCCTGCATCTCGTGCACCGAGAAGTCGACACGGAAGCAGGCGCAGCAGGCGCCGCACAAGGTGCACGCACTCACGGTGTGGTGGCTTTGGCGACGGCAGGCGCCCGGTACAGCAGCACCTTGAGCGAACGCTCGTCCGACACATCGGCGAACACCGCCGGGTTGGCCAGGCGTTCCTCAAATACCAGTTCGGGCGCGGCCTCCTGCATCTGGTCCATCAGGAAAGCCGGGCTGAGCTGTGGCGCATTCAGGCACAGCAGCACGCGGCCTTCGGGTCGCAGCAGATCGGGCAGGCGGCGGATGAGCTTGATGTAGTCCTGGGTGGCGACGAAACTGCCCTTCTGGTGGCTCGGTGGATCGATGATCACCAGGCCGTAGGGGCCGCCGCGCGTGATCTTGCCCCAGGTCTTGAAGATGTCGTGCACGAGAAAACTCGCACCTTCCTTCAGGGCGTTCAAAGGGTGGTTTTGCTGGCCAATGGCCATGGCACCGGCGCTCATGTCCACGTTGACCACCTGCTTCGCGCCGCCTTGCAAGGCCACCACCGAAAACGCGCAGGTGTAGGCGAACAGGTTGAGCACCTTGTGGCCCGCTGCGTGTTCGCGCACCCACTGGCGGCCTTCGGCCATGTCGAGAAAGAGGCCGTGGTTCTGGCCTTTGAGCACGTGCACCAGGTAACGCGCGCCGCGCTCGCTGACCACATGCGGTTCGGGCACGCTGCCTGCCATCAGACGGGTGTTGACCTGGCCTTCGCCGCGGCACTGGAAGACCCAGTTCAAAGCTTCGCCCGGTGCGATCTGGCTCCAGCGTGCTTGCAGCGCTTCACCAATCACGGCAAGGGTGTCGTCGGCCACCGGCTGGAAGCTGGTGAGCAGCCAGACTGGTGGAAACGCGTCCAACGTCCACTGCTCGTTGCCCGGGTGCAGGCCGCCGCGGCCGTGGAAGACCCGGCGCGCGTCGGTGCCGGGTTCGATGCGCGCGATCGCGTCGAGCAGCGCTTGCATCAGGCCAGACGGCCGAGCAGCAGGAATTCCATCAGCGCCTTCTGCGCGTGCATGCGGTTCTCGGCCTCGTCCCACACCACCGACTGCGGGCCGTCGATCACCTCGGCGCTCACCTCTTCGCCGCGGTGCGCGGGCAGGCAGTGCATGAAGAGCGCGTCGGGCTTGGCCTGGCGCATCATGTCCTCGTCCACGCACCAGCGCTTGAAGGCTTCGCGGCGCACCTCGTTTTCGGACTCGAAGCCCATGCTGGTCCACACGTCGGTGGTGACCAGGTCGGCACCGGCGCAGGCTTCGCGCGGGTCCTTGAACACCTTGTAGCAGTCGCGGTTGCTGATGCCGGCGAGCACCGGGTCGACCTCGTAGCCGCTCGGCGTGCTCACGTGCACCGTGAAGCCCAGCAACTCGGCCGCCTGCAGCCAGGTGTTGGCCATGTTGTTGCCATCGCCCACCCAGGCCACCACCTTGCCTTTGATGGCGTCCAGCGGCTGGCCACTGGCGGCGGGCCGGTATTCGACCAGGGTGAAGAGGTCGGCCAGGATCTGGCAGGGATGGAACTCGTTGGTCAGGCCGTTGATCACGGGCACGCGCGAGTGCGCGGCAAACGCTTCGATCTTGCTCTGCTCGTAAGTGCGGATCATCACCAGGTCGACCATGCGGCTGATGACCTTGGCGCTGTCTTCAATGGGTTCGGCGCGGCCGAGCTGGCTGTCGCCGGTGGTCAGGTGCACCACCGAGCCACCCATCTGGTACATGCCGGCCTCAAAGCTCACGCGGGTGCGCGTGCTGGCCTTCTCGAAGATCATGGCCAGCGTGCGGTCGGGGTCGGCGAAGGGCTGGTACTTCTCGAAGGCCTTGAACTTCTTCTTGATGTGGGCGGCGCGCTCCAGCACGTGGGCGCATTCGGCCGCGCTCAGGTCCTTGAACTGCAGGTAGTGGCGAATCGTCATGTCGGGCTCTGCTCGGCAAAGAAGGCGTGGATCAGCGGCAGCAGGATGGCGAGCACCTCGTCGGCCTCGGCAATGGTCATGATGAGCGGCGGCACCAGGCGGATCACGCTGTCGGCGGTGACGCTGATCAGCAGGCCGGCGTCGGCGGCGCGTTGGGTGAGGGCGCCGCAGGGCTGGGTGAGCTCGACGCCGATCATCAGGCCCTGGCCACGGATCTCTTTCAGGCCAGGGTGACCGCCCAGGCTTTTTTCCAGTGCGGCGCGCATGTGTTCACCCACGCGCTCGGCGTTGGCCAGCAGGCCATCTTCCTCAATGATGCGGATGGTTTCCACACCGGCGCGCATGGCCAGCGGGTTGCCGCCGAAGGTGGTGCCGTGGTTGCCCGGCTGGAAGATGTTCGCGGCCTTGGGGCCGGCCACGACCGCGCCGATGGGCACGCCCGAGCCCAGGCCCTTGGCCAGTGGCATCACGTCTGGCAGGATGCCCGCCCACTGGTGGGCGAACCATTTGCCGGTGCGGCCCATGCCGCACTGCACCTCGTCGATCATGAGCAGCCAGTCCTGGGCATCGCACAGGGCGCGCACGTCTTTCAGGTACTGCGCGCGCATCGGGTTCACACCGCCTTCGCCCTGGATGGTTTCGAAGAACACGGCCACCACGTTGGGGTTGCCCACCGTGGCCTTCTTGAGCGCCTCGATGTCGTTGGCCGGCACGCGGATGAAACCCTCCACCAGCGGACCGAAGCCGGCCTGCACCTTGGGGTTGCCGGTGGCCGAGAGCGTGGCGATGCTGCGGCCGTGGAAGGCCTTCTCGTACACCACGATTTCCGGGCGCTCGATGCCCTTGTCGTGGCCGTACTTGCGCGCCAGTTTCAGGGCGGCTTCGTTGGCTTCCAGACCGGTGCTGCAGAAGAACACGTTGGTCAGACCCGAACGCTCCACCAGCATCTGCGCCAGGCGTTCCTGGTCGGGCACGTGGTAGTAGTTGCAGCAATGGATCATCTTGGCCACCTGGTCCTGCAGGGCAGGCACCAGTTTGGGGTGGCCGTGGCCCAGGGTGTTCACCGCGATGCCGGCCAGCGCGTCGATGTACTCCTTGCCGTTGACATCCCACACGCGCACGCCTTTGCCGTGCGACATCGCGATCGGCAGGCGGCCGTAGGTGTTCATCACATGGGGCGAGGCGACGGGATTGAGGGCGGCGTTCATGCGGTGACTCCGGGAAATGGGGGCGCTGAAATGCGCTGGAGAGGCCAAAAAGAAAGCGGCTCAACGAAGGTTGAGCCGTCGAAGCGCGATTTTAGGCGCAGCGCCCGGGCATCATCATTGCTTGTTGGGCATCGCTGAAATGCGCGGCGACCGGGTCTCCGGACCCCGGGTTATCCCTCGTTTCAAGTCTTATATAAGATAGAATACCTGACGCTTCTGCGGTCGAGCGATCCTCGTTGCCGTGGCGGTTTTCTCCTCTGCACGGCCCTCCATCCGAAGGCTTCTCCCGATGGTTTCACCGACAGCCAAACAAGTCTTCATCCAGGGCATCACCCAGAACGGCCGCACCTTCCGGCCGAGCGACTGGGCCGAGCGTCTGGCCGGCGTCATGAGCCCGTTTCGCCCGGGCGGCGCCCAGCCCGGCAGCCACCTGAGCTATTCCCCCTGGTGCGTTCCCAACACCATCAACGGTGTCAAGTGCGTGGTGGTCCATGTGGACCTGCGCGAAGCCGAACCCATGGCCTGGGACTTCTGCATGAATTTTGCGCGGGACAACGATCTGCAGGTGGCCGAGGCTTGTTTGTTGCCCGACCCGCCTCGTTCTTCCTGATTTTTTTCCGGCTGGTTCGGTCATCGGCAGCCGCGGAGCAGAGCGCCGCTCGCTCACGAACCCTCGAGGTTCAGGCACAAAGTCTTCGAAACACGCAGGAAAGTAGAAGCCGGACGCAAAAAAGCCGTCTTTCGACGGCTTTTTTGCTTTTGCTGGCAGCGCACCCGTTTCAAACGGCAGACCCTTTCAGGTCCGGGCTGGTGGTCTGGCGGGGCCAGACCGGTGGGGTTCAGGCAGCGGCTGCTGCGAGGCCCTTGACTTTGGTCGACAGGCGGCTCTTGTCGCGAGCGGCCTTGTTCTTGTGGAAGATGCCCTTGTCGGCAACGATGTCCACCACTTTTTGCATCTTGGCGAACAATTCGGTCGCCTTGTCCTTGTCACCGGCCAGAACGGCTTTTTCCACGTTCTTCACAGCGGTGCGGTACTTGGAACGCAGCGAAGTGTTCGCGGCGTTGATCTTGACGTCCTGGCGTACGCGCTTGCGGCCAGACGCCAGACGGGGGTTCTTTTTCTTCGGCTTGGTTGCCATGGTGTGATTCCTTCAATGTTTGGGGATGATGCCAGCAAAGCCCGCGATTTTAGCACGGGCTGAAACGCCGGCAAGCCTGCTGGCGCTGGCCGGGCAGGGCGTCGCTACACTCGCGCCGTGACCCTGTTCAAATCCGCCTCCCTCGTCTCCCTGCTCACCCTCGCTTCCCGCATCACGGGATTGGTGCGCGAACTGCTCATGGCGGCCACCTTTGGCGCCAGTGCGCTCACCGACGCGTTCAACGTCGCCTTCCGCATCCCCAACCTGCTGCGCCGCCTGTTTGCCGAAGGCGCGTTCAGCCAGGCCTTTGTGCCCGTGCTGGCCGGTGTGCGCGAGAAAGAGGGCGACGACGCCACCCGGGCCATGGTCAACCAGATCGCCACCGTGCTGGCCTGGGCGCTCACCTTCACCTGCGTGCTGGGCGTGCTGGGCGCACCGGTGCTGGTGTGGGCCATGGCCAGCGGCCTGAGCGAAGAGGGGTTCAACGCCGCGGTGTTCATGACGCGCTGGATGTTCCCCTACATCGCCTTCATGTCCTTCGTGGCGCTGTCCGCCGGCGTCCTGAACACCTGGCGGCGCTTTGCCGTGCCGGCGGCCACGCCGGTGCTGCTCAACGTGGCCATGATCGCCGCCGCGTACTGGGGTGCGCCGTGGTTGGCCACGCTGGGCATCGAGCCGATCTTTGCCATGGCGGGCGGCGTGCTGCTCGGGGGGGGCCTGCAACTCGGTGTTCAACTGCCTGCGCTGCGCAAGCTCGGGATGCTGCCCCGCGTGAGCCTGCGCTGGTCGGGCGTGAAGGCTGCCTGGGCCCACCCGGGCACGCGCCGCGTGACCACGCTCATGTTGCCTGCGCTGCTGGGTGTGAGCGTGGCGCAGGTTTCCCTGCTCATCAACACCCAGATCGCGTCTCACCTCGCCACCGGCAGCGTGAGCTGGCTGACCTACGCCGACCGTTTGATGGAGTTCCCCACCGCCATGCTGGGTGTGGCCCTGGGCGTGGTGCTGCTGCCGCAACTGGCCGCAGCCAAGGCGGCCGACGACACCGTGCGGTACAGCGGCTTGCTCGACTGGGGCCTGCGCCTCGTGGTGCTGCTGGCCGTGCCGTGCGCCGTGGCGTTGCTGACGTTTGCTCAGCCGCTGGTGGCCGTGCTGTACCACTACGGTGCTTTCACCGCCGCCGACGTGGGACGCACCGCTTCGGCTCTCATGGGCTACGGCGCCGGCCTCATCGGCCTGATCGCCATCAAGGTGCTCGCGCCCGGCTTTTACGCGCGGCAGGACATCCGCACGCCGGTGAAGATCGCCATCGTCGTGCTCATCCTCACCCAGGTGCTCAACTACCTGCTGGTGCCGCACCTGGCCCACGCCGGGCTGGCGTTGGCCATCGGCATCGGTGCCATGGTCAATGCCTTGTTCCTGCTGATCGGCTTGATGCGGCGCGGCGCCTACAAGCCTTCGCCGGGATGGGCGCGCTTCGGTTTGCAGGTGGTGGCGGCCAGCGCGCTGCTGGCGGTGTTCCTCATGTGGGTGGCCGCGCGCGTGAACTGGCTCGGATTCGAAGGCCAGGCCCTTCAGCGTGTGGGCTTGCTCGCGCTGTGTGTGCTGGGCGGTGTTTTGGTCTATTTTCTTACCCTGCTGGTGGCGGGTTTGAACCTGCGCCAGTTCGTTCGAAAATGACGTAATCTGCGGCATACACGAGCCCGATTGCGATGTCCACCGCCTACGAATTTTCTGCACCCACTCCGCTGGGCTACTTTGCGGCCCTGGTCGGGGAAGAGGACGCGTTCCCCCTGTTCGAGGCGGCAACTTCCATTGCGCAGGACGAGTACCCCGATCTGGACGTTCAGCAGGTGCTGGGCGACGTCGACCAGATGCTCTCTCGCGTGAAGCGGCGCTGCAACTCCGATGCGGGCCCGCTGCAACGCTTGCGCACGCTCAACCAGTTTTTCTTTCGAGACATGGGGTTCGGCGGCAACGTCAACAACTACTACGACCCCGACAACAGCTACATCAACGCAGTGCTGCGCACGCGCCGCGGCATTCCGATCTCGCTTGCGGTGCTGTGGCTGGAGCTCGCGCAAGGGCTGGGCCTGAAGGCGCGCGGCGTCAACTTTCCCGGCCACTTCATGGTCAAGGTGAACCTCCCCAACGGGCAGGTGGTGATCGACCCCTTCACCGGCCAGTCGCTCAGCCGCGAAGACCTCTCCGAACGGCTGGAGCCCTACAAGCGGCGCAATGGTCTGGTGGACGACTTCGATGTGCCGGTGGGCCTGTACCTGCAGGCCGCCACGCCGCGCGACATCGTGGCCCGGCTGCTGCGCAACCTGAAAGAAATTCACCGCACGCAAGAGGACTGGCTGCGACTGATTGCGGTGCAGGATCGACTGCTCATCCTGCTGCCCGACGCGTGGGCCGAGTACCGCGACCGGGGCCTGGCCTGGGCCGAGATGGGCGACCTGCGGCTGGCGGTGAAGGACCTCGAGATCTACGTCGAACACTCCGACGAGACGCTGGACCGCGAAGCCATCGCGCAGCGTGTGCAGGAATTGAGGCGCGCACTCAACTGACGCGTCTGTTCCCTGGCGCACACAACACAGGGCAAAACCGGGTGGTTGTGTGTCGCCTTGTAAAGGCGGTTGACGCGTCGTTCGCGCACCATGAGGATGACGTTCAGGCAGTGACACTTTTGCTGCCGCGACCACCCCACATCGAGACCCACACCATGATGAAAACCCTCAAACGCCTGATTGCCACCGCCCTGATTCCCTGCATGGCCTTTGCTGGCGTACCGCTGACGGCACAAGCTGCCATGGTGTCGACCGAACAGGCCATGGTGACCCCGGCAGGCAACGCCGACCGTGAACACGTGAGCACCTTCCTGAACCGTGCCGACGTGCAGACCGCACTGCAAGCCCAGGGTGTGGACGCCAACGCCGCCATCGAGCGTGTGCAAGCCATGTCCGACGTGGAAGTGGCCCAGCTGGCCGACCGTGTGGACCAGGCCCCCGCCGGTGCCGGCGTGATCGGGATCCTGTTCACCGTGTTCCTGGTGCTGCTGGTCACCGACATCCTGGGCCTGACCTCGGTGTTCCCGTTCACCCGCAGCATTCGATGAAGTCCTGGCGACTTCGCTGTTCGACCCCCGCCCTGGCGGGGGTTGTTCTTTGTGGCCTGCTCTTGACGGGCTGCGCCACGCCGCCGCAGTCGGCCGCGCTGCAGCGCACCTGGCCGGCGCAATTGCCACAGGCCGTGCTGCTGGAGCAGGTGCCGTTTCACCCGCAGGAGGACCTGCTGTGTGGCCCGGCCACGCTGGCCATGGTGGCGCAGTCCGCAGGGGCCAGCGTCACGCCCGAGCAACTCACGCCGCAGGTCTACCTGCCCGGTCGCCAGGGCGCGCTGCAAACCGAGATGCTGGCCGCCACGCGCCGCCAGGGTCTGGTGGCCTACCCGCTGGCGCCCGATCTGCAAACCGTGTTGACCGAGGTCGCCAGCGGCCACCCGGTGCTGGTGCTGCAAAACCTCTCCCTGCCGTTTTCGCCCATGTGGCACTACGCGGTGGTCGTCGGCTACGACCGCGCTGCCCGAGAAGTGGTGCTCCATTCGGGCACCACGGCGCGCCTGGTCATGCCCATGAGCACGTTCGAGAACACCTGGGCGCGTTCGTCACACTGGGCCATGCGCGCGAGCCGACCCGACCAGTTGCCGGTGACGGCCCGGCCCGACGATTGGGCGGTGGCGGTGTCGGCGCTGGAGAGGTCCAGCCCGAAGGCCGCCCTGACGGCCTACGCCACCGGCTTGCAACAATGGCCGCAGCACCGCATCAGCCTGCTGGGTCTGGGCAACACGGCGTATGCGCTCGGCCAACGCGAAGAGGCCGCACAAGCCTTCGAGGCCACCACACGCGCCCACCCCGATTTCGCCGATGCCTGGAACAACCTGGCACAGGTGCGCTTGGAGCTCGGCCAGTTGCCCGCCGCTCAACAGGCGGCCCGCCAGGCGGTGGCGTTGGGCGGTGTGCGTCAGGCAAGCTACCAGAGCTTGCTGCAGAGCATCGACAGCAAGCTCGATACATCGACCCCAGGGACCCGCTGATGAAACAACTCTTGCTGGTGGGCGCCACCGGGCTGGTGGGCGGCCAGGTGCTGCAGCAAGCCCTGGCCGATCCGGCGGTGGACCGCGTGGTCGCCCCCACGCGCCGTTCGCTGGTGCCGCACCCCAAGCTGCTCAACCCGCTGGTGGACTTCGAGCGCTTGCCTGAAGCCGCCGACTGGTGGGCGGTGGACGCGGTCATCTGCACGCTGGGCACCACCATCCGGGTGGCGGGCTCCCAGGCCGCGTTCTACAAGGTTGACCACGACCATCCTCTGACTGTTGCCAGGCTGGCGCGAGGGTACGGCGCGCAGGCTTTTGCCTTCAACTCGGCGTTGGGCGCCGACGTGGGATCGCGTGTGTTCTATTCGCGCACCAAGGGCGAGACCGAGCGCGACCTGCAGGCGGTGGGTTACCCCTCGTTGACGTTTGTGCGCCCTGGTTTGATCGGCGGCCACCGCGATCAGAACCGCCCGGCGGAACAACTGGCCGTGATGGTCTCAGGCTGGGCGGGGCCGCTGCTGCCGCGGCGCTACCGCGTGGTGCCGGCCGAGCGCATTGCACACCACCTGCTGCAGGCGGCCATGGTGGCCGCGCCGGGTGTGCACGTCCTGCCGTCAGAAACCCTGTTGTAGAGCCTCAGGCCACGACCACCGCTGCGCCGTCGCCGCGTTCGGCGATTCGGCCAATCTCGAACACGGTTTCGCCCAGGCCGCGCAACGTGGCAGCGCAGGCCGCAGACTCGGCGGCGTCGATCACGACCACCATGCCGATGCCGTTGTTGAACGTGCGGTTCATCTCGATGTCGTCGATGCCCGCGGTCTTCTGCAACCAGGCGAACAGCTCGGTTTGTGGCCAGCTGCCCTTGACCAGGTGCGCCGCCGTGCCCTCGGGCAGCACGCGCGGGATGTTTTCCAGCAGGCCGCCACCCGTGATGTGGGCCAGAGCCTTGATGGGGTGTGTGGCGAGTGCGGCCAGCACGTTCTTCACGTAGAGCCGGGTGGGCTTCATGATGGCCTGCTTGAAGGGCTGGCCGTCCAGCGTGGCGGGCAGATCAGATCCCGCGCGCTCGATGCACTTGCGCACCAGCGAAAAGCCGTTGGAGTGCACACCGTGCGAGGCCAGGCCGAGCACCACGTCGCCAGGTTTGACGCTCTGGCCGGTGAGGATCTTGGATTTTTCAACCGCGCCCACGCAGAAGCCGGCCAGGTCGTATTCGCCCGCCGGGTACATACCCGGCATTTCGGCGGTTTCACCACCGATGAGTGCGCAGCCGCTGAGTTCGCAGCCCTGGGCAATGCCGCCCACCACGGCCGCAGCCGTGTCCACGTCGAGCTTGCCGCAGGCGAAGTAATCCAGAAAGAACAGCGGCTCGGCACCCTGCACCAGCACATCGTTCACGCTCATGCCCACCAGGTCGATGCCCACCGTGTCGTGCATGTTCCATTCGAAGGCCAGCTTGAGCTTGGTGCCCACGCCATCGGTGCCGCTCACCAGCACCGGCTCCTTGTAGCGCTTGGGCACCTCGAACAGCGCGCCAAATCCGCCAATGCCGGCCAGGACGCCTTCGCGCATGGTTTTTTTGGCCAGCGGCTTGATGCGCTCGACCAGCGCGTCGCCGGCAACGATGTCAACGCCGGCGTCTTTGTACGAAAGGGGGGTGGTGGGAGAGGTCATGAGAATGCTGGCCCGGTGGTGGTGGGGAGGGATGGGCGGCGCGGTCGTTGGAGCGGGACGCTGGGCGGGTGGGGGGGCTTTCGGGTACCCTGAGAGTGGCCCGATAGAATTTGCCCCAGATTTTAAGGGGTCGCCCTCGCGGCCTCATCGACCCTCGCGCTCCATGCCACTGACCTCCAACCAGATCCGCGCCTTGCTCTGGGCCCTGATCG